>Ga0208118_100008_pt1 | contig 390829 bp, 325 predicted proteins | sample LakWasMet34_HOW6_2_FD_183876 | JGI IMG/M metagenome (GOLD analysis project Ga0208118, IMG submission 183876) | Freshwater sediment methanotrophic microbial communities from Lake Washington under simulated oxygen tension - Sediment Metagenome... | ecosystem: Environmental > Aquatic > Freshwater... | reverse complement strand
CAATCGGTCTAACATAGCGGTCAAAGGGACGCGCCGCCCGTTGGCGGTTTTGAAGGTTTGTTTTTTAATCAAGGTCGGCGGCTTCGCTGAAGGTTTGCCCCCAGCGCGCCCCTTACCTTTGCGTTAGCACTCAATGGCACGCACGTCGCAGTTTCCAAAGGCAATAGATCCGGAACTCGTCGGAACCTACCCGGCACTCGCCAAGGCAGGTGGTGGCTATGTTTGGGATGCTGTCCTTGAATATCGTGTTTGGTGCCACCCGGAACTAGGCGCTCCTGACGAGTGTGAGGGCGACGATTACTACTATGCTTTTGCAACCTTCGAGGAAGCCGAGGAATTTGCAAAAGGAATGGTTGGAGCCGCTGAACCTCTCGCGTTGATACTTCAAGAAGAATATATTGATGAACCCGAGCCGGGGCGCTACACACATGTTCGGGCACGGCGCGTCGCGGAATGGCCACCGGTATTTCTAAGCCGGCCTCGTCGTTCGCCATCTACAATTCCCGACTTCCTTTCCCCCGACGCGCCAGCCAATCGACTCGAGATCCTTCGGGGGGGCGCACCGGCATGACCGCTCTAAGTGCTAACGAATAAGGTTAGATTGTGAGAGCGAAGCGAACCACAATCTGAACCGTTTGTTGGACAAGCCCGGCCCTACTAAGCGGTGGTAAAAAAACTGGAATGTATGACCTAAAAGTAAGGCTTGACAGCCTATGGTATTTGAGATAATAAGAAAATATCTTTTTTGAGATGAGTTTGTAAGAAAATCAACGTGTTGTATATTTGGCATTTGTGTGTGATTTCCATGTAATGAAGTGTACCTCGAAGCCCTGGTTTAAACAAGATGCAAATTAATGCTTGAATCGAGTCAATTCGTTTATGCTGTTACAATCATAATTATGGCTACTTTGGCTTCGACTAAGCCCGCTTTCTCCGCGTTAGCGGCTTCGTCCAACCCTTCCATCGAGAGGACGTCACCCGGCAAGCCGGGTGCCGCCTCTCATGTCAAACGTTAGCCGTCATGCAAGACCGTTCCGCACAAAGTCCCGCAGAGTCCGCAGCTCGCCAAGCGCTTGTTGCCGCGGCCATGGCAATGCTTGATGGAACGCTTCCGTTCAACGAAGGCGCCTATCAAGTCACCAAGCTGCGCCACCATATTGGGGGTGTCGCGGAGCGCGACGAAGACTTTGACATCTTTATCGCGATCGAATCTGAAACTGATCACTTGCCACTCAAAGCGCAGTTCGCGCTATGGCAAACGGAGGCGTTGGAGCGGCTAGCGCCAGAATTCGAGCGAACGCAGGCCTGGGCAAGCCAGTTTGCGCCTGCCGCATGCGCCAGTCTTGTTAACAGGTTCAAGGAGTAGTCGCCGTGTTGGCTAACGCGCCTCTCCTAGCAACTTCTCCTCGAGTGCTGCTCCGGCCGGTGACCGCTAACCCCTCCGTCAAGGGGACGTCTTGCGGCAAGCCGCAATAAACACCTTATTAATAACGCTAAAAAGCTCCATGGCATACACACTTCACATTGAACGAAACCCACAGGGCATAACCCTTGATGAGTGGTTCGAGGTAGTCAGAAAGCAAGATGGCGTCAAGCTTGCTGATGGTGGCGTAGAAACCACGAACCCAAAAACGGGAGAAACCATCTCAATTCAAGGCAATCCTGGCGATGTCGCCGTTCTATTCCAGACGAAGGGCCGTAGGATGGGTAGAGGCATGGACGCCGAAACCCATCATACTGGGGTATGATGGGTTTCTCTGCGCTCTACCTACCTTACGGGACTTGACGCGTTATCGATCAAAAAAGAAGACGGAGTCGGTAAGTTCAGTAAGAAATCGAGGGAGCAACGCTTTCGAATCCGCTATTACGCGCCACAGTATCGAGGCGACGGAATACCACGAATCCTCACTTGATAAGATTTTTCGGGTTAAAATAGGCCATTCCGTTTTAGCCTTCAATCTATCATCATGCCGATCACCCGCCCTGTCGTCCTCTGCTTTTCCGGCCATGACCCGAGCGGCGGGGCCGGCGTGCAGGCCGATATCGAAACCCTGGTCAGCCACCGCTGCCATGCCGCCAGCGTGATCACCGCGCTGACCGAGCAGGACACCCGCAACGTCAAAAAACTGCTGCCGCAGCATCCCGAAGACATCATCAGCCAGGCGAATACGGTGCTCGCGGACCTGGACGTCAAAGCCTTCAAGATCGGCCTGATCGGCCATCATGAAACCGCCGCGGCGATTCATTCGATACTGCTGGAACATCCGCAGGTTCCGGTCGTGCTCGATCCGGTGCTCGCGGCCGGCGGCGGCGCGGCGATGTCGGACAGGCAATTGCTCGCTACGATTGTCGATCTCTTGCTTCCCCGCACGACCGTCTTGACGCCGAACAGCCAGGAAGCCCGCAAGCTGGCCGGGCTCGACGATCTGGACCAGTGCGGCCTGGCCCTGCTCGACAAGGGCTGCCGCTATGTGCTGATCACCGGCGCGCACGAAACCACGCCGACAGTCAGCAACCGGCTCTATCATGACCGGCGCTGCCTGGAAACCTACCACTGGGACCGGCTGCCCGCAAGCTACCACGGCTCCGGCTGCACCCTCGCGGCCAGCATCGCAGGTTTGATCGCACAGGGCCTGACGCCGGTGCAGGCGGTTGCCGAAGCGCAGGAATATACCTGGAACGCGCTGCATAACGGCTATCTGCCCGGCAAGGGCCAGCACAATCCGGACCGCCTGTTCTGGATGGAGGCCGGCATATGAAATTCCCAACGCGCGGACTGTACGCGATCACCCAAACCGGTCACAAAGCGCCGGACACCGTGATCGCCGAAGTCGAAGCCGCGATCCGGGGCGGCGCTGCGGTCGTGCAATACCGCGACAAAAATCCCGTCGATGCGCTCACTCTGGCCCGCGAACTGGTCAAGGTCTGCCACCGCCATCGAGTCCCGCTGCTGGTCAATGACGATCTCGACCTGGCCATGGAGGCCGGCGCCGACGGCGTGCATCTCGGCAAGGATGACGGCCATATCCGCGAGGCCAGAGAGAAGCTCGGCGCGGCCGCGATCATCGGCATCTCCTGCTACAACTCGCTCGAACGGGCCCTTGAAGCCCAGACGCACGGCGCGACCTATGCGGCCTTCGGGCGTTTTTTCCCTTCGAACTCGAAACCCCTGGCCGCCCCCGCCCAACTCGAGACGCTTCGGCAGGCCAAACAGACGCTTTCGATTCCGATCGTCGCGATTGGCGGCATATTGCCGGAAAACGGCGCCGAATTGCTCGCCGCCGGGGCTGATTTACTGGCCGTGATCGGCGGTATTTTCGACCGCGAACCGGAAGCCTCGGCCCGGGCCTATCAACGCCTGTTCGACCGCCGATGAAGCTTTTTTTGCCGGTTTTGCTTGGATTACTGGCCGCCTGCGCCGCGGCTACGGAAATCTCCGAAGCACGCATCAACGCCGGCAAAAAACTGGCTTTCGACCGCAACAAAGGCAACTGCCTGGCCTGCCATGCGATCGACGACGGCGAATCGCCCGGCAATATCGGCCCGCCTTTGGCCGCACTCAAGACCCGCTTCAAGGACAAGCCACAACTTCGCGAGCAGATCTTCGATGCAACCCGCTTCAATCCCGAAACCAGCATGCCGCCGTTCGGCAAGAACAACATCCTGAGCCCTGACGAAATCGACCAGGTTGTCGACTATTTATGGAGTCTGCCATGACCGAAACCCGCCGCGCCTTCATCAAGAAAACGCTGAGTGTCAGCGCCTATTCAATTGCTTCAACCCTGGGCTGGCTAATGCCGCTGAAGGCGATGGGCCAATGGCAGGCCGAAAACTTCACGCCGGGCAAACTGGACGACTCGATAACACGTTTGTACAAGGGGCAAAAAATCGCCGACAGCAAAGACATCGAGCTCAAGATACCGACGATCGCCGAAAACGGCGCGGTCGTGCCGCTGACGGTCAGCAGCCGGCTCGGCGATGTCCGCGCGATCTCGATCTTCGTCGCAAAAAATCCGGTGCCGTTGGCCGCGCATTTCGAGCTTTCGCCAGAACTCGATGCTTTCGTTTCGGCGCGCATCAAAATGGCCGAAACCTCCGACGTGATCGTGGTCGCGGAAACCGGCAGCGGCTTGTACAGCGCCAGGCAGTTGGTCAAAGTCACGATCGGCGGCTGCGGAGGCTAAGATGTCGAGCATCAAGATTCGCAGCAAGCGCGAAGACGGCAAGACCCAGATCAGAACCTTGATCAGCCATCCGATGGAAACCGGCCGCAACAAGGACCCGAAGACGAATCAGTTGATTCCGGCGCATCATATCCAGGAACTGACAATGAGCCGTAACGGCAAGGTGATCGTGAACTGCCAGATGGGCGCGAGCATTTCGAAAGACCCTTATTTTGCGTTCATGCTGAGAGGCGGCGAGCCGGGCGATCGGATCAAAATCGAATGGATCGACAATCTCGGCAACCGGGACAGCGAAGAGCATGTCCTCAAATAAAGTTTGCGTCTGGCATCTTGCACCTTTATTGTTCTGTGCCCTCCCCGTGCAGGCAAACCCGCAGCAGGACCAACAACAATTCAGGGAACATTACCGCCAACTCTTCCCGCAACTGCAATTGAGCAACTATGCCAGCGGCGTCTATGCGATCGACCCGGTCGCACGCGAGTCCTGGCGCGCGATCGAAGAATTTCCGCCTTATGAAGCGGCGATAGAACAAGGCGAAAAGTTGTTCAACACGCCGTTTCCGCAAACCGGCCGCCATTATGCCGACTGTTTTCCGGACAAAGGCATCGGCATCGCGCATCGCTATCCCGCCTGGGATAAGGACAAAGGCAAAGTCGTCACCCTCGCCAAGGCTTTGAACGATTGCCGCGCAAGCAACGGCGAACCGGCGCTGGACGCCGAAAAAGGCGAGATCACCCAACTGCTGGCCTATATGGCCTATACCTCGCGCGGCAAAGCGATAGCGGCCCTCATCCCCGAAGACGACCCGCGCGCCCTGGCCGCCTATCGGCAAGGCAAGGACTTTTATTACGCGCGGCACGGCCAGCTGAATTTCGCCTGCGCGACCTGTCACGTGCAAAATGCCGGCAAACGCATCCGTTCGGAAATCCTCAGCGCCTCGCTCGGCCACACCGCTAACTGGCCGACTTATCGTTTGAAATGGGGCGAGATGGGCACGCTGCACCGGCGGTTTCGCGAATGTCTGACCCAAATCAAGGCCGATGCGCCGCCCGCAGACAGCGAAGTCCTCCGCAATCTCGAATATTTTTTAAGCTACCTGAGCAACGGCGTCCCGATCACGGGGCCCAGCACACGCAAATGATCACGACCCAACCGACCTGCCACGACATCGACGAACCCGGCCTGATCCCCCTCGACGAAGCGCTGGCCCGCATCCTTGCCGCCGTACCGGTCGCCGGCGGCTACGAGCGCCTCGCCATCGAAAAAGCGCGCGGCCGTACGCTGGCCGAAGCCGTCACCGCCGGTTTCAATGTGCCGGCGCAGACCAATTCGGCGGTGGACGGTTACGCCGTGCACTCAAGCGATTTGCCCGCAGAAGGCACGCGGACTCTCGAAATTGCCGGCAAGGCCTATGCCGGCGAAGTCTTCAACGGTGCAATCAAACCAGGCCAGTGCCTGCGCATCATGACCGGCGCGATGATGCCTGAAGGACTCGACACGGTGATCATGCAGGAACTGGTCGAAGCCCGCGGCGATGCGATCGTGATCGACAGCCGCCATAAATCCGGCCAGAACGTGCGCCAAGCCGGCGAAGACATCCGGCAAGGCCAGACGATCCTGCACCCCGGCAAATGGCTGACGCCGCCCGACATCGGCCTGCTCGCCTCGCTCGGCATCCCGGAGGTCAACGTAAGCCGCAGGCTCAGGATCGCGATCGCCTCGACCGGCGACGAGATTTACAGCATAGGAAGCCCTCCGGGCGCCGCGGGGCTCTATGACAGCAACCGCTACAGCCTGCTGGCCGCGCTCGATCGGCCCGACATCGAAGTAATCAACCTCGGCATCGTCGAAGACAAGCCCGAGGCGCTGCGGCAGGCGTTCGAACAAGCCGGCCGATTCGCCGACGTGATCATCTCGAGCGGCGGCGTCTCGGCCGGCGAAGCCGATTACACCAAGACCGCCTTGCAGGCCTCAGGGCAAATCGGCTTCTGGAAAGTCGCGATCAAACCCGGTCGCCCCCTGGCCTTCGGCCAAATCGGCAATGCGGTATTCTTCGGCCTGCCCGGCAATCCGGTCGCGGTGCTGGTCACCTTCTATTTCGTGGTCCTGCCTGCGCTCGAAAAAATGCTCGGCATGCAGGACAAACCGATCGCTCCGGTCTTTCCGGCCCGTACTCTGGAAGACCTACGCAAAAAACCGGGCCGCACCGAAGTGCAGCGCGGCATCATCGAGCAGGATCGAAACGGTGAATGGACCGTCCGCAGCACAGGCCAACAGGGCTCGGGGATGTTAAGTTCGATGAGCAGGGCGAATGCGTTCATCATCCTGGAGCATGAGCGGGGGAACGTAAAGGCCGGGGAATGGGTTTCGGTCAAGCCCTTCGCGGGGATGTTTTAAACCGGTCGGGGCAGGCTTTATTTTTGCAACAAGCGCCTTCGTTTTCGCTTCATACATCTAAATATTAGTATATACTGATTGGCATTCTATCGAAATTTCCGATAGCCGTCAGGCACTGCTTTCCTTTTCCGGAAAATAGTCTTTCCCTGCTTTTTAATCCCTCATGAGTTCCAAAATATTCTTCATGAAAATTTCCGCCGCATTGGCTTTTTTGACTTTGTTATCCGCTCTGAATTGCAAAGCCTGGGCAACGACTTATGACTTGCCGGCGAACGGCAACGATAGCGTCATTACCGAATTCGATGACAGTTTTTCGTTAACCCGCGCCGAACACAACGAAACCTTGCTCGACGTGGCCAGGCGCTTTAATTTGGGACAAACGGAAATCGTGCGCTTGAATCCCGATACCGATCGCTGGCATATCAAAAAGGACGAAGTCATTCGTTTGGCGAACCGGCGGATACTGCCGGATACGCCCCGCGACGGCATCACCCTGAATATCGCCGAATACCGCATGTATTACTATCCGCCGGCTGAGAAAGGCAAAGCGCCTCAGGTCATTTCTTATGCGCATGGCATCGGCCGGCAGGACTGGAAAACGCCGCTCGGCAAGACCCGCATCGTCAGAAAAGTCAAAGATCCCGCCTGGCACCCGCCGGAATCGATCCGCCGCGAACACGCGGCGAACGGCGATCCTTTGCCGGCGGTGGTGCCGCCCGGACCTCACAACCCGCTCGGGGCCTACATGATGCATCTCGACATTCCCGGCGGCTATCTGATCCACGGCACCGACATCGACAAAATCTACGGCATCGGCATGCAGATTACGCATGGTTGCGTTCGCATGTACCCGGAGGATATCGAGGCGTTATACCAATCGGTGCCGGTCGGAACGCCGGTTTATATCGTCAAGCAGCCGATCAAGGTCGGATGGCTTGACGATACGCTTTACATCGAAGCGCATCCCGACCTTGAAGGCGAAACGATGACGCAAGATCAGCGCTACGCCGCGGCGTTAACGCTTATTGAAAAGGCCAATGGCCAGATGCTGCCTGCATTTGACCGGCATGCACTGGAGGCGGCATTGACGAGGCTGAACGGCGAACCCACGCCTATTTTTAAAAGGCCTTATTTGAACGAAATAACGGCGTCACAAATAACTATCAATTGAATCCTCTGTGCAAGTACGCGCACCGAGAGAAGTCGCGCCTGTGTGAGCTTTGCTGTGCATGCATCAGCTCTGTTTGTCCTACGAATTGATCAACCGCCTATGACATTCGGTTGCTAAAATCGCGGCGTTATCGCTTCGTCGACATGATTGTGACGATATTGACTTAAAAAGCCATCGATCACGGCCCAGCTATTTCCGATATTCTCCGTTAAGATGCCGTGCTTAGCGGATTTTATCGGGTGCAACTCCTTGTGCGTAGTGCCGAGTTTATTAAAAACGATTTCGGCGCTTTGCGGCGACACCACCGGATCCTGATCCGCATACATCACCAGCGTCGGCGTTGCAATACTGGGCAACAGCGATTCCAATTGATGAATCAGGCGGCGCAGTTCGTATAAAGCCCTGACCGGCATATTCCAGTAGTTGATGTCGGGATGTTCGGGCGCATGCTCGATAAAAGGCTTGACGCCTTCGAACGAGGAAACCCAGCGCACCAATGCATTGGCGTTATACAGTAGCGGCACCAGCATGAAAGCTGGATTGACGAATTTTATCGACACCGATATACAGACCAGTCCGATCATTTCGGCAGGCTTTTCCGCTGCCAGTTTCAGCGCCAGTGCCCCGCCGGTCGAAAAGCCGATCACGAACAATTTGGAACAATAAACCTTTAGGATATTAAAGCCTTTTTGCACGCTTCCGAACCACTGTTCTAAGCTGGCATCCCGAAGGGCATAGGGCGAGGTGCCGTGGCCTTTAAGCCGGATGCCCAGCACCGTATAACCCTGGTCGGCCAGATAACGGCCGTATTCCCGCAATTCGGCGGGGCTGGCCAAGAGACCGTGGATCAATAAGATACCGAAGCCGTTGGGCTCACTCGGCTGGATAAAAAATGGCGACGGATCGGCAGTGGCCGTTTCCTGATGCTTCATGTTTCCGTTACTATGATCTGCATAAGTTTGCCGTTCATAAGCCAGGCTCAACTGTTCGTCTTCGAAATGCCAGGCGGCCAAACGGTAGGGATCAATACCGCGACTTTCTGCATCGGACGCTAGCAAGGCTTCGAGCACCGTGCGTAGCGGCGCGGCTTCGTTGTTGTAGACGGCGATCGGATTTTCCAGCCTTATCCTGTCGAAATCGTAATCCTCGCAGAGTTTGGGTAAAAAGTGATAGCAGCCATCCCGTTCGGCGATCAGTTCCGCTTGCTTCGCAAAACAAATAAATTGTTCGAAACGGGTGCTGACGCCGTGCGGCAAACCGCCATAGTCGTCCGGATTCAACAGGCTGCTGTGCAAATGGATATCGGTGTTTTTTTGCAGATGCTTGATCGCCACATAGAGCACCAGATAAAACCGACATTTATCAATTTGCCGCCGTTTGGCGCCAATCAAACTCATAATCAAAGTGGAGGCCAGATGGCTGATGTTGACCGTGAGGTTGGCATAAATTTCTTTCATGTATTGATCGCGCGCGCATTGCGCGTTTTTGATGAAATAATGCTCCAGCAGCCGCTCCTTCCAGTTTTTTGCATCCGTTTTTAATTTAAATACATGGTCTAATTTTTCAATGTCGGGCGCCACTTTATTCATGATGAAATGGGTGCGCCAGTCCCAGACACAGCAGGGGTTAACTGGTTTTCCCATCCGGATATCCATATCGGTGTCTTTGAGGAGGATGTTGCTTTCGATCAGCAATTCTTCCGATTGGCGTAAGCTCAAGCCGCCCGAGATCTGTTCGACGCTTTTGAACAACAGGTTTTCCGAAGCGCGGATCGGGTAGAACGTAATGTTGGCAGGCACAATCACCGTCGGCTTGTGTGCAGCTGCCAACAGCTCATTCAGATTGTCGAATTGCAGCTGCTCCTGCCAGTGCAGCAAACGCTCAAGCCGACCTTCATCAAAAGCATGGCGTATAGCCACTTTGATGGCTTCCACACCCTGCCCCAACACCGCGGCTCCGGTATGCAGTTTGCGCCGGTGTCCGGTCATGCGCGAATAAATGTTATATTCGCCTGTCTTATCGATGACACGGTGGTCTTTGATCATCCCGCCTTCCGGGAAAATAATGACTTTGCGTCCACGCAATATCTGTCCCGCCAGCATCGCGAATAAACGCGGATGGTCGTGCGGATAAACGCCGACATGTTGCAGATAGTTCGACAGCATATTCTTTTCCTTGAAGAACTCGCCCGAGGCGATCGCGCAACTGAAAGTTCCGGTGTTTTCGTAAATCAGAAACTGCGGGATAAAGGTTTCGAAGCGAGAGAAATGATTGAATAGAAAAATATCGCCTTGCAGCACTTTCGTGTCGGCATACAGTTCTAGTTTGACGCTGAGCAAGTTTTTGACGGCGCTGAAGAGTTTGATCGAACGTAGGTAGAGTGCCTTGTCCAGATCCGGCCAGTCTTCCGGATATATGGGAGAGTTCATATCTGTTCGACCTCCTAAGAAGGACAAATGCTATATATCGATAACAGACAACTAGAAATTGACGCGATTTCGAAAACCTGACCCGTCATCCGATCTTAACGTTAAGCGCAAAGCCCATAAGATGTATTTGTACGATAGGATAGGCGACACCTCCATTGGTTCCGCCGATCCTATCAACTAAGATCACGGTGTATCACAAAAACGCGGTTCGTTCAGGCATTTTTAGGCTCATCGCCTTTGCCGCGCGCATAGCGGTAGCACAAATACAAAATCACGACGCAGATTCCGATCGTGAACAAGTTTTTTTTGAGGTTGTCAAAAGATTCGTCGCCCTCGATGCCGACCGAAAAAGGAATGTGGGTATCGACTTTTTGGTCATTCTCGATCAGGGTAACATGGGCCTGATAATCGCCGGGGCCGAATTGGTTGAAATCGACGCTGCCTTCAACCGTGCCGGTCTTGGTTGTGCTCGGCGGCCGGTAATAAACCCGCGTTCCTTCCGGTTCCTTGGTCACTTCAAACTCGATGCTGACATGACGCAGTTGTTTGCCTTCATAGTCAAAAACCAGGTTGGTCATGCCCAGCTTAGGGATCGATTTACAATAGCTTTTACTTTCGGATAGTGTCGGCGTATAAGCCGCAAAATGTATCCATTCGTTACCGATCTTGATCCTGCACAGGTCGACATCATCCAGATCCCCGCGATGCGCAAAGACCGGCTGCTGCAAGACAAAGGCCAGCATCAGCGCATACAATAGGCACGCAAACAGCTTGGCTGATCGTAAAATTAAATTAGGTCCTCCGTTAAAAAAGCTTCCTGTTTTTTGTTCGTGTTGTTTTCTTCTTTTCATTATTAAACTCCACAAAATAGGACAATTTGACTAGGGCTTTAAAACGCAATCATTTCGACTTTAACAATTCGGCTTTTGTCCTCCATCGCTTCAGAAATTTAGCTAATGTGCTGATAATACACCCTTTCTTCATCTATCCAAAAGCCTATCATTCTCTTTCATGACGGGGTAAAAAGCATTTGCAGTCGTTCACCTACATATGGCCTAATGCGACTATGCAGGACGAATCGTCGACTATTTGCGGTATTGTTGATCCAGATCAATTTTCGATTTGGAAAAGGTGTAACAATGGCTTCACCCGTTAAGGGACCCAGTTTTCTTCCGACCGTCGATGACCCCGAGAAGAAGGCCGTATTCATCCATTCCAAAGAGAAAAGTTATGAAAACTGTAAGTCAATTGTTCTTGGTCGTTTTCGCCCTCGTCACCTTGGCTGCCTGTGGCGACATGGGTAAAGGTCCAAATAAACCGGCCGGCTCAAGTTCTGCGCCGGCAATGCAAAAATAAACGTTTACCGACGAAAAATCAGATATTACCGCATCAATGCCATTGAAGCGGTAATATCAATCCGGTACCGGAATTAGCACGGAGCGGCCGAACCGGTTTCAACGATCGATCTTAGCGCATTCAGATCATTGATCAGTACGCCTCGCCGCTTAACGGTGATGACGCCATGTTTGTTTAAATCCGTGAATTGCCGACTGACCGTTTCATTCGTCAGTCCGAGAAAATTCGCGATGTCGTGGCGGCGCATGCTCAGATTAAACTCCGTAGCGGAAAACCCAAGCGCATCGTAGCGTCCTGATAAGGTCAGCAAAAAGCCGGCGATTCTGCTCCGAGCGGAACGATGTCCCAGCGCCAGAATTTTATCGTGATCGGAGGCAATTTCCTTGCCCAGGACCCGCATCATCTGAAACGGCAGGCCGGGAATTTCAGAACATAGCGAGGTCAGGCGAGATAACGGCAACTCACAGACCGAACACGTTTCCAATGCGATTAAGGAACAGGTGAAGCGGCCGTATTGCAATGAATCCAGACCCAACAACTCCCCCGGCAAATAAAAGCCAATGGTTTGTTCGACGCCTTCCGAATTTACCATGAAACTCCGAAAAGAGCCTGATTTAACGGCAAACAGGCTTTCACATTCGCCGCCCTGAATATACAGAAATTCATCGACCTGCAAGGGCCGCCTGTTATTCACAATGTTGGCAAGCTGCCTTTTTTCGTTTTGTTGCAGTCCGTGCGGCAAACAAATATTGGTTAGTCTGCAATCATGGCATGAATTGCCGGGTAAGCTTGAGTCCATAGCAGCGTTCCTTTTTTTGGGGATATTTATAACACGTATGACGGGTTGATGTTACGCATTGTTCAACCGTTGCTTTCGGATAGCGGCCACAGTTGACCGGAAAATCCAAGCACATTCCCTTCTCTTTCAGGTAATTCAGCACCTGCGTCTTATGCGCCCCGTTGCAACGGCAAGCGCTTTTTCTCAAAAATGACGGCCTCTTGATAAACCAATGGACGAATACGTCCGTGCCTCGATAAATAAGAAACGAAAAATTCTATGGTAGATTGAACTCTGCCAACAGCGTTGGTGGCAAAGTAGAGATGAGATTTCGATTTTCAATAGTCACGATGTGAAAGATTTTTACGCGAATCTAGGCCTGCTTTTTTTGTTGATCCTGCTGAACGGCATTTTCTCGTTGTCGGAAATGTCTGTCGTCTCATCGACCAGGGCACGCTTGCAAAAATTAATCGCCGAAAAACGCCTGGGCGCCAAAGCCGCGCTCAAGCTACACGAAGAACCCACCCGTTTTTTGTCCACCGTACAGGTCGGCATCACGACGGTCGGGATTTTGAGTGGGGCATTCGGCGAGGAAGTGTTACGAGCGCCGCTGTATCAGGCGATTGCGCAAATCCCTTGGCTGGCACCTTATGCGGAAACGCTGGCTCTGGTCTTGACCGTGACCTTCATCACTTATTTCTCGGTCGTGCTCGGAGAACTGATCCCTAAACGCCTAGCCCTGCAAAATCCTGAACGCATCGCCGCCCGCATCGCAAAACCGATGCAAGGGCTGGCCTTGTTGGTCAGCCCTCTGGTTTGGTTGCTGTCTGCTTCGAGTCATCTGCTGCTCAGATTATTTAGATTAAACCGAGTCAAAGAAAACAGCGTATCCGACGAAGAAATTCGCCTCCTGATCGAAATGGGTTCCGAATCCGGCATATTCCACGCCAGCGAAAGCCAATTAGTCGACAATGTGATGAAACTGGACGAAGTCCGCGTCGGCGCGATCATGGTGCCTCGTCAAGACATCTTCGTCGTCGACAGCTTGGAGGCCGCCGATACACTGCGCCGTAAAATCGAAGATTGCCCTTATACGCAAATCGTCGTCTGCCGGGGCGGATTTGAACAGGTGCTTGGCATCCTGCATTGCGGGGATCTGTTAAAAAAAACGTTGGGCAAGCCTGAATTCAACATCGAACAAGGATTAAGACCGCCACTCTACGTGCAAGAATCGATGCTGCTGATCCATCTGCTGGAGCATTTCCGGGAAGCCGGTGCGGATTTGGCGCTGATCGTGAACGAATATGGCGATATCGAGGGACTGGTCACCCTGATGGATGTATTCACCGCGATTGTCGGTAAATTCCCGCGTCTTTCTTCGAAATCCGCTTTTGAAGTGGTGCAGCGCGCCGATGGTTCGTGGCTGGTCGACGGCGGCTTGCCCATCAGCCAGCTCAAATCGGCGATCGGAATGAGCGGACAATTTCCAGGCGAATCGGCCCATGCTTACAATACCGTGGCCGGGATGATTTTACATAACTTTGAAAGGCTGCCGCAATTGGCGGATAGTTGCGAAATAGAGGATTGGAAATTTGAAATTGTTGACCTGGACGGCTCGCGCATTGACAAAATTTTAGTTTCCTTGATCCCCAAATAGAAGCGCCAGTCGGGAGCGTGAATGCCAGCCGCCACGCCAGCTGCAATGGAGGGATGGCGTTTCGGTTTTCAAGCGTCAATCAAGGCTGATTGACGAAAAATTCCAGGTATAATGTTCGTCGGTTAGCGCATACCGGCGCAGTAGCTATAACTTTTTACGCCGAATAATTCCAAGCGGCTGCAAGCCCTGATGGGCTGGCATTTTTACTTCTTGCATTGATGCATAAATGAATTCACTTCTCATTCTTCTGTTTTCTCTTCTGTTACCTGGTGTTGCTCTCGGCGGCGAAGAAGCGGCAGCCGCCAGCGCGGTCCCAAAGCTCGATTTAACAGGCCATTTCATCGGCTATCTTTCGGTGCTGGTTACGGTATGCGCTTATGTGGTCGCGATGGCCGAAGACGTGATCGAATTGCGCAAATCCAAGCCGATGGTCCTGGGCTCGGCGATCGTCTGGTTTGCGATCTGCATTTACTATGCCATGCATGGCGAAGCTAAGATCGCGGCGCTGGCGTTTGAAAGCAACCTGCTCGCCTATGTCGAATTGCTGTTGTTCATCCTGGTGTCGATGACCTACCTGAATGCGATGGAGGAACGCGGCGTCTTCGACGGCCTCAGGATTTGGCTGCTGAGCCGCCAATACAGTTACCGCAAACTGTTCTGGATTACCGGCGCTCTAGCATTCTGTCTTTCGACCGTGATCAGCGGTCTGGCGGTGGGCTTGATCATGGGCGCGGTAGCCGCCGCAGTCGGCAAAAACAAACCACAATTCGTCGGTTTGGCCTGCGTGAATGTCGTCGTGGCGGCCAACGCCGGCGGCTCGTTCAGCCCCCTCGGCGGCATCTCGACGCTGTTTGTCTGGCAACATAAAATCCTGCATTTCACCGAGTTTTTTTCGATCGCTCTGCCTTGTCTGGTGAATTTTCTGGTGCCCGCATCGATCATGCACTTTTTTGTTCCTAAGGAAACGCCGGCTGCCTCAATGTGTCCGATCAATCTTCTGCGCGGCAGCTGGTGGGTTATGTCTCTTTTCGTGGTGACGCTGATCATTACGGTTTGGTCCAACGTCGCGCTGGAACTTCCACCGGCCGCCGGCATGATGGCGGGTTTGGCGTTGCTGCAGTTTTACTGTTTTTTTCTGACCAAGACGGCGCAGGAAAATCCGAGCGAATTTGCTTATGTTTACAAGTTCTTTCATCTGGATGTTCCGAGAGAGAACAGCAAGCAGGATTTTGATGTCTTCAAGAATGTAGGCAACATCGAATGGGATACGCTGCTGTTTTTTTACGGCGCGATGATGATCATCGGGGCGTTGGGCTTCATCGGTTACCTCGATGCGATTGCGCATTTCCTTTATGGACAGATCAGCCCGACAATGGCTAATATTGCGATCGGCCTGTCATCTGCGTTTATCGATAACGGCACACTCATGTTTGCGGTATTGACCATGCATCCTGATATTCCGCCCGGCCAATGGCTGCTGTTGACCTTGACGCTGGGTGTCGGCGGTAGTTTGCTGGCGATCGGCTCGGCTCCCGGCGTCGGTTTGCTCGGCCAGATCAAGGAGGGTTACACCTTCGGCTACCATATGCGCTGGATGCCGGTCATTTTGCTGGGCTATTTCGCCAGCATCGCGGTGCATTATTGGATCAATGGCCGCTATTTTTGATGCCGGCAGCCACCGAATAGGCAATCGGAAAAAATTTTAGGGTCGAGACCTGCCGGGCTTTAAAAACCTGGCTGGTCTGCGGTGACACAAGGAAGTAGAATCCTTAGGATGAATGTCGCAGCTTGCTGTGGTGCATCGAATAACTAAAATACACGATCAATCCCAGCACCAGCCAGACAATGAAACGCAGCCAGGTCAGCGCCGGCAAAAACGCCATCAGCGCGCCGCAGGAGATCATGCCGAGAATCGGAAACAAGGGGCTGAAAGGCGTGCTGAAGGGGCGTTTGATATCCGGCTGCGTGATGCGCAGCACGATCACGCCCAGACAGACGAGCACAAATGCCGCCAGCGTGCCGATATTGACGAGTTCGGCCAGGTCGCCGAGCGGCATGAAGCCGGCGATCAGCGCCATCACCACGCCGCAGATCACGATCACCCGCACCGGCGTTTGCGTCGTCGAATTGACCGCGTTAAAAAACGGGGACAGCAAACCGTCCCGCGACATCGCAAAAATGATCCGCGTAAGCCCGTAATACAGCACCAGCATCACCGTGGTCAGGCCCGCAATCACGCCGGTCGAAATCAGCGCGGACGCCCAGTTGATGCCCAGCAGTTTGAGTGCGTAAGCCACCGGTGAAGACACATTCAACTGGGTATAAGACACCACGCCGGTCAGCAGCGCCGAGACAATGATGTAGATCACCGTACAAAACGCCAGGGATGAGACGATGCCGAACGGCAAGTCGCGCTGCGGGTTTTGGGCTTCTTCGGCCGCGGTCGATACCGCGTCGAAACCGACATAGGCAAAAAATACGATCGACGCCCCGGCCAGGACGCCGGTGGTCTTGCCGTCAGGCAGGGTTTCAAACCAGCCGAAAGGCATGAAAGGATGCCAATTGTCCGGGTTCACATTAAACAGCGCGACCGCGATAAAAACCGTGATCGTGACCAGTTTGACGAAAACCATCGCATTATTCGCTTTTGCGCTCTGTTTGACGCCGATGATCAGCAAGAACATCAAGATCAGAATGATCAGAAAGGCCGGCAGGTTGATCAGGCCGCCCAGTTTCGGCGCCTTGGTCAGCGCTTCCGGCAGCGCAAAACCGATCGCTTCCAGCGCGTTATTGAAATAACCCGCCCAACCGTTCGCGACGGCCGCAACCGAAATGCCGTATTCTAAAAGCAAGTCCCAGCCGATGATCCAGGCGATCAATTCGCCGAATGCCGCATAGCTGTAGCCGTATGCGCTGCCGCAGCCTCCGACGGCGGCCGCCAATTCCGCATAAGACAGCGCGGCGAAGGTGCAGGCAAAACCCGCGATGATGAACGATAATACGACCGCAGGGCCTGATTGGGTCGCGGCAGCAATGCCGGTCAGTACGAATATCCCCGTACCGATGATCGCGCCGATACCGAGAAAAGCCAGATCCCATGCCGTTAAACAGCGCTTCAGTCCCAAATCGGTTTCTAGATCGTTCTCGATCCGTTTAGTCCGGAATATTTGCAGTGCCATGCACAGTCTCCATTTGCGATAGTGTTAGAAAAAGATGAAAAACTTTATCACAAAGAATACTATGCGGCGAATTCATGCGAACAAATTGAGGACGAGTTCCGCGTCGCGCATCTGCGGCGCGCGATCAATTGCCGAGGCCGCCCGGATAAGCGGCCCCCGCGAGGTTTCTGATCTTATTGATCAAGGCGTCAAAACCCTGAGTTTCCGGCGCTTTCCCGCCGACCAATACCGCCAGCAATTCATCGTCTTCCCAGGTCAACAAGCCGGCAAATTGGGCCTGTTCATCCTCATTCGCCTGCAAATAGCCGTTTTCCAGAAAATGCAGCAGCAAAATGTCCAGTTCGACGACGCCGCGCCGGCATCGCCACCTGAGCTTCTCGAACGAACGCATCAACCTTCTTGCCGTTGTACCAGCAATTTTTTGATTTCGGCGATCGCCTTGGCCGGATTCAAGCCTTTCGGGCAGGTATCGGTGCAGTTCATGATCGTGTGGCAGCGGTACAGCTTGAACGGGTCTTCGAGTGCATCGAGGCGTTCGCCGGTGTTCTCGTCACGACTGTCGGCGATCCAGCGATAGGCTTGCAGCAAGACTGCGGGGCCGAGATAGCGTTCGCTGTTCCACCAGTAGCTCGGGCAGCTCGTCGAGCAGCAGGCGCACAGCACGCAATCGTACAGGCCGTCCAGCTTGGCGCGGTCTTCGTGGCTTTGCAGGCGTTCGCTGTCGGCCGGCGGCGGGGTTTGGGTTTCGATCCAGGGTTTGATCGAGGCATATTGCGCGAAAAAATGGGTCAGATCGGGCACCAGGTCTTTGACCACCTGGGTATGCGGCAGCGGATAAATCCGTATCGTGTCCGGATAGGAATCGATCGCCTTCGTGCATGCCAGCGTGTTTTTGCCGTTCACGTTCATCGCGCAGGAACCGCAGACGCCTTCACGGCAGGAGCGGCGGAAGGTCAGCGTGCTGTCGATCTCGTTCTTGATCTTGATGATCGCGTCCAGCACCATCGTGCCGCAGTGTTCCTTGTCGAGTTCATACACGTCGACACGCGGATTCTCGCCGTTGTCCGGATCCCAGCGGTAAATCTCGAAACGGCGGATTTCTTGCGTGCCTTGCGGCGCCGGATAGGTTTTTCCCTGAATAACGCGCGAGTTTTTCGGCAGGGTGAATTCAGCCATCAATAGATCCTCTCTTTGGGTGGAAAAACCTCGACTTCGTCGGTCAGGGTGAATAGATGCACCGGACGGTAATCGATCTTGACCTGATTGCCTTCGGTCCAGGTCAGCGTGTGCTTCAGCCAGTTCGGATCGTCGCGGCCCGGATAATCCTCGCGGGCGTGACCGCCGCGGCTCTCCTTGCGGTTGCCGGCCGCCGTGATCGTGACCTGGGCCTGGCTCAATAAATTGTCCAGTTCCAGCGTTTCAACCAGATCGGTATTCCAGATCAGCGAGCGGTCTTTCAGGCTGACATCCGAAAATGAGGCGCGAATCTCGGTCATCGCCTTAATGCCTTCGTCGAGCGTCGACTGGGTCCTGAATACTGCCGCCTTGGTTTGCATGGTTTTCTGCATGTCCAGACGAATCTCGGCGGTCGCGCGGCTACCCTGCGCGTGGCGGATCTTGTCGAAACGCGCCAGCGCCTGATCGGCCGCATCCCTCCGCAGCGGCTTGTGTGCATCACCCGGTTTGATCAGTTGGGCGCAGCGGATCGCGGCGGAGCGGCCGAACACGATGATGTCGAGCAAGGAATTCGAACCCAACCGGTTCGCTCCGTGCACCGACACGCAGGCCGCCTCGCCGATCGCCATCAGGCCCGGCACCACATGATCGGGATTGCCGTCCTTCAAGGTCACCACTTCGGTCCTGTAGTTGGTCGGAATGCCGCCCATGTTGTAATGCACGGTCGGCAGAATCGGGATCGGCTCCTTGGTCACATCGACGCCGGCGAAGATGCGCGAGGTTTCGGCGATGCCGGGCAGCCGTTCGTGAATGATCGCGGGATCGAGATGTTCGAGATGTAGATAGGCGTGATCCTTCAATTTACCGACTCCTCGGCCTTCGTTGATCTCGATCGTGATCGCGCGGCTGACGATGTCGCGGGAGGCCAGATCGCGCGCGGACGGCGCATAGCGCTCCATGAAACGCTCGCCTTCGGAATTGGTCAGATAACCGCCCTCGCCCCTGACCCCCTCGGTGATCAAACAGCCGGCACCGTAAATGCCGGTCGGATGAAACTGCACGAATTCCATGTCCTGCAACGGCAGGCCAGCGCGCAGCACCATCGCGTTGCCGTCGCCGGTGACCGTGTGCGCGGAAGTGCAGGAAAAATAGCTGCGCCCGTAGCCGCCGGTCGCGAGCACGGTCGAATGCGCCTTGAACAGATGCAGAGAACCGTCGTCCAGGCACCAGGCCAGTACGCCCCGGCAGACGCCGTCTTCCATGATCAAATCGAGCGCGATGTATTCGACGAAGAATTCGGCATTGTGCTTCAAGGCCTGCTGATACAGCGTGTGCAGAATTGCATGGCCGGTCTTGTCCGCCGCCGCGCAGGTGCGGAGAGCCCGGCCCTTGCCGTAATGGGTGGTCATGCCGCCGAACGCGCGCTGATAGATCTTGCCTTCCGGCGTCCGCGAAAACGGCACGCCGTAATGTTCGAGTTCGATCACCGCCGGCATCGCTTCCCGGCACATGTATTCGATCGCATCCTGATCGCCGAGCCAGTCGGATCCCTTCACCGTGTCATACATGTGAAAGCGCCAGTCATCCTCGCCGGCGTTGCCGAGCGCGGCGCTGATGCCGCCCTGCGCCGCGACCGTGTGGCTGCGGGTCGGAAACACCTTCGTAATACAGGCCGTTTTCAGGTTTTTTTCGGCCATGCCGAAAGTCGCCCTAAGGCCCGCGCCGCCTGCGCCGACCACCACCACGTCATAGGCGTGTTCAATAATCTTGTAAGAAGCCGTCATGAATCATCCAACTTGAATAGTGCGAAATACGGCTGACAGCGCCGTCAACGTGAGCAAAGCAAAGATCAGATTGACCAGCCAGATCGATACGATCTTGCAACCTTCGCGGCCGACATAGTCTTCGATTACGACGCGAAGTCCCAATCCCGCATGATAAAAAGCCGCCGCGATAAAGGCCAGCACGCCGACCGTATTCAAGGGCGCGGCCAGCCAGGCCTGGGTTTCCGCATAAGGCGCGCTCGCACCCAGATCGATCAGCTTGATCAGCCAATAGGATAACGGAATCAGCGCCGCCGCGGTCACCCGCTGCGCCCACCAGTGCGTCGTCCCGGATTTTGCCGAACCCAATCCGCGAGCCTTCGTTAAAGGCGTTCGATATTTCATAAGCTAATCCGCACTCAAAAGAACAAAAGAAACCAGCGTCAACACGAGCGACGCCGCCAGTTCGATCCAGGCATAGCGGTTCAGCGTTTCGAGTTCGAAACCCTGGCCCGCATCCCAGATCAAATGCCTGACGCCATGGCACAAATGAAAAAACAGCGCATAGATGAACCCCCAACTGAGCAAGCGCATCCACCAGGAAGCGGCAAACGCCTGCACCGAAGCATAAGCCTCCGGCCCCGAAGCCAGCGCCGACAACAGATAGACGATATAGAGCAGGCCGAGCGACAGCAGCACGCCGGTCATCCGGTGAGTAATCGATAGGATGCCGGTCAACGGCAGCTTATAGACTTGCAAGTGGGGCGAAAGAGGTCTTTGCTGTTGCGCGCTCATGGGCTTGTTTCCGGTAGGGAGGATGGATTAAAAATCGATGCAGCGGCCGTTTTTTTCCCAATCACCATAACGGGTCGGCTCGGGACCTGCAAAACCGCCGATTTCTGCGCTGGGTGATGGTGGCGAAGGGGATGCGGGCTGTTGGGAGCCGGTCCGTTCCGCTTGCTCAGGCTGTTCTGTGCTGGATGTCGAGTGTTCCGTCATCATCGCTGGGGAGCTATCTGAGTGATAAGGAGTCCATGCGGCAAGGCACGGAGAGCGAAGGCGGATGTGCGGACTGCAAGTTTTCCACGCGGCCAAAACCGACTTGCGGTAGCCGCAAAAACGATGACACGGAAAAATCAGGAGTTCGACGGGTTAGCCTGTCGCAAAGCTTGCCCGTATTATATAGAGCAATGGGGCTTGGGAACAAGGACTAGAAGCAGATTGAAAGCAAGAAATGGTGCCCAGGGACAGAATCGAACTGTCGACACAAGGATTTTCAATCCTTTGCTCTACCGACTGAGCTACCTGGGCAATGGCTGATCGTACAGCCATGGGATAAATCTAAAGAAGTTTTTTGCGGCATGGTGCCCAGGGACAGAATCGAACTGTCGACACAAGGATTTTCAATCCTTTGCTCTACCGACTGAGCTACCTAGGCATGCCTGCAAAAAAACATATTTAACCCGATAATCGAGCTCGCGTCAACAAAAAATCATCAATTTATTCATAGTAAATAAAATATCCTTATAAATCAGCGCATGATGAAAACCTCGATTGCCCCCCCGATCTTGTCATTTATCGTTTCAGCCTCCAGCCCCCAACCGGATCCCCTTCCCAAGCCCTCAGGCAGGCATAGGAGTCATGAGCACAGTGCCGCCGAATCCGGCAGGCTTGGCCGTTCTGTCAAGACGGAGAGGGCATGAGGTCTTGCGAAAACAGCGTAACTCCGTCGATATCTTTTAATGACACCGTCATCACCCGGCTGTCGCCGTCGATATCGATCTGGCCGAAGGACTGTAAGCCGAACAAGGGCGACAGGTTAGGCGCGGGCGCAGCTTTTTGAAAGATCACTTGCGGACCGAAGGTATCGTCGAGCTCATGCGGCCCGAAGCTGCCCGCATTCAAGGGGCCGGCGACAAACTCCCAGAACGGCTCGAAATCCTTGAAACGCGCCTTGGCCGGATCGTAAAAATGCGCGGCCGCGTAATGCACGTCGGCGGTCAGCCAGACTATATTGCGGACCGCTTCCTGTTTGATGAACGCCAGCAGCTCGGCCAGTTCAAACTCGCGCCCGAACACAGGGCCGTCGCCGTTCGCAAAACTTTCAAATTGCGTCCGGCTCAGCGGATCGACGCCGTCGCGCGATTGCAATCCGAGCGGCATGTCCGCCGCGATGACCTTCCAGACCGCCGCCGAATTTTTCAGACCGGCTTTCAGCCAATGCAATTGCTCGCGGCCCAGATAGACGGTATCCGCGTCCGGCCGGGCCTGACGATTGTGATTGTTGCCGCTGCGGTACGAACGCATATCCAGCACGAACACGTCGAGCAAGGGCCCGTAAGACAGTTTACGGTAGATGCGCCGCGCCGAATCGGCGGACGCTAAACGCATCGGCGCATATTCGAGCGCGGCTTTTCTGCCGCGCTCGACCAGCGTGGCGATCGCCTTTTCGCTGTAGCGCGGATCGCCGTCCAGATCTTTCGCCGGCGACCAGTTATTGGTGATTTCATGATCGTCCCACAGCCAGACGGTCGGCACTTCCGCGTTGAACCGGCGCAGATTGTGATCGAGCAGGTTGTATTTATAGCGGCCGCGGAACTCGTCCAGGGTTTCGGCGACCTTGGTGACTTCCGGAATTACCAGGTTGCGCCAGATTTCGCCGGTCTGCGGCACGACCTGAGACGCCTGAATCGGGCTGTCCGCATAGATGCTGTCGCCGCAATGGATGAAAAAATCCGGATCGGTTTGCCGCATCGTTTCAAAAATCCGCATGCCGCCGATGTCCGGATTGATGCCCCAGCCCTGCCCGCAGGTATCGCCGGACCAAAGAAAACGGAGGGACCGCGCCGCATCGGACGCCGTCCGAAAATAGCCGTAACTGGGCTGGCTCAGGACTTTGCGCTCATCGATGTCCTGAAACCATACTCTGACATACACATCCCGCCCGGCCGGCAACCCGGTCAAATCGATACGGGCCGTGTAGTCAGACCCGGCCAGCGCCAGCGGTCCAGGCAGCAATGTGGCTTCGGTAAAATCGGAATGGAAACTGTATTCGACGAGCATTCGGCTCGGACGGTCGGCGCGGCTCCAGACAATCGCACGATCCTGCAGCACATCGCCGATTTGAATCCCCTGCGCCGACTGCGGTTGACCGACCCACTCTGACGAATCCCCCGACGCCGCAATACTGCTGCGCCCTCTCATGGTCGGCACAAAACCCGCACCCAAGGCCAGAGTCGACGTTTTGATGAAATGGCGGCGGGACTTTTGAAAATCATTCCACATAACATAAGCACCGAATCTTAAATACTGGCCTGTATTATTGGAACAAGTGATGACAGGTTCGTGACGGGATAATGAACGTCTGAAGACAAGGCTCAGGCCGCGGAAAAAGCCATCCGGGCATCCCGCACGAAAACCCTGGAATTGACTACACTTGACGATTACATCAAAGTAGCCTCTATTTAGTGTGTTGAGATCAATCAGGAGAAAAAAATGAAACTGGAATTACCGCGCTCTTTGCGAAAAGATACGCATCAGCAAGGACTGATTTTTCTGAACGGAGAAGAGCGGGACATCATCGTGAAAAATCTGTCGATTACCGGCCTGCTCGCTGAAATGGATCAGCAAAAAGGCGCCGAAAAAGACATCAAGGATATTTTTAATGCACTGCGCTCTTCAACCCTGGTCGATATTTTCATTCCGTCGATGCGTCTGGCCGGCGAGGTTGAAGTGATCCGGGCCGAGCCCGAAAAAGACAAGATATTGATCGCACTCGAATTTAAATCGGTTGCCTACGACGCCGATGATTTCATTTATCGCAGAAATGCGTACCGCCAAAGGATGCCGGGGACCGGCCGCATCCTATTGCATGGCGCCTATCATCCCTTCACTGCGCAAAATGTTTCGATCGAAGGCCTGATGATTCATTTGAACGCGGAAGTTACAGTCGAACCGCTTGGCACGAAGGCCGCCTTCGAATTCGAGCCCCTCGAAATGTCCGGGGAGGCGCGCATCATCTGGTTAGAACATCCGCACCCTAACGAAACCTTGATGGGCCTGTGCTATGTGCATCTGAAATATGCCGAACCGAAGGGTCTTCCGCGTTTTGCGAACCGATGACCGGAACGGACGGCTGCAAAGCCTGTAGCCGAGTTTTCCCTTGCCTGTGCCCACTTTCTGCCGATCGACTTGTGGATCGGCGTTTTTTACGGCTTGGCCTTGCACTTCACCGGAAAACCGGCGCCCCGTCCTGCCGGTTTTATCTTGCCGAACTTTTCACCCTGGCATCCATCCTTTATAATTCCTGGATTTTATTGATGTCGTACTTGCCGTCAAGGAAGACTTCGACGTTCTAATTTGTTAGAATCAGTAAGGAAATTAATGCTTGCTCCCAACGGGACAAGCGTTTTATTCGTGTCGTTTTCCGAGGTAAATTATGCAAAAAAAGCTTCTTGCCATTCTTTGTGGCGCCCCCCTGCTCCTTGCGCCCACCTGGAGCCAGGCCGCCAACGATCTGCCGCCCAACGGAAAAACCGAACTGGGCGAGGTGGAAGAAGTCTGTTCGAACTTCACCGATCCCGAGTGGCGCAAGGCCCAAACGATTGACGGCGTCGACATCCAGGAGTCGCTGCTCTGCAACCCGGACAATCCGGCCGAAATCGCCGCGTTTGTAAAGGGCACCAACGGCATTTCGATGGATACCCTGATGCAGACCCAGCTCGCGGCCGACGCGATCACGGTATCCGACGACATGGACGGCGACGGCGACCCGGACAAATACATCATCAAGCTCGAAGTCGCCGAACTGAACGGTCATTCGCCGGACATGAAGGACCCGACGACCACGTTCGACATCGCGCCGGGCATTCAACCGACCTTCTGGGTTTTCGCGCCGAAAACCCGCGACATGTCGACGCTGAGCCTTTACGAACCGATCGCGAACCCCTTGCTGCGTTCGCCGTCGCCGGTGATCCGCGTCGAACAGGACGACATCATCTGGCTGGTGCTCGAAAACACCCATTACCTGCCGCATTCGATCCATCTGCACGGCATCGACCATCCTTACATGGATCACATGGGCAGCGGCAACGACGGCGTCGGCCAAACCAGTTCGATGGACGTGATGCCCGGCAGCAAGAAAACCTATGTGATCAAGCCGCGCCAAGCCGGCACGATGTATTACCATTGCCACGTACAGCCGCATGTGCATATTCCGATGGGCCTGCAAGGCATGTTCGTGATCGAGGAGAACCGGCCGAACAACTGGCCGCAAGTCTTCAACGTCGGCGCGGGCCAGGTCCGCCACCCTTCGGTCGGTGTCCGCGAAAAATATAACTCGGAATATGACCTGCATTATCAATCCGCGGACAAGGAACTGCATCAACTCGCCCGGTCGGTCAATGACCCGCGTCTGATTGCGAAACGTTTGAATCTCGATTACGACGTGACCGATGCGAAGGACGATTATTACATGCTGAACGGCCGTTCTTTCCCTTATACCTTAAGAGAATCGCTGGTCGTTTTGGAAAAGGACCAGAAGGTCAAACTGCGCGTCTATAACGGCACCCAGGAAACGATCGCAGTGCATATCCATGGACACAAACCGACCTCGACGCACTACGACGGCGTCGACAACGGCCCGAACTCCTTTATCACCCGCGACGTGCACGGTTTGACGCCGGCTCAGCGTCTCGATCTGGAGCTTTCCGGCGTCGATGACGGCTTGCACAGCTTTGGCGAGGGCGTCTGGATGTTCCACGACCATGTCGAAAAAGCCTTTACGACCGACGGTGTCGGCGAAGGCGGCGATATCAGCCTGGTCGTCTATAAAAGCTTCCTGAACGAAAAAGGCATTCCGTCGCTGCACGGCATGAGTCTCGCGCCTTATTTCACGAAAGAATTCTGGCAGAAAAAATATCCGATCTGGCAGGACATGGATGAATGGCACAGCCTCGGCTTTCCTGACGTGAAAGCCGGCTATCAGCCGGCCAAGAAAGCCGTGCAGATCGTACAGCCAAGCTCGGTCGATACCCCGGCAAACGCGCCAGGCGCTTCGGCGCAGGCGCCCGGCGCCGCCGCCTCGGAAGAATCCTCCGTATTCGGCAAGCTGTTCTTCGGCCTGCTGCTCGGATTGTTCAGCTATTGGGGGATCATCAAACGGGAATGGCTGCTCGGATTGTTCAGAAAACTGGTCAAGAACAATATCGGAAACTGACAGAAACTTGCTGAATGACGGCGCAGGGAGGCGCCGGTTGTCGGCAATACATTATCCTAGAAAAATCAGTTGATCCACAAAACACACCAAAATCACGAAAAAACTCAGAAAGTTATTGCGTAGAAAAGCGACACCCTCCGGGTGATCGAATCACGAGATCTACCACCTTGATTTATTTCGTGTCTTTCGTGCTTTTCGTGGACTAACTGCGGTTTTAAGGATTATTGCTGAACTACAGCCTGAGCCTAAAGCGGCTCAGGCCATCGAGAAAACGGCACGGCTTTTAGGCCGCACTCTCGTTCAGATACAACTGCAGGACGGTTTTAGTGCGGATATTGTTCTGGCGCAGATGCCGCACCAAATTCATGAATATTTCGCGCAACACAAAGTAGCCTTTTTCCGGATTCTGATCCATAAAGCGGATCAGGCTCGGTCCGTCGATCCTGACAATCTCGCAATCGGTCAGCGCGACCACTTCCGCGCTGCGCCGCTCACCGTCAAACATCGCCAACTCGCCGAAAAAATCATTTTCTCCGAGACGCGCCAGACCCGCGGACAGCTTATCGCCGCCTATAACCCTTGATCTGACTTGCACTTCGCCTTGCAAAATAAAATAAACATCCTGTCCTTCGTCGCCTTCTTCCAAGACGATGTCCTGCTTGCGGTACACCGATTTTTCAAACGGCACGATTTTTGAAAAAAGTGGATCATCCAGTAAAGTCAATATATTCATCGCTGCCCTGCTCCTGCCAAGGTAAATAATTTGCCTGGATTGTAATACTAGCAGAATATCCATTTAATTCTTGCGGATAATAAAATTATCGGCGCCTTAATAGGGTTGGATCGCGGCGGCTTCGGGAAACTATCCATTATTTCGTTCGAAATCAATCGATTCGCCGGCGCAGCAAGACTTTTCTGAGCTCCAATACCGCCAACGGGATGAATCCCAAGCCCAGCCAGGCCACAGCATGTTTCAAGGAAAGCGGCTCAAGCGAAAATAGGGACCGGAGCGCCGGCACATGATGAATCAGCCATTGTAAAAAAAAGCTCACCGAAACGGTCAGGAACAGCCAAAAATTCGACAACAGACCGACTTCAAAAATGGTCCTGCCGTTGCTGCGTGCGCTAAAGGCCCATAGCAGTTGCGCCATCGCCAAGGCGGTGAAGGTGGCGTCTCGCGCGTGTTCCAAGCCGTCGCCATCCAGATAAAATTCGTAAGCAAAGGCAGACAGAGAGACGGTTGCAATCAAAAAGCCCGCCAAGAGGGTCAGGCGAATAAAGCCGCCGTCCAGCAATTGCGCCTCCGGCGGGCGCGGCGGGCGTTTCAGCACATCGGAGGCGATCGGATCGACCGCCAGCGCCAGTGCCGGCAGACCGTCGGTGACCAGATTGATCCACAACAGATGCAGGGGCAGCAAGGGCAAAGGCCAGCCCAACAGGGCAGCAACCAGCATCACCGTCAACTCGGCGGCATTGCCGGCAAGCAGATAAACCAGGGTTTTCGCGATGTTATCGTAGATGCCGCGCCCCTCTTCGACCGCCGCGACGATAGACGAAAAGTTGTCGTCGGTAATGATCAGATCGGCGGCCTCCTTGGTCACTTCGGTGCCGGTTCGCCCCATCGCGATGCCGATCGCGGCTTCCTTCAACGCCGGGGCGTCGTTGACTCCGTCGCCGGTCATCGCCACCACCTTGTTGCCTACCTTCCAGGCGCGCACGATACGGAGTTTGTCTTCGGCGGTCACCCGCGCATAGACCGAAATGCGTTTTACCGCTTCGGCCAGTTCTTCATCCGACATCTTCTCCAGATCGCGGCCGGTAACCACCTTGTCGCCCTCGGCCAGGATGCCCAATTCATGCGCGATGGCGGCCGCAGTGTCGGGATGATCGCCGGTAATCATCACCACCTTGATGCCGGCACTCCTGCAGCGCGCGACCGCGCTCTTCGCCTCGGCCCTCGGCGGGTCCTGCAGACCGAACAGGCCGAGAAAAATCAATTCCCCTTCGATTTGCTCGGCTGCGCCACGGCTATCGGGCAAAGGCCTCCGGGCGACAGCCAGCACGCGTAACGCATCATGCGCCATCCATCCCGCAGATTGGTTTATCACCGCCCGGTCTTCGTCAGTCAGCGGCCGTATCGTGCCGGCGTCTTGAATATAAGCGCAACGCGCCAACACGACTTCCGGCGCCCCCTTGGTAAAAGCAAGGGCCGTATTTCCCTGCCGGCGCATCACGGTCATGCGCTTACGGTCGGAATCGAAAGGCAGCACAGTGAGCCGAGGCGCGCTCATTTCGATATCGCCTCGGCTGATGCCGCCTTTGGCCGCGGCGACCAGCAAGGCGCCTTCGGTCGGATCGCCGATGATGCCGTCGCCGATAATCTCGGCATCGTTGCAGGCGGCAGCGGCATACAATAACGCATGGAGATCCGGATCATCCGCCGGCTTGCGCTCCTTGTGTTCGGATAGAAACACGCCATCAACGCTATAGCCTTCGCCGGTCACGGTGTACAAACGCCGGCCGCCGACCAGCCTCCGTGCGGTCATCTCGCCGACTGTCAAGGTGCCGGTCTTATCGGTGCAGATCACTTCCGCGCAGCCCAAGGTTTCGACCGATTGCAGGCGGCGCACCAGGGCGTTGCGGCGAATCATGCGCTGCACGCCCAACGCCAGAGCCACCGTCACGACGGCCGGCAAGCCTTCGGGAATGGCGGCCACGGCCAGACTGATCGCGGAAAGGAATATTTCGAAAGGCGCAATCGAGCGCAGCAACCCCAACACCGAGACCAACGCCACGATGCCGAGGCAGGCCCACAAAAGATAGCGCGTGGTTTTATCGAGCCGCTGTTGCAGCGGAGTGGCGCCGCTTTCGGCGGTGTCCAGCAATTGCGCGATATGTCCCAACTCGGTGCGCATGCCGGTAGCAATCACCAAGGCCTGTGCGACGCCACCGACAATACTGGTGCCGAGAAACACCATATTGCTGCGATCCGCCAAAGGCGTTGTGTGCGACAAAATGCCGATCGTCTTGTCCACCGACAGGGATTCGCCGGTCAAAGACGCTTCGTTGGCGCGCAGCGCGGAGGCGCTAATCAGGCGCGCGTCCGCCGCCACCAGATCGCCGGCTTCGAGCTGCAACAGGTCGCCGGCCACGACCTCGGAGGCGGCGCAAACCAGCGCATGGCCGTCCCGCATCACCCTGGCTTTGGGCGCGGCCAAGCGCGCCAAAGCGACCGCGGCTTTTTCGGCGCGAAACTCCTGAATGAAACCGATCAACGCATTCAGCCCGACAATCGCAATGATCGCGATGCCGTCGGCCTTTTCGCCGAGATAGACCGATATCGCCGCCGCGCCGATCAGTACCCAGATGACCAGACTGGCAAACTGCCTCAAGAAAATAGCCAGCGGGGATACGGCCTTGCCTTTACGCAGTTCGTTGCGGCCGTCCTGCTGCAAACGCCGCAGGACTTCTGCCGAATTCAAGCCTTGGGTAAGATCGACGGCTAACTCGTCCGCAACGATTTTCAGCTCACGGTCATGCCACGACCGGCGCACGATGCTTCGAGGAGAATGGGAAGGGATTTTCCGCCGGAGACGGAAAATATCGACAATGACCAGCAAGCCCGTCAATACGAAAACCGCCGACAGGCCCCAGACTACACAAAATGACTCTTTGAACATCATAGATGCCACCCTGACATGAATTACCGCGATCAAGACAATTACACATCAATACGGAAGTTAATGCACAAAAAAAGCGCAAAAACGCCCCGGCCTTCTGCGTTCAGAGGCATTGTCCACGAAAAACACGAAAGCCACGAAAAATTTCATAGCCCAATCCGTTCAACCTTTGCTTTCAGCTTGTTTTCGTGTCTTTCGTGGATATTAACCGTGCGGGATATCCGCTTATAATTTGGCCTTCACGATTTGATAGATTTCCTCGGCCGCCGCTTCTGCGCCGTGCAATAACGCTTCCAACTCGGCCAGTTTGGCTTCCGCGAAATCGCGGTCTTTCAGGCTGCCGGCGTTGATATAGACATTCAGCGCCGCGCTTTTCAGCGCCCCGTAGCCGGCCATCGCCGCGACGCCCGCGTCGCTGATCACGCCGAGGTTGCCCTTGTCGGCGGCGATCCGGCTCAGGTCGATCGCTTCGCGGCAGGCCCCCGCGCAGGCCAAAGGCACCTCGGTCGCTTCTCTCAAGGCCTCCTGGATCGCCGCAGAGCGCTCGGCCTTTTGTTCGTCGGTGTCTTTCGGCAAACCGTAGGTCGCCATCAGTCGGTTGAATACATCGACATCGGCCTTGATCATGTCGGTCAGCCTTGCGCGCAAGGCTTCGGATTTTTCGAGCAAGGCTTGCATATCGGCTTCGACTTCGGCGTATTTGGGCTTGCCGATCGTCAGGTTGCAGACCATGCTGGTCAAGGCGGCGGACTGCGCTCCCATCACCGCCGCCGCGCCGCCGCCGCCCGGTGTCGGCGCCTTGCTGGCCAAGTTGTCGAAAAAAGTTTTTAGAGATTGATCTTTGATTTCGGTCATGTGAGGGAGAAGATGTGTAGGGTGGATAAGCGCAGCGCATCCACCTAATGAGACTCCTTTGGTGGATGCGCTGCGCTTATCCACCCTACCTGCGAAAAGTCGGAAATACTTTATAATCGGAATCAACGGCTCAGCCGCGCCGCCAACTGGTCGTGCCGTTCGGCGCATCTTCGAGGATGACGCCCTGTTGCTTCAGATCGTCGCGGATTTGATCGGCCAGCGCCCAGCTCTTGGCTTTTTTGGCGTCCAGGCGGGCCTGGATCTGCTGATTGATCGCTTCTTCGGAAAGGCCGCCCTCCGCGGCATGAGCGGCCGACGCTGCTGCCGCATCGCCTTTCAGCCACGCCTCAGGCTCGGCCTGCAACAGGCCCAGCAAAGCGCCCAGTTGCTTTAGGCTCGCCGCCAGTTGCCCGGCCCGCTCGTGATCACCGTCCTTGCTCTTGTTCAACTCGCGCGCGAGATCGAACAACACCGAGACTGCAACCGGCGTATTGAAGTCGTCATCCATCGCCTGCTCGAAGCGGCTTTGATAGTCGGCCAGCACCGGCAAATCCGGCACGACGATCCCGCGCAGGGCGGTGTAAAGCCGGTTCAGCGCGGTCGACGCCTCGTTCAGTTGCTCGTCCGAATAATTGAGCGGGCTGCGGTAATGGCTAGACAGGATGAAGAAGCGGATGATCTCGGGCCGGTATTGCTTCAGCACTTCGCGCACGGTGAAGAAATTGCCGAGCGACTTGGACATCTTTTCCTCGTTGACGCGCACGAAGCCGTTGTGCATCCACAGGTTCACGAACTTCTCGCCGGTCGCGCCCTCGGACTGGGCGATTTCGTTTTCGTGGTGCGGAAACTGCAAGTCCATGCCGCCGCCGTGAATGTCGAAATGGTTGCCGAGGCAGCAGGTCGACATCGCCGAGCATTCGATGTGCCAGCCGGGACGGCCTTCGCCCCAGGGCGAGGACCAGGACGGCTCGTTCGCCTTGGCCATCTTCCAGAGCACGAAATCGAACGGGTTCTGCTTGGCCGCATCGACATCGACCCGCTCGCCGGCCTGCAAGTCTTCGAGCTTCTTGCCGGACAGGCTGCCGTAATTGCTGAATTTTTCGACCGCATAGAACACGTCGCCGTTGCCGCCGACATAGGCATAGCCCTTCGCGAGCAAGGTTTCGATCATCGCGACGATGGATTCGATCGACTGCGTCGCGCGCGGCTCGATGTCCGGCGGCAGCACCGCCAGCGCACTCTCGTCTTCGTGCATCGCATCGATGAAGCGCGCGGTCAATTGATTGAAGTCCTCGCCGTTGTCGTTCGCGCGCTGGATGATCTTGTCGTCGATGTCGGTGATGTTGCGCACATAGGTCAGGTCATAGCCCAGATGGCGAAAATAGCGCGCGACCGTATCGAACACGACCATCACCCGCGCATGGCCGATGTGACAATAGTCGTAAACGGTCATGCCGCAGACATACATGCCGACCTTGCCTTCGTTGCGCGGCTTGAAGGCTTCTTTTTGACGCGTCAGGGTGTTGTAGATTTTCAACATGAACCGAGGATTCCGTGATTATGAGCGCAAAATTGAGCCGCTCGTCTGCAAAACGGTACAATTTACCAAGCGCCCGCTTCTCTTTCAAGGCGAAAACACATAAACTTATCCGCTTTGTATCTTAGCCAAGGAAAAAAATTATGCGCATCGCCTTTCTGAGTCTGATACTCGTTTTACATTCAACACTTTCATTCGCAACGGAAAACAAAATGACTGAATCTTCAAAAGTCAAACTGACCACTTCACTTGGCGCCATCGTGATCCAGCTGGATCCGGTCAAAGCCCCGGTTTCATCGCAAAACTTTCTCGCTTATGTGAACAAGGGCTTTTACAACGGCACGATCTTTCATCGCGTGATCAAGGGCTTCATGGCGCAAGGCGGCGGCTTTGACAGCCAATTCCAGCAAAAAGCGACCGACGCGCCGATCAAGAATGAAGCGGACAACGGCCTGCCGAACAAACGCGGCAGCATCGCGATGGCGCGCACCAACGATCCGAATTCCGCGACCGCGCAATTCTTCATCAACTATGCGGACAATGCTTTCCTGAACCACACCAGCCCGACGCCCAGCGGCTGGGGTTATGCGGTATTCGGCGAAGTCGTCGAAGGCATGGACGTGGTCGACAAGATGGCCGAGCAAACGACCGGCAACCGCGGCCCGCATCAAAACGTGCCGAAGACCGACATCGTGATCGAAAAAGCCGAAGTCGTGAAATAAATTCAGGCGCACGGTGAACTCTCGCCGGACGGGGCATGTTGCCCCGTCCGCAGGGTTCGCGCTGACTTCGAAGTCTCCGCAAAACGTTAGGAACGGGGTTGAAAACCCCGTCCAGCCGCAACTCTTTCTACCCTGGACCTTGGACCCCGTACCATGATCCTCTTCATTTCCGATCTCCATCTCTCGCTCGAAAAACCCGAAATCACCCGCCGTTTTCTGAATTTCCTGGAACACCGTGCGGCGAAAGCCGAAGCCTTATACATTCTCGGCGACCTGTTCGATGCCTGGATCGGCGACGACGATCCGACGCCGCCGAACGGCAAAATAAGACGCCAGCTCAAAAAACTGACCGATTCAGGCACCCAGGTGTACCTGCAGCCGGGCAACCGCGATTTTCTGCTCGGCGAACGCTTCTGCCGGGACACCGGCGTGACGCTGCTCGGCGATTATCAAGTGATCGACCTGTACGGCGTCCCCACCCTGCTCACGCACGGCGACCTCTTATGCACCGACGACCTGCCTTATCAGGCCTTTCGCGCGAAGTCGCATACGCCGGAATGGACACGGTCGGTACTGAGCAAACCTTTGCTGTTGCGCCTTTTAGCCGCGCGCTGGTACCGCCTGCGCAGCTTTTGGCACAAGCGCAAAAAAAGCCTGGAGATCATGGACGTGAATCAACAAACGGTGATCCGGGTGATGCAGGAACACGGCTGCAAGCGCCTGATCCACGGCCATACGCACCGGCCGGCTGTGCATGAATTCCGGATCGCTGGCGATGCCGCCCGGCGTTTCGTACTCGCCGCCTGGAGCAAGGAGGCCGGACAAGCGTTATGCTGGACGCCACAAGAGTATCGGATCGAAACTATTTAAGCGGTAGTGAACGCGGCCCGTCCGATCAAATCAAGAAAAAATAAGGCTGTCACAAAATCGCAACAGTATAATTTTTTTGTGCTTTCGCCTTTAATGATGCGCCTTTTAGCCTTTTTGATATTGACTTTTTGGGCAAAATCCTTGAATCTACGCATCTGGAGTGAGCCTGTTTTTGACCCTCAGAAAAACAATAATTCACCCAAAAACTAATATTAGTCAAAAATAAATAATCAGTATTTTGCGGCACAGCAAAATACCAGGAGAGAAAAATATGAAGAAGCCTTTTAAAAGTTGGCTGTTAGCTTCCAGTGTGGCTGCAATTCTGGCCGCACCTGCAATTGCTACAGCGAACAGCGATCTTGAAAAACTTTCGCAAAACCCTGCTAACTGGTCTATGTGGGGCGGCAACTACGCAGGCACACGTTACAGCGAACTGGATCAAATCACCTCCAGCAATGTAAAGAACCTGCAACCTGCCTGGTCTTTTTCTACCGGCGTTCTGCGTGGTCATGAAGGCGGCCCTTTGGTCGTAAACGACACGCTTTACATCCACACTCCATTCCCTAACACCGTTTACGCGATCGATCAAAAAACCCAATCGATTATTTGGGAATACACCCCGACTCAAGACGCGGACGTGACCGTTCCTGTGATGTGCTGCGACACCGTTAACCGCGGCTTGGCCTACGGCGACGGTAAAATCTTCCTACAACAATCCGACACCGTGTTGACCGCGTTGGACGCTAAAACCGGTAAACGCGTATGGAGCGTACAAAACGGCGACCCGAAACTGGGTATGACCAACACGGCTTCTCCATTGGTTGTTAAAGACAAGGTTCTGACCGGTATTTCCGGCGGCGAATTCGGTGTTCGCGGCTTCCTGGCGGCTTACGACATCAAGACCGGCCAGTTGGCATGGAAAGGCTACAGCATGGGCCCTGACGCCGACACCCTGATCGATGCCAAGAAAACCACTACCTGGAAAGACGGCAAAGTGGCTCCCGTTGGCGAAAACTCCAGCCTGAGCACTTGGGAAGGCGATCAATGGAAAATCGGCGGCGGCACCACTTGGGGCTGGACCAGCTACGATCCAAAATTGAATCTGATTTATTACGGATCAGGCAACCCATCCACCTGGAACCCTAAACAACGTCCTGGCGACAACAAATGGTCGATGTCATTGTGGGCGCGTGACGCGGACACCGGAGCGGTCAAATGGGTTTACCAAATGACTCCACACGACGAATGGGACTACGACGGCATCAACGAAACCGTCCTGGTTGACCAAGAAGTCAAAGGCAAGCAGCACAAGACGATCGTGCATTTCGACCGTAACGGCTTCGGCTACACCCTGGACCGCGAAACCGGCGAACTCTTGGTTGCTGAAAAATTCGACAAGTCGGTCAACTGGGCGACGCATGTCGACATGAACACCGGCCGTCCGCAAGTCGTGTCGAAGTACAGCACCGAACAAAACGGTGAAGACGTCAACACACAAGGCGTTTGCCCTGCGGCACTGGGTTCCAAGAACCAACAACCGGTGTCTTACTCTCCGCAAACCGGCCTGTTCTACATTTCCGGCAACCACCTGTGCATGGACTACGAACCATTCGAAGTTTCTTACACCGCAGGCCAACCGTATGTCGGCGCGACTTTGTCCATGATGCCAGCCGCCGCGGACGTCATCACCGGCCAACCGGACGGTTCCACCAACCTGGGTCAGTTCACCGCTTTTGACGCGAAAACCGGCAAGATCATATGGTCAAACAAAGAACAATTCTCTGTTTGGTCGGGTTCTGTCGCAACCGCCGGCGGCGTCGTATTCTACGGCACCCTGGAAGGCTACCTGAAAGCGGTCGATGCGAAGACCGGTCAAGAATTGTACAAATTCAAGACGCCTTCCGGCATCATCGGTAACGTCAACACCTGGAGCTACAACGGCAAACAATATGTCGGCGTACTGTCTGGTATCGGCGGCTGGGCGGGTATCGGTATCGCTGCTGGCCTCGACAGCGGCGAAGCGGGTTCCAACTCCGAAGGTTTGGGTGCGGTCGGCGCTTACAGAAGCCTGAGCTCGTTCACCAAGCTGGGCGGCACCTTGACCGTGTTTGCATTGCCTAATTAATTTCAGCGTTTTTTAGGTTGAACATAAAGCCCTGGCTGATTTATCAGTCAGGGCTTTTTTATTCGCAGCGTTTCGTATTTTATCCCCCCTATCAACCCTTTCATTGGAGGAAACTATTCATGCAGGCAAAGCCCACTCTTCACCGATTGCTGATCAGCGCCGTGTTGGCCGCAACCGCCACGACACTCCAGGCGAAAGAAAAATTCAAGGTCTGCGCCGACCCGTTGAATCCGCCCTACTCGACGCAAAAACAAGACGGCTTCGAGAACAAGATTGCCGAATTGTTTGCGAAAAAACTCGGGCAGGAAATCGAATACACCTGGTTTCCGCAGCGCATCGGCTTCATCCGCAATACCTTGAATGCGCCGGTCGATGAAAAAGCCGTGGACAGCAAAGAATTCAAATGCGACGTGGTGATGAGCGTCCCTGCCGATTCCGATATGGCCTTGGCCACCGAACCTTATTATCAATCGACCTATGTGCTGCTGATCGCGAAAGGCCGCGGCTTTGACGACATCAAGGAGGCACGGCAACTGGCCGATCTGCCCGTGGAAAGACAAGACGCGCTGAAGATCGCGATGTTCGACCGCGGCCCCGGCACCGCCTGGCTGCAAAAATTCGGCCTACTGGACATGGGCATTCCATACCAGTCGATGTCAGGCGATGAAGACAACAATATCGCGATGCAGCTCGACCAGGATTTGAAAGCGAAAAAGATCAACATGGTGATCGTCTGGGGACCGATTGCGGGTTACCTCGTTTCGCAAGGGCCGAAGAACGGCTACACGATGATTCCGATGCAATCGACGCCGGGCATCCCGTTTGAATTCGCGATGGCGATGGGCGTCAGAAACGGCGATAAGGAACGTCAGCAAACGCTAAACAAATTGATCGTCGAGAATAAGGATCAAATCAGACGGATTATTGAAAGCTACCATATCCCGTTGACCGAGATTAAAAAGTCGGCTAAGCCGAAGGATGATGATTGATAGCTCAGGCCTGCCAGGCTTTAAAAACCTGGCCGCTCTATGACAGGAAAATCCTAACCCGTGCGTTTTCGATCGAACAACTCGACCATGTGCGCCAATCTTCCGGCTCTTTCGTCGGTTAACTGATCCCACTGAAAACGCCATTTCCAGTTGCCGACCGTGGTGCCTGGGGTATTCATCCGATGCTCGGCATCCAGTTCCAGAATGTCCTGCATCGGAATCACCGCGAGATTCGCGACCGAGCTCAACGCCGCCTGCATCAACGCCCAGTGCAGCGGAACTGAGGGAAAACCGAGATAGTCGTAAACATAATGCTTTTGCTGATGGCTCAGGTTGTGCACCCAACCCACCGTCGTATCATTATCGTGCGTGCCGGTATAAGCAACGCAGTTTTGGGTGAAGTGAATCGGCAAATAAGGATTGTCGGCATTGCCGCCAAACGCAAAATGCAGGATCTTCATGCCGGGCAGCTCGAACTGATCCCGAAGCTCCTCGACTTCGCGGGTGATCACGCCCAAATCTTCGGCCACCAGCGCTATCTCGCCGAAGTGGTCGTTGATCGCCTGCAAGAGTTCCTTGCCGGGCGCCTCTGCCCAAGCACCGTTGATCGCCGTGTCTTCACCCGCCGGAATTTCCCAGGCCGCCTCGAAGCCACGGAAGTGGTCGATGCGCAGGATATCGAACTGTTCCAGTTGCGAGGACATGCGTTTGATCCACCAATCAAAACCGTTTTTTTGCAGCGCCTCCCAATCGTAATGCGGATTGCCCCAACGCTGTCCGTTCGCGGAGAAATAATCCGGCGGGACGCCTGCAACCACCAGCATCTCGCCTGAATCACTCAGCTTGAACACATCGCGGTTGGCCCAGACGTCTGCGCTGTCATACGCGACGAAGATCGGCACATCGCCGAACAACAAGACGCCTTTCTGATTCGCATAGCCCTTCAGGCGCATCCATTGCCGATAAAACACGAATTGCTCGAATTTAATGCAGTCGATTTCGCGTTTCAGGCGCCGGCGCACTTCCTTCAACGCTTTCGGCTCCCGTTCCTTGTAACGTTCGGACCAACGATTCCAGCCTTGGCCGCCGAATTCATTTCTGAGCACGATGAACAACGCAAAATCATCCAGCCAGAACGCCTTGTCTTCGCAAAATTGCGCAAATTCTTTCTGTTCGGCGGCGCTGGCGCGATCCAGAAAGCCGTAATACGCTTGCGCGATCAGATCACTCTTGTTGAATTCGCGCGATTCGCGGATCGCGGGACCATGATCCGAAAAATTCAGCCAGCCCGACTCCACCAATTGATCGAGGCTGATCAGATCGGGATTGCCGGCATGAGCGGAAAGGCACTGATAGGGCGAGCCATCGGCATGCGTCATGCCGAGCGGCAAGGTTTGCCACACCGAGACGCCGCAATTTTGTAGAAAATCGACAAAATAATATGCATTTTGACCCAAATCGCCCTGGCGGTCGTGACCCGGCAGGGAAGTAATATGCAGGAGCACGCCTGCACGCCGTTGGTTCAGTACATTATTCAAGCAGCAATCTCAATCAAGTAGGTTCAAAAATCTGAATGGGGCTTTGCCGATCGCAGGATCGATCAACCGGTTGTACAAAGCGGGAGTTGTATAATGCAGAAACACCGCCCCCGAAAATCGGCGAACATCGAATCGCTTTGCCGCAGGCAGGTGAAAGTCTGTTTGACAGTCGAAGTCGAAGTGCCGTGATCCATTTGTCGCGGTGCAATAAACTGAACGTGATTGGGTATTCCAAGCGGAAAGGACGCCATCATGGGCCTGCTTCTGCCGCCTGCTGAAACGATCGCAACGATCGTTTAAAAGAGCGCGCGAATCGTTTTTACGAAGCCGCGATTAAAGAGCCCTGACGCAGCCTTTGGAAGGAAGCGTCATTTTTGGGCTGCTTTACTTGTAGAGCTAGATTAGACAATAATTCAGTAACGATTTCAAGGGATTTTGCTCGCCCGATACGGGGCTGGTAACGATTCGCTATTAACTGTTTGACTTTACTAGGGAGTAGATTTCAGAAAAGGCGTCGTTTGACGGCAACACTGCCGTCAAAGCCGCAGGACGCGCGCGGATTTGACGGCGTAGGAGCTCGGCTATCTAACAAAATGCAGCTTCTGACCGAGCATGTCCGGGGTGACCAGCACGATGCCGCCGGGGCTGACATGGTACTTCTTCGCGTCTTCGGCCAGATTTTCTCCGATCACGGTGCCTTCCGGAATCTCGCAGCCCTTTTCGATGATCGCTCGCTTGATCCGGCAGTTGCGGCCGATATTCGCTTGCGGCAGCACGATGCAGTTTTCGAGCGTGGTGAACGAATTGACGCGCACATTCGAGAACAGCAAGGAATGCCGCACCGAGGCGCCGGAAATGATGCAGCCGCCGGACACCATCGAATCGACCGCGGAGCCGCGCCGGTTGTCATCGTCGAAAACAAATTTGGCCGGCGGCGTTTGTTCCTGGTAGGTCCAGATCGGCCAGGACTGATCGTACAGGTTCAAATCAGGTTTGACTCCGATCAGTTCCATGTTCGCTTCGAAATAGGCGTCGATCGTCCCGACATCGCGCCAATAGCTTTGCAGGCCGCTTTGCATGTCCAGGAACGGATAGGCATTGACCAGATATTTGTCGATCACCGCAGGAATGATGTCCTTGCCGAAATCGTGGCTGGTACCCGGGGTGTCCGCATCCTTGATCAACTGTTCAAACAGAAAGCGCGCATTGAACACATAGATGCCCATCGACGCGAGCGCGGTGTCGGTCCGGCCCGGCATCACCGGCGGATTTTCCGGTTTTTCGACGAAGGCGCGCACCCTGCGGTTTTCATCGACCCCCATCACGCCGAACGCGGTCGCTTCTTGCAGCGAAACCTCGATACAGCCGATCGTCAGATCGGCGTTGCGCGCGACATGGTCCGCGATCATCGCGGCATAATCCATCTTGTAAATATGATCGCCGGCCAGAACCAGAACGTAATCGGGATTGCGCGCGCGCAGAATGTCGATATTCTGGAACACCGCATCTGCGGTCCCCTTGTACCAGGAGTCTTCGCTATGGCGTTGCTGGGCCGGCATGATATGCACGTATTCGCCGAATTCGCCGGTCAGGAAGCCCCAGCCCAATTGCAAATGCCGGATCAGTGAGTCGGCCTTGTATTGCGTCAGAATTCCGATCTTGCGGATACCTGAATTGACGCAATTGGATAACGGGAAATCGATGATTCTAAACTTGCCGCCGAAAGGCACCGCCGGTTTCGCACGCCAGTCCGTCATGTTCATCAATCGTGAACCCCGACCCCCCGCCAAAATCAAAGCGATTGTATTACGTGTTAAATGACTCACTAAATGGTCTGGCATTACATTCTCCTCGAGAGATATAGATTCACATCTATTGTCGTGTTTGGTAACATTCACTGCAAATTTATTTTACTATGACCGAGGCGAAATCCAGTGACAAAACGTTCGAAAACACCGCAAGACACTGATGCACTGAAGACTCTGACCCACCCAGCCGTCGATTCGGCGCCATCGAGCGCAGAGCCCAAGCCAAGTAAAACCTTAGAAAAACAGGAGGTTATTCAAACCACAGCGGTGACGCCTCAGGCAACGGTTTCCACGCCTAAGTCCCCTGCGCCCGCCCCCCAGCCTGTCGCCGCCACGCAAGCCAAAACGGAGGCCTATTCGGCGCTCGATGACGAACACCTGAAGATTGCCAACGCCCGTCATCACGACCCCTTCTCGCTTCTGGGGCGCCACCCCAAGAACGGCGGCGTCGAAGTCAAGGTGTTCATGCCGTATGCCGAATCGGTCCAGTTCAGCCATAACGGCAAAGCGCTCGAACGCATTGCCGGTTCCGATTTCTTCGTTTATCACGCCAAGGAAGACGACCTGCCCGCGCATTACCGTCTGACCTGGAAAGACAAGAACGGCTACAGCCACGAAAATTTCGATGCCTATGATTTCGGCACGCAAACGCCCGAATTCGACTTGCATTTGTTCGGCGAAGGCAAACACTGGCATGTCTATCAAAAGCTCGGCGCTCACCTGCATCAGGTCGACGGCGTCAGCGGCGTGCAATTTGCGGTATGGGCGCCGAATGCGGGACGCGTCAGCGTAGTCGGCGATTTCAACCGCTGGGACGGCCGCTGCCATCCGATGCGCAGCCTCGGCGGCAGCGGGGTTTGGGAGATTTTCATCCCGGACCTGAAAGCCGGCAGCCTGTACAAGTTTGAAATCCTGAACCGCAACAGCAACGAAATCCTGGTCAAATCCGATCCTTACGGCCAATATTTCGAATTCCGCCCGAATACCTCCTCGATCGTGATCAAGGAAAAGTCCTATCAATGGAAGGACCATCAATGGATGATGCAGCGCGCGAATCATAACTGGCTGCATGAACCGATGGCCATTTACGAGGTGCATCTGGGTTCCTGGCGCCGCGACAATCAGGGCAATTTCCTGAGCTACCGGCAGTTGGCGGTGCAACTGGTCGATTATGTGAAGCAGCTGGGCTTCACGCACATCGAGCTGTTGCCTATCACCGAACACCCGCTCGACCTGTCCTGGGGCTATCAGACCACCGGTTATTTCGCGCCGACCAGCCGGCACGGTTCGCCGGACGATTTTCGTTTCTTCGTCGACACCTGCCATCAGAACGACATCGGCATAATCCTGGACTGGGTACCCGCGCACTTTCCGAAAGACAGTTTCGCCCTGGCCCGTTTCGATGGCAGCGCGCTGTACGAACATGAAGATCCGCGCAAGGGCGAGCACCGCGACTGGGGCACGCTGATCTACAACTACGGCCGCAACGAGGTTAAAAACTTCCTGCTCGCGAGCGCGATCTACTGGCTGGAGGAATTCCATCTGGACGGCTTGCGCGTCGATGCGGTCGCCTCGATGCTGTATCTGGATTATTCGCGCGAACAGAACGACTGGATCCCGAACATGTACGGCGGCAACGAGAATCTGGAGGCGATCGATTTTCTGCGCGAATTGAATGCGGTGACGCATCAACAGCATCCCGGCACGGTGATCATGGCCGAAGAGTCGACCGCGTGGCCGCAGGTGACGCGTCCGACCTGGGCCGGCGGCCTCGGTTTCTCGATGAAATGGAACATGGGCTGGATGCACGACATCCTTTCCTATATGAGCAAGGACCCGATTCACAGGATGCATCACCACGATCAATTGACCTTCGGCCTGCTCTACGCATTTACCGAAAACTTCGTGCTGCCTTTCTCGCATGACGAGGTCGTACACGGCAAGGGCGCGCTGGTCAACAAGATGCCCGGCGACGAATGGCAGCGCTTCGCGAACTTGCGTTTGCTGTTCACCTTCATGTTCACCTATCCGGGCAAGAAGCTCTTGTTCATGGGCTGCGAATTCGGCCAGGGCACCGAATGGAGCGTCAGCCGGGCGCTGGACTGGTACGTGCTCGACTATGCGCATCACCGCGGCTTGCAAACCCTGGTCAAGGATTTGAACCATCTGTACAAGACGCATCCGGCGCTGTTCAAGCACGATTTCGAACACCATGGCTTCGAGTGGATCGACTGCCACGACATTCAGCAATCGATCATCAGCTATCGCCGTAAGAGCGAGATGGAAGACCTGATCATCGTGCTGAACTTTACGCCGATGCCGCGCGAACATTACCGGATCGGCGTGCCGACCGAAGGCCTTTACAGCGAAATCTTCAATTCCGATTCGCACTATTACGACGGCAGCAACAAGGGCAATGCCGCGGTCGCGTCGGAACCGATTCCGTGGATGAATCTGCCGCACTCGGTCACTTTAACCCTACCTCCGTTAGGCGCACTGATTCTGAAGCAATAATCGCCCCATGAAAAAAATCTTATTTGTGACCAGCGAAGCCCATCCGTTGATTAAAACGGGCGGGCTCGCGGATGTATCGGGCAGCTTGCCCAAAGCCTTGGCGGAATTGTCGCAGGACATCCGCATCCTGATCCCTTATTATCAGGCGCTCAAGACCTTCGGCAACGTACGCTTCGTCTGCTCCTTGCGCATCGATAACCGCAATGTGAACATTCTCGAAACCCGGATGCCGGAAAGCAATATTCTGGTCTGGCTGGTCGATTATCCGACCTTTTTCAATTACCCCGGCAATCCTTACGTCGATGAGCAAGGCAATGCCTGGCCGAACAATGCCGAACGTTTCGCCTTGTTCTGCCGGGTCGCGGTCGAGATTGCGATGGACCGGATTCATCAGGACTGGAAGCCCGATGTGGTGCATTGCAACGACTGGCAAAGCGCGCTGGTGCCGGCGTTTTTGTCGCTCGAAGAATATCGGCCGAAGACCGTGTTCACGATCCACAACCTGGCTTACCAGGGACTGTTTCCGGCCGACACCGCAACGACGCTGAATTTGCCGGGCCAGTTGCTGCACCCGGAAGGTCTCGAGTTCCACAGCCTGTTGTCTTTCATCAAGGGCGGCCTGGTCTATAGCGACTGGATCACCACGGTCAGTCCGACCTATGCGCTCGAAATCCAGACGCCCGACTTCGGCTACGGCCTCGAAGGGCTGTTGACGCACCGGAATCATGTGCTGAGCGGCATCATTAACGGCATCGACATGGAACAATGGAATCCGGAAGCCGATGCCTTGATCGCGCGCAGCTACACCGCGGAAACGCTGACCGCAAAGAAGACGAACAAAACCGAATTGCAGAAACGCTTCTCGCTGCCGGTCACCGATCAGATTCCGTTGTTCGGCCTGATCGGACGCCTGGTCGAACAAAAAGGCATCGACATGATCCTGGATTCGCTGCCCGAGATACTGGAGATGCCGTTGCAGATCGTGCTGCTCGGCAGCGGCGAAAAAAGCATGGAAAGGAAACTGACGAATTATGCGCAGTTGCATCCCGAGAAGATCGCGGTCACGATCGGCTACGACGAAGCGCTAGCGCATCTCATCGAAGCCGGCTCGGATGTATTTTTGATGCCGTCGCGCTTCGAGCCCTGCGGTTTGAACCAAATGTACAGCCAACGTTACGGCACCCTGCCCCTGGTCAGACGCACCGGCGGCCTGGCCGATACGGTCGTCGATGCGTTGCCGCAGACGATCAGCGACGGTTCTGCGACCGGCTTCGTCTTCAACGATGCGTCGGCGGGTTCGCTGCTCGAAGCGGTCAAGCGCGCCGCGATCTTGTACGGCAACAGCAAAGCCTGGAAACAGATGCAGATCAACGGCATGAACAAGGATTTTTCCTGGGAGCAAAGCGCCAAACAATATCTGGATTTGTATCAAAATCTGTAACGGAATGACGGCGTTCCCGCCTGCCGTGCCGCTGCCGTTACCGTGAAAATCGATAGGCAAATAGTGGGAGCGACGCCTACGTCGCGATTAAAGCCTCAAGTCGCGACGTAGGCGTCGCTCCCACGGACGATTTTTTTGCGGAGCGAGGAAAGCCGCCTCATATCTGTTAAGATAAATTAAATTAAGGCAGTAGCCAGCACGGGAACGCCGTCCGCCATGCTCCGGCTCATGTCGGCAAGGTGCATGGCGTACCTCACGAAATATCCCTCTCCTGTCATCGGCATCCCAACCCGGCCACATCACATGAATGAAATCCAACTGCAATACGTCGAAAACGTGATCACGCGCAAAAAACGCGGCGTACAGCAGCATCTGACGTTTTTGCTGGCTATCGAAAACCTGAGCTTCCACAAGCAGGTCGACGTGCTCTGGGCGGGCGAGGACGGCGTCTGGCATACCCTGCCCGCCCGCTTCCACGGCAAGCTCGTGCCGAATAGGGAATACTGGCAGGCCCATATCCAGTTTCAGCTGACCGCCCTGCAATCGCTGCCGGGCAATGTGACCTTCTGTTTGCGCTACCGCGCCGAGGAAGTCGAATACTGGGACAACAATCAAGGCCGGAATTATAGCAGCCAGGCCGACTCCGGCATCGACGTGCCGGGCCGGCAGCCGGTGCAGGTCGTCGGCTTCAGCGGCGCGATGCCGGAAAGCCGCAAATATACGCCGGTCACGGTCGCGGTCGACCAGGCGCTGGCCGCCGAAAAAGTCACCGTGCACTGGACGACCGACAATTGGCGCCACACCCATCAAACCGCCTGCCATTTCAAGCGCACCTATTGGGACAAGGAGTTGCAGAGCAACGCCCGCAACCCGAATCAATACGGCAGGGAATTATGGAAAGGCTGGCTGAAGACCGGCGACGCATTCCGTCTGCAATACACCGTCGCCGCCGAAAGCCAGGGGCGGACGTTCTGGGACACCAACCACGGCAACAATTATGCGGCGAGCCGCAAGCCGCTGAAGGTTTTGATCCTGAATCTGCACTGCTACCAGGAAGACGACCAGGATGCGAAATTTACCCGCATCGCCGAGGCGGTCGACGAACTCGACATCGACATCGTGTGTTTTCAGGAAGTCGCGGAACTGTGGAACGACGGCCGCGGCGACTGGCCGAGCAACTCCGCGAACATCATCAACGGCCGCCTCAAAAAACCCTATCATTTAACTACCGACTGGTCGCATCTGGGTTTTAACAAATACCGCGAAGGCGTCGCGATCCTGAGCCGTTTTCCACTGCTGCATCAGGAATCGCGCTATGTGTCGGACAGCCACGACCCTTACAACATCCACGCCCGCAAAGTCGTAATGGCGCAAATCGAGGCGCCGCACATCGGGCGGCTTAACGTTTTCTCCGCGCATCTGAGCTGGTGGGAAGACGGCTTTCAAAATCAATTCAACCGGCTGCGCGAATGGGCCGGCAGTCAGCAGAGCAAAGCCGTCATCGGCACCCTGCTCTGCGGCGATTTCAATATTGCCGCGGGCTCCAAGGGCTACCGCCATGTGATCGACACGAAGGAATACGAAGACCAGTTTCTGGCCGCGAATGCGCACGGCGCGTTCGAAAAAATATTCCGGGTCAACGATCCTTACTGGAGCAACTACCTGGCCGACGACTACCGGATCGATTATATCTTCATGAACAAAGACAGCGGCTTGTTTATCACCTCCGGCCGCGTGCTGTTTACGCCCGAGGATTACGGCCAGGTTTCCGACCATTGCGGCTATCTGATGACTTTCGAACCCCAATAAGGCAACTTTCCCGAGCACTGAAAAAACCTATGCCAAACCACAGCATTCACCGGCTTGATAGATTGATGGAGAACCTTAATGCATATCGCTGAGCATTACGCCATGCCTGTCCATGGCGATCTGGGCGGCTTTTTTGCGCGCGTGAACGACTTCGGCGACACCTTTTACATTCGCTGGGGCAAGATCGAATTCGATGTGCATTACGGCGTGCAGGCGAATGTCAAGGTGATCCTGAAGGTCTACCGCGACCACAACGTGCGCGAGACCTATATCGTCGATACCGATCCTTACGATATTCACTGGGACCGGCACAAACGGCGGACGCGCGATTTTTACATCCATCCGCAATCGAGCAATTTCGGCCCGATCAGCTGCGTCAAGTTTTCCTTCGTCGTGCATCTGGACGAGCACTCGATCGCCTCGCAGAACGATTACATCTTCATGGACGGCCATCAAATGCAGGACGAGCAGCCAAAATACCGGCACATCACCTCGGAATGGGCGACCCCAAATACCTACCGCACCTATGAACTGAACGCGGGCGAATTGCAGAGCGACGTCGACTGGTACAATCACCATTTCGACTCGCTCAGGCTGACGCCGAAGTTCACCAAGGGTCTGCTCTATCATCCGTACCACCCGAAGCGCTTCATCCACGATCATATCGACAAGGTGATCCGCGGCCGATACGAGAACCCGAACCGCCTGAGCACGATCAAGGTCAGCGTCGACTGCATCGACGACAGCGACTTCGTGACCCATCTGATCCATGCGCATCAGCAGGGCGTCTGCGTGCAATGCATCGTGGACTGGCGCAAGATGACCTTGACCAACAGCCAGAACTACGCCCGGCTGAAGCGTTCCGGCATCGAACTGGTCGGCGTGTTCTGCACGACCCAGCATCACCTGATCGAAGTCGAGCCGGACATGCACACCAAATTCGTGATCTTCAACGACGAGGACTGCATACTCGGCTCGTTCAACATCACCTTCGACCGCTGGTGGGCGAACTGGGAATCGGGCATGACCTTCCATTCGCGCGGCGTCTGCCGATTGCTCGACAACGTGTTCCAGAGCCAGCGCGGCGGCGTGATTCAACGCTACGGCATCGATCCGCTCAGCCCGTTCAACCTGCTCTACACCTTCGGCCGCCACACGATGCTGAACGGCCGCTATTACAAGCCGCATCATGCGATCCTGGCCGAAATCAACCGAGCCCGCCATTCGATCAAATGCAGCCTGTTCCTGATCGGCGACCTGCAAGGCGACCATCACGACAGCGTGGTCGATGCGCTGATCAACGCGCAGCACCGCGGCGTCTACGTGCATATCCTGTTCAACGGCCATCTGGCGCGCGAAGGCCGCATCGGCGTCGAACGCAGCATGGCCGAGGAACTCAGCCGGCCGCTGTTGCCGTCGGTGCAGCGCTTGAAGAACGCCGGCATTCCGGTGGGCCTGGTTTACGGCCAGGACGATCACAAGGTCCCCTACTCGCCGATCCATTCGAAATATTGCGTGATCGACGATGCGATCGTGATCGAAGGCAGCTTCAACTGGTACAACACCTCGGTGTTCTCGCACGATCTGGTCGTGATCGCGAATAACCGCGAGGTGGCGGGGCCGTATTTGTACGAATTCGATGAAATACAGCGGTCGTTCAGGGTGTTTTATTAAAAGCCAGGGGGCGCATCGCGCCCCCTTTTCGCTGCCGAAACAGTTGCCCCCCCCTTGGTTACCGAATGAGCGCTTAATCCGGGCTAAATGCGTCCACTCGGCATGATTGTTAAAATGCACCAATGGTGATGGACGCGAATCCGGTCGTGGACTTGATCGAGACGCTTTGGCGGTGTGTTTTTCGTTAGCATAAAACGGTCGCTATCCATGATTGAATAGCGTCGCGCTTGGTTTGGCAGGTTGCTAGACTGGCGTTATACGCCGATAACAGAAATTTAATATACACCTGAATAGGTGTCTACTTAACGTTAGACCTACGGGAGAAATAGTGCAACTTCCTGACGAGTTCCTGCAAGCGAAGCCCATCCAAAGGTTTCATCGTTTTGCCATTGTTGAGCACGGAGACCACGCGTACTTTGGCCTCTTGGGTGAAGATGGCGTTAACAACTACTTCCAATGTCCGAGAGCTGTCATCACAGGTCTTGCATTGGAGTTTGGCGGCATGGCTGGTCACATGGAAGCATTGTCAAAAAGCTTGCCTCCATCGCCACAAATGGTTCCGTTCTATACCACTATGGTATTTGCAGGGGCAATGCTAGGGGGGGATGCCGGCGGCCACGTCATGCTGAATTTTTTCACCCCGTCTGGAGATGGCCTCACGACCACACTGAACCCTGAGTGCGCAGCAACGCTTGAGCAGTCTCTCAAAACCTCTCTTGATGCGCTCCCACATAGGCCAAAGCCTATTGATGTCTTCAATACATACACACCAGGCCCTGAGTCCAAGGCGTCGTCCACATCCGAGTATTTTGGACAAAAATATCCGTCCAAAACTCTTGAAGCCCTCGGCCTACTCATGGTTCGAGCCAATCTTCTTGATCGAGCAATGGTTCAGCTGTTCACTAGGTTAAGCGGCTTAAATGCGGAAAAGGCCGAAGCTCTATTCTTTTCAAGTCGCAACAATTCCGCGCGAGTCGGAATGATCTTGGCGCTACTCCCAACCGTCAACCTCAATGAAGAGCACAAGAAAGAAATCAATAAGTCCCTCGAAAAAGCTCGATCAGTGATGGACCAGCGCAATGACCTTGTGCACGGCGAATGGCGTTTCAATGAAGACAAAATGGCGGTGGATCTATTTACCCCAACCGCGCCAAAACCTGAGAAAAGACATAAAACACTCACAGTAACTCCGCAGTTTATAGAAGCACTTGCATCGGAATATAGAGGCGCAACCATGATGGTTTCTGCAGCCTGCCACTATCAAATGGCGGAAGAAGACCGGGAATATTTGGGGTCAGAGTAAAATATACTGGGAAATTGGAGCAAGAGAAATAAATATTACTCTGGCCCCAATTATTATACTGACCCCAATTATTATATGCCGCGCCACCTTTCTTAAATTGGCTCAGAAATAGATGAATACTGTTTCATCTGCGATTATCGCAACTGCTATTGTGTGTTTTGCCATCTCTTACGCGATTTCCCACCGATATTCAATTGCAGCCAGGTAGGGTACGCATCGCGTACCTTTTGAAGGCCTGGCTCATCGGAAAGCTTTGAAAATGGTACGCGGTGCGTACCCTACGCGGCTAAATCTAAATTTTCGAGTCAGGCCAAACAAGAAGCAACGAATGAAAAACATTTTCCTGGCAATCGGTCTTGGCCTGATATTGATCGGGTGCAGCACTACGGTTTCAGTACCGGTAAGCGAACCGACCTTTACCCCTGGCAAATCTTCCCTAGTTTTTGTGTATCAGGGGATGGGGGTTTATGAGCCTTACAAAGTTAAAATTTTTATGGACAAACAATGCATCGGCGAAGTCGGCTCGACCTCTCCGCTTGCCGTAAGCGTAGCTCCCGGCCAGCATGAGCTCCATACCAGAATGAAAGGCCCCGTAATTGATAGGATTACCACCGCGTATTTCGAGCCTAACCAAATCTACTATCTGTTGGTATGGTTTGAAGGTGGTGTTTGGGTTGGCTCCAATAGAATCACACCGATCCCCAAATTGACCAGCTATGAAATAATCAAATATTCTTTTCAATAAATTATTCTGAAGATGGGGGGGGCAGAAGATGGGGTAGAGTAGAGATGGGGGTCAGATCTTGCAATCACGCACCCGGCCTAATCTTGCATAAAAATGGGATCATGGAGTCAGACACGATATTTTTTAAAAGCCAGAAAATATTTGGGGTCAGAGTAAAATATACTGGGAAATTGGGGCAAGAGAAATAAATATTACTCTAACCACAATTATTCTCGCGAGAAAATAATGAGAAAATTATACTTTTTTCTAAATTACTGCATTTCTGGATTTCTATTATTTTCTGGAATATTGGTATGGTCAGCTAGTGGTTTTACAGAGTCAATCGCATTATTTGCATTGGCCATGCCGTTTTTCCCTCCCGCTATTAGATATGCTGAAGCCAAAATAGGACAGCCATTTACGTTATGGGAAAGAATCGGATTATTTATTCTGATCATCCTTCTGAGCCCAAATCTTCGCTCTTTAATTAGTTTCCCGGATAGCCAAAATTTACATTCTCTAATAGCTGAAAAATCCGGAATAGAAAGTATTTCGAATAATACTTCAGCTACCTCAGAAAAAGATAAGACAGAAGCGCCTAAGCCTATCGGGTCAGTACAAAAATGGGTTTATAGAAACAGCGAGAGCAAAATGGGCGAAAAGATAAAATCGGCTTCCATTCTTTCTTTAAACCAAGTTGGCTTTGGCTTCCCTTATGAGGGCTCGCAAAACGCTTACCTTACTTTAAGGATTCACCCGAGGCACGGTAATGATGTCATATTTGGTCTTCATAAAGCACAATTTTTATGTGGGCTTGATGGTTGTGAAATTACCGTTCGTTTCGACGAAGGAAAGCCCCACGTTTATTCTGCAAGCGAGCCAAACGACCATTCGACCAATCTGATATTTATCCATAATTACAAAGGTTTTGTTACCAAACTTAAAAAAGCTAAAAAGGTTTATATCGAATCGACTTTCTATCAAGAAGGTAATCAGGTATTTGAGTTTGATGTGGATGGACTCAAATGGTAATATTTGGGGTCAGAGTAAAATATACTGGGAAATTGGAGCAAGAGACGACAGGGTCAGGTCTTGCAATCAAGCATTTATAGGGCAGTAGATGGGTAGAGCGGCAGCGAAACCCATCAATTTAATCCGGTGAAGCATGATTGTGTGCGACAGACTGCGGACTGGCATTATTCGTCGGCTCATCGATTCGTTAAATTCTAGCGCGCCGGGAGTTTCCTCCGGTGACAATAATTAAATCAAACCTAACAAAACAGTCAATTCATTGCAGCAGACAAACTGCTGAATGCGGCGTTAGGAGATGCACTTCTTCTTGTTTCCAGTAATCCATTGGATTATACTGGCAGTTATGTTGATCACTGTCACTGAGCTTCCTGAATACATCCGACGTGCCAATGAACTGCTCAATGAAGAAGAGCGCAAGGCGATCATAGAATCTTGCTGCTCACCCGCGTAGCGGAGACATCATGGAGGGAACCGGTGGTATTCGTAAACTTCGTTGGGCACGTGGCAACAAAGGTAAAAGCGGTGGAGTCCGAATCATTTATTTCTACCATGACCAACGTATTCCGCTCTATTTGCTTACCGTTTTTGGAAAAAATGAACAAGCGAACATCTCAAAATCTGAACGCAAGGAACTCGCCAAGTTGGTTTCAATACTCGTTCAAGTTGCTCTAGAGAGGGAACATGGCTAACGCATTTGAAAGTATCGCACAGGGTTTGCGCGAGGCAATTGCCCTCAATGAAGGTGAAGCAGTCCCTGCAAACACTTATCGCCCGGAAGAAATTGATGTGGGGCAATTGCGCCGCAGTTTAGGGCTTACGCAAACTGAGTTTGCAGCTAAGTTTTGCATCAGCCTCGGTACGCTCCGGCATTGGGAACGCGGCGATCGCAAACCGCATGGTCCTGCACTGGCCCTGCTGCATGTGGTTGCAAAAGAGCCTCAAGCAGTGCTTCGTGCACTGGCGTAGGCGTAAGGGTCGCCAAACATCCGGAAGTGTTGCGCGAGTTTTTAGTATCAAATTCGTAATAGCATGGCTCCGTTCCCTTGGACGCGGAGCGCCATTGTTTAGCCCAACAAAACGGTCAAGGGACGCGCCGCCCTTTGGCGGTTTTTAAAGGTGGATTTTTGAATTGGGTTCGGCGGCTTCGCAAATACTTGGCGATGAGATAGTAGCGGTGAGTTGATTACAAATGACGAAGTTACGAAAAACGTGGGTCTATAGTCCCCAAAAACCACCGGCTCCGAAAGTACCTGCCAGCATCAAGGCTGAGGCTGAACAAAAGGCTCGTCAACTCATTGAGACGACGCTAATACCACAGTACATCAAGCCACCGCCGAAGGATTACGGCTTCAATTACCTCGTAGACATCTACACTAAGTGGTATCGGCATTACTTTTATTTCTGCGCGAAGTATTGCTCTCCTGACCCGAATGCCCTGTCGCCTGATTTCGAAACGAAGTTTGCTCGACTGGAGTATGGGGGAGAAAATCGCTTCAATCTATCCTTCATGCGTCACACAGGTGAATGGATAGAAGTTTATCCGAATCTATCATTTGACGAATGTTTAACGGCCATCAAAGTTGACCCTTTCTTTCGTCCGTAAGCCTTGTCGGGCACAAAAATCGTGCCCGACCTACAAGGCAAAGTCGTGCTACGGAATCGGCAACCCGCCAATATTTACTTCGATCTTGGAGAGATTCGGGTGCGGGGCTCCCTGCTGTGCTCCCAAGGCTCGGCTTATGGCGAAGCTAGCAATATACAACGTCTTCTTGTCATCGCCCTTCTTTCCGAATACCAGCGACGATGGCCCATCCAGCGGTGTTCCTTGCGCCAGTATGGATAGATGCCCATCTTGGTCGATGACCGCCAAAGCATCCTGCCCATTTACCGCCACGTATAGATTGCCCGACTTGTCGAAGGCCAGCCCGTCATTGCCTTTCAAGCGGTCATCCTGCACCCACACGTTGGGTGTGCCTGCCTCGCCGTTGGGTAATACGGGGATACGAATGATGGCGCCACTATCAATGTTGCCGATGTAGAGATTGGATTTTTCCTTATCGAAGGCAATGCCGTCGGCGCCGAACCAATGCCCCACCAAAACCGGGTTATCGTGGTCGCCTTCCAGTAACGGGTGTTGTAGCCAAACCTCATATTGGCCGTTCGGGTCGACCTTCCAGATTTGACCATTGAAGGGATCGGTTACGTAAGTATTGCCTTCTCCGTCGAATGCCAGATCGTTGGGAAATCCATTAGGGTCGAGATGAGCTAACGGCGTAGCTTCGCCAGTGCCGTCGATGCGGAAGACATAAGAAGCATTGTCCGCCGGGTCGAAACTGCCGCTCCCGGCATAGAGATACCCATCCGGCCCGAATTTAACCCCCAGTGCGAAGCTACTCGGCGGTATAGGCAATTCTACGAACTGGGAAAGCTGTCCATCGGGGGTGAGTTTCTGGATGGTATTAGCCATTGAGAAATAGAAATTACCGGCCCCGTCCATGGTAACCGATTCCGGTAATTGAAACTGGTTAGCGTCGAAGAAGGTCACGCTTTGAGGGGTGTAATCCACAGCGTCAGCATCGGCCAAGGATGGCGCTGGAGTGAGGAATTGTAAAACGGAAAGCAAAACAGCAGCGTTGATTTCGAATCGCATATGTTGTCCTCAAGTATATTTTTGAATTTCTAGGCCGCGAAGCCCTGGCAAATTGACTCCCTTAGCAGGTCCTCAATATGCAACCGGAGTGTCGCTACCTCGTGATAGATTTTGGGAGATCTGAATCATCAAAATCGACTCGCCGGCGCGAACACCCTTGTTTACCCAGCCGGCCCGCGTCATACGGATCGATCCAACAAGGGGTCGAGACCTCACTCCATTATGACATGACTCCCTTTCACAATGCTTTAATGGTCCCCACGCTCTGCGTCACTGCCATTAAGTTAAGGCGGTTATCTCCCTCTCCCTTCGGGAGAGGGTCGGGGTGAGGGGAATAAAATAAGGAAAAATACTTTATTTTGATCCCCTCATCCTAGCCTTCTCCCGGAGGGAGAAGGGACCGGCCATCCTTAACTTAATGGCAGTGACGCTCTGCGTGAGAACGATGAAAGTTTCTTAAGTTGATGCAGGGCCATCAGACAGTCTTCTGTCTGATCAGGCGGGGCGGAAAACATACCATAGAAATACTCCCCAATGCCCCAGGATCATCTTTTTTCGCCTGCCGATTAGCGCGCCAGCGGGATGCTCGCGACGATACGCATCCCGTGTTGCGGCCGGGTGTCGATGCTGAACTCCCCACCCAAACTTTGGATGCGCTCCCGCATCCCCAACAGGCCGAAACCGCTTTTGATGTTGCCGTCGGCGCAGCCCTGGCCGTTATCGCTCACCTCCAGCTTGAGCCGCTCTTCCGGATCTTGAACTATTTGCAGCGTGATCGATGCCTGACTGGCCTCCGCATGGCGTACGATATTGGTCAGACATTCCTGCACGACCCGGAAAATCTGAATGGTGACTTTCTGATTTAAGGCATCCACGCAATCGGTGCAATCGAGGCTCAGGTGCAATTCCGGGTGCCTGGAAGCCCAATGCCCCAGCAAATCCTCTACCGCCGCCTTCAGGCCCAGCTCGGTCAAGACCAGAGGATGCAACTGGTGCATCATCGAACGCACCACGGTCATCAAATGATCGGAGATACTCACGATCGCCTCGGTGGTTTGCTGGATGTCGGCTTTTTGATGCGCCGCGGTGACCGCCATCACCTTGATCGCGGTCAGCGATTGCCCCAATTCGTCGTGCAGTTCCTGAGCCAGGCGCTGCCGCTCGTCTTCCTGTATTTCCAGCGAATGCTGGGTCAAGGCCCGGTTTTCCTGTTGCGCCTTGCGGAGCTCGTCGGTCATGTGATTGATCGCCTTCGCGATGCTGTCATATTCGAGGGTCGAAAACTCCGGCAGTTTTTGCAGGTAGCGCCCTTTTTCGATGTTCTCCAGCGCATTCACGATAATCGCGATCGAGTTCAAGGCCTTGCTGAAAGCGAAATGCACCGCCAAAAAAGTCAGCAGCGTCAGCACCGACAGCGAGATGAAAAACGCGACGCTTTCCGCCCAGACTTCGGTGATTTCATCGAGCGGATTGGCCTGGATCAGCAAAATAAACTGCTTACCGTCCGCGGTCACGATCGGCTGTTCGGTTTGGCTGTATTTACCGCCGACCAAGGCGATAAACCATTGCGGCGGCAGTTCCTCGCCGGCATCGCCCGGCGCAGTATGCGGCACGTTCAGAATCTGCCCGGAGGGCGTTTGCAGTTGAATATGCAGGTGGCGCGTTGCTTTTAACGAATTGATGCCGCGCAGCCAGTCGGCTTCGTTGAACTGCGTTTGCGAAAAGCCGAAGCGAATCAGTTGCGCCGCCAAACTGACCGAGGCATCGATTTCCTCATTGACCGCCTGCCGCGCCTGCCAGACCGCAATGCTGCCGCCGAGCAGCAAAATACATGCGGACGAAAACAGGATTCTGATATTGATTTGATGGCGCAAGCTCATTATTTTCCGTAAAACCGTTAACAATATAAGCCCATCTTACCAAAGAACGGCTCCCAATAAGGCATGGCCGCCAGCGAAGGCAAAATGCGGGGCCCGCTTTTCGAATCCACTATTCCCAGCGATTTCTCATCTTTTTGTTTTCTCCGGAAGGCGCATTGTGTATGATAAAAGCCAGTCGTTCGGGTTGGCTTGTCAATCTTTTCCCCTAGTGCAGAGCGCAAAGGCAAGATTATTCAGCAAACCCTCGGACAATAATTTGATTTCGCTTTAACCCAAACAGCAGCCACACGCACGTGTCTTTGGGAAACTCCGGCCGATCACTCAAATACCCGCATCGTTTCGTCAGGGTTGTCGAGTGCATTGGATCGAGGCATTAAAACAATAACAACCGTCCTCCCGCTTTTTCTTTCGGAACCTCCGTTTCCGCCTGTTGCCGTCATACAGCGAAGTTTCGACCGGCTTTTTCACTACCCTCACCACCGATCTATGGAAACCAACATCCCTCCCCATGCCCACGATCATCCGCTCAAGGGCATCAACCTGATCAGTTTTTCGACCTCGATCAAGCTGCTGTTCAGCGGCTATCTGACGACCGTTGCGGTCGGTTATCTGATGGCCTTGACTCAGATCCTGTTTACGCACGGCATGGCCGACGGCCAGTTCGGCCTGTCGTTCGACGACATTGTGTATAGCTACTACGGCGATCGCTCAAGCTCCACGCTGGAAGGTAAATTGAACGGCTCGATGAAGGCCAACGCGCCGGACGAAGACCGTTTCCGCATCATCCAATGGGTTCGGGACGGCGCGGACAAACAGGAATACACGGTTTATATCAAGCCGATCATCGACGACCACTGCGTGATGTGTCACAACGCCGACGCCGGCGCGCTGCCCGATTTCAGCACTTACGAGAACCTGAAAAAATACACGGATACCAACACCGGCGCAACCTTTGAAGCGCTGGTCCGCGTCTCGCACATCCACATCTTCGGGATCAGCTTCATCTTCATGTTCGTCGGCCTGATCTTCAGCTTCAGCACCGGGGTCAACAAGCAGTACAAGTATGCGGCGATCATAATGCCGTACATCTTCTTGCTGGTCGACATTTTCTCCTGGTGGCTGACCAAACTTTCTCCGCACTTCGCGATCTTTGTGATTCTGGCCGGCGCAGGAATGGGCCTGTCGTTCGCCTACATGTGGTGCGTGTCGATGTATCAGATGTGGATACTGGGACCGGTGAAGCACCAGGAAGACGGCCGGAATGCGCTGCTGCGCGATTAGGTAACCGCCCCTGCGCGGCAACATGCCTTTCACACCTTGAGCTTGCCGAATCCTTCCAGGCGCCGGCAAGCTCGACCTCATCGTACGGCTCGCACGGAGCCGCTTAAAGCCTTCGGAAACCTGCTATAATGGCCCGATTTTTGACTCGGCGCGGATGCCGAAACCCGCATGCGCGCGCACTGACCCGACTCCGCCGAATCCATGACCAACGTTAACACCGAAAAACTTTCCAGCGCCCGTTTTGCCGAGGCGACCGATGCCTTTGTCGAAGTCTTTACCGCTTCGGTCGATTTCGACAAACGCATGGCCGAGCAGGATATCCAGGGCTCGATCGCGCATGCGAAGATGCTCGCGAAAACCGGCATCTTGACCGACGACGAATGCTCTGCGATCGAGAAGGGCCTGACCCAAATTGCCGGCGAAATCAGAAACGGCGAGTTCATCTGGTCGATCAAGCAGGAAGATGTGCACATGAACATCGAGGCGCGGCTGACCGATCTGATCGGCATCGCCGGCAAGAAACTGCATACCGGCCGTTCGCGCAACGATCAGGTCGCGACCGACATCCGCCTGTATCTGCGCAGCGAAATCGGCCAGATCGAGCAGCAATTGACCCGCCTGCAAACCGCGATTTTGAATCTGGCCGAACAACATGCCGGCACGATCATGCCCGGCTTCACGCATTTGCAGGTCGCCCAGCCGATCACCTTCGGCCACCATCTGATGGCCTGGTTCGAGATGCTGCAGCGCGACCGCGAACGCTTTCAGGACTGCCTGAAACGGATCAATATCATGCCGCTGGGCGCTGCGGCCCTGGCCGGCACCAGCTATCCGATCGACCGTTCGATCACCGCCGAACTGCTCGGCTTCAGCCGGCCGTCGGCCAATTCGCTCGACTCGGTCAGCGACCGCGATTTCGCGATCGAATTCACCGCCGCGGCAAGCCTGATCATGATGCATTTGTCGCGCTTCTCCGAGGAATTGATTCTCTGGTCCAGCGCCCAGTTCAACTTCATCGAAATCCCGGACGCCTTCTGCACCGGCTCCTCGATCATGCCGCAAAAGAAAAATCCGGACGTGCCGGAGTTGGTGCGCGGCAAATCGGGCCGGGTGACCGGTCATTTGGTGTCGTTGTTGATGTTGATGAAAAGCCAGCCCTTGGCTTACAACAAGGATAATCAGGAAGACAAGGAACCCTTGTTCGACACGGTCGATACCGTAATCAACTGCCTGCGCGCCTACGCGGACATGGTGCCGCACATCCAGGCCAAGAAAGACAACATGTATCAGTCGGCGAAAAAAGGTTTTGCGACCGCGACCGATCTGGCCGATTATCTGGTCCGCAAGGGCATGGCGTTCCGCGACGCGCATGAGGTGGTCGGCCTGGCGGTGCGCCTCGGCGTGACGACCGAGCGCGATCTGTCCGAACTGACTTTGGCCGAACTGCAACAGTTTTCGCCGCTGATCGGCGCCGAGGTATTCGATTCGCTGACGCTGGAAGGATCGGTCGCCGCGCGCAAACATTTGGGCGGCACCGCGCCGGATACGGTCAGACAAGCGATTCAGACGGCCCGCAAAATTTTAGCCGATTCATAAAATTTCCTGAGCGGCAGGCTTTCGCCGCTCCGTTTCGAGCGCGAACCGCCTGCCTCGTTCAATAAAAAACACCCCTTGTACTATACTGGGAAGGAAATATTATAATCACCTTAAATCGTGCCCAATCAACTCCCCCCCATACAGCTAGGCGTTCCCGGAGAAGAGATCAGTTTTAGAGATCTTTGGACCCTCTCCAAACGTTTTAAAAAACTGCACCAACTCAAAAGAGAGAGCATTCGGCACATTTTGAACAGTAGCCAGCGGCAATTTCTGGATGCGTTGCCGCTGATTCTGCACATGAACCACCCTGCATTGCCGGGCTTTATCTCCACGGCAACGCCCGCGGGCATTTTTGCTTACCAGCCCGATAAACGGGCCATCAACGCCGCGCGGCAAATCAACCGCAGCTTTAATCTTCGGCCGCAAAGACGCCGCGATCACCATGCGGCGATCGACGGTCTGTTTTTGATGGGCAGCGTCGGCAGCATCGCCTTTACCAAAGCCAGCGATATCGATATCTGGTTATGCCACAAGGCCGATCTGACGCAAGCGGCACTCGGCGAACTGCAAAAGAAAGTCCAAACCCTGGAGGATTGGGCCGCGTCGCTGCATCTGGAAGTGCACTTTTTCCTGATCAACAGCAAACAATTTCTGCTCGATCAAAAAACGCCGGTTTCCGCCGACAGCAGCGGCGAAACCCAGCATTATCTATTGCTCGAAGAATTCTACCGGACCTCGGTGTATGTCGCCGGCAAGGTGCTGGCCTGGTGGTTGGTTCCCCCCGAACACGAAAACGATTATCAAGGCTATCTTGCGCATTTGCTGGAACGCCGGTTTGTCAACGCTAACCAGATTCTCGATCTGGGCGGACTCGCACATGCCCCCGCCGATGAATTCATCAGCGCGACGCAATGGCACATCTATAAGGCGCTGAATTCGCCGTACAAATCCTTGTTGAAGTTGTGCCTGCTGGAATGCTATGCGAGCGAGTATCCCTATACCAACTGGCTGTGCATCGCCATCAAGCGCGCGGTTTATCAAGGCCAATTGACCGGCCTCGAGATCGATCCCTATGTGCTGATCTACCGCAAATTGGAAGATTATCTGCTCAAAGCGCAGAGCCACGAAAGACTGGCGATGATTCGGCGGATTATCTGTCTCAAGGTGACCGAAGCGTCGGGTGATCATCGGCAAACTGGCCCACTGTCGCCTTACGAGAATTATTTTCGCGAGATGGCCGCAAGCTGGCAGTGGCCGAACAATCCGCTCAATACGCCATGCGATAGCAATGCTTGGGATATTGAAACATTACTGGCCGAAAATGCGGCGATCGTCGAACAATTGGCGCATTGCCATAATAAAATACTGCGTTTTGCGCACGAGCATATCGATCCTGATTTTCAGGAAAGCAACGACATGAAGTTGCTCGGCAGAAAACTGATCGCTTTTTTTGAAAGAAAGCAAGGCAAGATTGAAATTAGCACGACCCGAGGATACGGGCTGCCGATCAAGCATAGCCTGTCGATCGTCGAAAGTCAGTCCGCTGCGCCCGAGGCCGAATGGGCTTTATTTGTCGATCACAACAACGCCCAGGATGCGGCTCTGCGAACACCGCTGTATCGCCGGCCGACGCTGATCGAAATGTTATGCTGGCTCAGCGTCAACGGTTTTTATCGTCCACGCGCGCCGATTCAATGCAAGGTCGAATCGTTCAAGCTGACGCCGATCGAGCTGAACACGGTACTGGATCGCTTGGACAAGTTTTTCAAATGCCATTTCGATTTTTCGGACTCGCTCGGCAATTATGAAGGCGATAACAGCTTAACGCACTCGCTGCTGCTGATCAATATAGGCCAAAGACTCCCGGATACGGAAGCCGGCCCCTATGTGCTCAGCCCCAGGAATAACCCGTTGAGCCATGGCGCGCGGCGCGAATGCCTGGTGCGAACGATAGACCGGGTATCGCTCAGTCATTGGAATGAAGTGTTGACCAGCCACGAACAGGGTATCGAAGGCCTGCTCAATTGCCTGATCGAAATGATCAACGACACGAAGGAGCCTGTAGCGGCCGATTGCCTGACGGTCATGTGCCAAACACCGGGGCATGCCGATAACATCATCCGGCGCATCGAACAGTTGTTCGAGGCCTTGCTCGAACTCCATCGCGATGATCCGGCCAATCCGGCGCCCCGTTACGTGCTTGCGGGCGGCGAACGCTATTTCATTGTTTCGAAAAAAGATTCCAGTTTACAGTACCAGCCTTGCGCCAACGAAGGCCAATTAATCAAAGCGCTGTCCACGCCGCAAGCACTTTACGGATCGGTCGTTTTCGATGCCGAGGTGCTGGCAGAGACACCGATTCCTGCGCTTTACCGGGAAAACCGGCCGCACACCGTGCAGTGCTTCTTTTACCGGGAAGCCATCGGCGCCACGGTCTATATCCTGGATGAGCAAGGTTCACTGTATAGCCGGCAATATCAGGACGCCTCCTTGAACCCGCTCGTGAGCCAATACGCGCGTTTTTTGACTGCCGCTTCATCCCGAAAGCCAACCGCAGCGACCGCAATCGAATTTTTTGAACTGAAAAAAAATGCCGCGGGCGCTTGGTCGTGTATTGAGATCTCACGCTCTCTACCTCAGAAGCAGAGATGCAACGAACTTGATCTGCCGCCTTCGACATTTGCCATTACCGACGCGGCAAATCGACAAATGCTGCATTTTCTCGAAGGCAAGAAAAGCCTCGAAGCGCGACTTGACGACAAACAAAATTGAGTTGTTTAAGGGCGGCCGTATAGCTTAGCCGCCCTACGTAAAGACTTACTTATTGGCCGCTTTTAAATGGTCGACCGCTTCCTCGGCGGCTTTTGTCGCGATGGGTTCATGGCCGGCGCCCTTTTTGCCGTGTTCGATTGCGACTTCCAGCGATTTGATCGACGCATCGATATGCGTCTTGGCTTCGCCTTTTGCAATATCCGAGGCCGCATGCGCATGTTTCAACGCTTCCGTGGCATGGTCCACCAGCATGGACGCATGTCCGGCCTCACCATGCATCACCGCCTGATTGGCGTGTTCCAAAGCCGCTGCCGCGTGTTCCTCCGCAACAACAACAGAGGCAGAACCCAGCAACAGCAATAAACCCGCACCTAACAACGCAATTTTGTTCATTTTTATCTCCTAAATTCGAAAAATGATCCGCTTGCCGGACATGCGTCAACGGCTGCGCCGACCTATCCACTACCTACACTTCATCACTGAAGTGTAGGCATAAGACACGGACGAAAATTGTCAGTTCCGGCGGAGCTGTTTAAACTTCAGTTTTCGTCACCCGGCATCCCGATCCCATGTCCCCAAAGATCGCCTGGCAACAGGCTTCCATCATCCTCCTGTTCTGGGGCCTGGCATTTTGGGCCTGCGGCCTTATGCTCGTCCCGCCCGCACTCGATCGAGGTCGAGGCGAGACGGCGTATTCGATCGAGCATGCGCTTGCGCACTTGCGGCATATCGCCGCCAAACCGCACCCGGTAGGCTCCAGGCCGCATGATGAAGTCGCCGCTTATTTGCTGGAACAAATCGAAGCGCTCGGCTATCACGCCGAGGTGCAGGAAACGATCGCTTCCGCGCGCTTTGATACACCGGAGCCGTTCGTAAAAGCCGCGCGGATCAAAAACATCATGGTGCGCGTGCCGGGTAAAAAGAGTCAGGGTGCGGTGCTGGTCGCGGCGCATTACGATTCGGCCGAGACTTCGCCCGGAGCGGCGGACGACGGCGCGGCGGTCGCCTCGATGCTGGAAGCGCTACGCCTCTTGAAACATCACACCAGCGCCCAAAACGACCTGATCTTTCTGTTCTCGGATGCCGAAGAGTTGGGCCTCCTGGGCAGCCGGGCATTTGTCGAGCGGCATCCCTGGGCAAAGGACTGTGTGTTGGCGCTCAATTTCGAAGCGCGCGGCAACGGCGGCGTGCTGTTGATGTTCGAAACCAGCGACCGCAACGCCCGGCTGGTCGAGCATTACGCGCGCGCCGCCGTCCATCCGGTCGCCTCCTCGCTGATGTTTTCGATCTATAAAAAACTGCTGCATAACGATACCGACTTCAGCGTCTTCCGCGAAGCCGGCATCGCCGGGATGAACTTTGCGTTCATCGAAGGCTGGACCGATTATCATACCGCACTCGACAACCTGGAACGGCTGGACCCGCGCACCCTGGCCCTGCAAGGCGAAAACCTGCTGCAACTGGCCCGCCATTTTGCCGATACCGATCTGAAAGCTCTGCATCAGGATGGCGACCTCGGCTATTTCAACCTGCCTTTCGGCAAATTGTGGCTGTTTTCTCTGGACGCCCCGCTTCCGCTGCTGAGCGCCGGCGCGGCGTTCCTGTTGTTTGTCCTGCTCGCGATGGCCGGCGGTTATTACCGCCGGCTGGGCATGCGGCAATATCTTCTGCAAACGGCGATTTTCCTGCTGCTGGCCGGACTGATGACGGGCATCAATTTCGCCTTCCATGCCGCGGTCATGCGCCTTTATCCAAATTACCACTGGCTGCAGGAGCCTTATAACGCGACGCTCTACTTTCTGGCGTCTTGCTGCTTAACCGTCGCCGCATTTATGCTGCTGCATAGGAGACTCTCCCGATGGATCCAGCCGCGCGAATTTTCGGCGGGCGCCCTCAGCCTCTGGCTGGCGGCGGGCATTTATCTGGCCCTCGCATTTCCGGGCGGCGTATTTTTTGCGCTGGTCCCGGCGTTGGCCATGCTTGCCGATTGGGCATTCCGCCTAGTCTGGTCGGGTATGCGGAACATCTTCATTACCGGCGCCTGCTCGACGGCCGTTTTACTGATCGTCGCGCCGACGCTGTATCTGGCCCATCATGCGCTCGGCTTTCATGCCGATTGGCTGCTGATGATCGTCGCCGCGTTGACGCTGGGCCTGATCGCCCCTGCCCTAGACATCCTGAATCGCGCGTTCGGCTGGAGCCTGCCGGCCGTTTTCCTCGCGGCCGCCAGCCTGTTGCTGATCCAGGCCGACCGCTCTGCCGCATTCAGCCCGGACCGGCCGAAACCCAACAGCATCGTTTATGCCTGGGACGGCGCGACTGATACGGCCCGATGGCTCAGTTACGATGCCGAAGCGGATGACTGGACGCGCCAATTTCTGACCGCAACGCCCGCGATCAGCACTAACGGTATTTTTGCTGATTTCGTTCCGGTGCGGCGCCTGTTGGTGCGAGAAACCCAGCCTATCCCGCTTGCGGCGCCCGACGTCCGCGTCGTGGAGCAACGCAGCGCCGCGGGAAAAAGTTATCTCGGCATCCATATTCGTTCGCGGCGCGCTGCCTCGACGATCCGCTTGAAGGCCGACAACATGGCGGCTACGGCCCAAATTTATGCGGACAAACAATTGATTTATCAGAACCCTCGTGCGGACTCGCCGCCTCAGTACATAGAATTCCATGGACTGCCGGCTGAAGGCATCACGTTGACCTTTGTGCTGCCGGCCGATTTGCGCATGAAGTCGCTGGAAATCATCGAAATTCGTTCCGATCTGGGCGAAATTTGGCAGAAAAACTTTAAATCACGGCCCGAAAATAACATCCCGATGCGCTCGTCGTCGGCCATGCCGGTCGATGCGGTCATTCTGCGGCAGTCGTATCGGCTCTGAATCGCCCCTCGGCAATCGCCTTTCTTATGTCGGCAAAATGCCCATAACCATTATTTTTCAATGGTTTAAAAAATATTCATCAAATAAAACAGAGGCTTAAAAAAAAGACAGGCATAAACTTTTTGCTTTGGCAAATGCGCGGCAAAAGTTTGCACCTGCCGTGATTATGCGTTAAGCTTCAAAACGTCACCAACACCAGCGAGTCTGTTATTAACTTTTTTTTCCTTATTTTTCCGGCAATTGTCATGACCTTTTGCCTGATATTGCCGTTCAATCCCGGGTTTGCCAAGCGGTGTGGCGCTGACGGCAACATAACCCGTAAATAACAAGAGGCCGAATATGCGAACTCAAATCTTGCTAAAACGCGCTTACCACGATACTGTCACCATCCCGCTGCTATTTTTGATTGGTGCCGGGTTAACCCATCAACCCTCGCGGGCTGCCGTGCCATCGATGAAATTCGATCCGAGCGATTCGCACGAATTTCAGCAGGAAGCGGCCAACACCGATCCGAACATTCTAAAAATCAAGGCGCTGTCCGGCTACATCAAGGAACGATTCAAAATTTCCGAAAACAAGGCGGCGACGATCGTCTCCGAGGCGTTTCGACACGGATTGCAACAAGGCCTGCAACCTGAATTGATCCTGGCCGTGATTGCGGTCGAGTCCAGATTCAAGGAAAAAGCGGTCAGTCCGGCCGGCGCGCGCGGACTGATGCAGGTGCTGGCCCGCGCCCATCCGAAGAAAGTCAAAAATCTCGGAGGCTTGCCCGCCTTGTATGATCCGCGCAAAAACATCAAGCTCGGCACCCATATCCTGGCGCAATACAAGGATGTCAGCAACGGCAATATCCGGCGCACCTTATTGCGCTATAACGGCAGTTTGGGCAAATCGAAATCGCGCTATCCCGACAAGGTGATGCGCGTCTACAAACAAATGAAAACGACGGCCCGCCTGAGCGAGCAATTACAGTTGGCGCAAGCCAATCGGACGACGCTCCAGCAGTAACCTAGCTATTGGACGAAGCGGCCTTGCTGAATGAAGTGTAAGGCCTGCCGGATCACTTGATCGCGCCGCATGATGAACGTATGCGAGTAAGGCAGCACGATGAAATCGCACATGCCGTCGACGTGGGTCCGGCTGACCGCCACCTTGCCGTCATTCGCTTCCGGAAACAATAGCGACAGCAAGGGATTGGCGGTTTTGTCGCCGGCAATCACGCCGGCTTCGAAATTGACCGAGCCGAGCCGATTCGGCAAACTGTCCGGTTCCGTGCCGAGCTGCAATCCGGCCGGTCCGTTCAGCAGATAAAACAGCCGCCAATTACCGAGCCTATCGACAATTTCGCTGCCCTTATTCGGCGGCGCGAGCATCACCACGCGCCCGAGTTTTTCGATCGACGCGACCGACAGATAATAACGGATCAGGATACCGCCCAGGGAATGCGTCAGGAAATGAATTTTTTTGACGTCGGCGGCCTCGCATTCCTGCACAACCTGCCCGATGCATTGCAGCGCCAGCGGCTCGATTTTCTGCTGCGTCGAAGGATAGCTCGCATTGACGATTTTATAACCGTAGCTCGCCAGCACGCTGCCCGCCTTGTCCATGCTGCGGTAGGTGCGCTTCAGACCATGCAGGAGTACGATCGCCTCTGAATCTTTTTCAATCGCGGTCAAGGTGAAGTCTTTCATCGGCTTTTAGAATCCAGCAAATTGCAGTATAAAGCGTTTGATCCAGTTTGTATAAGCCTGCTCGGTGCGGATGCTGTAATGCTTCAGGCAGATTTTGTCCCTAACCTGATCGAGCAACTTGGGCGGCTTACAAAAAAAATTTGCTGACGGGAATTGCATTTTATTTAGGATGTGATAATTTCGCGCACATCAATGAAAATAAATCAGTTTTATGATTTTACAACTATTTAGACAGCCTTATGACGCAATTTTTTGCGCCTGTTAGGATGTCTAATTATAGTTATGTGTGGTAAAGAATGAGTAAACGCAAGGACAGGCTTCAAGGAGATATAGGGGCCTTTCTTAAGCAATATCAACGAAAATCATACCCAACTCATGATCCCAACGACCGTCATTACAGTAGAGACGTCGAAAAAAAGATTAAATCAATGCGCCCAGAAGAGTTTGGAGAGCTTATGAGCGGTGAAGGCGAAGATATACTGCTCGAAGAGGAAGAAAGTTGGTTTTCCGGAAACAATCCTCCTGGTGTGCTTTTTTCGCTGAATGAAGCTGTCGAGATCAATGAAGTTGGGCGTGGCGCAGTGGTCTCTTTGCTGCGGATTCGGCCAGTACCGAAATATTTGGTGGAGCTGGGCGATGGCAAAGAAATTGAGGTGTTTCAAGATGCCATTTCAAGAATCAGCACATAACAAGTCGCTCGTGTGGGATGCATCGCCGCGATGCGGCTCGCGCCCCACAGCTTGTCGTTGGGCGGCGCTTCCCGAAAAATGATCGACCTCGACGACCTTGCCTACTTTTTTGAGTGCTCCCCCGTGGTCACGCCGAGTGACGTCCCATGGGAGTATGCAGGCGTAAGCCTCCGTTTCGAGTCAGGCGAAGACAATCTAAGCTGTCGTATGGCCCCAGGTGAGGGTGAGCTTTCATTGGTCTGGCATCAGGGGAGCCAAAAGCGACTTGAGCTCTCCTTGAATGGCTACTTCGACGTCAAACTTGAGTCGCAGTCCGGGCGTGAGCGGTTGGTGGCAATCCCCAATCAAGAAAACCTTGCCCTTTTTGTGCTTCAACTACGGCCGCATGTCTTCGTCGCACTCGGAGCTGTCCGGCAATGGTAGCTTTTCGATACTCAGCGCCCAACCCGGCGGTCGAGAGAGACGCCTGCCAGCAAGCCGGCAGCCGCCCCTCACCTCTACGTTGGGCGGCAACATGATTGACAAAACCTACGCTCGCCTCGCCAACACGAATGCACTGTCCGAGGTGAGGTTCGTCCATGACTACGTGCAGTTCATTTTCGAGCCACATACGCTTTCCCTCTATGCACCACTTCGGGTTCTGGCTGAGGGGCGCTCTCTTGGGCCCAACGATGTTGGGTACTACGACAGGATTTGTTCACTTGTCGGTCAGCACTTAATCGCTGTTGCTCGCCAGGAAAACGAACAGTTGGAGTTCGCGTTTTCCAACGGAGCAAAAGTGGTGCTTTCGCTTCGCGGCGAGGACGCTGTTGGTCCCGAAGTGGCTGAACTCTCTACGCCTGGCAGAGAGATCATGGTCGAGGGCTATGGCCGCTAGCCGCCCAACCATCATTCGAGCGGACCTACGCGAAAAGCCGCGCAGGCCGCTCAGTTCACACATTAGGCGCTCCGCGTGATCGAATCCGAATTCATCGCCAGCATTGACTGTGCTTTTCCCTATCTTGCTCCGGTGAAATGGCGTCGCACCGTTGCGGCCGCATTAAACCTATCGCCGAACTCTGTATTTATGGTTGTCCACGAGCTTTGCCGCCCGCCAAAGTCTTACGGCGTCAGGCTGCACAACGCCTGGCAATTTGGCAGTTGCTACACTTCGGAGGGCGTTAAAGCATACGGAAGCCATGATGTTCGAACGAAAGCATGACAAACTCGCCTCGAGGGTGGTTTTTCTCAGGAGGGTGGCCGCGTCCGTGTTAATGGCCGCCGGCTTGATTTCGGCGACCTTGTGCATCGGTATTTTGGGGTATCGTTACATCGCGGGGTTTGTCTGGGGCGATTCGCTGTTGGAGGCGTCCATGATCCTGGGCGGCATGGGGCCCGTCAATCCGTTGACGGCGGTGCCGGCGAAAATTTTCGCGGCGGGATACGCGTGTTCAGCGGCTTGTTATTTATCGCGGGATTCTGCTTGCGCCCGCAATCCATCGCATGCTGCATAAATTCCATGTCGACGAGGATGATTTGCGGAGTTGATGCCGGGGCGGCGCGGCGAACACTGCCGCGGGCGTTGCCCTGATGGAAAAGCTGACCGGCCTTAAAGCGATGAATCTTCATTTCCAGGTGTCTGGGGGAAATGGTTTAGACAGTAGCCCAGATGAAACGAACAGGACTTACGAACAAACAGCGAATAGTTACCAAAATTCAATATCGAAACTTATCCTCCGGCATTCGGGGCCTTCGAACATTTGGCGCAAATGCCATGAATTTCAATCGCCTTGCTGTGCGCGATAAAACCCGCTTGCTTGATTTCGGACAAAAGCGATCTCATCACCTCAGGCGCCGGGCGTTCCTCGACTTCGTGGCATTGCTTGCAGATCAGCAGTAACTGCTCGTGCTGCTGTCCGGAACAGTTGCAGCCGATGAAGGCATTCAGGCTTTCTATCCTGTGAATCAGGCCCTGGTCGATCAAAAAATCGAGCGCCCGGTAAATCGTGGCCGGCTTCGCTTCCTGTTTCAAGGGCTTGAGGCGGTCCAGCAAGTCATAGGCCTTGACCGCTTGGTGGCTTTCCCAGATCAGTTTCAATACTTGCAGACGGATCGGCGTCAATTGCACGCCGCGCACGACGCAGAGTTGTTCGGCGGTGTCCAGGGCGGCGCTGACGCATTTGGCATGGTCATGTTTTGCCGGGACAGAGTCGGATGACGAAGTCATGAGAGGACGAATAAACTAACAAGCATGTGATAATATAACATAAATTGCCTTTTAATCGATCAGCCCCCGAATTACCGCACCCGACCCAGACATGAACACACACAACATTGAAGCCGTAAAAGACTATTTGTTAAGCCTGCAAAATCAAATCTGCGCCGCACTTGAGCAAGAAGAGGACGGCGCGCGTTTCATCGAGGATCCGTGGCAGCGGGCCGAAGGCGGCGGAGGCCGAACCCGCGTACTGGCGAATGGGTCGGTATTCGAACAGGCCGGCGTCAATTTTTCGCATGTGTCGGGCTTCAAGCTGCCGCCCTCCGCGACTGCGAAACGTCCGGAACTGGCCGACCGTCAATTTCAGGCGATGGGCGTCTCGCTGGTGATTCACCCCTTGAATCCCTATGTGCCGACCTCGCATGCGAATGTGCGTTTTTTGATTGCCGAGAAGCCCGGCGAAGCGGATGTCTGGTGGTTTGGCGGCGGCTTCGATCTGACGCCTTATTATCCGTTCAGAGAGGACGTGCTGCATTGGCACCGGACCGCGAAGGCGGCTTGCGAACCTTTCGGCGAAGCGGTCTATTCCACTTATAAAAAATGGTGCGACGACTATTTCTTCCTGAAACACCGGAACGAGACGCGCGGCGTCGGCGGGCTGTTTTTCGATGATTTAAACGAATGGGGTTTCGATAACACCTTTGCATTCATGCAAAGCGTCGGCAACCATTATATACCGGCCTATCTGCCAATCGTGCAGAAGCGCAAAAACACGCCGTATGGAGAGCGGGAGCGCGAGTTTCAACTGTACCGGCGCGGACGCTATGTCGAATTCAATCTGGTCTACGACCGGGGCACTCTGTTCGGTCTGCAATCGGGCGGGCGCACCGAATCGATCCTGATGTCGATGCCGCCGGCCGCGCACTGGCGCTACAACTGGCAACCCGAAGCGGGCAGCTCCGAAGCCGAGCTTTATACGCACTATTTAAAACCGCAAAACTGGCTGGAAAGTTAATCCCTCCGCCCCTATTTTTTGAACTTCAGGCTTGCACAAGGCGTTAAGGCGACATAAGATAAGCCCTCGCGTTAACCCTCATCAGTTCAATGGGAATTGCAGGATGAGTTCTTCGTCTATTCTGATGGGTAATTCTGAATAGGGATCAAAAAACAGGAGCGGCATGAACAGGATGATAAGAAACGGTAGTGAAGAACGACAGAACTACCGTATTTTTATGGTAATCAATTCGGTCGGCTATATCGGCATCGTGGTTCATCTGGCCCTGATACCGCTGTTTTATTGGCTAGGATTCCCCGGCTTGTCCTTGCTGAATATTTTCAGTTCGATCCTGTGGATCAGCGCGTGGGCCTCGAATCAGCAAGGCCAGCACCATCCGGCTATCGTGCTGATGACGGTCGAGGTATTTTTGCATACCTTGTTGGTCGTTCCGACGCTCGGATGGCAGGCCGGTTTTCAATATTATCTTTTTGCCGCGGTTCCTTTCACGCTGTTCAACAATAAGTTCGATGGCAAGGCGATCATTTTTGTTTCGCTCGCGCTGGGCGCGGAGTTTTTCTGGCTCAGCCTCTATACCCATGATCAACCGCTCAACCCGGCGCTTTCGGATCAGCAGGCCAGACTGCTCGAGCGTAGCAATATCGTCATTGCATTTGCCGCGCAGTGCATCATCAGCTACTACTTCCGCCTGGCGTCGATCTTCCTGGAACAGGAGCTTGAAAATCAGGCCCATACCGATTCTTTGACCGGCCTGTACAATCGGCGCCGAATGACCGACTTTTTGACCCAGCAAGGCAAACTGGCGGCACGCGAACACACCACATTATCGGTCGCTTTCGTCGATATCGACCATTTCAAAAAGATCAACGACAATTACGGACATGAATCCGGCGATCAGATTCTGAAAGCGGTCGCGTATTTCATCAAGCGGCAACTCCGGAAAGACGACACGCTGGCGCGCTGGGGAGGTGAGGAGTTTCTGCTGCTATTGCCGCATACCGATATCGGCGGTGCGCGGGTGCTGGCCGAAAAAATCCGCAATACGGTGGCGGAGCATACGTTTCAGATCGGGGACAGCGAATATGCGGTGACGTTGACGATCGGTCTGTGCGAACATCGAACCGAACACCCGATAGAGGAAAGCGTCAAATTGGCGGATATTGCGCTCTATCGGGGTAAGCAGGCCGGGCGTAATCGGGTGATGTGTTATTCCTGAGCGTCCGGCAGATCAATGATGCGGTGGGACTAGGCCTCGACCAGCGCGGCAAAGCTGTGCACCCAAACCAGGCTGTCCGGGTTCCATTCCATACCGGGATGCATTCTGATGATCAAGCCTTTATAAGTTTCCAGATCCGGAAAACCTTCCGCCTGCGCATCCTTGTCGGTCAAATCGCCTAAACGCTGGCGGTCCAAACCGGTGATCACAAACTCCTGGCCGTCCAGGATAAAGTTTTCGCCCGGCCAGCCGTACACGCCGTCTCGGCGCTGTTGGGTTTTGACGCCCGTTTTGGCCGCCTCAATGAGTCTCGGTTGAGTCAACAAACGATCGATCGAACACGTTTTATCAGGATACTTTTCCATGCGTTTTACTCTAATATTGTGAAGTTAGGGAAATCGTGTACATGATAGTCTAAAACGTAAATTTTTCATCCCGTTATTGTTTTCGGAAACCATTTTCTGCCCAGGAGAACGCAATGAACGCCGATCTGTTGCCCGCGTTACGCGCCGCGATCAATGACGCCTATCTGGCCGATGAAGATCGGATTTCCGCCGAGCTGGCTCAGGGTTTACGATCTTATGACGCCTCCGCCGCCGCGAAGCTGGCCCGCAAGCTGGTTGCGGCGGTCAGAGCCGAAAGCACTCGGCAAGCGCTGATCGATACGCTGCTGCATGAATACCCGTTGCATACCCGTGAAGGCATCGTGCTGATGGAGATGGCTGAAGCCTTGCTGCGGATCCCCGATGCCGCCACCCAGGATGCTTTTTTGCAGGACAAACTGAGCTCGCTCGATTGGGGGCAGCATCAAGCCTTGCATGATACGCCGTGGGTCAGACTGCTGACCGGCGCTTTGTCGGTGACCGGCCAAATTGAAAACCTGGGAGACGGAGGCGGCGCGTGGCTCACAACGCTCAGCGCGCCGTTGATCCGCGCCACCGCCAAACAGGGCATGCAGTGGCTGGCGCAGCATTTCGTTTTCGCCGAAACGATCGCGGCTGCGGCCAAAAAACCTGTCACAGAAACCGGAGCGCTCTATTCGTTCGACATGCTCGGCGAGGCTGCCTTGACCGCCGAGGATGCCGAGCGCTATTTCGAGGCCTACCGGCAGGCGATAGCACAGCTGGCAGAAGTTGCCGAACATGCCGACCCCTTCATGAATCCGGGCATTTCGATCAAACTGTCCGCGCTCTGCCCGCGTTACGAACCGCTGCAAAGACAACGCGCGGTCGGCGCGCTGAGCCTCAAGCTGCTCGACTTGGCGGGTCAGGCGCGGCAAGCCAACCTCAGCCTGACCGTCGATGCGGAAGAATCGGAGCGGCTGGACATGTCGCTGGATATTTTTGCGGCGGTGTTCGGCCATCCGGACCTTGAAGGCTGGCCGGGCTTCGGCCTGGCCGTGCAGGCTTATCAAAAGCGTGCGCTGCCGGTGATCCGCTGGCTGGCCGCGCTGGCTCAATCGCATCGGCGCCGGATTCCGGTCCGTCTGGTCAAAGGCGCGTACTGGGACGCCGAGATCAAACGCGCGCAGGAATCGGGGCTGGCGGCTTATCCGGTCTTTACCCGCAAGACCGCGACCGATGTGTCGTATCTGGCCTGCGCGGAAACGCTGCTAGCCCATCCCGAAGCCTTCTATCCGCAGTTCGCGACGCATAATGCGCAGTCGGTCGCGGCGATCCTGACGCTGGCGAAAGCGCAGACAGGCTTCGAATTTCAACGGCTGCATGGGATGGGAGAACCGCTTTATCGACAATTGGCTCGGCATCACGCCCTGCCCTGCCGAATCTATGCTCCGGTCGGCAATTTTGAGGATTTGTTGCCGTATCTGGTTCGGCGCTTACTCGAGAACGGCGCGAATACCTCGTTTTTGAACCGGGTTGAAAATCCGCATTACAGCGTGGACGAGATCGTAGCAGACCCGGTTGCAAGATTGCAGGAGCCGCCTATCCGGATCGCGCAGCCTGCCGATCTTTTCGGACAGGAGCGCGTGAATTCGGCCGGAATCAACCTGAGTGACACCAAAGTTCTTATCCAATTACAGGCCGATCTCGACGCGCTGGCCGAACGCGATTGGGAGGCCTGTCCCCTGATCGACGGCCAGCCTTATCCCGGCCACCCCCAGCCGGTATTCGATCCCTGCGATCAGCGCCGGCAAATCGGCCAGGTGATCCATGCAGACCCGGATGCCATTGGCAAAGCCGCCGCCGGCGCGTTGAAGGCTTTCGCCGGCTGGCGGCGCAGTCCGGTGCAAGCGCGCCGCGCCTATCTGAAAAAAGCGGCCGATCTGTTCGAAGCGCACCGGCTTGAGCTGGTCTCGCTGTGCGTGCGCGAAGGCGGCCGCACGATCAAGGATGCACTCGCCGAAGTACGCGAAGCGGTCGATTTTTGCCGCTATTACGCGGCCGAAGCCGAAAAGCTGTTCACTCAGCCGGTCCGGCTGCCGGGGCCTACCGGGGAAGAAAATACTCTGAGTCGAACGGGTCGCGGCGCGATCGTCTGCATCAGCCCCTGGAATTTTCCGATCGCGATTTTTGTCGGGCAAATCGCTGCGGCGCTGGCCGCCGGCAATACCGTGATCGCCAAGCCCGCGACCCAAACCGCGCTGACCGCGATGCGCTGCATTCAGCTGCTGCATCGGGCCGGCATTCCGGGCGAGGTCCTGCAATTTCTGCCGGCCGAAGGCGACTTGATCGGCAAGCATTTGTTGACCTTTCCGGGCCTCGGCGGCGTCGTCTTTACCGGCTCCACCGCGACCGCGCGCCGGATCAACCTGACCCTGGCCGAACGGCAGCCGGCTATCGTGCCGTTGATCGCCGAGACCGGCGGCCAGAACGCGATGATCGCGGACAGTTCGGCGCATGTCGAACAACTGGTCCAGGATGCGCTGACTTCGGCCTTTAACAGCGCGGGCCAGCGCTGCTCGGCGCTGCGGGTCTTGTATGTTCAGGAAGAAATCGCGGACCGGGTGATCAAGCTTTTGATCGGCGCGATGCAGGAGCTGACCCTCGGTGATCCCGGCCAACCGGCGACCGACATCGGGCCGGTCATCAATGCCCGGGCCGCCGCTCAACTGGCGGAGCATCTTAGCAGGATGCGGAAGGAAGCAAAGGTTCTGTACCAGGTCCCTTTAGCTGCCGCTTTGCGCACCGGCAGTTTCTTTCCGCCCAGCCTGATCGAAATTGGCGGCATCGAGCAACTCGAACAGGAGGTGTTCGGCCCGGTTCTGCATATCGTCCGTTACCGCGCGGACCGATTGACCCAGGTGATCGAGAGCATCAATGCCACAGGCTACGGCCTGACGCTGGGAATTCATAGCCGGATCGAGAGCCATATTCAAACCCTTGTCGAACGGGCCCGGGTCGGCAACATCTATGTCAACCGCAACATGATCGGCGCGGTGGTCGGCGTGCAGCCGTTCGGCGGCATGGGGTTGTCGGGCACCGGCCCGAAAGCCGGCGGCCCCGATTATCTGCGCCGGCTGTCTTCGGAACAGACGGTCACCATCAACAGCGCGGCGATCGGGGGCAATGCGGCCCTGTTATCCGAAGCGCTGTTTTAGGTTTCTTCTTCCTCTGCTTCTGTTTGGATCGCCTGCAATGACAGGGAACCGAGCCCGCTGCCTTGCGAATCCCTGGAATCCGCCATTTTGGCCGTAGCGGACCCGACACCTTCGCTCAAATTGATCTTCAGCTTCAGATTGTTCGGCGAATCGGAATTTTGCAGCGCCTCTTCGAGCGAAATCACGCCCGACTTGTAAAGCCGCAGCAAATGGCTGTCGAAGGTCTGCATGCCGATATTCTCGGACTTTTCCATCGCTTCCTTGATGCTGTGCACATCGCCTTTTTGAATCAAATCGCGAACCAGTTGCGTGCCCAGCAAAACCTCGATCGCGGCGGTGCGTTTGCCGTCGACCGTCGGCACCAGGCGCTGCGAGACGAAGGCCTTCAAGTTCAATGACAGATCGAGCAATAATTGATTATGGCGTTCTTCCGGGAAGAAGTTGATGATCCGGTCCAGCGCCTGATTCGCATTATTCGCATGCAAGGTGGACAAACAGAGATGGCCGGTTTCGGCGAAAGCCAAGGCATGCTCCATCGTTTCCTGGCTGCGGATTTCGCCGATCAGGATCACATCCGGCGCCTGCCGCAGGGTATTCTTCAGCGCATCCTCATAGCTCAGCGTATCGACGCCGACTTCGCGCTGGTTGACCAGCGATTTTTTATGCGGATGGATGTATTCGATCGGGTCTTCGATCGTAATGATATGGCCCGACGCATGGGTATTGCGATAGTCGATCAAGGCGGCCAGCGAAGTCGATTTACCGGAGCCTGTGCCGCCGACGAACAGGATCAGGCCGCGTTTTTCCATGATCGTTTTTTTCAAGACCTCCGGCAGGCCGAGCTTGTCCGCATTCGGAATATCCACCTTGATATTGCGGATCACCAGCGCGAAGCTGTTGCGCTGCTTGAAGATATTAACCCGAAAACGGCCGATGCCGGGCTCCGAAAGCGCCAGATTCAGTTCGGGTACCTGCTCGAAGGCCTTTTGCTGATCGGCGTCCATCAGGCTATAGGCAATCTCCTTAATGCGCTCCCTGGTCAGTTTACTGTTTTCCAACGGTTTCAGGGTGCCCTGAAATTTGGCCGCGGGCGGCGCATCGACCGTCAGATAGAGATCGGAGCCGTCGTGTTGCACCAGGATTTTTAAATAATCTTTGAATTCCATAGTCGTGTAATCCGCTAACGATGAGAGTTGACCTGGATTCAGTTTAGGAGAAGTCGTAGAGAAGTGAAGCCATCTGCAAAAATTACCGGTTATAATAGGCGCTTTTTGATTAAAACCAGATGAGCATACAACGCAAAGCCGTCGCGCTGATTTCCGGCGGCCTGGATTCGATGCTGGCCGCGAAAACGATCATGGACCAGGGCGTCCATGTCGAAGGCATCAATTTCTTCACCGGCTTTTGCGTGGAAGGCCATACGCATGCGATCCGGGAAAAGGATCGCGCCAAACCGAAGCGCAATAATTCGCTCTGGGTCGCCGAGCAGCTCGGCATCAAGCTGCACATCGTCGATGTGATCGAAGAATACAAGAACGTGCTGATCAATCCGAAGCACGGCTACGGCGCGAATTTGAACCCCTGCCTGGACTGCAAGATTTTCATGGTCAACAAGGCCAAGCAATGGATTGCCGAAAACGGTTTCGACTTCATCATCACCGGCGAGGTGATCGGCCAGCGGCCGATGTCGCAGCGCAAGGACACGATGCCGGTCGTGGCCCGGGAATCGGGCGCCGACGACTTGTTGCTCAGGCCCTTGTGCGCGAAGAATCTGGCGCCGACATTGCCCGAGCGCGAAGGCTGGGTCGATCGCGCCAAACTGCACGATTTCAGCGGCCGTTCGCGGAAGCCCCAGATAGAAATGGCCGAGCGCCACGGTTTTCACGATTATTCGCAGCCGGCCGGCGGCTGCTGCTTTTTGACCGACAAGAAATATTCGGCGAAGCTGGTCGATTTGTGGCAGTCGCACGGCCACAAGGATTATGAGCTCGACGACGTGATGCTGCTGAAGGTCGGCCGTCACATCCGCCCTGCCCGCCATTTCAAACTGATCGTCGCGCGCGAGGAAGGCGAAGGCCGCTTTTTGCAGGGCTATCAAAAAGAGTTCATCAGCCTGTTGGCATCGAGCCATAGCGGCCCGCTGGTGTTGATCGACGGCACGCCCTCCGCGGAAGATTTGTATCTGGCAGCCGGCATCACCGCCCGCTACGGCCAGGGCCGCGATGCCGAACAGGTCGATGTCACTGTCACGGATAAGGACGGCTCGGAGCGGACGATCCAGGTCAAGCCGCTGGCGAAAGACATGCCGCAGGAATGGTTTATATGATCCGGGAAACCCTGAACGCGCGGCGGCTTTTGTGTCCGCTGCCGGTAATCCGCACCCAAGACAAGATCAAACAGATGCAGCCCGGCGACCAGCTGGAAGTGATCTGCACCGATCCCGGCGTGATGCAGGACATTCCGGCCTGGAGCCGGATTCATGGCCACACGGTGCTCGAAACGCGCAGCGGCGATCATGAATATGTGATTGTCCTGGAAGTCGGCGGGTAAGCCGGATAGCAAGCATCCCTACATTATTTTTTTTCATTCAATTTACGAGGAACACACGATGGCGGTAGGTCGCTGCGATTTTCCGATCATGCCGGAGATTCCGGGCATTCGTCTGGGCACCGTTTGCGCGGGTATCAAGCAGACGGTCAGGGACGACCTGTTGGTGTTTGAAATGGCCGAACACGGCAGCTGCGCCGCGGTCTTTACGCAGAATGCCTTCTGCGCCGCGCCGGTGCAGGTCGCCCGGGACCATTTGACATCCAAGCCGCGCTGGCTGCTGATTAACTCCGGCAACGCGAACGCGGGCACCGGCAGGCAAGGCCTGCAAGATGCGCTGACATCCTGCGAACTCCTGGCGCAGCTTACCGGCGGCTCCGCCGGACAGGTGTTGCCGTTTTCGACCGGCGTCATCGGCCAGCCGCTGCCAATCGATAAGATCGGCTCTGCCTTGCCCGATGCGGTGCGCAATCTCAATCCTGCAAGCTGGGACAAGGCCGCCAAGGCGATCATGACGACCGACACGTTTCCGAAGGGCGTCAGTCAAACCCTGGAGATCGACGGCCGGACGATCACTTTCAACGGCATCGCCAAAGGTGCCGGCATGATCCAGCCGAACATGGCGACGATGCTGTCGTTCATCGGCACCGACGCGAAAATCAGCAGCGCCTTATTGCAGCAATGCCTGAAGCGCGCCGCCGAACTGTCCTTCAACCGGATCACGGTCGACGGCGACACCTCGACCAATGACGCGCTGGTCGTGATGGCCAGCGGGCTTTCCGCCGCTCCGGAAATTTTGCCGGATAGCGAACATTACACTCGCTTCGCCGATGCCTTGCTGGATGTGTGCAAGCGCCTGGCCGAAGCGATCGTCCGGGACGGCGAAGGCGCGACCAAACTGATGCGCATCGTGGTCGAGGAAGCGCAAAGCGAAGAAGAAGCGGTCCGCGTCGCGAAAACGATCGCGCATTCGCCCCTGGTCAAGACCGCATTTTTCGCGAGCGACCCGAACTGGGGACGTATCTTGGCCGCGGTCGGACGCGCCGGCGTCGATAACATGGTGCTGGAAAACATTCGAATCTTTCTGGACGACGTCTGCATCGTCCGTGAAGGCGGACGCGCCGACGACTACACCGAGGAAGCGGGACAACAGGTGATGGACCGCGAAGAAATCCGCGTGACGGTCCAATTAGGCCGGGGCGATGCCCGTCAGGAAGTGTTGACCTGCGATTTCTCGTATGACTATGTCAGGATCAATGCGGAATATCGCACCTGATCGGTATTCGGAAAGCCGATGAGCCATAGGCAAAAAACCGCAACGAAGTCGCTGCAAGTCGCGGCCGGGGTGATCAAAGGCGCTGACGGCAAGATACTGATCGCCAAGCGCGACGCGTCCCTGCATCAGGGCGGCTTGTGGGAGTTTCCGGGCGGCAAGATCGAAGCCGGCGAAACACCGGAGCAGGCCTTGTTCAGAGAACTCAAGGAAGAGTTGGATATCGACGTAAAGACGGCCGCCCCACTGATCACGGTTCATCACCGTTATCCCGATCGGGCCGTCACCTTGCGGGTATTCGTAGTCGATCGCTTTTCCGGCACTGCAACAGGCTGCCTGGGCCAGCCGATTCGCTGGGTGGCGCCGAACGAACTGGCTCAATTCGCCTTCCCGGCCGCCAACCGGCCGATCGTGACCGCCGCGCTACTCCCGCCTTATTATGCGATCCTCGACGATCAGGTCAGCGGAGACCTGATGCAGGATTTGCATCAATTCCTCGCGAACGGCATCAGGCTGATTCAGGCGCGCTTGAAAACCTCATCACGCGCCCGTATCGGAAATTTTTTGGCGGAAGCCTATCCGCTTTGCCGCGCACACGATACCGCGTTGCTGATCAATTCCTCTGTGGATTTCGGCAATGCAACCGCCGATGGCCTGCACTTGACCGCCAACGACTTGCTCGCTTTACAGGAACGGCCGGAGGCTTATCGATGGCTCGGCGCTTCGTGCCACACGCTGGCGGAGCTCGAGCATGCCGAGAAGATCGGCGCTGATTTTGCGGTTCTGGCGCCGGTGTTGCCGACCCTGACCCATCCGGAGACCGCCGCCCTGGGTTGGGACAGATTTTCCGCGCTGATCGAGCAGATCAACATTCCGGTGTATGCATTGGGCGGCTTGGCAAAAGAGGATCTGAACGCCGCCCGCGCCGCCGGCGCGCAGGGCATCGCCGGCATCCGGGCGTTCCTCGGCGAGTAAAGCGGGCCTGATCAGTGAAAGGGCTGGCTTTCTTCCGTTTCGTCCCCATCATCCAGTTCCTCGGAAATCCAGTGTTCTTCGGCCGCCCAGGCACCGAGGTCGATCATTTTGCAGCGTTCAGAACAGAACGGCCTGTAGGGATAGTCCGCCGTCCATTCCACCGAACGTCCGCACACAGGGCACTTAACTGTCATCGCGGTCATCAAAACTGGCAACAGGATAGGGTGAAAGGCACGTCGTCGCTGCTTTGCAGCGGACGTTTTTCGTCATTCGACGGCACCATGAAGCGTATGGTGCAACGATGCTTGCCGCCGCTGATTTCGGCAAAATAACGCAGTGATTTATCCAGACTGACTTTCACCAGTTGATACGGTTGGCTGTGATCCAGGGAAATCTGAAAAAACCCGGCCTTGGCGATTTCTTGCGTATCGCGGCAGCTGTTGCGGATCAGATTCAGGATCAGATCGATCGCATTTCTAATGTCGTTGAAAGGCGTACCCCATTGTTGCAGATCCTTCAAGCGAATCGCTTCTTCCTGCTCCAGCCAGTAATGAAACTCAGGCAAGTCGAAAGAACAGGTGCCGCCCGGAATCGAGCTGCGTTGGGCGATGCTTTGAAACAGATCGCTCTCCATCACATGGATGCCGATTTTACCGCTCGACGCATAGAGATTCTTGCTGGTTCGGCTCACGTCATTCAGCAACTGACTCAATTTTTCCGAATCCACGCCCTGGCTCTGGGAAAGTTTACTCAGGACTTTGCCGTGGCGGTCAAGTTCTTTAAGCAACTCGGATTTCAAATCGTTGCGGCTGAAGATAGCCATGATGTCGAGCAGCACATTCAGTGCGGCGCGCTTGTCCCAAACGGAGGCTCCGTTTAAGAAATGATTGAATTGTTTAAAAAGTTGTTCGAGCCTAATGAAAACCCGGATGCGTTCGTTGAGAGGAAATTCATAAGTGATGGTGTTGGTCACAGGTAAGTCTAGTCTGACAGGCGCTTATAGAAAGGTATAAATTGTGCAGTTTTTTGACTTGTTCTGCAAGTGTATTGTCAGTCTGTGAGTTGTCCAGCAGGTCGTCCGCATGCGCCAGGCGATAGTCTCGATGAACCTGGCTATCGATGATAGCCAGGATGGTTTCAATGGCAAGCCGGTCTCTTTGGCTGACGCGCTCTATTTGCAGTTCGACCGGACAGTCCACGACCAGGATACGATCGACGATCGCCTCCATCTTCGTTTCGAATAACAACGGAATGCTCAGAATGCAATAAGGCGCCTCCAATTGCGCGCTTTTTGCGTTTAATGCGGCCCAAATCAGAGGATGCAGTATCGCTTCGAGTTTTCGTTTCTGCTCGGCATCGGCAAAAATGATCCGTTTGAGTTGCAGGCGGTTCAACGAGCCGTCTGCATTCAAGATTTGCCCGCCAAATGCTTCGCGAATTCGATCCAACGCGGGCTGTCCCTTCTCGGTCAGTTCACGCGCAACCTGATCGGCATCCAGGATCGGAACGCCGAATCCGGCAAACAGATTGGAAACCGTCGTTTTACCGCAGCCGATGCCGCCGGTCAGGCCCACTCTTAGCATGACTGAAAGCGATCAAAGACCGACTGAGTTGAGATAGAGACGATTGATCGCATCCCCCCAGATCAGCGCAATCCAGCCGGCAACGGCCAGATAGGGACCGAAAGGGATCGGCGCGGCATGGTCGCGTTTTGCGAATAGGATCGAAGCGATGCCAAACACCGCGCCGGTCAGTGCGGAAAGCAGAATGATCAACGGCAGGCTCTGCCATCCGAGCCAGGCGCCGAACAGCGCCAGCAATTTGAAGTCGCCAAATCCCATGCCTTCCTTGCCTGTAGCCAGCTTAAACAGATGATAGACGATCCAGAGCGAGCCATAGCCGGCAGCCGCGCCGATGATGCTGGCATGCGCATCGGTATAGACCCCGAACAAACTGAGTAACAGCCCAAGCCAAAGCACCGGCAGATTGATCGAATCGGGCAACAGATGATGATCGACATCAATAAAGCTCAACGCAACTAAAGACCAGGTCAATAACAGCGCAAACACGGCTTGCAGGGTATAGCCGAAATGCCAGGCAACCACGGCGGACAGCACCGCGGTCAACAATTCGATCGCAGGATAGCGAAAGGATATGCCGGCGCCGCAATGCGCGCATTTGCCTCGCAAAAACAAATAACTCAATACCGGAATATTGTGATAAGGCTTGATCGGCGTTTTGCAGGACGAGCAGCGCGATAATGGCAGGGCCAGATTAAAGGGCTCTTCCTCGGTGATCTGGACATTGCCGGCGCCTTGCGGAACCGGCACGGCCTCCGGCGCCAGTTCCAGAAACTCGATGCATTCCTTGCGCCAGCCCCGGTACATCATGATCGGCAGGCGGTAGATCACCACATTCAAAAAACTGCCGACCATCAGGCCAATGATAAAAACGAGGTAAGGTAAAAAATCGCTCAGTTCTGCCATGTAATCTGCCCATATTTCCGTGTCATTGCGTGTCCCGATCAACCCGTTGCAGCGCGGTTGAATCTTAACCCACAGCCGCCCCCAATTTGAAGATAGGCAGATACATCGCGATCAAAAGACTTCCGACCAAAACGCCGAGAATGGCCATGATCAAAGGCTCCATCAGGCTGCTTAAATTGTCGATCAAATTGTCGACTTCTTCTTCATAAAAATCCGCGACCTTGGCGAGCATCGCATCCATCGAACCGGATTCTTCGCCGATCGCGACCATCTGCTGCACCATGTGCGGAAACAAACTGGTTTGCTGCATCGCAAACTGCAAGCGCTGACCCGTCGAGACTTCCTCGCGCATCTTCAGGACCGCTTCGGCATAGACTATATTACCACAAGCGCCGGCGACCGACTCCAAAGCCTCGACGAGCGGCACGCCGGCCGCCGACATCGTCGACAAGGTTCTGGCGAAGCGCGCGATCGATGATTTATTCAGAATCATCCCGACTACCGGCACCTTCAGCAAGGTTCTGTCCAGATAATGGTTAAACGCATAAGAGCGTTTTTTGAAATAAAAAAAGGTATACGCGGCGCCGCCGATCGATCCGAAGAGTATCCACCACCAACTTCTGAGCCACTTCGACATATCGATGAACATTTGCGTGAATGCCGGCAAATCCGCTCCGAAACTCTTGAACAAATCCTCGAACACCGGCACCACGAACATCAGCAGGACAGTTGTAACGATCACCGCGACGATGATCACCGCGGTCGGATAGGTCAACGCTTTCTTGATCTTTTTCTTGATCGATTCGGTTTTTTCCTTATAAGTCGCGATTTTATCGAGCAAGGCCTCCAAAACCCCGGCCTGCTCGCCCGCCTCGACCAAATTGCAGAACAATTCGTCGAAATACAGCGACTTTTCGCGCAAGGCTTGCGCCAGCGTATTACCGCCTTCGATGCTGCCCTTGATCGACAACAGCATCTCCTGCATACTTAGATTATCGTGGCCCTTGCCGATGATATCGAAAGACTGAACCAGAGGAACGCCGGCTCCGAGCATTGTCGCGAGTTGCCGCGCAAACACCGCAATATCGGCCGGGGTAATTTTTTGGACTTTCTTGAATAAGGGCTTCGGTTTTTTCTTGATTTTCTGGACGCGAAAGCCTTGCCTTTTTAGATCGGCCTTGGCGATCGTCTCGCTCAGCGCCGAGATCGGGCGATTTTTGATTTTATTGCCCGCCTTGTCGACGCCGTTCCAGATAAAATCGATTTGTTCAACTTTTTGTGCCATCTTCGCTTATTCCTTGGTAACCCGATCAATTTCTTCAATGCTGGTGACGCCCTGACGGACTTTGTTCAGGCCGGAAGCCCTGAGATCGTTAATGCCCTCCTCCTTCGCCTGCTCGGCCAGCTGCATCGCGTTACCGCCCTCCAGGATCAACCTGCGCATGCTTTCGCTGAGCGTCATCACCTGATAGATGCCGACCCGGCCCTTATAACCGTTAGTACAATGCTCGCAGCCCACGGCTTTATACATTTGCAACGTTTTCAATTCTTCTTTCTTGAAGCCGGTCGCAATCAACACATTTTCGGGATAATCGGCGAGCTCCTTACAATGCACGCATAAACGGCGCGCCAGCCGCTGCGCCATGATCAGATTGATCGACGACACGATATTGAACGCGGGAATCCCCATCTGCATCAGCCGGTTCAAGGTCTGCGGCGCATCGTTCGTATGCAGGGTCGACAGCACCAAGTGACCGGTTTGCGCCGCTTTGATCGCTATCTCTGCGGTTTCGAGGTCGCGAATTTCACCGACCATGATCACATCGGGATCCTGCCGCAAAAAGGCGCGCAAAGCGCTGGCGAAGGTCAGGCCTGCCTTCACGTTCATGTTGACCTGATTGATGCCTTCGACGGTGATTTCGACCGGATCTTCCGCGGTCGATATATTGCGCTCGATCGTATTCAGGATATTCAGTCCGGTATATAACGATACCGTTTTACCGCTGCCGGTGGGGCCCGTGACCAGCACCAGCCCATAAGGACGATTGATCGCTTCCAGAAAAAGCTTTTGCTGGTCGGATTCAAAACCGAGCTTTTCGATGCCCAATTGCGCGCTGGTCGGATCCAGGAGACGCATGACGACTTTTTCGCCGAACAGGGTCGGACAGGTATTGACCCGGAAGTCGAGGTTGCGATTCTTGGAGACGATCAATTTGATCCGCCCGTCCTGAGGCACCCGGCGCTCGGCGATATCGAGCCTGGACATGACCTTGATGCGGGAAATGATCTTGGTTGCGACCGAGGACGGAGGACTGGCGACCTCGTGCAGCATGCCGTCGGTACGGAAACGGATGCGGAAGTTTTTTTCGTAGGGCTCGAAGTGAATATCGGAGGCGCCTTTTTTGACCGAGTCGAGCAGGATTTTATTCACGAAGCGAACAATCGGCGCATCATCGATATCCGAATTTGCCTCGTTTTTGGCGGCCTCGTCTTCGCCGCTGGAAACCGCCAGATTATCGAGATCTTCGTCGAGCAAGGCGGCCATCGAGGTGTCGGGGGCCTCCAGAGCGATCTCAATCGCCTTGCTCAGCTTATCCTCTTCGACCACGATGCATTCGGGATGCAACCGAGTTTGAAACTTGATTTCGTCGAGCGGCTGATGGTTCATCGGGTCGGATACCGCGATGAAAATGGTTTTGCCGCGCGCGAACAGAGGCAGGACTTGATGCTTGCGGATCAATTTTTCATTGATCAATTTGACCGGCAGCGTCTTTAAATCGATCGCATCCAGATCGAAAAAAGGCACGCCAAATTCGGCGTAAACGGCAGACGCGATCGCTCTGCCGCTGACCAATTTATTGGCGACCAGATAACTGACCAGGGAAATGTGTTTCTTTGCCGCCTCCTGCACATGGGTTCGCGCCTCGCCTTCCGAAAGCAAACCTTTTTGTATCAGGCACTTGGTAATACCGTTAAAGTAAAACTCGGTCGTCGGTGTAGCCATCGCTAGTCAGATCGTCAATAGGGAATTTGATACCAAATATAGATGATCGGCCGGCAACTACAAGGCAGGCGCGAAAAAGAAAGCGATTCTATCTCACAAAACGGCTCCTCTTACAGACTCTGAATCTTCCGGCGCTGCTGTTCGAGATTATCCAAAGACGAGCGCAGTTCCGCCAGTTTTTGCTCTTCTTTCTTCAGCACCTCGGCCGGCGCCTTATTCACAAAGTCCGGATTACCCAGCTTGCCTTCGACGCGCGGCAGATCCTTCTGAATTTTTTGAATTTCCTTGTCCAGGCGCGCGAGCTCTGCGTCTTTATCGATCAGACCCGCCATCGGGATCAGTATTTTCAATGCGCCGACCAAGGCAATCGCCGATTCCGGCGCGGCATCCGCATCGGCCAGCCAGGTCGCCGATTCGAGACGCCCGAGCTTATGCAGATAGATGCTGCTGTTCGCAAAAAATGCCCGGTCCTGCTCGCTGCCGTTTTGCAGTAATATCGATAGCGGCTTACCCGGCGCGATGTTCATTTCGCCGCGAATCCGGCGCACGCCGAGGATGAAACTCATCATCCAGTCGACTTCGGCGACCGCCGCGCTGTCGGCCAGGGCGGGGTCCACGGCCGGATACGGCTGCCGCATGATCGTTTCGCTCTGAATGCCGGCCAGCGGCGCGACCCGCTGCCAGATTTCCTCGGTGATAAACGGAATGATCGGATGCGCGAGCCGCAGCGCGGTTTCGAGCACCGTGACCAAGGTTTGACGCGTACCGCGCTGCAAGGCCGGATCGTCCGCTTGCAGCGAAATCTTCGCCAGTTCCAGATACCAGTCGCAGAATTCATTCCAGATGAATTCGTAGATTGCCTGCGCGGCCAGGTCGAATCGGTAGTTGTCGATCGCCTGACGGGTCGATTCGGTGACCTGATTCAATCGGGCGAGAATCCAGCGGTCGACCTGCGTCAACCGGCAAGCTTCGCCCGAAAGACCATTATCCTGGTTTTCAGTATTCATCAGCACGAAACGCGCCGCATTCCAGAGCTTGTTGCAGAAGTTCCGGTAGCCTTCGGTACGCGCCAGATCGAAACGAATGTCGCGTCCGGTCGAGGCCAGCGATGCAAAGGTGAAGCGCAACGCATCGGTGCCGAAAGACGCAATGCCGTCCGGAAACTGCTTGCGCGTCGCCTGCTCGATTTTTTTCGCCAGATGCGGCTGCATCATGCCCGAAATCCGTTTCGCGACCAGGCTCTCGAGGTCGATGCCGTCGATGATGTCGATCGGATCGAGCACGTTGCCTTTCGATTTGGACATTTTCTGGCCTTCCGCATCGCGCACCAGGCCGTGGATGTAAACTTCCTTGAACGGCACCTGGCCTTGGAATTTCAGTCCCATCATGATCATCCGCGCGACCCAGAAGAAAATGATGTCGAAGCCGGTGACCAGCACGCTGGTCGGATAATGCCGCGCCAGTTCCGGGGTTTGCTCCGGCCAGCCCAGGGTCGAAAACGGCCACAACGCCGACGAGAACCAGGTATCCAGCACGTCTTCGTCCTGGTGCAGCGGATAATCCGCCGGCAGATGATGCTGTTCGCGGACCGCCTGTTCGGAGCGGCCGACATAGGTATTGCCGGCGTCGTCATACCAGGCCGGAATCCGGTGTCCCCACCAGATTTGCCGGGAGATGCACCAGTCCTGGATGTTGCGCATCCATTCGAAATAGGTATTTTTCCAGTTGTCGGGCACGAACTTGATGTCGCCGTTCTCGACCGCTTCGATCGCGGGCCCTGCAAGCGGCGCCACCCGAACATACCACTGGTCGGTCAGGAACGGTTCGATCACCGCGCCGGTGCGGTCGCCGCGCGGCACCATCAGCTTGTGGTCGGCGATCTTTTCGAGCAAGCCTTGCGCTTCGAGATCGGCGACGATCTGCTTGCGCGCCTCGAAGCGGTCCAGGCCGCGGTATTTTTCCGGAATCAGCTCGTCATCCGTGACGCTCGCATCGCGGCTAAAGATGTTGATCAAACCGCCATTCGGCAGGTTCTGGATCACCGTGTTCGCCCGGTGCCGGTTCCAGACTTCGTAGTCGTTAAAATCGTGGGCCGGCGTGATCTTCACGCAGCCGGTGCCGAATTCCGGATCGACATAGTCGTCCGCAATCACCGGAATCTTGCGCCCGGTCAGCGGCAGTTCCAAAAATTCGCCGAGCAGATGTTTGTAACGCTCGTCGCCGGAATGAATCGCGACCGCCGCGTCGCCGAGCAGTGTCTCCGGCCGCGTGGTCGCGACGATCAGATGCCCCTGCCCGTTCGACAACGGATAGCGGATATGCCACATCGAGCCGTTTTCTTCTTCCGAAAGCACTTCGAGGTCCGAAACCGCGGTATGCAGCACCGGGTCCCAATTGACCAGGCGCTTGCCGCGGTAAATCAGGCCTTCCTCGTAGAGGCGGATGAACACTTCCTGCACCGCATCGGACATGCCCTGGTCCATCGTAAACCGTTCCCGGCTCCAATCGACCGACGAGCCCATCCGGCGCAATTGCCGGGTGATCATGCCGCCGGATTCTTCCTTCCATTGCCAGATGCGCTCGACGAATTTCTCGCGTCCGTAATCGTGGCGAGTCTTGCCCTCGGCGTTGCACAAACGTTCGACGACCATCTGCGTCGCGATACCGGCATGGTCGGTGCCGACCTGCCATAAGGTGCTGTTCCCCTGCATCCGATGGTAGCGAATCAAGGCATCCATGATCGTGTCCTGAAACGCATGCCCCATGTGCAGGCTGCCGGTCACATTCGGCGGCGGAATCATGATGCAGTAGGACTCGCCTTCGGGCTCGGCCGCGAAATAGCCGTTTTCTTCCCAGGTGTTATACCAGCGTTGTTCGATTGCGTGAGGGGCGTATGTTTTATCCATTAACGATTTATTGTTTTAAGAAGCAAAAATGGGATGGGTTGCCTGGCGGCGTCACACCTTGTGGGTGACGACCGCAATGCCGGACTGTTGATAGCGACGATAACGCATTCGGCCTTCCGCCTTGATCTCCGGATTGTCGTCGAGAATTTCCAGGATGCGTTCGGCCTGATCGATCTGTTGCGGGCCTTGACCGGACAGGTTCACGATCACCTTTTGCCAGCGCGCCGGCGGCTCCAGAGAACCGATCAAAATCACGTTGTCGACGGCAGGCAATTCCCCTTCGTAGCGTTGATGGGGAATGAAACTGCCCGCCCGGAAAGTCCACAGCAAATCGTCGAGCCGCTCAGCCTGAGCGTCGTTAGCGGTCAGCACATAGCAGTAACTACCGCTCCGGTAAGCCTTTTCGATCAGTCTGCAGACGAACAGCAAGCGCTGCGACTCGGCATCGGAAGCCAGAACATAGAACGTAACGTCGGGCATCGATCCTGGAATATAGTGAATTAGGCCTTTTGGCTGCGATTCAGCAGATACTGGCACAACAGCGGCACCGGACGGCCGGTCGCGCCTTTGTTCGAGCCGGTGCGCCAGGCCGTGCCGGCGATGTCCAGATGCGCCCAGCGGAAGCTTTCGGCGAAACGCGCCAGGAAACAGGCCGCGGTAATCGTGCCCGCATCCTTGCCGCCGACATTGGCCATGTCCGCAAACGGCGACTTCAGCAATTCCTGATATTCTTCCCACAACGGCAAGCGCCAGACGCTGTCGACCGCAGTTTCGCTCGCCGCGATAATATCGTTGCAAAGCTCATCGTCATTGCCGAGCAGACCGCTCGGCACGCGTCCGAGCGCGACCAGGCAGGCGCCGGTCAGGGTCGCCATGTCGATCACCACCTCCGGATTGAAACGTTCGGCATAGGTCAAGGTATCGCAAAGAATCAGCCGCCCTTCCGCATCGGTATTCAAAATCTCGATCGTTTTGCCGGATAGGCTGATTACGATGTCGCCCGGCTTGTTCGCATCGCCGTCCGGCAGATTTTCGGAGGACGGCACCAGGCCGATCACATTCAACGGCAAATCCATTTCGGCAGCGGCCTGCAGCACGCCGAGCACGGTCGCGCCGCCGCACATGTCATATTTCATTTCATCCATGCCGAGGGCCGGCTTCAGCGAAATGCCGCCCGCATCGAAGGTCAGGCCTTTGCCGATCAACACGATCGGCTTGCTGTTGCGCTCGCCGCCCTGATAATCCAGCACGATCAATTTGGCCGGCTGGCGGCTGCCGCGCGAGACCGACAGCAAAGATCCCATGCCCAAAGACTCCATCTCGGCTTCTTCGAGGATATTCACGCTCAATTTGTCGAAGCGGCCGAGTTCCAGGGCCTGTTCGGCCAGATAGGACGGCGTGCAGACATTGCCGGGCAAATCGCCGAGCAACTTGGTCAAATCCATCGCCGCCGCGATCGCCTTACCCTGCGTCAAACCGGATTGCGCTTGAGCCTGCTCGCTCTCCGATGCGGTAATCGCGATGCGTTGCAATTTGGAATCGACTTCCTTTTCCGCCTTCAACTGGGTAAACTGATAGACCGCGTCATTGAAGACTTCGACGATCTGCCGGGTCTTCCAGGCCAAATCAACGCCTTTAACCTCCGCCTCGGCAAGACCGCAGACGGCCGATTTGACGATCGTCTTTTTGAGGGCATTCACTGCGGACGACAAGGCTTTACGGTAGGTTTTGGCCGATAAGGCGTCTTTTTTGCCGAGGCCGACCAAGAGCAGCCGTTCGATGCCGCCCTCGGGCAGCGCATTGATCAACACCGTTTCGCCGTTCTTGCCGCTCAGATCGCCGCGTCCGACGATTTTTTTGACCAGTCCATGCGTCAGGGCGTCGAGCGCCGCCGCGGCAGGCGTAAACTGGCCGTCCTGGTAGATGCCGACAATCATACAATCATATTGCAGTTTTTCTATGGGCGCACTTTCTATAAAATAATCCATGACTTTTTCTTTTGATCTGATCGCTTTGGGGTCGTCGTCCGCGCCGGAAAAAAGAGCCCGCGCGGGTGAAAATTTGCTGCGATTATACACCACTTATCACGAATATGATTGAGGAGACGCGCTTGGAAGCAAATTGGCCGCAAGGCAATAATGCGGTACGCCGGCCGCTGTTTGGCGTGCTGGACAGGATGATCGCAGCAGACCTGTTCAAAACGATGCTGTCGGTCTGGTCGGTGATCGTGGTGATCATCGTCAGCCGTAAATTCATCAAAGTGCTCGACCAGGCGATCGACGGGCAGATTTCGAATGACGCACTGCTCAAGATCCTCGGCCTCAAAACGATCGCCGCCGGCGTGGCGTTTTTACCGGCCGCCACCTTCATGGCGGTGTTGATGGTGCTGGGCCGCATGTACCGCGATCAGGAAATGTCGGCGATTCAATCCGCCGGCGCCGGCGCGGGCGCGATTTATCGCTCGGTCTTTCAATTCGTAATCCCGTTGAGCCTGGCCGCCGCCGGCCTGTCGTTTTATGCCGCGCCCTGGGCAGAAGCCACGACGGAACAACTGATCAGCAAGGACAAACAATCCGCCGACATCCGCGGCATCGCGCCCGGAAAATTCAGCGAATACAGCGGCGGCGATCTGGTGTTTTATGTCGAGGACATCGGCAAGGATAAAAAAATGCACAAGGTCTTTGTGCAGCACCGGCAGAAGCACGGCGGCACCCTGGCCATCGTGAACGCCGAATCCGGGCGCCTGGAAGATTTGCCCGACGGCCGCTACATGATATTGGAACAGGGCGAACGCATTCAGGGCAAACCCGGCGACCTGAATTATGTGATTGAAGAATTTGCCGAATACGCGGTCAGAATCGAGGGCAAGGAATCCCTGGCGCGCGAGGTACCGGAAGCCGCGTCCAGCTCCCTGTTGTGGTTATCGGACAAACTGCCCGACATCGCCGAACTGCAACGGCGCCTGGCGATTCCGCTCGGCGCCCTGCTCCTCAGCTTCATCGCCGTGCCGCTGGCGCAGCTATCGCCTCGCGGCGGCGTTTACGGCAACATCCTGACCGGCTTTCTGATCTTTTTTATTTACGGCAACCTCGAACGCGTCAGCCAGGGCTGGGTCACCAAGGCGGTCATTCCGCCCTGGCTCGGCCCGACCAGCGTGTATGGCTTGCTGGTGTTAATCGGCCTGGTCTATCTGGCCCGTTATTTCGGCTGGAAGTGGCTGATGCTCAAAATGAAGGAAGTGAGATCCCAATGAATGTACTGACCGGCTACATGGCCAAAGAAATCCTGAAAGGCGCGTTTCTCGCGATTCTGTTTTTGTTGACGCTGTTCAACCTGTTCACCTTTACCGACGAGATGAGGGATTTAGGCAAAGGCAGTTACGGGCTGAAGGAAATCGCCTTGTATCTGGCCCTGACCTCGCCGAGGGTGTTCTACGAACTGGTGCCCGCCTCGGCTCTGTTAGGCAGCCTCTTCATCCTCGGCGCGATGGCGAACAACCGGGAACTGATCGCGATGCAGGCGGCCGGTTTATCGGTGCCTGGCATCATTCGCGCGGTGATGACCGCAGGCGCGATCCTGGTGCTCATTTCGATAGGCGTCGGCGAATATGTCGCACCGATCGCCGAGCGCAAGGCGCAACTGATCAAGTCGACCGCGCAGCATGACCAGATTCCGACCCATTCGCTGTACGGCATCTGGCTGCGTGAAAACAACAAATTCATTAATGTGCGCAAGATCGAGGACAACGGCGATCTGGCCGACATCAGCATCTATGCGCTGAACGACAACCGGCGACTGCAAAGCGCGCTGCACGCCGACCATGCCAGCTTCCTGGGCGACAAACAATGGCAACTGAAACAGATTAGGCAGTCGGACATTTCTAACGAAAAAATGCAGGCTGCCGCCTTCCCCGAACAACGCCTGACCTCTTCGATCGCTCCCGACATTCTGAACATTACCGTGGTCAGCCCGGATAACTTGTCGATACTCGAACTGGCCCGGTATGTCGATTTTTTGAAGCAGAACCATCAAAAGTCGCAGGTGTTCGAACTGGCCTTGTGGGGCCGCCTGATCAATCCCTTCGTGACTTTTGTGATGCTGATGATTTCGGCGCCTTTCGTGATCGGCGTCAGGCGCGGCATCAGCGTCGGCGCCCGGATGATTATCGGCGTGATCATCGGTTTGGGATTCAACATCATCGACAAAATCGTCGGGCATTTGGGGCTGATCTATGAACTCAACGCCCCGCTGGTCGCGCTGCTGCCGAGTCTGCTGACCTTCATCGCGGCCTTCTGGACCTTGCGTCGCAGTTATATCTGATTCATCGGCTTAGCGCATGAATTTGATCGTGCTTGGCGACTTGCGGTTGTGCGGCAGGTCAAAAAAAAGACTTAGCGATGACACTAACAGAAGATAGTATCCGTTCATTTCCGAAAGCTCTTCATACAACTGATAAGATTTAAATACCGGGCCATCAAATAAACTGGCAACGCCCACCAGCACCCCTCCAGCAACCAAAAACACGCCGGAGCGGGTGGGTAACATGTGAACAGCCAGCGCCAGATAATGCTTATAGTCACGTATCAATAACACGCCGAGCAACAGCCATAAGCTGCCCAGCAGGATGTTCCGGCCATAGCCGTCATCTGGAAGTACAACGGCATACGGCAAATCAAATTCACGCAGAATCAATGAAAGACAAAGCAAGGCGCCAAAACAAGGGAGCAGTCTTTGGCCTTTTTGTACATAAAACGTTGTCTGCAAGAAAGCCATCCCAGAAGCAAATAGCAGGATGGCCTGGAGATTTTCCAGAAAATGATTTTCGTTAGCGATTTCAGCGTCGCCGCTTACGCCAACCTTAAAATAGACAATCGAATCGACTAAGATGGCGATAAATAAGGGCGAAATTTTCTGTTCGACTGCTAAAGCCAGCGAATTCGGTTTTGAGAGAATCATAAGGTTCTGAATGCTTTTTACGGTTAAAAACGCAAATTTCAGATCCCATAATACTGATGATTCAATGTCGCGGCTATTGGACTTTAGGCCAATAGGATTCCGCCTCGGCGTTTCGAAGCGGAATCCTCCTCGCCACATGCGGGGCTAATTCGGAAGGCCGAAATTGACTCCGAAATTGATGTTATCGAAAAAATTACGGCTGGTTCCGCCTTTGATCCCCTGGGAAAGCGAAAAGTCCACATTCAACGCTTCCGAGTCCGCATTGAGTACGCGAACGCCTAGCGAGCCTGACATGATGTGATTCCCCTCCACGTTAAGTTTATTCCCGCTCTGATCCTTCCCCTCCGCCCAGGCGCTTTCAAACAGGATATAGGGTTGAATGCCTTTGATGTTGTACAAAGGCAGGGAATAATTCAGCGGGATCAACGAATTGATCTCGAAGCTGGCGCCAACACCGGAGTCCCCGGCGATCTTGCCGGGCCGATACGCCCTGCCGAAGCTATAGCCGCCATAGATGATCCGTTCGGTAATCGGCAGCGTATCGCCGCTGTACTGGCCACCAACAGTAAACGAGGTACCGAGCAGACCGTAAAAAAAATAATCCTTCTGGTTGAAAATCGCATTCAGCTTAAAAAAATCAACATCATACGGATTCGTCCCTAGAATCGTTTTATTCTGTCCGCTTGCGGATAAAAACTGTTCAAACTTCTTGGAAGAACCCAAACCATCGATCCCTTTGGTCATCACCAGATTGACCGCGCGGCTCTGGGTCGCTATTCTCTCGGAATACGCCACGCCCCAGGAAAATGCGCGCACATCGGTTTCCATTTCCGATGTAAATGTAAACGGTGTCGGCTGTCCAATGCTATTTGTGCCAATACCATTTTGGCTCGTAAAATCCGTAAATTTACTCGAATAAAATGAAACATTGCCATTCAGCAGTTTATTCAGCGTCAAATAAAACGGATACGAAATATCTACACCGAAGCGATTCGAACTGATCTTGCGCCCAACTCCCGGCCCAAAAGCGGCAACCTGGTCACCGACATAGGAAGAACCGTCAAACTTTACCAGCAAGCCATCGGTGCCGATAGGCTGCGTATAGGTGCCGGCATAAAACTCTTCATCATTCTTCGACAGCAAGGATGAAAAAGTGATCTGCTCAGCTAACGGCGTCAAGGCAGTGGTTTTCGCGGTGAAATTGATCCGGGAAAAGCCATCGACCACTTCCGCGCGCCCATAAGCATCGATCGGCCGGCGCTTCACATTCAGGGTCAAATTGGTGCCCCCGTCGGCTTTTTGGGGCAGTTGAAGATCCGCCTGCACCCTCAAGCCGGGCAACTGCGACAGCAGCGAGACATAGCGCTCCATCGTTTTTTGCGTCAACGGCTTTTCAGCCAGCAAATGCTCGCCAATGCCGCGCATCTTGCTTTCCGCGCCGCCCGGATTACCTTCGATGTTGATATGTTCGATATAACCCTCGATCACCACGATTAACAGGTTACTCGCGGTAAAATCCTGCTTCGGCAGATAACAGAAAGAGAGCGGATATCCTTTTTCCCGATACAGCGCGGTGACTTTTTGCGTGATCTCGACCAGTTGGCCGATAGTGATTTCTTTCTGGACATAAGGCGTAAAGAACGCGCTAACCTGATCGAACGGGATGCTTTTGACCCCCTTGATACCGAATGCGGAAGGTTGGATGACCGTGTCGAGCATTTTTTTCAGTTCCTGATCTTGCTCTCTGGCTTTTTCAATCGTCAACGAAATCTCGGACTTTTTATTGAATGAATCCACTTTGGGCAGGGTGTCGACAAGATTCTGGTTAGCCCAAACCTGGCTGGTCATCAGTACGCAGCCGATCAGTTGGGCAGTGATGTATTTTGCTTGCATCAAAATTTCCCTAATATAAAACTGCCTTTCCTAAAATAAAAAAACCCCGGCGCATGACTGCTGCCGGGGTTTAGTATAGACGACTATCAGGATTTGTTTATTGACCCAACAAGCCTGTCACAGGCGATAACACAGTGCCGCCAGTACTGGTTGCACCGGTCAATGTACCTAATAATGGCGCCAGAGGCGCGAGCAAGCCGCCACCTAAAACCGAACCGCCCGCTGAAGCGCCGACGACTCCCTGAGCCGAGCCATTCGTCAGCGGTATCAGTCCTTTAGGGCCAATCAGCGGATCCAGGGCTGTCTGGGTGCCGGAGGCGCTGGTCAGCGCCAAGATGCCGTTAGGACCGACCACGCCATTCAGCAAGGCATTCGAACCGGTCGCAGAGCTTGTCACCGGCAGAAGTCCGTGTGGACCCACGACTGGATCCAGTAGAGTCTGAGCTCCGCCCGGGCTGGTCACCGGCAACAGGCCGCTGGCTCCGACTAAAGGATCAAGCAAAGTGCCGACGGTTCCGGTCAGCGACGACAAAAGACCGCCGTTGGGTCCGAGAACAGATCCCAACAGGTCGCCTCCGGTCAATCCACCCAGCAGGTTGCCGCCAGTCAATCCGCCCAGCAAGTTGCCGTTGCCGCCAACCAATCCGCCCAGCAGGTTACCCCCCGTCAATGCTCCCAAAAGGTTGTTGCCGGTCACTGAACCGAGCAGGTTACCCCCGAGCAACGGCCCCAGCAAACCGCTGGTTGTGCCGGTCAGTCCACCCGTAGAAACCAGAGAAGAAACCAGAATCCCGCTGAATGATGTATTCAACTGCGGCAAGATTCCGCCAGTCACGCCTTTTACTGTGGTCAACACCCCATCGACCGTATCGAGCACCGGATAAACGGCGTTGGCCACGGTTTGCACCACCGGCTTGGCGACGCCTTCGACGTTGGTGGTGACCGGAGTCAGGACATTATCGGCAACCTGCGTGACTTGGCCGACGAGGCCGCCCGCGGTCGCTGTGACCGGGGCCAACGTGCCGGCAACATTAGTCGTGACCGGGGTCAAAACGCCGCCCACTGTCGTTGTGACCGGAGCCAATACCCCTGCCGCGGTTTGCACGACCGGAGCGAGAACACCGCCCGTCGTGACGAGAACCGGACTCAGAGCGGTGGCCGCGGTTTGTACGACCGGCGTCAGAATGCCTCCGGTTGTGCCGGTGAGCGGAGCCAAGGCATTGGTTAACGGCTCCAAGGTGCCAATGACGGGAGTGAGAGGACCGGCCAGAGGCGCCAGCGCGTTCGCCACCGGAGCCAAGGAGTTGGTCACCGGTTGCAATGCGCCGGTTACCGGCGTCAACGCATTCACCGCCGGCTGCAGCGCATTAGTCACTGGAGCCAGAGCACCGGTCGCCGGCGTCAAGGCATTGGTTATCGGAGCCAGAAGGCCCGTGACCGGCGCCAAGGTATTGAGGACCGGAGCGGCCCCGTCCGTTACCGGCTGAAGCAAACCCGTGACCGGAGACAACGTATTGTTTAACGGACCTAAGGCCGTAGTGACAGGAGCCAAGGCGCCAGTCAATCCACCGCCCGTATTGCCGCCTCCGGTGTTACCACCGCCTGTATTACCGCCTCCCGTATTACCGCTTCCCGGACCATCGGTTGGAGTTGGGCCGTTAGCTGCGGAAATCGGCTTTATCGCTCCACCGCCTGAGTCGCATCCGGTCAGCAAAACTGGCATCGCCAGCAACACCAGAGCAGCCAGTTTTTTAATTGTAAATGATTCGTTACTCATTTTCAGTTTCCTGCTATAACTTAATTCGATTGATTTCAAAAACTGCCATTGCGGCTAACCTACGCAGTCTCTGTGCCGCAAATTTAACTTAAAAAATATGCGGCTGCAAATAAATTCCTGAAAAGCACCCATCGAAACATATAAGCTATTAATATATAAAACAATAACCTATCTTAAATAACCCTGAAGAGGGAGGTATTTCCTCCCTAAATATTTAAAAAATTAGACGCAGTTCACAAAAAAATAATTTATATTTGCTTTTCCTTAAAAAACTAACACCTCTAGTCCAGCGATATTTTCAAGATACCGTTGCGGAATTTTACTTACCCGCCACACGGGCAATTCATTCTTGGTTTATTATAATAATAGCCCCTTTTGAACGACCCCATGGGTGACAGCATGAAAGAATATAAAGTCGTGATTTACCAGGAAGGCCTGCTCGGCTCCCTGCTGCTTGGCGCTTCGAAAGTCGACCCAGTCCGGTTCAGCGAGTTTTTGAACAGCAACGCTCAGCAAGGCTGGCGCGTGGTCACGATGGAAAAAGACATCCGCCGCATGTTGCTGCTTTGGCGGCGCGAGGCTTATCTGGTGATCATGGAGCGCGACCAATGAAAACCGGCGCGATCATCTGTCTGAGCATTTTCGTCGCCTGGGTCTTCGTCGCGCTACTGCAATTATGGTTCGATCTGTTGAGCGGGGAAATCTTCTGGAAACTGACGCTGACCGCCGGCGCGCTGTTTGTCGTGGTGTTGGGTGTTGCCCTGGTCAGGCGCGAGTATATTCAGGAGAAAAAAATGAAGGATGACGGTTATATCGATAGCTAACCACCGCTGAATGGCGGCACGGCAGGCGCCAGCGCGAAGCTATGAAATCTTTCGTGCCTTTCGTGTTTTTCGTGGACAATGCTTCACATCAGTTACTCAACCCAAGCCCTGGCTCTTGCGACCGCCTTCCGCCACTGTTTCTTGTGCGTTTCGACCGCTTCGGCCGGCATGGTACACTGAAAAAAACGATCGCTGCGCCATTGAGTTGCCAGTTCCTCCAGAGTCCAGACACCCACCGCGAGGCCGGCCAGATAGGCCGCCCCCAACGCTGTCGTTTCAAGATGCGCAGGACGCACGACTTCGAGCGCGGAAATATCGCTTTGAAATTGCGCAAGGAATTGGTTGGCCGCGGCGCCGCCGTCAATCCGTAATTGACTGACCGGCCGACCGCAGTCCTCGGCAAGCACCTCCAGGATGTCATCCACCTGAAAGGCGATGCTCTCCAGCGCGGCGCGGGCGATATGCGCCGCGCTGACGCCGCGGGTCAGGCCGAAGATCGCGCCCCGCGCATCAGGATCCCAAATGGGCGCGCCGAGCCCTGTAAAGGCGGGCACGAAATAAACGCCGCCATTGTCGCTGACCGATACCGCGAGACTTTCACTGTCGGCGGCATGCTCGAACAAATGCAGGCCGTCACGCAGCCACTGGATCGCCGCGCCGCCGACAAAAACGCTGCCCTCCAGCGCATAATCGACCCGGTCGCCGATCTTCCAGGCTATCGTGGTCAGCAGCCGATGCTTTGACACGACTTTTTCCGCACCGGTGTTCATGACCAGAAACGATCCGGTGCCGTAGGTGCATTTGGCCATGCCCGGCTCCACGCACAACTGCCCGAACAATGACGCCTGCTGATCGCCGACGATCGCGGCAATCCGAATACCCGCCCCGATCAAGGGATCACGCGTCAGGCCATAACATTCGCTCGACGCTTTGACCTCTGGCAACATCGCGGCCGGAATCCCGAACAGATCGAGCAATTCACGATCCCAACTCAAGGTATCGATATTGAACAGCAAGGTTCGCGAAGCGTTCGATACATCGGTGACATGCAATTCGCCCTGCGTCATCTTCCAGGCCAGCCAGGTATCGATCGTGCCGAACGCCAGTTCGCCTTGCAGCGCCTTGTCGAATGCGCCCTCCACATGATCGAGAATCCAGCGGATCTTGGTCGCGGAAAAATACGGATCGAGCAGCAAGCCGGTTTTAGCCTGTACCTTTTCTTCCCAGCCGGCTGCCTTCAAGCGCGCGCAATGTTCGGCGGTGCGCCTATCCTGCCAGACGATCGCCGGGTAGACCGGCGCACCGGTTTGCCTGTCCCAAACGACGACCGTTTCGCGCTGGTTGGTAATGCCGAGCGCGGCAATATCGGCCGGCTGAAGATGTAACTGCCTTAGCGCTTCCCGGCACACCGCCGCCTGGGTTTGCCAGATTTCCTCGGGATCGTGTTCGACCCAGCCGGGCTGCGGAAAAATTTGCCGGAATTCGCTCTGGGCGGCGGCTGCCATTTTGCCTTCACGATCGTAAAGGATGCAGCGCGAACTGCTGGTGCCCTGGTCGATGGCCATGATATAGCGCATGGCATTAACCGTTCAGCGCCAGCGGCCGATCTAAGCGAATTTCATTGTATTCGACCCGGTTGCGGCCTTTGTTTTTGGCCTGGTACATCGCCGAATCGGCCGTATTGACCAATCGCGTCGCGGCCTCGGCGGTCGCCAACGGTTGATTGAGATCGGACCGATAAGTGGCTAAACCGATCGACAAGGTGACCGGTATCCTGTTTCCGCTAAAAGTGATCTCGAGTGACTGCACGTTTCTACGCATCCGTTCGGCGATTTCAAGGCCGGTGGAGTGGCTGATATTGCTCAAGAGCGCGATGAATTCATCACCGCCATAGCGCACCAGTATGTCGCTGTTTCTTAGCTGGGTTTTGATCGCCTTGGCGACCGTGGACAACACCCTATCCCCGGTCTGATGGCCGTACTTATCGTTGATCGACTTGAAGCCATCGATATCCAGAAACAGACAGGTCAACGGGTCGTCGCTTCTCTGGCAGCGGGAAAGCTCCTCGCCGAGGCGCTGTTCGAGAAAGCGTCGATTATTGACGCCGGTCAGCGTGTCGATATAACTGGTGCGCTGGATCGTATCGATATTCAGATGGTTTTCGAAGCAGATACCGATGACCATGCTCAAGTAGGTGATCAAATCGTTCGTTTGCATGCAGGAAAAACGATCGGCCCGGCGGCTGCCCATGTTCAGGGTTCCGAGATACTTCCCTCCCCGGTATAGAGGGATAATCGCGATACTCGCGGGCGGAACCTCTAAGGCGGTAAAAAAATAGCCGAAATGCTCGTGTTCGAAGGGCCCCAGATAGGAATGCACGAAGTAGCCGAATTTCGCTTGCAACGCTTCCCTGTCGCGCACAACCATTAGCCCTTGCTGATCGGTCAGCTTGACTAAGGCTTCGCCTAGCAAACGGCTGAAGTCGCCGTGCTCGTCGAGCAAACAGAGCGTGATCTGATCGAGATCGAAAACGGCTTTCGCATTGTCGAGAATATAAGCGATCACCTCCGCCAGCGAGCTCTGATTGAACAAACGCATCTCGAAAGACTGAAAGGCCTTTAACATCGCGCTGCCTTTTCTTACGGCATCGAACAGGCTATTGATGTGGCTTTCCAGCACGATCAAATCTGTTGTCAAATCATCTTCCATCATGTTTACTCCGCCTCAAAGCCGCAGATTGTGATGGACCGCCTGCCAAGTCTAGCGTTTACAATCCTCTCACTTCGCTAGAAGTTTATTGCATAGCATACTAATTTGTAAATAATTATTTAAGCATCTCCAGATACTCCGCTTCACCGATCACCTTCACGCCTTTTTCTTGCGCCGCAGCGATCTTCGCCGCTCCGACATCACTGCCTGTGACCAGAAAATCGGTCTTGCCGCTGACCGAACTACCGACCTTGGCACCGAGCCGTTTCGCCTCGCGGGTCATGTCCTCGCGGCTGCCGTGCTGCATCGCGCCGGTAAAGACGATCGTCTTGCCGGCGATCGGGCTGGCCGCTGGCGCCTGTTCGCTGCGCAGCGGCGTCCTGATCAGATTGAAGCCGAGCGCATGAATGCGCATGAAATCGTCCTTGATTTTCGCGAGGCTCGTCATCACCGCCTCGCCGGTTTTTTCTGCGAAGCCTTCGATCGAGACGATGTCCTCCAGCGTCAGATCGAAGATCGAAAGCAACGGAAAATGCTGCAACAGCCGTTCGCAATTGCCGAGTCCCATCCGGTAAATGCCGAAGGCGCCAAGAAAGCGCCAGTCCTCGAGCGGATCGGTGCGGCTGCGCAACAGCTGATCGAGCAGGTTTTGCGAGGTTTTGTCGCCGAAACCCAGCGCTTGCAGGCGCTCTAAATCCAGTTGATAGATTTGATAGACCGAACGGATGCCGGCCGCATGCAGCTTTTCGATCGTCTTCTCGCCGAAGCCGTCGATGTTGCGGAGCGTCCTGAAAAAATGCTCGATCATGTTTTCGATTTGCGCGGGGCATTGCACGGTATTCGGGCAATACAGATAATCGCTGTCCCAGACCAGTTCGCTGCCGCAGCTTGGACAGATGCTCGGAATCTGCGGGGTCATCGGGGTGATCACGCGCTCTATCTTCGGAATCACCAGGCCCGAGCGGGTCAATTCGATCACGGTGCCCGCGCCGATGCCCATTTCTCTGACCATCTTGTAATGATGCGCGGTCGCCCGCGAGATGACCGCGCCGCTCAGCTTGGTCGGCTCCAGCTCGGCGACCGGATTGACCCGGCCCGAACGCGAGGTTTGCGGCGTCACGCGCAAGACGGTCACGATCGCGGTCTCGACATTGCTCTTATAGGCGATCTGCCAGCGATGATGGTGGCGGGTCGCGCCCATCTGCTTTTTGATCTCGGCAGCGGTGACTTCGAAGATCACGCCATCCACATCGTAATCGACCTTGGCCGGCACCGCATCGATGATGGCCTCGAAGCGCTCCAGAATCTCCTGGGCCGAACCCTGCCAATCCGGCAGTTGCGCGAACGGGAAGAACACCGCGGCCTGGTTTTGTATCGCCGCCAGCGCGTGCTCTTCGAGTTCTTTTTCCTTGATGATGCTGGCCTGGAAATTACGCGCGTTTTCGAAAAAGTCGGCCAGATGGGTATTGAAATAGCGTTGGCTGACCACGATCTCGCCGGCACCCTGCCCGCGCTTGCCGTCGCCGCCGACGACCAGGCCGCGCTCGAACACCCGGCTGATATCGGTGCCCTTGCGGCCGTCGCCGCGGGTGTAGAGCGCGAGTCCGTCGTCATAGGCCGCGTAGCCGTCGAGTTTCGGCGTCGCGCGAAAGATCAGCTTGGAAAATTCCAGGTCCAGTTCCTCGGCCGCTTTTTCGATCCGCTGCAGCCATTTTTCGATGCCGTCTTTCGAATAAGTCTTTTCGGTCGACAGCATCATCTCGGGCAGCGCGACCGTCTTGCCGGTAAACGCTTTTTCGGGCTCGACCGTTTCCAGATAGGGATGATGTGGATGGCGTTTCTTGAGTTCCGCGAGAAACACGAAATCGTACTGAGCGTCCGAAATGATCGGCTCGCCGAGCCGGTAAAAGTCGTTGCAGACCGTTAAAAACTCGAGCAATTCGTCGTCGGACAGTTTGGTGGGCTCAGCCTCTTCGGCGATTTTGGCGATGGCGGCGGGAGGGGATTTTTTCGTAATCAAGGCTTACAAACTCTGGCGAATCAACGCTACGGTCCTTTCGCTCAATGGCTTGTGTTCATGATCGAGCACGGTGCCGTCGAGTTCGGTCGCCATGAACACGACCGTCTGCACGAAATCATCGAACACCGATACCGGATCATCCAGTTCGCCGGGCTGCATGAAAAACACGATGCCGGGACAATAATAGGTCTCCAGATCGTGTTCCGGAAAGGTTCCGGGCCGCACCATGCTCGCGACGCCGAAATCGACCAGGCGTTTCGCATCGAGCCGCTCGTAGATTTTCAGGTTGCCATATTCGAGGCCGACGATGTCGAATGCATGCGCAAGATCGAGCCCGTTGAAGCCTTCATCCTGATTCGCGACCAGCGAGAACTGGATGATGCTCGGCGCGACAAAGCGCGGTTCCGGTTCGAAATCCTCATCATCGTCATCTTTATACTCGCTATCCGAGACTTGATAGCGTCCCGCTTTACCGGCCTCGTCCCCATGCGCCGCAGCGGGGGCGAAGTCATCCGAGTAGTCCTCGTCCTCGCCGAACGCAGGGAGAAAATCATCCTCGTCAATCAGCGCTTTCGCGTGGCGGTCGGAGGTCGGCTGGATTTCGTCATCGAAATCCTCCAGACTGCGCCGGTGCTTGGTGTTTCTGACGAACGCCCACGCCAGCATGCCGGTAATGATGATCAGACCGGTTGCAATGATCACAATTCTTAATAATTCTTTATCCATCAGGTTTCCGCCAGGCTGACTGCTTCTTCTAAATCGACCGCGACCATCCGGGACACGCCCGGCTCTTTCATCGTGACGCCGGCCAGTTGGTGCGCGATTTCCATTGTGGCCTTGTTATGCGAAATATATAAAAACTGCACTGCGGACGACATTTCCTCGACCATTTTCGAAAAGCGGCCGACATTCGCATCATCGAGCGGCGCATCGACCTCGTCGAGCAAACAGAAAGGCGCCGGATTCAGATCGAAAATCGAAAACACCAGCGCGACCGCGGTCAGCGCCTTTTCACCGCCGGACAGCAAATGAATCGAGCTGTTGCGCTTGCCGGGCGGGCGCGCGATGATGTTCACTCCCGATTCGAGCAAATCCTGGTCGCTGAGTTCCAGGTAGGCCTGACCGCCGCCGAACAACTTCGGAAATTTTTCCTGCAAGCCGCCGTTTATTTTATCGAAAGTTTCCTTAAAGCGCAGCCGGCTTTCCTTGTCTATTTTACTGATTGCAAGCTCCAGTGTCTCTAGCGCTTCAATCAGATCGGCATGCTGCGCATTCAGGAAGCTCATCCGTTCGGTCTGCGTCTTGAACTCCTCGATCGCGGTCAGATTGATCGCGCCGAGGCGCTCGATCTGCTGGGTCAGCTCATCGACTTTTTTCTTCCAGACCGGTTCTTCCGCGGCTTCCGGCAAATTTTTCAGCACCTCGGCCGCATCGGCTTCGATCTCGCTCAACTGTTCGTTGACGGTCTGCTGACGCACCCGGCTTTCCTGCAATTCGTAACGAATCTTGTCGAGCATTTCCTTGCGTTTTTCGAGCGCGTGTTGCAGGCGAACTTGCTCCTGTGACGCCCTGGAGATGTCCGCTTCGATCTGCTCCTGCAATTCGCGCTGCGCTTTCAATTGTCTGTCGAGGCGCTCGCGGTCGAGCGTCAACTCCTGCAATTGCAGCTTTTCTTCGTCGAGCGGCTGCAAGGTCTCTTGCTGCTTTTTCTCCAGCTCGGCCTTGCGTTCGAGCAATTGCCGGTATTGCAGTTCCAGGCGTTCGATCTGTTTCGCCGTATGGTTTTCGGAAGCCAGCAACGACTCAATCTGGGATTTGAGCGTAAAGACTTTCTGCCGCGCGTCATGCACCGCCTGTTCGGTGGTCTTTTGCTGGCTGTGCAGATCTTGATTGACGCTTTCGAGACTCTGCTTTTGCTGCGCCTTTTGTTCGAGAATCTGCTCGGCTTCCTGCACCATCTGCTCGGATTCGGCGATCTGCTCCGCATTTTCGCCGATATGCGCGTCGATATCGCCCAATTCACGGCCGAGTTGCTCGATCCGGCGCAGCTGCTGCTCGAAGCGTGCGCTTTTCGCGCTATGTTCGGCGCTGCGCATCGACAGCCGGCTCTGCAAGGTTTTATCTTCCTGCTGCTGGGTGTCGCGGCTGCGTTCGGCCGATTTCAGATCGTCCTCGGCGGCTTCGAGACGCTCCTCAAAGGCGGCGATCTCGGTCTGCAACGCGTCCTGGCGCTGTTTTAACTGGCGCAACTCGCGCTCGCGCTGCAACACCCCGGTCTTGCTGTCTTGCGCGCGGATGATCCTTATCCAGCCCGGCCCGAACCAGGCGCCGTCCGGCGTGATCACCGATTCATAGGGCTTGAGTGAGGATGCCAGATGCCTGGCCGCGGCCAGATCGTCGGCACAGTAAATGCCGGCAAGCATCGCGCTCAAATTCCAGGGCGCCGAGACTTTATTCAGCAAAGGCTCGCCGCTCTGCATCGCCGCAAACGGCGAATTGAAACCGGTCTCGAACAGCGCGAGCGAGTCGCCCTGCAAACGCGGCAACTCCGCCACCACCGCATCGGCATCCTCGACGCAAATCGCCTCCAGATAGCCGCCCAGCACCGTTTCGACCGCGGTTTCCCAGCCCGGCTGCACGTCCAGCCCTTCGGCCAGACGCTGACGTCCGCCGAGATGCACCGAGTTCAGCCAGTCGTTCAGCTTCTTGTTGTCCTTGCCCATCGCATGCTGCTGCAGCAATTCGAGTGAGGTAATCTTGCCCCGGACACTGTGCAGTTCCGCGCGCTGTTTGTGCAGGTCGCCGTGAAGGCTTTTGATCTCGTCCCGCCGTTCGCGAATCCTCTGCTGCGCCGCCTCGATCTTTTCCTGCAATTCGGCGCGCTCCGCTTCGAGCAGATCGATCTCTTCGGCCAAGGCTTCGATTTCGTCTTCGAGCTCGCTCTCGGACAATTCCTCGCGCTCGATCTGCAATTGCTCGCGCCGGGCATGCAGTTGCCGGCTCTGATTTTCCATTTGCCGGGATTTGGCCCGCTCGACTTCGGCCTGCTCCTGGTAGCGCGCGCTTTCGGTCCGGTAGACCTCCCACTCCGCCTGCCAGTCGCGCTGTTGCTGCTGCACGCCTTGCTGCAATTGCAGGCTTTCTTCCAACTGCTGCTCGGCGACAGCCAAAGCCTCCTCGGCCATCAACTCCGCCTGTTTCAGCGTTTCCAGCTGCTGCCGATCGGCATCGATTTCTTCCTGTGCCTGTTCGGCCTGGCGGCGGGTGCGCTCGATTTCGACCTGGGTTTCCTGGTGCGACTGCTCGTTATGCCGAATCGCCTGCTCGAGGCTGCCGACCTCGGCGACCACGCCGTAATACTCGCCCTGGGTCTTGTTCAAAGCCTGTTGCTGGTTCTTATGGTCGCCGCGTTTATTCTCGAGCGCGCCGTCCAGTTCGCGCAATTCGACAAAGACCCGATTATGCTCACTGGCCGCTTCCTGCATCTGCGTCTCGAGCGCGGCCGCGGCAACCTGATGCGACTGCCAGCGCATCGCCAGCAACTCCAGCTTGAACTGGCGCTCCTGCTTTTTCAGCTCGGTGTATTTCTCGGCTTTTTCGGCCTGCTTTTGCAAATGCTTCAGCTGCTTTTCGACTTCATCGCGCAGATCCTGCAAGCGCTCCAGATTCTCGCGGGTATTCTGCATCCGCGACTCGGTTTCCTGGCGTCTTTCCTTGTATTTGGAAATGCCGGCCGCTTCCTCGATATGCAGGCGCAAATCGTCCGGCTTCGCCTCCACAATTCGTGAAATGGTGCCCTGTTCGATGATCGCATAACTGCGCGCGCCGAGACCGGTGCCCAAAAAGATGTCGGTAATGTCCTTGCGCCGGCACTTCGAACCGTTCAGCAAAAACTGCGACTGGCCGTCGCGGCTGACCTGACGCTTGATCGCAATGGTCGAATAATTCGCGTATTCGCCGCCCAGTTTGCCTTCGCTGTTGTCGAACACCAGTTCGACCGAGGCGGTGCTGATCGGCTTCCGGGTCGAGGAGCCGTTGAAAATCACGTCGGCCATGTTGCCGCCGCGCAGATGCTTGGCCGAACTTTCGCCCATCACCCAGCGCACCGCGTCGATGATGTTCGATTTACCGCAGCCGTTCGGGCCGACGATCGCGGTCAGATTACCGTGGATCGGAATGGTTGTCGGGTCGACGAACGATTTGAAACCCGACAGCTTGATTTTTTCCAGTTTCATTACGGAAATAAGAAGTCTAACGCTTGGCGAAAAAAGCGCTTATTATCGGTGATTATGCCGCGGGCCGCGACTGTTTTCGGCGCAGCCGGACCCGGCAGGCTAAAATCCGGCGGCTTTGTCGCGCGCCGCTTGCGCGCCGTCAAAATCTTTTTGCATTTCGCGCGCATGCGCAATCAACAACCAGCTGTGTTTTTTCAGATGCCTATCGCCTTGGGCCAACAGCGCGGCTTTTTTCGCCAGTTCCTCGGCCAGTTTCGGTTTGCCCTGTTTTATACGCAACAACGCCAGCTTGTAATAGAGGCCGGCATTGTTCGGCTCGATGCTGCGGGCGCGTTCAATCGTCGCGATCGCCGAATCCAGATTGCCCGCTTGACTGTTCTGATTAGCAGCCGTCACCAGGGCGCCGACAGCCGGCGAAGATGAAGCGGAGGGCTCTATCGGCTGAAAGGGAGGCGGCGTAAACGTTTCCGGTGCGGAGACAGGCAATGTCGCCCCTGGAACCACCGGCGTCGGAGCGGCAACCGACGCCTCGGCATCCGGCAACAAAGCCAGGGAATCGCCCGTTTCTCCGGGCATCGGCGCCGGAGCCGGAGCAATCGGCACCACCTGCTGGTTGAATTCTGGGATCGGCGTCGTTTTGACCGTGGGCTCCGGAATCTGAACCGGCGGCGGCAGCGGCACCTGCACCGGCCGCTGCCTGTAAACCGGAGCAGGACCGCCATAAACCGGCGCGGGGGATTGTTGTTCGTAAAGACCCGCGCAGCCCGGCAAAACCACCGGCAGCACACAGAGTAAAATAAAACGTTTTTGCATCATTAATTTCTCATTGGGCGCACAAGGCAGAAAAGCACCGCCTTTCCACATAATTCAGGCCGTCAGGCAAACGGCACGGTCAGGAAACTTTTTCACCATAATAATTGATCTTCCGCAACCGATTCAAATGTGCGCATTGATCTACGAGTTTCAGCCGCTTAAAAATTTCCTGAATGTCCATTGCCCTGATTTCTTCCAGGGTACCGAATCTTATCTTAAACAGGTTGTTTTTCCTACCCTCTGGAAAAAAGCCCATGATTCGTTCGATTTCATCATCGATAATCCGCCGCGCCTGCTGCAATTCGCGCACGACGCCGGCAGGTAGATCCAACGCATGATCCGATTCGGCGACAGATGCGGCCTGATATTCCTGTACGTCGGCGTTTTTGCCTTGCAACATCGCACGCAAACGCCGGCTCTTGCCGGGATCGACAAGCACTTGGCATTCGCTGACTTCCGCCTGGCAGGATACTGGCGTCTTTCGATCTGGGAATCGGGTCATGATTTTCGGCAAAAAGGGTTTCAACTCAGGAACGGACTTTAACCGGACTCGTCAAAAAATGACAAGTCTTCCGCTGAAGCCATCGATGACGTGGCAGGCAATCGGGCCAAATTGGACTTTTGCGCGGCGCCGTTCAGGCCAAACATGATTTTTTAAAAGACTTACCTTAGGCGAGAAAGCCGCCTGAAGCAAATTTTGAATGGGGGAGAGGAAAAACTTCGGAAAAAATAATAGGCCGCTCCTGATCGTTAAATGACTTAAGATCAGCGAAGCGGCCTACATACTTAAATTAAGCGGATCGAGACAGAACTTTATTGCTCGTCGTCTGGGTGTGGAGCGAAAACCCATTTTACCAGTGCCAAGACAGCACCGATTACAACCAACAAACCAACGATACCCGCTGGTGTTTTCAATGTCTCAGTCAAATCTAAGATGAACCCCATATTAGTCCTACCTATTATGTTAATATTTTTTTAGAAATTGCCAGGTTAGTAGCAAATGGAAGCTACATGATACTTTAGGCTTCACTAAAGTCAAGGGTTATTGACGGATAAACAGGCGGGCGCCGGCGCGCGGGATTCTTTTTGCGGTACTCGCATGACCTTGGATGGCGAGTGTGGTATAGTTGGAATTCTGTGTATTTGATTTGGACTGAGGGGTAAATTCATGCGCCACTATTTAGTATCATCGGTAGCGTTGTTGGCGTCATTTACGGCAAATGCTGATGTCGAGTTAAAGGATGCCAGCGATGTCATCGGTAAATGGACCGTGTATGCGGAAGCGGCAAAACTCGACGGCGAAAAGAAAGATGTCAATATCGTCTGGGACTTTGGGGATGGCGGCATCCTGCACACGATCGCGACCGACTCGCTCGGCCGTACCAACGAGATGAAAATCGAAGTAAAATATATGGTCGAGGATGGAGTGTTGAAAAAAGAAGTGTCGCCCGGACGCGGCAAGTTTGAATCATGCAAGGCCGTCGAAAAAACTGCCGACCGCATGACGCTCAAATGCTCTTTTAATTACTTTTTCCTAAAAAAATAATAACTAAGAAAATAACGAAGGTGTAACTATGATTGGTGGAATTTTAATGGTGCTTGCCGTAGTCTGGGTCTATCAGTCGGCAATCAAAGCAAAAATCAACAACCCATTGCTGTGGGTCGCTATCGCGGCCGGCGTCTTTTTTGCAGTGCAGACTCTGCTGGTGCAGGGCAACGTCTATATCCTCGAAGCGATCAGAGGCAGCAGCGGCGGCGCTGACTATGAAAGAGACCTGCTCAGCGTCGGCGACAGAAAAAATGAAGGCGGTTTCCAAGGCGCCGGCGGCTATTTATTGTCGGTATTTTTAGAACTGATGCCACCGCTTGCGGGCGTACTCGCAGTTGCCTTTGTGCGGCTGAAATTCGTCACGAAGGAAACTTTTTCCGTCGGCAATCTGTTCAGCGGCATCAAGGAAATGTTTACCAGCATTGGACAAAGCTTCAAGTCTCCGGAATAAGCGCCGCACGGCGTCCGTCTGATTAAAAAGCTCAAGCCTGGCTTGAGCTTTTTAGTTTACGGCATCGGCTCCCGGCCAATGCCTTGAGAAAGCCCCGTTAACCGACGACCATCCGCACCAGGGCGACGATCACGGACACAAAAATGATCGTAAAGATCAGCCCCGCAATCAGGTACATCGGCAGCGAACCCTGCGTAAAATCTTTTTGCCGGTTTTTTTCGCTTTGCACCCCTAGAACTGCGGACAAAACACTTTTTATCACATCGACTATCGACGGCTTGGACATAGACATACCTCCTCTGAAAAATTCCAAATAATATAGATCGAACCCGTCTACCGCAATTTTTCGATGCTCCAGCCCGACCTTTTATCTTCGCCCATGGACAAAATCAGCGTGTTAAAACAGCTCCTCTCCCAGAAAATTTTATTCCTCGACGGCGCGATGGGCACAATGATCCAGAGCTACAAGCTGGAGGAAAAAGATTACCGCGGCACGCGTTTCGCCGACTGGGTTATCGACCTGAAGGGCAATAACGACCTGTTGTCATTGACCCAGCCCGCGATCATCAAGGCGATTCACGGCGCCTATCTCGAAGTCGGCTGCGACATCATCGAGACCAATACCTTCAACTCGACGCGCGTCGCGATGGCCGATTATCGGATGGAGTCCTTGGTTTATGAAATCAATGTCGAATCGGCGCGCCTCGCACGCCAGGCCGCGGATGACTATACACTGAAAACGCCGGGCAAACCCCGTTTCGTCGCGGGCGTATTAGGGCCGACCAACCGGACCGCCTCGATGTCGCCGGACGTGAACGACCCGGGTTTCCGCAATATTTCGTTCGACGCCCTGGTCGACGCCTACACAGAGGCGACCCAAGGCCTGATCGACGGCGGCGCCGACATCATCCTGATCGAAACGGTATTCGACACGCTGAACGCGAAGGCAGCGGCCTTCGCGGTCGACGCCTATTTCGAAAAGATCGGCTACAAGCTGCCGGTGATGATTTCCGGCACGATCACCGACGCCTCCGGCAGAACGCTGTCCGGCCAGACCGTCGCCGCATTCTGGCATTCCCTGAAGCATGTCGAGCCGATCTCGTTCGGTTTCAACTGCGCGCTCGGCGCGAAAGAACTGCGCCAATACATCGACGAACTGTCGACGATCGCGGACACCCATGTCTCCGCGCATCCGAATGCGGGCCTGCCGAACGAATTCGGCCAGTATGACGAATCCCCCGAGGCGATGGCGAAAGAAATCGCCGACTGGGCGCGGCAGGGTTATCTGAACATCATCGGCGGCTGCTGCGGCACCACGCCGGCGCACATCAAGGCGATCATCGAGGCGGTGGCGCCCTTCCCGCCGAGAATCATCCCCGACATCCCGAAAGCCTGCCGACTGTCCGGCCTCGAACCGATGACGATCGGCCCTGACAGCCTGTTCGTGAACGTCGGCGAGCGCACCAATGTGACCGGATCGGCCGCCTTCAAACGACTCATCGTCGCCGGCGATTACGAAGCCGCGCTCGAGGTGGCGCGCCATCAGGTCGAAAACGGTGCGCAGGTGATCGACATCAACATGGACGAAGGCATGCTCGAATCGAAGGATGCGATGGTGCGCTTTCTGATGCTGCTGGCGGCGGAGCCGGACATCGCGAAAGTGCCGATCATGCTCGATTCGTCCAAATGGGAAATCCTCGAAGCCGGCCTCAAATGCATCCAGGGCAAGGGCATCGTCAATTCGATCTCACTGAAGGAAGGCGAGGCGCTCTTTATCGAACACGCGAAAAAGGTCCGGCGCTACGGCGCGGCAGTGATCGTGATGGCCTTCGACGAAGCCGGCCAGGCCGACACCAAGGCCCGCAAGGTCGAAATCTGTACCCGCGCCTATCACATCCTGACCGAACAGCTCGGCTTTCCGCCCGAAGACATCATCTTCGATCCGAATATCTTCGCGATCGCGACCGGCATCGACGAGCATAACAACTATGGCATGGACTTCATCGAAGCGACGCGCGAAATCAAGGAATCCTTGCCGCATGCGTTGATCTCCGGCGGCGTCTCGAACGTATCGTTCTCGTTCCGCGGCAACAATCCGGTCCGCGAGGCGATTCACGCGGTATTTTTGTACCATGCGATCCAGGCCGGCATGGACATGGGCATCGTGAATGCGGGCCAATTGGCGATCTATGAGGACATCCCGGCCGAGTTGCGCGCTGCGGTCGAGGATGTGGTCCTGAATCTGCATCCCGGCGCGACCGAAAAGCTGCTCGAAATCGCCGAACGCTACCGCGGCGACGGCTCGACAGGCGCGGTTAAACCGGAGGAACTGGAATGGCGCAGCTGGCCGGTCAACAAGCGCCTCGAACATGCGCTGGTCAAAGGCATCGCGGACTTTATCGACGAAGACACCGAACAGGCGCGACTGGAAGCCGAAAAACCGCTGCACGTCATCGAAGGCCCGTTGATGGACGGCATGAACGTGGTCGGCGATCTGTTCGGCGCCGGCAAGATGTTCCTGCCGCAGGTCGTCAAGTCGGCGCGGGTGATGAAAAAAGCGGTCGCCTATCTGATGCCGTTCATGGAAGCCGCACAGGCCGGCGAGCGCCAAACCAACGGCAAGATTCTGATGGCGACGGTCAAGGGCGACGTGCATGACATCGGCAAGAACATCGTCGGGGTCGTACTGCAATGCAACAACTATGAAGTGATCGACCTCGGCGTGATGGTGCCGGCCGAGACGATCCTGCAAACCGCACGCAAGGAAAACGTCGACATCATCGGCCTCAGCGGCCTGATCACGCCGTCGCTCGACGAAATGGTGCATATCGCGAAAGAAATGCAGCGCCAGGGCTTTACGATTCCGCTGCTGATCGGCGGCGCAACCACCTCGCGCGCGCATACCGCGGTCAAGATCGAGCCGAATTACGCAGGCGCGACGGTCTATGTGCCGGACGCCTCGCGCGGCGTCGGCGTCGCGGGCAACCTGCTCAGCGCCGATTTTCAGGCCGATTATATCGCGGCGGTGCATGCCGAATACCTTGAGGTCCGCGAGCGCCACAAAGGCAAGGAAGCGAAGACCCCACAGCATCCGCTCGCAGACGCGCGCCGCAACAAGCCGGCCTGGGACGGACATGTGCCGGTCAAGCCGTCCTTCCTCGGCGTCCGGGTGATCGACCGCTTCCCGCTCGACACCCTGGTCTGGTACATCGACTGGTCGCCGTTCTTTCAAACTTGGGAACTGGCCGGACGCTATCCGAAAATTCTGGACGACAGCGTGGTCGGCGTAGAGGCGCGCAAACTGTTCGACGATGCGCAGGTGATGCTGCACAAGATCATCAGCGAGGAATGGCTGACCGCGCGCGCGGTGATCGGCTTTTTCCCGGCCAACAGCGACGGCGACGATGTGATCGTCTATCAAGATGAAACCCGCACCGAGGTTCGCGAGGTGCTGCATCATCTGCGCCAGCAGAACGTGAAGGCGCCGGGCCGGCCGAATTATTGCCTGTCCGACTTCATCGCGCCTAAAGACCAGGGCATTGCCGATTATGTCGGCGCCTTCGCGGTCACGACCGGCATCGGCATCGAACGGAAGCTGGCCGAATTCGTAAGCGATCACGACGACTACAGCGCGATCATGCTGAAAGCCCTGGCCGACCGCTTGGCCGAGGCGCTGGCCGAATACATGCATCAGGCGATCAGAACCGATTATTGGGGCTACGCCAAGGACGAAAAACTCGGCAGCGAGCAGTTGATCGAGGAAGCCTACCAGGGCATCCGCCCTGCCCCCGGCTACCCGGCCTGCCCGGACCATACCGAAAAAGCCAAGCTGTTCGAGTTGCTGAACGCGACCGAAAACGCCGGCATCGTACTGACCGAAAGCTATGCGATGTATCCTGCCTCCGCGGTCAGCGGCTGGTATTTCGCGCATCCGGAGGCGCAATACTTCAACGTCGGCAAGATCGGCAAGGACCAGTTGCAGGACTATGCCAAACGCAAGGGCATTGCCGAAGAAGTCGCCGAACGCTGGCTGTCCGCGCATCTGAATCATTGATAAAAAATTCAGCGTTCAGGGCGCACCATTCAAAACGCCCTGAACTCTGAATCGAATCCTGCCCCCTAAACCAACCCCATGCCATTGAAAGAAAAAATCGAACACAACCTCGAACGCGTCATGTATGCCAGCCGGTGGATTCTGGCACCGGTCTATGTCGGCATGAGTCTGGCCATCGTCGCGCTGTTTATCAAATTCTTCCAGGAACTCTATCACTTCCTGCCGCATATCCTGGAGATGAACGAATCGGACCTGGTACTGAAACTGTTGACCCTGATCGACCTGACCATGGTCGGCAGCCTGATCGTGATCGTGATGTTCAGCGGCTACGAAAACTTCGTCTCACGCCTCGACATCGAAGAGACGACCGAAAAACTCGACTGGCTCGGCACGCACGACTACGGTTCCTTGAAAACCAAGGTCGCCTCCTCGATCGTCGCGATCTCGTCGATCCATTTATTGAAAGTGTTCATGAACATCCAGGCGACCGCCAACGACAAGCTCTTATGGTATGTCGTCGTGCATCTGACCCTGGTCGTGTCGGCGCTGCTCCTCAGCATCCAGGATAAAATGAGCAAACATTGATGCGCCTGTTATTGCTCGGCACCGAAGGCTGCCACCTGTGCGAAGAGGCGCAGGAAATCGTCGCGGCGTGCGTTAACGAAATCGCTCCGGAGACCCAGATTGAATTGATTGACATTGCCGAACAGCCGGAATGGCAGCCGGACTATGCAATCAAAATTCCGGTCCTCTTGGAGCCCGAAAGCCGCCGCGAACTCGGCTGGCCGTTTGATTACGCCCAAGCCGCTAGTTTTCTACAACAGTTCGACTAATTAGTCTCGCCCGGGGAGTCGACTAGCCGATTCCACCGATCTCGCCGATTCAAGAGACCGAGCGTTCAGACGATGTCGGCTTACCTGCAATGTTTGGGTAACCTGACCAAGATTATTTTATTTGGCTTAAAAATATTAAGCTATACTTACGGAGTAGCCTGCCTACTGAAATACCTTTCTTATTCAACCTCGGCCAAGCCATCTCACGCAGACCCAATCTATGACCATCAACTTAGTTATAGTAGACGGCTACCCGATCGTATTAAAAGGTTTGCAACTGCTATTCTCGGGCGAACCGGGCCTGCATGTGCAGTCTTGCTGCAGCGATGGCGAAATGGCGCTCGAAGCCGTTGCGCGCTGGCAACCGGACATTCTGTTGCTCGATCTGAAAATACCGAAAATGGACGGCCTGCAGGTGCTGCGCGAATTGCGCAAACGCGATCCGCGCCCCAAGGTCGTCATTCTGACCGCCGCGCTGGAGGTCGATGAGGTGCTCGAAGCGATTCAACTCGGTGTTCGCGGCGTGGTGCTGAAGGAAATGCCGCCTGAGCTCCTAATCCAGTACATCAAAAAGGTTTTTGCCGGCGGCGAATGGATCGAAAAAAACTCGGTCAGCCGCGCCCTCGAAAAACTTCTGCAACGCGAAAGCGCGAGACAGAATTTACAGAAGCTGCCGACTCAACTGACTCCGCGCGAAGTCGACCTAATCCGACTGGTCGCAGGCGGCCACAGCAACAAACAGATCGCCGAGCAGCGCCACATCAGCGAAGGCACGGTCAAGGTGCATCTGCACAACATCTTCGACAAACTGCAAATCAAAAGCCGCGTCGCGTTGACTTTGTATGCACAGGATAATCGACTGATCTAAAGCAGAAAAAATTGCCGGCGGATTCGTCGAAGGCAATCCAAAGTTCGAAGCCCTCTCATCCATCCCTACCCCGAAGTCTCCAGGCGAGAATTCTTTTTTGCGGTTCATTTAAGCCGCATCTTGGCCGCAGGCCTTGCGATTTGCACGGATTTGTCATCCTGTATTGACTGCGAATCGAGACAGGCCCGTCGCCAACCGAAGCGACAACTTTCGCCGTGAGCGCAACCCGGCTTTAGCGTACCGTCACGACAAATCAAAACTTGACCATCCCACCAAAGCCGGTTGCCTGACTGTCTCAAGGCAAGCCGTCTATCACTTTAGATATAGAAAAAATATATCTATGCGATATAGAAAAATATAGCTTTCGCCAAGTCGCTTAAATTTATCTTATCCACAATAATTTAGCCATGGAAATACGTTATAGCCATCAACTCATTGAAAAACGCGCGGCCTCCCGCTATTCGGTCGCGTTATTAGTCGAGTTCGAGCATGGCGGAGGATGGACCCACGATATCAGCATCACAGGCGTCTGTATCGAGACCGACCAACAGTTAGCTTGCGGTTTTGCAATCCGGTTTTTTCTGCATCAACCGGATCCTCAGGGGTGGGGTATAAGAGTGCAGTGCCGCGGCTTGGTGGTCAGAGCAGAGCAAACCCTGGATGGTTGGCGGGTTGGGGTGATGATGGAGGGGATCAGGTTTGAGGGATGAGGTTAATTCAATGTTTATAAATAAGGTTCCTTTCTAATGTGTCTGATTTACAATGCCTAATAGGATTTGATCTATGAAAACCAATTATCAAAAACGAATTTTCTGCCTGCTATCAGCAGCAATATTGGACGCCACTGCTACGTCAACATACGCAGTACCTTCTTGTAATGTACATGCAACCATCACTCCAGGAAACCAATCTGTAGCTGCTATTACCGGAGGTGCTGCTACGGTGGTAACCTTAGATGGCTCAGGTTCAAAAATAACCCCAGGTAACGTCGATCCTACATCATGCGCTTGGGCACAAATCTCAGGTAGTCCAACAGTCACTCTTACAAATGCCAATACATGCACTGCTTCCTTTCCGGCGCCAAATGTGCCGTCGGGTGTGTCATTAGGTTTTAGATTAACCGTTACCGGTACTGGTTGCATCCCTGTAACTGTTACTAATGACACCACTATCGGCATTAGTTATGTCGACGTCAACCAAGCGCCAGAGGCCAAGATCAGTGTGTCGTCGGCTCCCATTCATCAAGATGGTTTTATTCATCAAGATGATTTGGTCACCTTGGATGGCAAGGGGTCTTCCGATCCAGATGGAGATACAATCACCTCCTACTCATGGGAGCAAATCAAAATTAATCCTACAGATCCTGACGTAACTCTTAATGGCGCGAATACTGATACAGCAGCTTTTACGGCCCCAAACCCTTATCCCGCTAATGGTGTTACCCTCAAATTCAAATTAACCGTTTCCGATGGTTCTCTTGCCGGCACAGCGGAAAAAGAGGTCAACGTAGTGTGGGAAAACGAGCCGCCTGTCGCCGCCGCATCATGTCCTTCTTCTGTCGATGAGGGAGCAACTTTCACGTTGGACGGAACCGGATCAACCGATCCGGATGACGGTATTGCCAGTTATCTCTGGAGTCAGACGTCGGGTGGACCTGTACCAACCGACTGGCCAATTGATCCATCGACTGAATCGCTAACCTTAACAGCGCCTTCCTTGACTTCGCCCCTTGATACGATGAGTTTCAAATTGGAAGTAACGGATATTGGGGGGCTAATGAGTTCGGACGAATGTGACGTAAAAGTCAACGATATTACCCCGCCGACAGCGGCGCCCTCACAATCACCGGTTGCCAATGGCGAGGGCTGGAACAACACCGATGTGGTTGTCGACTGGAACTGGATCGATGCTGGGGTAGGCATTGACAACGCTAATTGCATCACAACCACCAATTCATCAATTGTGCCTCCTGGCGAAGGTGCACTGACATTGAATGCAACCTGCAAGGATCTGGCGGGCAACAATGGTTCGGCTTCTAAGGACCTCAAAATCGACAAAACCCAACCGACCATCAGTGCCGCGGCGACATCTGCTCCCAATGTTGCGGGATGGTACAAAAGCAACGTTACAGTGCATTTCACATGTGATGATGCTATTTCTGGTATAGCAGGAAGCTGTCCTGATGATCAAATCTTGAGTAGCGAAGGCGCAGCAGTCGCTTCGACCGCGCAAACAGTTGCTGACAAGGCTGGCAACACTAGCGATCCAAGCAACGTGGTTACCGTCAAAATTGACAAGACCGCACCGGGAATAACTTGGAATGGCGGCATCAGTGATGGGGGTATTTACTACTTTGGATCTGTACCGTCTACGCCGACCTGTGATGCAACCGATACCCTTTCCGGATCAAAAGATTGCGGTGTGACTGGATACAGCGCAGCCCTTGGAACCCACACCTTGAAAGCTACCGCCCACGACTTTGCTGACAATCAAACAGTGGAAACGAGTACTTACACTGTTAATGCTTGGACGCTCAACGGATTCTACCAGCCGGTGGATATGGGTGGCGTCTGGAACACCGTCAAAGGGGGATCGACTGTTCCTCTGAAGTTTGAGGTCTTCGCAGGTACTACCGAACTCACCGATGTCGCAGTGGTGGATTCATTCATCATTAAGGGAGTAACTTGCCCAGGTGGATCCGAACCAACCGCAGATATCGAGTTGACGACTACAGGCGGCACTTCGCTACGCTACGACTCAGTAGCCGGCCAATTCATCCAGAACTGGCAGACACCGAAAAAATCAGGTGCCTGTTATGAAGTTACTATGAAGACCGATGATAGTTCACACATCTCTGCATTATTCAAGTTAAAGTAATCTACGAACGAATACGGCCGTACGGCGGATCAACTGATTGGGCGGAGGTAACGGGATTGCGCCCGTTACCCCTCCCACACCACCGGACGTGCGGTTTTCCGCATCCGGCGGTTGGAATCAACGGTTTTCACCGTTCAGGGTTTTGCTCCCTGCCGATACAGCTTACGTTCGGACGCCCCAACACTCAGCTTGCCATTTGCAGCCTTGGCTTCGACCCGTATCCACCAGGCGTATCCAATCACCACTCGTCGGGAAGCGACCGCAGTTACCGCTCCTTTCGATTTCAAATGACTACTCGCTTCGTTTGAGAGCCTTGCCGTCGTATCTCGATTCCTTCGGCCCTTCGCTCCAACTTGTTTCCAAGCCTTCTTCGCTACTACGGCCTCTGCTGACTTCTCCCAAACTCTCATACGGGAGACCTCCCCGGGTAAGGTGCTAAAACTTTTCGCCCGTGCCGCCAAGCTCTACCTGATGCGTCTTTCGGTAACGGTTGGATTTCGTGTTCCCTACCACACTCATCGCCCGCACCCGGCCTCACTGCTTGTTCGTGTTCCTACGGTCGTGCTTTTGCTACGCGCTTCTTTCAGGCTGGCCTCACGGCTTCCCCTTTGCGTTTCGCTACGGTTGTCGTTACTACTTCCGGTTATCTCATTTCAGATAACAAGTTTTAGCCCATGCCGGGCACACTAAGGCGGATTCGCCGCTAGGCAATCCGCCATCGTCGGAGCCAACCAAACCTTCCCTCGACCGGAACTTTCCGGTCGAGGGTTTTTCTTTTTCTGATTTTTTTCGCATAATTTCGGTGGAGCGTTCGGCCATAACGGCTTAGCGCGCGAAACCGTAACCCTGATTTTTTCAGTAAATCGTTGAATGATAAAAACACCGACGCATCTTTTGTGTATAATTCCCCACCTTATACGTCATTTAATCACGAAATCTCTTTTTGCAATGTGGACACCGGATGTGCCTCATTTCAATCATTCGCTAACCCATTCAAGTTTAATCAATGGATATCAATAAGTTAAGAAACGTCGCGATCATCGCGCACGTTGACCACGGCAAAACTACGCTGGTCGATAAGTTACTGCAACAATCCGGCACGTTTGCCGCGCACACGAAAGTCACCGAGCGAGTCATGGACTCGAACGACCTCGAAAAAGAACGCGGCATCACGATTCTGGCGAAGAACACCGCGCTGGACTGGAACGGTTATCATATCAATATCGTCGACACTCCGGGCCACGCCGATTTCGGCGGCGAAGTCGAGCGGGTACTGTCGATGGTCGACTCGGTATTGTTGCTGGTCGACGCGGTGGACGGACCGATGCCGCAGACTCGCTTCGTAACCCAGAAAGCCTTTGCTTTGGGCCTGAAACCGATCGTCGTGATCAACAAGATCGACCGCCCCGGCGCACGCCCGGACTGGGTCGTTGACCAAACTTTTGATCTGTTCGACCGCCTCGGCGCGACCGACGAACAACTCGACTTTCCTATCGTCTATGCCTCGGCGTTGAACGGCTTTGCCGGCCTGGAATCGTCGGTCACCGGCGGCGACATGACACCTTTGTTCGAAACGATCGTCAAACATGTCAGCCCGCCGGCGGTCGATCGGGACGGGCCATTCCAGATGCAGGTATCGAGCCTCGACTACAACACCTATGTCGGCGTGATCGGCATCGGTCGGATTCAGCGCGGTACGGTCAAGACCAACATGCAACTGACCATCGTCAGCCGCGAAGGCGTGGAGCGCAAGGGACGCATTTTGCAGGTCTTCGGTTTTAACGGACTGGAGCGGGTCGAAGTGCCGGAAGCGAACGCCGGCGACATCATCGCGTTCACCGGGATCGAAAAACTCGAAATTTCGGATACGCTTTGCCATCCCGATGCGGTCGAAGCGATGACGCCTCTGACCGTCGACGAACCGACCGTTACGATGACCTTCCAGGTCAATAATTCGCCGTTTGCTGGCAAGGAAGGCAAATTCCTGACTTCGCGGCAAATCCGCGAACGCCTGGAAAAGGAATTGCAGCATAACGTCGCTCTGCGCGTCGAAGACACCGGAGACCCGGACAAATTCAAGGTTTCGGGCCGCGGCGAATTGCATTTGTCGGTCCTGATCGAAAACATGCGCCGGGAAGGCTTTGAACTCGGCGTTTCGCGTCCGGAAGTGATCTTGAAGGAAGTCGACGGCGAAAAGCACGAACCGTTCGAAATGGTCACGATCGAAGTCGAGGAAATTCACCAGGGCACGGTGATGGAAAAACTCGGCGAGCGCAAGGGCGATCTGTTGAACATGGTGCCGGACGGCAAAGGCCGGGTGCGTCTGGAATACATGGTGCCGTCGCGCGGCCTGATCGGCTTCCAGACCGAATTCATGACCTCGACTTCCGGTTCCGGCCTGTTCTATCATGTCTTCGATCATTACGGCCCGATGAAAAAAGGCGAACTGGGCGTCAGAAAACGCGGCGTGCTGGTGTCGATGACGCAAGGTAAGGCGCTGGCCTATGCGCTGTTCGCATTGCAGGAACGCGGCGAGTTGTTTCTGGTGCATGCCGATGAAGTCTATGAAGGCATGTTGGTCGGCATCCATTCGCGTGCGAACGATCTGACCGTGAACCCTTGCAAGGCCAAACAGTTGACCAACATCCGCGCAGCCGGCACCGACGAAAACCTGATTCTGACGCCGATTCAGAAGATGACACTGGAACAAGCGCTCGAATTCATCGACGAGGACGAACTGGTCGAAGTCACGCCGAAATCGATCCGTTTGCGCAAGAGGCTGCTCTTGGAACACGAGCGCAAACGCGCTTCAAAAGGCTAACAACGGTCGACAAAGCAGGCACCGAAATCGAAGGCGACGCCTTCGATTGCATCGTTCCCACGCCCCGGCGTGGGAATGCAGCCGGTGGCGCTGCAGCGTCACACAGCGCAGAAGCTGTGCAAACCCATTTATGCCCTACGGGTACGCCGGAGTTTTTTCCACCCAATTCCCTAATGTCAGGCAGCTAACGCCATGACACGCATGCTACACGCCTTCCATCCTGTCGTTGCGCGTTGGTTTTTAGACCAATTCCAGGCACCGACGGACGTTCAAACTCAGGCCTGGCCGGCGATCCAGGCAGGCCAGGCGACGCTGATCGCCGCACCAACCGGTTCCGGCAAAACGCTGGCGGCTTTTCTCGCGGTGATCGATCAACTGGTCAAACAAGGCGTCGAGGGCTTTCTGCCCGATCAGACCCTGGTATTGTATATTTCCCCGCTGAAAGCGCTGTCGAACGACATCCACAAGAATCTCGAACTGCCGTTGTCCGGCATCGGCATGGCGCTGCTCGAAGCCGCCCTGCCCGGCGTCGTGATCCGCGCCCAGACCCGCACCGGCGATACCCCACAGGCCGAGCGCACCCAGATGAAACGCACCCCGCCGCATATTCTGGTCACCACGCCGGAGTCGCTGTACATCCTGTTGACCTCCGAATCGGGCCGCGAGATGCTGAAAACGGTGCACAGCGTGATCGTCGACGAAATTCATGCCTTGGCCGGCAACAAGCGCGGCGCGCACCTGATGCTGTCGCTGGAACGGCTGACGCAGTTGACCGAGAAGCCGCCGGTGCGTATCGGTTTGTCCGCGACACAAAAGCCTTTGACCACGATCGCGCGCTTCCTGACCGGCGACCGGGGCGACAACTGCACGATCATCGACACCGGCCATGTCCGGCAGCGCGATTTAAAGATCGAGGTGACCGGTTCGCCGCTCGAAGCGGTGATGGCGGCCGAGGTCTGGAGCGAAATCTACGACCGCCTCGTCGAACTGATCAACGATCATCACACCACGCTGATTTTCGTGAATACCCGGCGTCTGGCCGAACGCGCCTCGGCCGCTTTGGCCGAGCGTCTCGGCGAAGAATTCGTGACCGCGCACCACGGCAGTCTGGCTAAGGAACACCGACTCGATGCGGAAACCCGGCTCAAGCAAGGCAGCCTGAAGGCGCTGGTCGCGACCGCCTCGCTCGAACTCGGCATCGACATCGGCGATGTGGACCTGGTCTGCCAGCTCGGCTCGCCGCACGGCATCGCGGCGTTCCTGCAAAGGGTCGGCCGTTCCGGGCATAGGCTCGGCGCGATTCCGAAAGGCCGCCTGTTTCCGCTCTCGCGCGACGATCTGGTCGAGTGCACCGCGCTTTTGCATGCGGTCGCGAGCGATCAGCTCGACACGATTATTATCCCCGATCACCCGCTCGATGTGCTCGCCCAGCAAATCGTCGCCGAAGTCGCCTGCCGCGAATGGCCGGAGCGCGATCTGTACGACGCCCTGCGCAAAGCCTGGCCGTACCGGACGCTAACTACCGATCAATACACCGCAGTCGTCAAGATGCTCGCGGACGGCTACCACACAAGGCGCGGCCGGCGCGGCGCCTATCTGCACCGCGATGTCGTGCACGGCATGCTGCGGCCGCGCAAGGGCGCGCGGCTGACCGCGATCATGAACGGCGGCGCGATTCCGGATCAGTTCGATTACGATGTGATCATGCAGCCGGAAGGCCTGTTCGTCGGCACCCTGAACGAGGATTTCGCGTTCGAAAGCATTCCGGGCGACATCTTCCAGCTCGGCAACAATTCCTACCGGATGCTGACGATCGAGCAAGGCAAGGTCTATGTCGAGGACGCGCACGGCCAGCCGCCGAACATTCCGTTCTGGTTCGGCGAAGCGCCAGGGCGCAGCCGCGAACTGTCCGAGGCGGTGTCCGATTTGTCCGAAACGATCGACCAACTGCTCGAACAAGGCGGCGATGCCGCGCACGACTTTATTTTCAATCGCCTCGGCCTGCCCACGGCCGCCGCCGAGCAGCTGCAGCATTATCTTGCGACCGCGAAAGCCGCGCTGACCGTGCTGCCGTCGTTCAAAACGATCATCTTCGAACGCTTTTTCGACGAGACCGGCGACATGCATTTCGTGGTGCATTCGCGCTACGGCTCTCGGGTCAACAAGGCCTGGGGGCTGGCGCTCAGGAAACGTTTTTGCCGACGCTTCAATTTCGAACTGCAGGCGGCCGCGACCGAAGACAACATCGTGCTGTCACTCGGACCGACGCACAGTTTTCCACTGCTCGAGCCGGCCTGCTATCTGAAGGCCGCGTCGGTCAAGGATGTCTTGATTCAGGCGCTCTTGGCCGCACCGATGTTCCCGACGCGCTGGCGCTGGGTCGCCAATACCGCACTCGCCGTGCCGCGCAACCGCGGCGGCAAGAAAGTGCCGGCGCCGTTCCAGCGCAACGACGCGGAAGATTTGATCGCGGTGATCTTTCCGGACCAGCTCGCCTGTTTCGAGAATATCGCCGGCGAGCGCGAGATTCCCGATCACCCCTTGGTCGATCAAACCCTGTGGGACTGCCTGCACGAACTGATGGACATCGACGGCCTGGAGGCCGTGCTGCAAGGCATCGAAAGCGGCGCGATTCAGATCATCGCCCGCGACCTGACCTCGCCTTCGCCGCTGGCACTGGAAATCATCAATGCCCGCCCTTATGCCTTTCTCGATGACGCGCCGGCCGAAGAGCGCCGCACCTTGGCGATCCAGCAGCGCCGCTTCGGCAGCCCCGAGGATGCGGCCGAGATCGGCCGTCTGAATCCGGAAGCGATAGCCGGCGTGCGGAGCGAAGCCTGGCCGGAAGCGCGCGATCCGGACGAACTGCACGATGCCCTGGTTGTTTTGGGATTCATGACCGAACAGGAAGGCTTGCAAAACGATTGGCCCGAACTGTTCGCGGCCTTGCAGCAAAGCCGGCGCGCGACCGTGATGAATCTGCCGCAGAGGCAAAGGCTTTGGGTCGCGGCCGAACGCCTGTCCGAATTGCAGGCGCTGTTTCCGAAGGCCGATCTGGCGCCGGACATCCCGGCGGTACCGCTTGATCGGGAGCTAACCGAAGAGGACATCCTGCGCGATCTGGTCCGCAGCCGCCTCGAAGGACTGGGCCCCGTCACCGCCGAACAACTGGCCCATCCGCTCGGGCTACCGATAGCACCAATCGATCAAGCGCTGACCGCCCTGGAGCAACAGGGCGTCGTGCTGCAAGGCCGCTTTACGCCCGGAGCCGCGACGACCGAGTGGTGCGAACGCGGCCTGCTCGCGCGCATCCACCGCTATACCCTGAAGCAATTGCGCAAGGAAATAGAGCCGGTCGCGCCAAGCGTTTACATGCGCTTCCTGTTTCACTGGCACGGCCTTAATGAACCCGGCAGCGGCGAAGCCTCGATCGCAAAAGCGTTGCAGCAACTGGAAGGCTGCAACCTGCCCGCCTTTGGCTGGGAACATGACATCCTGACCCGGCGCATCAAACCTTATTTCGCTTCCGAACTGGATCAACTTTGCACCTCGGGCAAATTCATCTGGCTGCGCCTTAAAGCGCTCGGTGACAGCAGCCCGAAATCCGCCGGCAAAAACACGCCGGTCGCGCTGGTCGCGCGCGAGCATCTGGATTCCTGGCGCGCCTTCGCGGCACTTCCTGACATCGAAGCGCTCGAACTTTCCGGCAATGCGCTGAAGGTGCATGCCGAGATCAAGGAATGGGGCGCGAGTTTCTTTCAGGAACTGGTCAGCGAAACCGGGCTGTTGAAAACGCAGCTGGAGGAAGCGCTCGGCGAACTGGCTGCCGCGGGCCTGATCACCTCGGACAGTTTCCAGGGCCTCCGCACCCTGGTCACGCCGCAAAAGATCCTGCACCGGCGCGGCAAGCGCTATCCGATTTACGATCCTTTCGCCGCGGCCGGGCGCTGGTCGCTGCTGCGCCCGTTGCGGGCACCAAAGGCCGAGAATTTTCCGGCCGTCGAGCATATCGCCCGCGTGCTGCTCAAACGCTACGGCGTGGTGTTTCGGAAGGTGCTGGAGCGGGAAGAAAACCTGCCGAGCTGGCGCGAGCTGCTCTATGTTTACCGCCGCCTGGAAGCCCGCGGCGAACTGCGCGGCGGCCGCTTCGTGCAAGGCTTCGCGGGCGAGCAGTTTGCCTTGCCCGAAGCGGTCAGCCTGCTCAGGGACATGCGCAAGCCGCAGCTAGTCCCGGAACTGACCGTAATCAATGCGGCCGACCCTCTGAATCTGACCGGCATCATCACGCCCGGCGACCGGATTCCATCGCTCCACAGCCAGCGCCTCGTTTACCGCGACGGCGTACCGGTAGCCCACGGCACCGGCAAAAACGTGCACACGCTGCAACCGTTCGATGCAGAGCATCAATGGCAGCTGCAGTGGGCATTGCTGAACAAGTAAGCAAGTAAGATTTGCGGAATCGAGGATCCAGGCTTCGACAGTCCTCGATTTCGCTATGCTGCATCGAGGCTACATGAAGCCGGATAGATGCGCCGGGCTGCCCATGCCTGCCCGGCAATTTTTCTTGCGGGATTGTTAGGAAGCCGACGGAACGCCTTTGTAAGAACGCCCCAGGCTTTTGAATTGGAAATTACAACTATTGGCGCCACCGTATCCCGCAGCCGACGCATTAAAAGTGAAACCGAGACTTTCGGCTACTTTGATTTTACTGCCTTTACCATTGATTGTGCCTGAAACCGTCAGCTTAGTGACATTAAACGCGTCCGTATGGGCGCTGACTCCGTCTTGCGAAAAGTCGAATCCTCCAGGAACCTGTGCAAATGCAAACGCCAATGCTCCCAACGGGGAGTCGTACCAATGATCAAACGACAGTTCCAATTTTCCCTTGTTTTGTTCCCAATGGCCGTTGACTTGTTTTTGTGGAAAATACTCATCCGTCCAGATGAAAGTTCCTTCAGTGTCTCCAGGAATCTCAGCATCATCCTCGAAAGCGATCGTGGCGGGAAGAACCACCTTCTTTGGTGACTTTATAGGCACGGAGAAAGAGGGGCCGACTTGACATTTCACGCCGACTTTACCCTTGAAACTCCCGGCCAGCGTCCAAGTAGTGCCGGCGACGGAAGGAGGTGCGGCCTCGGCCAGTGGCGCGGCCAGGGTATAGCCGACGCCTGTCAATAAAAGCATTGTCTTTGTTAGCGACATAACGAAAATCTCCAGTTAATGGTAAAAATCCAGATTCTGTGTACGCAAAGATATTTTTGTCGTACAAGGGCATAAGGATAGCCTAAAAATTGTCGATTCGCTCTCAGTTCCGGTCAGCGTCCTGCAAATATTCATCCTTCAAATGCATATAATGCGCGGCGGAATATTCGAGAAACTCTTTTTCGGCATCGGTCAACGGACGTTTTTTCTGGGCGGGCGCGCCGACATAGAGATGGCCGCTCTCAAGCCGCTTGCCGGGCGGCACCAGGGCGCCGGCGCCGAGCATCACATAGTCTTCCAGCACCGCATCGTCCATGATGATCGCGCCGATGCCGACCAGGCAATAATTGCCGATCGTGCAGGCATGCGCGACCGCCCGATGCCCGATCGTGACTCCCTTGCCTATCGTCAACGGATAGCCCTGAGACGTGAACTTGCCGTAATGCGTCACATGCAAGACCGAGCCGTCCTGCACATTGGTGCCGTCGCCGATTTTGATGCTTTCGACATCGCCCCGAATCACGACCGCAGGCCAGATCGAAACGTCGTCGCCGATCGTCACATCGCCGATCACGGTCGCATTGTCGTCGATATAGACGCGCTCGCCGATCGCCGGCTGTTTACCTTTAAAACGTCTGACTGTCACACTTGCTCCTTGATAATATTGTCTCCCTTATATTAACCCGCCCCGAAGCTTTGATCCAAATTTACCGCGGAAACGAAGCGCCCTGAGAAGATCACGGTGCCTGTTACGAGCCGTCGTTGCCCTTGCCTTGCTGCCCGAGCAAAATCGCTTTCTCTGCCGGGCTTTTTTCGGCCGATTGCGTCGTTTGCCGCTCCTGGCGCTGCGCATCGTCCTTGCTCGCCAGCGTACTGCGCAGTTTGAGCAGATTTTTCAACGCGTTATACCAGAACGGCGCCCCGAGGCTCAATAACATCACCGTAAATGCGATGCCCAAGGGACTGACCGTGGACCAGTTCCGTTGCCACTCTGCAAAAGATTTCGGAATCGTGACGATACCCAACTGCAACAGTTGTTTGATATCGTCCTTGTTCTGACCGGAAAGCTGATTCAGCGTGTCCGGCGCAGCCTCCACCTTCTCGCTCATCTCCACCGCCTTTTGCACGAGCGAATTTCTGAGCTCGCTATCGATCGACAAGCGGTTGATCAACTGTATCGTATCCAGCTGAAGCGTGCAGGCGACAGCCAGAGAACAGGTCACGGTGATGATCCGCATGGAAACCGTAAAACGCTCGCCGACACGGTCGATCGTTTGATCGAACCAGGTATTGATCTTCGCGATAAATTGCCCTTTTGCCGCCTGCAGCAGCGCCATGCTGTGGCGAACATGGCTGGCCAGTTCGGGTTTGTCGATCTCCAACTGCAGGGCCAGCAGGCGCGCATTGTCCAACACCCCCTTCGGATCGGTCACGCCATTTTTCTCCAGCAGGGCGATCAGGACTTTTTGCGTTTCATCGCCGAGACGTTCGGCGACTTCCTGAGGCGCATTCCCTGACGCCAAATCCATCAACAATTTGGTGAATTCCTCGCGGTGGATCGTCGAACCGTAACGGCGCATCCCGTCGCGGATCATCGGATGCATCAGGATGGTTGCGGCGATGCGGCGCGCGGCTTCTTGCTGGATATCAGGATCAATCTGCTGGAGCAGATACGCCAAACCGTACAATAAATGCCGCGCACGGCTGTTCAGCGCGCCGGTCACCGCTTGCGCCAGCACGGTCACCGCCATGCTGGCCAGTAACATGACTTCCGACAGACCGAGTAAAATATCGATCGATACCAACATGAATGCACTCCTTGAGGGTTACGAGGGGGAGCCGCTCCACTCTGAGGATGAAGCCGCCCTGTTGCCGGCTAGTAAACATGCTTAGCCGCAACCGCAGAATCTACCTGCCGAAGAAACGGCCTGTCAAGATTTTTGCGGGCCGATGACGACTTTCCGGAATCAATGCTTGCAATGAACGCCTGGGTGGGTATTGGCATTATCAAAAAAGCACACTTTTATTAAAAGGAATATGCAATAATCACAAGTTAACCATGCCTATGCCAATTCGCAGGATGTTTCCACCGCACTCGTATAGTGCGCTGCGGCTGGCCGCATCCGCGAACGATATTCAATCTCCAAAGCGTCCATATTCCGTGATTGACCCCTTGTTGACCCAAATCATCGCCATTGCCAAAGCCGCCGGCCAAGGCATCATGACCATCTACAACCAGCCTGACGGCAAAGTGGTTTTAAAGTCCGATCAGTCGCCGTTGACCGAAGCCGACCTGCTGTCGAATCAAATCATCGTCAACGGATTGGCGCAGCTGACGCCGGACATTCCGGTCCTCTCCGAAGAATCCGTGGCGATTCCATACGAGCAACGCGCCGGCTGGCAACGTTTTTGGCTGGTCGACCCGCTCGACGGCACCAAGGAGTTCATCAAGCATAACGATGAATTCACCGTCAACATCGCGCTGATCGAACATGGCCAGCCGGTGCTGGGCGTCGTGCACGCACCAGCCTTGGACGTTTGCTATGCAGGCGCCGTCGGCCAGGGCGCGTTTGTCGAACGTAAGCAGAATCCCGCAGAGCGCATCCAAATCGCTCCCCGCAAGGCACAGGACCGCTTGAAAATCGTCGCCAGCCGCTCGCATCAGGATGGACGCACGAGCGCCCTGCTCGATCATCTGGGTCCGCACGAATGCATCAGCATGGGCAGTTCGCTGAAATTTTGTCTGGTTGCCGAAGGCAGCGCGCATTTCTACCCGCGCCTCGGCCCGACGATGGAATGGGACACCGCGGCCGCGCATGCGGTCGTCAACGCGGCCGGCGGCAAGGTCTGCGAACTGTCCGGCGCAGCGCTGCGTTACAACAAAGCCGATTTGCACAATCCGGAGTTTTTCGTATTGGGCAATTCCGACGATGCCCTGCTCAGCGCCGTCCAGCGTTGTCTATGAATGAAGCTGAAACAACGCCAGATCAAAGACACCACACACCCGTAACCCAAATCCGACGCGGAGATCTTGGGTTTTCCGCGAAAGCCAGAGAGGCAAATATCCGTCGGGATTTTGGATCTGCCTTCAATTAGGTTACGGCCTTCGCCATAGGGATTCGCGCTATGCGCGAAATTCATAGTTGTGTATAATGCGGCCGGTTAAGGTCGCCCGCTTCCGCAACAGCAAGCCTGAACTATCTTTTCTCGCCCCCAAAGAAATAGTAGAGAAACTTTGAAAGAGATTAGGATTTCTCAGGCTTAAATTACAAGATCGCATGCCTTGCTACGAAATAGACGCGTTAAGGACAAATCTTTTCCAATTTCCAGATTGATTTTCTTGGCTTTATCTAACCGAAGACAAATAATCTTAAAGCGCAATCAAGAAAATCACAAATCCTACTGAACTCGACTTCAAATCTGCTTTATTGCACTATCGACTGAATTATTTTTCTACTTCAGTAATAATTTTTTTATCTTTTGATACTTAGGGGAGACCGTAAAGAGTGCTAAAGTTGCTTTTTACATTTCTAGCGCGCGGAGTTTCGGCAGCAGCAGCTTTTTTATTCAGCATTCTTATCGCCAGATTACTCCCACAAGAGAGCGCCGGAGAATATTTTACGGGATTGACGATTATGACTGGAGCGTCGGTTATAATCAGATTCGGTTTTGATAATTATATTATCAAAAAGAATGTCATGGATGAAGGTCGCGCCACAGCCAATCTAATAAGCTTTGCCTTATACTCCGTTGTTATATTTACTACCCTAATCGCCTTGGTTTGTTTGGCAATTTCGGTATTGAGTGACTTCAAAACTTTTGCAACACAATATGAGGTTTTCCTATATTTTCTGGCTGCATCGTTATTTTTCGCATTATTGTGGCTTGCATCGGGTTTTTTAAAGGCGCAACGCAAAGCACCACTTGCAAACTTTTTAGAAGCAGGCTTAGTGCCGGTCGCTTTGATTTTTACTTATGGCTTGTTTTATCAATCCGTTACGTTACTTCAAGCGGCTCAAATCTATCTTGCCATTTTAGTATCACTCGTTGCGGTCATCTATGCGTGGATTTTGATTAAGTTTGGAGCGAAATTAAATCTGACGACGCTTTCGATGAAGGAATTGCAAGAAAGCTCAGGGATCATGGCGTCGAATCTTATGGATTTTCTTGTTTTATGGTTCTCGGCTTTGATCCTGACTAAATTTGCGCACATGTCGGATGTGGCAGATTTTCAGATTGCACAGCGCTTATCCGTATTGATTTCTTTTATCTTGATAGTCATCAATAGCATCTCCGCGCCAGTTTATGCCCAATTATTCAGGGACAATCAAATCGACAAAGTGGGCCAGATTTTGCGCCTAACTACATCTTTGATGACGCTTATCGCATTGTTTCCCTTAGTCCTGTTCTGGTTCTTCCCTGAGTTTTTGTTAAGCTTTTTTGGCAATGCATACAAAGACGCAAGTACATCCCTGCTGATCTTATCCTTTGGGCAATTAGTCAACGTCATGTCCGGATCTGTCGGCTACGTTTTGATGATGTCCGGGCACAGCCATGTTTATAAGATGAATACGCTTTATAGCGCCGTAGCTTCCATCATTTTATCGATTGTACTCATACCCGAATACGGCGCGATAGGTGCGGCTATTGCCAGCAGTACAGGTCTTGCCGCTAAAAACCTTTTAGGGGTTTACTCGATTTATAAGCTTTTTGGACTGCTGGCGCTGCCGACATTTAAACAAATTGCAAAAATTTTTACCTTAAGGGAACGCTATGAAATACTTACTCATCGGCATTGATGGCTGCCAGGAAGAGCATTTTTATCGATTCGATATGCCCTTTATGCAAAAAATGTTTTCGCAAGGGCAAAAGGTCGATTTAAAAGAAGATCTCATTAGTCGTGGGTGGGCTGAAATCTGCACAGGACTCCATGCTACCGATTCGGGCGCTTACTACGAGCGCGCGGTGATGAATGGGACGCCTGAATGGACAACCAGCTACAATCTCCTGGCAGAGAAAAAAAACAATCCGAGCATCCCAACCCTATGGGAAGTGTTGAATAGCCAGGGTTATAGCGTCGGTGTAATGAATGTTCCAACCACAAATCCGGCTCCAGAAGTCAATGGATTTTTTGTATCCGGTGGCGGTGGGGGCAGGAAAGTTGAGGATGAGGTTGATCCCAGCCAATGTCATCCCAAGTCAATCAAGGAAAAGTTAGATAGCCTGGGTTATATTTCTGATGAACGTATTTCTTCTCTTTTGTTCGAGAAAAACCTATACGAGGAGAAAGACTTTTTTGCACGTCTGCAATTGATGACCGAAAAGCGGATTGAGTCCTATTTGGCGCTTAATAAGGAATTTGACGTAGATTTTGGATTTGTCGTTTTCCGTTCGGTTGTGGTTTTGGAAAATATCTTTTCGAGCGAGATAGCAAAATATCTAGCCGGAGATATTCATGCGAACGAAAAGTTGATTGATCACATAAAATCTTTTTATTCGCACCTGGATTCCTGCATCGAAAAGTTATGCGTTGGTCTGGGGGTGGATAAAGTTGGCTTTGTTTCGGATCATGGCACTGTTTTGCAAAAATATTCAGTAAATCTCAATGTTTTTCTTTTAGAAAATAAATTTCAACAAAAGACAGGCAGCAAAGAAGGTTTACTCTGGTTCCTGAAAAAGTATAAAGACCTTATTCCTTACCAGTTGCGAGCCAAGCTGAAAAAAAGCCGAAGTGTTCTCGAAACCTATCAAGGCATTCAAGGATTTGACAAACAAAAGAGCTTAGCGTTTACAAGCGGCAAAGGCACCTCTTTTTTTGGCATTTATGTCAATGATGCCAAACGTTTTGGCGGTTGCGTACCTGAAGATAAAATAGAAGACATTGCAAATCAAATCGTCAATGCGTTTAATTCAAATTCGGAAGCAAAAAAGCACGGTTTTTCCGCTATCTCCGAGATTCATAGACGCACGGGCGCCTATGCAAAGTACTGGCCCGATATTTTGGTAAACGTCCCTAGCGGATATAACCCCGATAACAATCAAAACCTATTTGTAGTGCCTTTTTCTCGTAGTCACGAATCGATTCAGCTGAAAGACGTGAAATCTGATTTGTGGACTGGCACTAAAGACAAAGTCCCGTTATCACTTTTCGTCGGGCACGATCATCTTCATCCCGAGGTGTATGTCCAGCAAGACCTGACCGCTGTGTTCCGGATAGTCAAGGCAGAGTTTGGACTCTGAACTGTCAGGACAAGAATCTGATTTTTTGGGCGATGGAAAATTTATTTTGGCATTTTTTTATTTTTGGAATACGTTATGAAAATTGCTTTAGTAACGATACATAAAGCAAATAATTACGGAGCATTGCTCCAAGCCTATGCATTGCAGGAAGTGCTGAAAAGCTTCGGGGAAGTTGATCTGGTCGACTATGACAACGAGTATTTATCAGTGACTCTGAATCCTGTTCGATTTGTATGGACTTTCCATGGCCTTCTCGGAATGGGTAAGGATCTGTGCCGATTATTCCCCAGATACCGGCTTGTGAATAAGTTCAAAAAATTCATGTCTGAACGATTTGCAATGACGCCGGCATACAAGCAACCTGAACTGCTTGCTAATAAATTGGCAGGATATGATTGCTATGTCGTGGGTAGCGATCAAGTCTGGAATCCCGCCTGCGTAAGCCTAAAAGCATTGCTGGATCCTGTGTATTTCCTTGAATTTGCTCCTGAAGGCGCAAGAAAGATTTCTTATGCTTCGAGCGTTGGAGGATATGTCTATTCCGATCAAGAAGAAGTTGAAGTCAAAAAGTATCTTCACTCCTTTAGCGCGGTTTCGGTTCGCGAGAAAAATACCCAACAGTATTTAACAAATCTCGGCATTAAAGAAGTCGAACATGTACTGGACCCCACTTTACTGTTGGATATGGGGCAATGGGAAGCGCTGATAAAAAAGAGCCCCTCCACGGAACCCTATATATTGTTATATTCCGTCCCCAAGTCGCGCTTGGTTCGTCCTGCTGTCGACTATTTTTCCAAAAAACTGGGGCTCAAGGTCATTGCGATCGATCAAGATTTGGTTGCCAACGCGCAGGTCGACACACACCTGAGAGATGCAGGTCCGGAGGATCTTCTTTCATTATTCGCGTCAGCAGCATTTGTGGTAACCGATTCCTTTCATGGAGTCTGTTTTTCGATTAATTTTGAACGCCCTTTCGTTTCCTTGACGCCGGGCGTGCACGTCAATCGGGTTGAGAGCTTGTTATCCCTGGTCGGATTGAGTGGTCAATATGTAAGAAATGAGTCGGAATTTTCAACTATTCCGTTAAATATTGACTTTACCGAGCCTCGTTCCCGACTTAAGGAAGCCAGAGAGGCATCGTTACACTTTTTGAAAACAGCCGTCTCTTGATTACGAAATTCATGGACCCGAGCGTTGTCAGTTATTGAATCTTGATTGCCATTCAGCATTTAGTATTTTGATAGGCTTTATAGATCAAAAGCCTAACTCGATTCGTAGCGCAGAGACAAATGACGATGCTTTCCCGACTCATCACATTATCGATGCGGGAAGCTAGTTGCTGCGAACTCCGCTTGGGTTAGACTTCTTGTGCCTGCTTAGGCAGAAATATATCAATCCGCGCCGCAACTTTTCGCAGAAAAACTGGAGACATTGGCTTCAATAGTCCGGTCGACTTCGAAACAGGACTGTCGAATTATGCCGCCTGGGACCGAGAGCAACAACCAACATCATGAAGATTCTAAATGTCAATTCATCGCTGAGCTTTAAAACGGGCGGGGGCACCGCGGAGCGTACCTTTCAGATGAGCCGGTTTCTGGCGCTGGAAGGCATCGATTGTACCGTGCTGACGATAGACAGCGGCCTGGATCAAGCCCGGATCGAGGCATTGAAGCCAGCTAGCCTGATCGCCTTCCCGCTGTTATGGCAACGGTTTCATGTGCCGCGCATTCGCTGGAAGACCGTCAAAAACTTGGTCAACGAAGCCGACATCGTACATCTGATGGGCCATTGGGGTGTGCTGAATGCGGTAGTTTATTGGGCTGTCCGCCGCGCCCGGAAGCCCTATGTCGTCTGTCCGGCTGGCGCTCTGCCGCTTTTTGGACGATCCAAGTTATTAAAAAAACTATACAACTTGATCGTCGGCAAAGCCATTCTGCGCAATGCCGCCGGGTGGATTGCGGTCACGGACGCCGAATGTGTGCAGTTTGAAAGTTATGGCGTACCTTCTTCGCGGATTACCGTGATTCCGAACGGCGTCTGCCAAGAAGACTTTCCGCCTGCCGACACCGAACAGTTTCGCCGCGAAAAAAAATTGCCGGATGCGCCGCTTATCTTGTTCATGGGACGGCTCAGTCCGATTAAGGGCCCGGATCTGTTGCTGCAAGCCTTTACCTCGATGTGCGAGCAAATCCCCGAATACCATCTGGCGTTTGCAGGGCCGGATGATGGCATGAGAGATGGCCTTGAGAAGGCGGCCCGGCAGGCTGGAATCGAAGATCGCGTGCATTTTTTGGGATTTGTCGGCGGCAACGACAAGGCGGCGGCATACCAAACGGCAAGTTTGCTGGCGGTGCCGTCCCGTCAAGAAGCGATGTCGATCGTCGTGTTGGAAGCGGGAATTTGCGGCACCCCGGCGATGCTGACCGATCAGTGCGGGTTTTCCGAGATCACCGCTATCGATCGGGGGCTTGAAACGCCCGCAACAGCTCAAGGCATTGCCGAAGGTTTGCTCCATCTATTACGTACCCCGGATCTATTGGAACGCGTTGCATCTAACTTGCAGGACTTGGTCTTGCAGAAATACACATGGCGCCATATCGTCCAGCGGTATTTGAATTTGTATCAGACCCTATTGCAAACATCGATCAGTAAATGAAAATCCTGATTGTTAGTCAGTATTTCGCCCCCGAATCATTTATCATCAACGATCTGGCGCGGCACCTGCATGCCTTGGGCCATCACGTGACCGTGCTGACCGGCAAGCCCAATTATCCGCAGGGCTCGATTTACGACGGTTATCGCTGGTCGGGCATTCAGCGCGAGCGCTACGCCGACGCGATCGAGGTAATCCGCGTACCGCTGTGGCCGCGCGGCAAAGGCGGCGGCCTGCGCCTCGCGACCAATTATCTGTCGTTCGTGTTGTCCGGGATGATTTATGCGCCCTGGCTCCTGCGCGGCAAGTCCTTCGATGCGATCCTGGTGTTTGCGATTTCGCCGATCACCCAGGCGATTCCGGCGCTCGTGTTGAAATGGCTCAAACGCGCGCACTTGGCCATCTGGGTACAGGATCTATGGCCGGAGAGCGTCAGCGCGACCGGCTTTATCCGGAATCCCTTGTTGCTGAAGCTGATCGGCTGGATGGTGAAAGGCATTTATGCGGGCTCGGACACCCTCCTGGTGCAGTCGCGCGCTTTCATCAAAGCGGTCGCGCATTATGCACGAGAAGACAAAATCGTTTATTATCCGAATTCGTTTGAAGATAAAAACGCAACGCCCGGCGACGCCGCGCTTGTGCCTCAAAGCCTGCTCGATACGCTCGATGCGCATTTTAGCCTGGTCTTCGCGGGCAACCTCGGCACCGCGCAGGCGCTCGATACGCTGGCCGGGGCCGCGGAACGGTTGCGGCATCTTCCGGACGTGAAGCTGATCGTAGTCGGCAGCGGCAGCATGCAATCCTGGCTGGAACGGCAAAAAGCCGAGAAAGCGCTGGATAATTTGCTGCTGGCGGGCCGTTTCCCGCCGGATGCGATGCCGCCGATTTTCAGCCGCGCCGAAGGCCTGCTGGTGACGCTGAAGCGCGAGGAGATTTTTGCTTTCGTGATCCCGAGCAAGATTCAGGCTTATCTCGCGGCCGGCAAGCCGATCATTGCGTCCCTCGACGGCGAAGGCGCGAAGGTCATCGAGGTAGCCGGCGCCGGGCTCTGCTCCCCGGCCGAGGATGCGGAGGCCTTGGCCGCTTGCATCGAAAAACTCTATACGATGAGCAAGGCCGAACGTGATGTAATGGGCCGTAAAGGACGCGCCTATTTTCTTGAACATTTCGAAATGACCACACAAACACAGCGATTGATCGATATTTTGACCGCCAGAATAGGAGAAACCGCAAAATGAGCCTGAAAGTCCTGGTGCTCGGCGCAACCGGCATGCTCGGCAACGCGGTTTTCCGCTACTTGTCGGACGCCCCCGAATTGCAGGTCTGGGGAACTGTGCAGAATGCCGGCGGCAAACGTTTTTTTGCGGACGCATTGCAGCCAAACCTGATCGCCCATATCAATGTGCTCGATTTCGATACGCTGGTCGGCGCCTTTGAAAAAGTCCGCCCCGACGTGGTGATCAACTGCATCGGCCTGATCAAGCAACTTGCGGATGCGCAGGACCCGCTGGCGGCGCTGCCGATCAATGCGATGCTGCCGCACCGGCTGGCGAAGCTGTGCGCCTTATCCGGCGCTCGCCTGATTCACGTCAGCACCGACTGCGTCTTCTCCGGCAGCAAGGGGATGTATCTGGAAACCGACCCTTCCGATGCGGAAGACCTGTACGGCAAATCCAAATACATCGGCGAAATCCACGATGCGCCGAATGCGGTAACCCTGCGCACGTCGATCATCGGCCACGAGTTGTCAAGCCAGGTTGGTCTGGTCGACTGGTTTCTGTCGCAAGAAGGCAGCGTGAAGGGCTATCAAAAAGCCATCTTTTCCGGCTTGCCGACCGTCGAGCTGGCCCGGATAATACGCGCCTTTGTGCTGCCGAATCCGGAGCTTTCGGGCCTGTATCATGTGTCGGCCGCGCCGATCGACAAATTCTCGCTGCTGAAACTCGTTGCCGAAGCCTATCAAAAAACGATAGCGATTATTCCGGACGAACAGGTTGCTATCGACCGTTCGCTGGACTCGACGCGTTTCCGCCAAGCCACCGGCTATGCGCCGCCCTCGTGGCCGGAATTGATTTTGATGATGAAAAATTTTAAATGAAGGAGTTTGCCGAGCGCGCCGATGTTTGATGATAAAGTATTAATGATTACCGGCGGCACCGGCTCGTTCGGGCATACGGTGTTGAAGCGTTTTCTGGACACCGCTGTCCGGGAGATCCGCATATTCAGCCGCGATGAAAAAAAACAGGAAGACATGCGTATCGCGCTGGCGAACGACAAGGTCAAGTTTTACATCGGCGATGTCCGCGACTATGCCAGCGTGTCCGAGGCGATGACCGGCGTCGATTATATTTTTCACGCGGCGGCGCTGAAACAGGTGCCGTCCTGCGAGTTTTATCCGATGGAAGCGGTCAAAACCAACGTGATCGGCACCGAAAACGTGTTGAACGCGGCGATCGCGAACGGCGTGCGCCGGGTGGTCGTGCTGAGCACCGACAAGGCGGTTTATCCGATCAATGCGATGGGCATCTCGAAGGCCATGGCCGAGAAGATCATGGTCGCGCGCTCAAGGATGATTCCCGAATCCGGCACGGTGGTCTGCGCGACCCGCTACGGCAACGTGATGGCCTCGCGCGGCTCGGTGATTCCGTTGTTCATCAGCCAGATCAAAAAAGGCGAACCTCTGACCGTGACCGACCCGAACATGACCCGTTTCCTGATGTCGCTGGAAGATTCGGTCGATCTGGTCCTGCATGCGTTCGAGCATGCTGAGCAGGGCGACATTTTCGTACAGAAGGCGCCGGCATCGACCGTCGCGGATCTGGCCGAGGCCCTGAAAGAACTATTTAACAGTTCCTCGCCGGTCAAGGTGATCGGCACCCGCCACGGCGAAAAGCTGTACGAATCGCTGATCTCGCGCGAGGAAATGGCCAAGGCCGAGGACATGGAGCGCTACTATCGCATTCCGGCGGACAACCGCGACCTGAACTACAACAAATTTTTCGTCGAAGGCGAGGCGCATATTTCGGAGCTGGACGACTATACCTCGCACAATACCCATCGTCTGGACGTTGCCGGAATCAAAAGCCTGCTGTTGACGCTCGATTACATCCGGAGCGAACTCCATGCTTAAAGTGATGACCCTGATCGGCACGCGCCCGGAGCTGATCAAAATGAGCCGGGTGATTGCCGAACTCGACCGGCACATGCAGCATATCCTGGTGCATTCCGGGCAGAATTACGATTATGAATTGAATCAGGTGTTTTTCGACGACCTCGAAATTCGGAAGCCCGATTATTTCCTCGGCGTTACCGGCGAAACCGCTGCGCAAGCGATCGCCGACGTGATCGCGAAGGCCGATGAGGTGTTCGCGAAGGAAATGCCCGACGCCCTGTTGCTGTACGGCGACACCAACACCTGCCTGGCCGTGATCGCGGCGAAACGGCGCAAGATACCGGTCTTCCACATGGAAGCGGGCAACCGCTGCTTCGATCAGCGCGTACCGGAGGAACTGAACCGCAAGGTACTCGATCATCTGAGCGACATCAATATGGTATTGACCGAGCATGCCCGCCGCTATCTGATCGCCGAGGGCATCCGTCCCGAGACGATCATCAAGACCGGCTCGCACATGCAGGAAGTGCTGGATTATTACCAGCCGAAGATACTCGCATCCGACGTGCTGGCCAGGGAGCACTTGCAGGAAGGCCGCTTCTTCATCGTCAGCGCGCACCGGGAAGAAAACGTCGACAGCCCGGAAAATTTACGCGACCTTCTGGAAACCCTGCGCGCCTTGGCCGAGCAGTATCAATTTCCGGTGATTGTGTCGACGCATCCGCGCACACGCAAGCGCCTCGAAGCGCTCGGCGAATCCCTCTCGCATCCGTTGATCCGCTATCTGAAGCCGTTCGGCTTTCTGGACTACATCCGTCTGCAAATGGCCGCATTTTGCGTGGTGTCCGACAGCGGCACGATCACCGAGGAGGCTTCGCTGCTGAATTTGCCCGCGGTCACGATACGTCATACCCATGAACGGCCGGAAGGCATGGATGTCGGCACGCTGGTGATGTGCGGCCTGAAGCAGGATAACGTGCTCGACGCGGTCGGTGTCGTGACCGGCCAGCATGACAGAACTCGCCGAGTGATTCCGCCGATTCGCGATTATCAGGCGCCGGAAGTCTCCAAGCAAATTGTCCGGGTCGTGCTGAGCTACACCGGCTATGTCAATCGCACGGTCTGGTCGAAGGCATGAGCTCGTCCGATAACCGCCACTTGAATATTCTGGTCACCGGCGCCAACGGCTTCGTCGGCAGCGCCTTGGTCGAGCGTTTAGAGGCCGAACAAAAATTTTCCGTCCGCGCCGCGGTGCGGCGTTTGGCGGGACTCGGCCGGCCGCAAGGCGCCGACTGGATCGAAACCGGCGATCTTGCCGCGCTTGCCGACTGGAGCACCGCCTTGCAGGGCATCGACGCGGTCGTGCATCTCGCCGCGCGGGTTCATGTGATGCAGGACACCGCGGCCGACCCGCTCGCCGAATTCCGCAAGGCCAATGTCGAAGGCTCGCTGAATCTGGCCCGGCAGGCGCTAGAGGCCGGCGTCAAACGCTTCATTTTGATCAGCTCGATCAAGGTGAATGGCGAAGCGACATCCCCCGGACGGCCTTACCGCGCGGACGACATTCCCGCCCCCGAAGACGCCTACGGCATTTCCAAACGCGAAGCCGAAGACGGCTTGCGCGAACTTTGTCTGAACTCCACGATGGAATTTGTGATCATCCGCCCTCCCCTGGTTTACGGCCCCGGCGTGAAGGGCAATTTTTTGAGCATGATGCGCTGGCTCGACAAAGGCATTCCGCTGCCCTTGGCTTCGATTCAAAACCGGCGCAGCCTAGTCTCGGTCGATAACCTGGTCGACTTGATCCTCGCCTGCATCGATCACCCCGGCGCCGCGAATCAGATTTTTCTGGCCAGCGATGGCGAGGACCTCTCGACGCCTGAACTCTTAACCAAAACCGCAGTAGCGCTCGGCAAGCGCACGCGTCTTTTGCCGGTGCCGCCGGGCTTATTGAATTTCGCCGCGCGCTGCCTCGGCAAAACCGCGGCGATCCAAAAGCTTTGCGGTTCATTGCAGGTGGATATTGGCAAAACTCGTGAGCGGCTTGCCTGGCAGCCTCCGGCCGGTGTCGATCAGGCCTTGCGCAGAGCCGCTCAATATTATTTGGAAACCCGAAAGTGATGCAGGCTGGCGGTTTACTCCTAGCGGCGTTGGCGGCCGCGTGGCTATGCACCGGCCTGATCCGCCGTTATGCGCTGATCTCGAATATGATCGACGTGCCGAACCCGCGCAGTTCGCATACGCTGCCGACCCCACGCGGCGGCGGCATGGCGATCGTGGTGGTGTTCTTGTTCAGCCTGGGGGCGCTGTTCGCGCTCGGCTTGTTGACGCCAAAACAGGGTTGGGCGCTGTTCGGCGCCGGCGCCTGGGTCGCCGTGGTCGGCTTCCTGGACGATCACCGCCATATCCCAGCCGGCTGGCGGCTTTTGGCGCATTTCATCGGCGCCGGCTGGGGCCTGTATTGGCTCGGCGGCTTTCCGCCCCTACCCCTGTTCGGCCAGGCCGTCGATCTCGGCTGGATCGGCCATATTTTCGGCCTCTTCTATCTGGTCTGGCTGCTGAATCTTTATAACTTCATGGACGGCATCGATGGCATCGCCGGCATCGAAGCGATCACGGCCTGTCTGGGCGGCGTTCTGTTGTTCCTGTTGTCCGGCAATGAGAGTATATGGCTGGAGCCGGCATTGCTCGCGGCGGCCGTCGCCGGCTTTTTACTCTGGAACTTTCCGCCCGCAAAGATTTTCATGGGCGATGCGGGCAGCGGTTTTTTGGGCATCCTTTTAGGCTTGATCTCGCTCCAGGCGGCCTGGCTTAACCCGAATCTGTTCTGGAGCTGGCTGTGCCTGCTCGGCGTGTTCATCGTCGATGCGACCTTGACTTTGCTGCAACGCTTTCGGCGCGGCGAGAAACTGCACGAAGCGCACCGGAGCCATGCCTACCAGTTCGCCGCGCGCCGTTTCGGTTCGCACCGGCCGGTGACGTTGTTCGTCGGCGCGGTCAATCTGTTCTGGCTGTTGCCGCTGGCGGTCTCGATCGGGCTCGGCTTGCTGAACGGCATCCTGGGCCTTGCCTTGGCCTATCTGCCGCTGCTTTTGACCGCAATCAAGTTCAACGCGGGCGGCACGGAAGATCGCGCATGAAACCACGGCTGGCGCGTTGGTTTATCGGGCAGTCGAGGCCCCGAAAAGCCCTGATTCTGATCGGGGCGGACATCGTATTTACGATGCTCGCCTTATGGTCCGCCTTCTCGCTGCGCTGGGGCGCCCTGTTCGTGCCGAGGAACATCGAATGGGCCTTGATCGCGGTCGCGCCGGTCCTGGCCGTGCCGATTTTCATCCGCCTCGGCCTGTACCGGGCCATCATCCGCTATATCGAAATCAAGGCGTTATGGACGATCATGCAGGCGGTCACGCTCTATGCCTGTGCGTTTGCGGTGATTTATTTTCTGCCCTTTATTTTTTATGAGAGCGGCATCCGTAATCTGCCGCGCACCGTACCGTTCCTGAACTGGCTGATCATGATGCTGCTGGTCGGCGGCAGCCGTTTTTTTGCGCGCTGGTGGCTCGGCGACACGTATATCCGGCTCAGCGGCGGCCACAATCCTGCCACGCATCCGAAGAAAAAAGTGCTCATTTACGGCGCCGGCAGCGGCGGCGTGCAATTGGCCTCGGCCTTGGCGCTCGGCCGCGAGTTTCAGCCGGTGGCTTTCATCGATGACGATCCTGCGCTGAACAAACACAAGATCAACGGCCTCAAAATCTACCCGTTTTCGTCCCTGAGTTATCTTATCGATCGCTATGAGGTTGCGAGTGTCCTGCTGGCGATCCCGTCCGCCAAGCACGCACGAAAAAGCGAGCTGATCCGCTTGCTCGAGCCTTATGCGGTGCAGGTATTGTCGATGCCGAACCTTTCCGAAATCGCCGGAGGCAAGATCACTTTCGACACGCTCCGGGAAGTCGAGATTGAAGACCTGCTGGGCCGCGATCCGGTCGCGCCCGATCCGGCCCTGCTGCATGCGAACATCACCGGCAAGGCGGTGATGGTGACCGGCGCGGGCGGCTCGATCGGCTCCGAATTGTGCCGGCAGATCGTCGCTTTGAGGCCGTCCGCGCTGGTCCTGTTCGAATTGAGCGAATATGCCTTGTATGCGATCGAACAGGAATTGCAGTTATGGGCCTCCCGATTGCCTTCGGCGGAAAAACCGGCGATTTACGCGATTCTAGGTTCGGTGACCGACGCGCCGCGTCTACGCAAAGTCTGCGAGACCTTCAAGGTGCAGACGATCTACCATGCGGCGGCCTACAAGCATGTGCCGATCGTCGAACACAATCCGGTCGCGGCGATCCGCAACAATGTGTTCGGCACCCTGCGCACCGCGGAAGCCGCCATCCAGGCCGAAGTCGAAACCTTCGTGCTGATATCGACCGACAAGGCCGTCCGCCCGACCAACACGATGGGCGCCAGCAAACGCTTTGCGGAGCTGATCCTGCAGGCCTTCAGCGCCATACCTGAACACCGGCGCCGCACCCGTTTCACGATGGTGCGCTTCGGCAATGTGCTCGGCTCGTCCGGTTCGGTCGTGCCGTTGTTCAGGGAACAAATCAAACGCGGCGGCCCGGTCACGGTGACCGATCCGAATATCATCCGCTATTTCATGACCATTCCGGAAGCTGCACAACTGGTGATCCAAGCCGGCGCGATGGGCAGCGGCGGCGATGTCTTCGTGCTGGATATGGGCGATCCGGTCCGCATCCTCGACCTGGCCAAACGGATGATTCATCTGAGCGGCCTCGAAATCCAGGACCCGGAACATCCTGACGGCGAAATCGAAATCCGTTTTAGCGGCCTCAGGCCCGGCGAGAAGCTTTACGAAGAATTGCTGATCGGCGATCATGTGAGCGAAACCAGTCACCCCCGCATCATGCGCGCCGAAGAACACGTGATTCCGTGGCCCGATTTATCCCTGCGCCTGGAACGCCTGGACCAGGCGGCGCAGCTTGACGATCCCGAACACATCCGGGAGATTTTGCTCGGCACGGTCTCGGGCTTTGCGCCCCAGTGCGGGATCGAGGACTTGCTCTGGAAACAGGCCCAGGCCGAAAACACGGCGCCGGATTCGGTCTAGCAGGCAAAAAAAAACCCTCCCCGACTCTATTATGTCGGGGAGGGGTTCAAAGATCGGGCAGCGAATAAATTTGAGGAGGCACTGCCCAATGAAACAGAGAAAAAATCTGTGACGGTGCTACTATAGTAGGCTTTAAAATTGCTTACAATAGCGCAATTATTAAATTTATTGTTTCTTATTTGGAAATAATATAGAGTGTCAAGAATTTCACGCTTTTGTCCGGCCGGCAGCTCTAATTTCTAATGCCCAAAGAAGAGAGAGTAACCCTGTCGCTCGCGATCCCCCGATTCTTAAATCCGCCAAATCCATGTTGATTGCAGGAGACCCCCGTGGATAAATTGACCAGCATGAACGTGTTCGTCCGCGTCGCGAAAGCGGGAAGCTTTGCCGGCGGCGCGCGCGATCTGGATATTTCGCGCGCGATGGCGACTAAGCATATCATGCATCTGGAGAGCTGCCTCGGCACCCGCCTGTTCAACCGCACCACCAGAAGCCTGAGTTTGACCGAAGTCGGCGCCTCCTATTTCGAGCGCTGCCAGACGGTGCTGCTCGACATCGAGGAGATGGAATCGGAAGTCACCCACTTGCAGACCGAACCGCGCGGCGCCTTGCGGGTCAGCGCTCCGCCGGTGATCGGCGCGACGCATATCGCGCGCGCCATCTCCGAGTTTCTAAAACTGCATCCCGATCTGAACGTCGAACTGATCATTCAAAGCAGTCCCGGCGACATGATCGAGGACGGCATCGACCTCGCAATCTACCTCGGCGCGCTGAACGACACCAGCATGGTCGCGCGCAAACTGGCCAGTTCGTCGCTGGTCGTCTGCGGCTCGCCGGATTATTTAGCCAAACACGGCACGCCGCAAACCCCGCAAGATTTGGCTCAGCATAGCTGTCTGATCAATTGGTCGATTTCGCCGAAAAACAAATGGCCATTCAAAAGCGAAACGGGTTATCAGGTCATCAATGTCACGGGCCGCCTGCAGGCGAACGTCGCGGACGCGATCCGTATCGCCGCGATCAACGGCATGGGTCTTGTAATGCTGCCGATCTATATCGTCGGCTGGGATATTGAACGCGGCAGGCTGATTCCGGTCCTGCAAGACTATCCCTCCCCGCCGCTCGAAGTCCATGCGGTCTATCCGCACCGTAAATATCTGTCAGCGAAGGTCCGCGTGTTCATGGAGTTTCTGCAAACCTGGCTGGAACCGCACGTCAGCAAACTCGAAGGGCCGGAGACATGAAGGAACTTCGCGAAAAATGGAACCGCATCTACGGCCAGGACGAGCCCGGCAAGCAAGCGCCGGCACCGGTGTTGAGCGAGAATGCGTTTCTGCTGCCGCCAGAAGGTACGGCCCTCGATCTCGCCTCGGGGCTCGGCGCGAACGCGATTTTTCTTGCCGAGCATGGCATGCAGGTCACCGCGCTCGACATTTCCGGGGTAGCGATCGAAAAATTGCACGCCTACGCCGGCCGCCATCGACTTCCGATCGAGGCCGGACAGGAAACCATCAGCCCTGCTTCGCTGCCTCCCTCCGCCTTTGATGTGATCGTGATCGGCCGCTTTCTTGACCGCTCGCTCACGGATGCGATAATAAACGCCTTGAAACCCGGCGGCCTGCTGTTCTATCAAACCTTCACGCGCCTGAAAGTGAACGCCGAAGGCCCGAGCAATCCGGCTTACCTATTGGACACGCATGAACTGCTGGATTTGTTTGCGCCGCTGCGGACCGTGTTTTACCGGGATAACGCCGCGATCGGCGACATACACCGGGGCCTTCGTAATGAAGCCCAATTTATCGGCCAAAAACCTGACCCAGAGCCCCTACCATGATCGAAAACCTAAGCCCTGAGCAATGCTGGGAGCTATTGCAAAACAATAACGCCGCGGTCCTCGTCGATGTCCGCACCAAGATGGAACACACTTTCATCGGCCACCCGCCGGGCGCGGTGCTGATCCCCTGGAAGGAAGCGCCGGACTGGCAACTGAATCCGAATTTTGCCGCCGAAGTACAGGCCGCGGTCCCGAACAAGGAGGCGCCGATCCTGTTGCTCTGCCGCAGCGGCCAGCGCTCTCTGGATGCGGCCAAACTGCTCGAACAGCTCGGCTACAAACGCCTGATCAACATACTGGAAGGCTTCGAAGGCCCGCTCGATCAAAACAAGCACCGCGGCAACCTCGGCGGCTGGCGGTTTCACGGCTTGCCTTGGGAGCAAAGTTAAAATTGGCGATTTCCGGTTCCCGCGCGCCGTACCACTGCCATTAAGTTAAGGCGGTTATCTCCCTCTCCCTTCGGGCATAGGTATCTACACAAGTGCACTATGCTCCTTCTCCAGGGGGAGAAGGCTGGGATGAGGAGAATGTAAATGCTTGATTTCAATCTTCTCACTCTAACCCTCTCCAGCAGCAGAAGAGGAGGTTAGACTATTTTACAAGCTATTGTTTTTATTGAGCTGAAATGTTGTGTAGATACCTATGCCCTTCGGGAGAGGGTCGGGGTGAGGGGAATAAAATAAGGAAAATACTTTATTTGATCCCCTCGGCAATAGCTCCTGCATTGCTCTAACTCCTGCATCCTTGCAGTCGTCATCCTAGCCTTCTCCCGGAGGGAGAATGGACCGGCCATCCTTAACTTAATGGCAGTGGCGCGCCGTCCGGGAACCCCCAGGGCCAAGACGAGCCAGCGTCCCGTCTCGTGATGCAGCCTGGGAACGATATATCATTTTTTCGCGGGGAACATAACAATGGCTAAAAAAACTCCCGAGTCCCAACAAAACACCGAAAAATCGGCGTTCGACTTACTGGCGCAAAACGGATTGGATCTGCCGCCTCCGGAGGAGCTGGATGACGCGCAAGTGACCGCCAAGCTTTGGGAAACGATCCGTGGCCTTGCGATGCTGCGCATGTTTCTTTACAGCACCAACCATCTCAGCGACCGCGAGTTGTATGAAGAACTCTGGCATGAGGTGTTGCGCGAAGAAGGCCCGGTCATGCCGCTCAGCAACGACTCGGCCTGGCACATCGACTTGCTGGGCAGCGGCAGCGAAGAAGATAACTTGCTTTACCTGCGCTACTATGCCGACGAGGAAACCCGCCAGCGATGGGCGAAAGACTGGCCCGGCGACAACATACCGGCATCCGAAACGCCGCCCTACGACCGCGACCGGCATTTGCCCGCCCGGGATCAGGCGGAATGGCGCCTCCACGATCGACCCTCCTGACATTGCATCCGTAAAAGCGACGGACTCTGCAAAAATAGCGTCCTCTTTTTCTTCGCTGAACTCTTAATAAATTACTTGAAGCAACATTAACTAACGCCTTTAAGTTACTTTAACAAGTTATCTCAAGCATTTGTTTATAATAAAAATCATCCGTAGGAGCGACGCCTACGTCGCGACTTGAGGCTTTAATCGCGACGTAGGCGTCGCTCCCACCACACCACTCACCTATCGATTTTCATGGTAATGGGAGGTCCGGACGCCTGCCCATTCCATGCTCCTGACCCGGCAACACCCGAAACACCGCCCGATACGCGAACCGGAATTTATCCGTCGGCGCGAAACGGCCTCACGACCCACCCTCCCGACAATGCATGCGAAAAAACAACGACATGCTGCTGTAAAGAGTCGCGTTGTTTTTTGCTGTTTCACCTTGAATTCAATGACAAGTCCGTCGAACTGTCGAAACGTTTACTGAAAGAGGAAATGAATCGCCAAGCGCAGCAGCCTGCCGAGACGAGGAAAAGGAAAAAACGGCCGCAGTTAAGAAGAAATCGCCCTGTTTGTTCCACGCGAAACTCTTGACAAATTACTTGAGGCAACATTAACTATCACATCTAAGTCACATTAATAATCTTCAATAAGGTATTGTTTATAATAATTAATTTACGTAAATATTCTCAGATTTACAGGCGTCGATTCGAAAAGGATGGCGTTCGCGCACCCGTTTTACCGTTTCGCGTAACAAGCCAATTTCGCGAATAAGCAAATCGTTGTTATGCCGTTGCAGTAGATTCACGGTAAAGAACCAAGTGCCCCCAGGTATGAATGCGCGTCGATAGTTGGGCATATCTTTTTCCTGTCTTGGGAATTAGCATTGGGTCGCAATAAAATGCGTCCGATTACGCTGCGCTAATCAGTATCTACGGGCTCTACCCTGGCCACAGCTGCTATGTATTACGCTGGAGGACCAACAAAATAAAGTATTGACCATAATACTGCACAGGTTAGACAAAAAAGACCATATGTGAGAGCAGTAAGCTGCATGCCACCACGCCATCCAAGTAGCTTGCCTTCATGGTTGGAAATGCGCTTTCTGAAGAACCAACCGCCTAGGCCCAAATGTAAAGCAAAGCTATAAACCAAACTAAGACCGATAGGTAAAGAAATATCCGAAATGCTTGATGCCACACGTCCGAGCAAGATTAGAAAAACTATTAGCAAGGAAAATAAAAATGAGTGTATCCAGCTAACAATAGAGCCATGCAACATCCTGGCTGACAGCTTGAGATAAACTGAATATAAGAGGCTAAACAAAACGATTGATACCAAAGGGAATATTAGCTGCATGTGGCTCCTATTTGCCTAACTCTGACCATAACCGGACGCAAAAAGCAGAGCGAAGCGATGCTTTTTGCGTCCGAGTTTATGGCACTGTTAGCTTTCAACCCCAAAATTTCCACCATGGCTTCTTAGCCAAACCTGGTTCTGGCTCAGCATTTCCTCGAAGTTCCTGCCAATTTGATTGACCTTTTGAGTCATAAATTTCACCCTCATCACCTTGGACTTTTGCCCCAAACGCTGATGCTATTGCATACATTTTGATGAGTATTTCTTCATCGGGGTTTTTAACTGTGATCCTATCTTCAAAGTGATCGAACCACGCCATGTTTCCGTTTTTCTCATGTCCTGAGTAAGCAAGCCATACTGAAAGACCAGGACTTTCTACTCTCAATACGCTGCCGTCAGGTGTGGTGGCTTCGGCAAAACCATCCAACCGCATTTCAGGGTCGGTTGCAACATAGTTTTTCCATTCTTCAATGGTTATTTCTGGGCCGTCTTCCTCGGACCACTCGTCCTTTCGAGTTATATGAACTTCGTAACCCATGGAAATTCTCCTTGAAAGCTAACTATAATTAGACATCCTAACAGCCCGCGTAGGTCCGATTAGCGCAGCGTAATCGGACGCATGTTATTCATCGCCAGCAACCGAATCATTTAAATTGCCACACCAATCCGTAGGATAAATGTCGTTCACGACATATCGATGAAAGGTGGAATACGGCCAATCCGCCACACGTTTGACGTATCCGTGTTTCAAGGGATTCACGTGTACATAATCCACATGGCGCTGATAATCGGCATCATCGCGAATGAAATGCTCCCAATAATGCCGTTGCCTACAGGGATGTAGGCAAGGAGCGAGAGCAGGAGCGGAAGCTTTGCCATATGCCACGTTCGCCGGCCGCTTTACGTACGCTCGACCGACGTTCCGTTTTGGCTAACTCACGCGAAAAAGCACTTTTGATCAAACGCCATCGCATACTGAAATCGGCATCGCCGGGCGGCAGGGTCCACACAGAGTGCATAGGGTCCGGTAAAACCACCCAGGCGTCGATTCGAAAAGGATGGCGTTCGCGCACCCGTTTTACCGTTTCGCGTAGCGAGCCAATTTCGCGAATAAGCAAATCGTTGTTATGCCGTTGCAATAGATTCACGGTAAAGAACCAAGTGCCCCCAGGTATGAATGCGCGTCGATAGTTGGGCATATCTTTTTCCTGTCTTGGGAATTAGTATTGGGTCGCAATAAAATGCGTCCGATTACGCTGCGCTAATCGGACGGGCTGTTGATTGTTGTTACTTGTAATCGGAGCCAATCAAAGTTTCTCCAATACTCCGGATGACCACCAGATTTGGAACGAGTTTCAGAAATAAATGGAGATAGTATCTCGTAGCAATGATTTATACTTGGCCCCCAATTTATAGCAATAATCTCGACTGGTGCCAGTCTTGCGCGAAGCAGGCCGGCCACTACGTCGTAATTGGCGCACACTAAAGATGCTTTACTCCTCTCATCGTCGCTCCAACTTGAATGATGCTTTGTAGATAGGACAGATCGAACACAGTGCCGTGCATCCCTTACTTCGGCACACTGGAGAAAGTTAACAATCGCAATTGCACTTTGTGCTCGTGATGCTTCCTGAGTCGCAACGATTTGGTCGACCATTACACGAACTTGGCGATATAGGAAGGCCAAGGACGCAAATGCAGTAATTGCGACAACTACTTGAAGCAATAATGTCAGCTTTTCGTATTCAGACATAAAATTTGGCTCTCCGATTTCCGTATATTTTCTCAGGTCGAGTGGTAATTAGGATCTTCGGGTTCAGAAAAAAGCTTTATGGTTGCTTGATCAAGCTTTCCATTGTTGAACTTGGTGAGTGCTTTATTGAATACATTAGGTGCTCCGGGAACCATACTGAAAAGGGTCATGGATGATATGAATTTCAGGTCGTCTGGATAGCCGAAGAGGTCACGCAGAGATATGTGCTCCAACTGCAATACTGCATTTGTACACTCAATTAAACGATTACCAAGAATCGAATGCTGAAGGTAGTCATTAGCTTCAGCAATGCTTGCAATGCCATAAAACCTCGATTTTTCGCTATGCCCAAGGCCACGAAGTTGTGGGAATATAAACCACATCCAATGCCCTCGCTTATAGCCCGTTCGTAATTCGGCGAGTGCGTCAGCATATTTATCCCTCTGCGCATCGGTGAATCGTGATAGGTCAACTGCCATAACGAATTCCACGTTGATATAGTGAGTGTGCCTAATTACAATGAGAGATCCTAACAGACGTAAAAAATTGCGTCATAAGGCTGTCTAAATATTTGTAAAATCATAAAATTTATTTACATTCAGTGCGCGCAGAAAATTATCACATCCTAACAAAAATACAATACCCTTCACAAAATTTATCTGGTAAGCCGCCAAGCGTTACCGCATCCGCACCGAGCAGGCTTATACGGACTGGATCGAGCGCTTTATCAGAATCATCACCTTAAGGCTGCATCTCAAAGGGTGCGGGCGGCATGAATATGCAGACTTAATCACCCGCATGCAAAGTCATAAACCCATCGTCAAACGTCGCTGCGCATCAAGCTCAACAAGTCATCCGCCGACATCCTGCCGCTGACATCCGCTCCGTCGAGCAGGCTGTCGGCGAGGTCGCGCTTGTGGCTGTGCAGCGCGACGATTTTTTCCTCGATGGTCTGTTTCGCGATCATCCGGTAGATCGTGACCGGGCGCTGCTGGCCCATCCGGTGGGCGCGGTCGGAGGCCTGATCCTCGACCGCCGGATTCCACCACGGGTCCATGTGGATCACGTAATCGGCCGCGGTCAGGTTCAGGCCGACGCCGCCGGCTTTCAGGCTGATCAGGAACAGTTCGCCGTCGCCGCGCTGGAACGCATCGACGCGCTGCTGGCGCTCCTTCGCCGGCGTCGAGCCGTCGAGGTATTGGTAGACGATGCCGCGCTGTTCGACATAGTCCTTGATGATCTGCAAATGATCGACGAACTGGCTGAACACCAGCGCCTTGTGTTTGTTGTCGAGCAGTTCCTCGACGATCTCGCCGAAGGCCGCCAGCTTGCTGCTCGGCAGGCTGATCTCGGCGTTGGCCAGGCGGCTGTTGCAGCAGCTGCGGCGCAGTTTGGTGATCGCGGCCAGGATTTGCAGATGCTTTTGACCGGGAGGACCGTCCGTGCTGGCCAATGCGTTTAGACTTTCGCGGCGGATCGCCTCGTAAAACGCCATTTCATCGGGACTGAGTTCGACATAGACCGGAATTTCGGTGCGCGGCGGCAATTCCTGCAAGACCTGGGTCTTGGTGCGGCGCAGGATGAAGGGCTGGATCAGCTTCTTCAATTGCTGGCGCGCATGGTGGCTGCGGTCGCGTTCGATCGGACCTGCAAAACGCTGGTTGAATTGTTCCTGCGAACCCAATAACCCCGGATTGATGAAGCGGAACAGGTTCCAGAGTTCGCCGAGATGATTTTCCAGGGGCGTTCCGGTCATGATGATGCGGAAATCGCCTTGCAGATTCATCGCGCCTTGCGAGCGGCGGGTCGCGGTGTTTTTGATCGCCTGCGCCTCGTCGAGAATCACCGTTTGAAAGCGGATCTTCGCGAGCATCTCGGCGACCTGCTCCTGCTGCAACAGGCCGTAGCTGCAAATCAACAGATCGTAAGGCCCGAGGCTGTCCAGCTGTCCCTGGCGGTCGCCGCCGCCCAATTGCTGCGGTCTCAGGGTTGGCGCGAAGCGGTTCGCTTCCTTTTCCCAGTTCATGCATACCGAGGTCGGCGCGACGATCATCGACGGACCGTTCGGCGCGCGATCGACCAAGAGGGCGAGGCCCTGTATCGTTTTGCCGAGCCCCATGTCGTCGGCCAGACAGGCCCCGACGCCCCACTCGGCCAGCCGCGCCAGCCAGGCGTAACCATCCATCTGATAATCGCGCAGCTCCGCCTGAAAGGTCGAAGGCAGGACCGGCTGAAACTCGCGCGCGGACTTCAGGCGCCGCACCTGCTCCTGCCAATGCTTGTCGGCCTTGAAGGTGCCGCCGTCCTCGCCCCAGTCTTCCAGGGTCAAGGCCGCGAGCGGATTGATCCTGACTTTCTTGCCGCTGATGTCGGCATAGGCTTGCAAATCTTCCAGACGGCGGCGGAACGCATCGGTCAAGGCGACGAACTGGCCGTCCTGCAATCGCAGGAAGCGGCCCTTGCTGTTGCCGAGCAATGCCAGCAACTCCTGCATTTCGATTACCGTCGCGTCATTGATCTTCAACTCGCCTTGCAGCGCAAACCAGTCGTTGTCGCGCTTGATGTGCATGCTGAAGGCCGAACTTCCGGCCTGGCCGAGCAGCCGGAATCTGACACCTTCCGGCCATTCGACGATCACCTGCCCCTCAGGCAGCGCCTGTAATTGCAGCAACAGTTCGAGGCAGTGCTCCGGGTCTTCAAGCAGCCATTCGCCGGCTTCGTCCTGTTCCGCCTGCGCCAGCGCCGGGCAGGCCGCGAAGAGTTCGTCGGCACTCTGCCTTTCGCGCTTCAGGTCACGTTTAGCCTGTAAGCGCCTGCCGTCGATCTCGGCCAGCACGCTTTCGCCGCCCTGCCCCGGCGGATAATACGCGCCGTCGGTCGCAAACGGGCGGATCAGCAAGGCGGCCTTCAGCCCTTCGCCAAGCGGCAACAGATGCAGGCGCGGGGTCGCGTCGGCCGCGATCTGTTCGGCGGTGCTGGAACTGCCGCCGATGTCCGAATGCACGGTCAACAGCCCCGAGATGCCGGTCAGGGTTTGCAGCACGCGCTCCTGCGCGGATAACGGCACTTCCAGGCCCTTCTCCCCCAGTACCGAATAAATCTTTTGATGGGCGGCGGTGAATTCGATGACGCGCAGACGGGTCGGCGTTTCCTTGCTGACATGGACAGATTGCTCGAATTCTGGCACCGGATTGAGTTCGATCCGGATTTTGTCGCTGTTGTCCTGCCGGCTGACCCGCAATTCGGCCTCGCCCTTGACCACTTCGACCCGGACCTCGGGCGAGGCCGCCCAAAACAACAACGGGTGACCGGCCAGTTCCAGAGGCATTTTGCTGTTGAATTCGTAATAGGTCGAACCGTACCAACTGGTGTCGCGGTATTCACTGATCGTTCTGCAGAGCTTCAGGTCATGTTCGCTCAGATAATCGAAACTGTCGAGTTCCGTATGCAGGCGCTTCAAGGCCACGGCCCGCCCCTTGCTCCAGCCGCCCTTGACCTGCTGTTTCTGTTCGCGCGGCTCGATCCGGAGCGAATGGCTGGCTTCGTGATAGGAGACCAGCCAGATCAGGCGAATCGGCTTGTCCGCGGCAGCCGAGGGTTCGGCGCTTCTGGCATCCTGCGGCGTGATATTCAGCAAGGCATCCAGCGCCAGATCCCAATCGGGGCGGCTGGCGAACAACTCGGCCAAGGCCAAAGGGCGCCCCGCCAGAAAGCCCGCATCCCAAAGTTTAGCCTCGTAAGGATTGATCTTGGCGAATACCTTGGCCAATTCCGCCGCCGGCCAGCGGTAGCCGTTGTCGTGCAAATGCCGGTACAGGCGTTTCTGGTCACCTGTTATTTTGGCGACATGATCGGCCTTGACCCAGAATTTGATCAGCAATAAAAAAATATGCTGTAGCAAATTCGGCATCAGCATCATCGTTTCCGGCTCGCCGTCTTCGGTAAAACCGGAACTGATTTTATAGGGAATCGCGATCGCCAGCATTTCGTCGCGCCGCTGCAATTCGCCTTGCTCTAATTTCTGAAACAGCGCGAGATAACGATAAACCTCTGTCCAAAGACCGTTGGCCTTGACCGCTTGCGCGAGCAGCGCGGGCAATTTGGCCAGCCGCTGGCTGTCCTTTTGCTGCAAAATGGCGAGCGGATAGATCACGCCGGCCATGCCCATGAAATAGACCGTGCGTTTGCCGGTTTGTTTTCTTAGTGCCGCCAGCGCCTGCTCGAATTGAACTATCGCTTGCGCGGTATCGCCGTGCATAAAGGTCAGCGCGGCGGCAACGGCCTGCAAATCGGGCTCGCCGCGGCCGGCAAGCCAGCCTGCCAGTTCCTCCCAATCGCCGCGCAGCAATTGCAGCTCCGCGAAGGCCCGAATCGCCAAAGGCGACTGCACAAAGCCCGGCTCCAGCGCGCATTGGCGTAAAAAATCGCCCACGGACGGATCGTTATGCAGATACAGCAACTGGTGCAGGCCGATATAGCCGGCAATCTGCTGTAAAATGACCGGGTGCCGGTTCTTGAGCCAGGCCGCATCCAGAGGATTCAGAACCCACGCCAGATAAATATCGAAATCATCCGGCAAACGTAAAACATAACGGCCGATTTTGAGGCATTCATTCGCCTGCGCATAGTCGCGGAGATGAAATAGAATGCGCGCATCCCGCAAACATTCGTCAGCGTTTTGGTAACGGTAATAGCCGCCGCGCGTCGGTGCATGCCTGCCGATGCTGGCCGCGACTTTTTCGAACGCGCGCTTGTCTTCCGCCAGTTTCCGGGTCAAGGGTTCGACAATCCGCCTGGGACAACGGTAAACCGACTGTTTGGGGTGTTTCTCGACCAGTTGCAAGGCTTGCAGCGCTTCGAGATAGGGTGTGACCGTATCCCCTTTAGGCTCCTTGCCTTTCTTGTCCTTAAAACCGAGATCGTACAGGCATTTGCCGATCAACGCGGGCGAGGCATAGCCGTAATACACGACCAGCACGTTCAGCGCGGCTTCTTGTTCGGGAGGTAGCTGTTCGGCGGCATTTAACAGGCGGGCGAGCGAATCTGGCGTCATCGTGTTCAGGTCGTGGTGCCGCTTAACAAACGGCATGATGATTTGGACAATTGCGCTGCCGGAGGACTCTCCCGCAGCGGCTTGAAAGGAATTTTATTCGGCCGTGCCGAGGATCGCAGCTGTCCGGGCCTTGGCGAAATTGCGGTCGAAAATGACCGGCTGTTCGAGCGGCATCGGCGCTTCTTCGGTCGCCCCGCCGCGCTGCAAGCCGACGAAATCGAACAAAGCGGCATCGGCCAACTGCGAAGGCGCGATATTTTGCAGGCTGGTGAAGATCGTTTCGAGACGGCCAGGGAACTGCTTGTCCCAACCCGTTAGCATCTGTTTCATCGCCTTGCGTTGCAGATTTTCCTGCGAGCCGCAGAGGTTGCATGGAATGATCGGAAAATTCTTGAAGGCGGAGAAACGCTCGATGTCCTTCTCGCGGCAATAGGCGAGCGGGCGGATCACGATGTTGCGCTTGTCGTCGCTCAAAAGCTTCGGCGGCATCGCTTTCAGTTTGCCGCCGTAGAAAATGTTCAGGAAGAACGTTTCCAGGATGTCGTCGCGGTGATGGCCGAGCGCGATCTTGGTCACCCCGTGCTCTTCGGCAAAACCGTACAGAATGCCGCGCCTGAGCCGCGAGCACAGCCCGCAGGTGGTGGCGCCTTCCGGGATCACCCGCTTGACCACGCTATAGGTGTCGCGTTCGATGATATGGTAAGGCACGCCGATCGATTCGAGGTATTCCGGCAGCACATGCTCCGGAAAACCGGGCTGCTTCTGGTCCAGGTTCACCGCGATGATCTCGAACTCGACCGGCGCGGTCTTTTGCAGATTCAACAGAATGTCGAGCAGCGTGAACGAATCCTTGCCGCCGGACAGGCAGACCATCACCTTGTCGCCGTCCTCGATCATGTTGTAATCGGCGATCGCGTCGCCGACATTGTGGCGCAGGCGTTTTTGCAGTTTGTTGAATTGGGTGCGGGTTTTCGAGTGGGTATCCGACATTGCGCGGCAAAAATAAAAAACAGGCTAAAGAAAAAGGGCCTTACGGTCCGTACGTAGATGGGTTTTGCAACCTTGTCCCTAACGTTTTCACATTGAAAGGTACGAAACTATGCGGACGGGGCAATATGCCCCGTCCGGCCGGAGAAGCCTTGCGGTCCCTCGCGAAAATGGTTTAACCGGTGTAGCGTTCGAATACCAGGGTGGCGTTGGTGCCGCCGAAACCGAAGCTGTTCGACATGATCGTGTTCAAAGTCACGTTGTCCTCGCGCTCGCGCACGATCGGAATGCCTTCCGCGCCCGGATCGAGATGCGTGATGTTCGCCGACGCGCTCAGGAAGTTTTCCTGCATCATCAGCAACGAATAGATCGCCTCGTTCACGCCGGCCGCGCCCAAGGCATGGCCGGTCAGGGACTTGGTCGAACTGACTTTTGGCACGTTGCCGTCGCCGAAGACCGCGCGCAAGGCTTCGAGTTCGCGGGTGTCGCCGACCGGCGTACTGGTGCCGTGCGCGTTGATGTAATCGACCTTGTTCTTCACGGTCGCCAACGCCTGACGCATGCAGCGCACCGCGCCCTCGCCGGACGGCTGCACCATGTCGTAACCGTCGGAGGTCGCGCCGTAGCCGGTCAATTCGGCATAAATCTTCGCGCCGCGCGCCTTCGCGTGTTCGAGTTCCTCGATCACCAACACGCCGCCGCCGCCCGAAATCACGAAACCGTCGCGGGTCTCGTCATAAGGACGCGATGCGGTTTCCGGGGTGTCGTTATATTTGGACGACAGCGCGCCCATCGCATCGAACAGCACCGACATAGTCCAGTGCACTTCCTCGCCGCCGCCGGCGAAGACGATGTCCTGCTTGCCCATCTGGATCAGTTCGGCCGCGTGGCCGATGCAGTGCGCGCTGGTCGCGCAGGCGGAGCTGATCGAATAATTGACGCCCTTGATCTTGAACGGGGTCGCAAGACAGGCGGTATTGGTGCTCGACATCGTGCGCGGCACCATGTACGGGCCGACTTTTTTGACGCCTTTTTCGCGCAGAATGTCCGCCGCCTCGACCAGGTTGGACGTCGAAGGCCCGCCCGAGCCCATCACCAGGCCGGTTCTTTCATTCGAAACATCGCTTTCGGCCAGGCCGGAATCATCGATCGCCTGCTGCATCGCGATATAGTTGAACGCCGCGCCGTCGCCCATGAAGCGTTTGATTTTACGGTCGATATGCGCTTCCAGATCGATCTTGATCGCGCCATGGATATGGCTGCGGAAGCCGAGCTCCTGATAAATATCCGCAAAGCTAATGCCGGAGCGTCCGAGTTTCAGCGATTCGACAACTTCATCCCGGTTATTGCCGATACTCGAGACGATGCCCAAACCGGTTACCACAACTCTTTTCATTACCATCAACCTTAGAAATCTGCTGTAGAAGTAAACAAGCCGACGCGCAGGTCGGTTGCTTCGTATATCACCTTGCCATCCACTTCCATCGTCGCGTCTGCAATGCCCATCACCAGCTTACGCATGATCAAGCGTTTCATATTGATCCGATATATCACTTTTTTTGCGGTAGGCAATACCTGACCGGTAAACTTGACCTCGCCGACGCCGAGCGCGCGCCCTTTACCGGGACCGCCCATCCAGCAAAGAAAAAAACCGACCAACTGCCACATCGCATCGAGGCCCAGACAGCCCGGCATCACCGGGTCGCCCTGAAAATGACAGTCGAAAAACCAAAGATCGGGCTTGATATCGAGTTCGGCGATGATTTCGCCCTTGCCGTACAAACCGCCCTCATCGGTGATCAGAGTAATGCGATCCATCATCAGCATAGGCGGTAACGGCAATTGTGCATTATTCGGTCCGTACAGCTCGCCCCTCCCGGACATCAACAATTCCTCGCGCGTTAAGCTATGCTTTTTCTCCATCCTGTGTTTACCTTGGCAAAATTTTATTGAGTTAGACGCATATTATCTTACAGGCACTGAAAAAAATCAGCTCATTTTTACCCGGAAGGAACCGGCGGCATCAGGTCCTTCAACTTCAAGCCGTTTTTATTGAGCCGGTGTTGATAAATGATCGCATAGGATAAAACCGAAGCGACATATTTTCGGGTTTCCTTAAAAGGAATCGTTTCGACCCAGATATCGGCGGGCATGTTCCCGGCAAGCGGCAACCACTTCGCGACTCTGGCGGGACCCGCATTATAGGCCGCGACCGCTAAAGCCATATTGCCGTCGAAGCGTTGCAGCAGTTTTCTGACGTAATAAGCGCCCAGGCGGATATTCAGATCCGGATCGAACAGGCTATAGTCCGCCGCCAGTTCCTGCTGTATCTCATTGGCAAGCTGCCTGCCGGTTTTCGGCATCACCTGCATCAGCCCCTTCGCGCCGACGGGCGATTCGGCCCGGCTGTCGAGCATGCTTTCCTGCCGCATCACGCCGAAAATCACCGCAGGATCGAGATCGTGCCGTAACGCATTGCTCTGCACCTGTTCCTGGTAATGCAGCGGAAAGCGCAGCGCCAGATCGTCCCAATAATCGGCCTTGACCAGGGTCTGGATCGCGACGGGCGCCCACTCCCAGGATTCGGCGAGTTTGGCGGCCTGCGCTCGCTTCTCCCGGCTCAATTTGCCGACCGTAAACCACCATTGCCGTTGGGCTTCCATGTTGCGGTTTAAAGCCCTGAGTTCGCTCACAGCCTGAAAATCGGCTTCGGACGCCAAATCGCCGAGCTCATTAAAATGAAGCGGCACCGGATTATCCGCCAGACGGTAAGGCTGCGAGAGCGCGTCGGCGGCCAGGAAGCCGTAAAAGCTCCGGTCCAGGGCAGCTTCTGCGTAAAGCGCACGCGCGGCCTCGTGATTGCCGGCGGACGCCTGCGCGCGCGCCTGCCAATATTGCCAGCGCGCTTCCTTGAGCTCGTCGAGCGTCAGTCCCGACAAAGCCTCCGCAATGTGCTGCCAGTTTTGTTCGAACAAAGCCGATCTGACCCGCCATTCCCTGACCTCGCCGTCATGGGCAGTCAGCCCGGTCAGCCGGTCATAGGCGCCCGCCTTTCTTTGAAAAGCCAAGGCCAGTGCCAGCCGGCGCTCGATCGTCTGCTTGCCGGGCTCTCCGAACTGCAGCCCGTTTTTTTCGGCATCCCAAAGCCGCGCCGCGCTATCCGGGTCCGACTTGGCCATGCGGTCAATGCCGTGCGCAAAGATTCGGGCGGCAAACCGCCCCTCCGGCAAACGCGTCTTCTCTTCCCGGATCAGCTCGGGATTTTGATCCACTTTGAGCCATGCCTCCGCCGCCTCGCGGTCCAAACCGGTCAGCTTGCGCGCAAGATACTCGGCCAGTTGCCGATTGTTCCTCTTCAACGCCAGCTCGAAACGCTGCCAGATCATCTCGCGGGTGATGAGCGCGGCGTCCGCCAACGCGGTGAACAAGGGCTCGCATTCGCCCGGCTGCGAACCGCCGCTCATCCAGAGCCGTTTCGCCTGCGTCAACGCCAGCCCCCGAAAACCGATTTGATATGCCGCCCGGTGGTACAGGCATTCGAGCGCCACATCGCCGCCGGCCCGATACTGGTCGACATAGTCCAGCCACTGATTTTGCTCGGCCATCGCCTTGAGCCATCTTCCACGCAACAGCGACGCATAGCGCGAGTCCTTATAGGTCGACAGAAAGGCGCGAATGCTATCGGTCTGCGTCAGGTCTTTCTTAAGCCACTGGTATTGCAGATAGGGATACAGCGGATACGCGGTCAAGGTGCCGGCAAGCGCCTGAAACACGGCGGCATTGCCCTGCTCGACGGCTTGTTCGGCCAGCACGAAATCACGGCGCTCGCGCAGCCATTCGCGCGCCCAACCGGCATCGGCCGGTAATATCAGGCATAGCGCCAGGAAAAGAAATTGCAAAGACTTCATTCGGTTTGAGAAGTGGATGGAAACGGCAGCGCCGGTCAGTTAAGCCGTGCGCGGACAAACTATGCCGGAGCCCGAGGCTCCGCTATAATGATGCGGAAAATGAAGACTATGAATGAAAACGTGCACTCCAAGCCCTCCCCATCCCAGGCGGCGCCTTTTAGCTGGAATTATATCTTTCAAATCGCCCGGCAACATAAAAAAGCGCTGATTTATTCGCATATCATCGCGATATTGGCGATGATCTCCAGCGTGCCGGTGCCGCTGTTCATGCCGCTCCTGGTCGATGAAATTCTGCTGCATAAGCCCGGCCTGATCATCCAGACGCTGAACCCGCTGGTGCCGGCCGCCTGGCAGGTGCCGATCTTCTATATCGGGGCCGTGCTGGTCGCGAGCCTGCTGCTCCGGATCATCGGGATCATTTTCAACATCATCCAGGCGCGCAAGTTTTCCTGCATCGCCAAAGACATCATCTTCCGCATCCGCCAGAACCTGATCGATCATCTGCAAACGATTTCGATGGCCGAATACGAAAGCCTCGGCACCGGCTCGATCGTGACGCATCTGGTCACCGATCTCGACACCATCGACAACTTCATAGGCAACACGATCAGCAAGCTGTTGGTCGCCAGCCTGACCATCTTCGGCACCGCGGTGATCCTGCTCTGGATGAACTGGCAACTGGGCCTGTTCATCCTGCTGCTGAACCCGATCGTGATCTATTTTACGCGCGTGGTCGGCAGCAAGGTCAAGGATCTTAAAGCCAAGGAAAACACCGCCTACGGCATCTTCCAGGAAGCGTTGACCGAGACGCTCGAGGCAATCCATCAGATCCGCGCCAGCAACCGCGAAAAACATTATTGCAAACAACTGGTCGAATCCGCGCTGTATGTGAAGGATTACTCGGCCGCCTATGCCTGGAAAAGCGATGCGGCGAACCGGCTCAGTTTTCTGATTTTTTTGTTCGGTTTCGATGTGTTCCGGGCGCTGGCGATGCTGATGGTGTTTTATGCGGACCTGACGATAGGCCAGATGCTCGCGGTATTCGGCTATCTCTGGTTCATGATGGCGCCGGTGCAGGAAATCCTAAACATCCAGTACGCCTTTTACGCGGCGAAGGCGGCCCTGGCCCGGATCAACAGGCTGAAGGCGCTGAAACAGGAACCGCATTATCCGCATCTTGAAAATCCGTTTCGGGATAAAAAAACGGTCGCTATCCGGATCGATGATCTGCATTTCAGCTACGGCGACCAAACCGTGCTGAACGGTATCAACCTGACGATCAACGCCGGCGACAAGGTGGCTCTGGTCGGCGCCAGCGGCGGCGGCAAATCGACCCTGATCCAGACCCTGATCGGCCTGTATCCGGCCCAGAGCGGCACGATTTATTTCGATGAGACGCCGATGGAACGGATAGGCCTCGAAGTCGTCAGAGAGAACGTAGTCACCGTTCTGCAGCAGCCGATTTTATTCAACGACACGATACGCGCGAACCTGACTTTGGGACGCGACGCGACCGACGAGGAATTATGGCGGGCGCTGGCGACCGCGCAACTCGACGACATCGTGAAGGACTTGCCGACAGGACTCGACACGATCGTCGGCCGCCACGGCATGCGTTTGTCGGGAGGACAACGGCAGCGCCTTGCGATCGCCAGGATGATCGTCGCAAAACCGAAGGTCGTGATTCTGGACGAGGCGACCTCCGCGCTCGACAGCGAAACCGAACACAAACTGCATCAGGCGCTGGCCGAGTTCCTGAAAGGCCGGACCACGATCATCATCGCGCACCGGCTCAGCGCGGTCAAGCAGGCCGATCATGTCTATGTATTCGAAGAAGGCAAAATCTGCGAACAGGGGCGGCATGAAACGCTGATCGCGCAGAAAGGGCTGTATGCGAAGCTGTACGGCGAATATCAATAAGCGCAGGTCAAGGCAATAAAAAAGCTTGCCGGATTACACAAAATAATAACGATACCATGTCAGAAATTTACGACCTGCATTGCCATTCCACCGCCTCCGACGGCGCGCTTGCTCCGGCCGCACTGGTCGAACGCGCGCATCTGCAAGGCGTGAGCGCGCTCGCGCTGACCGATCACGACACCACCGCGGGACTCGACGAAGCCCAACGCGCCGCCGAAGCCGCCGGCATCCGCTTGATTTCAGGCATCGAACTGTCCACCAGCTGGCAAAACAAATGCCTGCATATCGTCGGGCTCGGCATCGACCCCGCCTATGCGCCGCTCGCCGAAGCGACGCATAGGCTGCGCAACACGCGCCTTGAGCGCGCCGAACAGATCGCCCTGAAACTCGAAAAGAAACGCATTCCCGGCGCCCTCGAAGCGGTCAGGCGAATGGCCGGCGACAGCATGATCACACGCACGCATTTCGCCGACTTCCTGCTCTCGCAAGGCCATGTGCTGAGCCAGCAGGAAGCCTTCGACCGTTACCTCTCGAAAGGCAAAGCGGCCTACGTCGCCACGCCCTGGGCGGAGATGAGCGTCGCGGTCGACTGGATCATCCAATCCGGCGGCGTCGCGGTGCTCGCGCATCCCTTGCGCTACCAGTTGACCGCCAGCTGGCTCAGACGCCTGCTGACGGCCTTCAAGGAAACCGGCGGCCAGGCCGTCGAGATCGTGACCGGACGCTATAACGCCGAAGAAATCAAGAATATGGCCGATTATGCGAAGCGTTTCGGCCTCGCAGGCTCGGCAGGCTCGGACTTTCACAACCCGGCCAATCAATATGTCGAACTCGGCCGGCTCGCGCCCTTGCCGGCGGGCATCCAACCGGTTTGGGAGTTGCTGCACTAGGCCCGGCCGTCGCTGTGTTTGAGCGCTCCATTGCCGGCGGCGACGCGCGGGTTCTGCCGGAATTTATGCGGTCAAAAACGCCGATCCTCTCGGATCGGCGCGTTCAATCTTCCCATTCCAGTTCCGCAAACGCGGTCGAAACATTTTTGCGGTGAAAATCGTCGAAGAGCTTCCATTCGGATTTTGCCTGATAGCCGATCGATTCGAGCGCCTGCTCCAAGAAACCTCCGCTTTTGATCAAGGCCCTGATGTCGGTCAGCAGCGCCTGCAAATAACGCTTTTCGGCTTGCAGGCTTTGCGGCCAGTCGGTGACTATGGGGCCGTGCCCCGGAATCACCGTTTTGTAAGGATGACGTTCCAGTTGCTCGATCTCCGCGAGCCAGCCTTTCAAACTGCCGTCGATGACCGGCAGGTGTTCGAGGAACAAGAGATCGGCCAACCAGAGGGTATCGGTCAACGGATCATAGATCGACAAATCGTTGTCGGTATGCGCGGGCCGATGCGCGGTCAGTTTCAGGATGCGTCCGCCGAGATCGATGTCGAGTTGCTTTTCGACCGCAATATCGGGCGGAATGATGTCGCCCGCGGTTAAATCTATCCCCAACAATTCCTTGGCCTTGGCCAGATAAAACCGGCCGCGCGCGGCCATCGCCCGGGCCAGATTATGATGGCCGACAAACTTGACGCCGTCCGCCTTGAACACGCTGTTGCCGTAGATATGGTCGGGATGCACATGGGTGTTGATCACATAACAGATCGGCTTATCTGTCGTATGCTGGATCGCAAGGGATAGCGCCCGGCCCTGATCCGGATTGCCGCCGGTATCGATCACCGCGACACAGCGTTCGCCGACGATGAAGCCGATATTCGCGATCGCGCCATGGTTGTGAGTGTCCGGGATTTCATGCGGCCCCTGATGCACGTAGATGCCGGGGGCGACCTGTGTCACCGACAGCACGTTGGCGGCTGCCGCGGGCCGCATCGCAAATAACAGCAGCGCCGAGCACACCAGCAGCAAGGCTCGAAACGGGATTTTATTCGCTCGATCGCGACTCGACATGGGCTTGCCTTGAGGATGATTGAGGAGATGAATAGAGGGACGAAAAGCCCCGCTCGATTGCAGATTATATAGAGGAAACGTAAGCCGCGAGAAGCGAATCGATTCGCCTCTCGCCATTGCCTGTCCTGTCCCAAGGCTGGGTAAAAACAGCTGGATTCCGGGACCGAAAGCTCGGGAGAGCTTATTTTTCGGCCGCTTCCTTTTTCAGCTCTTCAACCAATTGTTTGGCCGGAACATAGCCGGGCAACAAATCGCCTTTTGCGGTGATGATGGCGGGCGTACCGTTCAGTCCGAACTCCTGAACCAATTGCATGTGTTGGTCGACCGGATTCTTGCAGGTCTTTTCTTTTAACGGCAGGCCTTTTTTGGCATTGGTCAGAGCGGCATTACGGTCGTCGGCACACCAGACCGAAATGGCTTTTTTATAAGAGTCCGAGCCCTTGCCGGCGCGGGGAAAGAACATGTAGCGTACCGTGATGCCTTGAGCAAGATACTGATCGATTTCGGAATGCAGCTTGCGGCAATAGCCGCAGTCGATGTCGGTAAACACCGAAACCGTGTATCTTGCGATTTTCGGCTTGAAGATGATCATGTTGTCTTCGCCGAGCTTTTCAATCGCCGCCTTGCGCACGCCGCTCATTTTCTTCATCACCGCAACCATTTTTTCTTCGGTCAAATCGGTGCGTGAAGCCAGGTCGACCAGATGCCCCTGCAGCAGATATTTGCCGTCTTCGGAAACGTAGATAATATTCGCCCCGACTTCGACCTCGAGCAGACCTTTGATTTCGGAGGGTTTGATCGAATCGATCTTGATCGACGGATCGGCCTTTGCCAGCGCTTTCTTGACGTCGTTCTCATCCGCACGCAGCGTGCCCACGGACAATGCCGATACAGCAAAAGCAACAACAGAAATAATTTTCTTCATGATCTGCTCGTTTAAAGTTGTGAAAAGAGTCTTGCGGATTTGGAAAAAGATACAATCAGAAGATTGTCTATTGAAACAGGCGCTGAATATCCATGATCATGCCCAATGCCATCAGCGTGACCAGGATCGCAATGCCGATCTGCTGAAAGAATAGCTGGCTTCTCTCGGAAAGCGGTTTGCCTTTAACGGCTTCGATGCCGAAAAACAGCAAATGGCCGCCGTCCAGCACCGGGATGGGCAACAAATTCAACACGCCAAGACTCACGCTGACCAGCGCGATGAACTTCAGGAAATGCACGAAGCCGATGTTAGCGGATTCGCCCGCATATTGCGCGATGCTGATCGGGCCGCTCAAGTTTTTGACCGAGGCCTGGCCGAGCACCATCTTGCCCATCATTTTCAGCGTCGAAAACGAATAGTCGTAGGTCTTGATGAAGGCCGCGGGCACCGCTTCGAGCGGGCCCAGCGAATAGCTGGCCGTCAGCGAGTTTCTGATGTCTTCGGGAATGAACACCGAGGCGCCGATCTTGCCCTCGGCCTTCGGCGCTTCGCCTGCGCGGGCCGACGGAATCTCTACGACTTTCGGCGTGATCGACAAGGCCTGGCGCGCACCCTCGCGCTCGACTTCGATCGCTATCCGTTGGCCTGGATGGCTTCTGACATACTCGACCCATTGCTGCCAGTCGCCGATCGGCGCGCCATCCGCGCTGATCAGCAAGTCCCGAGGCTTCAGACCGGCTGCCAAGGCAGCCCCGTCCGGCAACACCTTGTCGATAACCGGCGGCAATTTCGGCACCCAGGGAGTGAATCCGAGACGCTTATACAGCTTCTCGGGATCGGAGACATCGGCATGGTCCAATTTGACCCACCGGACATCTTCCCTGCCCTCCCTGTCTTTGACGATCAGCTTGATTTCCTGGTCGCCGTCGAGCGCCGCGCCGATCAAGACATTCAATGTCTCGGTCCAGGTCGGCGTCGGCTTATTATTGACCGAAACGAATTCGTCGCCTTCGAGCAGACCCGATTCCGCGGCGATCGTGCCCGCTTCGATCTTGCCCAGAATCGGCTTGGCGCCTTCTTCACCGACGACCAAGGCCACCCAGAATAACAACACGGCCAGAATCAGATTAAAAATCGGCCCCGCCGCGACGATCGCGGACCGTGCCGCCAGTCCTTGCCGGTTGAAGGCATAGGGCAAATCCTGGCTTTTGACTTCACCCTCGCGCTCATCGACCATCTTCACATAGCCGCCCAGCGGTATCGCCGACAGCACATATTCGGTCGCCTCCGGCGTTTTCTGGTAAGACCATAAGACCTTGCCGAAGCCGACCGAAAAGCGCAACACCTTGACGCCGGCCTTGCGCGCGACCCAGAAGTGCCCGAACTCGTGGAACGAGACCAGAATGCCGATCGTGAGGATGAAATAGAACAGAGTGCTCATGAAAAATTAGCCGGTCAATTGATCGATAATTCGATTAGACACGATTCTAGCTAATTTATCCTGATCCAAAATAATTTCGAGCGAGTCGGCCGCCCTGACTTCGACCGCCTCCATGCAGCGTTCGATAATCACCGGAATGTCGGTAAAGCGCACCCGGCGATTCAGGAAGGCATCGACCGCGATTTCGTTGGCCGCATTCAATACCGCCGGCATCGTGCCGCCGGTTTCGATCGCCTGGTAGGCCAGGCGCAAGCAAGGAAAGCGTTCCAGGTTCGGCTCTTCGAAATCCATCTGGCGGACCGTGAAGATATTCAAAGGCTCCACGCCGGACTCGAAGCGCTCCGGCCAGGCCAGTGCATGCGCGATCGGAACGCGCATGTCCGGGTTGCCCATCTGCGCGAGTACGGTGCCGTCGATATAATCGACCATCGAATGAATCACGCTTTGCGGATGAATCACGACCTGGATCTGTTCCGGCTGCATGTTGAACAACAGGCAGGCTTCGATCATTTCGAGGCCTTTGTTCATCATCGTCGCCGAATCGACCGAGATTTTCTTGCCCATGTCCCAATTCGGATGCGCGACCGCCTGTTCCGGAGTCACAGTCACCAGATCGGCGACCGGCGTCTGCCGGAACGGGCCGCCCGAGGCGGTCAACAGAATGCGCCGGGCCGTCTTCGCGCTGACGCCGGTTTCATAAGCCGCCGGCATGCATTGAAAGATCGCGTTGTGTTCGCTGTCGATTGGCAAAAGCTGCGCGCCCGACTCGGCGATCGCCTGCATGAAGATGTCGCCCGACATCACCAGGGCTTCCTTGTTCGCCAGCAACACCGTCTTGCCGGCCTTCGCCGCCGCCAATGTCGGCAGTAATCCTGCCGCACCGACGATCGCGGCCATCACCGAATCGACAGAGTCCAGTGTGGCGGCTTCCGACAAGGCCTCGGCCCCGGCCAGCACCTTCACTTCAGCGACCGCGGTGCCGGCGATTTTTTCCTTGAATGCTGCGGCTTTCGCTTCGTCGGCGACCACGACCAGTTCCGGCCGATGGCGCAGGCATTGTTCGAGCAACAAGTCGACATTGTTGTTCGCGGTCAGCGCGACGACCTTGTAAAGATCAGGATGTCTTGCGACCACATCGAGTGTGCTGACGCCGATCGAGCCGGTCGCCCCGAGTATGCAGATGCCTTTCATCAGACCAGCCCGGAAATCAAGTAAATGCCTGCATAAAACAACGGAATCGCCGCGATAATGCTGTCAACCCGGTCCAGAATGCCGCCATGGCCAGGCAGGATCGCACCGCTGTCCTTGACGCCGCGCTGGCGTTTGACGACGCTGAAAAACAGGTCGCCGTAAACCGAAATCAACACGGTCAATACCGACAACAAGGCGAAATCGGCCGCGAAAACATAATTGAAACCGTAAATCAGGCTCAGCACGATCGCGCAGACCACTGCGGCCCCCAAGGCGCCGTAGAAGCCCTCGACCGTTTTGCCTGGGCTGATGTCCGGCGCCAATTTGGTTTTACCGTACTTCTTGCCGACGAAATAAGCGCTGATGTCGGCCGCCCAGATCAGGATCAGGAAATACATCGTCATCGGCGGCTCGTAGAAAGTGCGCAGCCGGCTCAGGAACATCCAGCAGGCGAGCAGGATGAACCAGCCGATCAATACCTTATAACGCAAACGCAGTTGCAGGTTCAGCACCGAGTGCGGCAGGTTTCTGATGCAAATCATCGCCACGATCCAGAACAGAATCGGCGGGATCACCAGCCATTCGAGGATACCCGAATACAGCCGGATTTCCGGCCAGTTGGTCCATTGCGCCAACAGTTCCAGGAACTGTGTCCAGAGCTGCAGCCCGACCATCGGCACGACCAGCGCCAGCAGAAACAACACTCTTTTGGCGATCGATTGCACATCGATCAGATACAGCCATTCCCAGGCTGCGGCCAAGGTCAGGACGGCGAGCAGCAGGGAAAAATATTCGGAAGGCAGTGTGAATACCGCCGTGGCAATCAGGGCGGCCAGAATCGATGCAGTGATAATTCGCTTGAGCAACATTGTTATAATTATCGTTAAAGTTAGAGGGTAAGCGTTTTGCCGAGCACCTGTTCGCCGGTATGACCAAAGCGCCTTTGCCGGCTTTTGAAACTCAAGATCGCCCCGTCGAGCGCTTTCTGGTCGAAATCAGGCCAGAGGGTATCGGTGAAATACAATTCGGTGTAGGCGAGTTGCCAGAGTAAAAAATTACTGACCCGCTGTTCACCGCCGGTTCTGATGAATAAATCCGGTTCCGGCAAATCCGCGGTCGATAAATGGCGATTGATCAGATTTTCATCGATGTCCTGCGCCTGCAATTCGCCGGCCGCTATTTTTTGATTGACCGCGCGAAACGCCTGGCATAAATCCCAGCGGCCGCCGTAGTTGACCGCTATCACAACGGTCAATGCGGTATTGCCTTGGGTTTGCGCTTCACCTGCGGCCATTTGCTCTTGCAAGGCCTCGGGGAAGCGGCTCCGGTCGCCGATAAAGCGCAAGCGGATATTGTTCTGATGCAAGCGATCGATTTCGGCCCGCAAAGTCACCAGAAACAATTCCATCAGCAGCGAGACTTCCTCGGACGGACGCCGCCAGTTTTCGCTGCTGAACGCGAACAGTGTCAGCACCTCGACCCCTTCCTGGGTGCAATGCTCGACGATTTTGCGGACCGCCTTCACGCCGGCCCGGTGACCGACCGCGCGCGGCATGAAACGCTTTTGCGCCCAGCGGCCGTTGCCGTCCATGATAATCGCAATATGGCGAGGCACGCCGTTGTCGGTGGAGTTAAAGCTTGCGTTGCCTGACGACATGGCTGGCATCCGCATCAAATCGACAACAAATCGGCTTCTTTGGCTTCCAACAACTTTTCGACTTCCTTGACATATTGGTCGGTGATTTTTTGGATTTTATCTTCCGCATTGCGCGCGTCGTCCTCGGAAATCAGTTTTTCCTTCAAGGCTTCCTTGATCGCATTGTTCGCGTCGCGGCGGATGTTGCGAATCGCCACGCGGCCGTTTTCGGCCTCGTGTTTGACCACCTTGACCAGATCACGGCGGCGCTGTTCGGTCAATGCCGGCAGAGGAATCCGGATCGTCATGCCGGTGGTGGACGGGTTCAGGCCGAGATCCGACTTCATGATCGCCTTCTCGATCGCCTGCACCATGGTTTTTTCCCATGGCGTAATCGTCAGCGTCCGCGCGTCCTCGACCGCGATATTCGCGACCTGGGACAGCGCCGAATCGGTGCCGTAATAAGACACGCTGATCTGGTCAAGCAGGCTTGGATGTGCGCGCCCGGTCCGGATCTTCGCAAATTCGTGTTTCAGGGCTTCGATGCTTTTGCCCATGCGGGCCGCTGCGTCCTGTTGAATGTCACTAATCATTATTTTGCTCCTCGTTCAATCAGCGAACCGATTTCTTCGCCCTTCATCAGCCGCATCACCGCGCCTTGTTCAAAGATATTCATCACCCGCATCGGAATGTTATTGTCCCGGCACAGCACCAGCGCTGTGGTGTCCATCACATTCAAGCGTTGATCCAGCGCCTCGTCATAAGTCAGACGCGGATAGAAGACCGCGTCCTTGACTTTGGCGGGGTCGGCAGAATACACGCCCTTGACCTTGGTCGCCTTGATCATCAGCCCGGCGTTGATTTCGATCGCCCTGAGACTGGCCGCCGAATCGGTCGTAAAAAACGGATTGCCGGTGCCGGCCGCAAAGATCACGATGCGGCCTTTTTCCAGATGGCGGACAGCGCGGCGGCGAATATAATCCTCGCAAACCTGATTGATTTTCAGCGCGGACATCACCCGGGCCTGCAAGCCCTGATGCTCGAGCGCGTCCTGCATCGCCAGCGCATTGATCACGGTCGCCAGCATGCCCATTTGGTCGCTGGTGACCCGATCCAGTCCCTCGGACGCCTTTTCCGCGCCGCGCAGGATATTGCCGCCGCCGATCACCAGGCCGACCTGAACGCCGAAATCGGATAATTCCCGGATTTCGGCGGCCAGACGGCCCAGGATGTCGGAGTCGATGCTGCCGCCCGCTTCGCTCATCAGCGCCTCGCCGCTCAGCTTTAATAAAATTCTCTGGCAAATCGGTGTTTTCATAAGTTTGTCGGATGGTTTATTAATAGCTTGTTACAAGGTCTGCCGTCAGCCCAGTTTAGCTGGCCCGCACCTGCGCCATCACTTCTTCGGCAAAGTTTTCTTCTTTCTTTTCGATGCCTTCACCGACTTCCAGACGGGCAAAACGCACGACGCCGTTGCCCTTTGACGACACCAGCTTGCCGACCGAGATTTTGTCGTCCTTGATGAACGGCTGACCCAGCAAGGTCACTTCCGCGAAGAATTTGCTGATGCGTCCGGCCACCATTTTTTCGATGATGTCGGCCGGTTTGCCGCTTTCTGCGGCCTGCGCCTTGAAGATTTCCTTTTCCTTTTCGATCGTTTCAGCAGAAATCTCGGCGTCGGAAACGCAGATCGGCTTGCTCGCCGCGATATGCATCGCCACGTCCTTGCCCAATTCCTTGTCCGCTTGGGTCAGCTCGACGATCACGCCGATCTTGCTGCCGTGCAGATAGCAGGCGGTGCCGCCTTCGGCGGTGTGGAATTTTTGGAAACGTCTGACCGTGATGTTTTCGCCCAGTTTCGCGATCAGCGCGCGGCGGGTTTCTTCAACGGTCACGCCGTCGCCGAGTTTCACATCGAGCAATTGTTCGTCGGTCGCGGCATCGGCGCTCAACAGCGCAGTCGCCACATCGTTCACGAATTTGACGAAGTCGGGCGATTTGGCGACGAAATCGGTTTCGCAGTTGATGTCGACGATCACGGCGGTTTTTTCATCGTCGCTGATCTTGACGCCGATACTGCCTTCCGCCGCGATACGGCCGGATTTCTTATCGGCTTTCGCAAGGCCTGCCTTGCGCATGTTTTCGATGGCCAACTCCATGTCGCCGTTTGCCTCTTGCAGGGCCTTTTTACATTCCATCATGCCGGAACCAGTTCTTTCACGCAGTTCCTTAACCATACCTGCAGTAATACTCATTCTTTATGTTTCCTAATCTTGTCATCACTATGAAAACGCCCCCAAAAGGAGGCGTTTTCCGGTCTCATCGAACAGCCTGTTTGGGCTTATTCGGCTGCTGGAGTCTCTTCAACGAAGTCATCCGCCTTGGCCGACAATCCTTGGGTCGCGGCTCTCGCTTCCTGAATCGCGGCGGAAGCGCTTTCGCAATACAACTTGACCGCGCGGATCGAGTCGTCATTGCCCGGAATCACATAATCGATGGCTTCCGGCGAGTTGTTCGAATCGACGATACCGACCACCGGAATGCCCAGTTTGCGGGCTTCGCTGATCGCATTTTTCTCGTAACCGACATCCAGCACGAAAATCACGTCCGGAATGCCTCTCATGTCTTTGATGCCGCCCAGGCTGCGCTCGAGCTTTTCGAGTTCGCGTTCCATCATCAGGGCTTCTTTCTTGCCGAAACGCTGATACAGGGTGCCGTCGGCCTTCATCGCTTCCAGTTCCTTCAGGCGATTGATCGACTTTTTGATGGTCTTGAAATTGGTCAACATGCCGCCCAGCCAACGATGGTTGACATAAGGCATGCCGCAACGGATCGCTTCTTCCGCAACCACTTTGCGCGCCGCTTTCTTGGTGCCGACAAACAGGACGCTGCCCTTGTTTGCGGACATTTGACCCAGATAATTCATCGCGTCGTTGAACAAAGGCAGCGTTTTTTCCAGATCGATGATATGGATCTTGTTACGGGCGCCGAACAGGTACGAAGCCATTTTCGGGTTCCAGTAACGGGTTTGGTGTCCGAAGTGAACACCCGCTTCCAACATTTGACGCATTGAAACTGCCGCCATTAATTTTTCTCCTCAGTATAAAGTTTCGGAACCAAGTTCCGGTGGGTTACGCCTCCCCTTACCCCGCTTGCCAACCCGCCGCAATATGAAAAAGCAGGCACCCTGGCAAGTGTGACGGTAAGGGTGAGTATTTATTTCAGAAAAACTGAACCTAACTTTATACCATATTTTGACGAAATCGACAAATCCAATTCCCGGCCTTTTGCCGCCATGCTTTGGCGCAAGCGCCGCAAAATGCGGGCAAATTGCCCGCCATTTTACCGAGATAATCCGCGCCAAAGTTCGTCCAAAGTGGATATATGATATATTGACGCGCTTTTTACGGCAAAACTCAGCGTTTTCCTGGCGCCGTAAACCCTGAACTATTATTTTATTGAACTTTTTAAATTGCATTGAGTCTTTGCCCAAGCTATGAGCATCACCATCAAAACCGAATCCGAAATCGAAAAAATGCGCGTCGCCGGCCGTCTGGCCGCCGAAGTGCTGGAAATGATCGAACCGCATGTCGTGCCGGGCATTACGACCAATGAATTGAACACTATCTGCCACGATTACATCGTGAACGTGCAAAATGCGATTCCGGCGCCGCTGAATTACCACGGCTTTCCGAAATCGATCTGCACCTCGATCAACCAGCAGGTCTGTCACGGCATTCCCTGCGAAAAAAAACTGAAATCCGGCGACATCATCAATATCGACATCACCGTGATCAAGGATGACTATCACGGCGACACCAGCAAGATGTTCTGTGTCGGCGAGGTCAGCCCGTACGCCCAGCGCTTGATCAAAGTGACGCAGGAATCGATGTATCTGGGCATTCAGCAGGTCAAACCCGGCGCGACGCTGGGCGACATCGGCGAGGCGATCCAGAAACACGCGGAAGGCAACCGCTATTCGGTGGTCAGGGAATTTTGCGGACACGGCATCGGCAAAGTCTTTCATGAAGACCCCCAAGTGCTGCATTACGGCAAAGCCGGCGCCGGCGAAGTGCTCCGGCCGGGCATGATCTTCACGATCGAACCGATGATCAATATCGGCAAACGCCATATCAAGGTCTTGTCGGACGGCTGGACCGTCGTGACCAAGGACCGCAGCCTGTCCGCGCAATGGGAGCACACCATACTGGTCACCGCCGACGGCTACGAAATACTGACGTTACGCCAGGAAGAAAGGTAAAACCCTTGAACGACTCCACCGCTACCCTGCCCCTCACGGGTTCCGACAGCCTGCCGTTCTTTAAGCAGCTGCTCAAAGAAAAGGACTGCGAACTACGCCTGCAATTCGATCCGCATCAGTCGGTGCTGCCGCTGCTGCACGCCAAATCCGATTTCATCGACACGATCCTGTGCCGCTGCTGGCGCCTGTTTCTCGGCGACCATGCGCCCCGCCTGAGCCTGGTCGCGGCCGGCGGTTACGGCCGGCGCGAGTTGTTTCCGTATTCCGATATCGACATCATGGTCCTGCTCGATTCGGAAGGCGACGCTCCGCATCAGGATGCGCTGGTGCAGTTTTTCACCTTTCTCTGGGACATTGGCCTGAAACCCGGCCACAGCGTGCGCACGATCAAGGAATGCGTGCGCCTGGCGATGGACGATCAGACCATCATCACCAGCTTGATGGAAATGCGGCTGATTTGCGGCAATCAGGACCTGTATGAAACGCTCAGGGGAGACATTTCGCCCGACAAGATTTGGCCTTCGGACCAGTTTTTCGCCGCCAAGATGGAAGAGCAGCGCCAGCGCTACGCCAAATTCCATGACACCGCCTACAACCTGGAGCCGAACATCAAGGAAGGCCCCGGCGGACTGCGCGACCGTCAGGTCATCGCCTGGGTATTCAAGCGCCATTACAATTCCTCGACCCTGAAGGAGCTGATCAAATACGGTTTTCTGCCGGTTTCCGAATATAACGAACTGGTCGATGCGGTCGAGGTGCTCTGGCGCATCCGCTACGCCCTGCATTTACTGACCCATCGCTGCGAAGACCGGTTGATTTTCGACTATCAACGCGAACTGGCCACGCAATTCGGCTTTAGCTGCGCCGATCAGCATTACAATCAGGATGTCGAGCTGTTCATGCAGTTCTATTTCAAAACCGTGCAGGGTCTCGAACGCTTGAATGAAATGCTGCTGCAGTTGTTTCACGAACGCTTCATCAACGGCCATACCGACATCAAGCCTATTCCCGAGAACGCGCAATTCGTTGCGATCAACGGCTATCTGGAAGCGGTCGACGAGCAGATTTTCGCCAACCGTCCGGTCGCCCTGCTCGAACTGATTCTGATCCTGGAGCAAAATCCCGAACTCAGAGGGGTGCGCGCAACCACGATCCGCCTGATCCGTAAAAGCCTGCACCTGATCGACGATGCTTTTCGCCAGGACAAGACCGCGAACCGGCTGTTTGTCGAAATCTTCCAGCAGCCTAGAGGCCTGACCCACCAGCTCAGGAGGATGAACCGCTACGGCATCCTGGCCGCCTACCTGCCCGCCTTCGCGAACATCGTCGCCCGCATGCAGTACGACCTGTTTCATATCTACACGGTCGACGAGCATACGCTGTTCGTTATCCGCAACCTGCGCCGCTTTTCGCTCGAAAAACACAAGGACGAACTGCCGTTCTGCAGCCAGATCTTTCTGTTAATCGGCAAACCCGAACTGCTTTATTTTGCCGGGCTTTTTCACGACATTGCCAAAGGCAGAAACGGCGACCACTCGACGATAGGCGAAGACATCGCCAAGGAATTCTGCCAGCAACACGGTTTTTCCGCGCACGGCACCAAGCTGATCGGCTGGCTGGTACGCCATCACCTGATCATGTCGATGACCGCGCAGCGCAAGGACATCAGCGACCCGGAAGTGATCCATGAATTTGCCCAGCAGGTCGGCAGCGTCGAATACTTGAATCATCTCTACCTGTTGACCGTCGCCGACATTCGGGCGACCAATCCCGAACTGTGGAATTCGTGGAAGGATTCGCTGCTGAAGGAGCTCTATGCCGCGACCCATCAGATGCTGCGCCGGGGCTTGCCGAACCCTGTCGGCCAGACCGACCGCATTCTCGAAACCAAGAAAGAAGCGCGCGAGGAACTGATTCAGCTCGGTTTGTCCGAACAGGACATCGACGCCTCCTGGCGGCATGCGAACGACGATTATTTCCTGCGCTATTCGGCCGATGAAATCGTTTGGCATACGATCGCGATTGCCTCTTCCAGCGAAGCCGAGTTGCCGCTGGTCTTGCTGCGTCCGCAAACCCAGCACGGCAGCGCGGAAGTTTTCGTCTATACGAAAAATGAAGGCAACATCTTTTCGATCAGCACCGCGACGCTGGACCAATTGGGCCTGACCGTGCTCGACGCCCGAATCATGACGACCACGGACAATTATGCCTTGAACAGTTTTCAGGTGCTCGAACAAAACGGCCAGCCGATCCGGGATTTGATCCGGGAAGTGCACATTTGCTCTTCGCTGCGCAACAATCTATTGCATAAGACGGTCCAGGAGCGCAAAAACATTCATCGCCAGTCCCGGCAAGCGAAACACTTTCCGATCCCGACCAGCATCCAGTTTCATGCCGACCCTTTGTGCCATTGCACGATCATCGAATTGATCACCACCGACAGAGCCGGACTGCTTTCGAAAATCGGCCGCGCCTTCCTCAAGCAACAGATCAATCTGCATAACGCCAAGATCACCACGATCGGCAGCCGCGCGGAGGATATATTCTACATCACCGACAGCACCCTGCGGCCGATTACCGATCCCGGCGCCCTGGAAAAACTCCGGGAAGAAATCATCAGCTCCCTGGAAAGATAACAGCCGGTCAAGACGGATATGACAGCCTAACCGCTCCCTGAATTTAAACGGCCTTGACGCCCTGCATCAAAGCCGTTTGAGGGCACGGAAAGCCCCGTAACCCACTTTTCCATCTGGTCGCAAAGCACCAGATAGGGATACAAATGAGTCGGTGCGAGATGGTTGACCTCCTCGACAAGATCGAAATAACGGATCATCTCGCCATGCGCTTTAGACGCCGCGAAATAGGCGGCGCACGAAGGCGCGGCACTGGCCACGATCTCGAGCAATAAATCGCCGGCCAGCGTCATCAATTTTTCCCGCAAGGCCCCGCAGACCCTGTCCTGCCACACATCCTGGCTCGGCAACAAATTTAGCCGCGCAAAGACCGCATCCAGCCTCAGCAACGCGGTGATTTCCCGATAAAGCCGCGAAACAGCCGCAACATCCTGCTGCGCCTTTGCCGCCAGATCCACCAGCCATAAAAAATCATCCAGGCCGGCGATGAAAGCCATCCTGAGGGCGAGTTCACTTGCCAAGCCCTGGCCTTGATAGTACGCCAGGCGCGCCTTGATCGACTCATCATCCAAGCCAACCTGTTCGCCGAAATAGCGCCAAGCGTCCTGCAAGCCCCGCCGATAAAATTCCATGGTCGCGGCGTCGGGCCGAACCCGGTGCTGACGGCGCAACATCCAGCCGCAGAAGCGGTCGAGAAGGCTTTCGATGTCGAGCAAGCACTGATATTGCAGCGCCGCCGGGACTTGATTATCCAGACTCTCGATACGCCGTCGCAGATCATCCGCCTCCAGGAGGCGTTCAAAGCCGAGATACCAGTGGATCCGCGCCGACAGATCGTTTTTCTCGCCGTCAACAGGCGTGCTCAAAAAACGGCAGCCCGCCTGGTTGATGATCTTGTTGCTGATGAAGGTCGCCTTGATCTGCTCGGCTAACGGGTGCAGGGACAGCGCGTCCTGATACCCCTTCACGATCGGATCGGGAAAATAAGCGCTGAGATAAGCATCGCAGCATGGATCGCCGAGCAGATCCGAGTTCTCCTGAATCTGTTCGGTCAGAAACATTTTGGCGGCCGACATCAGCACCGCAAACTCAGGGCGAGTAATCACCTTGGACGCGCGGTTCTGCACGTCTTTCTCGCCGGGGAACAACTCGCTGGCGCCTTCGAAAAAGCCCGCAGCCTCCAGACGTTCGGCAACCTGGAAAAACAGCGTCGCGCTTTCGGCCGCGCGCAATTGTTCCAGCGACAGGCATTGGCTCTGCGCATAATTGTCCGCCAGCACCAAACGACTGACCTGCTCGGTCATCTCGGCAAACAAGGTTTGGCTGCCGACCAGCCGGTTCTTCTTGGTCAGCAGCGTCAGAAAGATTTTCAGGTTGACTTCATGATCGGAGGTATCGACGCCGGCCGAATTGTCGACCGCATCGGTATTGATGCGGCCGCCCTTCAGGCCGTATTCGATGCGCGCGAGTTGGGTAAAGCCCAGATTCGCGCCCTCGCCGACCACCTTCGCGCGCAGCAGGGCCGCATCGACGCGCACATTGTCGTTCGCGCGATCGGCGACCTCTTCATGTTTTTCGCTGCCGGCCTTCACATAGGTGCCGATGCCGCCGAGCCATAGCAGATCGGTCTCGGCGGTCAGCAGATACCGTATCAGCGATTCGCCGTCGAGCGAGCGGTAATGCACGCCGAGCCATTTTTTGACCTCGGGCGACAAGGTGATGTCTTTCGCGGAACGCGGATACACGCCGCCGCCTTGGGAGAGCAGCGCGCGGTCGTAATCGTTCCAACTGGAACCCGGCAGCTCGAACAGGCGCTTGCGTTCCCGCAGCGCCGCCTCGCCCTCCGGCGGATTCGGATCGAGGAAGATATGCTGACCGCTGAATGCCGCGCGCAAACGGATAACAGGCGACAGCAGCATGCCGTTGCCGAACACGTCGCCGTCCATGCTGCCGACCCCGACCACGCTAAACGCCTCGTTCTGGATATTTTTACCGACTTCACGGAAATGCCGTTTCACGCATTCCCAGGCGCCGCGCGCGGTAATCCCCAAGGCCTTGTGGTTATAGCCGTGCGAGCCGCCGCTCGCAAACGCATCGCCGAGCCAGAAGCGATAGTCTTTTGAAACCGCATTCGCGATGTCAGAAAACTGCGCGGTGCCCTTATCGGCCGCGACGACCAGATAGGGGTCGGGATCGTCGTACACGACCAGATGCGGCGGATGCGACACGGCCTGCGCCTCGTCATAATTATCGGTTAGGTCGAGCAGGCCCCTGATCAGCGTCAGATAGGCCTGTTTGCCGGCCTCCTTCAGATCGCTCCGCAGGCCGATGCTGGTCAATACGAAGCCTCCCTTAGCGCCGGTCGGCACGATCAGCGCGTTTTTGCTGATCTGGGTCTGCATCAGGCCGAGAATTTCGCCGCGAAAATCGTCCGGCCGGTCGGACCAGCGGATGCCGCCCCGCGATACCTTGCCCGCGCGCAGATGAATGCCCTGCATCGTCGCCGCATGCACATAAATCTCGTATTGCGGCTTCGGCGGCGTCATCTCGATCACGCCGAGGCTGTCGATTTTAAACGCGATCGAATAATCGGGCGATTGCCGGCGCAAATGAAAATTGCAGCGCATCGTCGCGTCGATCAGATTGAACAGGTTGCGCAAAATCCGGTCGTCATTCAGATCGGAGACCTTCTCCAGGCTTTGCAACAATTCCAGATGCATCGGCAGCAGCGCCTGCTCTTCCCGGGACTCGGCATCCTCGCCGTCCTGATAGGGCCTAAAACGCGCATCGAAATAATGAAACAGCGACAAGGCCACGCCGGGATTGCAGAGCAGCGCACGGTGGATGCTCGCGCGGGTCGTGCGATGGGCCAATTGCAGATAGTAATTCCGGTAGGCGCGCAGCACATCGATTTCCTGCCAGTCCATGCCGGTCAGGATGATCAGCTTGTTCAGCGCGTCGTTTTCGACGCGCCGCTCCAAAATCGCCTGAATCGCCGCCAACAGGCGCGGCCGGAGGCGCGCCATCGGCATGCAAGGATTTTGTGCGGGCTTGATCGTGAAGCTCTTGATAAAGTACGGCGAGCCTTCGACATCGGCGAGGAATTGCACCTGATCCATCGCCCGAAGATGCAGATTTTCGAGCACCGGGATGTATTCGTCGAGAAAGCGTTCCTCGCGGCTGTAAAAATGCAGCCGGTAATGCTCGACTTTTTGGCTCGGACTCAGCAATCCTGCCGACGGACATCCTGCCGTCTGCAGGCGCTCCAGATGCAGCAGGTCTTTCAGCGCAAAGCGCGGCGGGACCAGCGCCTGATAGTTCTGGGTCGCCAAGGACCGGTATTTGGCGCACAACGCGCGCCCCTTGTCCTTGCCCAGCGCGCGCTCGGCCAGCTTCAGCAAGGCATGAGGCCAGGTTTCGCCGCTTCCCTTCATCAGCGCCCCAGTCATTTCAGATGCTTGATGATTTCGAGCACGTTACCGTCGTTGATCCGATTGTAGGTGACAGAATCCATGAACGTGCGAATGAAAAAAATCCCCATGCCGCCTTCCTTCGGGTGCTCGAAATCCGGGATGTCGACCTTTTCGAGGTCGAAGCCCTGGCCGTGATCGTAAACCTTGATATTCAATTCCTGATCGTCGATATGAATCGTGATGCGGACCGTATCCTTCGGATCATTGTAATTGGCATGCTTGATCGCATTGGCGGTCGCCTCGGTCAAGACCAGATTCAGGTGATACGCCAAGGCCTCGCGATCGCCGGCATATTCCTCCAGATCCTTCGCAATTTGCTCGCCGATACTGCCGATCAGATTCAGATACTTGGTCTGCGTCGGGATAATCACTTCAACCTGGATAATGGGATCGCACATGGTCAACCTTCAACTGTCACTTCCGATGGCTTCTGTTAGATCACCATAAATCTCAAAAATTCGGTTCAGCCGCGTTAATTCGAACATCGACAGCACCTGTTGCTTACAGCCCGCCAAAATAAACCGGCCCGACTTCGCCATCACATTCTTGTGCCCGGACAACAGAGCACCGAGACCCGAACTGTCAATGAAGCGCACCTTATCCAGCTGCACGACGATATTGACTTCGCCCTGCTCGATCAGACGCAGAAACATTTCCTTCAAGCCGGCCGAATTGTGCGCGTCGATGCGCTCCTCAAGCACATTCAACACACTGTAGCCGTTGATTTTCTCCAGATTCGCATTCATCGCTGCTTCCATTTTATCGTTGTTCATATCAGATCCTGCCCCTGCCAGATCACACCGGCAGGCTTGCGGTTTCCTGTTGGCGGGACAACTTTGATCCGCCATATCGAGACAATGGCTAGACTTTCGTTTCCCGGCTGATTATCATGCGAAGGACATCGTCTGTAAACGGTGTTCCGCTCCTAATCGCTCAGACAAATAAACACGCTGTCTTGCTCATCGGCCACAAGCGTCGAAGCCTGGTCTTTCGCTGAGTGTACCATAATAACTATAAAGCTATTTGAGGTGTTCGATGTTAGAAAAACTCCAACCCGCCCCGATGTTCAGAGCGATGAACCAGAATAATCAGCTGGTCAGCCTGTACGATTTCGCCGGCGACAAAAACATCGTCTTGTATTTCTATCCGAAAGACGACACCCCCGGCTGCACGATCGAAGCCAACGACTTTACCGCGCTCGCCGACGAATTCGCCAAGCTCGATACGGTCGTGATCGGCGTCAGCAAGGACACTTGCCAATGCCATGTCGACTTCATCAAGAAGTACGACCTGAAAGTCGAACTGCTCGCGGACACCAAGGGCGAAATGTGCGTGAACTACGGGGTCTGGCGCGAACGCGAGAAAAACGGCGTCAAAAGCATGCACATCCTGCGCTCGACCTTCATCATCGACAAGGACGGCATCCTGCAGGACGTTGCCTACGGGGTCAACCACGAAGGCCATGCCCAGGCGACGCTGGACAAGCTGAAAAATCCGCAGCCTGAAGATGCGGAAGCAGCGGAAACAGCGGACGAGACTGAAGCCCCGGCAGAATAAGCGCTATTCAGCCGGATGGTGGGCGGAAAGGCTCCGCCCACGCCAATACTAACCGCTCACCGACCCTTGCAGACGGGTCATCCACGGCTCTTTGGTATGCGGATCGACATGGAACGCGAGCGCTTCGGGTTTGTGTAACAGCCCTTCCTCGCCGGAGGCATGCGGATTGAGCTGACGTTTTTCGACGAAATCGATCATCCGGCGGGTATTGTAGATCAACAGCACCCGGTTGCCGTTTTGCACCGGATAAATCTGGTAGGCCACGTTACTTTCGTCAAATGCCGGATTACGCGCCAGCAATCCTGCCAACCGGTCCTGGTCTCCCAGGGACAGCACGTTCAACAGCGAATCGTAGCGCCAGGCGATGATCAGGCGCAAATGCTCGGCCATGCCGCCGCCCCCCTGCTTCTCGCGCAAGATTTCCACCTGCTGGTCGGACAAGAGGAAGCTTTCGGCGACCAGATAATGCTTGCCGCGCTCGCCGTCGTTCGCGAACAGCGCCAGTTTGTCGAGCGCCGGGTCTTCGAGCGCGTTCAGAAACGATTCGGGCGAACGGATGTGCTTGTAGACGGTGATCACCCACGGCAGCGCGCGGCCGGTGTCTTCGAAGCGCGACTTCACGCTGTCGATCACGCCGGAGCGGAACAGTTCTTCCTCGCGCCCTTGCGGCTTTACGATGAACGCATCGACCGCCGCGATCTGAGTATGAAAACCGGCCTCCTTGAATTGCTTGACCAGGTTCGAATAACGCGGATGATAGGGGATGCTGGTGCCGTCATAGAGCAGGTTGTAGCCGAACGTGCGCGCATGGTCGGCGACCATGTCGCGCAGGCGGTTCGCGAACGGTTCGACATAGACGTAATCGTCGCTGTGATGGCCGGCGGTGGTCAGCACCAGATATAAATCGCTGACCTTGCGGAACTCATCCAATGACGCGATCACGAAATTGTCGCCGCACTGGGCTTTGGCGATCTCCTCGACCGCGGTCTTGCCGGCGCCGGCGCCGCCCATGCACATGAAAAGTTTCGGATTCGCATCCGGGGTTTTGCCTTCAAAGATCGCCGCTTTGGCCGCTTCCAGCTTCGCGATGATGTGGCCGAGGCGTTCGTAGGCGATTTCGACGGCGCGTTTCAGCCTGACATCGCCATCGGCCGCGATCAGCAAGCGGTTTTTCAGCGCCTCGTTATTGGCCAGCTTGAAAATCGGCGTTTTGCCGCCTTCGCAATGCCTGAGCAGTTCCATCAATTCGGTATGGCTCGGCAGACGCAGGCCGGTCAGCATGTTGATGTCCAGGCAGAACAGCGGCGCCACGTCATCCGCGCTGATCCGAACGCCATCGATGTCGTGTTTTCCCGCTTCACGCAGAGACTCGGTGCCCGGCAAATAACCGACCAGATGCTCGGAAACCCGGCGCGGAAAATCCGCGAAATGTTTGCCGGCCACAAAGTCTTCTTCATGCACGCTGTCGAGCGGCACCAGGCCGCCGTCGATTCTGACCAGGCAATCGATGCCGTTTTCGGTGCGGTGCGACAAAAACGGAATGCCGCCGACGAAGGTTTTATGTTCCGGCCATTTACCGAAAGCGTTCGACTGGTTTTGCAGGCTTTGCGTGCGCGTAGGATCGAGCGCATGTTCAAACGCGGTCGTCAGCGCGTCCAGCGAACTGCTCTGATCATGCAAAGCCTGCGCATCTTCGGCGCTCAGCCGGCGAAAATCGATGCCGGCTTCATAAACGCTCTTGAAGGCCGGCAGCTTGCCGAGCACGGTCATGAAAAAATCGAGCGTGATCCGGTTGCCGTACGAAAACGGCCGAATCCTGCGCATCTTCAGATAGAAACCGGCCAGGCGTTCGGCAATGTCGACGGTGCGGATCACGAAACCGTTATTGTCGAAAACGGCCGTGTCGCGGCACTTTTCATCGTCGAGCACGAGTCCCGCCACCGCCTTGCGGAATTGCTGACGCTTGCCCGGATCGAGCATCGACCCCGGCCGGTGCCCGACGGTCAGCTGTTCCTTCCAGTCCTGATACATCTCCCGGTGAATATGCGAGAACAGCTCGGTCAGATAGGTTACGCGCTTGGTTTGATCGTGCGAAACGGTTGCCTCGTTTTCCTGGCGCAGCGCGGACAGCAGCACGCAGCCGCGCGCGATCGCCAATACCGTGCGCAATTTCTTCAGTGGCTTGTATCCCGGAATGGGAGGAAGGACGCTATGATTCATGATGTCGAAAGGAGGCAAGAAAGACGAAGCGGCGGAAAAACATCCAACGGTCGCTTATTTTTTGCGGATATAAAAAATTTGCTGCCCCGCGTGCCGGGCAAACTCGATGATTTTATGCCCGGACTGGTCCGAATAAACGCCGATATCCAGATGCGCGGCCGGATCGGTCGCGATCATTCTGACCACATCGCCGCTGTCCATGTCCAGCAAGGCTTTTTTCAGGCGCAAGAGCGGCAGCGGGCAATGCAGGCCCGTTGCGTCGACTTCGATATCAAATTCAACCATCGTTCGATTTTAACTTGTAATGACTCGGTAAAGACCCCCTATAATACCATTCTCCCAACTCTCCGAGAATGATCGCAGCGAAATGGATTATTTCCCACTTTTTATAAACCTCAAGGACCAGCCCTGCCTGGTTATCGGCGGCGGCGAAGTGGCTGCCAGAAAGATCGAACTGTTGTCCCGGGCCGGCGCGCGCATCACCGTGGTGGCCGAAGAAATCGGCGGCAGCGTCACCTCGATCCAAACCAGCCCTCCGTTGACCTTGCTGCAAAAGCGCTTTGCGGCCGAGGACTTGGGTGAGGTTCGGCTGGTCGTGTCGGCGACCAATGACCACGAAACCAACGCCTGGGTCTCCCGCCTCGCGAAGGAGCGGAACATTCCGGTCAACGTGGTCGACAACCCGGCGCTGTGCAGCTTCATTTTTCCGGCGATCATCGACAGGTCGCCGGTGATCGCCGCGGTTTCCTCGGGCGGCGCCTCGCCGGTGCTGGCGCGGCTGCTTCGGGCCAAGATCGAAAGCGTCGTGCCGCCGAGTTACGGACGCCTGGCCCGGCTTGCCGAAAAGTACCGCGGCAAGGTCAAAGAGACGATTGAAAAGCCCGCGCTGCGGCGGATATTCTGGGAAAACCTGTTCCAGGGACGCGCGGCCGAACTGGTGTATGCGGGCAAGGACGAAGAAGCCGAGCACTATTTACAAGAAAGCCTGGCGCAGACCGATCCACAGCAAGCTACCGGCGAAGTCTATCTGATCGGCGCAGGGCCAGGAGCGCCCGATTTGTTGACCTTCCGCGCTTTGCGGCTGATGCAGCAGGCCGATGTGATCGTTTATGACCGCCTGGTCACCCCGGAAATTCTCGATCTGGCACGGCGCGATGCGGAAAGGATTTATGTCGGCAAACAACGCGATGACCATACCCTGCCCCAGGAATCGATCAATGTCTTGCTGGCCGACCTCGCCAAAGCCGGCAAGCGCGTCGCGCGAGTCAAAGGCGGCGATCCGTTCATCTTCGGCCGCGGCGGCGAGGAAATCGAAACCCTGATGCAGCAAGGCATTCCTTTTCAGGTGGTGCCCGGCATCACCGCCGCCTCAGGTTGCGCGACCTATGCGGGCATTCCGCTGACGCACCGCGATCACGCGCAGTCTTGCACCTTCGTAACCGGCCATCTGAAAGACGGCACGGTCAATCTGAACTGGACGCAGCTGGCCGCGCCGAACCAGACGATCGTGATCTACATGGGCCTGGTCGGACTGGAGCAGATTTGCGCATCGCTGATCGCCCACGGCAGCCCGAAAGACCTGCCGATCGCGTTAGTCCAACAAGGTACCACAGAGCATCAGCGGGTGATTACCGGCACGCTCGCCACGCTGCCGTCCCAGGTCGCCGGCGAACACATCAAGGCGCCGACGCTGATCATCATCGGCACGGTCGTGAGCCTGCACAGCAAGCTGGAATGGTTCAAGACGACTCAAGATCCCGCCAGTTGAATCGGCCTGCGTCAATCGGGCGTAAATCAGCGGATTTTCGCCCGAAACGCTAGCCCTGATCGCCAATCCTTGCGATAATAACGCCGGTTCAATTCAGTCCGTGTTCATTGTCAGCAGCGATAATAGCTCGCAACGAATTGATAGCGTCGATCGAAAAGAATAAGAATTGAAGTTTCCTGTTAAATTCCTTATCCTTAGCGAGTTTAACTATTAATCGGACTGTTCTGCAGTCCTTTCATCATCAAGAGAGGTCAACATGAAAAAATCATTAGCCACATTCGCGGGTATCGCTTTGATCACATTGAGCGGACAAGCTTTCTCCAGCGAAGCTACCGAAATCGGTAAAAAAATCTATGATCGTTCTTTCGGTCGCGGCTGCGGTACTTGCCACGACATCGCTTCTAACCCACAACTGTCTGAATTGATCAAAGCCGGCACCCTGGACAGAGCGAAATTCGAACAAGTTCTGCGCGACGGCAGAGGCGGCATGCCAAAAGCGCTGGATGAAATCATGAAAAACCCAGCCGTTAAAAAAGCCGGTCTGACCGAAGAACTGGCTGTTGATGATTTGTACGAATATCTGAAAACGAAATAAGCCTCTGCGCTTGGCAGGGTGTTGGATAACGCCCTGCTCAAGGCAGCGAGTGAGTTTTCGTAAACCCTTTCATAGAGCCAAGTTTACGCAAATTCACCTCAATAAAAAAAAGCCGCGTCTGCCATCTGGCAAACGCGGCTTTTTTATGTTCCGCAACAAGCCATTAGGGTTTGTGCAGATAATTCTTGATCGTTTGACGGTAAGTCAGGAGATTCAGATTCTTAAACCAGATGCCGGCGATCGCCGCCAACATCAAGCCGCAGGACGCCAGACTGACATAGATCAGACGCTTTAATTGCGACATCTCTTGCAGCACCTGCTCGTTAGTCTCGGCCGTCTTCTGAACCTTTTGCGCCGGTTCCGAATAGGAACGCAGCACCTTCACGTCGTTTTTCAAATCCTCGATCGTGCCCAACGAGCTGGCCGCCGCCCCCATTTTGATGCTGTCTTCGAGCATTCTGAGCTTGCTTTCGATCGAACCGCTGACCAGACCGATCACCTGGCCTTTCAACGCATTCACTTCGGAGCTCAGCACCGAATTGCCCTCGCCCGCATTCGCCAGGGTCGGCTGCTTTTTCGGATAAGCACCGGACTGATAGGGCGGAACCACAAAATAACCGAGAACAGCGACCAAAACAGTCAACAGACAAACAGTCCGCAGCAAGAACCGATTCGCCTTAACCAAAGCCTGAGCCGAAGGGATGCTTTGCAGTCTGCCTCGCACCTCGATGATCTGTGAATGAAATTCTTGATTTTCGCTCATCAATTAACGCCTCTCGAACCGGATAATCGCCCCCTATCCGGTTCAATTCTTTTTATAGTTATGAAAAGATCGTAATACTATGACTCGGCACGAATTATACAAGCTAATCGGTCATCGCCACATAATTTTTGTGAATCAGCGCAATTGTTTTGCCGCCGCAATCCGCATCCGAAGCGCATTCAGCTTGATGAAACCTTCGGCATCCTTTTGATTATAAGCGCCGCCGTCGTCCTCGAAAGTCGCGATGCTTTCGTCGAACAGACTGTCGGTATCCGACTGACGGCCGACCACGGTCACATTGCCTTTGTACAATTTGACTCTGACCTTGCCGTTCACATTGACCTGGGAGGCGTCGATCATTTGCTGCAACATCTGGCGCTCAGGGCTCCACCAGTAGCCGTTATAAACCAACGACGCGTAGCGCGGCATCAATTCGTCCTTCAAATGCGCGACTTCGCGGTCCAGCGTCAAAGATTCGATCGCGCGGTGCGCTCTCAGCATCACGGTGCCGGCCGGGGTTTCGTAGCAGCCGCGCGACTTCATGCCGACATAACGGTTTTCGACGATGTCGAGCCGGCCGATGCCGTTTTCGCCGGCAATCTTGTTCAGTTTCTCCATCACTTCGGCAGGCGTGTGCGGCACGTCGTCGATCGCGACGATGTCGCCTTGTTTGTAGGTCAATTCAAGATAGGTCGGCTTGTCGGGCGCGGTCTCTGGCGAAACGGTCCAGCGCCACATGTCTTCTTCCGGCTCAGCCCAAGGATCTTCGAGAACGCGGCCTTCATAGGAAATGTGCAGCAGATTCGCATCCATCGAATAAGGCGACGCCTTGCCTTTTTTCATTTCGACCGGAATGCCGTGCTTTTCGGCATAGTCGAGCAGGGTTTGCCGCGAAGTCAATTGCCATTCGCGCCATGGGGCGATGATGTGGATGTCCGGACGCAACGCATAAGCGCCCAGTTCGAAGCGCACCTGATCGTTGCCCTTGCCGGTCGCGCCGTGCGAAATCGCGTCGGCGCCGGTTTCATTCGCAATCTCGATCAGCCGCTTTGCGATCAAAGGGCGCGCGATCGAGGTGCCGAGCAGATATTCGCCTTCATAAATAGCATTGGCGCGGAACATCGGAAATACGAAATCGCGGGCGAATTCTTCGCGCAGATCATCGATATAAATTTCCTTAATGCCCATGGCTTGCGCTTTTGCGCGCGCCGGCTCGACTTCCTCGCCCTGCCCCAAATCCGCCGTAAAAGTCACGACTTCGCAGTCGTAAACGTCCTGCAGCCATTTAAGAATCACGGAAGTGTCCAAGCCCCCGGAATAAGCCAATACTACTTTTTTGATTTCCGACATAGCGCCTTAAATTTCTTGGTTAAAAATACCGCTAATTATACCGAAAGCGGACTCAGGATGACAGGACTGCGAGATCGGCGATCTTTTTCCGCCAGATGACTGGTGCGGTTTCGTGCACCGAAACGCCCCGGCTGTCGACCGCGACGGTGACCGGCATGTCTTCGACGACGAACTCATGGATCGCCTCCATGCCCAAATCCTCGAATGCGACCACGCGGGATTTACGGATCGCCTTCGACACCAGATAGGCCGCGCCGCCGACCGCCATCAAATAGACCGCCTGATGTTTTTTGATCGATGCGATCGCCTCGGGACCGCGTTCGGCCTTGCCTATCATGCCGAGCAAGCCGGTATCCGCCAGCATCGTTTCGGTGAATTTGTCCATCCGCGTCGCGGTCGTCGGTCCTGCCGGCCCGACCACTTCGCCCTGCACCGGATCGACGGGGCCGACGTAGTAGATGAATTTGTTCTTGAAATCGACGCCTTTCGGCAAGGCTTCGCCGCGCTGGATCAGGTCGGTCAGGCGCTTGTGCGCCGCATCGCGGCCGGTCAGCAAGGTGCCGCTGACCAATAAGGTATCGCCCGGCTGCCAGCTAGCCACTTCATCGCGCGTGACCGTATCGAGATTGACGCGTTTCGCCGGCGCGCCTTCCCGGCTGATTGCCGGCCAGTCGTCCAAACGAGGGGGCGCGAGTTCGGCAGGACCCGTGCCATCCAGTACGAAATGCGCATGCCGGGTCGCGGCGCAATTCGGAATCATCGCAATCGGCAAGTTCGCCGCATGGGTCGGATAATCGAGGATTTTAATGTCGAGCACGGTGGTCAGGCCGCCCAGTCCCTGCGCGCCGATGCCGAGCGCATTGACTCTTTGATACAGGTCGAGGCGCAGCTCCTCCAGCGCATTGCTCGGGCCGCGCGCGATCAGCTCCTGAATGTCGACCGACTCCATGCAGGCCTGTTTGGCCAGCAGCATCGCTTTTTCGGCGGTGCCGCCGATGCCGATGCCGAGAATGCCGGGCGGGCACCAGCCGGCGCCCATCGTCGGCACCGTTTTGAGCACCCAGTCGGCAATGCTGTCGGAGGGGTTCAGCATCGCAAATTTGGCCTTCGCTTCCGAGCCGCCGCCTTTGGCCGCCACATTCACTTCGACCTTGTCGCCCGGCACGACCTCCATATGGATTACCGCCGGCGTATTGTCTTTCGTGTTGCTCCGCTTGCCGGCCGGGTCCTGCAAAATCGATGCGCGCAAGACATTGTCCGGATTCAAATAGGCGCGCCGGACGCCTTCATTGACCATGTCGGCGACGCCGAGCCTTGCATCCCAGCTCACCTGCATGCCGATCTTCAAAAATACTGTCACGATGCCGGTATCCTGGCAAATCGGCCGCCTGCCTTCCGCGCACATTCGCGAATTGATTAGGATTTGCGCCATCGCATCCTTCGCGGCAGGATTCTGCTCTTTTTGATAGGCCGCATCGAGCGCCTGGATGAAATCAGCAGGATGATAGTAGGAGATATACTGCAAAGCATCGGCGATGCTTTGAATGAAATCGTCTTGTTTGATGATCGTCATACGGGGTTATTACCGGAGAGATGGAACAGACATGAATATTTTGACGGGGGTCGGCCAGCGCGCGTTTGCCGATCCATTCAGGATCAATAACGATCGAAGCGGACGTAAAAATCAATCAAAGAAGCCATGTCGTCAGGGCGCTTTTGGGGGCGCCCCGACCTATCTGATGGAAACCCCGCCAGGTTGTCAAACCCGGCAGGTCAACGTCAAATCGACTCGTCGATCTCTTCGATCGTCAGCGCCGATTTTTTAGTGTAATGCGGCAAGATGCTCATCAGCAGCGTAATCACCGTCGCCAGATACGGCACGGCCTGCACCGACAGCACGCCCATCCACAGCTTTCCGCTCAGATTGTCGAAATGCTCCAGTGAGTTCATGCCGACCACGCCTGCGATCAGCAACAGCAGCAGGAACAATTCCTGGCGGACCACCATCAGACCCGCGAACAGCGGCCCCTGTTTTTCATACTTCGGCGTACGCATGAACGGCTTGCCCGGAACGAACATGCCCTGCCAAACACCCCTTGCGACCGTATGAGTCAGCGCCAGGCCGGACAGCGAAGCGCCGAACGACTCCCAAATCGAGCACGGCACCTTGGCTTGATAGAGCCACAGGCTGCGCAGAATTTTAAAGGTAAACAAACCGATCGTCGGCAACAGGAACGCGGTAACCGGCAGTTCGCTGTGAATCGGATCGAGCAGAATCACGCCGGTCAAAATCAAACTGGCAACCGTAAATACCAGAGCCAGCGCATCCGAAAACCACGGCAGCCAGCCGGCGACGAAATAGTAGCGCTGAGCCGAGGTCAACGGCGACTTCTTGCTTGGGGTGAAACTCTTCCAGTGCGCCTTGATGATCTGCATCGCGCCGTAAACCCAGCGGAATCGCTGCGTCATGTAACCGGACATCGTATCCGGCATCAGGCCGCGGCCGAACGAATCCTTCACATAGACCGAATCGTAGCCGGCTTCATACAGGCGCAGACCCAGTTCGCTGTCCTCGCAGATGCACCATTCGGACCATTTGCCGACTTCGGACAGCGCCGATTTGCGCACCATCGTCATCGTGCCATGCTGGATGATCGCATTGTATTCATTCCGCTGCACCATGCCGATGTTGAAAAAGCCGGCATATTCCCAGTAGCAGAAGCGTTTGAAGGTGTTCACATGAGCGTCGCGGTAATCCTGCGGCGATTGCACGAAACCGACGTTCTCGTTATCGAAATAAGGCACCATCGCCTTGAGCCAGTCCGGCGACAGAATGTAATCGCTGTCGATCACCGCGATGATTTCGGCATCCGGAGCGGTCTGTTCGAGCGCATGGTTGATCGCGCCGGCCTTGAAGCCGGGCCAGTTTTCGAGATGGAAAAAGCGGAATTTCTCGCCCAGCCGTTCGCAGTCATCGCGCACCGGCTCCCACACCTCGGCGTCCTTGGTGTTGTTGTCCATCACCAGCACTTCATAATGCGGATAATCGAGCTTGGCCAGCGCCTCCAAGGTTTTCCGCACCATCATCGGCGGTTCGTTATGAATCGGCAGATGGATAGAAACCTTCGGATAACGGAATTCCGGCGTCGGCGTCAGCGGCTGGAAGCTGCGCGTGGTGCGTCGGTGCCAGACCACTTCGACGATTTCCATCGTTTCGATCAACAGAATCGTCAACGCCAGTATCTGCATCAGGATCAGCAAAACCCAGAATGCGATCGTCAATTCGGTCTGATACTGCTGCGCGCCGATCGACACAGTCCAGAAGATGAACGACGCCGCCAGGTTGGTGATCAGGCCGAAAAAGACGATGCCCGGCAAGGCCAGCGTTCGGCGCGTAAACAGGAACAGGCCCATCAACACCGCGCTGACGCCTGCCGCGCCGGTCGCCCAGTGTTTCCAGCCGGGTAAAGCGACTACCGCGCCGTCCATCGGATATTTGGCTTGGCGGTCGGCATTGAAGATGCCCCAGTAGGCGCCGGCCGAACCTTCGATCTCCATCTTCCACGGCTGGTCGAACGCTTCGACGATGTAGTAAGAGAGCTTTTGATCGGCGGCCCGGTTCAGAAATTCACGCAGGAAAAACGCCTGATTGGCGCGCGAGGCGGTCGCATGTTTGTACGGCTGCCCGTCCGAAGGCCAGCCGACTTCGGTAATCACGATCGGTTTATTCGGATAGGCCTTCTTCAATTCCTCGTATTTTTCGAACACAAAATCGACCGCATCCTCGACCGCAATGCCGTTCCAGTAAGGCAGGATATGGGCGCCGATGAAATCGACCTCGGCGACCAGTTCGGGATGCTTGAGCCAAATGTCGAAGGTTTCCGAGGTACTGACCGGACGCCAAGTGCGCTTCTTGACCTCGCGGATATAATCGATCAGTTGCTGCGTGGTGATGTCGTTGCGGAACAACACCTCGTTGCCGACCATCACCCGGACAATCCTGTTGTTATTTTCATTGCTGACCTGCAGCAGGGTCTCGATTTCCTGACGGTTTTTTTCGAGATCGCCGTCGATCCAGGCGCCGACGGTCGTATTCAGATTATGCTTGGCGGCCAGTTCTGGGATCTTATGCAAGCCTTTCAGCACGCTGTAGGTACGTACCGCATGCACCTTGTTTTCGAGCACGGCCAGATCAGAATCGATTTCGGCCTCGGTCGGGAATTGACCGTTTTTCTGGGTGTATTCTTTCCGCCGGGGATCGAAAGTCACCCCCATCGTGGTCTTGGTCCAAGACTTCAATTGCAGCGGGTTGTTGATGTGACTCCAAATGCTGAAATTGACCATGACCAACACGGCCAAGGTTAGCAAAATCGTTAGTGTTCTTTTCATCAAGATACTCGAAAGTATTTTATAGTGAATGCGGTTGTTGGGAATGAAGTTTGGAAAGGGTCGGCCGATAAGGGCTCGATGATGTCGAGCCGGATCGATAAAACCATCATAAGCCGACCGTTTTGATCCGCAGAATTATAGAGCAAATCGCCCGCGGCAAATGCTAATTTTAAATCATTTGTTTATGTGGAGCATCCGCCATGCGCTCGGACTTCGTTATGCCAGCCCCGATCCGGGCTGCAGGACGGCATTGCCCCGCTCTCTCCGGTAAAAGACCGAAGAAAGCGGAATCATAGTCCACTTTTCTTACATTAACCTTTTTTGATATAAAGGTCGGTAATCGTGCCGTTGATCATTTCGGCCGCAAAACCGAATGTCTCGGACAGGGTCGGATGCGGATGGATCGTCAGCGCGATGTCGTCCGCGTCGGCGCCCATTTCGAGCGCCAATACCGCTTCCGCGATCAACTCGCCCGCGTTCGGACCGACCATGCCCGCGCCGAGTATCCGGCCGGTTTCCTTGTCGCAGAGGATCTTGGTCACGCCTTCCTTGCGGCCGAGACTCAGCGAACGGCCGCTCGCGGCCCACGGAAATACAGCCTTGTCGTATTCGATGCCCTGCTGCTTGGCCTGATTTTCGCTCAGCCCCATCCAGGCGATTTCGGGATCGGTATAAGCGACCGAAGGAATCGTCAACGCATCGAAGCCGGCTTTATGGCCGGCCGCGACTTCGGCTGCGACCTTGCCTTCATGCGCGGCCTTGTGCGCCAGCATCGGATTGCCGACGATGTCGCCGATCGCGAAAATATTCGCCACATTCGTGCGCTGCTGCTTATCGACCGGAATGAAGCCCTGTTCATTGACCGTGATGCCGGCCGCTTCCGCGCCGACCAGCTTGCCGTTCGGCCGCCGCCCGACCGCGACCAGCACCGCATCGAAAATGTCCGATTCGGGCGCGCCCTTGCCTTCGAACGCGACTTTCAGGCCGTCGGCCTGCGGTTCGATCGCCGTGACCCGCGTTTCGAGCCAGAGGTTTTTGTATTGCTTCTTGATCTTGCGCTGCAGCGGTGTGACCAGGTCCTTGTCGCAGCCCGGAATGATCTGATCCATCAATTCGACCACGCTGATCTCGGAGCCGAACGCATGATAGACGGTCGCCATTTCGAGACCGATGATGCCGCCGCCGACGATCAACAGCTTCTTCGGAACCTGCTTCAGCTCCAAGGCATCGGTCGAATCCCACAAGCGCTCGTCGTCATTCGGAAACGACGGAATTTGCGTCGGATGCGAACCGGCCGCGATGATCGCCTGATCGAAAGTGATCGTCTTGACGCCCTCGGGCGTCTCGACCTCGACAGAATTCTTTGATGTAAAGCGGCCGGTGCCCTGGACGAGATTGATTTTGCGCTGTTTGACCAGCCCCGCCAGCCCGTCATTCAACGATTTGCTGACGCTCGCCTTCCAGGCGCGAATCTTATCGATGTCGATCTCGGGCTTGCCGAATTTCAAACCGTGACTCTGAACCTCTTCCGCTTCATGGATCAGCTGCGCCATGTGCAGCAGCGCCTTCGACGGAATACAGCCGACATTCAGGCACACCCCGCCCAATACCGGGTAACGTTCGATCAATGTGACCTGTTTGCCGAGATCGGCCGCGCGAAACGCCGCGGTATAGCCGCCGGGACCGCCGCCCAAAACCAAAACTTCCGAATGCAATGTTGCGTCGTTCATATCGCGATGAGTCTCCGGGGTTCTTAAAGTAACAGGCGGCGAAGATCGCCGAGATAGGTTTTGATCGCGGCCATAAAGCGCGCGCCCTCGGCGCCGTCGATCACGCGGTGATCATAGGTCAGATCCAGCGGCAGCAGCAAACGCGGAATAAACTCGTTGCCGTTCCAGACCGGCTGCATCTTGGCGCGGGTGACACCCAGAATCGCGACTTCCGGCGCATTCACGATCGGCGTGAAGGCGGTACCGCCGATGCCGCCGAGACTCGAGATGCTCATGCAGCCGCCCTGCATGTCGCCCGGCAGCAGTTTGCCCTGGCGCGCCTTCTCGCTTTTCTCGGCCAGTTCGGTGGCCAGCTGGTTGATGCTTTTGCTATCGACGTTGCGCAATACCGGCACGACCAGGCCGTTCGGGGTATCGACCGCAATGCCGATATTGTAATATTTCTTCAGGATCAGGCTCTCGCCGTCGCTCGACAGCGAAGCATTGAAGCTCGGAAACTGCTGCATCGCCGCAACCAGCGCCTTGATCAGGAAAATCAGGCCGGTGATTTTGACCTCGCCGTTCTTCTTTTCGGCATTGATCTGAGTCCGGAATGCCTCCAGGTCGGTGATGTCGGCCTCCTCATGGTAGGTGACCATCGGCAGATTCAGCCAGACTCGGCTCAGGTTTTGTCCGGTCAGGCGTTTGATTTTACTCAATTTGACCATTTCGGTCTCGCCGTATGGCGAGAAATCGACCGCCGGAATCGCCGGAATGCCGCCGCCGGTCGCAACCGCCGGTTCGGTCAGTGCCTTTTTGACATAGGCTTTCACGTCTTCTTTCAGGATGCGGCCTTTGCGGCCGGTGCCGGCGGTCACTTTCGCAATATCGACGCCCAACTCGCGTGCAAACAGGCGCACCGACGGCGAGGCGTGCGCGGCCAAGGCGGCGCCGGTTTCTTCCGGAATCGCGACTGGCGCGATCGGCGCCGCCTTCACAGGAGCGGGAGCGGGAGCCGCTACCGGTTCCGGCGCTTTTTCAACTTGCGGCGCTTCGACCGGCGCGGCTTGCGCTTTCGGCGCTTCCGCCTGTACGACCGGCGCAACGCTCGCTGCCGCGGCGACCGTCGCAATCAAGGTGCCTTCGGACACCTTGTCGCCGCGCTTGATAAAGACTTCCTGGATCGTACCGGCCGCACTCGACGGCAAATCCATGCTGGCCTTGTCGGTTTCGAGCGAAGCGACCGTCTGCTCCAGTTCGACCACGTCGCCCGGCTTGATCATTACCTCGACCACATCGATATCGGCGACATTGCCGACATCAGGCACTCTAATTTCAACCAAATTCGTCATTTTTTGTTTCCGCTTAAACTAACCAGGGCGCTTTGATCTCGGGATCGATGCCGTATTTGGCGATCGCGACTTCAATCTTCGCCGCATCGAACTGCCCCAAATCCGCGAGGCTCCTCAATGCCGCGATCGTGACATGGTGGCGATCGACCTCGAAGAAACGGCGCAGATTTTCGCGGGTATCCGAACGGCCGAAACCGTCGGTGCCCAGCACGATGTACGGCGCGGCGACATAAGGCCGAATCTGATCGGCAAAAGCGCGGTTGTAATCGGATGCGGCGATCACAGGGCCTTGCTGATTCGCCAGACAATTGCTCACATGCGGCACTTTGGCCGGCTCGGTCGGATGCAGGCGGCTCCAGCGTTCCGACTCGCGGCCGTCGCGCGCCAGCTCGGTAAAGCTCGGGCAACTCCACAAATCGGACTCGACGCCCCAGTCGCTGCGCAACAATTCGGCCGCCGCCTCGACTTCGCGGAAGATCACGCCGGAACCCAGCAACTGCACGCGCGGGCCTTTCTTCTTCGCGCCCTGGCGGAAACTGTACATGCCCTTCAGGATGTCCAGTTCGATGCCCTTCGGCATCGCCGGATGCTCGTAGTTTTCGTTCATCACCGTGATGTAATAGAAGATGTCTTCCTGATTCACATACATCCGGCGCAGGCCGTCCTGAATGATCACCGCCAGTTCATAGGCATAGGTCGGGTCGTAGCTGATGCAGTTCGGCACGGTCGCGGACATCAGATGGCTGTGGCCGTCTTCATGCTGGAGACCCTCGCCGTTCAATGTGGTCCGCCCTGCGGTGCCGCCCATCAGGAAGCCGCGGGTGCGCTGGTCGGCGGCCGCCCAGATCAAATCGCCGACGCGCTGGAAGCCGAACATCGAATAATAAATAAAGAACGGAATCATCGGCACGTTGTGCGTCGAATAGGAGGTGCCGGCCGCGATCCAGTCGCAGAGGCCGCCCGCCTCGTTGATGCCTTCCTGCAACACCTGGCCGTGCTTGTCTTCCTTGTAGAACATCAATTGATCGGCGTCCTGCGGCGTATACAACTGGCCGACCTGCGACCAGATGCCGAGCTGGCGGAACATGCCTTCCATGCCGAAGGTTCTGGACTCGTCCGGCACAATCGGCACGATGCGTTTGCCGATGTTCTTGTCTTTGACCAGAATGTTCAGCAAACGCACGAACGCCATCGTGGTCGAAATCTCGCGGCCTTCGCCGGTCGCCTCTAAAAGCGCCTTGAAATCGTTCAATACCGGCACGTCCAGCGCATAAGACTTCGCCCTTCTGGCCGGCAAATGCCCGCCCAATTCGGCGCGGCGCTGCTGCATATAAGTCAGTTCTTTCGAGCCTTCGGGGAAAGTCAGATAAGGCAGATCGTGCAACTGTTCGTCGCTGACCGGTAGGTTGTAACGGTCGCGGAACTTGCCGAGCGAGCTGTCGCTCATCTTCTTTTGTTGGTGGGTGATGTTTTGCGCCTGGCCGGACTCGCCCATGCCGTAGCCTTTGATCGTTTTCGCGAGGATTACGGTCGGCTGACCCTGGTGGTTGACCGCCGCATGATACGCCGCAAACACCTTCGGCGAATCGTGGCCGCCGCGGTTCAATTCCCAGATGTCGCGGTCGGACCAGTCGGCCACCATCGCTTTCAATTCCGGGGTATTGAAGAAATGCTCGCGCACATAGGCGCCGTCCTTCGCCTTGAAGGTCTGATAATCGCCGTCGACGCACTCCATCATCCGTTTCGCGAGCAGGCCTTCGGTGTCGCGCGCCAACAAGGTATCCCAATGCTGACCCCAGACCACCTTGATCACGTTCCAGCCGGCACCGCGGAATTCGCTTTCGAGTTCCTGAATGATCTTGCCGTTGCCGCGCACCGGACCGTCCAGCCGTTGCAGGTTGCAGTTGACCACGAAGACCAGGTTGTCCAGTCTTTCGCGTCCGGCCAGGCCGATCGCGCCGAGCGATTCGGGTTCGTCGGTCTCGCCGTCGCCGAGGAAGCTCCACACCTTGCGTCCGGTCGTGTCGGCCAGGCCGCGGTCGTGCAGATAGCGCATGAAACGCGCCTGATAGATCGCCATGATCGGGCCGAGCCCCATCGATACGGTCGGGAATTGCCAGAAATTCGGCATCAGCCATGGATGCGGATAGGATGACAAGCCGCCGCCGCCGACTTCCTGACGGAAACTGTCCAGCTGTTCCTCGCTCAGGCGGCCGAGCAGAAACGCGCGCGCATAATCCCCGGGCGTCAAATGGCCCTGGGTAAAGATCAAATCGCCGTCATTTTGGTCGGAAGGCGCGCGCCAAAAATGATTGTAGCCGACTTCATATAAGGTGGCCGCGGACGCAAAACTCGCGATATGGCCGCCGACGTTGGTATGCTTGTTCGCCCTGAGCACCATCATCATCGCATTCCAGCGCACATAGGCGCGGATGGTTTGCTCGATGTCCTGGTTGCCGGGGTATTTGGCCTGTCTCGCGACCGGAATCGTATTCAGATACGCCGTATTGGCGCTGAACGGCACATCAAAACCGCAATGCCGCGCGGCCGCGACCAATTGTTCGATCAGAAAATGCGCGCGTTCGTTGCCGTCTTTTTCCAGAACAGCCTGCAAGGCTTCAATCCATTCCCTCGTTTCAGCCGGATCGATGTCGTTCTGCCCGGTAATTTCTGAAATTAAATTGTTGGCCATTCTATGTTCCTGTTCTAGCGAGTAGTGTTTGAATTCGTTGCGAGTGAAATTGATACATTTCCGGAGCATTCCCCCAAGGTTCCGTCCCTATTTGCAAAAATCGCCTTAGCAGACAGCGGAGCCATCAGACCTCGTCTTAAAAAGGCGCATAGTATATAACAAATGAGAACGCTCACAGAACCTGTTTTAGCAATTCCGGGGGGTAAGGGAGAACGGCCGGTAATGCGCAAGCTCTTGCGCTCCGCGCAGGAATGCCGTTCATCGCGCAAGCCTTGCAAGCAGTGATTGCTGAATCCAGCCCATAGGAGCATGAAAGCCTTACAACCAATTTAAATGTACAATTAAAAACCCGATGACTCATACGAACCTCATCACTATCGCTCGACTTACGCCACAGCCCTTTGGCGAATCTCTCTAAGAACTTCAACCATCTGGTCTATCTTGCCAGACGGAAACACACCCTCCGGTCCCAGCGGATTAATATCGGTGAATGGCGACTCATATAGCCTATCCGGTTCCATCACGCCGTTTTCGGTCAGGTATTGCACGACAAGGTTGATGAATTCAATCTGGTTCGGCGTAGCCGTGGTGCCGCTGATGAACGCGCTGAATGCCTGCGTCGCCGCCTCCCTATCCAGACCTACCAGCGAACGGATGAAGATGCCCAAGCCGTGACTTTGTTCTTTCGCCTGGTTGATCAGTTCCTGCGAGCCGCCGGCTTCAATCAGCATGCGCTCCAGTTCGCCAAGGTCTGATGGCGTCAGCGGCTGATTGCGGCGCAACCTTTGCAGAGAAACATGGCTTTCATGCGCTTTCAGGAACTGACGGGCCTTCTCCCTGAATTTCGCCAAGTCCATGCCGGTGCTGACCTGAGGCAAATCTATTCTCGTCTCATCGCCCAATTCATCCTCGAAATCGGTATAAACAATTTTTTTCTTGCCCTTCTCGATCAGTTTCACCAAGGCCCGCAGATTTTTCCGCGCGGTTTCCAGCATTGCCACGGTCACATCCTGCCACCATTCGTCCCCGGCAATCGCCTGTATCAGCGGCATTTGCGCTCTGATGGCCGGAATCGCATCCTGTTCTTCCAAGGCACTCGCGATCGCCTGGATCTTTTCGCGCAGTCCGACAAATCCGGGCTTGGCTTGCAGGATGGCGAGTTGGGTTTGCAGCACCAGCATGTCGAAGCGCTTAGCCTCTTCGTCCTCGTCCGCCAGTTCCGTGGGCAGGTTGGCCACGTTTTGCGCCAGCTCGTTGAAGTCTTCGCTGGAGAGATTCTGCCACGTCTCGGATTCCGCATACTTTTCCACCGCTTTACGTTGCGGCCGCACGACAAAGTTATCGAGGTTCATAGCCGTGACGGTTTGGTGCAGAAAAGCGGCCAGTTCCTCCCGCAACTGGGTTTCATTGAGCAGGTAATCCGCCTGCTCAGCGATCTGTTTCCTGGCAGACAACTTCTTGTCCAACTCCGCAATCATCTCCAACCGGGCCTTGAATAGCCGAGCGCCGAGAGGTTCACTGGCCGAGCCGTCGATATGCTCCGGATTCTGGCTGAAAAATTCCAGATTCTGGCAATAGTCGAACAGGTAAAAAAACTGCTTGTCCTGTCCCGGCGCGAATAAATCCGGGCAAAGCCGCGTCCCGCGCCCGACCATCTGCCAGAACTTGGTTTTAGAACGCACAATCTTGAAAAACACCAAATTGACGACTTCGGGCACATCGATGCCGGTATCCAGCATATCGACCGAGATGGCGATATGCGGCATTTTGTTCTTGTTCGAAAAGTCGTCAATCAGGCTTTGCGCGTATTCGGTCTTGTAGGTCACCACGCGCGCGAAATGGCCCTTGTATTGCGGATAATTGGCGTTGAAGCGTTCGGCGATGAATTCGGCGTGGTCGTTGTTCTTCGCGTAAATGATGGTCTTGCCTAGCCGATCGCCGCCGGCCACTTTCTGCCCTTTGGTCATCAGATGCGCCAGCACTTTATCGACGGTGTCGGTATTGAACAGCCACTTGTTCACGGCTCCGGCATCGACGGTGTCCGGCGTGGTGCCGTCCTCGTTCCATTCCAGCGCGTCCCACTGCTCCTTTTCTTCTTCGCTGAGGTCGTCATACTTGATGCCTTCGCGCTGAAACTTGAGCGGCACCGACACGGCTTTAGGCGGCACCAAATGCTTGTCGGCGACGGCTTCGTCCAGCGCATAGGCATCGGTCGGCACGCCGGTTTCCAGGTCGAACAGGCCGTAGGTGTTGCGGTCGATTTCATTCTTCGGCGTCGCGGTCAGACCGACCAGCATCGCGTCGAAGTATTCGAAGATGGCGCGGTATTTTTGATACACCGAGCGATGCGCCTCGTCGATCACGATCAGGTCGAAATGGCCGACACCAAAGCGGCGCTGGCCTTCGACTCCGCTCAGGCCACCGCTCAGGCCACCGCCCGCACTGAGCGAAGTCGAAGTGTCGATCAAGCCCATCATCGTCGGATAAGTCGAGACGCAAACCCGACTGTCGACGTGCTTTTCGGTGACCAGATTGACCGGTGATGAATCGGGAAAATGCTGCTTGAAGGCGTTGACCGCCTGGTTGACCAGCGCCACCCGGTCGGCGAGAAACAGCACGCGCTTGACCCAATTGCAGCGCATCAACACATCGGCCAGCGCGATGACCGTACGCGTCTTGCCGGCGCCGGTCGCCATGACCACCAACGCCTTGCGCTGGTTATCGATCTCGAAAGTTTCGCCGATACGGCGAATCGCGCGGGTCTGATAATAGCGTCCGACGATGTCGGGGTTAATCACCGCCTGCGCCAGTTTCTTGCGCGTGCTGCGCCGCTGAATCAACAGTTCCAGTTCGGGCTTCTTGAAAAAGCCCTGCACCGCGCGCGGCGGATGGCTGGCATCGTCCCACAGCCAGTGTTCGTAACCGTTCGAGTAGAAAATGATCGGACGCTGGCCGTGCATAGTTTCCAGGCAATCGGCATAAAGCTTGGCCTGTTGCTGCCCGACCTTGGCGTCCTTCCGCGTCCGCTTGGCTTCCACCAAGCCCAGCGGCTTGCCGTCATCGCCCCACAGCACATAATCGACAAAGCCTTTGCCTTGTTGATTGGGCATGCCGGTGACTTCGAACTCGGTATCCTGCGGCTTGTCCAGCGCCCAGCCGGCTTCTTTTAGCAACAGATCGATGAAGTAATCGCGGGTTTCGGCCTCGGAATAGTCGTGGGTGTCCGGCCGCGCCGAGTTGGCTTTCTTGACGGCGGCAACTTCCTCGCGCAGTTTTTTTAGTTCTTCGTCGAGGGCGGCCTTGTCCGATAGTAGACTGGAAAGCTTCTCGTCGCGCTCGTGCAGTTGCGTTTCCAGCCTTTGCAATTGCGCCAGCGTTTGGGGTGGTAAGGTGCCGGCAGCCGGCAACAATGATGGCTTGAACAGCAGGCCGGGGTCGGGGCGCGCTTTTTGGCCATAGGTCCGTCCCAGCCAATAGCAAAAATGGAACAATTCCCGCGTTGCGGCCAGTGCATCGGCCGGCATCATCTTACGGCTGCTATGCACCGCCAGATTACCCAAATCCTTAATCAGTTTGGTCTTGGTGAAAAGCACCTCGCCGACCACCTTCCGAAAAGTCGGTTCGTGAATCAATGCGTTCAGGTGGTCCTGATATGGAAGCCTCAGACCGCTGTCATGCTTATACAGCCACGCTACAGCCAGTTCCAGCGTGCGTCGGGCGTAAAAGCAGGAAGTTCGCGGATCGGCGTTCGCCATGCCTTCCGCCTTCACGGCGGCCTCGTGAAGAAATAACCACTCGGATTGAAGGAAGGCGAAATTGCTCATTTAGAGTTCTCCACGGAAGGCACGGTGCTGGAGGGAGGCGAAGAGAGAGTCAAGCTTTGACAGAGAATCAACCTGCTTAGATTTGAGCATATTAACTGCTGCTACCTTATGAGAAAATTCGCGTTGCAACGAAAAAGGCGGTAATGGAATCTTTAGTGGTCGTAAAGATTCTAAATTCATATTTGCTCGGGCTGTCTCAGGAGCTTGAGAAACAAATGTTGGCCTCCAAAAACGAAGAATCCAATCAATATATTCCGCCGAAGACTTCTGTTTGTCAGGTATCAAACCGATTATGCTATCAGGACAATACACTTCGACATCCAATATTGCTGTGATACCAAGTGTTGCGCCTACAATCGCAATAACTACTGTCCCGGGAGGAAAGCTTCTGCTTACAGCCTTTCCTCGTTCATTCAAAGTTTGGCTCCAGTTGTTAAGGCGTCCATCACAATTACTGATGTCTCCAATTTGTATAAAAGGAAAGCATCCACCATAGTAGCTGGGGTCATTTCGGGGGCGCGGTGAGAATTTTCCGCGCTCAATTCGCGCTAATTTATCTAATCGTTCGAGTGGCCATTTTTTTTCATTGATTATAGGGTTTCCAAACATCTCAATAAAAATGGAGTGCGTGAGACTGTCCAGTTGCGCCAAGGCTTCCCAGCGCTTGGCTCTAAGCGCACCGGCTTGGTCCAGAATGGCTGCGATGCGACGTTGTTCAGGAAGGGATGGAAGTGGCACTTCAACACGAACAAGGTTCTGTTGGATGATTTGCGGCTGGGATGTGCCTGATATAACATCAGAAACCCCCCTGTATCTGAAGTAATGAGCAAGAAAGTTAATGTCTACTCGTGAGGAGTCAAGACCATCAAGCGCCATCGCATTGCCGTTTGCATACGATCGTGGCGCTGTAATGTGGACTGTTCCACAAGAGCCACGACATCCTATAAGCAACGTTGGCTGTTCATGCGTATATGAGTCTGTAAACCCAATTTGACCATTAGCTCCGTACACCGGAAATCCGTCAGCTAAAAGATTAGCCTTGGTCAGAGTTTTCCACTGTTTCGGCCTACATAGTTGCCCAAGTTGCTCGCATGAAAATCTGCTCACAACAACATCCCTTCAAGCGATTTCATACCCGCTTGAATCTCTTCTTCCAGTTGGGCCAGCTTGGCCAATATCTGCTTAGGAGGCAAATGCTCGACTTCTTCACGCAATACCTCCTTGTAGCGGTTGATGGACAGGTCGTAGCCATTGACGACTATGTCGGACAACGGTACACAGAAGCTTTGCTCGGTGCGAGCGCGTTGCCGCTCGCTGCTATCCCGCAATGCCCAACGCGTCAGTACATCCGGCAGATTATTCTTGGCGTGTTCTTCGGCGTTGAGGATATATAGCGGAGCCAAACCAAGTTTATCTTCCGGCAGCAACGGCTGGCGCTTATCATCCAGGCTCCAGCCGTCGGCCTGCATGTCGTAAAACCAGACGTGATCGGTGCCGCCTGAATTGGTCTTGGTGAACAGCAGGATGGCGGTCGAAACGCCGGCATAGGGCTTGAAGGCGCCGGACGGCAATGAAATCACCGCATCCAGTTTTTGTTCCTCGACCAGCATTTGCCGCAATTGTTTGTGCGCCTTCGAGGAACCGAACAGCACTCCGTCCGGCACGATGACCGCCGCCCGGCCGCCGGGTTTCAGCAGGCGCAGGAACAGCGCCAGGAACAACAGTTCGGTTTTCTTGGTCTTGACGATGGCCAGCAGGTCTTTCGCGGTGTTTTCGTAATCCAGCGACCCAGCGAACGGTGGATTGGCGAGAATCAGCGAGTATTTTTCTTCGTCGCCGGCATGGTCCTGCGCCAGGGAATCCTTATAGCGGATGTCCGGATTATCGACACCATGTAATGCCATATTCATGCTGCCAATGCGCAGCATGGTATTGTCGAAGTCGTAGCCGTGGAACATGCCATGATGAAAATGTTCGCGGGATGTGGCGTCGCGCAGAATTTCAGGATGCTTTTCGCGCAGGTATTCGCCGGCCGCGACCAGAAAGCCGCAGGTGCCGCTGGCCGGGTCGCAAATCACGTCCTTCGCGGTAGGTGCGGTCAATTCGACCATCAGCCGGATGATGTGGCGCGGCGTGCGGAACTGGCCGTTTTGCCCCGCCGCCGCAATCTTGCCGAGCATGTACTCGTAAAGGTCGCCCTTGGTGTCGCGATCCTCCATCGGGATATGGTCGAGCATGTCCACGACTTTCGCCAGCAGCGCCGGCGTCGGTATCGTGAAGCGCGCGTCCTTCATGTGGTGCGAATAGGTGGAGTCATCGCCGCCCATCGTGCGCAGGAAGGGAAACACATGTTCGCCGACCACCGTGTGCATCTCGGCCGGGGCGAAGTTCTTGAAGCGGGACCAGCGCAGGTCGTTGTAGTCGCGGCCCCTGGCGTCGTTGCCTTCCGGAAAAATGCGCCGCTCCATCGGCTTGCCGAGGCGATTCGACTTATTTTCTTCCAGCGTATGCAGTTCGTCCAACCGGCGCAGGAACAGCAAATAGGTGATTTGTTCGATGACTTCCAGCGGGTTGGAGATTCCGCCGGACCAAAAGGCGTTCCAGATTGAGTCGATTTGGCTGCGAATTTCGCCAGTGAGCATGTTTATTCAGTCCCTGTTCGTTTTAGTATTCGGCTATTTTAGCCAGAAAATGATGGCTAAAAATCGCAATACTATACAACAGGCAGGCTGCTCTACGCATTGTTCCAGGGACAATCTTTAGTTGTCGGGATTTCCATTACAAAATTTGCCGCACTCGAAGTCAATATCGACTCTCAGGCGCCAATAAATTTTATTTTGAACGGCAAAAGTTCCTGACGCACGTAATGCAGAGCGCGGAGATGGGTGGTGATCGCGCATCCGTAGCGACGCCAACTAATGAGGAACCGCACCTCGTTCAGGCGGCCCGACAAACGCCTGCGCGTCCGGCTGCGGTGGATGTTCGGGCCGAGTTTCCTGCCGGCCGATGAACAGGTCGTTGCTGACGATATTCACGTTGCGCAGCCATTCGGCCGATTTTTGGCAGGTTTCGTTATAAGGCGGCTCCTTGCAGACTTCGATCTTGCCGCCATCGAGCAGATCGAAATGCAGCCCCGGCAAAGGGCGGATGCGCATGCCCGATGGGGGTTGCGTGTAATCCATGATCGCGGGCTCGTCGTAATTCAACAGTTTCAGTATCAACGCCGGCACCTGGTACAGCGGCAGGCTGCCGGCTTTGACCGGCCCTTTGCGGCCATTCAGAATCAGCATCGGCGTGCTGACATAGAACTTGAACATCTCCGGCGTAAATTCGCTGCGGTTCGTCGCCAGTACGCCCGAATCGACATAGCCCGCAAAATTCTCGCCCAAAAACGGCAAATGATCGCCGAACAGGACGATGATGCCGTCCGGGTCGCGCTTCTGCATCTCGGCGATGAAACCCATCAACTCCCGCGATTTGTAATACACCGTATTCGCATAGGTGGTGACTTCCTCGACCGGCGATGGCGAGGAGACTTTGAACGGGCGGCTTTCGCTGAGCGGATAATTCCAATGTCCGAAATAAGTCACGATGTAATCGAGGATCGGCTGTTTGGCTTCGAGAGCGGGTTTGATTTTGTCCAGCACTTGCCGGTACAGAGACACATCGGACAGGAACTCCCGGTTCATGTCGTCCTGCATGAAATCGCCGAGCGACCAATAGGTCTGGAAGCCCATCCGTTCATACGCATTGACCCGATTCCAGAATACCGGCACGTTCGGATGCGAAGCGGTCGTCTTATAGCCTTTGTCGGCCAATATATGCGGCAGACAGGGCGCCTGATTCAATAACTGGCGCTCGAATTTGACATTGTCTTTCACGACCGGAAAACCGCACAGCACTTCAAATTCCGAATTGGCCGTGTAACCGCCGAAGACCGGCGCCATCGCATGCGCATAATCGGCGCTTTTCCAGAGTTTGCGAAAATCCGGGGCCAAGGGATTCTGTTTGTAGTGCGCTTTTTTCAGGCCGTTCGGGTCCCAAAACGATTCGAGCAGCACCAGATGCACATTGCGCGGCGTGAACGTTTTGCCGGCATGATCCTCTGGCATTTGTGCGGACAGCAAATTTTGCGCCGCTTCCTGTGCCTCGTCCATGTCCGGCGGCACATCGGCCATCAGAAAATAACGCGAGCCTTCCTGCAGGCTGTACATCGTCGCGCCGTGCCAAAGATAATTCGAACGCTGATCCCAAACCGAATTGCCGAAATGTTTATCGAGCGGCTCCACGATCATCGCCGGCTGATAAACGACCGTCATGCCGATCAGAATCGCAGCCAAACTGGCCAGATAAGCGCTCCAGTGCCGCATCGTGAAATTGAACAGGAATAAGCTCGCAATCGCCGCCAACGGGATCGCCGCCGCGAAAAAGCGCCAGCCGTCCAGAATCAACAGCAAAGAACGCAACGCAAACACATCGTCCGGCATGATCGGACCGCCGAAAAACGAGATTTTGACTGCATTGCCGATGTATAAAACGCCGGCCAGCAAGGTTTGCAGCACCAAAAATATCCATAGCCGCCGCGAGCAGGCAAACAGCATATAAGCCACAAACAACTGCAACAGAAAGTCGTACGGAATCGCCACCGTTTGCAATTGCACATCGAACTTGAACGTGCTGATCAGGTAAAACACCAGATAGAGCAAAGTGGTCGAAAACAGCGGCGCTAAATATTTATACGGCATGATCGGACAAAAAATGGCTGATACGACAGTATCGACCCATGGGGCTGAATGAAAAATGAACGCGCCATCTTATCACATCATGTCAATCGGCTTATCGACCGCCTCGACTTATTTACGACCACCCCATTCCGCCATTCTCCGATCGGTTTCATATGGACGCGGATGCGCGTGCTGAATGTTGCGGGCCTCGGGATAGTTTCCTCTGCCCGGACCATCAGGGAAATACCGCGAAAAAATTTGGGAACTGAGCTTTAGACCCTGTCAATGGGGTGAACGACTGATTTAGGCTAATCCGCCAATTCAAAGGTGTGCCGCTGCGTTGCGCTAATGCGCCTTAGATTTTACCGTTCTTGGAATTCCTGATTTGTAAAAGTAATTTAAACAAGACTTTTTCAACCTCCTGTTTATTTCTGGCATCAAGCAACATGACCGGACAAGTGAATCCATTTTTTAGAATATAGGTATGATAATCCAGTAAGCTGGTTTGTGTGTTATTGTCATCAAAATGAGTAATCGCTATGACTCCTGATGAGCTTGCCAAAAAGTGACCATGCTGATTGAGATAATAGTCGATTTCAGTTAACGGGTTCAGACACCCATTATCAATCATCACAATCATGCCACTGGCGCCTTTGCACAAAATATCGGACATAAAGTCAAAACGCCTTTGCCCTGGCGCGCCATAAATATGAAGTTTGGTATTTTCAATATGGGCGACTCCATAATCGATGGCGGTAGTCGTTGTTTCTTTACGGTGCAAGGCGTCGGTTTCAGTGGCTCTTGTCTCGGTAGAGATGACAGGTATTTCACTAATTGCTTTGATGGAGGTAGACTTACCGGAGCCCACATTGCCTGCGACGACAATTTTAAGTTCATTTTTTTTAAGAAGTTCTTGCTTTCTTCTTATATTAGGTTGAACGACTGATTCAGCCATCGCCGTGAAGGCATCTTGTTTCCCTAATAAACCGACGGCATCAGAACTCCGTCTATCCAATAGCGTGTTGAAAGCCTCCGAGTTAACGGCCGATTCCGAGGTTAATGCGATATTTTTCATATACATAAACATACCCTTTCTTGTTTAAGATGACTAAGCGCCCAACAAAAGTTTGACCTGCCTATTTTCTGTCGAGCCACACAATCAAGGACTGATAAAGTCATCAATACCTGTTTATTTAGTGCTACGAATTCAGTTTGAATTTTTTGCAATGCCAAATAATTTAAACTGGACTCATTTTCGCGGCCATGAGTTCTTCGTTAAATTTAACTCTCAGGCTTCTCGCGTCCTGTAACTGAGCCCAAATACGATTCGCTATTTGATGTTTGTCGCTAAAAAAAATAATCGGAATATTTTTTGTTTCGTGGTCGTTTTGTAAGGCGATCACGATTTGATAAAATTTTTCCTCTAGTGTCATGATATCCATATAAATAAGGTCAGGCTTTTCTAATTTAGCTTTATTAATAACGTCTTTACGGTTGTTAGCGCAAACTAAAATATAATTTGCGCTTTCCAATGTATTTTTTTGATACGAGACTTCTGTTGTAGATGCGTAACAGAATAATATTTTCCGCATTGACATAGCATCACCTTTAAGAGTCAAATAAAAAGTTTTGACGTATTTCGATACACATCATTGAGATAGAGCCAAGTCCAGCGAGGGCGAAGATTGACCTTTAGGTTGAACCCGCATTAAGCCTTAAATAAGGTAGACACACCCAAAATTTATTTTAGCTTAAACACAAAAAATTCCTAGCCATTAAAATGAGTTTTTAAACCAGACTTCTTAAATCCGCCCACGACACGCTGACGGCCTGCTTTTTTATGGCGGCTCATTCGAGCCTGTGGATCCATTGGCGATCTGCCGTTAGATGACAACGTGCATGATCGACTTTGGTTAAATCAGTTACGATGCATGTACAAAATGGTAGCGTTAAAACAGAGTGGCTATAGCTGACGTTTTCCGATGGGCTCTATGTCGCCTGAGTCAAACATCAACTCCTTCCGATCCACAACGCTGACTGCCTAATGCCTCAAATAAATCGTCAAAATTCATTTTGAACCAAACCAGGCCGCGTTGCTTAGCATTATCGGTATATTGAAGCACCGGTAGCTTCGCTAGATCTTTGACGGGCGGAAATAATGCACTGCCTTTGACTTCCGGAACCCCGTCTATCCATAAAGCTGCGGCTTTATCACCTTCGCCAATCAGGCATAGGCATCTATTATCCGGATCCGGCAGATCCTCGCTGATCGCCACGTGTAAATCGAAAACCGGCACATCATTTCCGCGCAAATTCAGCACGCCGTTTATCCACGGAGCGGGGTTTGGCAATGGTTCAATTGATGCATGATCGATGACTTCACAATAATGGGAGGCAGGCAGCAGAAATCCGATACGTCCAATGCAAATTCCGAAGGCCATTGCTTCATTTGCTAAAGACATTGCCGAATTGGCTATTAAGTTCTGCATTGCTGATTTTTCAACCTTGCTCCCTTCTTCAACCGCTGGGAATTTTTCATACATAGAAAAGCACTCCAGATGGAAACATAAATATGCTTCCGTTAGTGATTCAAATTAGAACTATCTAATTCCGAGATGGCAATCAAATTTCACATTCTGTATTTAAGCCGAATAGCTGCCAGCCTTTGGCGCTTGCTGGCAATAATGATGCGCGGTATCGATTACGACTGGATTCCACTATAAGGCGCCCAAAAGCGTTTTTTATGCGCTAAACAAATTATGCCTGTACTTACCACTTTTTTTTACCCGCACCCAAGTCTAGCGTTTTTTATAATTCCATATCCAGTAAAATTACTTACTTTTTAGATCTTGTTCACAATAAAATCCAGCAATCCCATAGAAAAATCTATAAGCAAGTGCACCATGTCGCCCCAGCCGCATTTCAAGCCTTTTGTCATTGTCTATGGAATTTATCGCTAGCACTCTATTTGCCCCGCGCTTTCTCATCCTATATTGCCGCCCTCCTCCATCCGTCATAGAATGGGCGTTTCTCAGCTCAACTTAGCGGATTTGTTATGTCAGATAAAATTTGGTTCAGAACCGGCGAAGCCACCGTATTTTCCAGCGAAGGTCAAGGCACCGACGCGATGCCCGAAATTCTGATCGGCCATGTACAGGGGCCTGCCGGCCATGCGTTTGCAAATTTGATGGGCCAAACCGAGGGTCATACCCGGATGTTCGCGATTCGCGCCTGCAACCAGCAGGTACGTCCGGCCACCTTGATGGTGCCGAAAGTGACCATCAAATCATCGGCGTATGTGAATCTGCTCGGCGGCCCGGTGCAATCGGCGATTGCCGATGCGGTGCTGGACAGCGTGATCGACGGCGTGCTGCCGGCCGATCAGGCCAACGATCTGTGCATCATCGCGATGGTCTGGATCGCGCCGGAATGCGCGACCAATCCGGACCTGGACCGGAAAGATCTGTACCGGACCAATTATGAGGCGATGAAGCTGGCGATTTCGCGCGCGATGAGCAATTCACCGACGATCGAGGAATTGAAAGCGAACCGGCATAAGATTTTCCATGAAATGTACGATCCGGAAACCGGCGAGTCGCAGTGGTAACACGGGTTATCGCCGATGCGCGCCCAGCCTAGGCTGCAACTGGAAGCCTGCCCGGAATGCGATGCGCTGCTGAAACCGGCAGCGCTCGACTCTGGCGACAAGGCGCATTGCCCGCGCTGCGGCTTTCTGTTGCAGCGCGCGCAAAAAAACAGCATCGAACGCAGCCTGGCCCTGTCGATCACCGGCCTGCTGCTGTTCATCCCGGCTAATTGCCTGCCGCTGCTCGGCATCAAATTCCTCGGCAATACGAAAGACGGCATTCTGTTTTCCGGCGTGATGGCGCTCTACGCTGAACATATGTGGGCGGTCGCGGCCCTGGTGTTTCTGTCCAGCATGCTGTTTCCGCTGGTGAACATCCTGTTGACGCTCGCGATCAGCGCGCATCTTTATTTGAATCGGCCGAATCGTAACCTGGCGCAGTGGATGCGCTGGCTGCAACATCTCGACGAATGGGCGATGCTCGAGGTCTATACGCTCGGTATCATTGTCGCCTGCGTCAAGTTGTCATCGATGGCCGACCTGCGCTTCGGCATGGGCTTGTATGCGTTTGTCGGCCTGCTGCTGGTCGCGGTCACCCTGGCCGGCAGCCTCGATTCCGCGCTGTTTTGGCGGCGCATCGACGCCTTGCGCCGGAAACCGGCATGAAGTCTCTGCCCAGTGCGCTACGGCAAGGCTTGATCCGCTGCGACGAGTGCGGCGCGCTCGCGCAGCGCGGTGCGGCATCAAGGCCCTGCCCTGTCTGCGGCAGTTCGCTGCATGCGCGCATCCCGAACAGCCTACAACGTACGCTGGCGTTTTTACTCTGCGGCTATGCGCTGTATGTTCCGGCCAATATTTATCCGATCATGACCGTGACCCAATTCGGCGTCGGCGAGACGCATACGATCCTCGGCGGCATTTTGACCCTGATCGAAGGCGATATGCTGCCGATCGCGATCCTGGTTTTCATCGCGAGCATACTGGTGCCGCTGTTGAAACTGATCGGCCTGAGCCTGCTCTGGCTTTGCGTGTTTTACCGCTGGCAGGTCAACGCGCGCCGCTGGACCTTGATGTACCGGATCATCGCCTTCGTCGGCCGCTGGTCGATGCTGGACATCTTCATGATTTCGATCCTGATTTCATTGGTCGATCTCGGCGGTGTCGCCCAGGTCCTTGCCGGCCCCGCCGCGACCGCCTTTGCCTCGGTCGTCGTAATCACGCTGTTTGCGGCCAAGAATTTCGACCCCCGCCTGATTTGGGATAATCAAAAAATTTGATGAACGACGAATTTTCCTACGAAACCCAAGACACGTCGCTGAACAAGAAGGCCGAGTTGCCTCTGGTCTGGCTGCTGCCGATTTGCGCGTTCATCGTCAGCGGCTGGCTGATCTATAAATCGGCCTCCGAAAAAGGCCCTGTGATCACGATCGATTTTCCGACCGCCGAAGGACTCGAAATCGACAAGACCAAGATTCGTTATCTGGATGTCGAAATCGGCAAGGTCACCGACATCAACATCAATCAGGATGCGAAAACGATCCAGGTCACCGCGCAGATGCACCACACCGCCGAAAATTACCTGAACCAAAACACCAGCTTCTGGGTCGTGCGCCCGCAAGTGGGCCTGGCCGGCATTTCAGGGCTGAATACGCTGATTTCCGGCGCCTATATCGAAGTCAAACCCGGCGACGGCCCGCATCAGCATCATTTCACCGGCCTGCCCGCGGCGCCGGTGCTGAAGACCGAGGCCAAAGGCAGGCAATTCGTGCTCGAAACGGCAAACCTCGGCTCGCTCGGCCCCCGCACACAGATCAATTTTCACGGCATTCCGGTCGGCGAGGTGTTGACTCAGGAACTCTCGGTCCATGCCGACTCGATCCGTCTGGTCATCTTCATCAAGGCCCCTTACGATCAATTCGTGCGCAAAAACACCCGCTTCTGGAAAGACAGCGGCATCGATTTATCGGCGGGCGCGGATGGCTTCAAAGTCCGCACCGGCCCGCTGGTCTCGATGTTGAGCGGCGGTATCGCCTTCCGCACACCTCCTGACGATACGGTCAAGGATGTGAAACCGGAATATGCGATGTTCCACCTCTACGACACCTACGAGCAATCGACCCAGATCGAATACCGCAACACGCTCAAATATGTGATGTATTTCAACGGCTCGGTGCGCGGCCTGACCGAAGGCGCGCCGGTGCAACTGCGCGGGATACCGATCGGCGCGGTCACCGGCATCAGCCTGGAACTGGACGCCAAGACCGCGGACATCCGGATTCCGGTCACGGTCGACCTGGAGCCGGACCGGATCAAGGAAATCAACAAGCAGCCGAACGTCAGCAATAAGGACATGATGTCACGTCTGATCAGCAAGGGCCTGCGCGCGCAACTGCAAACCGGCAGCCTGTTGACCGGCCAACTCCTGGTCGATCTCGATTTTCATCCGAACAGCAAAGTCGCCTTGCACTCAAACAACAGCCCTTATCAGGAATTCCCGACCATCCCGAGCTCGCTCGATCAGTTCACGCATGCGGCGCAGACGATCATGGACAAGATCGCCAAACTGCCGCTCAATGAATTGACTACCGAAATGAACAGCACCCTGAAATCGCTGCAAGTCACCTCGAAGGCGGCCAACGGCATGCTGACCGATGCCAAGCAAACGATGGGCAGCGCCGATAAATCGCTGCAATCGGCCGACCAGCTGCTACGCTCGCTCGAACCGGGCTCGACCACACGCCATGAGATCGACAAACTGCTGCTGGAATTGAATCAATCGGCCAATTCGGTCAAGCAACTGACCGATTATCTGGAACAACACCCGGAAGCACTACTACGCGGTAAAGACGATGAATAAGTTGATATGTAGGGTGGATAAGCAAAGCGCATCCACCTCGGCGGTTTTGGTGGATGCGCTGCGCTTATCCACCCTACCCTTCCTGTCCATATGGCTGCTATCCGCCTGCGCCGCGACGCCGGAAACGCATTTCTATGTACTGAGCCCCTTAAGCCTCCCGGCGCAATCCTCTCCATCCGAAGCCCCGAAACGGCTGATCGGCATCGGCCCGGTCACCGTGCCCGCGCTGCTCGAACGCAAGCAGCTCGTCACCCGCACCGGCGACAACAGCATCACATCGAGCGAATTCCACCAATGGGCCGCGCCGTTAAAGGAGGCGATCACCGAAACGCTGGCGCAAAACCTGTCCGTTCTGCTGCAAAACGACATCATCAAAGCCTATCCGTGGAGCGCCTACGGCGACATGGATTTTCATGTGATCATCGACATCGCGCGCTTCGAAACGAACGCCGCGCAAACCGCCGAACTACGGGTAAACTGGTCGATCATGGACGATAAAAGCCATCGCCTACTCAAGCACGGCCAAGCCAGGATTGACCGCCATCAGGCCGGTACTGGCCATGCCGATACGGTCAAGGCATTGAGCGAAACCCTAGAGGAATTCAGCAGGCAGCTAGCCGGCAGCCTGGCTTCTCTAACCCCTTAGCATAATGCGGAACGGGATGAGTGACTCCCGTCTTACTCGGTGCCGTATAAAAGCAAACCCTGATCTCGTATCGACTCCACCATCCAACGCAATTCCTTTTCGAGACCTCTATCTTCGCTCAAAAACGGGCTCCGTTCGCGCACCTGCTGCAGCGTGCGGACGACAGCAGGACTCAACGCCTCCAGGCCGCCTCTGAGTTCCACGCCCTGCACCGCCGCCAGCAGCATAGCGGCGGCGACCTGTTCGGTCAGTTCGATGATGCGGATGCAGTCCCGGGCCGCGATCGTGCCCATGCTGACCTTGTCCTGGTTGTGGCATTCGGTCGAGCGCGAAAAGACGCTGGCGGGCATGGTCAGTTTGAGGGCTTCGGCAGTCCAGGCCGAGACCGCGATCTGCACGGCCTTGAAGCCATGGTTCAGGCCGGCGGCGGGGCCGCTCGCGCCGGACAGGTTAGCCGGCAGACCCTGATTGAATTTAGTATCCATCAACTGCGCCATTTGCCGGTCCAACAGATCGGCCAGATTGGCGACCGCGGCCTTCATACTGTCCATCGCGAAGGCGATATGGCCGCCGTAGAAATGGCCGCCGTGCAGCACATGTTCGCCTTCCGCGTCGATGATCGGGTTGTCGTTCGCGCTGTTCAGTTCGTTTTCGATAAACTGGCGCAGCCAGGGGAGTGCGTCTTCGAGGACGCCGATCACATGCGGGGCGCAGCGTAACGAGTAGCGGTCCTGCAGGCGGGTGTCGTGGCGCGGAGCGGCTTCGGTCAACTGCAAATCGGCGCGGATACGGCCGGCCGCACGATTTTGGCCGGGATGCGGTTTGACCGTGAACAGTTTTTCGTCGTAGTGATAGGCATTGCCTGCCAATGCGATCGAGGCGAGGCTGGTGATTCGAGTCGCCAGGCGCGAAAGGTATTCCGCCCGCCGATAAGCCAGACAGGCCACGCCGGTCATCGCCGCGGTGCCGTTCATGATCGCGAGGCCTTCCTTCGGTTTCAACACCAAAGGCTCGATGCCAAGCGTCGTGAAGACCTCGCCGGCATGGCGGCGCTCGCCCTGATACAACACCTCGCGCTCGCCGGCCAAGACCGCCGCGACATAGGACAGCGGCGTCAAGTCGCCGCTCGCGCCGACCGAGCCTTCCTTCGGGATCAACGGCAGGATGTCATGTTCGAGCAGAGCGGCCAGACGCAGGAGCAGCAGGTAACGGACTCCTGAGTAGCCTTGCGCGAGGCTGTTCAGGCGCACGGCCAGAATCGCGCGGGTTTCTTCGGCGCTGAAATGCTCTCCGAGGCCGCAGCCGTGGAAGGTGTACAGATGCCTTGAAAGTTCGTTGACCCATTCGAGCGGAATCGGAATGGTGCAGGAATCGCCGAAGCCGGTCGTCACGCCATAGACGAAGCCTTGCTCATTTAACAGCGTCTCGATGAAGCGCGCGCCTTTATCGATACGATCGACGAAGGCCGGCGCCCGGCTCAATTCGGCGAATGCCTGCCTGTGCGTAATCCGGCCGATGTCTTCGATACTGAGCGGATGGCCGTCAAAAATGACGGTTTTGCTGATTAAGCCCCCTTTCATCGCGGCAACTCCAAGGCCATCGCCGCCGTTCTTATCCAGTAAACCCAACCTGCAAGAGCATGAATCGAATCATCCTCTAATCGGTATAACAACTTCATGATTCCTTGTGCCAAAACGGGTAAAAATTAAACCATTGCAACGGCTCCTGCAGACAATAGGCCTGCAAACGGTTCGCGTAGCGCTGGATTGTTTCCTGTAATGCCTGCTCGCGCTGCTTTCTCGGATACCTGAGGCCGCCGCTGAAAGGGTCGAAATAAATGACATACTTGCCGCGTCGCTTCAGGCAAAATACCGTCAAAACCGGACATTTCAAAAGCGACGCCAAAATGAACGGGCCTTCCGGAAAAAACGCCTTGGCGCCTAAAAAATCGGCCTCCGCGACACGATATTGATTGTTCACCGGCGTCCGGTCGGCCGCGACGATCACGATCTCTCCCTGATCGATCTTGTCCGCCAGCCGCATCGAGGTAGCCGCGCTAATTTCAGTGACCTGGATCAGATTGAGCCGGCTCGCGTCGTTGTAATAGCTCAACAGCTCGCTGAATTTTTCGGCATGCCGGGTATGCACGAGCACATTGATCCGAATGTCTTTTTTGAGATTCGCAAGCACCCTGCAGACTTCCAGATTGCCCAGATGCGAGCCGAGCAGCAACACGCCCTGTCCACGTTCGAGCCACGACTGTAACGCTTCACGCCCCAGGCATTCGACATCGCCAAGCGCAATCAGTCCGGACCAAGCCGCCAGTTTGTCGAGTATCGCTTCCGCGAAGGTCATGAAATGCCGAAAGCTGTCCAGCAAGCCGCCGCTCACTTGCAAATCCGCCGAGAACCCTGCGACACGGCGCAGATAATCGCGGCTCGCGGCTCTGCCCCGCCGGTTCACCAGCCAGTAGTAAGCGACCACCGGATACAAAAAACACTGCACGATAGGACGCCCGCCGAAGCGATAAATCCACAGCAGCAGACGCATACCCCAGACCAGGCTGTACTCGCCCATCTCCGCCCAGTGCGGTTTTTTCATCGCCAATGCCTCAGTATCAGGCGAGGCAGGCGCGCCAGCATGCCGAAAAACAACCGCGCGTGGATTTTCGAGATCATCAGATTGTCGCGCCACAGCCGAAAATGCGAGACGCCGTCCAGCGGGTAACTGACCCGGGTCGGCAGATTGATCACCCGCACACCCTGCCAGTACAGCCTGACGATGATGTCGATATCGAAATCCATGCGCCGGCTGATCTTGGCGTTTGCGCAGACCCGCTCGACCGCCGCCAGCGGATACAGCCTGAAGCCGCACATCGCATCGCCGATCGCCAGTGACAAGGTATTGATCCAGACCCAGAGATTGGTGAACTGGCGGCCATACTGGCGGCTAAGCGGCGCCTCCTTGCCGAAGACCGGCTGGCCTGCGATCAACGCCTCCGGGTGCTGCCGGCTCGCCTCCAAAAAGCGCGGGATGTCTTCGATTTGATGCTGGCCGTCCGCATCGATCTGCAAGGCATGGGTAAAGCCTTGCGCGGTCGCAGCCCGGAAGCCGTCGAGCACCGCCGCGCCCTTGCCGCCGTTGTCGGCGCGGACGATCAAGGTCAGCCAATCGGCTTCACGGCGGGCGCAATCTTCGAGCACCTCCCGGCAAATCTTAGAACTGCCGTCATCGATCAAAAAGCCAGGCAAGCCGAAAGGCTTGATCGCCGCGACCACGCGCGGCAGCACCTGTTCATGGTTGTAAACGGGGATGATGAGGCAGGTTTTCAAGACTCGGCTCCATAGACCAGGCGCCCGGAACTGTAGGGCTCGGCTCCCCTGCTGTATTGGAAAACCAATTTGCCGGAAGCTTCACGCCATTCCAGGCTTAATTCCAGTTCGTCATCCGGACGGATCATCTTGCCGAACTTGATCACTTCCATATGCGAAAAAGGCGCGGTGACCGGAAAAAAAATCTTGCCGAAATGCTCCGCCCAGCCGATCTGCACCACGCCCGGCAATAACGGAAATTCCGGAAAATGATCAGGAAAATAACTGAGCTCCTTCGGCACTTTGATCCTGAGGCGCACACAGGCCACATCCATTTCGGCGGCCAGCACTCTCGGCAGGCTCCGGGTATCGGTATTCATCAGCGAGGTCAAAAGTTCCTGGTTCACTTTGCCTTGCGTGGTCAGCGGAATTGAGTTCACGAACAGCCATTTTCTGGGCAGCGTCACCGCGTCGAAACTGTCGGCAAGGACGCTACGCAATTGTTTGATCAGCGCGTTTCTACCCTGCTCCTGAAGCTGTGCCGCGCCACTATCATTCAAGACCGCCGCGATCGCTACCACATCCCGGTGACGGGCCAGCACCAACGCGTAGGCTTCGGCAATCCAGTGCGTATCCTGAAGACGCTGCTCCAGGGCGGTCAGCGACAGCCTTTTCTCTTCGATCTTGACGATACGGTCCTGCCTTCCGTGCAGCAGAAAGCGGCCGTCATCCAGTTGGGTCAGACGATCATCCAACGGCAGGCCGTCCTGAGCGGTCAAATAAGGCGAATAAAGATGGGGCCTGTCGGCTATCCATTGGATCCGGATATCCGCAAACGGCTGCCACGACGCGTCGATCTGCCCGGACGCCTGCCGCCAGGCAATGCCGCCGGTCTCGGTGCTGCCGTAAACTTCGATCACCTTGCGGCCGCTGGCAGTGAAGATTTGCCGGGCCGCCTCCGCTGGCAAGGGGCCGCCTGAGCTAAAAATCGCCGCAAGGCCGGCGATACCCTGCCAGGGCGATTGCTCGTCGAGTCGCTTCAGATGGCCGGGACTCGCGATCCAGCAAGTCTTGGCGGCATCGCCATCAGCCAAGAGCGCTTCGGGGCTCAAAAACATTGGGCTATGGAAACAGCGCCCCGCCGACAGCGGCCATAACACCCTGAACAACAGGCCATAGATATGCTGATGACTGACCGTGCCCGCAATGCACGCATCTTCCAGCAAGCCTCCCCAAAGACTTTCCAGCGTATCAATTTCGGCCTGCAACTGGCGCAGGGTTTTCGGCACCGCTTTCGGCGGCCCCGAGGAACCCGAGGTAAACAGGACGATGCAGGGAACATCCATAGCGAGAGCCGTAAGACGGCTATCCGAGCCTTCTGTCGTCAGTAAATCCGCATCGAAAGGATCATCCGGCCAGTCGCCCAGCAGCCGGCATCGTTCAAGACGCAGTTGCCGCGCGGTTTCGGGCAGATTGTTGCCGGAAATCCAGACTTCCTTGCCGGCATGCAGCAGCGCGAACAACAGTACCGCAAACGGATAGGCATCCTGCGTATATAACGCATAACGCCGATCGGGTTCTCTCCGCAATGTATGCGCCCAAGTGCCGACCGCCTTAGCGAATTGATCACTCCGATACAGCATCCCCTGATGGCGTGCGATCGGCACCGGGTCCTGCATCACTTCGATGCCGCACGTTGACAACAAAATCAAATTATTCCGCATGCTTTTGCGTTCTGATCCGCACCAGGTATTCGCCGACAAACAAAGTGCCCATCAGCAAATAAGCTATCAGGCCGTTGTATAAACTCCAGATTTCGAAACTGCTCCATAATGCGGTCGCCAACGCGATGCCGCCGTTCAGCATGAAAAAGCCGCACCAGACCTGGGTCACACGCCGCGTATAAGCAACGCCCGAAGGCGGCAGGTCCGGATGACGCAGGCGGGCCAGACGTTCGATCACGGTCGGCGGATTGAACAGACTCCAGGCAAACAGCGCCAGCAACGCGCCATTCATCATGACCGGATAAAATCGCAGGGTAATCGGATCGTTGCGCCAGATCGCGAGCGCGCAAAAGATCATACCGGCGATCACTATCAACCGGCTGCCTAGTGCCTTGAAGCCGCCGAAAGCCTGTCTGATCAACAACAAGCCGATCAAAGCCGCCGCGATTTTCCACGGTTCGAAATACTGGATGCCGAAATAGACCGCGAAGGGATAGGCGATAGTCAAAAGACCTATCACGATGTTGATCAATGGACGCATGCAATCTTGTTTCACCTCTCGCCTTGGAGCTTTCCCCTATGCATTGACCATCTTATAAACCGCCTCGACCACATCGCCGATCGTGCGCGCCGTTTTGAAATCCTCCGGCTTGACTGCCTTGCCGGTCATTTCCTTCAGCCTGACGATCATATCGACCGCATCGATGCTGTCGAAATCGAGGTCTTGATACAGCCGCGCCTCCAGCGTAATGTCCTCTTTGTCCAATTCAAACATCTCGACCATCAAGCCCTGAATGGCCGCCAAAATTTGTTCACGATTTTCCATCATTTTCTCAACTGCGCGCGGTTTGAATATAGTTGGCCAAGGCGGAAATCGAGGCGAATATTTTCGTCACGTCTTCTTTTTCGGCATTGATTTTAACATTATATTTTTTTCGGATCGCGAGGCCCAGTTCGAGCGCGTCGATCGAATCGAGCCCGAGCCCTTCGTTGAACAGCGCCGCATCGCTGTCGATGTCATCGACGCCGATATCCTCCAGGTCCAGCGTCTCGATGATCAATTGTTTCAATTCATTTTCCATGGTTCTGATAGATTTCTCTCTGTTCGGTAAAATAATCCTGTAAAAACTGATTCAAACGGCGCACCGCGATCGATTTGGGTTCAAGCTGCTGAAACGGTTCCAGCGGGATGTCCTCGCCGACATGCATCGCCAGATGAAAACGCTGACGGTAAGGAATGCTGTACCACGGCTCGGCCTTGGTCAAGGTGCTCGGATAACAGGACAGAGTGACCGGCGTGACGATTTTTCCGGCCTGCAAGGCGATCGCGGCGGCCCCGCGTTGAAAGCGGTAAGGCTTGCCGGGCACCGAACGGGTGCCTTCCGGAAAAATGATCATCGAGCCGCCCGCGCGCAGCCAGTTCACGCATTCCTCTATCATCTGTTCGGGATCGCCGTTGCTGATGTAACCCGCATTCAAAATCGGCCCGCGCATGGCCGGATTGCGCCAGAGCGACGCCTTCACGATGCAGCTGGCTTCCCTGACCCGGCTGATCAGAAACACGATATCGACCAGCGTCGGATGGTTCGCGATGATCAATTGGCCGGGCCGGTTCAATTTTTCGAGCCCGACGATCTCATAAGTCATGATGCCGATCCGGTGCATCAGGCCGATGAACACATAAAAGCTGTAATGCACCACATGCTGGCCGCGTTTGATCCGCTCCCGGCGGCTGCCGGGCAAGACCGACAGGAGCGGAAACACCAGCACCCAGAGCAGAAACCCGCCGACGCCGAAGGCCGTGAAACTGACCGCGGTGCCGAAAAGCCGCCAAAGATAGGTCAGCTTGTAGATTAAATTTTTTCCCATCGCCAACCGCGCCCCTGAAAACTCAAACCGGACTCCGTGCTGTCGCCCTGCAAAAAATCGATAAACGGCGGCAATTGCAGCGGCTGCTCGCGGTCATCCAGGCATTCCGGCGCGCGGCTCAAACGCAGCGCCATGCCCGCCCCACCCAAGGATAGACGAAGTGCCAGGGCGCAAGGAAATTCGGCATTCAATTTAAACGGAGCGAGAGGATAAAAGTCGGCGATCGGCTCATCGTACAGGACCACGAGCACCTGTTCGGCGCCTTCCTGCAACAGACCGAGCGCTTCTAGGAAAGCCGGCGCGAGGCCATCGAACCCAGGCGCCATTACCGTGATTTCCTGTTGATTGTGGTAGGCGATCGAATACAACCCCGCGATCGCATTATGCACCGACAAACTAAACGAGGTCGGCGACAGTTCCTCGCCGGCCTGAATCATTTGCAGCATTTCGAGCGCTTTGCCAACCTCGCCATGCGCGGAACTGAAGACCGTCGGCAAGGTTTCTCCGGGCTTCAGGCATTGATCGATCGCATTGAAAACCAATCTGGCCAATGGGCTCAAACGGCGCTGCTGTAACTTCGGGATGAAATCGGGTACTTTGGGCAAACCGTTGCTGATTTCCCGCGCGCCGAGCCGAAAGCCGCTCCAGCCATCCTTGCTGTGCAGACCCGGCGCGCAGACGCCCCAGTCATTCAGCACAAAATCGGCAACCTTAGGGATGGCGAGCATGGTTCGTCGAAAAAACTAGGCAGAGGTCGAGTAACAGAGACACGGCTAAAAAATTTCAATCAAAGGCGCGTTTATACCATAAAACGCGCGCCGAGCGCATTTTGGCAAATTCGGCTGCGTAAATGTTAAACTAGGCCATCGCAACTTTTGGGTAAAAGAGAAACCGATCGATGAACATCACACAAACTGCATCTTCTTTTGCCGGCATCGTCTTGCTGGCGTTATTGAACGGCTGCGCCTCCACCGCGCCCGAAACGAAAGCCGCAGAAGCCGCGCCCGCGCCGCGGGTCAACGACTTCCCGACCCACGACCGCGTCGAATATGTGCTGAACTGCGTCGCTCAACACGGCGGCCTGAGCTACATCACCCAATACGCCTGCGGCTGCAAAATCGACAAGATCGCCGAAAAAATGTCTTTCGTCGATTTTGAAGCCGCAAAGACCTTCGGCTATTTGCGCAGCACGCCCGGCGAAGCCGGCGGCGTTTTCCGCGATCCGAAGCAAGCGAAGGACCTGCGCAAGGTGCTGAAAGAAGCCGAAGCGTATGCCGAGAGGCAATGTTTTGTGAAATAACCGCCGTCATCGGGCGCAATAGGCTATACTCCTATTGCGCCCAAATGATTCCTGGCTTGTCGCCACCTTTGCGGTAAGAAAAGAGGCTGCCGACGCTTGGCAACCCATAGCGCTAGCTAGCCCGCTCAAAAAAGTGAACTATTTCACAATAATCCGGTGAATAACTTCACAGAAACCCTCTTCCCGCTGCTTTAGGATGTAGCGTGGCGTAATCGTTCCACCTTGCTCCTTCGATCATCGTTGCAACATCAGGATCGGCTTGTTCGAGCTTCGAACTTAATTATGGGGACATCAGATATGCATCGTTCGGCCACCCTTACCCAAAACGGCTTTCTCGAAATGCTGAATATTTTTGACTGCGTCAAGTCTTCTTTGGTCGTATCCGGCCATTACGACGCGGCGACCGCTGGCAGCAAAGCCTCGTATCCCGGAGTCGTGGAAACTCTGTCGTTCGAAACCGGGGCGGATTTGGTGCGCCGCGCGCATAGGCTGTCTAAAAACTGCCGCCTGGCGCTATGGGTCAATGACATGGCGATCAGCCAGGCGGAACGCGACGACTTCAAACAAAATTACACCCTGCCGTATCCATACGCCGAAATCCTCCGCCGTCATCAGCTGAAGGATCACGACATTTGCGTGCTCTATGAAAGTGCGCTACGCAACCAGGCAGAAACGGGACTGCGCGCCATTTATAAAAAAATGCCGTACCTGTTTGACCGGATCGAGGCAACGGATACAGCGTTGCTTCGGAGTGTGGGCGCTGCAGCCTCCCGTCCGACCGAACCGGGGGCGGAGCAGACCGCTTATGTGATTCGGGGCCCCTATCGGGAGTCGCTCGTCCTGAAGGACGGGCCGCATCCGCAATATAATCTGATCCTGGCCACCTTGTTGCATGAACTTAACAAACGCTTCTCGCCCGGCATGATCATCACCATCTTTAACGAAACCGATGTGTACCGTCTGAGTCTCGGCATGCACGTGGCAAGAACGCTGTTTGGCCTGGCCACGCCGATGATGAACGTCTATTGCGATCACGAAGAATTAAGCGCATTCAACTTCGCGTCTATCCCGCCCAAATACCGGCGATAACTGCATTCTTACGCAGGCTCGGTCAGACGGCTTATATACCACCTGACCGGCGATTGCCTTGCATTATCCGGCCTACAGCTTACTTAACCTCGAATGTTTCGCTATATGTCGAGCCTTTTGCACAGGCATCCCGCGCGATCGGGCTTTCGCAGGAAGTATCGCTGATTTCCGCTTTCAAGACCCCGGCCGATGGCGGCACGAAATAGAATCGGAAATTCGGGTCCGAACTGATCGCAATATCGGTCTTCGCTGTCAACACCGGCTTGCCGTTGAAGGTGACTTTCAACTGCTCGATAAAATGCGACTTCTTGACGAAGCGCGTCATCTGATCCATCTGCATGCCGGTAATGTTCGGATGGCTGATCATCAATTGCACCAGATTCGGTTCGGCCGTTTTGACGCCGCCATCGAGCCGGAATTTCATTTTGCCGGGCCGTTTCAACGAGGCATCGAGATCGGCGCCGATCGGCGCGGAACAGCCGCCGCTCGCTTTCACGAATTTCTTCGTCATCACCAGTCTGCCGTCGTTCAATTCGGCGATCGCGCGAATATAGCTGTAGGTATTGACCCGTATCCGCATCGCCAGATCGGCCTTGCCGCTGTCGGGCGTCAAGGCAAACTCGCCGACGAAAGGAAACGGATTTTTATCGACCAGCACCAGGATTTTTTTGATGTAAGTGTCCTGCGTCTGCGGGATTTTGCTGACGATTTTCAACGGTACCAGCGCCGGATCTTCGGCCCGGTAAGGCGCTTCGAGTTCTATGACTTCATTGCCTTCCGTAATCGTTTTACCGGCAAAATATTGATTTTTTAGCGTCGCGTTCCATTCGTTTTCATCGCCTTCGGCAAAGGCCGCCAATGGTGGCATGGACAAAACCAACACAAGCGATAGAAATTTAGTCACATTCATTTTTGTTTAACCCGATGATGGAATAATTTTTTCATTATGAGGCCTGCGCATAGCAAGGACAACCCTAAACAGCAGAGCGGCCGGCCCCATTCTTGCGGTTTACAGCATAGGCTATTGTAACCGCTGTCTCGGGAACCCTATAATGAAACACGGCTCAAAGAGAAGCTAAATCGATCTCTGCAATCCCATCGTCAAAACCCTAGACTGCGAGGTTCAAATGTATCAATGGATAATCGCCCTGCTCCTGGCCAGCATCCTGTCCGGTTGCGGCTATAACGACCTCCAGGTTAGCGATGAAGACGTCAAGGCCGGCTGGGCGGAGGTGCTGAATCAATACAAGCGCCGCGCCGATCTGGTGCCTAATCTGGTCAATGTGGTCAAGGGCTACGCGGCTCACGAAAAGGATGTCCTGACCGAAGTCACCGAGGCGCGCGCTCGCGTCGGCGCGATTCAGGCCACGCCCGAACTGGTCAACGATGAGGAAGCGTTCAAAAAATTCATCGCGGCCCAGGGCCAGATGACCGGCGCCATATCCCGCCTCCTGGCGGTAGCCGAGAATTATCCGCAGCTGAAGGCCGACGGACTGTTTCGCGACTTACAGGCACAATTGGAGGGAACCGAAAATCGCATCACGGTCGCGCGCAATCGCTACATAGACACCGTAAAGAACTACAACGTGATCGTACGCTCGCTGCCGACCAACCTCACCGCGATGCTGTTCGGCTACAAAACCAAGCCCAGCTTCACGGTCGAAAACGAACAAGCCGTCACCGAACCGCCAAAAGTCGATTTCGGCGCGCCGGCCCCGGCGCCCGGCCGCTAAATGATTCGGATGCGGTCGCGGCTCAGGCCGGCTTTAGGACTGATTCTGCTGCTGTTCCTCGGTACAGCTTTGGCGCAGCTTGCGCTGCCCGATTTGTCGAGGCGCGTGACCGACTTGACCGGCACGCTCACCGCCGAGCAGACGAACGCGCTCGAAAACAAGCTCGCCGCCTTCGAAACAGAAAAAGGCAGCCAGATCGCGGTGCTGATCATCGATACCACGCAGCCCGAAGACATCGCCGCCTACGGCATCAGGGTCGCGGACGCCTGGAAAATCGGCCGAAAAAATATCGACGACGGAGCGATTTTGATCGTCGCCAAGAACGACCGCCGATTGCGGCTCGAAGTCGGCTACGGACTCGAAGGCGTACTTCCCGACGCCGTAGCCAAACGCATCATTGCCGACACCATCAAGCCTTACTTCAAGCAAGGCGAATACGCCGCCGGCATCGATGCCGGCGTGACTGAGATCATGGATCTGATCCGGGGCGAGGCTTTGCCTGCGCCACAGGCAAGCGCCGATAATGCACCCTCGGAATCGGCTTTCTTGTTCATCCTGGGAGCCGGCCTGATCGCGGGCTTCATCCTGTCCCTGATACTGGGACGTCCCCTGGCAGGCTTGATCGCAGGGCTCGGCTGTACGGCCGTGTCGGCGCTGTTCTTCGGCTTGGGATTTGCGATCTTTTTGGGCATCATGGTGTTCTTTCTGATCATCGGCGGCAACCGCTATAGCGGCTGGTCCAGCGGCGGCGGTTATCGCAGCGGCGGTGGCGGTGGCGGCTCCTGGGGCGGCGGCGGGGGCGGTTTCGGCGGCGGAGGCGCGTCAGACTCATGGTAAATATCAAACGTTGGCTCAAACATCTGTTCATGCCGCCCTGGCGCTGGCGCGCGGCCTTTCCTTCGGCCACGCTGAAAGCCATCGAACAGGCGATCGGCCAATCCGAAATCCGGCACCGCGGCGAGCTGCGCTTTGCGGTCGAAAATACGCTGCCGCCCATGCAGGTGTGGCGTGGACGCACGGCCGCCGACCGGGCGCAGCAAATTTTTTCCGATTTGCGCATCTGGGACACCGAAGAGAACAGCGGCGTCCTAATTTATCTGATGCTGGCCGACCGGGAGGTCCATATCGTCGCAGATCGCGGCATCGCCCGGCGCGTTGCGCAAACCGAATGGGACGCGATTGCCTCGGCGATGCAGCAGGCCTTTCGGCGCGGCGATTTCCGGGATGGCGCACTGACCGGCATCGAATCCATCACCAGCCTGCTTACAACGCATTTTCCCGCCGCTGCGCTGAACCCCAATGAACTGCCGAACCGGCCCGTCGTTATCAAGGAATAAATGCCGAATCTTAACCTGCTCCGTTACCCCGATACCCCTTGTCCAGCCATCGATTCCTTGCAGGTTGAACTCGAACGCTGCGCCGGAAACAGTATCATGCTGCACTATCGCTTGACCGGCGACCTCAGCACGATTCTGCTCCCCGAACCGAAGCCTGCCGTCGAGACCGACGGACTGTGGCAGCATACCTGTTTTGAACTGTTTGCCGCCCACGCCGGCACGCCGGCCTATTATGAATTCAACTTTTCGCCTTCAGGCCAATGGGCTGCCTATGCTTTCGAAAATTACCGGCAACGCAGGCCGTGGACGCTCAGTCGGCCGCCCGTCTTGGCGTTAACGCAAACTCGAAATGAATTAATGCTCACCGCTAAAATCGCGGTTTCCGAGTTGCCGTTTGACGGCGGCGTGGACTCCCTGCAATTAGGACTCAGCGCGGTCGTCGAGTCGATGACTGGAGGCATCTCCTATTGGGCCTTGCAGCATCCGGGCGATCGACCCGATTTTCACGACCGCGCGGGTTTTGTGTGCCTGCTGTAAACCTGATAAGCTTCAAGCCCTTTCGCCAAGCAATTTTTTTCGACAACGCACTTTCCGCAGCCACTCGCCCATGAAATTTGGCATAGACCGCTTACTTGAAGACTCCCGCCTGCGCGCGCCCTTGACCGGCAAGCGCATCGCCCTACTCGCGCACCCGGCCTCGGTCACCCAGGATTTGACGCACAGCCTGGATGCTCTTGCCCGGCTTCCCGATGTGCAGCTCAGCGCGGCTTTCGGCCCGCAACACGGTCTGCGCGGCGACAAACAGGACAATATGATCGAATCGCCCGATTTCATCGATCCTCTGCACGGCATTCCGGTGTTCAGCCTGTACGGCGAGGTGCGCCGCCCGACCGCGGCGATGATGGACACGTTCGATGTCTTGCTGGTCGATTTGCAGGATCTGGGCTGCCGGATTTACACTTTCATCACGACCCTGCGCTATGTGCTCGAAGCGGCCGCAGAGCACAAAAAATCGGTATGGATTCTCGACCGCCCGAACCCTGCCGGCCGGCCCATCGAAGGCTTGACCCTGCGCTCCGACTGGGAAAGTTTCGTCGGCGCGGGGCCGATGCCGATGCGCCACGGCCTGACGATCGGCGAAATGGCGCTCTGGTTTATCGCGACGCTCATGCTCGATGTCGATTGCCGGGTCATCATGATGGAAGACTGGGACCCAAACGCCGCACCCGGCTACGGCTGGCCGCTCGGCGAGCGCACCTGGATCAATCCGAGCCCGAATGCGCCGAATCTCTGGATGACCCGTTGTTATGCCGGCACCGTGCTGCTCGAAGGCACCACGCTATCCGAAGGCCGCGGCACCACCCGTCCGCTCGAATTGTTCGGCGCACCCGATCTCGATGCACGCAAATTGGTCACCACGATGCAGGCGCTCGCGCCGGCATGGCTCAGAGGCTGCCGTCTGCGCGAATGCTGGTTCGAGCCGACTTTTCACAAGCATGCCGGAAAGTTGTGCGCCGGCGTGCACATCCATGTCGAGGATCCGTCGTACAATCATGACCTATTCCATCCCTGGCGCCTGCAGGCGCTGGCGTTCAAGGCGCTGCGCCGCTTGTATCCGGATTATCCCTTGTGGCGCGACTTCCCTTACGAATACGAACTCGATCGTCTGGCGATCGATGTGATCAACGGCTCGCCGTTACTGCGCGAATGGGTCGATGACGCGGAGGCCGAAGCGGGTGATCTGGAAAGGCTCGCGCACCGGGATGAAGAAGACTGGCAGGACAGTCGCTCGCCGGCTCTACTCTATTGATTGGGGACTCTGACGACCGGCGCCTTCGCTTCGCAAATAGCGGGCCTTCGGCGTATACTGGCCGGGTCTTTACCGGAAAAACCTGCCGCCCATGCAATTTTCGCTGCCGATCGACCTGCTGGCTTTCACCGCCAGCAGTGCGTTGATACTGCTCTACTATCTGTTTTTAAGCTGGCGCACCCGCCGCGATTCCAATTTCAGCGTACACCGTTTCAACCGGAAGGTGCGCGAAGCCTGGGTCGAGATGGTGGCCAAGAGCGGCAAGATGGATATTCTGGCCGTGCAGACCCTGCGCAATTCGGTGATGGCCGCCAATTTCATGGCCTCGACGTCGGTGCTGCTGATCATCGGCACGCTGAATATCAGCGACAAGATCGAAAAATGGGCCTATGCCTGGCACCCCGGATCGGCAGCCGAAAGCGTAGGCGGTGAATTATGGCTGATCAAACTCGGTTTATTGGTGCTCGATTTTTTTATCGCCTTCTACTGTTTCACGATGGCGATACGTTTCTTCAATCATGCCGGCTACATGGTCAATCTATTGGCGGGGTCGCCCGAAGCCGGCGTTTCGTATGCGCAGGCCTGCGCCTATCTGAACCGGGCCGGCGCTTATTATACCTACGGCACCCGCAGCTTTTTTCTCAGTCTGCCGCTGATTCTCTGGTTTTTCGGGCCCTATGCCCTGGTTTTGGCGACGCTGATTCTGATCGCGGCGTTATACAAACTGGACCGGGCGCCCTGATCCCCTCCTTGGGGCCTGGTATTTCCTCAGGCATTACTCGCCCGCGTCCGGTTTCGAAACACTTTCGTCAAAATCGTTTCCGTCCTGCATCGGCGGTTCCAGCAAGTGATTCAGCCAGGCTTCCGCGGCGGCCCGCTGATTTTCCAACACCGTATTCGGCCACAGCCCGAAGGAGATCACCAGTGCGCCTAACAGGCAAAGGACGCCGAGTTCGCGCGGGCGCAGATCCTGCAATTGCCTGACCGCGGCGCTTGCGGTCGGCCCCATGAAGGCGCGGCGCGTAAACGACGTCATGTAGGCCGCGCTGAGGGCCGCACCGGCCAGCGCCGCTATGGCAAGGCTTGGATGCGAAGTCAAGGCGCTGACAATCAACAACAATTCGGCCGGGAAGCCGTTGGTTCCGGGCACCCCCAGACTGGCTAGCATGAACAGGAAATAAAAGCCGGTCAACCGCGGCATCACCTTGGCGAGTCCGCCCATGTGAATTCTTTCGGTGCTGCCGAGGCGATGGTGAATGAAGCCTGCGATCAGCATCAAGGCGCTCGCATCGACCGAAAAATTGACCAATTGAAACAGCGCGCCCTGAATGCCCTGCATGTTCAGCGATGACAATCCCACGATGATCAGGCCGATATGGCTGATGCTGGCATAAGCCAGCATGCGGCGTAAATTGCTTTGCTGCAAAGCGACCAGCGCGCCGTAGATCAAGGTGACCGCGCCGATGATGCCGAGCGCCCAGTTATATTCGACCGCCGCGGTCGGCGCGAGCGGCATCGCAAACCGGATGATGCCGTAAACGCCCAGTTTCAGCCCGGTCAGCAAGGCGGTCATCTGCGTCGAGCCTTCCATCGCAACGGTCGGCAGCCAGGTATGAAAAGGCGGCAAAGGCGCCTTGACCGCAAAACCGAGCATCAGCAGCAAAAATACCGCCGCTTCCCAATGCCCGGACAACGGCGTGGCCAGCAGCGCCGGCAGGCTAAACGTCAGATCGTTCGGAACAGCGCCCTTGATCGCGTTGACATGATTGAAGGCGAGCAGAATGATCGCAAACAACAAGGCGACGCCGCCGAACAGCATGACCAGGGTGTATTTGATCGCCGCATTGCGCCGGCCGGGACCGATGCCCCAGAGGCCGATCAAGAAGAAGATCGGCGGCAGCGTCAGTTCCCAAAACAAAAAGAACAGCATCATGTCCATCGCGCAAAACACGCCCATCGTGATGCCTTCGAGCGCCAGCAGCAGGGACAGATGAAAACGCGGCAGGCGCTGCACCGAATTCCAGGTCGCGAGCAACGTCACTAAAGTCAACAACGCCGACAGCGGCAACAGCAGGATAGAGACACCATCGACGCCGAGAAAATACTCGATGTGTAAATGCTCGATCCAGACATGATGTTCAACCCATTGCAGCTCGTTGCCGCTGTCTGCGCGAAAGCTTTGGACGGCAAACAGCGCAACGGCCAATTCCAGGCCAGCAATCAGCAAGGCGCTCCATTTCGCGGCCCTCAGGTTGCGGATAAAACCGAGCGCAAGCGCGCCAAGCAAAGGCAGCCAGATCAGGGCGCTGAGCAACGGAAATTCTGTCGCATTCATGGCTGTTCATCCTCGATTTGGAGTTGATCCGGTTGCACTCCCTCCTCCGCTGGCCCGTGCGGCATCGAGCTATGAATCGGGTAACCCTTCGTGATCATCGACGCATCCTGGTCGACCAGCCTGAGCCAGGGCCGCATATAAAAGCCGGTGCCGATCAACAAGACGCAGATGACCGCGGTAATCAGGCGCTCTTTAAACACCGGATGATGCAGGCTCGAATAAGGCTGCGCAAAGCGTTTGCAACTGGCCAAAAACATGCGCTGAAAGGCCCAAAGAATAAAGGCCGCGGCCAGCAGGTTGCCGGTCAAAATCGCGATCGCGAGCAGCCAGCCGTGCTCTTCGATGGTACCCTCGATAATCAGGTGGGTCGCATCGAATCCGGGCGTGCCGGGCTTGACCAGCGTACTCAACGCCGATACCAGAAACAGCATGCCCAGGGTCAGATTCGAATCGAACAATCCGCCCAGCCTCGGCATCAGCGCGGTGCCGGTGCGTTCATAAATCAGGCCGACGCTGAACAGCATGCCGGCGGTCGCGAGGCCATAGGCAACCGACAGCATGATGCTGCCTTCGAGTCCGAAATCGTTAAAGCAGAATAAACCGATCACCAGAATGCCGGTCTGACTGAGCACCGCAAACGCCAACAGCCGCCGGATATTGATTTGCAATAAAGCCATCACCGCGCCGTAGAAAATACTGATCAAGGCCAACATCAACACCAGACCCGCCCAATTTTCGGCGACACCGGGCAACAGCGGCAGGATGAAGCGCAACACCGCAAAAACGCCAAGCTTCAGACCGACCAGAAAAACCGCGCAGCTGGCGACCGTCCCATGTTCGGCCAGGATCGGCAGCCAGCCGTGAAACGGAAACAACGGCATCCTCACCGCGAAGCCATAGAACAACAACACGAAAACCAAAGTCTCGTCATGCAGATACGCATTGTTGTGTTTGATCGTGAGCCAGTCGAAAGTCAAAGGATGCTCCGAATCGATCAGGCCGAAACCCAGCAGCAAAAATCCGCCGAGGGTCATCAGCAAGGCGCTGAGCCAGTATTGCAGAAAGCGGTCAACCGCCCAGCGCCGGCGCTGTCCGGTCCCGGAGTGCAGCGTCAAATAAATCACCGGTAACATTTCCAGGACGCTCCAGATCCAGAACTGCATCACGTTTAAAGCCGCAAAAGCGCCGATCAAAACCGTTTCGTAACCCAGCACGCTGGCCACATAGGCACGGTCGCGATAACGCTCCTTCGCATGCGAAAAGGTATAGAGCATCACCAAAAAAGCAATCACCGCGGTCAGCGGAATGAACAGAATATTGACGCCGTCGACGCCGACCGTATAGCTGAGCCCGGCAAAATGCGCCTGTTCGACCAGATGGATGCCGGATTCCTCGGCATCGAATACCGCAAGCAAATAGACACTCAACAGCACGTTCAAGGCCGTGCCGGCAAAACCGAAGCGCAAGGCTGTCGTGAACGAACGCGAATAGAGCACCAGGGCCATCGCAGCAAGCGGTACCAGCGTCATCGTGGTCAAGACCGGAAAAGCGGCGGCTTCGGTCCAAGGAGTAACGGGAAAATGCATCAGCGCCTCAAAATGCGACCAGCAGAGTTATGAACACGAACAGCACCAGATAGCGCGGCCTTAAAATAAACGCTTCGAAGCGATTGCCGAAGCGTCCGATCCGCCGGCCCAAATCCGCAGCATTCTTGCCATAGCCGCGCAACATGAAGCGGCTCTCAAGTCCGTGGATCAGGGCCGCCGTCCATTCGGCCAGCTTGCCGGCCAGGCCGCTGCCTTGCGCAAACTGGTCGGAGTCCTCGTTCAGACGCGCGCCGATTTTTTGCTCCTGATATTGCGCCAGCGACGAGATCGCGCGTATCGCAGGTTCTGGGGAGCCCAAGATCCGGTCGATGATCGAGTCGTCGAAATATCTGAGATCATGAGACAAGCGCCCTATCGGCCTGACCAGCAGACTATCGGCCAGGGAATCCAGCCAGAACCGTTGCAGCGAAGCGGTATAAGCCCAATAATTTTTGGCCAGCGCCGGCTCGATCGGTTTGATCGGATTACCCAGCACATTGTGCATCAGCGACGGCGCCGCCAGTAATTGATAGGCCCGAACGACCACATGCGCGCATAAATGCCAGCCCGCCAATTGCCAGAATCCCAGGCCGCATTCGAAAAACATCAATCCCAATTGCACAGAGGTCGCCGCAATCAGCGAGGTCTTGACATCGGTTTGAGTCAGTCCGAGCAGATAACTGTAAATCGCGGTCGCCAAACCGACCACGGCCAGCGTCCCCATCGCAAACGGCGACATTTCAAAGAGCGGCTCCAGCAGGCAGACCAGAAAAACGCCCGCATGCACCATCACCGAGCCGTAAAAAACCGCGCTCGACGGCGTCGGGCCTTCCAGCGCGCGCAGCAGCCAGGGCGTAAACGGCAACTGCGCGGATTTGACAAACGCCGCCAGCGCAAAACAAAACGCGATGCCGGTCGCTTCGCCGGTTGACAATTGCACGGCCAGCGCATTCAACTGGGTCCAATCAACGCTTTCCGCAAAGGCGTAGCTGAGGCCGATCGCGATCACGAAAGCGGCGTCGCCGAGGCGGTTGGTGACAAAGACACGCGTCGCATTCGCGGCGGCAACCGGACGGTCGTAAGCATAGGCGATCAGCAAATAGGAGCACAACCCGGCGATTTCCCAGCCCATGAAAGTCCCGACCGCGTTGCCGGACAACACCAGCCACTGCATCGCGGCCGAAAATAACGTCAACACGAAAAAGAAGCGGTGAAAACCGACTTCCCGGTGCATGTAATTGACCGAGAAGCGGAGCACGACGGCCAAAATGACACCGAACAAGGCGGATAAGCGCAGCCCGAATCCCTGAGTCAGAAAGTTGATCGAAACTTCGAAGCTATCGCTTTGCAGCCAGGTTCCAAGATTGAACGTACCGCGATTCATGCCGAGCACATCGGCGCCGTAGAGCGTCAATGACAACAGGCTGGACATCGTGACCGTCCACAAGGCGATGCCGGCGGTCAGACCTTCTTTTTCTTCGCCGCTCAGCCAGTCGAACAGGACGCCGAGCCCCAGTATCAGCGCGGCGCAAAATGGCAGTAAAGGAATCAGGAAAACCAGTGAATCCATGCTTAGGCCCCCGCCGCTGCCGCTTGCCTGATCAGGACCGGGTCGACCGGCCCGGTTTGATCGCGGTAGGCGGCCTTCGAATTCTCGACCGTCAAAATCGGCATCTCTTCTCCCTGCCAGCGTACAAAGCCCTTGCCGCGTTCGAACACAGAGATGTCGCCTGTCTCGGGATCGAGCGCATGTAAATGAATCCAGCCGTTCGCGATCAATTCGCGAAGCGCGGCCTGGCGCTGGTAAATCTGTTCGAGCACGGCGGTTTTGGCCTCCACGATCACCTGCAGGCGCATCGGCTCATGAATCTCGATCATCTGACTCGGCAAGCCGGTACGCAGGTCGCTGCTCGCGCCTTCCATCACCCCGAACAGTCCGATCACATTATGCGGCGTTTTGGTGCCGCAGCCGAAACGGTCATTATCGACCGTCGAAAAATAATATTCCAAATTAATCCCGGCCCCGACAGGCCCTACCGCCAGCAATATATTTTCGACGATCAGCCCTTCGGGGTCTTGCGTCGGATCGTAGGAAATCAAAAACATCCGGCGATCGAAAAAAGCGCCCTGACTGATCGACCGGCGGCCGATCATGGCGCAAGCGTTCGTCGCATGCCCCAATTCCGGCCGCGCCTGCGAAAAATCGTCGGCGCGCTCCTCGATATGCGCGAGCGCTTCATCCAGCGTCGGATTGCGCGGCGCAGAAGCCAGCCGCCGGCAGCGTTCATGCGCGGACCTTCGCCGCACCTCTGACAAGGTGGCGTGGAGTTTCTGCAAAGCCGGTTGCAGAGCGGCCGGCACGTCGTTTTGATCGAACCAGATAATCTCTTCGTTGCAGGTATTATGTTCGGCGCCGATGAACCAGGTGTCCGCTGGCACGTCGATGCCGCGTTCTCCCAAGAGCTTGCGGATTTCCGGCCGGTTCGCCATCGCCGCGAACACGCGCGCGTTCGGACCGCCGTGCCGCCCGCTGCAGGCGCCGCAGTCATAGGCCGCCCGATGCGGATTGTTCTGGCTGCTCGAACCGTGCCCGACCAGCACGACCAACGGCGCGAAGCCATAGGTCAAGCCGGTGCTTTTCAGAAATCCTGCGACCCTATCGGCCTGCTCGTTATCGCTAAATCCCGATTTCGGCAGCTCCGGCACGGCGGTTTTCGGCTCGGCCGCGATAAACTGCAACCGCGTCGGCACTTCCGGCGCCACGGCTCCGGCCAGGCGGCTCAGCAGGCGGCTTTGCGGCTTCGGCAGCAAGGCCTTGGCCAAGAGCCCCAACAAAGCCGCCGGGGCGAACAGATCGATCAAGAGATGCGCGGACCAGATGCGGCGGCGTAACCCGTGATGCAGCAGATTGCCGAGCCCAAGATTCAGCTTGCGGCCCTCGTTATGCCGCCGTAGAGCCTCCTCGCTTCCCGAACGCGCAACTTCCCGGACTTCATTGACCGGCGTCACGACGACCGGACACAGCGGCGAAGTTTTGCTGTCATCCAAGCCCTTGTAATACATCGGCATGCCGAAAAATCCGGCTGCGCCGAGCGTTTCGACTGCCGGGCTGACTTCTTCGAGATGGCGGCGGAAACTTTCCTCGCGCTCGTCCATGCAAAAAATCAATTGCGCCTCCGGGCGCTGCTTACGGCTAACCCAACGCCCCCGTCCCCGATTCGCGCACAAGGCCTGAAACAGCTTTTCGCGGTAATTGTGCTCGTAAGCCGTCAGCCAGACCTTGCCGCGTTCCGGGAACGAAAACGCTTTCAGCAGCTTGAGTAAGGCCTCGACATCATCCCCGGACAAGGTTTCGACCGCATCGCCGCCCATCCCCAAATGCTGGCACAGGCGAAACAGCCGCCAGCCGCTGCGCCAGTGATAATGCCGGGATTCCTGCCGGGCCAGAGGACTCAATTGCCAGGTGCGGATCTGATCGGAAAGCGCCTGCCATTCCTCTCTAAAATGCCGCTCGGAACGCGCGCGGATAATCAGGGCCTTGGCTTTGTGCGCGAGATACTCCGGCAATTCGCCCTTGTACAATTCGCTGCGCACCATCAATTCGGAAAGATTTTTCCGGAAATAGCTTTCTATCGTGGTGAGTCTGGCTTCGATTTTCCAGACATCCCGGCAAATCTGGCCGAGCCAGAGCCGGTCATAGATCAGCCGGATCGCCAGATAATCGGCAAGATTGATGTCCGCCGCATTGGCGGTGTTGTAGTTTGGATGCTGCTGCCGCCAGTTGATCATGCCCGACCAGCCCGGCAGCTCCAGCGCCAGCCGCCGCAAATAGCCGGCCCATTGGGCACGGGGAAGATTCAGGTAGGTCAACTGCTGGATGATCGCATCGAAAGCGTCCTCCGGAAGCCCACCCACCAGCCTGGACCAATCCGGCAACTCCAGAAAAACCGGATTCACATCGCACTGAAACATCTTGCGCCAGCCGGCATACAGGCCCAAGGACTCACGTTCCGGCAACTGCCAGGGCGCCATGCCTTCGTCCAGCGCCGAGGCGCAGATCCGAATCAACTGGGGTTTGATCACGTCGAGAATGTCGATGCCGGTGATCGCCCGAATGAAGCCGCCCAAGGTCAGGCCGTCGCCGACTTCCGCCAATAAACGGCTCAATGTGGCGCCGGCTTCCGTACGCATCCATTCATGCAGGGTTTGGTTGGCGCCGTCCGGCTGATCCTGCATCGCCAAAGCCAGCCATTCCTCAGCCTGCTCCAGAGACAAATCGAGCAGGTTTTCGGGGTGCGGAACGGTTTCTTGAAGATTCAGTTTGGCCAGCACGCTGTGCCAAAGCTGCCGGACCCGCTGCTTTTCGTCAAGGGATGACGCCCCCTCGCCGAGCAAACAGGCCCTGACCGCCTTCGGCACATCCTGTTGCACCTTGTCCAAGGCCTCCAATTCGTCGATATTCCAGTTCAACTGGCTTTCGGTGATCGGTTCCAGATCGAACAGCAAGGCGATCCGGTAAATGTCCTGGCGCAGAATGTTTTTGCCTTGGACAATACAAACGATGGCGTCGGCGTTTAAATCCTGATGCTGGCTGAGGGCGGCGGATAAATCGGCAGCGCTGATTCGGCCTTGCCGGTAATAGCCGCGGAACTTGCTATCGGGCAGATAGCCCTGAATACCGGTCATCCGTTCCACTGCCGCCAGGGCCTCTTCGAAAGGCAGGTGCTGATAACCGTGCAGGGTATTGTGATGCACGAAATCGAGAATCGGCGCCTGCCCCGGCAACACATGGTCCAGTTCATGCAATAGATGGTCGATCTCGGCGCGCAATGCGGCAGTATCGAGGTCTTCGTGGATTGCTGATGTCATCGCGTGTTCCTGCATGCCTATACCTACGGCGACACCAGTGAATAAAGGTGGGTGATGGTCGCTTCGGACAAATCGATCAACGGCTGCGGCATGATGCCCAGAATCAGGATGCCGCCGACCAGTATCCCGGCCGTGAACATCTCGGGCGCGGTCAGGTCGCCGATATGCTGCATCTTGGCTTTGACTGGCCCCGTAAACAGCAGGCCGACGGTCCGTATCGCATAGGAAGCGCTCAATAAAATGCCGACACCGAATAGAGCCATCCAGCCGCCCCATTGTTCAAAACCGCCGATCAGCGCGTGCAATTCGGCAACAAAACCGACCGTGCCCGGCAAGCCCATCGCGGCAAACAGGGCCAATGTCGTGAACACCGCAAAACGCGGCGTCACTTGCACCAACGAACTGTAATCCTGAATATTGCGGGTATGCGTTCTTTCATAAAGCAAACCGACCAAGAGAAACATCGCCGCGGCGATAAAGCCGTGCGCGGTCATTTGCAATACCGCGCCGGTCATGCCGGTCTTATTCAGCGAGGCGATGCCCAGCAAAACGATGCCCATATGACTGATAGACGAATAGGCCACCATCGCTTTCAAGTCGGTCTGCCGCCAGGCCAGCAGGCCGCCGTAGATGATCCCGATCAACGCCAGAATCATCAACGTGTGCTGAAAAAATTGCGCCGCCTGCGGCAGCATCGCGATCGCGCGCAGCAAGCCGTAAGCCCCCATTTTCAATAAGATGCCGGACAACAAGATGCTGACCGGACTGGGCGCTTCGACATGCGCCAAAGGCAGCCAGCCGTGCAGCGGGAAAATCGGCATTTTTACGCCGAAACCGATGATCAGACCGAGCAACACCAGAATCTGTTCGGTTCTGGACATCGAGTAGGTGGATTGACTCAGCGAAGCCATCAGCGAGCCGCCGTAGTCGAGATCGTACTGGCTGATCGCCAGCAGGCTGATCAGCATGAAAATCGACCCGCCCATCGTATATAGCACGAAATTCAGGCTGGCCGCATGACGCCGGCTGCCGCCCCAGCGCCCGATCAGAAAAAACAGCGGGATCAGCGTCACTTCCCAGAAAACATAGAATAACGCCCAGTCCTGGGCGAGAAACACCCCCAGCATGCCGAATTCGAGCAGCAGGAGGCAAAAATAAAAGCCCTTGACGCCGCTGGTAATCACATGGGAGGCGAGCAGGGCGCAAAATGTCAACAGCGCGGCCATGAACACCATCGGCATCGACAGACCGTCTACGCCCAGCGAATAGGCGCTGCCGACATCCGGATTCAACACAAAAAACTCGGTGAATTGCAATTGCGCCTGAGCCGAATCGAAAAGCGCCAACAGCCGGCAGACAAAAACCAAGGTCAGCAGTGAAAAGGTCTGCGCGACCAAACGAATGGAGAACGCGTTGTGCCCCGGCATGACCGCGAGCAGCAAGGCTCCCAGCGCCGGCGTCCAAAGCAATATGCTGAGTATCCCCATGTCGATATGATCCTTTAGACTGCATAAAGCAGATCAGTCTAGATTAGCAATACAAAAAACGAGCGCGACCGGCAAGCGTTTTCCGTTCCAGTTTTTACAAAAATCCTTCCGCCTTGCCCACACAAGGAAGCGAAGTCACGCCACGTATAGGTATCGACTCGATACAATAACCACGGCGGGCCGCCATTATACCTTTCCCTAGTGCCAAGGCAAGTCGTCTGAGTCTGCTCGCAAAGCATCAAGCCGTGCAAATGCGGGCATTCCACGGACACTCGACTCCATATTATGACGCTCAGGCAATCCGTAAAACGGGTCCAGGACGAGAGCCCGTCCCTCTTGGACAATAACTTCGGCAATTTTAACCGATAAACTGCACCCATTTCAGTTTAAATCCACCATCAAATGGTTTTTTCAACCCATTTTCCGCGCCATCCTATTTTCATTTTATATACAAAACAACACGTTAAATTCCGGCACGAAATATGCATTATAAAATTCATACTGAGAACGTGTCCGCAACATGGCAGTTTGCCTTGTCTAAATAGTTTTGATCAGGCATACGATCGCTAAAAGGCGCGCGGAATCTATCCGCCCCTTACCCTGACATAAAGCCATGAGCCGTGTAATCAGCTACCCATAAGACGATTTATCGATCGCCTCATTTTTATTCTCGAGGTTGAATGTCTCAAGATGACCATTACAGCACCACATAAACCCATAACGCCCCCCCCTGGAGACCACAGGACGACGCCCGGATTCAATCTGGAAGCGTCCATCGAGCATATTTCGCACTGGCTGCCGACCCAGGGACCGATCAAAGACTTTATCCACCATAATACCCTGCACGCCGTAGAGCACCATCCTTTTCATGAAGGCGTCGCTGTCGCTGCCAGAATTTTCGGTGCGCGCAGTTATTTGCCGCTGGCCGCTTATCAAAAACGCTACCGCTTGGGCAGAATCACCGATGCCGCGATTTCCTGGGCTATCGGGCAGTCGGCAGCCGATATCGAGGATGTCGCTAAATTCCGCGCGTCCTTGTTCATCGAAGACGACCGCAGCCACTACCCTCCGGTATCGCTGGCCAATCAAGGCATTCGCAATACCTGGCTGACCGGACTGGAAGTCAATCTGAATGCCTTGGTGCATCCGGTACTGTTCCGTCTGCTCGCCAACTTTTTGGATCAGGGCATCAGCCGCTGGACTCTGCCGCGCAGCGACGAACGCTTTTGGGATTGTGTCTGGCGGCTCGTGCACAACAGCCTGCTGCCTCTCTACCCCTTCCATGAACCCGCCGTGCGCGCGCTGCTGCTCGAAAAACCCGATCAGGTGATCCTGACTTGTCTCGAAAAGATCGTCGGCGACGAACAGCTTTACGAACAATATCTGCTCGAAATGCTGCTGGCGCATCCGGGCTGGGCCGGCATGGTGCGCCTCGTCGAGCTTAACCCGCAATCGCTGCTGGCGCGCCGCGGTATCTCCTTGAAAGAATTGATCGCGGTCGAACTCGCCTGCGAGCTGGCTTTTCTGCATTTGAAAAAAGGCCGCCAATTTAGGAATATCGCCGCCACGCCTCAATCCCATGCGATCCCGCTGCTCCATGACCAGGCTTTCAAACCGAAAGTGCCGCTGCGTCTGAAGGTCTGGCATGAAGCGATGGAATGGACGCTGCACGCCGAACTGCTGAAGGCGATCGGCACGCAGGCGACGCAAAGCCATGCAGACAGCAGCGCGCAAAGTGCTTCACCCTTCGCCCAGGCGCTGTTTTGCATCGACGACCGCGAATGCTCCTTGCGCCGTCACCTGGAAGAGCTGAATCCGGCGATCGAAACCTACGGCGCAGCCGGCTTTTTCGGCATCGATTTTCTGTATCAAGGGCTGGACGACGCCTTTCCTGTTGCGCAATGCCCGGCGATCATCCAGCCGAAACATCTCATCCGCGAATCCAGCCTGAGCCACGAAGCGGACAAAAAGAAGAGCGGCGACGAGCTGAAAAATCTGCACGTCAAATCGCATTCCCTGTTCCGAGGCTGGCTGTATACGCAAACCCTCGGCATCGGCTATGCGCTCGAGCTGGCCTGGGAGGTGTTCCGGCCCCGCGGACAATTGCCGAACATCCAGAAGCTGAGCGAAGTCAAGGCGCACACGCATCTGCATCTCTTGCGCGAGAGCGAGATACCGACCGCAGACGGCCGCATGCTCGGATTTTCGTTTACCGAAATGGCCGACCGCATCGAAGGCCTGCTGCGCAATATCGGCTTAATCAGCCATTTTGCGCCGCTGGTCGTGGTGGTTGCGCACGGCTCCAGCAGCGCGAACAATCCGCATTTCGCCGCTTACGACTGCGGCGCCTGTTCCGGCAAGCCCGGAGCGCCAAATGCGCGTGCCTTTGCCTGGATGGCGAATCATGACGCGGTGCGCGCGCTGCTCCGCGAACGCGGCATCGACATCCCCGCATCGACCCGTTTTATCGCGGCGATGCACAATACCAGCCGCGATGAAATCACCTATTTCGATGAGCACCTGCTCGCCGAGCAACCGGTCACCGGCCTCGAAACCTTCCGGGAAACGATGCAGCGCGCGCTCGAACGGAATGCGCTCGAACGCTGCCGCTGGTTCGAACTGGGCCCGCAGGATCAGGATAAACAGGCCGCGTACGCGCACGTCAAAGGTCGCTCGGTATCGATTTACGAGCCAAGACCCGAATACAATCACTCGAACAATCTGTACTGCATTGTCGGAAAACGCGCGCTGACGCGTGACCTGTATATGGACCGGCGCGCTTTTCTGCATTCGTACGATCCGGCAACCGACACCCAAGGCGCCGTTCTGGCCAGAATCTTGAACGCGGTGATCCCGGTCTGCGGCGGCATCAATCTGGAGTATCTGTTCTCGCGTATCGACAATTCGGTGTACGGCGCCGGCACCAAGCTGCCGCACAACGTGATCGGCCTGCTCGGGGTCGCGAACGGCGTCGAAGGCGATCTGCGTACCGGCCTGCCGAATCAAATGATCGAAGTGCACGAGCCGGCCCGTTTATTGATCGTGATCGAGCAATCCCGGGACATCATCGACAAGACCCTGGTTAAAATCGGCGCCCTCCGGGAATGGCTCGACCATGACTGGGTCAGACTCGCCTGCTATGAACCGGCCAGTCACGCCATTTATTTTTATTCCGGCAAGGGATGGCAGAGCGTTGATTTGTCCGACATCATGCCGACGCCCGAAGCGGCCGGTTCGGAAGAAATTTTTGCCGGCCAGGTCAAGACCGTTCCGGTCCACCGCTTAATGAAGACACGGAGTTCATCATGAATGCCTTACTGCTGGCTTGCCAGTTCATGCCATTACTGGGTTTCATCGTAATCTTCCTGACGCCGAAGGATCTGAAAAAGTTTGCCGAATTCGACTATTGGAGCGCCGACGAGAAAAAGATTTCCGCGATCAGTTATGGGTTCGCGGTCGCTCTGGGCATCAGTATCGTCGCCCTGCTCATTGTTTGGGCGCTGGCGGGCTTTCCCCGCTACGAGTACGAGGCTTTCATCCTTTACGAGAAAGGCGATTACCGCTTCCCGGTCCTCTTCTATCTCGACAAGGTCGGCGCGGTTTATCTGTTCTGCGTCTGGATCATTTTTTCGATCATCATCCGCTACTGCCGCTATTATCTGCACCGCGAAGCCGGTTATAAACGCTTCTTTCTGACCATTTTCGCGTTCGTGTTCGGGCTGAACATGGTCATTCTGTCCGGCTCGATCGATATGTTATTCGCGGGCTGGGAGATCGTCGGCGTTTCATCCTTTCTGCTGATCGCGTTTTACCGCCACCGCCCGCAGCCGGTGCGTAACGCCTTGCGCGCGTACACGATCTACCGCTTTTGCGACATCGGTCTGCTGCTCGGCGCCTGGATGACGCACCTCTTGTTCCATGAAAGCGATCATTTCAGTCAGCTCGCCGAGTTGTTCAAAACCGGTGCGATGCCGCCTGCCGGCTACCCTGCCCTGCTGGTGTTGTCGCTGCTGATCGTGATGGCCGCATCCGGCAAATCGGCGCAATTTCCGTTCTGTTTCTGGCTGCCGCGCGCGATGGAAGGACCGACGCCTTCGAGTGCGATATTTTACGGCGCCTTGTCGGTGCATCTCGGCGTATTCCTGCTGCTCCGCACGATGCCGATCTGGAGTTACCACATCCTGACGCGCGCGATCGTCTTCATGATCGGCTTGCTGACCGTTTGCATCGCCAGCCTGTCCGAAAAAACCCAATCGAACATCAAGGGCCAGATCGCCTATGGCTCGATCACCCAGGTCGGCTTCATGTTCATGGAATTGGCTTTGGGGCTGGAAGCCCTGGTGCTGGTGCATTTTCTCGGCAACGCCTTTTTACGCTGTTATCAGCTCTTGGTATCGCCGTCGATCGTCGCGCATTTACTGCGCCTGGAAGGCTCCGCCGACGCCGAGTTCTACATCAAAAGCAGCACGATGCGCGACAAGCTGCCGGCCTCGATCCGCGATACCCTGCCGGACGTGCTGCGCAATACCTTGTATGTGTTTGCGTTACAGGAAGGCAATCTCGAATTGCTGGTCCGCTTTGTGCTCTGGGAACCTCTGAAAAAAATCGGCACCGCGATGAATGCGATCAGCCCCTGGATCAAAGGCGCAACCGCGCTGATCATTTTCGGCCTATTCCTGTTCGTGGCCGAAGTGGATCTGATGCAGCACAAATATCTGGCGATACCGGCCGCGCTCTCGATGGTATTAGCCACGTTGAGCGGCTTCAGCCAAAAACACAGCCCGTTCAGAACCTGGAACGACATCGCGCTCAGCTACTTTTTCGCCTGCACCGCGGTCTGGTTCATGGTCAACTCGGCCTGGGACGATGCGGTGCTGTTCCTAACCGGCATCATCCCGGCCTGGCTGCTCGGCATTGCGGTCTTAAACCGGCTGCTGAAAGGAGAAAATTTTGCGGAGACGCCTTTCGCCTACCGCGGCATGGCGGAAACCCGACCCGGTTTATCGCTATTATTGTTCATCAGCTTTTTGGGACTCGTCGGTTTCCCGATCACCCCGGCCTTCGTCGGCGAAGACCTGCTGCTCTATCATGCCAGCAGCCAGCACCCCTGGTTTGCCGCGTTGATCGCCTTTTCGTTTGTGATGAACGGCATCGCCGCCGCGCGGATATTCCTCAGATTGTGCATGGGGCGGCCGGTGGAGTTAAACAGATAACCGAAATAGCAGCGGATAAGCCTTGGGCGTTCCGCTCAGGCGTCCGCCATCTGGCTCGTCAGACACAGTCGGAGCTATCGACAAGGGCAACGGAAGATGGGCGCAAAATCAAGCTGGGGGAATCCTGCTCACGGAGGTGGCAATACATGACTGGTATCCAGCCGGTTAACGGTTAATGAAGCAGGCGGGAAAGCATAGAGACATTTCAATAACACAATATCAGTAAATTAATTGCGCGAAAAAGTTCACTCGGCATCAATTTTTCACGCCACCCCGAAAAGCGGGCCTAATAACTGATGCCTCAACCTAGTTTTTACCGCTTGGCAAGCAAAACCCCACAAAAACGATTGAAAATCAATAAGTAGTTTTACTAGGTTCAAATATAATAAACTTTTGTTAAGATTCACTCCGAAATTAATTAATCCCCTACACCAACTGAACCATTTGACATTATTAATATCTAGTAATCGTCATGTCGACCTAAAGGGATTTATAACTTTCCGATCTCTTTTGCTTGATTCATTGGGTTAAATTTCTAGCTGAACTTGTTAGGCTATAAATTGTCCCATTGTTTAAACTTTTAGGAGGAATCAACAATGAACAACAAACACCTCTTTAGCCTCTGTGTTCTTGCCGGCGCTCTGTTGTCGGCGGGGCCGTCTCATGCAGAGGAACAGCATACTTATCTGTCTGGTTTTACATCCAAGGTAAATCAGGGTTTTTTCAATACGACCACGGGATGGATTGAGATCCCCAAAAACGTTGTCAATATCAGTCATGATCAAAACATATTCGTCGGTTTTACCTGGGGACTCCTCCGGGGTACCGCGCATGCTGTCAGCCGTACCGTTGTTGGCGTGGCCGAATTGATCACCTCTCCGATCCCAACCGACGATTATATTTCACCGCCCTATATCTGGGACCGTTTTAGCGAGGATACTCGTTATTTTGGCGTACATTATCCCGGCTTCTGGACGACTTATGGTCCACTCGATGATGGCGATGATGACTAGGTCAACGACCCGTTAGATAATCGTTGCATGCTTCCCTATGCAACGGCGGTTGATTTGGAATACGAGGATAAAATCATGAACAGACAATTTATTTACCTGCCCTGTGCGGTGTTCGCCGCGGCTCTCGCCGGGTGTACGCAGCCGCCCCATAAAGATATTCCGCTACTGACTTCGGAAGTTGATGCCATTGTTGGCGGCCACTACGGTCAGTCCATTTATCACGAGGAGTTGGCTGAGGAAAAACGCGAAGAGGCCATCAACGTATTAAACCACTGGAAAAACAACCATTACTGGAATATCGAAGAAGGACAACGCGCGGTCGATGCGGCCCGGGCTGCCTCCCAGCATCGGTTTGAATCGGAAAAAGCGTTGTGTCAGTGGTTGACGGCCGTGCATAGCCCTAATCATCATATGGGTGAAGTCGCGAAGCATGACGCCGCCTATTTTAGAACCGGTAGCGACGTCCCTTACAACACCGATCATCGAGCAATCTCGACGATGGCACACTATCTGCAATCGCATCCCGATGCGTTCGCCGATGTCACCGCTTTTACCGATACCGTTGGCAGTGAGGCCAGCAATCAGGCTTTAGCGGAAAGAAGAGCCGCAACGGTCGCCAAACTGCTCGTCGAGCAGGGCGCCAAGGCGGAACAACTTCGCGTCAAATCGGTGGGCGAGGCGGAAGGCCCCGACAACACGCCTGATCAGCAGCATCGAGTGGTCATCATCAGTACCGATCATCCCACGTATCAAGATTGCGCCGGCTTGAAATAATTTTTGGCGGCAGGTCCCTGTTGGCCTTGTCCTGAGCATTTCCCCAAAGCCAAGCGCGAAACGGAGAGATCCGCTTCTTTATGCAGGTGTGAATCCGTTCGCACCTGCATTGACGTCGAACGAGATTTCTTGTTTCGTTAGACTCAGCTTCCGCAAGCTTTATAGCTATGCCTTCATGAATCGGTTTTCTCGGTGCTTTTCGGGATGATCGCCAAAACTCGAGCCGGGAATCCGGTGCCCTTATTCATACTCGGCCAGGGGACGCCTCCGACCGCACCAGAATCTGGCATCTGATCGAGATTCGCCAGTAACTCGATCTGGTAATGGTTCTGTTTCAAGATATAAGCCTTTTTTATTTTTGACATTCACAGTAAACGAGGGCTGCCCCTCTCATTGCGGATATTGACACGGTACACCGAGCCTTCTAACGGCAAGGTGGTGACATACAATCAAATGTACGACAAATCCTGGCGTATCCTTTAAGAAAACGCTTCGTAGCAACGGCAATTATTCAAGCCAATGCAGCGTCAACGCAGCCCAGGAAAACCCCGCGGCGCTACTGGCCAAAACCACGATATTGCCGGGCGCTACCTTGCCCAATTCCAGACTTTTCGCCAAACCCAACAAGGTATCCGCCGGACCGAGATGACCGAATTCGGACAAGGTGCTCAGGGTTTGATCTTCCCTCAACCCCAGCGCCATCAAGATTTGCTGGGCAAGGGTTTTCTTGACCTGATTGGTTAACAAAAGATGCACATCGTCCAGCCCATAGCCGCTCTTTTCGAGCGAAGCCTTGACCACCAACTGATAATTCTTCAGGTAGAGTTCCGAAAAGATACGCTCAAGTTCTTCCGGATTATCGACGTTCAACAAATGACTGCAACGCTCGGCGTCATATGGAACGCGGGTTCCCCCGGCGGGTATCTTCAGAAAATCGGCCAGTGAGCCGTCGGTCATGCCGTGATAGGCGAGGATCCGGTTCGTTTTCCCGCCTTTTTCGAGCACCACGGCCGCCGCCCCATCCGCCATGATGAAGGTCGACAAGCAGGCGGGATCGGAATAATTGAGCAAGTGGGATAATTTGTCGCTGCAAACAACCAGCGCATAACGATAACTGGCATCGGCAAGCAACATATTCCTGCAAATATGAATCCCCAGATTACCGCTATTGCAGAAATTTCTGACTTCGAAAGCAAAAGCGTCGCCGGCGCCGATTTCGCTCTGGATCTTCGCGGCGGGAGACCAAAAGCGGTAATCGTAATCGCCGGCGCCACAGTAAACGATCAAATCGATCTCGGACGCCGCAATCCCGGCTTTCCCAAGCGCATCGACGGCAGCCTTGACTCCCATCTGGCTAGGATGCTCATCGGCACCGGCAATAGGCTTTTGCACAATGCCTATCTTGTCGGCAAAGACCGAAGGCGGAATATCGCTGAGCTGCGCCATGTCATGACTGGTCATCACCTGATCAGGAAGGTAGCAGCCAATCGACTTGATGCCTACCCATTGCGCATTGTCTTGAGAGTAAAGAGTCATAAATCCATCTGATTGGTAAAGCCTGGGTTACATTGCATTGGAAAATCAAGGGATTGAAAGATTTTCCGGCAATCGTTTGAAAGTGACGACAGAGACACCTGACGTCCCTGCTTAATTGGACTCATCTTCATCCGAAGGATTGACGGCATCATGGATACCCTGGCCTATGCCATGAACCGCGTTCCGGGTGCCGTGGCCGATTTCCCTCGCCACATCGCGGGTGCCATGCCCGATGCCTTTGGCCACATCGCGCGTCGTATGGCCGATGATTCTTCCGGTCTGTTTGATTTCGGCGCAAGCGCACACTAGACAGGATGAAAACATGACGAGCAGCGCCCGCCTGTTAAAAGCCGTCAACATTTTTTGTTCTCGCATTTAAATCCGTGATTTTACAACAGTTTGCAATGGCCGGGTAAAGGCCTTTGTTTCATAGACAACGAGAAGCCCCGTTAGCTCAATCGGGGAACTACCGTCCATTCGAACGAGGGCTTCGGAAACCTTCATCCCAAAGTTGATTCTAATGACTTATAAACGCTCGATTTGTGCAACCCTTTCAGACGAGGCCAGCCCATGTCCCCCTTCTACCGTATCGAAAAAGACAGCCTCGGCGAAATCAAGGTGCCTTCCTCTGCGCTATACGGCGCGCAAACCCAGCGCGCGGTCGAGAACTTTCCGGTCAGCGGCTTGACCTTGCCGCCCGCCTTTATCCAGGCGCTCGCGCTGATCAAAAAAATTGCGGCGGAAGTGAATGAAGAACTGGGCGAACTGGATGCGGCGCGCAGCGCGGCGATCATCAAGGCAGCCCGGCAGATCGTCGACGGCCGCCATCATGATCAGTTCCCGGTCGATGTGTTTCAGACCGGCTCCGGCACCAGCACGAACATGAACGTGAATGAAGTGATCGCCAATCTGGCAAGCCAGGCGGCGGGCATCGACATTCATCCGAACGATCATGTGAACCGCGGCCAAAGCAGCAATGACGTCATACCGACCGCGATTCATCTGAGTGCGGCGCTGGCCTGCCATCGCCACCTGCTGCCCGCGCTTGAACATCTGGCAAAAACCATCGAAACGAAAGCCGCAACGCTCGACCGGATAATCAAGACCGGGCGCACGCACCTGATGGACGCGATGCCGCTGCGAATGAGTCAGGAAATGAACGCCTGGGCGCTGCAAATCCGGAATGGCTCCGAAAGAATCGAGTCCGCCCTGGTCAGGATTTACCGTCTCGCGCAAGGCGGCACCGCGGTCGGCACCGGCGTCAATGCGCATCCCGAGTTCGCGGCCAGATTCGTGGAAATTTTACGCCAGGACACGGGCCTGCCGTTTGCACCGAATACCTCGTTCTTCGAAAGTCTGAGTTGCCAGGACGCCAGCGTCGAATTATCGGGCCAGTTGAAAGTGATCGCGATCAGCTTGCTGAAGATTGCGAACGATTTGCGCTGGATGAACAGCGGCCCCTTGGCCGGGCTCGGCGAGATCGAACTGCCGGCCTTGCAACCGGGCAGCAGCATTATGCCGGGCAAGGTGAATCCGGTGATTCCGGAAGCGGCCGCCATGACCGCCGTACAGGTGATCGGCAATGACGCGGCGATTACCACGGCCGGTTTATCCGGCAATTTTCAGTTGAACGTGATGCTGCCGGTAATTGCCTACAATCTGCTGCAAAGCATCGAGATTCTCGGCAGCGCCTGCCGTTTGCTGGCCGACAAGGCGATGGCGGGGTTCAACGTGCGGCTGGACAATATTTCGGAGCCGCTGGAGAAAAATCCGATGCTGGCGACCGCGCTGAATCCGGTCATCGGCTATGCCCAAGCCGCGGTGATCGCGAAGACGGCCTATCAACAAAATCGCCCGATTATCGATGTTGCGGCGGAAATGACCGACATACCGCGCGAACAACTCGAAATACTGCTGGATCCCGCCCATCTGGTCTAAAAGAGCGCGCCCCGGCGAGATTTCAATCCGTATTATCCCGCCTGACGCTTCGCCCGTTTTCGATTAAGCCTCCCGCTTAGCAATTCAGATAGCGGCCGCGCTGGACCTGTCGGAGTATTTCTTTTTTCGCTTCGAGCCAGTCGTACAATTCATAGCCCGGCGAAAATGCCCGTTTTTCGGCCTTGTAGTAGGCGGCTTCGGCAATCATCGCATGCATATTGACCGTAACCGCTCTGGTGCGGACAGGAACCGGCGCCGGTTGCGCGGCGGGATTCATGAAGCCGAACTTGACCAACCCCCATGCGGTTTGCGGCGATGCGCCCTTGATGCCGACAGCGGTCGGTTCGGCTTCCTTGCGCGACAAAAACAGCCGGTCCCAGACCGAAAAGATCGCTCCGTAATTGCTGTCATGCTCTGTGCGTTCGATCGAATGGTGGACTCGGTGCAAGTGCGGTGTCACGATCACCTGTCCGAGCCATTTTTCGCCCGCAAACATAATATTCGTGTGATGAAACATCACGAACAACGGATAGACCGCTTCATAGGCAAACACGACGGTCTTGTCGATGCCGAGCAGGATAATGTACGCCGATTTCAGCACGGTCGTGATGATCAATTCGACGATATGAATCCTGAAAGCGGTCGATACGTTCAAATAAGGATCGCTGTGATGGACCTTGTGAAACATCCAAAATCCATCGAATTGATGGCAAAGCCTATGCCATGCGTACAGCAGAACATCGAGCAGCAAGAACGACAGCAACGCTTTCCAGGCGGGACTCCGGATGTCGTTCAACAAGCCCTTGCCGGAAAAATGCTCCAGCGCAAACATTAAGCCGGCTAGCGAAAATAGCGACATCAGCAGACTGTTTAAAAGGAACAATCCCAGATTCACTCGATAGGTGTTGACGATTTGTTTAGGTTTCAACGGCATTTTCGGCCGTTGAAATTCAACGATCGACAGCAGCGTAAAGCCCAAAACCACGCAAATGAACGGCCAATCGTCGGCCACGAAAGCCTGCCAGTCCGCCAGGGACGCTTGCAGTATTGAATAAATTTCGATGATGTTTAACATGACTTTTCCTCCAATAGGTTGTTGGAAAGGGCATTACAGAATTATCCCAATTATTAAATTTTCCTTACACAATCATCCTAATGATTAAATGTGACGGAATGATGAAAAAACTTCAATCGCTTTGTCGCAGGACTTTCTCTATCCCTTACAAAGCATAAGGCAAATTTAATGCCATGATAGGCATCAAATCTATTTTTCAGGCAATTAATTAAAAAAAGACAGCAACTAATTGTTTTAGTTGAAATTTGAAAAAATAAAGCGTAGCAGTTGAAGTTAGAATGGGGAGAGAAATCAGCGCCAGATGGCGATTTTTGCACCTTTACGGTGCGAACAGTTTGTTGTTGAGGTGCAATTTATGTTGCAGACATGAAGTAGACATGCCTCAATCGCAACAGTTCCATGCGAGTCACACATGACTCCGGAATTGCATTCATCGTCATTTGATCGAATCAAACGCCGGCATTTTTTAGACATTCGGGAATATTCCCGCCGCGAAAAACAGACCGCAATGACTTGTCGCCGTAGTTGATGGCAGAATTGACTTCGCTGGTTGCGACTGCAAGCTCGTCAAAACTGCCGGTCCCTCACGCGAGTGGGGAAGACCGGCAGACGCCTACTAGGCCGATTTATGGATGATAAGGCCCGCCTGCAAGGTATGCGTAACGCGGCCTTTCAGCGTGTGCCCCCAATAAGGCGTATTGGTGCCTTGGCTACGCCAATTGTCCTCATCGATACGCCAGGCTGAACCGGGAGCGAAGATGCAGACATCGGCCGACAAACCGGGCGTCAGCGCGCCGCGCCGCAACCCCAATATTTCAGCCGGTTTTGAAGTCAACGCCGCAATGCCTTCCGGCAAGGTCAGCGCGCCTTCCACGACCAGCTTCATGAGCAGCGGCAACAGCGTTTCCAAGGCGGAAATGCCGGGTTCGGTCTCGGGAAACGCGCCGAGCTTGGCATCGAGGTCATGCGGCTGATGATCCGAAGCAATGCCGTCGATCGTTCCGGTCGCCAACCCCTGACGTAAATACTGCTTATCGGCCTCGGTGCGCAACGGCGGCAGCACATGATAGGCGCTGTCAAATGGCGTCATGTCGTTTTCGGTCAAATGCAGCTGATGCATCGCGACATCGGCGGTCACGCGCAGGCCGTCGTTTTTGGCTTGCTGGATCTTGATCACCGAGCGTTTGCAGCTGAGCTGGCCGAAATGCACCCGGCAGCCGGTCAATTCCGCCAGTTCGAGGCATTGCGACAGCGCAATCGTTTCGGCGGCTTCCGGAATGCCCGGCAAGCCGTAGCGCGTCGCCAACGCGCCTTCATGCGCGCAGCCATTGTTGCCGAGCCAGTAATCGTTCGGGCGCAGCATCAGCAGCAAATCATGACTCGCCGCATATTCCATCGCCCGCCGCAGAATCAGCAGATTTTTGACCGGCTGATTCGCATGGCCGACCGCGATGCAGCCGGCCTGTTTCAGCGACAGCATCGAACTGAGTTCGGTGCCTTCGAGCTTCTGCGTCAGCGCGGCGATTGGCAGAATCTGCGGATAACCGGCTTTTTCAGCCAATTCCTTGATCAGTTCGGCGACCGCCGGCGTATCGATCACCGGCACCGTATCCGGCTGCAGGCACAGGGTCGTCACGCCCGCGCTGGCCGCGGCGAGCGTTTCGCTCTTGAAAGTTCCCTTGCGGCTTTGCCCCGGTTCGCGCAGACGCGTACTCAGATCGATGAAGCCGGGACAGACAACCTGCCCGCTCGCATCGATTTGAATGTCCGCCTCGAAAGCGTCCGGCTTGGAAGTAACCGACAGAATTTTCCCATCGGCAATGTAAACATCGCCGATGCGGTCGATGCTGTTGGCCGGATCGATGATGCGGCCGTGATTGATTTGTATCCGCTTCATAAGCTGGCTCCCTGCGGCTGCATCGCCATCGCCATCACCGCCATCCGCACCGCGATGCCGTTGCTGACCTGTTTCAATATCACCGATTGCGGCCCGTCGGCGACTTTCGAGTCGATCTCGACGCCGCGGTTGATCGGCCCCGGATGCATCACGATCGCATCGGGTTTGGCGATTTTCAATTTTTCCTCGGTCAGGCCGAAACATTTGAAATATTCGCTTTCGCTCGGCAACAAGGCCGAGCTCATGCGTTCTTTTTGCAGACGCAGCATCATCACCACATCGACATCCTTCAGGCCTTCGTTCAGGTTATGAAACACCTTGACGCCGAGGGTTTCGACATGCGCGGGCAGCAAGGTTTTCGGGGCAATGACCCGGACTTCGGCCACGCCCAGGGTATTCAGCGCGATGATTTCGGAGCGGGCGACGCGGGAATGCAGAATGTCGCCGATGATCGCGACCTTCAGCGGCGCGAAGTCGTTCTTGAGCTGGCGGATCGTAAACATGTCCAGCATCGCCTGGGTCGGATGCGCATGCTGTCCGTCGCCGGCGTTGATCACGCTGATGTGCGGCGCGACCTGCTGCGCGATGAAATGCGCGGCGCCGCTCAAGGCATGGCGCACGACGAACATATCGACGAACATCGATTCCAGATTGCGGATCGTATCGAGCAGGCTTTCGCCTTTTGACGTCGCCGAAGTCGCGATATTGATGCTGAGCACATCGGCCGACAAACGCTTGGCGGCCAACTCGAACGTCGTCCGTGTGCGTGTGCTGTTTTCAAAGAACAAATTCACGATCGTTTTGCCGCGCAGGATCGGCACTTTCTTGACCTGCTGATCGGACATGCTCGCAAATGACTCGGCCATATCGAGAATTTCGGTCAACAGCGCTTTGTCCAGCCCTTCGATCGTCAGGAAGTGCTTTAACTTGCCTTCCGAAGTTAATTGCAGATTGCCGGCCATCGGTTACGCCGCTCCCTTGACCAATTCGACATGCACGCCTAAAGGCTCCGGCCCGGTCAGCTTGATGCGTTGGCCTGGATTCAGCTCGATACGCATGCCGACACAATCGGGCGCGATCGGAATCTGCTTGCCGTCACGCTTGATCAGCACCGCCAGCACGACCTGATTCGGGCGCCCGTAATCGAATATCTCATTCAACGCGGCCCGGATCGTCCGGCCGGTATAAAACACGTCATCGACCAGAATGATGTCGCGGCCTTCGAGTTGGGGCGGCAACTGGCTCGGCTTGACCTTCGGATTCATGCCGATTTGCGAAAAATCGTCGCGGTAAAAAGAAATATCCAAGAGTCCCAAAGGCTCCTGAATTTGCAGTTTTTGATGCAGGCGCTCGGCGATCCAGACGCCACCGGTGCGGATGCCGATCAGCAAGGGATTAGTCAGTTTACGTTCGGCAATGAGGGCTTTCAGCCGGTCGGCCAATTGGTCGATCAGTTCAGGAATGTCGATGTGGTTAGGATTCATTTTCTCGATGGCGGGCGTTAAGCCAGGTTTGCAAAATAAGCTGTGCGGCCAGTTGATCCTGGACTTCCCAGAGTTTCGTCGCGCTGACGCTGACCTCGTCGAACAAGAGTTGTTTGGCCTCGAAGGTCGACAGGGTTTCGTCCTGCGGGTAGACCGGCAGACCGAAACGGCCTTCCAGTTGCCGGCAGAATTTTAACATACGCGGCGTGACAGGATTATCTTCGCCGTTCGCCTGCCGCGAAATGCCGACCACCAGCCCGGCCGGTTGCCAGTCGCGGATCAACTCGGCGATGCCCTGCCAGCTCGGCTGTTGATTGACCGTCCTGAGCGTTTGCAGCGGACTTGCGGTCATGGTCGTGGTCTGCCCGACTGCCACGCCGATTTTCTTGGTGCCGAAATCGAAGCCTAGATAGGTATCGCCGGACTGTTTCGGTGCCAGAGGATCCCTGCGTTCGGAAGCTTTCGAGCGGCTAGAAAAACTCTCAGCCATGTCCCGCCGGCATCGTCAGCTGGTTGATATCGACGCCGATTTGCCCGGCCGCCGCCGCCCAGCGCATATCGATCGGCAGATCGAACAAGACCTTGGTGCCGAACGGCGAATTGAGCCAGGCATTGTCGCGAATTTCTTTCTCGAGCTGGCCCTCGCCCCAACCCGCATAACCCAGCGCGACCAGAAAGCGTTCCGGCCCCTCGCCGAGCGCGATCGCCTCGATCACATCGCGCGAGGTGGTCAGCGAAATCGTATCGGAAACCGGCATCGTCGCATCCCATTGCCCGCAGGTGGTATGCACGACGAAGCCGCGATCCTGCTGCACCGGCCCGCCGGCATAAATCGGCGCATCGGCGGCCGTATCGGAGGTCACGCGAATATCCATTTGCTTAAAAATTTCGCCGAGCTTCATGCCGGTCGAGCGGTTGATCACGATGCCCAGAGCGCCCTCGCGATTATGCTGACACATGTAGGTGACCGTATGAAAAAAATTCGGATCGGCCAGATTCGGCATCGCGATGATGAATTGATTGTTTAGATAGGTCGCTTCGTTCATGGCTATCACTTAAAGTGTCTGATTACTGCACGGGCTGCAACGGTTTAGCGCGTCGTAATGCCCGACACATCGGAGAACTTCCAGACCCGTGTCAACACCAGGACATTCAGTTCCTTCAACAAATCCTGAGGCAGCGGAGCGAACGGCGCGCTCATCCGGACGATGTTTTTGGCCGCTTCGTCGAGCTCCGGAATCCCCGAGGATTTACTGATCCGGATGCTGTAGATGCTGCCGTCAGCATTGATGCCGACATCCATGGCTAATGACACACTGTCCGATTTAATTGTAGCCAAAAGATTTTTCTTCGAGGCGACTTCGGGATAATTACGATTTCCCACTCTTTCGACTTTGTTTTCCCAGTCTTTCAGGTACTGCGACGCAAGATATTTATGCGCACTGACCATGCTGACGGATTTGATCTTGCTTTGCTCGCCGCTCAGCTGTCTGTCACGAATTTCAGTGCCCAACTGCGTAATCTGTTGCTGCAGCGCCTCGGGCGTCAGGACCGGATGATGGCGCGCCTCGGCCGCGGGTTCCTTTTTGTCGGGCACCGGCGCCGCTTTCACCTCGGCAATCTTCTTTTCGGACTTTTGCTGAGTGACGACTTTTTTCTGGACCTTCGGCCGACTCGGCTGCTGTTCCGGTTCGGCCTTTACCAGATGCTTGCTTTCCCGGCTATTGCCCTCATTGGCGATTTTCTGGGCTTGCGGCTTCGGCTTGATATCCTGTTCGCCGGCGCCTACCTGATTTTCCTGTGCCAGCATTTTCGCCTGTTTGGGCGCTTTCTTGGCTGGCGTATCGACCAGCGTGATCTCGATCGAGCGCTTGAATTCTTCCGGCGTCGATTCGGAAAAATCGACGCCCAGAATGATCAGCACATGCAGGGCCGCCGCAACAACCCAGAAGGCCAGAATCGTATCATTGCCGGGTGTCGTCGTGGGTTCGAATATCGCGCGACTCATCATATCAGGCAATCGTACTCTCGATATGATCCATCAACATACCGGCAATATTCAGGCCGAACTCGCGGTCCAGTTCCTGCACGCAAGTCGGACTGGTCACGTTGATTTCGGTCAAGGTATCGCCGATCACATCGATGCCCGCAAACACCAGGCCTTTTTCCTTCAGCGTCGGCCCGACCTGCTTGGCGATCCACCAATCGCGCTCGGTCAGCTTTCGGCCCTCGGCGCGGCCGCCAGCCGCCAAATTGCCGCGTGTTTCGCCCGGCGCCGGAATCCGCGCCAGCGCATAAGGCACCGCCTCGCCGTTCACCAACAGGATGCGCTTGTCGCCGTCGACAATCTCGGGCAAATATTTTTGCGCCATCACATAGCGCGTATTATAACGTGTCATCGTTTCGAGTATCACGCTCAGATTGGGGTCGCCCCGGCGCAAGTGGAATATCGAGGTGCCGCCCATGCCATCCAGGGGTTTCAAAATAATCTCGCCCTGCTCTTGCAGAAAAGCGCGAATCCTTTCGGGTTCTCTGGCCACCAGCGTTTCGGCGCAGCATTGCGGAAACCACGCGGTAAACAGCTTCTCGTTCGCATCGCGCAGCGACTGCGGTTTGTTCACCACATAGACACCCAAACTTTCCGCGCGTTCCAGCAAGTAGGTGGCATAGATGTATTCCTGGTCGAACGGCGGATCCTTGCGCATCAGGATCACGTCGAGCTGATCCAGAGACAGGTCTTGCTCCTGATGAAACTCGAACCAGCGTTGTGGATCCCGCTTAACCGACACCATGCGGGTGCGCGCATAAGCCCGGCCATTGCGCAGATAAAGATCGTTCAATTCCATGTAATGCAGTTCCCAGCCTCTGGCCTGCGCTTCGAGCAGCATCGCAAAGCTGGTATCTTTTTTGATATTGATCTTCTGGATGGAATCCATCACCATGCCGAGCTTGATTGACATTGTTTTCCCGTTCGTTGACTTGAAATAAAGGGGTTCCCGCGCCAGTGTGCGGATGAATCGCCCATCCTCTTGATGGAACGATAATGAAGCCGCGTCCATGCTGATTGGCGTCCATACCGATAGAGGGAGCCGTGCGCGTCTATATTATCACTGCTTTGGGGCAGCAAAAAACAGCCTGCGCCGCGTCAGTGCTGTCAAAATCAGAACTCGCCGGGCAATTTCCGGTTTATTTTATCGGGAGTTATTTACCTTGAAAAGAAATTTTGGTATAAAGTTAGATTAACTTTTGAATCAAGACACATAGAGGGTAATCATGTCTAGAGTCTGTCAAGTAACGGGTAAACATCCTGTTACCGGAAACAACGTTTCGCACGCGAACAACAAAACCAACCGCCGCTTTTTGCCTAATCTGCAACATCACAGATTTTGGGTAGAAAGCGAAAACCGCTGGGTACGCCTGAGAGTTTCGACCAAAGGCATGCGGATCATCGACAAAAAAGGCATCGACGTGGTTCTGGCGGACCTGCGTGGCCGCGGTCAAAAAGTGTAAGGAGAAAGAAAAATGCGCGATAAAATTAAATTGATATCCACCGAAGGCACGGGTCATTTCTATACCACGACCAAAAACAAAAGAACCATGCCTGAAAAAATGGAAATCAAAAAGTTCGACCCGGTTGTCCGCAAGCATGTGATCTATAAGGAAGCGAAGATCAAATAAGCTCGCGTTCAGTCCGCTCTCCCGGACCCACCACGGCGTTTTGTCCGTGGTTTCGTCCGGGCGGTTATTTTCAGGCCTTATTTTTGAGTGTTTGCAGCATCTGCTTGAGTTGCTCGAAATGCTTGGACAACATCACGAAGCGGTCTTCGATCTGTTTCTTTTCCATGTCCAACCTGTTGCATTTTTCATTGAGCTGCCTGAGGGCTCGCCTTAACGCCTCATTCTCTATTTTGAGTTTCTGAAGCAACTCCTCCGGACTGACCGCCTGTTCCTTCAACTCGAAAGTATCCTCCTGTTCCAATGATGATAGAGTCTCGGTTGTCGTTTCGATCGGCTCCTGGATTTCCTCGGTTTGCTCGGCCTCCGCGATGGACGCCATGCCGCCCTTCAGAATGACCGCCTTATAGCGGTTCTTCAGCAGAAAAAATGCACCCGCCTCGCTGGATCGCCCGTCTCGGCAAATGACAACCACCGGCTTGTCCCGGTTCAAGTTTTTGAATTGCATCCGCAGCGAGAAGAACGGCACATTGATCGCGCCGTCAAGATGGTGTTTGTCGAATTCATCCGGCGAACGAATATCCAGCACCGCCGCGCCCCCCTGCAGCAGCGCAGGCAACTCTTCGTAACTGACGAAGGCCAGCGAAGGCGCCTTGATCAGGCTGATGAACTGCTTTTTGCTCAGTCGCAATAACGACATGTCGGTCAGCGCGGTGACCGAAACCGTACGCGGCGCATCGGTAATCAACGCATCCTCGCCGAAAATCTCGCCTTTTTCGAGCACAGCCAGGCGGATATCCTTTGAATTGGGCGTGGGCTTCCGCGTTACGGCGCATTGGCCGCTGTTCAAGAAATAAAAATAATCGCCAACAGCGCCTTGTTCGATGATCACTTCGCCCTGCTCCACAACCACCTCTTCCAGCGCGATCAATACCTTCTGCAAATTGGCCGGCGGCAAGCGCTGAATGATCGGTAATTTCAATAGCCCCGTCATCCAGTCGCCTGATTCTTCATCAATATCTTCTTCAACCACCATCATGTTTTTTTCTTCCTTATATTCCAGTTGCGGCGGGTTATTGACCCGGTCCGCATCAAGCCGGACAAATCGCACCACGCCTTTCGCAACCGCATCGATCTTTCTCGGCAATTGGTGCGCCAAGGCAAATTTGGACGACTCATGCGCAGAGGAGATCACATCGATCACCAGACCGTCCGCCTGTAGCGCGACCTCGCCATCGATCAGGTAGAACAAGTGATTATCCGTATCCCCTCTTTTAAACAACGCTCTATCCTTAACCTCTTCTATCACCACCTCGTTGCACAAGTCATTGAACAAAGGCCCCGGCAAGGTTGCCAAAGGAACCAGCTTGCGAATGCGCAAGGTATCTTCTGAATTCACATCTATCGCCATCGGTCCATTAATGCAATTAACACTATTAAAGCATAGTTCGAACACATCGGCCTGTTCTAAAACCTGCCGGAATATTGAATAACTTCACGCTATAGCAAAAAAACAAAGCCTTTGTAGCGATACCCCCATGATCATGGGGCCTTGTTTTAAACATTTTTGATCCTATATTATCTACTGCCTCGTTTAACTCGCTTGGGAATCTCTATGAGAAAAAATATTGGAAAACACTTTGCGATACCGGTTCTTTTATCTCTTGGCTTCGGATTGACTCCCCCCGCAAGCGCGGCGCTGCCGGCTTTCCTGGGCGGCCAGAGCATGCCGTCGCTGGCCCCGATGCTCGAAAAAAGCATGCCGGCGGTGGTGAATATTTCGACGACCACCAAAATCGAAGTCGAGCAAAATCCTTTGCTGCAAGACCCCTTTTTCCGGCACTTTTTTAATCTGCCCAATCAATCGCCGCGCCAGCAGCAGAAAAGCAGCCTCGGTTCCGGCGTAATCATCGACAGCGACAAGGGCTATGTGCTGACCAATAACCATGTGATCGACAAGGCGGACAAGATCATGGTGACCTTGAGCGACGGCCGCCAACTCGACGCGCATCTGGTCGGCGCCGACCCGGAAGCCGATGTCGCGGTGATCCAGATTCCGGATGATAACCTGACCGAACTGCCGATGGCCGATTCGAGCCAGTTGAAAGTCGGCGATTTCGTCGTCGCGATCGGCAACCCGTTCGGTCTCGGCCAAACAGTCACCTCAGGCATCATCAGCGCGCTCGGACGTTCAGGACTCGGCATCGAAGGCTATGAGGACTTCATTCAGACCGACGCCTCGATCAACCCTGGCAATTCGGGCGGCGCCCTGGTCAATCTGAACGGCGAGTTTATCGGCATGAATACTGCGATTCTCGCACCGAGCGGCGGCAACGTCGGGATCGGCTTTGCGATTCCCTCCAACATGATCGCGAGCATCAAGGACTCCCTGGTCAAGCACGGCGAAGTTCGGCGCGGACTGCTCGGCGTCACGACACAGGATTTGACGCCCGACCTGGTCAATGCCTTCAACCTGACCAACCGCCAGGGCGCGGTGATCAGCCGGATCGAAAGCAATTCGCCTGCCGCCAAGGCCGGCCTCGAACCCGGCGATGTGATCGTCGCGGCCAACGGCAAGCCGATCAAGAACAGCCATGAGATACGCAATATCGTCGGGCTCCTGCAAATCGGCGAGCAAGTAAATATCGAGTTCTATCGCGGCAATGAAAAAAAACAAGTCACCGCGACAATCGGCAAGCCTGAACGCCTGCACCTGAACGGCGAAAAACTGCATCCGACCCTAAAAGGCACGGTATTGGGCTCCACCTCGAAAGATCAGGTCGAAGGCATCCTGATCGAAAAGATCAATACCGCCTCCTATGCCTGGCGTGTGGGCCTCAGGCCCGGCGACGTGATCGTGACGGCCAACCGCTTCCGCGTTCACAGCATGGAGGAATTGAAACAGGCCGCCGATCCGAGCGCGCCGCTGATGATCAATATTCAGCGCGGACAGGAAGGTTTCTTCGTCGTCTTGCGATAATCTGCAATGCTGGTAACATGTGCGGGCTACTAAACCGCACATGAACCCTTGATGACGAAATCTTTCCTGCCCTTAAACATTGCCGTGTTGGTCGTCTCGGACACGCGCACCGAGGCCGACGACACTTCCGGCAAGACTCTGGTCGAACGCGCGGCAGATGCAGGCCACCATGTCGTCGAAAAAAGGATCGTGCCCGATAATGTCTATCGGATTCGGGCCGTCGTCTCGGACTGGATCGCCAACGATGAAGTGAATGTCGTGATCACGACCGGGGGCACCGGCGTGACCGGCCGCGACGGCACCCCCGAAGCGGTCAAGCCTTTGCTCGACAAAGTCCTTGACGGCTTCGGAGAAACTTTCCGGATGCTGTCCTACCAGGACATCAAGACCTCGACGATCCAGTCGCGGGCGATCGCCGGCGTCGCGAACGGCACCTATCTGTTCTGCCTGCCCGGCTCCTCCGGCGCCTGCCGCACCGCCTGGGACGGCTTGATCAAGGACCAACTCGATGCCCGCACCAAACCCTGCAACCTGGTCCAGCTGATGCCGAGACTGAAGGAAATCTGAGATGCAATCGATTTTTCTGTTTTTCGGCGCGATCTGCGCCTTCATTGGAGTCGGCATGGGCGCGTTCGGCGCGCATGGCCTGAAAAATGTGCTCAGCCCGGAAATGCTGACGGTCTATCACACCGGCGCCAGTTATCAGATGTGGCATGCGCTCGGACTGATCGGCATCGCCCTGGTGCGCCGCGACGATCCCACGTCCAGACTACTGAACTGGGCCGGCTGGCTGATGCTGATCGGGATTGTGCTGTTCTCGGGCAGTTTATACCTGCTCGCGATCATGGATTTGAAACAGCTCGGCATGATCACGCCGTTTGGCGGCGTCTGTTTTTTGATTGCCTGGTTATTGCTGGCTGCTTATGCCGGAAGAAAACCGCAAGCCAGCCGATATTCATCCCGAGACAGATAGCAGAATTTAGCGCCACAAAGCGTTCAAAAAAAGGGTACGCGTCACGTACCCTTTTTTGACAATTCCTGATGAAGTAACCTCTGTGTACTCTTGCAGTTGGACTTGCCGCAACCGCCCTAGAATTATTCGCTTGCCTTTTGCAGCATCGCGTACAACTCGTCTTTCAACTGTATGCGACGCAGCTTCAGGCTTTCGAGAAACTCGTCCGAATGCGCCTCAATTTCGAGTTCGGTGCGGCGGATTTCGTCGTCGAGATCGTTATATTCCTGATGCAGCCTTGCAAAATGGGAATCAGTGGTTTTCAACACATGGATCTGATAACGGTATTCGGGAAATTCAAGCGCCAAATGGTGTTTTTCGCCTAACATATCGGTCTCCTTATCAAAGTAATTGAGTTGATTATTGAGGGTTGTTTTTACTTAACGGATATTTCTGACCACAATACCCGATTTTCCGCAGCTTTTCAGGCTTTTTTTCTGTACATCCTCTGCGCAGGATATTGCCTTAGCACCGCTGCTATCATAGCAGACGTAGATTTCTTCCAGGTAACGTTGCTTGCCCGTGCACGAAATCGCGACCGCATCGGCGGCAAGCCCTGGATTGGCAGCCACCACAAACTGGGTCAGCTGTTTCGTATCGGTGCGCAGCGGCTTTGCCAGGTTTTGCAGAGCGGGCGGCGTCTTGATGCGTTGTTTGAGCGTCTCGGAAAGCTGCAAGTACTCGCCGGGCGCGAGTCCAGAACAGGTGCCGTGTTTTTCCCATTCATGATAGATCAGGCCTTTGCTCGGATAAAGATCGGCGTATTTCCGCACCAGCTGGCCGGGCAGCGGCCGGCTGTCGCAAAACTCCGGATAACTGCGTTGATATTGCGGCCACAGGCCGTGCAGCACCAAGCCATAACCCAGACTGCATTGTTTTTCCTTCGGATGCGTATCGCAAAACTCCGGCGACCAGGACAGGCTCATCACATAATAATCGAAGGATTTCCGCGGCTCGGCCCCTGCGGGGGACGCAAAAACAGCGGCGAGCAGTAAACAAACCAGGTAGTTTTTGAATCTCATCGATCTTTCCTCCAGCCTAATCCCAACGGTCGTCCCGCACCTGCACCCTCTCGGCTTCGATGCGCACCGGAAAACTGTGAATATCTTCATAAGCCGGCGCGGATAAGACGGCGCCTGTCTTTACGCAAAACCTCGCGCCGTGGCGCGGACAAATGATTTGATCGCCGTCCAGTTCGCCGCTGGCGATTTCCGCGCCGTCGTGGGTGCAGACATCTTCGATCGCATAATAACAACCCTCGATTCTAAACACTGCCACATCGGTTCCGTCGACTTCCACGACCACATTCTCGCCGTCAGTCAAGGCAGTCTGCCCGCAAACATCCACCCAATCCGTCATCAATCCCCCTGTATTTTTTAACCTTTCAAATAGACATCATAACGCAGCAGTTTGCCCTGAAAACTTTCAGTCGGCTTGCCGCCCAAAGGCTCCGCATAATCGGGACTCTTGACGACCACGCGTTTGCCGGCGGCGTTGAATGCCGCGTCAAACAGCTGCTGCTTGTCCGCATCATCGCCCAAAAGATCGCGCAGCACCCTCATCGATTTCTTCGCGAGCGCCGATTTTTTGCGTTTGGGCGGAAACATCGGGTCGATGTAGATACAATCGGGCTTGCTCTCGAGATTCGCTAACAGCTCTATCGCATTACCTCGAATCAAAGTGGGCGGCACCAGATCCAGCCTTTGCATCCAGTCCAGTTCATGCAAGCGCCTGAAGCCGTCGGCAAGCAACTCGGCCATCACCGGCGACCGCTCCAGACAGGTCAGTTCGTAGCCCATCCTAAAAATATGCAGCGCATCCTGTCCCCACCCCGTCGTCGCGTCGATCACCGTTTTTGTCTTGCGGCCCAGCGCCTGCGCCAGCGGTCCCTGTTTCGGCGCGGGCCAGGAACGCTGCTCGCCGGCGCGCGGTTCGATTTCGACCATCAGGCCGCCGGCTTTCATCAATTCATTGTCCAGAAGCGTCAGGCAACCGTCGCGCCAGCTCAAGAAAAACGCTTCGTGCGGGCTGAAATCCGCGGCGCCCGCGTTCCGTAATGGAACAGCCAAACGTTCGGCCAACTGCTGAAAAAGCCCTAACTCGCCCTGCCCTTCATAGAGCACGGCGAGTTTGCCGGCATAAGCGGAATCGGGTTCAATCATCGGCGCATCGTAGCGAAATCACCGCGGCGGACGCTCGCTGAAAAGCGCGTCACTCCGTAGAAACCGGCGTATGCTGATTCTGCAGCGCCGCATCGAGCGTATGCCAGGCCAGCGTCGCGCACTTCACGCGCGCCGGATATTCCCTGACGCCGGCCAATACCGCCAGCTTGCCGAGCGCTTCGAGTTGCAGATTGTCGTCCTTGCCGGTCGTCATTTCGTGGAATTTTTTGAACAGTTCCTCGGCTTGCTGTGCGGTCATGCCCTTGATGATCTCGGTCATCAGCGACACCGACGCGGTCGAGATGGCACAGCCCGAACCCTGGAAACTGGCGTCCTTGATCACATCGCCGTCCATTTTCAAATACAGGGTCAGACGGTCTCCGCACAAGGGATTGAAGCCGTCCACCTGGCGATCCGCGTCTTCGATGACCCGGAAATTGCGCGGGTTGCGGTTGTGATCAAAAATGACCTCCTGGTAGAGATCGCGTAACTCATCAAACATCAGCCAAATACCTTAATTAACGATTCTATCCCTTGCATCAACACATCGATTTCTGCGCGGGTGTTATACATTGCGAACGATGCACGCGCGGTCGCCGGCACCCCGTAAAAATCCATCACCGGCATCGCACAGTGATGCCCTGCCCGAATTGCGATCCCTAAGCTGTCGAGCATCGTGCCTATGTCATGCGGATGGATGTTATCGAGCACGAACGACAGGATCGCGCCTTTGTGTTCCGCTTCGCCGATAATGCGAAGGCCCTTGATCTTCCTGGCCTGTTCTGTCGCATAATCGAGCAATTCGGCCTCATAGGTCGCGATGCTATCCATCCCGATCGCGTTCAAATAATCGATCGCCGCGCCGAGTCCGACCACGTCCGCAATGCTCGGCGTGCCGGCTTCAAACTTGTAGGGCAGCTTATTATATTCCGATTTCTCGAAAGTCACCTTGCGGATCATGTCGCCGCCGCCCTGATAAGGCGGCATCGCTTCGAGCAATGCCTGTTTGCCGTACAGCACACCGATGCCGGAAGGCCCGTACAATTTGTGGCCGGAAAATACATAAAAGTCGCAGTCGAGCGCCCGCACGTCGACTTTCATGTGCGGAATCGCTTGCGCGCCGTCGAGCAGCACCGGGATGTTCCGGGCATGGGCGGCGGCGATGATCCGCCCGACCGGATTGATCGTGCCCAACGCATTCGACATATGCGCGACCGCCACCAGCCGGGTCTTGTCGCTTAATAACGCTTCAAATTCGTCATAGATCAATTCGCCTTTCAGGTTGATCGGCGCGACTTTCAATACCGCGCCAGTTTGCTCGCACAAGAGCTGCCAGGGCACGATGTTCGAATGATGCTCCATCGCGGTGATCAGGATTTCATCGCCGGCCCGGATGTTGGCCCGACCGTAACTTTGCGCAACCAGATTGACGGCCTCGGTCGCGCCGCGAACGAAAATGATTTCCTTCTCGCTGGCCGCATTGATGAAATCCTTGACCTTGGTTCTTGCACCCTCGAACTTGTCGGTCGCACGCACGCTCAAAGTATGGACGCCGCGGTGGATATTCGCATAATCATGCCGGTACAAATCGCTGATCGCGTCGATCACCGCATTCGGCTTCTGGCAGCTGGCGGCATTGTCCAGATAGACCAGGTCTTTGCCGCGGATTTTTTCGGCCAGAATCGGAAAATCGGCTCTGATTTTTTCTATGGGGAAAGTTGTCATCGTAGTGTTTGGCCTAATATCGGCGTGTTGCTTTATCATGATTGACATATTATATTTAACCTTTGCTGCAAATCCGGTTTAACGGCGCTCATGTCCACAGTGAATCCCACCAAACATCTGACCAATCTCGATGAATGGCGCCGGCTCGGCGAAGCGAACATTTTTCCGCCTGACAGCCGCCTCGAACTGATCGATGGAGAAATTCTCGAAATGGCGCCGATTGGCTTTAACCATGCGGGCCATGTGATGCGGCTCATTAATTTTTTTGCGCCATTGCTTGCGGGTAAAGCTGTCGTCAATGCGCAAAATCCACTCCAACTTGGCGATCTGTCCGAACCGGAGCCGGATTTCATGCTGTTGAAGCCGAATCCGGATTTTTACTCTTCGCGCCATCCGGTTGCGAACGATGTGCTACTGCTAATCGAGGTCGCCGACAGTTCACTGGCCTTCGATCAAAAACAAAAACTGCGTTTGTACGCTTTGCATGGCATCCCGGAATACTGGCTGCTGAATCTGAACGACAACTGCCTCGAAGTCTATCGCCATCCGCACGGCGAGTCATATGAACAGAAGACCACGCTACGCGCCGGCGACTCGATTAGCCTGTCGCAGTTGCCCGACATCGCAATAAAACTCTCGGACATTCTATAGACCACATCGTTGGGTTGCCGCTTAACAAGCAACCCGACCGACAAACTACAACCACGCCTTTTCGACGCCTTGCTGCGGAAACCGTTGCAACAGCTCTCCCAGCACCAGGTCGTGCAGCTCCCTGATCTTGATCTTATCGACCATTTCGTTCGCAAACGCAAAGGTCAGCATGTTGCGCGCAGTTTCTTCATCGACACAGCGGGATTGCAGGTAGAAAACCGACTTTTCGTCCAGTTGGCCGACCGTCACGCCATGCCCGCACTTCACGTCATCGGCATAAATCTCCAGTTGCGGCTTGGTGTCCGCTTCCGCATCGGTCGATAACAACAGATTGCGGTTGTTCATTTCCGAGTCGGTTTTTTGCGCATCTTCCGCCACGATCACCCGCCCCTGGAACACGCCGCGCGCCCGGTCATCCAGTACGCCTTTATACAATTCGCGACTGGTTGCGTAAGGCTTCTGGTGAACGATACGCGTATGATTGTCGATATGCTGACGCTTGCTGCCAATATACAATCCGTTCAGGATACATTCCGAGGCGTGATCCAGATCGGCATGAATGTCGCTACGCGCCAGGAGTCCGCCGAACGCAAAGTTGTGATGCGCAAAGCGGGCATCACGATCCTGTAAGACATACGCGCCGCCGAAATGGTAGGCCTTTTCCGACTCGACCTGCAATTTATACAGCGTCAGATCGGCATTCGCGCCCACAAACACTTCCGTCACCGCCGCCGACAGATAGGCGCAATCCGCGCCGATAAACGTCTCGACAATTTCGGCCTGCGCCATCGTCTCGGTAATGATAAGATTGCGCGTGGTCGCCAAGGCATCGGCCTCGGTCACGACATGCAGCAGTTGCAACGGCTTCGCTAGCAGGTGTTTGGCCGGAACATGCACGAACACACCATCAGAAAACCAGGCCGTATTGAACGCGACAAAACCGTGTTCGCTGTCCTTAACCGCCTTTCCCAAATAGTTTTCGATCAACTCGGGCTGTTTGGCCAGCGCCTCCGCGAAGCCGAGTACCGACACCGCCTCGGGCAGGCCGTCAAGCTTCGATAGCTCGGCCGAAAAACGGCCGTTCAGCAACACCACAGACCAGGCATCGTGCAGGCGGCAAGTATCGAGCCATTGCTTGTCGATTTGGCCGGAGGCCGGCACCAAGGCGGGCTTGAACAGTTTCTTCTCGATCGCGGAGACGTTCGTGTAACGCCATTCCTCCTCGCGCGGAGACGGAAAGCCGCCGGCGGCGAACAGTGCGAGCGCCTCGCTGCGCCGTTTCATCAGCCACGGCAAATCCCGGCCCGGCAATTGCGGCGCGATCGCATCATATTCCGCCGAATACCGGCTTTGAGTCAGCGCACTCATCATGCCGCCTCGAGCCAGCCGTAGCCTTTTTCTTCCAGTTCCAGCGCCAGTTCGGGGCCGCCGGACTTCACGATCCGGCCGTGCGCCAATACATGCACCACATCCGGCTTGATGTAGTCGAGCAGGCGCTGATAATGGGTCACCATTACGAACGCACGCTCCGGCGAACGCAAGGAGTTGACGCCGTCGGCAACGATCTTCAGCGCGTCGATGTCGAGGCCCGAATCGGTTTCATCGAGAATGCACAATTTCGGCTCCATGATCGCCATCTGCAAAATCTCGTTGCGCTTCTTCTCGCCGCCGGAAAAACCTTCGTTGACCGCGCGGTACAAAAACTTTTCGTCCATTTCCAGCAGCTTGACCTTGTTTTTGACCAGGGTCAAAAAATCCATCGCATCGACTTCCGACTGGCCGTGGTGCTTCCGAATCGCATTCAGCGCGGCCTTCAGCAGATAAATGTTGCTGACGCCCGGAATTTCGACCGGATATTGAAACGCCAGAAACACGCCTTCGCGCGCGCGGATTTCGGGCGCCATCTCGATCAGGTCCATGCCTTGATAGGTTACCGAACCCTCGGTCACGGTATAGCCGGACTTGCCGGACAGCACATGCGACAACGTGCTTTTGCCGGAACCGTTCGGCCCCATGATCGCGTGGATTTCTCCCGCCTTGATCTCTAAATTGATGCCTTTCAGAATCGGCTTGTCGCCCACACTGACGTGGAGATTTTCTATGCTGAGCATTTCGTGTTTACCTGTGTTATTTAATGGGTTTGATACCCAGATCTTTTACAAATTTTAAAATCAATTTTCGTTATCAGTCCTGCTTGCCGTCACCGCTTCCAGCAAGGCCAGCCCATTAGTCATGACCGTGTTGCATATGCCGTGCAAAGGCAAATGACTGAGACTTTTCACCGAGAACGGGCACTGCAATTCCAGACCGATCCTATCCAGCGAAAGCAAGGGATAGGCGACCAACAAAAAAATGAAAACACTGTTCAGGCCGGCTTTTTCGATCAATGAAAAAGGCAACAGCAGTAAAAAAATCAAAATAAAGCGGCGCACCTTGATCGCGTAAACCAGAGGCATCGGTGTTTTCAAGATTCTTTCGCATCCGCCGAGGCAATCGATCAGATACGTTCTTTGCCGCTCCAATTCCTTAAAAACCGTCTCATTGATGTCGTGACGACGATAGGCTTGATCAAATAATCTGGCAATTTTTCCGGCTGCGAAGCTCGGCATATGTTGAGCGGCTTGCAGTTCCTGAATTTGCTGGGTGCTCAACAAGTCTTTCAGCTCATCAAAATTTTGACTCTGGCGCAGGGATTCCTTGCAGGCAAACGCAAAGGCGATCGCCCAGTAAGTGATTTCGCGCCGCCAAACGGCACCGTCCGGACCGTAATTCAACGCGGCCAGCAAAATGTTTCGGCTGGCATTCACGATGCCGCCCCACAACTTTCGCGCTTCCCACCAGCGGTCATAACCGGCGTTGGTTCGAAATACCAATACCACGCCGAGCACGGCGCCGATATATTCAAACGGCGTGACGTTCAAATGCGGCAACGGTGTCCAATATCGATCGATCAAAGCCAGAATCAGCGGATAGCAGGAAGCCAATAAAAGTCCCGGCAGCAATCTTGGCGTGACCGACCCGCGCCACATCAGGGCGCCGTGCAAGAATCTGCCGGCTTCTTCCTGATTGGCGGTTACATAAGCGTCTGCTTTCTTCATGTCATTGCCGAAATCACAGCTCGGCTGGGTTGAGGAACGAAACCCAGCATTTTCGGATAATTGCTGGGTTTATCAACCCAGCCTACAGTGCTTCCATCAAGCCTCATCCAAAGCCGCATAGTATTTTTTTGCGTCTTCAATGGCCATCGCTTCGCTTTCATCTTCGTTCATCAACAATGTATTGTCTTTTCAATTCCATACTCTAACTCCGATAAATCGGTAATAGGCTAGGCTGCCGTAATTTTTAAGCATACAGTAAACGTCCTTTGGGTTCAGGAATAGGCCGACCTAACTCAACCGCAGTCTCTATCCATTCCGCAATCACTTGTTCGGCATTTCTGACCGCTTCCTGATAACTGTTTCCATCCGCCATACAACCGGCTAATTCGGGGACTTCCGCGATATATGCCTGATCTTCTTCGCTCCAATAAATGATCATTTCATATTTAGTCATCGTCTAACTCTAAATGATAGCGAACAATAATTTGACGGATTTGCTTCACTTGATAAGCCTTTGCCATCGCACCGATCGGCTGGATATTCAAAATCTCGACAATTCCTTCTTTACTGAAAATGTGATGGTCGCCGCGAATACGCTCTTGAAACCCCAAACGGTTCAGCAATTGCCTCAACTCGGAAAATAAAATATTGGCATCGGAACGTCCATGAATGACTTTCTGTAAGATTTTGTGGTACTTACCCACTAGCCGACAGAACCTTCCAGACTCAAACCCAACAACGCCTGCGCCTCGACCGCAAACTCCATCGGCAATTCCTTGAACACTTCCTTACAGAAGCCGTTCACGATCATCGACACCGCATCTTCGGCTGATAGTCCGCGTTGCTGGCAGAAGAACAGCTGGTCTTCGCTGATCTTCGAGGTCGTCGCTTCATGCTCGACCTGTGCCGACGGCTGTTTGACCTCGATATAAGGGAACGTATGCGCGCCGCAGCGATCGCCGACCAAGAGAGAATCGCATTGCGTGTAATTGCGCGCATTCTCGGCGCTTTTCAGCACCTTGACCAGACCACGGTAGGTATTTTGCGCCTTGCCGGCCGAGATGCCTTTCGACACGATCGTGCTGCGCGTGTTCTTGCCGATGTGAATCATCTTGGTGCCAGTGTCGGCCTGCTGATAATTGTTGGTCAGCGCGACCGAATAAAACTCGCCGATCGAATTGTCGCCGGTCAGCACGCAGCTCGGGTATTTCCAGGTGATCGCCGAACCGGTTTCGACCTGCGTCCACGACACCTTCGAGTTGTCGCCGCGGCAATCGGCCCGCTTGGTCACGAAGTTGTAGATGCCGCCCTTGCCTTCCTTGTCGCCCGGGTACCAGTTTTGCACGGTCGAATATTTGATCGTCGCATCTTTCAGCGCGATCAACTCGACCACCGCCGCATGCAGCTGGTTTTCATCGCGCATCGGCGCGGTGCAGCCTTCGAGGTAAGACACATGGCTACCCTCGTCCGCAATGATCAAGGTCCGTTCGAACTGCCCGGTATTGGCCGCATTGATGCGGAAATAGGTCGACAACTCCATCGGACAGCGCACGCCTTTCGGGATATACACGAACGAACCGTCGGTAAATACCGCAGAGTTCAACGCCGCGAAAAAATTGTCGCCAGGCGGCACGACCGAACCGAGATATTGTTTGATCAATTCGGGATGTTCGCGCAACGCTTCAGAAATCGGGCAAAAAATCACGCCGGCATCTTTCAATTTGCCTTTAAAAGTTGTCGCGACCGAAACGCTGTCGAATACCGCATCGACCGCGATGCCGGCCAGACGCTCCTGTTCGTCGAGCGGAATGCCGAGTTTTTTGTACGCTTCCAACACTTCCGGGTCGATGTCGTCCAGGCTTTTCGGGCCATCTTCCTTGCGTTTCGGCGCCGAATAATAGCTGATCGCCTGGTAATCGATCGGCGGGAATTTGACGAAGGCCCATTCGGGCGTTTTCATCGTCCGCCAATGGCGAAACGCCTTCAGGCGGTATTCCAGCATGAATTCGGGTTCGTTCTTGACCTTGGACAACCGGTGAATCACGTCCTCATCGAGACCCGGCGCGAAGGTTTCGGTTTCCAAGACCGTCACGAAGCCTTGCTTGTATTCCTGACTGATCAGGTTCTGGATTTCTTGAGCGCTTGCTGACATAAAAACTCTCTACATTGAATAAGGAAAATGCCTAAGCCATTTTCCGCGAAACTAAGCAAATTTTTCCTTGGCGTATAAACTCGCCACCGGAATCAAAATTTCTGCCGGCGCCATCGCCGGCTGGATCATGTCCGCCAAAGTCACCGACTCCAGCGCATTTTGTATCGCCTGATTGATCAAGCCCCAATTGCCGCGGATGCCGCAGCCTGATGCCTGCTCACAGCCCTCGTGCGAAATGCTGCACTCGGTCAGCGCGATCGGGCCTTCCAGCGCGCTGATGACTCTGGCGACGGTAATCTTGTCCGGCGAACTGGCCAGCGCGTAGCCGCCTTTCGCGCCGCGCGTCGAAATCAGCACATGCTCATGAACCAGCAGTTTAAGAATTTTACTGACTGTGGGCAAGGCAATTCCCGTCACAGACGCGATTTCTATCGCCGCATGCACATCGCTGGCATCTTTCGCCATGAAACTCAAAATCACTGTGGCATAATCGGTCAGTTTACTTACCCGTAACATATCCACTCCCGTTAATTAGGACTATTTTAGTCTTATTTAATTCCACAGTAAATAACTAGGTTTTATTTTTTTGATCACTTGTAGAACGACTGGCACGATCGATGCTTTCAAACTGAACGCAAGAATCCATAATCTGCTATCATGTCGGCCCCTAAAACTTAACTCTTACCAAGGCATCCATGTCCGAATTCAGCAATGTCACCGTCGTCAAAAAAGCCAATGTCTATTTCGGCGGCAACGTTTCCAGCCGCACGATCCGTTTCGCGGACGGCACGCTCAAAACACTCGGCTTCATGCTGCCTGGCGAATATACGTTCAATACCGCCGATCCGGAACTGATGGAAATCCTCGACGGCGATCTCGACGTATGGCTGCCGGGCGCGCAACACTGGCAAACCGTTAAAGGCGACGAATCGTTCAATGTGCCGGGCAATGCGCAATTCACGGTCAAGATCAAGGCGCCGACCGATTATATCTGCTCGTTTTTGAAATAAGACCGGATCGTTATGCAGGCCGACGCAATGAATTTCTGGCAAAGCAAAAAGCTGGACGAAATGGGCACCGAAGAGTGGGAGTCGTTATGCGACAACTGTGGCAAGTGCTGCCTGAACAAGCTCGAGGACGAGAAGACCGGGGAGATTCATTTCACCAGCGCGGCCTGCAACCTGATCGATCTGAAAACCTGCCGCTGCACGCGTTATGCGGAACGCACCCGACTGGTGCCGCGTTGCCTTGACGTGCGGCAACTCGCTGCCGACGCCTTCCACTGGCTGCCATCGACCTGCGCCTACCGACTGCTGTCAGAAGGGGAAGACCTGCCTTCCTGGCATCCGTTGATCTCGGGACGCCGCGATGGTGCGCAGCGCGCGGGCGTTTCGATCGGCAGTTACGCGATCAAGGAAAACCAGGTCAGACGGCTTGAGGATCACATCATCAAATGGTTGGATTGAAAGGGTTGATTAAAAGATAAATCAACCCGACTGCTGTATTGAAAAGGCGGGGACGGAATACGTTTCCGTTCCAGCCTTGGTATCTGAGGACTTTACCCGCCCACAAAGAATTTCCGCCTGAAATAAAGCGCCACTTTGACCAGTCCGATCAGCACCGGCACTTCGACCAAGGGTCCGATGACCGCGGCAAACGCCTGCCCCGACTGCAGGCCGAAAACCGCCACCGCGACCGCAATCGCCAATTCAAAGTTGTTGCTGGCGGCGGTGAATGACAGTGTCGCGCTGATGCGATAGCCGACGCCGGTCCTGGCCGACATATAAAAGGTGACCAGGAACATGATCAGAAAATAGATCACCAGCGGCACCGCGATGCGCAAGACATCCATCGGCAACTGCACGATGTATTCGCCTTTCAGCGAGAACATGACCAGAATCGTGAACAGCAGCGCAACTAATGTGATCGGGCTGATCTTGGGGATGAAATTTTCTTCATACCACTCCCTCCCTTTGCGCCGCACCAGAAAAAACCGGGTCAGCATGCCGCCGAAAAACGGAATGCCCAGATAGATCAGCACGCTTTCGGCGACCTGCCCCATCGTGATCGGCACGGCCAGGCCGGAGGCAACGCCGAGCCAATCCGGAAGGATCGTCACGAAAACATACGCATAAACCGAAAAAAACAGCATCTGGAAGATCGAATTGAAAGCGACCAGACCGGCGCAGTATTCGGTGTCGCCTTCGGCCAGTTCGTTCCAGACCAGCACCATCGCAATGCAGCGCGCCAGGCCGATGATGATCAGGCCGACCATGTATTCCGGATAGTCGCGCAGAAAAACGATCGCCAAGGCAAACATCAGCACCGGACCGATGATCCAGTTCTGGACCAGGGAAAGCACCAGCACCTTGGTGTTTTTGAAAACCTGGGGCAATTCCTCGTAGCGCACCTTCGCCAGCGGCGGATACATCATCAGGATCAGGCCGATCGCGATCGGAATCGACGTGGTCCCGACCTGGAATTGGTTCAGCCATGCGGTGAAACCGGGTGAAAAATAGCCGATCGCGACGCCCGCGATCATCGCGGCGAAAATCCACAAGGTCAGGAACCTGTCGATGAATCCCAGACGCTTGGGCTGGCCGGAGTCTTTTCGAAGATTTTGAGGACCCGCGGTATTCGCTACTAAGTCCGATTTTGGCATGCTCATAAACTCCCCCCCTAAATTTTGTCAGTCATCGATTTTGCCGATCGCATTCAATTCCGCCACCAATTCCTCGCCGGTCATCTCTTCCAGCGGCAACGCCAGCATTTGGTTGATGCGCCGCTCGACGGCCTTATAAGTGGTTTCAAACGCCGCCTTGACCTCATCGTCCGTGCCCTTCACATGGCCTGGATCGGACAAGCCCCAATGCGCCCTCAGAACCGGCCGCAAATAGACCGGGCAGGTTTCGCCGGCGGCGTTGTCGCAGACGGTGATCGCGACATCGATCGGCTGATCTGCAAATGCATCCCAAGATTTACTGCTCATGCCTTCGATGGAAATGCCGTGCCACTGCAGCAGCGCGACCGCGCCCGCGTTAAGACGCCCCAAAGGTTGGCTGCCGGCCGAAAAAGCGGTGATGCGCCCCTTGCCCAGATGGTTGAACAAGGCTTCGCTGATGATGCTGCGGCAGGAATTGCCGGTGCAAATGACAAGTACGTTTAACATGGTGTAATCCGGTTTTGATGAAAGGTCTGCGTTGTTTGCTTTAGCGATCCCGATCAGCCACCGCAACAGGAAGACGCCTTGTTCTCGGCTGGACGGCAGGCAAACGGATTTTCGCCATCGGACGGCGCTTTTTGATCGTTGAAGGTCGGAATTTCGGACAGCGAATGAAAGGACTCCCAGGCAATGCCTTGAGGATCGGTGATCCAGTATTTATCCGAACGCATATAACAACAGGCCGCTTGCTCCTGGGTTTCGATAGGCCCTTGCGTGGCATCGAGACACTGCTTGATCTCCTGCAGCTCGTCGCCGTCCTCCGCCTGAATGCCGAGATGATCGAGCCCGAGCTTGGCGCTGCGGTTCGAAATCGCGAAATTCACGCGCGGATCGTCGAGCATCCATTTTGCATAATCGTGATGCCGAACCGTCGGCTCACAACCGAACAGGGTACTGTAAAAGCCGATGTTCCGGTCGAGATCGTCAACGGCCAGGTGAATATGGAATCTTTTCATTTTTATACCTATAAAGTGATATACGAATAAGCGAATATATAAAGGAAAATAACACTCGTCCGTGGGAGCGACGCCTACGTCGCGATTAACGCCTCAACAACAGACCGAGATTTCCGGCCGGCAGTCCATCTTATTCAATCGATCCAGATCCTTTTGAAACTGCTCGCCCTCTAAAGCCGCCGCCAAGGCTTTATCCAATAATGGAAACGCCCACGCCGGCAGCTTCGGATTGATCTGGTAATACACCCACTGCCCTTCCCGACTGTCCAGCAGCAGCCCATTTTGACGCAAATACGCCAGATGCCGGGATATTTTGGGCTGCGACAAGGCCAAGGCCGCGGTCAATTCGCAAACGCAAAGCTTGCCTTCTTTCTGCAAGATCGTCACGCAACGCAAACGCGTTTCATCCGACAGACATTTAAAAAACTGTACCGGGGTCATAGGCTATGGGTAATTTATATGCGTATAAGCATATATAAAAAGACGGATTGAGACAACCGTTTTTCTCATGCAATCCGCAATTTTTCGAGAGAGGCAAATACGGCTTGGCTGTTAATGTCGGGTGTAATCATCAATTCGAGCACGGTGACATCGGCAAGCGCCAAAGCGTGTTCTTCTGTCTCGATTGTGCTTCCATCCGGACTGAAATTCCATTGCTGACGCACGATCTCTTGAAATGTTTGGCCGTGATCTATAGACCAGCGCAGGACATACTCTTGCGTCCTTGTGACTGCGGATTCCAAAAAACCGAGCTGAATTTTATGGATATTGTGCGGTTGTTTAAAAAGCAGCCGAATCGTCTGCGTTCCCGGTTTACCGGCCCGCCAGCCATGCCCCCTGTTGGGTAACAAAGCCGCCTCTATTGGATAGTCGCTATCTTCGGAGCTTATTTCTACATCTGCAAGCGCCTCCAAATCCAACCAACTTGAAGTCGAGCTTTTGTTGCCAAGCAAAATATCATCAATCATTCGCTTTTTCATCTCAGCAGAGTACCACGAATAATTTGATTAATACTAAATCATTTTCTTAGGTTGTTGTAATAGCTTAGTGACTTCAATCATGATTTTTTCTCCCCTGTCCAACCACGCGCCGGATTGTTTTTTCATATCAGTGGATTACCCCGGAATTAACTTTAAATTTTGAGACGGAAAGTTGAATTTAGCCACACCGGACAGGGTCGTATTTATGCCCGTAAAGAGGCATCAATAAGCACTATTAGGAGAAGATCGATGATTTCAGAAATAGACTTGCTGAGAGACGACATCCCGAGGCTAGAGAGGAAATTTGGGCCGGGCGACCCCTTTGTTCAGGTTTTGAAAGCGCATTTAGCGGCTTTGCAAAATAAACAGCAGCAATTGCCGTCAAGGAAAAAATCTCATTTGGGTTTTGTAAACTTTAAAAAGTCTCAAATCCAGAAAAGCAGTGAAACTCCAAACAATCGGATGTAATGTTGGAATTGCTCGTATGCCTGGAGGCACCCCGTGTGCAGCCCTTTGAGCAGCCTATAACTATGCTTCACGCTTCTTGGGTAGCAAAACCCACAGCACAGCTGCGATTAAAAATAGCGCTGGGACGTCACCGATAAGGTTTGCTCGTTCGTTTTCGTCCGCAATAGCATGCACCAGCATGATTCCGCCATGCACGATACTTGAGCAGATGGTGAACCAGATCAGACTCAGGTGTTCCATGGGGTTTCTTGCGGCAAGAATCAGGAACACACCCAACGTGGCATATATCCCCATAATCATCTGTTCATATTCCGGCTGACGAGGCTCCCATCCCCAACCTTCCGGCCATATCCACATCATCAGGGGATAAACCCCGACTATGAAAATGGTCCCGAAAATCCGAAGAGACAGACTGAGGTATTTGAGTTTTTGATCTTGTGTCATTTTTACCTCCTCATGGTTGTATTCGGTTTTTGATGTGTAACGCCAAAGCACAGATGTCTGGCATAAAAAGCATGCCCCATCTACCCGGCTCTATACTGGCTTCAATTTTATTCCACGCTGAAACAGCGTAAAGTCAACGAATGAAGCCATCAGATGCTGAACAAGATTATAAAGAATAATCGGCAACATGACTTGCGGGTGATCGGCTAAGGCGACTGAAACCAGCACCAATCCCGTGCCGTTGTTATTCATACCTAGCCCGAACATCAGCGAAGCCATGTCTTGGCGTTTTGTGCGGAAGATTTGTGCCAGTAAATAGCCGGTAGCAAATGTAGCTGCGCAAAGCGCAACGACAATCACCAGCAGAATAGCGAGAAAGTCAATATCAGGCTGGGACAACGCCTTAGGCAGGCTGAGTGATGCGTTGGAATAATTGAGCAATAGCAAGATGCCGTAGTTGACCAGTTTTATATGGGATTTCACGTTTGTAAGAAGATGTTCACCGATCAGACGATGCGCAAGAATGCCAAGTAACGACGGCAGGATGACCCAAATCCCCAGAAACGAAATCACCCCATCGGAGGCGATTTCGTGCAAATCTTCAGAGTAATCTCCCTTCGTCACCAAGCCGACAGCATGGAGAACCAACGGCGTGAGTAGCGGACTCAGCAATGTGGAAAGCAATACCAAGCCGAGACTTAAGGCAAGATTTCCATTGGCGTTCTGCGACCATGCTGTGGATGCTCCGGCAATCGGCATGGAAGCAACCAAGGCGAGACCAACTAGAATATGCTGGACCTCTTCTGAATTATGCCAGAATCGCATGATGAAACTCAGGCCAATGATGAAGGCTAACGGCGTCACCAAATTACCTGACAAACCGCTGAACAGCACCAACGGCTTGCGTGCCAATTGACTGAGTTCCTGAGTCTTGACTCCCAGACCGGCATTGAAAAGCAATAACGCGAGCATTAGCGGTGGCAAGGCAAAATCAATTTTATTTTGCAATAAGACGATGCCGCCCAAATCAACTTCACGAATCCAGATGCCGAATCCCGGCAGCACGGCAGCGATAAAATAGGACGCAATAATTATCCATATGAAATAGTGATGGATGATGTGCGTAATGGTTTCAAGTAAGTTCTTCGTCGATTTCATGCTTTATGCCCCGTTACGACAGTCATTTCTCGGCTCATCGCTTAAAAGCTATGATGAGGATGCCGAATCCCACCATAAAAATCCCGGTCCACTCTCGGACAGATGGACGCTCGTCAAGAAACAAAAATGCGAATAATGCCACCAGCACCAGGCTAAATTTATCTACCGGAGCCACTTTAGAAGCGTCGCCGATTTTCAGCGCCCGGAAGTAACAGACCCAGGAAGCACCTGTAGCCAACCCTGAAAGGATTAAAAACCACCATGTCTTTGACGAGAGATCAAAGGGATTATTCCATTTTCCGGCGAAAAAAACGAATCCGACCAGTACGGGCAAAATAATTGCGGTTCGAATCAACGTTGCAAGATCGGAGTCCACGCCTTGAATTCCAACCTTCGCAAAAATGGCCGTGAGTGCCGCGAACACGGCAGATAAAAATGCCCAGAAAAACCAATTAGAGACTACTGCCATTTTGCAACGCAGAAGGCATTATCATTTGGTCGGGTCACGCGACTCATTGACCGCATCAATGAGTCGCGTCAACTGGTTATTGGTGCGCCTGGATTCGGCAATCAGATCATCGAGGCGGCTCTTGACGCCAAACACTGCGAACGGCAGCAATGTCCATAAAGCGATTATCGCCAGGCCGAACAAAAAACCCATAATACCGAACGTGTCAATTAGGTCTTGCATAATGCATCCGATGTTATAACCGCTAATTATTTGATTATAGCCTCATAGGGTGGTGTATGTACGGAATCACAACATTTTCCGCTTCGATTTATTGGAGTTCCTAACGTCACCCCAACCTACGATTCTATTGAAGCCCCAATCCTCTTTTTTAAGCCGTATGCAAGTATTCTCGCCGATTTCCACATCTTCTCGGATATTTTGGAAAACATTTCTGCGTCTATCTGATCAAGGTGTAAGGCTGTGGGCACGGCAGCAAAGGAATAAAAGTTTTCGCTCGGATATTACATTACAATTGGGGGCTTGTAGTCGTAATCTGAGTGCGCAACAACTTTGTTGCGCAGATCGAGTATTTGGACATGGCAACACAATTCTGTGCTATTGAATATTTTCTTAGGGCGGAGTGAAATGCTTTCTGAGCTTTCCTTGTTATTGCCCGTGGAGTTGCTTGAAATTGGGCGACCTTATGCGACCTCGGCTGCTGATAAGAGAGCATATCTTGTGTGCCCCGATTTCTCATTCAAAGCGGCCTCCAAGTATTCGGTAGCCTCCCAGAAATCCTCGGAAGAGATCATTGCTCGAATAAACTGTTTCTTTTGCTTTTCGATCATTCTTCCCACCAATCATCAGGAACTTAAAAGAGACCTAATGTGGAGATAAGTGGCTGTGCGCTTTAGTGCAGTTCATAGTTCATTAGGATGGGCCAACGAAGGAAGCCCATAATTCGCGATTATAGGATATAGCAATGGCATCCCAAAAAACTATTCTTCGGCGAGCCATCCTTCCAGCGTATCAATAATACTCTGTGCCTGCTCCCGGCTGGAAATATTGAATTTGGATTTCTGCCTGTATTCGCCGTTTTGCTTCTGATAGCGGCGGATCGAATATTTGTCCGGGCCGTATTCTTCCTTCGCGCGATTCCATTCCTGATAGCGGTACATCACCGTCGCCCAGGCGCCTTTGCTGAGGACTTTTTTGTCGAGTTCCTTAACGGTCTCTACGCCGCCGTCTTCATAGGCGATGGTTAACTCTTCTACGTTTTCTGCCATGTTACACCTGAAAAATATCAATCGTAGGGCACGCTGTGCGGACCCAATTCAGATTATTCCGTTGAATAAATCCACATAAAGGTACGCCAAGCGTACCCTACTTTGCAATAAACTGCCCAAACGCGCGGCTGCCATCGCCGGTTTTGATCGTATCGACGACCCGCAAACTCTTTGCATCGATCACCGAAACGGTGCCGTCAAACCAGTTTGCCACATAAACATGACGATCATCTTGATGGGTACTGATCCCTTCCGGTTTGCCGCCGACATCCAGCACCGCATGCTCCTTCAATTCCGTCGTGTCGATCACCGAGACCGAATCGCTGTCCTGATTGGTCACCAAAAGCCGGCTGTCGTTCAGCGCGAAAGCGGCCGCATAGGGGCGGCTTTGCACCTTGACCGTCGCCGCGACCTTCATCGAAGCGGCATCGATCACGCTCACATCGTCACTCTCGACATTCGCGGTATAAATGCGTCGGCCCTCGCTATCGACGGCCAAACCGAAAGGATGCGCGCCGACCTTGACGGTCGCCGCCACCGTCAAATGCTCAAGATCGATCTTCGAGACCGAATCGCTGAGCCGGTTGGCGACATACAGCCAGCGGTTGTCGGGGCTGACCGCGAGACCGGACGGCGACTGGCCGACCGTGATCGTGTTGATCGCTTGCAGGCTGTCCGCGTCGAGCACGGTGACGATATTCTGATACCAATCAGCGACAAACAAACGTTTGCCGGTCAGGTCGACCGCAACACCCAGCGCGCCGCTGCTGACTTTGGCTTCTTTGACAATCTTGCGCGTTTCCGCATCGATCGCCGCAATGCTGCCGCTTTCCGGCGCGCTGACATAAATCCGCCGGCCGTCGGGCGAAACCGCAACGCCGGCGGGCTTGCCTTTCACGGCAACAGTGTCCGCCACTTTGCCCGACTTCGTATCGACAATCGAGACAGTTTCCGCCAACTGATTGCTGATATAGGCAAAAGGCGCCGACATTGCCGGCAAAGGCAAAGCGGAAGCCGCGAAAACGGCTGCCGCGAGACTTTCAAAACGCATCAAACGCATGCTTATTTTTCAGCCAGCGTTTTCAGATTGGCCAGACCGGTTTTCAGCACGTTTTCGACCGCCTTGTTGGCTGCTTCTTCGTTCATTTCTTCCGGCGGGTTGTTGTTCATGTAAGCGCGGTAGTAAGCCGCTTTCCAGGAAACCTTGGACTTGTCCGCCCCTTGCGCTTCGACTTCGATGCTGGCCGCGTAGTTGTCAACCGGCAATACGGGCACTTTTTCTTCAGCGCCTGAGTAAGTGATCGTCTTCGCGGTGCTCATTTCGACGATTTTATACGAATAAGACATTTTCGCTTCGTCGTATTTTTTCAGTTCTTCGTTGATCGTGCCGCCACTGGCCAACGTCAATACGCGAACCGCGCCTTTCTTGTTGCCTTCCTGATTGGTCACGCTGCTGATACCGGGATGCCAGGACATGTCGCCGAAGTCTTTGATGATGCCCCAAACCTTTTCGGCCGGCGCATCGATTACGATTTCTTCTTCGGCTTTTTGACGAACCGGACCGTGCGCGACGGCAACAGACGAGAAAAAGAACATCGCGGCTGGAATGCTGAACAATAATTTTTTCATGATAACTCCTGAGTGGGACGTTAATAAATAAACCTCGCATTATATGATAATCAATCGCGGCTGGCACATGTTTAGCCGGTTTTTTCAAAATCGGGAAAAACTCCCGGTAAGCCGCCGCCCGTTCGGGACATGCAAATTGAATCGGCGCGTAGCTTTTACATTCCAGCCGGAGAGGTAGAGCGCAACATCAAGAAACGCCGGAAGCCTTTACCGATTCATCTATCGCGATTATCCTGTAGCCTTTTTGCATTCGATAACGGTCCATGCCGCTGCCCACTTCCAAGCTAGCCTGTATCCTGCTGCCGCTTGCGCTTTGCGCGGCCGCTGCCGTGGCGGACACTTCGCAGGAGAAAGGATCGCAGACACTTGTCGACCCCGGCCCACCGGCGCACCAGGAACCGTTCACACTCGAAAGCGCAATCAATCTGGCGCTAGAACGCAATCCCGACCTGCACATCGCCAACGAGCGCATCGCCCAGGCCGAAGCCGCGATCGGCGAAAGCCTCGCCGCATTTTATCCGCAGGTCAAGGCGCGCCTGAGCTACCGTTATAGCGATAATCCGGCAGAGGCATTCGGCATGATCGTCGCTCAAAAGCGTTTTTCTTTCGGCCAGGACATCAACAACCCGAAAGGTACGACCGATTTTCGCCCCGAAGTCGAGGCGACTCTGTCACTGTACCGGGGCGGTCAGGATTATCAACGCAGCAAGGTGGCCGACCTGGGCAAGGAAATCAGCGAGCTGGAGCTTTCGTCGGTCCGCAACAACCTGATTCACGGCGTCAGCGAAGGCTTTTATGCCCTGCTGGTCGCGAAAGAAAATCAAACGATAGCGCAGCGCGCGATCGATGCGGTGCAAGCCGAACTCACGGAAACGAAGAAGCGCCATGCCGCCGGCACGGTGTTGAAATCCGATGTACTGTCGCTGGAAGTGCGCCTGGCCGCCGCCCGCGAAGCCGACATCCGCGCAAAAAATGCGATCGAGCTGGCGCGCACGGTGCTCCGAACCCTGATTGATCTTCCCGAAGTCAGCCCGATCGAACCCCACATCGAGGCGCAACGCGCGCTGCCGCCATTGCCGGCGTCGTTTGATGAACTTGAAGCCCAGGCGCAAGCCAACCGCCCGGAAACGCAAATCGCGCAAAGGCAACGCGAAACCCGGCAACTCGAACTCAAAATCGCCCAGGGAGAGCATTTGCCGCGTGTCGATGCCTATGTTAATTACGGGCTGAACGAGCGTTCGCCGGAGTTTTCGACCGCGCATCAGAACGTCGGCTCCGGCATTCAGGTCGAGATGGATTTGTTTTCCGGATTTGCGACCCATGCGCGCGTCAGCAAGGCGGAACGACGGCTAGCCGAGGCGGATGAGCAAGCCCATAAAACCGAATTGCAGATCAGGCAGGATGTCAAAACCGCCTTCCTGGAGTTGCAGGAAGCGCTGCAACGCGCCGAAGTCGCCAAAGCCGCGGTCGCAGCAGCCGATGAAGCCTTGCGCCTGGTCACCCTGCAGCACCGGGCCGGCACCGCGACGGTGACCCGCTTCATCGAAAGCGAAGTCGCGCGCGATCAGGCGCAGGCCGGTTGGCTGACCGCGCGCTACGATACGTTTCGCGCCGATGCAGCACTGCAACGCGCGCTCGGAGCCTGGCGATGACGAATCCTCTGCAAAAAAAATGGCTAACCTCGGCCGGCGCCCTGTTCGCGCTGCTTATCCTGATATTGTGGATGCTCGGCCTGATCGGCGGCGACAAAACCGAACCGGGCATCACGCCCCTGCCCGCTCAATCGACCGCCCCGAAAGAAACCGCGCGCGTCGAACGGCAAGCGATCCAGGAGGCGCAGTCCTGGCCCGGCACGGTCAGGGCGGTCAGCGAAACGCGGATCGCGCCGAAGATCAATGCGCGCATCCTCGCGGTCGCGGCGCATGAAGGCGACCGGGTTAAACAAGGCGACGTGCTTGCCCGGCTCGATGCGGAACAGAATCAGACCATAGAGCACGAAGCGGCGTCCCTGGCCGCCGCCGCCCAGGTCGAAGCGGCGCGCGCGGCGGCCGATCTGCAAAGGACACGCGGACTGTTCGAGCAGGAGGCTGCAACCCGCGAAGATTACGAGCACGCCGCCGCCAATGCCAGCAAGGCACAGGCCAGCGCCCAGGCGGCCGCGCACAGCGTGCAGGAGGCCAGGGTTCAACGCGGCGAAACCGTGCTCCGCGCCCCCTTCGACGGCGTGATCGCGAAGCGCCTGCATGAACCGGGCGAAATGGGGGTTGCGGGAGAGCCGATCGTGATCCTGCACGATGCGTCCCTGCTGCGCATCGAGGCTTCGGTGCCGGCTTACTGTGCGAACCGTATCAAAATCGGCGATGCCGCAAGCGTGCGCATCGACGCCCTGAACACCGCGTTAAACGCCAAGATCGCTGAAATCGTGCCGGCCGCCGACCCGGCCACCGGCACTGTGCTGATCAAGGCCAGTCTGCCGCAAACCCAGGGCCTGCAACCGGGCCTGTTCGGCTGGCTCGGTCAGACCTGCGGCATCGCGCACGATGCCCTGCTGATACCGGCTGCGGCGCTCAGGCGGATCGGTCAGGTCGAGGTCGTGACCGTGCAGGACGGCGCCAAACTAAATACCCGCCATGTGCGCTCGGGCTTCAGCCGGGACGGCCGGGTCGAAATCCTCTCCGGCCTGGATGCCGGCGAAACGGTCGTGATTCGATGACGATCGAGCACAAACGCGGGCTCAGCGCCGCGATCGTCAAAATCTTCACGATTTCGCATCTGTCGCCGATGCTGCTGATCGCGGCGCTGATCGCAGGCATCGCCGCGCTGCAATTGACCCCGCGCGAGGAAGATCCGCAGATCGTCGTGCCGGTGATGGACGTGATGATCGACTTTCCCGGCGCCACTGCCGAGGAAGTCGAAAAACTCGCCGCGACGCCGCTCGAAGCGCTGCTGAAGCAGATCGAAGGCGTCGAGCATGTGTTCTCCGCGTCCCAACCCGGCCATGCGGTCGTAACCGTCGGTTATGAAGTCGGTGAAGATCCCGAGGATAGCCTGGTCAAGACCTGGAGCAAGGTGATGTCGCACCAGGACCGGCTACCGCCGGGCGTGCGCAGCTGGAATATCAAACCGGTCGATATCGACGACGTGCCGATGCTGATGCTGACCTTGTCCTCGGCGACCGGCAAAACCGATGCGATGGCGCTGCGGCGGATCGCCGACGAACTCCTGGCGAGCCTCCGCGGCGTCGAAAATATCGCGAAAACCGACGTGATCGGCGGCGCGCGCCGGCAGATCTCGATTTATCCCGACACCGCCAAGATGACAGGCTATGATGTGACCCTGCTCGACATCATCAAAGCGCTCGAAGGCGCGAACGTCCATCTGCAAGCCGGACGTTACGCCAGCGGCAACAAAGAAACGATCCTGGAAGCCGGCACCCATTTCGAGTCGGCCAACGAGGTGGCCCAGTCCGTGATCAAGTCAGCCGGCACAAGGCCGGTCTATCTTCGGGATATCGCCCGCGTCACGGACGGCGAGGAAGAACGCGAACAGTACAGCCGGATCGGTTTCGGCCCGGCCGCCGCGAAGATGCGCACGGTCGGCCACGCCGAAGGACCTAAGGCAAAGCCCGGCGACGAACGCGAGATGGTCACGATCGCGCTGGCCAAGCGCAAGGGCAGCAATGCGGTACGCGTTTCTCAAGACATCCTGAAGCGGGTCGAGGCGCAGCGCGGCCTGCTGATTCCCCCGGATGTCGAGATCACCGTCAGCCGCGACTACGGCGCCACCGCCGACCACAAGGTCAACGAACTGGTCAAACACCTAGGCCTCGCGATCGCGATCATCCTGGTACTGCTTGCCCTGACGCTGGGCCCGAAGGAATCGCTGATCGTCTGCATCGCGGTGCCGGTCACTTTCGCGATCACCCTGCTCTGCGACCTGATCTTCGGCTATACGATCAACAGAGTCACCTTGTTTGCGCTGATTCTGTCCCTGGGCCTGCTGGTCGATGACCCGATCGTCGATGTCGAAAACATCTTCCGCCACTTCAAGCTGAAAAAGGAAGCGCCGCTCGAGGCGCTATTGTCCGCGGTAGATGAAGTCCGCCCGCCGACGATCGTCGCGACGCTGGCGGTGATGCTCGCGTTCATTCCGATGTTTTTCATCACCGGCATGATCGGGCCGTATCTTGCGCCGCTCGCGTTCAACATTCCGGTCGCGATGCTGATCTCGCTGATCGTTGCGTTCACGATCACGCCATGGGCGAGTTATTTGCTGCTGCGCGGCGAATACGGCAAGGACGCAGCCCCGTTCGATCTGAAAGCCTCGCCCGGCTACTGCTTTTACCGCAGCCTTTTGCAGCCGTTGATCGCCTCGCCGAAACGCAGCCGCGGGTTTCTGATCGCGGTCGGCATCGCCTTTGGGCTGTCGTCGCTGCTCGCGGTAACCCGCGCGGTGCCGCTGAAACTCTTGCCGTTCGACAATAAAAACGAATTGCAGATCGTGGTCGACATGCCCGCCGGCAGCACGCTCGAAAAGACCGACACGGTGCTGCGCGCCCTCGGCCAATATCTCGCGGCGGTCAATGAAGTGACCGATTATCAAAGCTACGCGGGGCTCGCCTCGCCGATCGATTTCAACGGCATGATCCGGCACTATTATCTGCGCACAGGCAGCCATCAGGGCGATATACGGATTAACCTGTTGCCGAAGGACGAACGCGTGCAACAGTCGCATCAGATCGCGATGCGCATCCGCGCCGACGTCGAACGGATCGGCAGGCAATACGGAGCGAAACTCAAGATCGTCGAATTGCCGCCCGGCCCACCGGTGCTGTCGACGCTGGTCGCGGAAGTATACGGACCGGCCGATACGAGCTACGATCAGCTGATCGAGGCATCCCATGATGTCAAACAGCACTTCGCCAGGACCGCAGGCGTCGTCGACGTCGATGACCTGTCCGTTGCACCCGAAGCAACCGCGCTGTTTCGGATCGACAAGCAAAAAGCCGCGCTGCTCGGCGTCAGCCCCGCCGCGATCGCAGAAACGCTCGGCGTGGCTTTGGGCGGCGGCGATGCCGGCACGCTGCATGCGCCCGGCGAACGACTGCCGCTGGACATTCGGCTGCGCCTGCCGCGCGCCGAACGCTCGTCGCTGCCGGAGTTATTGAACACGAAGGTCAGAAGCAGTCAGGGCACATTGATTGCACTCGGCGAACTCGGCGCGGTCATGCCGGAACCCGGCGAACCGGTCATCCATCACAAGGATCTGGAACGCGTCGCCTATGTGATCGGCGACAGCGTCGGCCGCAGTCCGGTCGAGGCAATCATCGACCTGTACGCGGACTTCGAGGACAATCCCCTGCCGGAAGGTTACCGCGCCGAATTGAGCGGCGAAGGCGAATGGAAGATCACGGCCCTGATCTTCCGCGACCTCGGCATTTCGTTCGGCGCCTCGCTGATCATGATCTATGTGCTGCTGGTCGTGCAGACCGGATCCTTGAGTCTGCCCGCGATCATGATGATCGCGATCCCGCTGACGATCATCGGCATCATGCCGGGCTTCTGGGTGTTGAATGCGCTATTCGCAGAAAATGTGGCCGGCTTCACCGATTCGATCTATTTCACCGCGACCGCGATGGTCGGCATGATCGCGCTGGCCGGCATCGTGGTCAGAAACGGCATCATCCTGATCGACTTCATCGAAAGGACGCGCGCCCGAGGCGACTCGCCCAGTCTCGAAGAGGCCCTGATCGAAGCCGGCGCGACCCGGATGCGGCCAATCTTCCTGACCGCCGGCGCCGCGATGTTCGGCTCGGTCGTGATCATCCTCGACCCGATCTTTTCAGGGCTGGCCTGGAGCTTCATCTTCGGCATCTTCGCGTCGACCGGGTTTTCGCTGTTCGTGATTCCGGTCGTTTATTATCTGATCTACCGGGATCAGACAAGAAGCCTGACGGCGCGAATATAACGCTTTTATTGCCGAGGCTCCGGCTGCAAAACGCTTTGTATCTGCTTGACTGCCGCCTCGATCTTCAAGTCCAGCAGAATCTGCCCCAAAACCGGGCTCGCCTTGCCGGCATCGCCGTCCGCGCCGACCGAGGCAAAATCGGCGTCGCTATGATCTTCCTTAAACCGGCCTCTGACCCCCGCCGGCTGCACGAACATCAATTCGGACGTGTCCCTGATACCGGCATGACCGCCAATTTGGAGAGCAGTAAAACCTTGTTCCGCCAAATAGGCAAGCTGCCCGTTATGCTGATAATAATCATTGACCTGAAGCACACGGACACCCGCATCCCGCCATAAATGAGTCAACCGTTCGGCCACACGCTGTTGCGCGGCCTGATTGCCGCCGCTGTCGCCGACCAGCGCAATCACTTTAAACCCATGCTGTTTAAGGCTTTCCGCGGTAGCCTCCAACACCGTCTCGAACGTCGCTTCGGCAATCGAAAGCGTGCCCGCAAACTTCATATGGCCGTCCGGCGGCGAAATCGTCCCTTCCGGCACATAGGTCACAACCGGCGCAACCAGCGCATGGCCCAGTTTTTCGGCTATTTTGCCGGCGCTGTACTTGACGATATAGTTGTGCTTTCCGAGTATCGCATGCGGACCGTTTTGCTCGGTGCCTCCGGTCGGCACGATGGCGGTCGTCGAACCGGCCTGAAGCGCAGCGCGGACCTCTTGCCAGGTCATATCTTCAAGATAAACGCCGCCGGGCGCCTGCGCCAGCGCTTTACCGCCGTTATTCAAGTAAACCGCAGGCGCAACCACGACCAGAAAGACCAGCACCGACACATAGCGTTTCGGTTGCAGCAACATGCTCAGGCGGAAATTTTGCGCGAGATTAATAAAAGGCATCAGGTACAGGCTCCAGAAGGTAGAGAATTTTTCATTTTCTTTAGGCCCCAGGCCGAACGTCAGCGCTTCCTTTGCCTTCGGGACATACAAGGTGCCGAATAAAGCGTCCCAAAACGCAAACGTAAAGCCCATATTCTTATCGAAATGCTGCGGCGCGGCGCTGTGATGAATCTGATGCTGGGCGGGGCTGATCGCAATCCGGCTCAACATCGGCCCCCAACTCCACCAGACATGCGAATGCCGCAAATTGTAACCCAGCAGATAAAACAGGATCAGGACGATATCGGTTCCGCCGACATGGTAAATAAAGACCGGATCCTTGCTAAAAAAAGACAGGCAGCCAAGCGCCGCGCCCGACAATAACCCGACCATGCCAAAGGCCAACAGATTATCGACCGGGTGCATACGATAGACGGTGATCGGCGTCATCACCTCGGCGGAATGGTGAACTTTATGAAACTCCCATAGCCAAGGGATCTTATGTTGCAGATAATGGCTAAAAAACAAGGCAAAATCCGTAGCCAGCGCCAACAATACGGTAGTCAGTATGCCGCCGTATTCCCCGCTCCAGCGCCCGCTAAAATCGGTCAGCCATCCATTTAAGCCGGTTTCAACCCTATGGGAAACGACAAAGGTCAGCGAGGAAAACAGAGCCCCGATGAAGGCGGCCTGCAACAGCATGCCGGTATAGAAATACAAGTAGTCGTTGACGGCGGAGCGGTGAAAAACGATGTCTTTGGGAAAAATAAACTCTAGCGTGCTAACTCCAGACTTTTCATAATCCTGCTTACGAATAAGGTACAAAAAAAAAGCTATCGTTAATGAGGTCAGCAGATAGACCCAATAGAGTCTATCGTTATTCGCCAAAAACAAGGCAAATGGAGAGATCAAGGTCTTGGCCAACTCCCAGATCGACTCGGAATGAGCAGATAAACTCATAGGCTATGCGTGGAGAGTAAAGAAAACACAGTCAAATTATAATACTCATCGCCATTCCGGCAAGGATTGCCGGATAAATCGGCAAGATAGCCGATTTGCATTGAGCCGAAGGGCATAGAACAAAGATGTACATTGTGAATCCAGGTTCGATGGCTGGGTTCAGGCTTATCACCCATTGCGCTGAATGCCCTCGTATGGCGCGATGGCTTAAAATATGGCAAAGTAGAATTAAGATGCGATAAACAGCACAGCAACATCACTTGCCTCTCAAAAACCATGCAAATCGAGCACTCCAAAATGTCCAGCTATGAATTTCCGATCAAATTGCCGCCGGTGAGATTTATTTTGTTTGCAACCGTCGGTTTGATCGGTAGCGGCGTTCATCTGTTGACATTATGGATATTTCACCTAATGTTAAATTTACAGTTTATCTCGGCTCAGGGCATCGCCATCTTCGTTGCGATGACGAGCAACTACTTTATCAACAATAGCTTCACTTTTCAGGACAAGCGTATCAGAGGCATCAAACTCCTGTCCGGTTTGTTCAGCTTTTACCTGGTTTGCTCGGTTGGCGCAGTGATCAGTATGGCGTCTTCCTATTGGGTTTATCGCGCGCAACAAAACAACTGGATCCTGGCGGCAATCGCCGGAGCGATTGCCGGTTCGCTGTGGAATTATTACTTTTCATCGCTGCTGACTTGGAAAGACAGGAAAACCCTATAACGGCACAAAGCATGAAATCCTGCATGCCATACCTAACGACGCATTAATACGGATTATTAACTATGATTTCGATCGTCTGTCCATTCTACAATGAAGAAAAGATGGTTTCGATTTTTTTTACCGAAGTGTTTAAAACCGTTGATGCAATTAATGATGAAATAGAAATCATCTGCATCAACGACGGCAGCACCGATCAAACTTTGCAAAAACTGATCGAGCAAAAAAATACGGCGCCCAAGCGCATCAGCATTCGCATCATCGATTTTTCGAGGAACTTCGGCAAGGAAGCCGCCCTCACCGCGGGGGTAGAGCATGCCAGCGGAGACGCCGTCATACCGATAGACACCGACCTCCAGGACCCGCCCGAACTGATCAACGCCTTGATTGCCAAATGGAAAGAAGGCTATGAAGTGGTATTGGCAAAGCGCTGCGACCGCACCTCCGACACCTGGCTGAAAAGAAAATCCGCAAAATGGTTTTATCGCTTGCACAATTCGATTTCCAACCCACCCATCCCCGAAGATGTCGGCGATTTCAGATTGCTCAGCCGCGCCGCCGTTGACGCCTTGAAAAAACTGCCGGAACGCGAACGCTTCATGAAAGGCCTGTTTAACTGGGTTGGATTCAAAACGGCAAAGATCGAATATGTGCGTTCGAGCAGGAAAGCCGGCGAAACCAAATTCCCTTGGCTCAAATTGTGGAACTTTGCCTTGGATGGCATTACCAGTTTTAGCACAGTCCCCTTAAGGATATGGAGCTATTTGGGATTTTTCATTTCATTAATTGCCTTTGCCTACGGCAGCGCCATCATCGTCCGCACCCTGATACAAGGCGTCGATATTCCAGGCTATGCTTCGCTGATTGTCATTATTCTCTTTCTTGGCGGATTGCAATTGATAGGAATAGGCGTACTGGGCGAATACCTAGGACGAATTTACATGGAAACCAAAAACAGACCGATATACATCATTCGCCAAGAGCTTTAAGATGAATGACAGAACCCGTACACAGAGCACAGGAACAATGCTCATAAAAAAACCCGCCAATCGGAACTGAGTGAGTCAATTATGGATGTCAAAGAAGATCAAATATTAGGGGAGTCCGTCAATACGCACTGGTACTATGTCTCTAAAAGCAAAGCGATTCAAAGGCTTTTAAGCTCACTCTCAGTGGGAAATGTTCTGGATGTCGGAGCCGGTTCCGGAGTATTTTCCAAATTTTTGCTGGAGAATGATCTTGCGGCATCGGCTCGCTGTGTCGATACGGCCTACCCGTTCGACGATAAATCGGAAATACATCACAACAAGAAAATTAGTTTCGTAAAATCAGTTGATAACATTGACGAAGCAGTGATCTTAATGATTGATGTCCTAGAACATATAGAAGACGACCATGATTTTTTAAAATACTATGTCGATCGGATACCCGATGGAAGTTATGTTCTGATGTCTGTCCCAGCCTTCAAATTTCTGTGGTCTGGGCATGATATTTTTTTAGAGCACAAACGTCGATATACGCTCTCCGAACTTGAGGCGTTAGCCAAGAATTCTGGCCTAAAAGTGATACAGGGACGTTATTTCTTTGGCTTGTTGTTCCCGCTGATTGCTCTGATTCGCCTTATCAATCATCTATTATTGCGGACAGGTAAATTATCCGCAAAAAGCGATTTAAAACGATCGTCTGAATTTATCAATAAACTCCTTATCAACGTTCATAATTTTGAACTGAAAACCCTGTTTCACTTGAACAGAATGGCTGGATTAACTGCATTCTGTCTAGCCAAGAAATCATGATGCTAGTTTTATTCTAGTTGTCACCCTCTCCGCGCGGAGAGGGTATGATTAGAAGCCACCTAAACTAAAAAAGTGAAATTTCGATGCAGACCTCCACTGCATAAGCCAGAAAATCCTCAATACCGTGCTAATGAATGATTTCATATATATCAAAAAAACTTCCCCTGACCTTTAACTTAAGCTCTTTGATATTTATTATCGATAAATTATCAAATCGAATTGAAATCAAATAATCGAAATCTTTTTTCCAATCAGCCCAATAAACCACTCTACTTTGACTATACACATACCCATTCTTGGCCTGGGTATTCAACAAATAGCTTAAATTCAGCTGATCACTCAGTGGTGTATCAATTTTTTTTGTACTCGCACTTGGATAAATAGGTGTCAGGTTAACAGTAAAGAGGTTTGGCCAAAATGTCGAACGTTTAATAATAGACAATGCAGACATATGATGGTAGAGATGATCATCAAAATTATCAATATTCTTTGGCTCATCCTGAATAGTAATAATCTTGCTTCCAGATCTTACATATTGTAAAGAATTTTCAAATTCCTGATACTGACGATTTATACCATTCCATGTACTAGATATAAAATAAGCCTTAAAACACGCCATTGTTATGGCAATCAAAATAATACATATTCTGAAATTTTTTGTATTTTTGTCATCCTCATAAAATCTAACTGAAGACACAAAAATAAGCATAAAAATAAAAATAAGCCTTATGTCTACTTGATATACACCTGCGAACGTAACAGGCGTAACTATGGACATCAAAAGAAATACCAATAAAGGTAATTTCATATTATCATGAAAGCCAATCCTACAATGAAATATTATTCTAGTGATCGAGACAAACATAAAAAAAACGGGAACTGAGTATTTTGTATAATCGCTATAATCGAAGTAAATTGGTGATATCAAAGCTAAAACTTTGTCTACCCAACTACCATATACAAAAAATTCATCAACATGGTAATGAGGCAGCCCACTATACCAACCAAAAAATAAAATGGCCGGCAGTATGAATTGTGCTGCCGCCTTAGCAAGGTCAGATGCAACATAGCTGTCTCTTGAGTATATATACTGACCAATCTCATAACTTATAACAAATACACCATAAACCCCAAGAGCAAAAAGGTGACTAAAGAACAAGAACGTTGATAATGCCGAAAAAAAAAGTATATTTTTCAAGCCAGCAACATTTCTAAATTTGATCCACGCCGCCATTATAATTAATGCAATACCTGAGCTCACAAAATAATTCACCAGCCCCCAAAATAGTATATTGTTGAATAATAGAGCAAATACTGTCAATATCCATAAATCAACCCGCCTGTTTACAAACTTTCTAATTAATATAGCCCCTAGGCATATAAAAATTATTCCTAACAACACTAGTACTCTACCAGCCACAAATATGTCAAGATATCTTGCCAGCATACCACCCAGCGCCTCAACAATAAGATACGGCTTGATATGCCACTCCACGCTATAATTTTCCTTTAACAATGGATTATTATCGATACTGGCTTGAATAAAATAGCTAGCCAAATGATTGGGATAATCTATCAAAATTGGATACTTAAAAATCAGCAATGGAGATATACTTAACAAAAATATTAGAAAAGAAAAAAATATATATAAGCCATTATTATTGTATTGACTCGATATAATTTTATACATTTACGAACCCCTTGTGCTTTTATTTTTAGGAGATGTGAGTAATGGTCTTATCATTCAAACTTAGATTCAAGTGATAAATGCAATTCCAGCGCCTATACGGCTTTGCGAGCAAACTGCTCAAAAACAACTCCTAAGGTGTTTGGAAATTTATCCATTTGAAGAGCGATGGTTGAGTCGCTGCATGACGATGTCCACTTGTTGAAACGTAATATCGTCAAAACGACTTCCTTTAGCAAAATATGCCGAATGAGTCCATCGGTGTTCTCATTCACACCGCGTTCCCAAGAACTGTAAGGATGGGCAAAATAGACATCAGTGCTAGTTCCCGGCTCATACTTACATGGCCAGCAAACTATCTGACGCTACCCGTCTTACCCGTCAACACTTGGACGCGATAGAGTTAGAGCAACGCAATCGTGGTCGTGGTAACTTCCTCAAAGTATTTGCTGCCAACCTTTATTCATCCAGGAGCCTTGGAATTTTTTTCCAATGACCGCATGAATTTCCCAATCGCCAAGCCAACTGTTACTCCTGTTGCGGATGATAACCGAGCTGATCCGTATTACATTTTAATTCGCTGCTAATGGTGGCTTCCAAGTCGCCAACAAGATCCGCAACAGCCTTATTTAAGAAAACGCTGATTAAGTCCTTCGACAAGCTCAGGACGACGGTAAATTGTTGATTCCACTCGTGGTGAGCCTGTCGAAGCATGAGCGGAATCATGTTTCTTATGATTTGCTTAAGTTTTATAGCGCAATATGGTATCTTTGGACTTCGATCAACGGTTTAACAGATCCCCATTGCCCTTCCATCTTTGCCTGGATTGAAAAGGCGTGAAACTAAAGCAGTTGCCCTTAAAATATGAATTGCGCTTGTTAGTTGCAGAAAACGTATTATACTCACTATAAACTAGTATGACTTAATCAATTTTTACTGTAAAGAGCCTTCACCCGTGATTTCCATTACAATCCCCGTTCTCAATGAACAAGAAAACATTCTGCCTTTACACCAGGAAATTACGAAAGAAATGAAGGTGTTAAATACAGATTACGAAATAATTTTTATAAACGACGGCAGTTCGGATGACACACCAAATCGTCTGAATTCTTTAGCTGCCAAGGACAGCAAGCTGAAAGTAATCCATCTGAAGCGGTCATATGGTCAAACGGCTGCAATGATGGCTGGCTTCGATTTTTCCCGAGGAGACATCATTATTCCGATGGACGGCGACTTACAAAATAATCCTCAAGACATTCCAAAATTGATTGAACGCCTGGAACAAGGTTTTGATCTCGTTTCGGGATGGCGCGAAAACCGTAAAGACAATAAATTCAGCAGAGTCTTGATTAGTCGCATCGCTAACTTTCTGATCTCGCATATCTCCGGCGTCAAACTTCATGACTATGGCTGCACGTTAAAGGCCTATCGGCGAGAAATCCTCCAGGATGTAAAACTTTATGGCGAGATGCACCGCTTCATACCGATTTATGCAAAATGGGAAGGGGCTAAAATCGCCGAGATCAGTGTTAGCCATAGAGAGAGAGTACATGGCAAGTCGAAATACGGACTTAATCGCGTTGTTAAAGTTATCCTTGATCTCATTGTAGTCCAGTTTTTATTTCACTATTCGAAAAAACCAATCTACCTATTTGGCAGCTTTGGTTTGATATTGATTTTTCTGGCGCTGGCAGCCATCAGTTACGCCTTATTTCAGAAATTTGTTTTTGGTTTATCGCTGATATTGACGCCGCTACCCGTTTTAGCATCTATGTTATTCATTACCGGAATCACATCGATTTTGATGGGGTTGTTGGGCGAACTGATAACTCGCACTTATCATGAAACGCAAAACAAACCTATTTATTCTGTAGCTAAAAAAATTAATTTTTAACCATGTGCGGCATTGTCGGTTTTATAGGAGATGGAAGCCAGCAAGACATCATAAGGATGAATGATACCCTCAGACATAGAGGACCTGATGAAGCCAATTACTGGTATAGTAAAGATTTATCCACCAGACTGGGGCATTCTCGATTAGCTATTCTGGATATTAAACATGGTCAACAACCTATGACCAATATCCGGAAAGACCTGACAATCGTCTTTAACGGACAAATATATAATCATCAGGAGTTAAGGCAGTCATTAATCAAAAAAGGCCATATTTTCCAGACCTCCCACAGCGATACGGAAACTATCCTGCATGCCTATGCCGAATGGGGGGACTCCTGCGTTGACTATTTCAATGGCATGTGGGCCTTTGTAATAATTGACTCAAAAAACAAACGGCTTTTCGCAAGCCGTGATCGTTTGGGCAAAAAACCATTTTTTTACACTAAAACCTCCAACGGCCTTATTTTTGCCTCGGAACTCACTGCGATCACAAAACATCCTGCTTGTTCGTCCCCCCAAATCAACCCATTGTCGCTGCAAAAATTTTTCGCTTACGGATATGTCCCCGCCCCCCTGTCTATTTATCAGAATATTTTTAAACTTGAGGCCGGATGCAATCTCAGCTATGACTACAAGACCGATAAATTATCGACTTATCGCTACTGGGAGTTCAATCTCACTGTCGACACTCACTATTGCAACAGAAGCGAAGAAGAGCACTGCGAAGTCATTCGGGAAAAATTGCAGAGAGCAATAAAATTAAGAATGGCCAGCGATGTTGAAATTGGTGTTTTTTTAAGTGGTGGCCTGGACAGTTCATTAGTGGCAACCCTGTTGTCAAAACAAGTAAGTCGGCCATTCAAAACCTTCAGCATTGGCTTTGCAGAAAAAAGTTTTGATGAATCGACTTATTTTGAAAGATTAGCGCAAACCATAGGTTCAGATCAGAATACCAGGATATTAAACGAGCAAAATGTGCTGGAAATAGCCGAGACGCTTTTTCAAAAACTTGACGAACCAATTGGCGACCCTTCGCTGTTACCGACTTTCCTTCTATCTAGACATGCTTCAAAACAAGTCAAAGTCGTATTGAGCGGCGATGGCGCCGATGAACTATTTGCCGGCTACGATCCTTTTAGGGCTATAAGACCGGCGCAATATTACAAGCGTTGCATGCCGGCAAGCATGCATAAACGGTTGAACACACTTGTCCAAGGTTTACCCGTCTCACACAAAAACATGAGCCTCGATTTCAAACTCAAACGTACATTCCGTGGCTTAAATTACGACCAAAAACTGTGGCTCCCCATGTGGATGTCCTCTCTCGATCACGATGAACTGGAAAGCCTCACCAATACGCCTATTTGCCTGGAGGAATTATTCAGTGAATCATATGCTTTATGGGATAAATGCAAAACCGACAATCCTTTCGAACATGCCCAACTTTATTTTACCCAGCTTTATCTCCAAAACGGTATCTTGACCAAAATTGACAGGGCTAGTATGCTCAATTCACTCGAAGTTCGAAGCCCTTTTCTCGATATCGATCTGATCGACTATGCCAGCAAACTGCCGCTATCCTTAAAGTTTAGAAATGGAACCACCAAATTTATACTAAAAAAAGCCGCCGAGAGATTACTACCAAAAGAAATCATCTATCGAAAAAAGAAAGGTTTTGGTGCACCAGTCGGAAGATGGCTACAGAACGGATTAATAAATTTTCAATCGACTATAATAGACTACAACTCCGTTTTCATTAATCAATGTTACAAATCACATCAAAACAAAGAAAATAACTTTAAAGATCTCTTATGGTATCTTAATATAATTTCAAAATGGAGCAAGACTAAGGGCTAAACATTTTTTCATTTCTTGATTTTACAAAATATTAGAGATCCTAAAATGGAAGAACATATCTATTCAGAAATAAATTCCCATGAAAAGACCCATTGGTGGTTTGTCTCAAGAAGAAAAATAATAGACAAAATTCTGAGTTCATTTATTAATAAAACCCCATCCAAGAATATTTTGGAAATTGGCTGTGGATCAGGGGGCAACTTAGATCTCTTAGCAAAATACGGATCATTATATGCTATTGAATTAAACGATGAAGCCAGAGAAAATGCTCAAAAAAAAAATATCTGCCATGTAAAAAAAGGCTTCTTACCAGAGCACATCCCTTTTGATTTTAATTTTGACTTAATATGTTTATTTGATGTTTTGGAACATATAGATAACGACCATTTATCTTTACTACATATAAAAAATAAATTAACACAAAATGGTAAAATCTGCATTACAGTCCCTGCATATAATTTTTTATGGAGTGCGCATGACGATGTTAACCACCACAAAAGACGATATTATAAATATAATATAATAAAATTATTAGAAAAATCTGGCTTTAAAATAATATACTCCAGTTATTTCAATACATTTCTTTTTCCAGCAATATTGATTGCCCGATTCTTACAAAAAATTTTACATATAAAAGCCACCGACGAATACCACACATCAGATCTATTTAATAAAATTCTCCTAAAATTTTTTTCAAGTGAATCCTTGTTTTTACCAAAAATTTCGTTTGCATTCGGCGTATCTATTATAGTAATAGCCGAAAATACTAATTTATAAAAACAGCCAATATTAAACTATATGATATTACGAGAAAAAAGATTTGAATTTGGAAAAAACTGGCAGAGCTTTCTTACCCTCATTAAAGAAGAAAGAATAGAGGAAGCTAAAAAATCACTCGGCAATTTCCTAAATATCGACGATCTACAGAACAAACGTTTTTTGGATATAGGCGCAGGGTCAGGTCTTTTTAGCCTAGCGGCACGACAACTGGGAGCAAGAGTATTTTCTTTTGATTATGACACAAACTCGGTTCAATGCGTCAATTTGTTAAAACAACAATATATTCCCGACGATCCAAACTGGCAAATCGATCAAGGCTCAATTCTGGATAGAAAGTACGTCGAAAGTATTGGGAAGTTTGATATTTGTTATTCATGGGGTGTACTGCATCATACCGGTTACTTATGGCAAGCCCTTTTTAATGCTCAGTTACCAGTTGTCGACAATGGCTTTTTGATGATTGCCATCTATAACGATCAAGGTGTTATTTCATCCTGCTGGAAAACAATAAAAAAGTCCTATTGCTCAAATAAAATTTCAAAACTATTTTTAACCGCTATTTTTTACACCCTTTTCTTCATCAGCGGATTTCTCATAGATATTGTCCAAATCAAAAACCCTACAACCCGCTATAAACAACATATAAGAAAACGGGGCATGTCTCTAGTGCATGACTGGAAAGATTGGTTGGGGGGCTACCCGTATGAACCTGCCAAACCGGAACAGGTAATCATGTTTTATCAAAACCTTGGATTTACCCTGTGTAAATATGAGGCTACCCAACATGGATTCGGTAACAATCAGTTTCTTTTCCAGAAGCAATCACAGCCAATAGAGAAAGTATAGTCTTAATCGTTTCAACAACATGCTACTTCCAAAACGAAGAAAAGATGATTCCGCCTTTTTTACGGAGCATTTTAATGTGATCGGTCCTTTTGATGATTAAATAAAAGTTATCCACATCAATGGTGGAAGTCAAGACCAGATGTGATAAAAACTTATCGAGACTATTTACAAAAAATACTATTGGTTAGATTCTAACCACACTTTATTTTTAAATATTCCATACAAGAAACCCTCTCGATCAGACGATAAAGAGATTTTTGATTTTTCTATAACTCATTATACTGACATTTTAGAGGAATTTTTGTCTGTTTAAGCATTTTAAACACTCTCATGCATCCAGAACTTAAGAAAGCGTTTATATTTGCATTAGTAGGAATTTTGAATACAACAATCGGTTTACTATCAATATATATATTTCGAAAGATGACCGGAGATGAAGTACTGGCTAATATTTCAGGATACAGCATAGGTTTTGTCATTAGCTACTACCTTAATGGAAAACTAACTTTTTCATCCAAGATTACTTGCTTAAAAACCTTTCTTAAATTTTTATTTGCATTCTTATTTTCGTGGTCGGTAAACATTACGATCGTATTATTTTTCATTGACCAAAAATACTCTCCCGAGTTATCACATGTCATCGGAATGCCTGCCTTCACTATAATTTTTTATTTGTTATCAAGATTTTACGTATTCACAAATCCGGAAGTACGCAAAAGATACAGGAAAATATAATGCTAATAATAAATCCGCGGCTTGTTAATAACTCATCTTTGAAAAATTAATTTACTTTGCTCTCGATCAAATCCGGCAAGCCGCTCATGCCCTGCGGGTATGCCGCAATGAAGAATTAGAAAAAAAATCAATACTGTATCCTGTTTATCTTAAAATAAACTACTCCCCCGAACTCACGAGATAAAAAGAATGCTCACCGATACCAGTAACTCAATCGATAACTCACAATCAAAATCCAGGCTTTTTATTCTTGTACTTCTAGCCTATTTAACCTGGATGATTGCCGCCTTCTGCGGTACAGGTGACGACACTTACTGGCACATCAAAGTCGGCGAATGGATTCTGAACAATCGCCAGATTCCAACAACGGGCATTTTCTCGTATACCGCAGCCAATATGCCCTGGGTTTCCCATGAATGGCTGTCGGCCATCCTATTATATGCGGTCTTCAGCATAGCTGGATGGCCCGGACTGGTCTTTCTCGCGACCTTGGCAATAACCTTGGCAATGTGGCTATTGTTCGATTTCTTAGTTAAAAGAATCAGCATCAACATCTGCATTATTTTTGTGCTGTTCGCTTACTTTTTGCTGACGCCTCACATCATGCCCAGGCCGCACATCCTGATTTTACCCATCATGGTGTTTTGGACGGCGGAATTGATTAAAGCCAGCGAAAACCAAACGCATCCGCCCTATCCATTGGCGCTTGTGATGGTCTTTTGGTCGAACATGCACGGCAGTTTTATCATGGGCATTCCTTTTATACTCTATTTTGCTGCCGAATCCGTCTTGACCATAAAAGACGAGGCCTTACGGCTTAAAGAATTGCGGCATTGGCTGCTATTCTTTTTGCTCAGCCTGTCGGCACTGCTAATCAATCCCCATGGCATTGAGGGACTACTGCTTCCATTCAAGCTGACCGATCAAACCTATGTGATTGATCACATCGTCGAGTGGGCTTCTCCCAATTTTCATGGCTTCCAGCCGCTGGAGTTCTGGCTCTTGGGATTTATTGGATTTGCCTTATATAAAGGCTTGACCCTTCCCCCCTTCCGATTGATCTTTCTGCTGGGCCTGCTCCATCTTTCACTCAAATATATTCGTTTTGCCACCGATCTGCTACCGTTTTTATCTCCCTTGATCCTGGCAACCCCGCTCAGCAAACAGCTGAATCGGCCGGCCGATTTTGCTATCGGCTCGCTTTATCCAAAAAATATAAAACATTGGTTAGCCCTCGGCTTATATCTAACGGCTCTATCGCTCTACCTTCCCGGCAAAACGGTAGAGACCAAACAGAATGTCCACTTGGCGAAGCTGCTCACCGCCTTACAGGATGAAAAAGCTGTTTTAGGTAATGTGCTAAACAGCTATTCGCTCAGCGTATATTTAATTCACTACGATTACCCGGTGTTTATCGACTCACGCGGCGAACTGTATGGCGATGCATTTATTGAAAGACATTTTAAGACAACCTCGCTCGAAAAAGGAGCCCAGCCTCTGTTGGATATGATCAAAGAGTACAATGTCTCCTGGACAATTTTTGAAACCAACTTGCCGATCAATGCCTTTCTCGGCGAACGGCCTGAATGGCACCCCATTTACTCTGATAAATTCTTCACTATTTATTTAACCCAAAGTAAAGACATTAGCGAGGAGACAAAATTGGAGTTACAAAAAATCAAAGACAGCCTACCCAAGGATGACGAAGCCAATGACTTGCCTTTATAAGCCGCAACGGCTTTAAATTCATCGATATCCCCCTCCCCTCCGCAAGCTGACGTGGAAATGTTGGGCAACGATACTGGGGACCAGATTTTACTCGTTACCACACGGTGCGCGGGAACCAGAAAAAATGTGGTACGCTGTACGAACCCTTAGCCGATGCCTCACCCCATGCTCACTGACGAACACTACCAAAATGCAACGCAAACCTGGTTAAAAACGGTCATCATAGAACTGGCTTTGTGCCCGTTCGCCAAACGCGAACTGGATCGGGGCAGTATACGTTTCGCTGTCGTCCGCGACACGGAAGTGGAAAGCTGCCTGCTCAATTTGATCGATGAATGCGGCCGACTGGATGCCGATCCCGACATAGAAACCACCTTGCTGATCTATGCCGGTGCGTTTGCCCGCTTCGACGATTATCTGGATTACCTTGGGCTCGCCGAGGCCCTATTAGCCGAACAAGGCTATGAAGGCGTTTACCAGCTCGCCAGTTTTCATCCCGATTACTGTTTTGAGGGCGCCCCGCAGGACGACCCCGCCAATTACACGAACCGCTCGCCCTACCCTATGCTGCATCTGTTGCGGGAAAGCAGCCTCGACCAGGCACTCGCCCATTACCCGCATCCTGAAAATATTCCGGAAGCCAACATTAAACTCACCCGACAATTAGGACTGACTAAAATGCAGGCCTTGTTGCAAGCGTGTTATCGGACCGGGAAACCATAGGCTCTGGAATTGCTCTTATGGCTTGAATCCAAGTCTTGATGCAAGATAGTTCCTGGCTTTGCTCAAACGGCTAAATGGCATCGGCCTTTTCTGGTTCACACGCGCCGGTCAAACATGCTTTTTATACCCGACTTTTTGATGCGTTGAGATGCCAATGCCTTTTGAATTCGGCTGCTGACTTCATTATTAGCCGTGGAAATGTTGGGCAACGAGACCAACGGTCGGGGCTTTACGAGTGCATGGATGCAGGAGCAATTGCCGAGGCGAAGCCGTTGCCCAACTCAACATTACTTGCCGGAACTATGCGTTAAATAACTGGCGATCAAGTTGCGGTAGTCAGGAATATGGTTCGAAAAAAGCGCCCCCAGTCCTTCGACATCATTTCTCCAGTCGCGGTGCAGTTCGCAGGCGACGCCAAACCACGTCATCAACTGCGCCCCGGCCGCAGACATTCTATCCCACGCCGCATTCCGTGTGATTTCGTTGAAGGTGCCCGAGGCATCGGTCACCACAAACACATCAAAACCCGCTTCAATCGCCGAGAGCGCAGGGAATGCGACGCAGACCTCGGTGACGACGCCGGCAATGATCAACTGTTTCTTGCCGGTTGCCTTGACCGCCTTGACGAAATCCTCGTTATCCCATGCGTTGATCTGCCCAGGGCGCGCAATATACGGGGCTTCAGGGAAGGTCTCCTTTAGCTCGGCAACCAGGGGGCCGTTCGGGCCGTTTTCAAAACTGGTCGTCAGAATGGTGGGTAGCTTGAAATACTTGGCCAGGTCTGCCAATGCCAGGACGTTATTCTTGAACTTATCCGGATCGATGTCGCGGACCAGCGACAAGAGACCTGTCTGATGGTCCACCAATAGAACGGCCGCATTGTCTTTATCAAGACGGGTATAAGGCTTTGCCATGATGCTTCTCCTAAATGTCATGTTGAAGTGAAAGTGGCCGAACGAGCAGTTGGGTTAAAGACCATCCCGTTCGGCGGGTTGAATATATCAGTTAGAGGCAGGAATCCTGCCAAACTTGCCCGACTTGTAATCCTCTATCGCCTGCTGGATTTCGTCCTGGGTGTTCATCACGAACGGCCCGTAACCCACGACCGGTTCGTTAATCGGTTCCCCGGCAAGCAATAACAGTTTTGCGTCAGCGCTGGCTTCGAGGTCCAGGTAATCGCCGGCCCGGTCCAGAATAACGAGCTGAGCCTCTTCCGCAAAACGGTCGCCATTGATCCGAACGTTTCCACTCAAGACGACCAGCAAGGTATTCCACCCAGCAGGCACGTTTATCCTGGATTGGCCTGGAGTCAGCCGTATGTCCAGCACAGTCATCGGCGAAAACGTGTGAGCCGGTCCGGTCGCACCGCCATAACTGCCGGCTATCACCCGCACTGTCCCTGTGCTATGAGGCAACTCGACCTCCGGAATGTCCTGATTCAGGATGGCTTGATAGTGTGGCCGAGCCATCTTGTGCTCGGCCGGCAGATTGACCCAGAGCTGAACCATTTCAAGCATGCCGCCCGCTTGGGTAAAGCTTTCGGAGTGAAACTCCTGATGCAAGATGCCGGACCCTGCAGTCATCCACTGCACATCGCCCGGCCCGATCACGCCGCCCTGTCCGGTCGAGTCCCGGTGCGCAACTTCGCCCTGATAAACGAGAGTGACGGTTTCAAAGCCCCGGTGCGGGTGGTCGCCGACACCGTGCGGCTTATCGGCTCTCTCGAATATCGCCGGCCCCGCATAATCCAGAAGAAGAAACGGACTTACCCTGGCTGTCTGGCCGGAATCATATGAAAACAACGAACGCACGGGAAAACCATCACCCACCCAGTGTCTTGAAGGCGAGCTTTGAATCGCGATGACTTTTTTCATGGCTTGCTCCTGATATATGTGATTGACGATTGCAGTATATTGATAAGACAGTGTATTGTGTAGATGGCAAAAATAGATTAAATCGTTCTATAAATTGGACAATAGAACCATGCAGGACCTGAACGACCTTTACTACTCTGTCAAAGTGGTTGACCACGGCGGCTTCGCCTCTGCCGGCCGGGCACTGGGTATCCCCAAGTCGAAGTTGAGCCGAAGGATCGCTCTATTAGAGGACCGACTGGGAGTCAGATTGATTCAGCGCTCGACCCAGCGTTTTTCGATTACCGAGATTGGACAAACTTATTACGAACATTGCAATGCGATGCTCATTGAGGCCGAGGCAGCTCAGGAATCGATCGATGTCACGCGCGCCAAACCGTGCGGAACGCTCAGAATGGCCTGCCCTCCGGCGTTGTGCACGCTCATGTCGGAAGCCTGCTTGCCGATTTTATGACCTTGAATCCCTTGGTTGCGATTCATCTTGAGGCAAGTAACCGCAGGGTCGATCCGGTCGGAAAAGGCATTGACCTGGCAATCCGGGTCCGTCAACCGCCGATAGAGAACAGCGATCTGGTCATGCGTATTTTCTCGGATCGCCGGCAATGCCTGGTTGCCAGCCCTGCCCTGATCGAAAGATACAGCTTGCCAAGCGCTCCGTCGGATCTGGCTGAACGGCCGAGTCTGTCGCATGGGACGCCTCAAGATGAACACGTTTGGATTCTGTCGGCCCCGGATAACGCACAAGTCTCATTTCGCCATAAGCCAAAGTTTATTGCGAACGACATGATTGCCCTGCGCTCTGCGGCCGTTGCGGGGATTGGGTAGCTAAGCTGCCCGCCATGTTTATCCAGGAAGAACTGGCTGACGGGACGCTGGTCAAGGTGTTGCCGGAATGGGCGCCCAATCGGGAAATCATTCATGCGGTGTATCCATCGCGCAGAGGCTTGCTTCCCTCCGTGCGAGCGCTGATTGATTTTCTGTCGGAACGGTATGGAAATTTGGACGAAAAATAGGCGTAGAAAGTCCGGTCCCGCGTGCTCCTTCAATGATGAGGGAGGCAACGGTCTGACCTACATTCAAGCGGCTGAAGGCTGGTCGTATTCGACGGGCATCAAGGATCTACACTCGCGAGATTATCGGTCGGGTGCTGAGGCGCATGCCCCTTTCTGGTTCCCACGCGCCCCGCCTGGGAATACAGTAACGATGCGCCAGCGCCGCGAGACGGAACGCTGGTGCGTCCCGCCCTCGGTTACTACATGGAGCGCGGGAACCAGCAAAATGTTTATTTTTTAATTTTTTTATAGTTTTCCTCGCTTTCGCGCATCACTTTTTCACCTTCTGCAATCATTCGCCTACCTTCATCAATTTTATTTTGACCTTCGGCGACTAAAGTATTGCCGCGATCAACCAATTGCTTGCCCTGCTTCCATCTACCCCCCAAGCTGGCTATGCCTTGGCTTTCGCGCAGCATTTCTTCTCCGGAAAGGATGGTCGCCGGAGCTGGTTCAGGATTAGATGCACAGCCGCTAAGCACTAAAATTAAGCTAGCGATAGTCAGATTAGGCCGGGTAGTGAAATGATTTTTCATGATCAGTTACTCTAAATGTTATGGACTTATAAAAAGGCAGTTAATTTTACAAAAAAAGCTTTGCCTTTGCAGGTTCGATTGGCCGTCCCGGACGATTGGCCCTAGACCCGCATAGACCACAATTGGGAGGCGGAACGCCTTGATGGAGAGCCGGTCTGGGCGCACACAGTCAAACACAGGAAGAGCGATGCCTTGCCAGCAAAGCCAGCACGCCTCAACCACATTCAGACCCCTCCGCGGGCAGTGGGCGAAAACGATCCCGATTGTTGACTGCAGGCCTGGTTATGAGAACGCAGTCATTTTCGACCAGTAGTAGCTTTCCGTCCGGTTGATGGATCCCCAACCCCGCCTCCTCAGAACATATTGAGCGCCTGAGGGCAAATTTTTCGTCGCGTACAGAGAACAGCTCTTTTGCGGCTGTTATGGAATCAGCCTATGCCACTAGATGTGACTCATTCCATTGAAATAGTAATTTTCATGAACTTGCCATAAAATATTAAGTCTCACTTACGCGGAAAGCTAATGGATAAATCGGAGATGATTTGTCTTTAAATAAGCGAACCATTATATGCTAAAGCGTTAGTTTGCAGATAATGGATTAATTTTTTTAACAAACTAAAAATGAGGTGTATTATGAAAATTAGACAAATAATAACGGCAGTAACGCTTTTGCTGTTGGCTACGGGCAGTGCTTTCGCCAGACCCGACTTCCGCCAACACATCCAGCGCGTGGGTTCGCACTCCATCCCGCACCCGCAAAATCATGCGCGCGGCAGTTCCAACAGCAGTAAGGGTGGAGCATCCTATACAGCACCAGAAATTGATGCGGTCTCCGGAACCAGTGCGATCGCTTTGCTAACAGGCGTTTTGTTGCTAGCGGGTGAAAGAGCTAGATCTAAACGCTCTTAACATTCCTCAGCATTAAGATTGGAAGCCGGGTCAGAACGCAGTTTTCTGACCCGGTTTGTCTTTAGTAAATCATGCTCCCTGTTGTTTCGACGAAACCATTCTTCGACAAGCGCTTTAGCCCCGAACGCAACGAAGGTTCAGACCTAAGGGAATCGATGTTTCAAGCGCCTAAATTATTTTATGCACATGGCTTTAGTGAATGAATTGTGATGCAAGGTTACGTACTCGCCCCCCCGAAGAAGTTTGTGATTCGCTGGATTTTGCTTCTGGTAATATTCGCACTCGAACTCGTGGTGTTAACCGCTCGGTATGAAGTGCCTCCTCTCTTGGCAAATGATGCCAATTGGTCAGCGTGGCTGTTCCATTTTTCGAAAGAGATTTGGCCGGCAGTTCTCTGGATTATCGGTGCTTATCTCATTATCCTCAGCCCTCGGCTTAGGATTATTCGCAACGATTTACTGAACCACCTGGTTGAATATCGCTGGCAGGTCTGGCTAGTATGCCACATCCTCGCTCTCGCTGCGTTCGCAGTTGTCACCGCGCTCATCTTTGAAACACCTACCAATCCCGCCCATCTTTCGGCGCCCTGGTTTTCTGGTTGGTTTGCGCTGGCAAGCGCAACACTGCTGTCATGGTTGCTCGCCCTAGCTCCTGGATATTTTTGGCTGCGGCTGGCTCGCCAAGAGTGTGCGGCATTGCTCTTGGGATGTCTATTGGGAATAGGCGCCTGGATTCTCATGCGAATGCTCGGTCAGTATGAAACTTCCATTCTCTGGCAAAATGAATTTTGGAACTCTCTGGCCATGCCTACCTTGCAGCTCGTCCATTCGCTGCTTGGCTGGTTTTATGCTGATCTCGTCTATCAACCGGAGACATTTCTTTTAGGCACAGACTCTTTCCAAGTAGAAATCAGTTACGCCTGTTCGGGTATCGAAGGCATATCCCTGATTACTATATTTCTCGCCCTCTATCTTTGGCTATTTCGCAAGGAGCTACGCTTTCCGCAAGTCTTCTGGCTTTTCCCTCTTGGAATAATCGTTATCTGGCTGGCCAACGCCGTGCGCATCGCCATGCTGATAGCGATCGGCGCATCCGTCTCCCCTGAAGTCGCACTCAAGGGATTTCACGCGCATGCAGGCTGGATAGCCTTTACTCTTATTGCAATCAGCTCGATTGCTCTATCGAACCGATTGCAGTTTTTTGCCGTTACCGAGCCAGACTTGCCCATGGTTAAAGCCAACAAATCTCTTGCCGCCGCCCTGATCGTTCCTTTCTTGGTTCTGATGGCGGTCACGATGATTACGTCAGCTTCCACCTTCGGCTTTGACATCCTATATCCCCTACGCGTTGTGGCTGTCAGTATACTGCTTTACTATTTTCGCAAGTCCTATAATAGCCTCAGTTCGAACTGGACTTGGCAAGCAACCGCCATCGGAACTGCTGTATTCATAATCTGGATGTTACTGGAGCCAAATGTTGACAGCAGCAAGACTCCCTTATCACAAGGCTTGGCGGAACTTACAAGCGAGTCAGCAGCCATTTGGCTGATTTTTCGTGTGCTCGGCTCGGTAATCACCGTGCCTTTGGCCGAGGAACTTGCCTTCCGCGGTTACTTAATCCGTAAGCTGATTGCGAAAGACTTTGAAAATGTACCTCCCGGACAGTTCACCTGGTTTTCGTTCCTGCTCACATCCATACTTTTTGGACTACTGCATGAGCGCGGGGTTGCTGGCACTCTGGCCGGGATGGGTTATGCTTTGGCCCTTTACCGCCGTGGGCAACTGGGAGACGCCGTCATTGCCCACATGACGACTAACGCGCTGATTGCCATATTCGTCTTGTCGCAAGCAAGATGGTCTTTATGGTCATGACAAATCACTCCTCTCCACAACTTTTGATCATAATGCTATGGGCTCACGAAAAACTTTTCTGATTGTCGGCGGTGGTTTGGTCGGATTAGCCACGGCTTATCGGCTGCTGGAGCGATTCCCGCAGGCAAACGTCACCTTGCTTGAGAAAGAGTCTGCCGTCGGTGCGCACCAAAGCACGCACAATAGCGGCGTCTTACACGCGGGTCTCTATTATGCACCCGGCTCAGCCAAGGCAAAATTAGCCGTAGCCGGCATTCAGCAAATGACAAAATTTTGCCGTGCGGAAGGTATCCCACATGAAATCTGCGGCAAGCTCGTTGTGGCCGTGACATCCGAAGAACTGCCACGGCTGGATGAATTACTCCGGCGCGGTATCGCCAACGGACTGCAAGGGTTACGGAAAATCGATGCAACTGAAATGCGAAAAATCGAGCCCTATGTCAATGGTATCGCCGCCGTGCATGTGCCTGAAGAAGGCATTGTCGATTACCGGCAGGTCTGTGATCGACTGGCTTTCCGTGTACAAGAAAGCGGCGGGCACATCGTCACGGGCGCAAAAGCCACAAGTCTCGAACGCAAAGCCAGGGGATGGATCGTCAGCACGACGAAGGAGGAATTCAATGGCGATTTTCTAATCAATTGCGCAGGGTTGCAATGCGACCTCGTCGCCAAACTGGCAGGCGAGCAGCGAGATATACACATTGTTCCATTTCGCGGTGAATATTACCTCCTCAAACCGGAAGCCCAGCATTTGGTGAAAAATCTGATTTATCCGGTACCCAACCCACAATTCCCATTCCTTGGCGTCCATTTCACACGGATGATTCAAGGTGGCGTGGAGGCCGGTCCTAACGCGGTTCTCGCTTTTGCACGCGAAGGATACCAATTAACAAATTTTGACACCCGCGACATGCTGGATACGCTGTTTTTCCCCGGACTCTGGCGTTTTCTCCGTAAATATCCGGCTATGGCATGCACCGAGTTGATTCAGTCATGCAGCAAAGCACATTTCTGCCGTGCACTCCAGCGACTGGTGCCAGACATTCGCACTATTGACCTTGCACCCGGCGGTGCGGGTGTTCGCGCGCAAGCGATGAAACCTTCGGGGGATTTTGTGGATGACTTTTATCTAGTAATACGGCAGGACGCCTTGCATGTGCTTAACGCTCCAAGTCCTGCCGCTACAGCTTCACTGGCAATTGGCGAGTACATCGTTAATCAATTGTCGAACTGAAAAATTCAATTTTAAAACGCTGCCAGTAAGATTCTCGTTCAGCGCCTACCGTATGCGAAATAGTTGCGTTACAAATAGACTAAACTTATCCAAGGGTTACCATGCAGGAAACTCATTCAGTCAGTTCTTGTAACAAAATATTTCTTCTATTGACTTCTAGCAATGATACCCTTATAAATTGAATAAAGACCTGCTCAAAAACGTACGGGAAGAAATTGGAAATTTTCCTCAGCAAACGCCTGCAATGCCTCGTGACACCAAGAGAAGCTATCGCAATGGGATAGGACACTAAAGGGCTGATTTTCCATCAGGAATCGGGGGTTTGAAATCTTGCAGCCCCAGCTTGTTGGTCAATATATTGTTGAATTTACACGACGATTTAGGATAACTAGCAAATGAATACGTCCACCTCAAAGAGCTTGATATTTCCATATAATAATGGCTATGTTTTCGCCTTTTTTTTCGGCTGCATACTGTGGCTGTCCAATCAGGCTTTCGCCCTGGCTGGTGACAGTTACCGCCTTAACCCAGGCGACAAACTGGAAATCACCGTTTGGGAAGAGGAAAAATTGAAACAGGAGGTCGTGGTGTTGCCTGATGGCACGATTTCTTTTCCCTTAGTCGGGCATGTCGCCGCTGCCGGCAAAACGACCGAGGAGTTAGCCAAGTCGCTGCGGGAACGTCTGACTAAATTTATCCCCGACTCCGAAATAAATGTCAGCCTGATGGCGGCCGAAGGCAATGTTATTTATGTTACCGGTCAGGTCACTAAGCCGGGGAAATTCATAATGAAAGGCCCCACCGATGTGATGCAAGCCTTGAGCATGGCTGAAGGCTTGACGGCATTTGCCAAAAAAAACAGTATTATCGTTTTGAGGCGTGAAGCAGACGGCCACACCCGCTCCTTTCCCTTCGAATATGGCGACGTGGAAGATGGCGAGAACATAGAATCAAATATTCTGCTGCAAAGCGGCGATACTGTCGTTGTACCTTGAATTATCCGAGAAAAGCATGTACTGCGACCGAAAAATAGCATTGCTTGTTGTAGCCTGTAGTGTTTCCGGGCAAGATGTAGACGCCGCCGAATGGGCTTTGGAAGGAGCCTTGGGGCAAGAGCTTCAGTATAACGATAATATTTCATTAAATCCTATCCGCAAAGATCCTGTTGTTGGATACCTTTTGACTCCAGGATTCCAAGCCACTCGAAAGTCAGGAGTGTTGGACCTTGCCTTTGGCGGACGGGCGGACATTCGTCGTTATGACGATCAGCGTTGGGATTGTGATAATTTTAACCTGGACGCTAACAACAGTTATCGGAAAAATCGCAGCGTTTTTAGCTTAACTGGGGGATACGGCGTGAGTTGCTCCTATAACCTACAGCTCACGGATACAGGCGTAATTTTGCCTAACAATCAGGCTGAAAACTACCGGCTGGCTCCTTCGTGGACTTGGCAATGGACGGCTCGCGATCAGTTGATCCTGGATGCTTCTTACTCCAAAACAAGCTATAGCAGTACACAAGGCGGCATCGCTTTAAACAATAATTCATCAATTTTCAGCGGCAATGAAAACTACACCGTTCACTTAGGTGGAAAGCATGAATGGAGCCAACGCCTCTCCCTAAATGAGAAACTCTATTTTTCCAACATCCAATACACAGGGTCGAACACTTCGACACAAAATCTGTATGGTTTTCAACTCGGTGCGGATTACAAAATTGATCGCTTATGGACAGTTGGCGCAGGCGGAGGACCCGTATGGGTTGACACCCAGCCCGGTTCGAATGATACCTCCTCTATACAGAATTCCTCGATGACGCTGGGTCGTGTCGCAAACATCAATTTAAACTACAATGGACAGGTGACTGACTTCTCTATCGGTTATTCTAACACCGTTAACCCAAGCGCTATCGGCCAAACGCTGCAAACCCAATCCGCCTTCGCTAATTATTCATACCATCTAACCCGGGATCTGATGCTGGATCTTTCTAGTAGCTATTCACTTAGCCAATCGATCGGCAAGTCGACTGATAATTCAAACACTCAGTTTAATCGCACTTACTTCACTGGGGCCGCCGGCCTTACCTGGGAACTCGAGAAACACTGGCAACTCAAAGGCAGCTACGTTTACCGTTGGCAGAATTACAAACAAGACCAGAATTTGCAAAATTTTAACGTAGGGACGAGTGATTCTAACCTCGTAATGCTTTTTCTAAACTATTCCTGGGATGGAATTAGAGTTTCCCGTTAACTTACCGATCCGGCCAGGCGCCTGCACTACTGCAGAGAAAAGATCAGCTTGACCCTCGGGCATTTTTATAACTTATCCTAACCACTTTACCGTGGAACTAAACTGCCTCTCTAACCCCGACGCAAAAACACCCATCCAGCCGGCCAGCTATAGATCCCTTGATACCAGTGCGCCCACATGGAAAACACCGTGCACATCATGAATGCAAAAATCAAGCGGTTTAGGTTTACTAACGCCTTATTTTCAACAACTGTGCCGCCTGTCGCCGCTTTAACCAATGGACCTAAGTCATTGTATTCGCTCAAACTAAAACTGATAAGACGGAACCACCCTAGTAGCTTTAAAACGGGTCTGGGAATCTGATCCAGGGAGATGAGATTGAGGAGAACTTGAATCGAGTAAACACCACTCAGCAAAACAGCCAGCGTACCGATACCCATCGCCAACAAGGGCGGCAATGCATAATAGCTACAGAAAACAACTGTGATTAAGGCAAGAAAAAGGAAACTCGTTTGTAAATTGGCATCAGTCCAGCGAAAACCGCTGAGCCTCCTCACAATTACGTAGATCATAAGTACATGAAACACATACGATCCAAAGAACGCGATACCGGCGCCTTTCAAACCGAAAGCACTTACACTAAGCCACGCAAGGCCAAGATAAACGACAGTCCAAGCCAACTCGGAAAATATAATCAGGTTTTGCACGCCTTTGGCCACGATAATGAAGCCCATAGGCCAAGAAATCACGCGCAGGGTCATACCCAAACATAGCCAGCGCAAAATTTCCACCGCCCCTTCGAATTTAGACGTATAAAAGAGTGCGATGACCAGTGGTGCGAATGTCAGGGTTCCTATCACACCCGGACCTGCCAGCAACAAACTGACATGGGCCTGCTCATTCACCACACGGTTGCATTCGCTGTTGTCCCTGGCGATTGCAGTTAAACGTGGATAAAAGTCCGCTCCCATAGCCTGCAAAATGAACCCGATATATAGACCTCCCAATGCCCAAGCCGCTTGGTACAACCCGGCAGCATCGAAACCGACCTTGCGAACGACGATGAGACGCACTACATAGGCAGCCCCGGTCATCAACAGACCACTGGCCATGAATGCGAAACCCAGCTTCAACATGGCGCCAGCCTCCTGTCTCACTTGGGAAGTTGATATTGAAGGTGTTTGTAATTGTATTTTCCGGCTATACCACCAAGATGCGATAAGCGACATTGCGGCAAGAAGCACCAGCGAAAGCACTAACCCATCTTCGCGAAAGAAATATACCACAGTGATACTGATGATCGCCCCGAAGAGCGTACCCCATACACCCATCTTAGCCATATCAGAAATGCAGCGCATCCCCTGAAGCAGTGCGCCCTGCCCTGCGGACACGAGACTGAAAAATACGGCAATTGACAGCAATGCGACAGCGGCCGCGTGTTGATCGTTGCCAAAAGTCAAGGTGGACACGGGCCCGGCAAATATGACCAGCACAGCGGCGCCAAGTAACCCGAGCAAGATTGATATGCGCCGCAGCACTACAGCAGTTCGCGCGATCCTATCAGTGTCGCTTGAACCAACCGCCTCGGCAATCTGCCGCACACCACTACTATTAATGCCCATGCCAGCAACGCTGATCGTAAGGTCCGAAATTGATCCATACAGGGCCATCAATCCAACGCCTGATGGCCCCAGCAACATCGCCATGACCTTGGTACGAACGATCCCGATGGCGATGTTCAGCAGAGATGAACCACCAATCACCGCCGAAGACTTCAAAATCTGTCCGTAGGTATGCTTCTCAGCCATGACGACTCCTGGTTAGCAAGATGATTTGCGGAATGGAGCCAAGCATCCGTTCGAAAACAGGTAACTATGGCTCCCACAAAAAGGCGCTTGCGAAATATCTTGGGCTCGCGGCGCCAGCTTTAGCAATGGTGAAAAGGAATATGACTTCGCAAAACGCATTTGTTGAAACCGAAGGTAATGACAAGTACAGCCAAGGTCAGTTTTGAGTCTCACCTGCATGCTATTGGTCCACACAAAACATGGAAAATCTTTGGGTTTGAATCTGTTAACGCTAATGCCTCGGGTACTGGCTCAAGGAATCGGTCACTGCTCCGGAACGGGGAGCACTGATGTGACAAAACACACATCGCTTGGACAGGAATGCGATTTATCGGCATGGCGCGTTCCTAATAAATTTCAGTATAGAGACCCTTTCCGGAGCATAGCATGGATAGTTAATCCGAATTATTCATAAAAATGGCAAGCTCCAATCTTTAATGAGTGTTACACCCATAAAGCTTCGGAAGGAGCCATCCCATAAACTACCCTGTTTTCAGCCTGCTATCGGCCGTACAGCGTACGCTTGCTTAGACAGCGGCGCGTCCTTCCGATTTGAGGCTGTTGCTCAAGCTCAGTATACATGGCCGCACCTTTGCCATAGCTTGCGGCTCGGCTCGGTAAAATGTTACGAAAAATGAGTTTCTTCAACAACCTATTTGCACGCAAGGACTCTATGCAATTTTGGATGGCTATGCAATCCAAGGATCCGTGATTTCCCCTAGCCCTGGCGCATCTGGGAACTACTCGACTTCCCGCCTCGAAACGAAAAATGCAAAGACGGTGGCATCAATCTCTGCATAATCAATTTTTTAATTTAAGATTTATTTAATGTTTGTATACTATCATCCTTCTTCAGAGATTATTAAGCTTTTTCTAATTTGTTTTTAAGGAATACACCTTATAGCCTTCTGTAAATGACTCATGCCGAAAAGAATACGCTTCGAGGACATGACGCACAGCCTGTGCAATGCCCCAATCCAGCATGAACTACGCTATTTCAAAGAAGCCAACGCTAGCAATCATTGGCCAATTCGACTGAGCGAATTCCTGATGGAAGACAAAAAAGAGATAGCGGCCACCGCGATTAACACTCAACCACCCAGATTGCTACGGCGAATTAGTATGGTCGAGCTTGCGTGGCTTTCCCGAAAGCCCGGCGGAACCAAAATAGAGACTCCGCCCGAAATAGCATCCGCCACCAACCTGCTCAAACGATTACGCGATTTTCGTAAAGAGAGTTGGCGGCTTCCTAAGCCTTCTATATCTTTCGCTCCGATTGGGAAACCAACAAGCGTCACGAAGGCTATCATTTCGCCCCCCCTGATATTGTTTTTGCCTAGTTCAGGTCGAATCGACGATGCGGGACTATCGATAAGCTGAAAAATTAAAAAACATGGGCAACCGCAGCAAAATTTTTGCTATGGATTGGCTTACCTAAAAAAATAACGTTGTATAGACACTCGAAACTAAGGTTAGTTTCAGATTGTTGATCCTGTTTTATGTCCTCCTGAAATGATCACGGTCGGCGAACAGGATCCCGGAACAATGGCTCTCAAATCATGATTGAGAACCTGGTAATCAAATTTTTATCGTATAGAGAGGTGTATAGAACTTAAATATTCAAGACTACCAAATCAAATCAAATCAAACCAAACTTTCAAAAAAATTCAAAAACATATTGATCTGATCCTTATTCGCCTCATCAAGGGATCCATGCCCTCCGTGATGGCTTTAGGTAAGTGCTTAACAACAAGCCGACCGGCATCGAGTTTCTGCCACGCGTATTAGCTTGCACCGTTTAAAACTATGCATGTGACCTTGTCGTTAAACGCTTAAAAATCACCAACCTCAGCCCGACTGATTTTATAAGTCTGGCATTCAGCTACTATCTAAACAATGAATATTTCCTTTAGTATGAGCACTTCCCTGCGTGAGCTATGCCCGCGCTTTTTATTAACCTTATTTGCCCTGTCTTTTTTCAGCGGCAATTTATTCGCGGGAACCGTAAACCTTGCCTGGGATCCCAGCACGTCCTCCAATGTAGGGGGTTATAAAGTCTCTTACGGCACCAGCAGCGGCAATTACACCTCAACCATCGATGTGGGCAACAAGACCAGTTACGCGGTCTCGGGGCTACAAGAGGGCGCTAAACTCTATTTCGCTGCAAAGGCCTATGATACGAACAAGACCACCGAAAGCGCTTTTTCCAATGAAGTCAATTTGACCGTACCTACCACGACGACGGCATTAACGGCGACTTTCACACCGGGAAGTCCCATTAGCGTGGTCCAAGGCGCGTCTATTACTTTCACGGATACCACAACTGGCACAGTGACGAGCAGGAAATGGGATTTACCCAACTCTAATGCTCCGAACTTCACTTCAACTGCCCAGGCTGTCACGGTGAGCTATCCTAACGTCGGGACATACAACGTCACTCTGACGGTAAACGGCAGCGCTAGCACGACCAAACCGGTTAATGTGACCGCTGCACCTACGACCTCAGGAACTACCTCAGGAACTACCTCAGGCACGACTTCAGGCACGACTTCAGGTACGACTTCAGGTACGACTACACCGACCAACGGTCTCGTAGCGGCCTTTGGCTTCGAGGAAACCAGCGGCACGACGGTTACGGACGCCTCGGGTAACGGCAATAACGGCACGATTCAAGAAGCCGTTAGAATCACCACCGGCCGTTATGGAAACGCGTTGGACTTTGATGGCGTCAACGATTGGGTCACCGTCAATGACAGCGCATCGCTGGACTTTTCAACCGGCATGACCCTCGAAGCTTGGGTGTATCCAATGTCACAGACAAATGGCGGCAACACGGTCATACTGAAGGAAACATCAGGGGCTGAGGTTTATGCACTCTATTCCGAAGAGGACACCAATCTGCCTGTATCTTATTTCAATGATGGCAGTTACCGTGCCGTCACCGGTTCGAACCGCTTGCCGGTGAATACATGGAGTCACCTTGTCGCGACCTATGATGGACAATATCAGCGGCTTTATGTAAACGGTGCCGAAGTCTCCAAGAGCGCAGCGAATACTCCGATTAAAACATCCAACGGCGTGTTGCGCATCGGCGGTAACAGCCTGTGGGGTGAGTATTTCGATGGCAAAATCGATGAAGTGCGGATCTACAATAGAGCCTTGTCGGCAACGGAAATCAGCTCTGATTTAAAAACTGCGGTGGGTGCTTCAAATAGTGTCTCTACACAGGAGAAATTTATCCTGGGTGACAAGAACGAAGAACCGTGGATCCAAAACGAACCGCAAGGTACTGCACAAGCGTTCCAGTCAACGCCCGCGCAGTCCGGCGTAGTATCCAGTGTTCAGATTTATCTGGATGTGAGCACCACCGCAACAAATTTGGTTGCCGGCATCTATACTGACAATTCCGGTTATCCGGGGACACTAATCGCAAAGGGCAATTTGAGCACGCTGAAACTTGGCGCGTGGAATTCGGTATCGATTCCTGATGCCTCTGTTACTGCTGGCAAACCTTATTGGCTTGCAATACTGGGAACAGATGGTCAAATTGGTTTCCTTGACCAAGTAGGATCGTCAACCGGTTTGATGGCACGCACCAGTCATCGTACGGTACTCACAGACTTGCCCGCTACATGGACAGCTTCGAGTTATGGATATAACACCAATGCGGCAGTGTCGATTTATGGCAACGGAAATTGACATCCGGCCATTGATCGCATAAACAGCATATAGGCATAGATGAAGCGGGCAGCACATTGGGTGAGGCTCGCTTCGAAGCTCAAACTTCACTCATACGCCTAGTTACCGCAATAGGTCTATTTAACAACTAGATCCGAATCATTTACCGAGGTAACGGTAACGGAGATAACTTATCCGCAATACAGACGAATTCAAAAGTAGAATTTTCTCGTATGATGAAGCGTAGGAGTGTTACTAACAAATATTAAATTACGGACATACCTATAAAACAGGGCAGTCTATTTTCTCAATACAAAGAAATACTTAAATGAATATTCATATATCAAAAAAAAATATCATCTTCTCGGAGAGCCTTATAAGGCGCCCAGAAAAGGAATTATTTTACTCTTTAACACATAGCTATACGAACATGAAAAGAACCATATTTTCACTAAAGTTTACAGCACTAATTTCTCTATGCATTTTGAGCTATGGCGCAGAAGCCGCAAATTGGTATGTAAGGCCCAATAGCTCAACTTACGGCACAGGAAATGGTAGCAGCTGGACCAACGCATGGAGTGGCTTTTCGGCAATTTCTTGGGGAAGCGTCTCATGCGGCGATACTATTTGGGTTGCAGGGGGAAAATATACGCAAAACCTAAGCCCTGCAAAAAATTGCACAAGCGGATCGCCTCTTACCATTGCCAGAGCTCGTAGCGATGCCTCGGCAAGTACTTCGGCAGCGGGGTGGAGCAGCAGCTTTGATTCAACAGTCGAACAGTATCTATCTTCTATAACTTTCGGCAGCTATAACTACATCACGGTTTCAGGTCGTTCTAGTGCAAAACCATCAGATTTCGGATCGTACGGATGGCTGATAAATTTCCCTGGCGTTACGCAGGGAAAAGGTATTGAATGGCCTAACGGTTCAACTGGCAGTTACATTACCGTCGAATACATGGAGATTCGAGGCCCAGACATCCTTGGATTTACTAATGACGGCCGTGGTGTAGATGATACCCCATTTTCAACTGCCACTAATCATACTTTTAGTCATGTAAAAATATCTGGATGGGAGTCAGGCTTATATGTTGCGGGAACAAATAACCATGTATCAGAATATATGGATATATCCCACATACAATCAGATGGCGTAATGCACCCTAATATATACTACTTATTGGGCACTAATAATGGGATAATTAGAAACTCACGCATATATCATAATTGCGCCTCTGGTGTTGGAATTGGATTTAGTGATGGCGGCCCATGGGATAATTGGAAAATATATGGAAACACCTTCTACGATAATACTAGCGCGTTTTGTTCTGGCATTGGGTACGTTCTTGGGATTCAAGACTCACCCATTACTGGATTAAAGGTATTTAATAATACATTCAGCAACAATGATGCAATCATAAATCCTGGCCCTGGCTGTAGTAGTGGCTGTGAAGTTCGGAATAATATTTTTCATGGAAAGGGCGGCACTCTTAGTCTGGGTACTGCAACAAATAATATATCTACCAGCTCCGATATATTCGCAAACCTGTCTAAACAAGACTATCATTTAACGTCGACGTCACCTGCCATTAATGCGGCCACCAACATCGGGTCTCCGTATAATATTGACATGGATAACATTACCAGGGGCGCAGACGGCTCATGGGACATTGGGGCTTATGAGTATACAAGCGGAGGATCCACCCCTTCCGTCCTGCTTGCACCGCCTTCCAACTTGAAAGTCATGCCATAGAGCACTTTACTTTGACACCCGCCCCTCGCTTATTAATTAACGGCTATATCGGTTAATCAAGGCGGGGGGCATACCGAGAAATAGAATACGATTTTGTTACAGCCTGAAATATGCTCCAAAGATTTGGATGATGCATATTCAGGCTGTTTTTTTAGTCGATTTTATCAAATAATTACCTGGATTTTCATCAGTGATGAACGTCTCAGCTAACCCTGACCATATCTGTTCCTCATTCCAACATAAATTCCTGGGATCCAGTCGATAGACAAATCACCCAGACAACCTGGTGAGTCATTCGGAACCGCGGAAGTCGAAGCTGTACACTGAGATGCTACAAAATCCAAAGCGCTTGGTTACGAGCTTACAATTAACTTTTTCCACCAGTGTGAAATTTTCGAGAGTTGTTCTTTTCTTAAATAGACTATTTTCTCTGGCTGTAACAGAGGACTTCGACCTGAAACGTTCCACCAAACATACCCACAGAAGCGGATGGCGCTGCCGATCAATACTGGGCTTTCCGCAATACGCCTCGCACACTTGAAAAATTCAAAGAAGGGATGAGACCCGAAAGAGGCATCCATCATTCCTAACCGAAACAATCCTCGCCATCTTCCATCCGAACTAGATGTCGGTCGATAGTGAAAAACAGGTAATTCTGGGCAGGCTATAACCTCCCAGCCCGCTATTTTTGCATCCACTTGGGCCAGCCAATCCTCTCCCCCGAAGTGCATTGGGATGTATCCCCCAATCTGCTCATAGCAACTGCGGCGGAACATTTGTATGCCACCTGCGACAGAATCCGGTGAATTGCTTTTTCGGCAAGCCCAACCACTCTTTGAGCGTTCATAGATGTAACCGCCAGCGATACCAAGTTTTATGTTACCCCCAAACTTGCATAGAATTTTCTCGTAATAATTTATCTCCTCAGGTGCGATGTCTGCATCCTGAACACCAATGAAGTCAAATTCGAGTTGCCGCGCCAGTTCGTATGCCGCGTTGATTGCCCTATCCTTTGATCCGAAACTACGCTTGCCAATATTATTAGTGGAGTAAAGACGAATGAAAGCATACGTATCCGTATAACTCTGCACAATCTCTCTAGTTTGATCTACGGAACCATCATCCATTATAAACCATGCCAGCGGAAGTATGCTTTGACGCAGTACCGATTCAATCGCCTTACTGATATATAGCTCCTCGTTTTTAGCGGCCGTCAATAAAATATAATTGCCATACATTTTGTCACCTGAATATGAATATATACCTAGATTATTGTTAAGTTACTACCATCAAGAACTACTCTATCACTCTTCCGATCACTTAGTCGCCGCGAGAATAGCAACGTGTGAGGCTAAAAAGTTAACTTTCTGCAGCGACAATGGACTTCAGCCCAGTCCTAAGCCTTCGTTCTCACCGGTTAGGGAAGTAAAGTCATCGAAACCGTGGAAAACCATGAATGACTTCGTAAATCCGAAAACCCTTTCCCTTACAATTGTTGCTTCAGGAAAAAGCGTGCGCAGTTCACGATATCTAATATTACGAACACAGGCAGACCATTGGATCGCCTTAGAATAGGGTCTGAGACGACCAAAAGACGTGATAGGCAAATGATATAGCAATCGTGCGCGGAATCGCATCGGCAAAAAGTGGAAGAAAGGGATTAAAGTCCGCCAGTCAACTGGGAAATAGTGATTAGGCGTCTGAACAAAATATCTTTGTCCTATGCGTCTGATCTCGTTTGCCATTCTCTTCTGGTCATCGAATGAACCGACATGCCCTATCACAGAATTTGACAGCACAACGTCGAATTCGTTTGAAGCATACGCTTCCATACTAAGTGCATCGCCTACCTGTGAGCAAAAATTAGGCGGAAGATTGTACTGCCGAAATAGATTCAGAAGAGTGACGTGAATCTCCCCAAGGTGAGTGTAGTCAAGTATCTCCCAGAAACCGAATTCACCACCGACGTCAAGAATCCGTATCGGAGGATGGAGTCTCTTGAGCAAATGCGCAAGTAACCGGAATCGATTTTTGCGGCAGCGGTTTTCAAACTGTGTAACAAACGTGGGTTTTTGCATGCGAGAAGGACCTCACTTTACCTTGCTATTGGCAGACCGAGCTGTCGGATTACAAACTGGCATTATGATCACTGGTATCCAACATCATCCGGTCCAGCCTCACCGTGTATTAATTGTATCAGTTCAAGTCTATAGTCCAGGGTCATTAACGTTTGAAACCGAGATCATTGAACTTGCACACAAATTGGTAGAATGCCGTTAGAGTCTTCATGGACTATGGAAGACGTTATGATAAGAGTTCTCAGCAAAGTCTGTCCCAGCAGAGACTTGTCGACCTCCCTCCATCCCGATGCACAAGGACTCCCCTCCTGCTTTTACTCCTTATCATACAAGTTTGTCGAAAGGGGCAAATATGGCTTTGACAATCTCATCCGATAGGAGTTTAAACTTTAAAGTGCCAAATCAATAATCAAATGGGATGTTCCACTTAATCAACTGTTCAACTGTTCAACTTTTCAACTTTTCAACTTTTCCAATCCACCTCTCGAGACGGGCCTAGGCAAGTAATAGACACTACCCGACTGATATTGAGTAAGTCGGCCTGACGGCTAATTGACAATTTCGCGTGACGGTCTATCATCGCTTTGCGGTCAGCAATCCAGCCTAATTGAGCGCGTCCTCTAAAAAAATCATTTTCCAGCGCCAACTGGCCGATCTTGGCATGCAACGCCTGCAGATCGATAGCGGGCGACGCCGATTCTGTGGGTTTACCAAAGACCTCTGGCGCGCGTTCCGGTCCGTCAGTTGCCGTTTCCCACCACAAGGGTGGTCTAGGGACAGTCGGTTATCTGGTTCGGGTGAACCTCGAATTCCTGCGTGAGTTGCGCCTGGGGTTTTATCGCTCGCCAGCGCTGCCATGGCGACTTTGGCTTTGAAAGCCGGTGAATTTGCAGGGCAATTGCACGAACAGAATTTGCTAATATACGCTGGACGAGAGAACATAAGTTTCTGCAAGACTAACCCGTATTTTGTACAAATTCTGCGCAGAATAATCTTCGGTTAAGACTATGGATGGCATAAGAAGAGGCTTTTGTAGCTATCTATATTAGCAATTACTGTTCATGCAATCGCCCTGGGTGAATGTGTTCTTCTCGTTTTGATTGACATCTTCTGCTCCGTTTTACCGTCCTTCTGGACATTCAAAAGTAGCAGGTGTTCCACTTAACCGGCTGTTCAATTTTTCCGGTACCACCTCTAGTGTAGCCATATCACAACTCTGAACTAACACAACTTAAAGTGGTCTTCCTTGTATGAATAGTATTGTCATAATATTTCTGCTGGTTGATGCGGTCGCGCTATTACTGGTAAGCCGACGGTGGGCGCCCCTGCCGCTTTTAGTAGGAACATGTTACATTCCTGCATACTTGAATATTGACCTGGGGCCATTCCATTTTACCGCTGTTAGAATCCTGATTGCAGTTGGTCTCGTACGAATGATATTGAGACAAGAATTCCCTGTACGTCAAATCAATAGTCTAGATCGGGCTATGATAGCTTGGGTCGCCTGGCTATTGTTTAGCGGTTTTTTCCATAAGGATCCTAGCTCTGCCTTCATTTATCGCATTGGTCTTGTTTATGATGCATGTGGAATCTATGTGCTTATTAGAAGCTTTTGCAGAAATTTGGAGGATATTAATGGCGTTTGCCAACTTACAGCGATCCTTTTAGCACCTCTTGCGATGGAAATGATTAATGAAAAGATAATGGTAAAAAATCTTTTTTCTATTCTAGGCGGCGGTGACATACCCCTCATCCGCGAAGGCAAAGTCAGAGCCAATGGACCTTTCGCACACCCCATCCTTGCTGGTACAGCAGGGGCTGTTTGTCTGCCTATGATGATAGGACTATGGCATCTACATAGAAAAGCAGCCTTAATTGGCATTGCCTCCTGTATTATTATTATTTTTTCTAGCGCCTCTAGTGGGCCCATTTTGAGTGCGATGGCGGGGATCTTTGCACTTTCCCTGTGGCATTACCGGTACTTAATCCCATTTCTTCAGCGGTGGGCTATACCGGGATATGTTGCCTTGGATTTGTATATGAAAGACCCTGCTTATTTCATTATTGCCCGTATCGATTTGGCCGGTGGAAGCACTAGTTGGTATCGATGTAGACTTATCCAATCAGCCATTGAGCATCTTTCTGAATGGTGGCTAACTGGGACGGATTATACTCGCCATTGGATGTGGGTAGTTGTAAATTGGAGCCCTAATCACACAGACATTACCAGCCACTACATTCAAATGGGCGTGGTGGGAGGTCTGCCGCTATTGCTGCTCTTCATGTATGTTTTGTTTATGGGATTTAATGGCGTAACAAAGGCCTTACAAAACGAAGACAATAATTTGCCTAATTCCCAATTTATGATATGGGCACTCGGAGCCTCTCTATTTGCCCATACAGCAACATTTGTTTCAGTTTCTTATTTTGATCAATCTTTTGTTTTCATTTACTTGACTCTTGCAGCAATAAGCTCAGCAAGTACTATTTTTATAAAAAATCAGAATTTAAAATGGGATAACCCCCAATTTTCTTCTATAAAAAACCTAGCAATATCGTCGAACAGAAGTAACAACGGATTATTAACCAATCATCCACAAGATAAAATCAGTTTGTTTAGCCGACAAAAAATCCGCTAATACAATTAGGTCATATTTTTTATTTCATTAATTTAATATAGACCAGGCACTTTGAGAAAAATCAAAATTTAATGCTTTATTATTTTATTTACACATAATATGGAAGCGTAATGAAACGAATCGGTATTTCAGCACCTTTAATATCACAAGGACATTGGAGAATGTTTGATGCTTTAGGCGAAATTTTTGGAATTCTCTTTGAGGAAGGCAAGCTGACCAAGGATAACCATTATGATGCGTGGCTTCACCTTGAAATTAATAGAGAATCGATACTACGCATTCAAAGTAGCAAGCTACCAAGTTATGCTGTTATGTCTGAAAAACATACTACCTATTGCGGAGAATTCTCTTCCATTAAATTTAATACTCACCTTTCCATCCCAGAAATACTTCGTAACCGCGAGATCCGTTCGGATGAAGCCATTCAGGTAAAAGGACTCCCTAACTGGTTGCAAAATACTGCAACTCTTGCGTATAAAGCAGACTCTCCAATATGGGCAGTTCATGAGCATCAAGACTGCCATCATCATTATGTCACATTAGCAATACCGGAGTTGAATAGCGATGATGAACCCGTCTTTCATCACTTTCAAGGCAATAAATTTTTAGCTTTACTACCATTTCTGACATTTTTACGCCATCTAACCGATGAAAACCGGTGGAATCCCCCTCCTTTACAAGCATGTTTCATGTTTGATGATCCGAATCTGCATTGGCCGACTTACGGATTTATGAATTTTTCAGAAATAGCAAAACACGCTGAGTTACATAATTATCATGCTTCTTTCGCAACCATCCCATTAGATGCTTGGTTTGTTCATAAGCAAACAGCTAGTCTGTTTCAAAAGCAGCACGATAGACTTTCATTGCTAATGCATGGGAATGACCACATCGCGGATGAGCTTGCAAGAAAAATACCGAATGATGAACTTAATAGGATGCTAAAACAGGCACTTTTTAGAATTGAAAAACTGGAAAAGTGTGCAAATATATCTGTTGCTCGGGTAATGGCACCACCACATGGAGCTTTCTCTGAGGACACTCTTAAGGAAATGTCATTAATTGGATATGAAGCTGCATGCGTATCCAGAGGATCCTTGATGCACCACAACAAGCAGGCTAGTTGGGTTCAGACTATTGGAATGCGCCCCTCTGATAATATCCTTGGCCTGCCGGTTTTTCCAAGATTTCGGATTTCAATGGATTGTCAGAACTCAATTTTAGTCGCAGCCCTTCTTCATCAGCCGATAATACCCGTTGGACATCATCAGGATGTGGCTGAGAATATGGATTTGTTAGCGCATTTATCGAACTTTATTAATTCGCTCGGAGAGGTGCGATGGACGAACATGACTAACATTTCCAGATCGCATTATTCAGAACTGATCGATAAAGAGATTCTTCACTTAAAAATGCACTCAAGGATAGTCGATCTTTCAATTCCAGAAGGAATTAAACATATTTTAATTGAGCGACCATGGCTGAAAGAAGGAACAATGGAGCCTTTGCTTATAACAACAACTGACGGATCCAAGAACATAGCACCTATTGAATTCAAAGAGCCAATCTCCATTTGCCCAGGCCAAAAAATTCAAATTATTTCCTCGACGATACCACAATATCAAGAGAACTGTGGCTCGCTTAATAAATTTAAGCCTTGGTCAGTTGTTCGCAGAATCATTACAGAAGCCCGAGATCGGATAACTCCATCCATACAAAGAATATCGATAAGATAATACCCATATCAATAACTGCTTTGCTGGTTAGTTATAACTCTTGTTAAAAGCCTGAACTTCTATGAGTCAAATGTTAACATGTATGCATGTTTCTTGCAGAAATAATAAACTCCTGCGCCCATAAAGATTGCAATAGCCCTAAAGTATACGCGTTAAAAGTTTTCCATCTTCCACCTGTCACATACTCTACTCTTTCGACAAAAAAACCTGTCGATCGCAGCCAACTACATACAACTCTACTCGAAGTAATATGAACTCCAGACTTTTGATAATCATCTAGCCCTTTAAGATCCACCTGCCCCATATATCGTCGAACCCGAACCCCTATGTGTTTCAAATTTGGACAGCTCACGATAATAAGCCCATCATTTACTAGTAGTTTTTTATACTCATGAAGCAAAGCTTCAGGTTCATCGACTAGGTGAAGTAGTCCAGAGAGCAATAGGACATCATATTTTTCGCTAGCAAGAATTTTTGGCGCGTTCTCAAGAGATTCAGGAATTACGCGAATGCCTTTAGTCTCAGCAAGCTTACCTATCACTATATCTAAGGGTATTGCAGTGACTAAGACATTTTTTTTCATTAACTCTTCTTCTGTTTTCCCCCACCCGCATCCGATGGAAAGGACCCGTCCTGTTCCGTTTGGCACCATTGAGAGCATATCTTCTCTGGAAGACTCATAATAAGATTTTATCCAGCGCGTTCCAGGTAGCTTGCTCTCGACACACATTGGATTTGGAACGGGCTCGCCCTTCTTTGCAATTTCGAGCAAAGCACTTACCTGTATATCCACTTGCGACTTTTCGAGACCTGTACGACCAATGTACTTATTGGTAAGATGTTTGCAAGTAAATTCCTCTAACCGCGTAAGACAAATTAATTTTCGGAATCCGCATTGCGTATAAGGATCTGTTGCAGCACTAACGAGCATGTCATATTTCCCCTCATGAGGCTTAACATCAAATCCGCCTGAATTGATTGAGCGAATAAGCTGATCTTTTGTAAGAATATAACAAGCGCCATGCTCATTTGTGAAAAAGGCAAAAATGTCATGTCCACGCTGACAAACTGATGTAGGATCCCAGTGATAATGACTATGAATGGTCGAATAGTAAACGGTATGATCTGGCGCTTCTTCGGTTCTAAGAAAACCTGCGATCTCATCGGGTTGAAGAATATCTGTTACTTCTAAAAAAGCTTCGATATTCCTTTGAGAAAGGAGAGTGTCGTCTTCGGAATAGATGAAAAGATCATAACTATCCGCGCGTTCAACAAAAATTCTCTTATGCGCAAACGGTAGGGACCAGGGGTTTTTTGAAGGAAGACCAACAACAACTTCAACCTTCTCACCAAGCTCTTTTGAGATGTTTGATACAACAACAATATCAACCTGGTAAGGCATTTTTAAATATTCACCTATCAGTTGCTGAAGATACTGATCATTGTTAGTCCCGTAACTTGCGATGGAAACTAAAACTTTTATTTGACTATTAGGTAGATTCATGATAGCTAGAACATCCAAATAAGAGATTAACAACAAATAGGCTATATTGCGGTTTCAGAATCACTGCGTTACCTGGCATTGGTAATATATAACACCTGTGAAGTTGTTGTAAGGCACTAAGACGCAATCCTTTTCGGATAAAATTATCATTGCGCAGACTTCTACTTAATTATAGCCAAGTTTATTATTTATAATAAAATTTTATAAATTTTTTTTATTCCTCTTCCTATAACTTTAATAATAACATCAAATAGTGGCGGAAAAAGATTTAAATAGCATAGACCAAAACCCTCCATATAGAGCCACCACGTTAATCTTAATCTCAATTGATAAGGCAGAGTACCAATGAAATCTCTAATAAGTTGACGATTGTGCGTCCCTCCTTGAACTTGCTCATAAAGTTGTAACAATGCATAGTCTAGTTTTCCCGGATTAAATAGATCTTCGTTTTCTAAAAAACATCCTTTATTATCAATTTTTAGAACATTTTCATAAAGCTCATTGATAATAAATTTCCATTTATTACCCGTGTGCATAGATATTATTTCCTTTTTTATATTCTGCCCTTGTAGCAATCGATAATTCTCATCCTGAATTAATTTATTTAAGGTATTATTATATGTTTCCTCATCATCGGCTATTAACATTACATTATCAAGCCCTGGCGCTCCAGGACCCAAAATGCCTAACTCTTGGTTCGACGAACGAAAACCCAAGAGTGGAATCCCATAACTTCCTGCTTCAAGGCAGGAGGTAATAGAAGAAAAGGGTACAGAATCCAAATAAATATCGGCTGCTGCGTAAAGAGTCTCGTTGTCCCACCTCCTTCCTAACGCAACTATTCTGCCGTTTGTTTGATCGCTCATTATTTTCCATGGACCTTTATGCTCAGGCCCCACTGCAATTAAAATAACATGAGGAAAATATTTCAAAGTTGGGGCAATTAGTTCTAGGAATGAAACTTGCTCACCTGCAAAATACTTGAATGGCGATGCGATGGTTAATAGAATAATATTATGAGGGGAAAATCCTAACAGTCGCTTGGCTTCCGCACGGGTCTTTGATAGGTTCGACGGGATAATTGGAATTGGAAGAATTGGCATATGGTCATCCCTTAAACCTCGCCGCATATTTATGAAATCTACATTCTGTTGACGTAAATGCACTACAGCATGTGCAATGCTGGCTCCAACCCAAAATGTATGATCGGAATGATTTATGAAAACAACCTTGACAAAATCACAACCTGCAGCCAAAGCTAATATAGGAACAATATCATAAGGATATAAGTGCAAAATCACAAAATCTGCATTTTGGCACAATTTTCTAAGCTCAAGCGCTTTACTCAAAGGGTTCGATGCAGGGGATTGCAAAGCCTTAACGAATCCACCTGAGTGTTCGGCTGATTTAATAAAGATATCAGGAATATCGTACTTATTATTTATATCTGCCTGCGATGTAATAGCCAAAGAATGCTGACTTTTATTGTCTTCCTGCATCCAACGCCAGACGAATCTACTATCACCTCCTATTGGTTTTGCATAGCTTAATATATGCAAAACGCGTCTAGGCTTTTTTGCTGGTAGCACTTTTTCAGATACTATTTTTGGGTTTATTTGCTTTCCTATTTTAAAGAGTAATTGTTCAAGACGGGGGGATCCGAACAAGCCGGCATTCACAGGAAATGCACTAAATGCGGCCAACTGCGCGAGTCTGACTGCTACCAGTAAATTTCCCTCCTCATAAAATTGCTCTGCTAATGTTAACAGACGATTGAACCTGGAGTTCGCTTCGCTAAGGCCAAACATATTTGATATACCAAAATAAGTCACAAAAAATTTTATCTATCCTGAAGCCTGGCCATTTTGATAAATTTGAGTTTGCATAAGTCTGTGCGGATACGAGACAACCTACCCCATAAGTTATATCGTTAGACATGGATATCATCAAGCCCGTCGGGAAGCGGCTACCCAGCACCAAGGATAGCAAGATCAAAAGTCCCTATAGCCTGAATTCCTGCCGTAATGACGGACTTGTGTTTACGCTTGTATCCATAAGCATCATCTTATTATATACAAGTTTTACTGACTCTCTCCATTAAACACTCAGAATGCCTTCCAGAATGAATAGCAAGCATTACAATGATAGATAAATCAATGACTTGTGATCAATAAACCTTCCTCCCCTACCGAAATGTGTATAACAAGATGACTCTAGCGGGTCAAAACAATAAATTGATGTAAGCCCACAAAAGATCTGAATTATATTTCAGACATTACTCGCAGCAACTATCTGTTTGAAACAAATTCGATCATTAGAAACTAAAGTCACCAAAAACTCCGAAGTCAAAACGATTAGGTTGGTTAGCCACGAAATTAAGGAATAAACTGAGACTCCGCTCATTATACTGAGTAAACAATTTCGAGTGGCCAATCAACACAAATGGAAGATCATCCGTCAACTCTCCATACTCTGCATCAGCCCGTTCTAGAGCTCGGATCAATTGCTGACCAGTGCACTTATTGAAATCAGCTTTCCAAGAGTGCAGACGAAATGGCATAGCTAACTTGGCAAGAAGCCGTTTGGGTCCAGCAGTCATTGATAACCTAGTATCAATCCCGTCAGTAATAGTGCTTTGAATGGGGTGATTGCGTGTCATACTCACACCATGGATCCGACTTGTTGAAAGAAATGCTCCAATCCAGCGCCTTTCTGCGTAAATGGGCACTTCGGTGATCAGGCTTGTATCACTACGTTTGCATATATCATTCACATCAGCAGGCCAAGGAATTAGGTTACTAGGCGCATTGGAATAATCGAAGCTAACGATTCCATCACGTCGACCATACTTGAATACTGATGTTTCGATCGAAAACCCATTATTTACCAGCGCACGAACAACATTGTGAGAAGGACTTACCGCCCAATTGGCTGCGCGAAACGCAATGCACTGGTAAGTTGGTGAAACTGGTTTCAACAATTCTTCCAAATAATGTTTACCACTGCGAATCATATAGTCCAAGCGCTCAAAAGGAAGACCCGCTAAATTATACTCTTGCCAATCCTGAACCCAGCGACCATTTTGATGCCTGGCGTTGAAGTAAGAGGGGTGGATGTGGAGTTGGACATCGTGACCGCGTCTGACTGCTTCCCGAAGCTGCTCTGCAATCGCTTCGTAATGGTAATCGTCCGAGCCATACGCCTCCTTATATTCTTTGAATTTTAAAATCTCCGCTACTTCAGCCATGATAGTGAGTTTGGCGTCATAACGGTCAAATAAATCCAATATCCTGTACGTAGGCTCAACCATCAATGAATATGGACATCCGTCACCGTTGCCGTGAATTTCGTAATCGACTGTAAATATAACTTTAAACATGGGAATCTAGAATCAGAAGCATTGCCCTAACTAGCATGGATGAGAGAGGCAACAATGCGCTCAGATGTTCGGCCATCCCAATAAGGTGGTATTTGCCCTATCTCGGTGCGGCGGTTTAAAACTTCATTGATATCCGAAGCAAGCACCTCTATATTTGTCAATTTGTTGGAGCCAAGTGTAACTGTAATTGGGCGCTCCGTATTCGGACGCAATGTTAGGCACGGAGTTCTGAAGTATGTGCTCTCTTCTTGCAGACCACCTGAATCGGTAAGAATGAACCGCGCCATCTCTGTAAGACATAAGGAATCATGATAGCCAATTGGCTCTAAAATACGTAGTCCTTTGTTATTATCAAGCGAAATACCGTATTGCCCACACATCTTTCGAGTGCGGGGGTGCATTGGAAACACTACGGGTATATCGTCGGCGATACGCTTCAATTCATGCATAATGGTTGTTAACCCCACCTTCTCATCTACATTGGATGGACGATGAAGTGTTACATATACAAAGCTCTTCTTTTTCAACTGAAGTTTCTTAAGCACTTGGCTGGCCCGAGCCTTCTCGAGATTTAACGTCAAGGCATCAATCATGACATTGCCAACCAAATCAATTTTCCAATCAGGGATTCCTTCCCGTTTCAAATTCTCATCACCATCAACCGATGGAGTGAGTAAGAGATCCGCCAAAGCGTCAGTCACAATCCGATTTACTTCCTCCGGCATGCTGCGATCAAAACTGCGCAAGCCAGCCTCAACGTGAGCCACCTTAATTCCCAGTTTTGCACAAACTAAGGTACACGCCATAGTCGAGTTTACATCCCCTACCACCACTACCCAATCCGGCTTTTCCTGCAAGCAAATTGGCTCAAATTGCGTCATTACATTGGCAGTCTGTTCCGCATGAGATCCGGAACCGACACCCAGATTGATGTCCGGAGCGGAAATACCAAGTTCGTCAAAAAAGATGTGTGACATTTTTTCATCGTAGTGCTGGCCGGTATGGATCAATCGATACTCCAACTGCGTTCCGTAGTTAGCCACATCTGCAGAATGCCTACGTATTTGCTGAATGATAGGAGCCACTTTCATAAAGTTCGGCCGAGCGCCCGCAATGATTAGAAGTTTAATTTTTTTGTTCATAGCCCATTTTGGTTTTAATATTAGGGATATCAAGCCCTAGCGGAATGCTCTTTCATCAAGATAGTGTCAATATGATCTAAGATTGTGCCGAGGGCTTTTCCAGAAGTTAAACTGTCCTGAATAGTCCCTTTACTGCGGCGCTGAAGCTGAATTTTTTTGTTAACATCCTCAATATTTTCGATCAGTAGAAGCCTTCCTTCATTTTGCAGTTGGCGATCTACCGCACCACTTTTACCACGAAAGATACTGTAAACAGGAACTCCCAACGCAGCTGCCTCGCGATTCATTGTCCCCCCTCCGCTTACCACCAGATCGGAATGCCAAAGCAGATTAAGACCGTTAACTGCCTGCTTAGGTATAATCACATTAGAGCCTTTAAACCACTGAGGCCAGTCCTGTCTTATTTGCGTTTCCTGAAACTTATTTCTTGGCAATAGAACTGCCTTGATGCCCGGTGTAGAGCAAACTCTCTTCATGAACTCAACGAAAAGCATATCGCTCTCTGGATTGTGGTAGTGCGCTTCGTTTGCTGGAGGGCGAATTGTTACAAGGATGTCATCCTCGTTAAGATTTAGTTGAGTAACGATACTTGAATCAGGTTTGAATTCGGCTGCATAAACATCCTCCTTGATTCCCTCGTAGGCAAGAATTTTCTCTTTCGTTTTACACTGTAGTTGCTCATCGGATAAAGCGGCAGGAATTATTTCCCAACGTGGCCGTAATAACCACGGAGTTTGCGCGTGCTCATAGTCCATAATCATCACGGTCGGGATACGGAGCAAATTACACAATAAAATTTGCGATCGTGATCCGTGAGAGAGTCCCAAAACTGGTTTTTCACGAATAACAAATGGCAACAATTGTAAACTACGCCAGCAAAGACCCAACACTTTAAGAAGAGGATTCTTGCCGTAATGTTTACCTACCTTTTTATATGCTAAACCGTAAAGATTCGCTAATTCGCAAACCTGGAAAGCATCCCGAGCGGTCATAACAATAGTATGCCCCCTATTTTCCAACTCCCGTATTATAGGTTTGAAGAAAGGCACATGAGGTGTATTATCGAGATCAATCCAAATTTTCACTTTAATCCCTCCGTACTATGTTATCTACATTGAACATGCACTGCGCCTCAATATTAAAAGCTAAATTTAACCGTCGGTGGGATAAGATGAGTTTGCCGATCAATGTTTTGGTTTCTACAGATTCCAGAAATCACTTCTCATGACCGACGCTCAACTCGGCAACAGTCTGCCCCGGCTGGCTATATTGTTGAACCCACTTTTCCAGTCCAAGTCCCCAACGAAATATGGCAATCCATTTATTGAAGGCCACGCTCCATTTACTTGTTCTGCTCTTAATCAGTGCAACTGGAAAGCAAAGCGCCAACAGCATTAACCGGACAATAGCTGAGCCGCAGAGTGCCAGTCGATAACCGAGACTGTAAAAATTGCCACGGGTTTTCCTCAACAACCGACTAACTGACTCGGAGATCATGATGTCAGAAAAGATGCTTCGTTCAAGCTGCGTACTTCCACCTCCGTGGTGAACAATCTCAACTTCAGGGGCATAATAATTTATGAAGCCAGCTTTGCAGGTCTTGTAGCACAAATCTATGTCTTCCGCATACATGAAATAGTCGGCACTAAAACCATCCACCCGCTCGAAGGTATCGCGCTGAATTATCATGCATGCTCCGGAAACCGCCTCTACGGGTACCGGCGAGGTTACGTCTTCGAACATCGCAGCCGACATCCATAATTTGACTTTCGGGAACCATCGCTGCAAGATCTCAGAATCAAAAATCTGGTTTAAGATCGTAGGAAACGGCATCACACAACTCGTTTGCAACGAACCATCGCTGTTGAGCAAACGGCAACCTAATACTCCGGCATGAGGAAGCTCCAAAAGTCGAGTGCATAAGCGTTCGATGGCACAATCGCTCACCTCGGTATCGGGATTCAGGAACAGCATAACGTTTCCTCGTGCATATTCCGAACCAAGATTATTGGCTCGTGCGAACCCTACGTTTTGCTCACTCTGGATAAAACGAACTTCAGGATAAAAATGCTGCAACATAAGTCCACAACCATCAAAGGACCCTGAATCTACCACGATGATTTCATATTCTATGCCGAATGTATTCTTCAAAATCGACGCGATACACTTTTGAAGATAAATCTTAGAATTCCAGTTGACTATAATTATAGAAATTATAACTGATCTCATTATATCTCCATTAATGACAATTATAAAAAAATCCATTTTCATGATGAAAAACTAGACGCAATAATAATTCAATATTTAATTATCATTTTACCCTATCAACTGTGCTAGGTCTAAAATACTTGCGCATAATAATTCGCTTCGCTGTTCCAAGGAATGAACGTAACTTTAAGGAACTAGGTAGTCTTAGCCAATTCCGAAATAAATAAAATCCTTGCAACCGTGGTGCAGGGATCCCAAAAGCTTTCATGGTAATAACCCGCCCCCATATTGCTCCTCTCTTTCGAAACAGTTCCTTTTGCGAGAGCTCCAACATTTCAGGCTTAACTTCCTTAAGCTTCACATAGCCAGCCTGTAAGGCCCCCTTTAAAATTTGTCTCCCTCTCTCAGTTCTTATTAACACCAGTGAACTCCCCACCTCACCGTCTTTAACCTTCCTATACCAGGGGTCACCACATGAAATGTCAGCAAACTCACTCGTACTATCGGGGCAAATATGGCACCGTAAAGGTCGATAGGCTTGAAGAAAACCCCAAGCTTCTTCATAAGTGGCCAGTTCACGCCAATTAGAATCGTTTTTCAAACGCACAGAAAAACTACCAGGCCAGCCACGGCCACGATATCTAATGTCATTGACGTCTTCATAACTGATTCCATATTTTTCCAGCAAATCTAAGGTTCCTTGAGTACTAGGCGTTCCAGCGCAAAAAATCCCTATAGCAATACCAACATTATTGCTTAACTTAGGGCGGATAGATTGGATTTTCCGCAAACCTTCAATGTCACAAGGCTTTCCAATAAAAACACAAGGTCCTTCTGCATCTTCGATGGTTTGTAAATTATCGCATGGCGAAGCAGGGGAATAACGTGATCCAGTCATGGCGAGCAATTCAGCTTTAGTGCGACTAAAAGTACTTTTATTTTGGTACCGATGTTCGTCATCACTCCCAATGTGAGCTACTCCATCCATCCCTTCTTTCTCTATACAATATAACGCTAAAGCACTCGCAAGCCCCCCAGATGAACCATCAAACCGAATAGCCTTATCAGTAGCATGACCTTCCCATATTTCCAATACTGGACCCCAACCTTCTGACAGCATGTGTATTAAACCTTCAGTTGTTTTTATCAGAGGATCATGGGACATCCCAACACCAGGGCAAACAGAGACGCAGTCTGAACAGCCGCTGCAGCCTCCTGGCACAACTACCGGCCTTATTCCTTGATCTATAAAATCAACGAGATTTATTTTTTTTTCTGGACATACATATTCACAAGCACCACAGCCAAGACAAAGACGCCACCTTACAACATCCGAAACATCAGTAAATTTAGTATTGGCTAGTTTATATTTCATTAAAGCTACTCGTATTCACTAAATATTGACAGTATTTTTTCTTTTACTTCTGGCATAATTTTTTTTAAATGATTCTTGATTTCATCTCTTGTTGTAAAAGCCTTATTAATTATTTGTAACGTTTCTTCGATTTTTAGTTTCCTAGGATCTGCGATAAGGTATTCAACGCCCATGCTTTCAAATACACCAAAAAATTTCTGACTATAGCTAATTCCAATTGCAGGTATTGATTGTGAAAGGGAACCGATGCAAGCATGCATGCGGGAACCAATAAATAAATCGCAAGTCCCTATGATATATTTGATTTCGTTTTGGTCATAAAATCCACTCAAACAGAAAAGCCTATCAGGATACTTGTCTTTTAGAGTTTCGTATATTGTACAAACAGCATAGCTATCGCTTTCTTCTTGGTTACCAAAAACGTGAGGAACAAGAAGGACATTTGCTTGATTCTCATCAATTAGCAACTTGATTATTCTGTCTATCAATGTTTGATAATCAACCTTTAGGTTAAACATATTTTTTTTGTTGTATCCGCCTAGCAATAGAAGACCGCTTACATTTAACCCAACTAATGGTCTATCTGCGAGGGGAATATCTTTATCATACCCCCCCATATAGTTAATATAAAGAGGTCTGTGAGGCTCAACTACAAAGCCCATGTCATAACAGAAACGAACTTTCGAGTCATTATCTTTAATATTTAGCAATGCTCTTGTTTCAAAGACACCATCTATATCTCGAGAGTAAATAGCATCAGCGCTATGCATAATAATTTTTGCTATTAGCTTTGATAGCCCGCCTTTGAATGGACCTATAGTCTGTGGCAACATAATCAGATGCTTTCCCAAGGTTATTAATAAAATCTGAGGTAAAGCCACATAAAAAAAACGACCTAATCCATAGATATCACTAAAACTGTCGCCCCCAGATGCTGCGACGGCAATATCAGCCTCGCTGATGGTCTTTAACCAGTAGTTTTTTTTAATTAATCTATTACCTAATTTTCGACCTAAACTCTTGCTTAGCAAAGAGATAAAAAGCAAATAAACAATATTATTTGGAAGATAAATTTTCCAAGAAAACCTGAGATTTACTAAAGGCACAGAAATATTCTTTCCTGAGAGAACAATTTTACTCCTAATTGATTCGCGCCCATAATCTAAGAAAAAGATATCAGCATCTGGATATTTTTTTGTCAAAATTGTCAGAGCCCCGATCGCCAATGCCCCAACCCCCATATTATCAGTATTAAATGTTGCACCTAGCAAAAGGATTTTTTTCTCTTTCATCTATAGTCTCGTAATTTTAGATAACCTATTATAATAATTTATCATTATTTATAAGAAATAGATATTATCCGAATTCACTCTGCGCCACCAATTCAAGTTCAGCTTTAAATCTTATTTACCCAGAGGCTAATAAGCATATAATTCTAAGCTTTAACCGGTTTCATATGTATATCCGTATTGATGTGTTAAAAGGGGCCTTCTTGATTTATTCAGCACCAAACCCAGCAAGTTTGTCTCCTCTAAAATGTACATAGACTGTTGAAGCTCATCGGAAGTATTTTTTCCATCCTCTATAACAAGTAGAGCTGCATCGACATATGGCATCAACAACATCGCATTATCGGCCGCAAAAAGAGGAGGAAGATCGAAAATAATGATCCCGGACTTGTAGCGCGATTTGATCTCATTTATCAGATCGAGCATTTTTCGGGACGAAACTAATTCCGAAGGGTTTTTGTTGAAATTTCTACCAGGTAAAACAAGTAAGCGCTCAATGCCCGAGCTGATACATGCATCATATAATGATAGTTCTCTCGTCAAACAATCGATAAGCCCAAAATCATATTGGAGCCCCAAGGTTTGACCCACACTTGGGCGTCTAAGATCAGCATCAACGATAAGAACATTCTGATCTTCCTCCATTGCTATCGCAATTGCGAGATTTACGGATATAAATGTTTTTCCTGCGTCGGGCGTCGCGCTTGTGATGGCAAAGCTGTTCCAGTTATTATGCCGAAGCTGCTTGAGAACATTCGTCCGAAGTACACGAAATATATCCGCCCGTGGATCGTTTTCGAGTCCCATAATAACCCGGTTATTACGCAGCACATTCGGATCAATAATGCCCGTTTGAGTTTTGATGTATTTAATCGAGCCAAAGCGCTGTTTCTGAGTGCTATTAATCATTGATCACTCTCCAGGAGGTAGACAAAGGCATGTTTATCACCATATTTCATTTTTTCGTGAGTTTTATTCATGCTTGCTTTAATCCAAGGAAGGTGAAGCTCATTAAAATGACGGCCAACATAAAAAAAGCAAAGGCTGTACAGACAATTACTTTCTTCATTTGGCGTTGCTTTACAAGCTGTTCCTCCAATTCGGAAGGAGACTCAATGTAGGGGACAACCACTAGCGGCATAAGACCCGTGGCTTCGCGAACTGCCTGGTATCCTCTAATTCCTGGCTCAAGGAATTCGACAAGGAATGCAACTCCAAGACCTGCGATGATTCCCATAAAAAAACCGCCAATGGCTACTTTTCTTCTGATCGCTTTTTCTGGGTTTCTAGGAATGATAGGTTGTTCTATGAGGGTAAGGGTTTGCCCCTGCTGCTGTTCTTCCAATGTTTGAGCCAGCTTGGCATCCTGCCATTTCTCTTTGAGCTGAGTGTATTTCTTAATGATATTATCCCGCTCCCTTATCATATCGGTATACACCATCTCAATTTGTGGAGCCTGCATGAGTATATTATGTAAATTTTCAATCTTCGCTTGCAAATAGTCCTTCTTTTGAATTAATGACACGAGCTCTGATTGACTGCTTTTATATTGTGCCTCTACATTAAGGTAAGCCGGATTCGTGGAATGTATGCTCTCTACTTGCTGTTGTAATTGTGCTGGTGTGCTTTTCAATTGTTGTTCCAGCCTATTGATTTGATTTTTACGCATGACTATGTCTGGATGGTTGCTGGAATAGGTTTTTTCCAACAATTTAAGTTCGCTCCTGGCTTTTGCCAACTTTTTATGGATATCCCCCTCGACTGGTTGTTCTTCAAAAGTAGGATCCAAAGCCTTTAGCTCACGTTTTAGGCGAATCAGTGACGGATGAGAAGGAGAATAAATACCGGAATAATGAAGATATTTTGCTCGCAAGTCTTCTTTATTTTGTGGTGTGTTATCATCAAATGAGGTGGGTAGTTCTTTTTGAGCTATAGCCAACTCTGCAGATAAAAAAGCGATTCTTTCTTTAGTAGTGCGTATTTGACTATCGGTGTCCCTCAGTTCGTTCTCTGCTCGGTCTATCGCTGCCTGATTGCCTTCCACCTGCTCCGGCAAACTGAAATTATGCTGCTCCTTGTATTTTGCGATTTTGCTGTCTATTTCCTGAAGCTCTCGGTTGAGCTTGTCCGATTCCTCCGTAAGAAAAGCGGTGACTTTTATCGCACGTTTAGCCCGGCCCTTATCATTTTGCTCAATGAATAGAGAGGCAAGCTTACTTGCTATCTCTTGAGCCTTAGTTGGTTCGCTATCACTAAATGAAAGATCAAAAGCAATCGCGGCCATTCCGGAATGAGCCGGGGGTGCTATTGAAGAGGTGGTCAGCTCAACTTCAGTGCTGTCCCTGAACAACTCCGCTAATTCATGCTTTGTATAGCCATCTTTGATGTCCTTATAAAGTTCATTCGATTCAATAATAGGAAGCACATTATCGGTCGTAAGAACTCTTTGATATATCGATTCAATTTGCTCCTCTCCATATTGAGAATCCGAAGAATCAATATAATTTGCTGGAATAGGCGCTTCGAGCAACATCGTCGCCGTTGAACGATATAATTTGGGTAGATTATACGCAACGATTACAGCGACTAACGTGACCAGTAACCAGGTCACTATAATGTAGTACCTACGCCGTTTTAGAAGGTCAAAATAATCGGCTAGTGTTTTAGTGTTTTGTTCCATAGCCCCACCCAATGGGAATCTTATTCATTTAACATAACAACGCGCAAGGCTTCATGAAGCGCTTCTACTACCTGATCTTGCTGCTCAAAACTCATTTGCGGAAACAATGGGAGGATAAGAGTTTGGTCCTGTGATTCTTCGCTGTGCCTAAGGCATTTACAAATTTCCGCAGTACATGAGCAGCCCTTTATTCTACCGGTGCAGGACCATGTATCCCTAGGATAAGCTTCCTCCCGATGTGAGCACATTATCCCCCGGCGGGTCGCCACACCTTCATCCAGCATCGACTGCATAACCTGCCGCTGGTCTGATCCTTTAGGTAGACGAACGCTAAAGCTTTGCCAGGTGCTGCGCGCCCAGTCCGGTTCCGCCGGTAAACCTAGGCCTGGCATTTCTGAGAGAAGTGTCTTATAGCGGGCCGCCAAATCTCTCCGTTTCTTGACAATATCTGGAAGCCGTTTGAGCTGTTCCCTACCCACGGCAGCCTGGATATCTGTCATGCGAAAATTGAACCCCACGATCGGATAGGATTCGAAGATTACTTGGCTTGCTCCATGGCGCACAGTATCAGGGACACTCATGCCATGTTGCCGCAATAGCCTGAATTTAGCATCCCATTCCGCGTTTGCAGTTGTGATCATTCCGCCATCGCCGGTACTAATCACCTTGCGCGGATGAAACGAAAAGCACGCCACATCGGCTTGCGGTTTGCCGATTTTCTCCCATTGCCCGTGCCAAAGAATTTCGCTGCCGATGGCGCAAGCGGCATCCTCAACGACAGGAAGTGAATGGCGGCGTGCTATTTCCAGGATCGCCGCAAGATCACAAGGCATTCCGATCTGATGCACACATAAAATGGCGCGAGTACGATCAGTCACGGCGCTTTCGATCAGCTTGGGATCGATATTGAGCGTATCGGAATCGATATCAACAAACACCGGCTTAGCGCCACAATAGCGGATCGAGTTGGCGGTGGCGATATAGGAATGGCTGACTGTGATGACTTCGTCTCCAGGCTGTACGCCGACCGCAAGCAGCGCCAAATGCAAGGCAGTGGTGCAACTGGATACCGCGCAGGCGTACGGAGCACCTACATACTCCGCAAACTCCTTTTCGAACGCCGCAACTTCCGGCCCCTGGCTGGTCCAGCCGCTTAAAATAACGCGCCGCGCCGCTTCCGCCTCATTTTCGCCCAGCATCGGTTTGGTAATAGGAATCATGCTTCCACCTCCACTTTTTTATTCATTTGCCACCACTCAACCAGCTGCGAAAGTCCTTCTTCCAGACCAATCTGCGCTTTAAAACCCAGCATTCTCTCGGCCTTGGAGGTGTCGGCAAGGCGACGCGACACCGGATTCACCGTACGCTCCGGGCCGTATTCCGGCTGCAAATCGGAGCCCATTACCTTTAGCAACGCCGCAGCCAACTCGTTGAGACTGGTCTCAGAACCGCTGGCGACATTAAAAACCTCATCGCTCAGGTCCGATTGCAGGGCCAAGATATTGGATCGGGCGACGTCTTCAATATAGACAAAATCCATAGTTTGGGTTCCATCTCCGAGGATCAGTGGCGGCCGACCGGCAGCGATGCGTTCCATCCAGCGGATCAATACCTCGGTATATTTGCCATAAATATCCATGCGGGGGCCATAAACGTTAAAATATCGCAGCATCGCATAAGGCAGCCCGTACATTTCATTGAACGAACGCAACAACCCTTCCAGCATAACTTTGCTGGCGCCATACCACGTGCGGTTGTTGTAAGGATGATGATCTTCACGGGTAGGAAAATGATCGGCCAGTCCATAGATCGACGCCGAGGATGCCGCGATTACTTTTTTTACTTTGGCTGCCTGTGCAGCCTCTACTACATTAAAACTACCGTCACACATGACCTCCATCGCCTCTCGCGGCTGGCCAGCACAGGCAGTGATGCGAAGGGCTGCCATATGAATCACCGCATCCATACCCTGCACCGCGTCATGAACGGCCTCCTTATTCCTAATATCGTCGCGTACCAGTCTCACACGTGGATCTTTCAAAGCTTCTTCAACATTGGCCAATGTACCTCGGCTTAAATTATCGAAAATGACGATGCTTGCAGGTGAATAATTCCGCAATAACAAATCAACGGTTGTGGAACCGATCAGACCGCAGCCGCCTGTGACCAATATATTCGAATCCTTAATGTCCATTAATACATTTACCTTTTGCTATTGTCATCATTATTAAAAAAAACACCGAAGCTTACACGTTAAGCAGCACTACTAAGAAGACCATGTTGCGTGATTCATGCAATTCGAATGTACGTGAATGCGATCTAAACTCACGTTCGTTAGAATAACTTAACTCCCTTTTTCTAATCAGAGTGGAAGATAGATCTACCAGATTATTTAAGTATATTATAAGACTCTTTCGCTTAGTCTTTTGTTCCTATCTCTCGGGCTGGATTACCTACAACCCTCGTGCAGGCTGCAACGCTGTTAATGACGTTGCTGCCAAGTCCCACTAAGGCGCCGCTTCCGACGCATATACCATTCATAAGGCTTGTGCCGCTGCCTATGTAACAGTTCTCTTCGACGACAGTATTGCCTGCAATAGTCACGTTGGAGCCAATGAGACTCCAATCACCTATCATCACATCATGATGGACCACTGTATTTGGAAGAATACAGGTGTGCGATCCGATGAGTGCGTTACTTGTAACGATGACTCCTGCCATGATTAATACATTAGAGCCAATTGAGGCCAGGGGCGATACTCTAGCTGCCGGATGGACCACCCTGGCAAACCGTTCCTCAGCAATACCTAAACCTTGAATGATATCCTTTCGAGATCGATAGGAACTAGGACTGCCTGGAACAGCTAAAACGCACGCATTGGGAAATTGTGCGAATGCCCCCCTATCGAAAACGGGATATCCGTTTGGATCGATCCCTCTCTTCTGGGGGGTGTCATCCACAAAACCAATAAACCGGTAAGCGCTGCCAATACAATCCAATGCCTCGATACCGTTGCCGTTGTAAGGAAAGATTAACAGTGGCTGCGCTTCTTGCATGTCATTAACCCTATTCTGTTAGGCGCACTCAACTGCCAACTTATTCGCGAGCATCGCGACAGCCTCGCTAACTTCTTTACATTGATCTAGAGTTAATTCTGCGAACATAGGGAGTGAAAGCACTTCGTCGGCCGCTTGCTCTGAATGAGGAAAATCTCCTCTTTTATAGTCAAGATCGGCATAAGCAGGCAGAAGATGTACAGGAATCGGATAATGAATTCCAGTCTGGATGCCTTTGGCCTGAAGGGCTTGTTGCCATTCACTTCGCTGCCGGGTACGAATGGCATAGATGTGATAGACATGCCGGGCATAGGCCATTGCCTCCGGGGTTGATACTCCGCTGCCTGACAACAGTTCATTATAATGGGCCGCGGCCGTTCGCCGCGCTTCTGTCCAAGCTTCTAGATGACGCAGTTTGACTCTGAGAATGGCTCCCTGTATGCCCTCCAAGCGATAGTTGTAACCCTTGAGTACATGATGGTATTTCTGTTCTGCGCCCCAATCACGCAGCATACGGATAGTACGGGTATATTCGGAATTGTTGGTAACTACCATACCACCTTCGCCATATGCCCCTAGATTCTTACCCGGGTAAAAACTAAAGCACCCCATATCACCTAAACTACCTACACGCCGCCCCTTGTACTCGCCGCCGTGAGCTTGAGCTGCGTCCTCAATCACGACCAAACCTCGACGTTTGGCGATTTCCAAGATAGGGTCCATGTCTGCCGACTGCCCATAAAGATGCACGGGAATGATCGCTTTGGTTTTTTCGGTGATAGCGGCTTCAATCGCTTTCACATCAATCGTGAAGGTGCGCGGATCAATATCGACAAACACGGGCTTAGCACCGGTATAGTAAATCGCCGCTACGGTCGCAACAAAAGTAAATGGAACAGTGATCACCTCATCCTTGGGGCCGATTCCGGCCGCGAGCAAGGCTAGATGCAAAGCGCTGGTTCCTGTGTTCACGCCAATTCCGAATTGGGCCTGACAATAGCTGGCGAATTCCTCCTCAAACGCGACCACTTCACTTCCCAAAGTAAACTGGCAAGTTTCCAACACGCTCTGGATGGCCGAGTTGACTTCATCCTTAATCCCCATATATTGGGCTTTGAGATCGACAAACGGGATCATGCTACTCTCCTGCCTTGATACATAAATTTTCCGTTGACTTCGACGGATCGGCCACGCTCCTTCATCGAGCGGGTCGACGCTTCGATTAATTCGACTACCCTAAGACCTAGAGAACCGTCGGTCAGGGGGGATTTGCCGTTTTCGATACAATCGACGAAGTGCTCCCCTTCAACGCGCAAGGCCTCTGTAGCGTCTAGCCGCGGCGCCCACATGTCACCGGTACGGTAACCTACTCGCATCTGATAAATCTGCTGCGGATCATCGGTAAAGCTGATACCTTTGTCATAAACCTTGATCTTTTCACTCGGCTCCAAATCATCGTACGCAATCATCTTCTTACTGCCGCCAACGAGAATTTGCCGCATCTTCACCGGCGCCAGCCAGTTCACATTGATATGAGCAACCATTCCTGAATTGTAGAACAACGTAAGGTACGACAGGTTTTCCGGGGTGCCAGGAAAATGGTTGGTGCCCACGGCGGAAACCGCTAACGGCTGCTCTCCCAATAAATAGTCTAGAATGGAAAAATCGTGCACGGCCAAGTCGGAGATGACACTAACATCGCGCTGGAACAAACCGAGATTGACCCGTGTTGAGTCATAGTAAAATATGTTCCCAAAATCATCTCCGCTTATGATTTCCGCCATTTTGCGTACGGCTCCCGTATAAATGAACGTATGATCGACGATCAATACACGCCCTTGTTTTTCAGCTTCGTCAATCAACTGACGCCCCTGTTGGGATGTTTCCGTCATAGGCTTTTCGACCCACAAATGTTTGCCAGCCTTGAGACTTGCCAATCCTAACTCGAAATGTGTGCTGACCGGAGTCGCCACGGCAATTGCATCGATGTCTGGATCCTCAATCAGGTCCCTGAAGCGAGTTGTCGTTTTTACTCCCGGATAACGTTTCTGAACGATATCAAGCTTCTTTTGATCCAGATCCGCCACGCCAGCCACTGAAAGCCCCGGTGTTTCGGCAAAATTTCTTACCAGATTGGGCCCCCAATAACCGTATCCAATAACGCCTATTCTAATCATGACCGTGCTCCTTTATTTTAGATGGAAAAAGTTCCATTGTTTCGAATATTTATAAAAACACGCTAATTTCCATAAGACCGTAAATCACCGTGTGTGAGGACAATCTCTAATGACCTTCGCAAAAAAATAAAATTTGGTCAGCTGCCACACTAAAAGGTCTAACCAAAATTTGTCACAGACTCGCATCCCTTTCCCCTCGTGCGCGCATCTCCAACGATTCGGGCAGGGACGCCGGCAACGATGGCATAATCTGGTACATCACGGGTAACTACGGCTCCGGCTCCGATCAAGGCCCCTTCTCCGATAGTGATGCCGCAGAGGATGGTCGCATTGCTGCCGATAGAGGCGCCAGCCTTAACTCGGGTTTTAATGACTCGCCAATCATCCTCTGTTTGCAGACCGCCGTCCGGATTAACCGCCCTTGGATAAATGTCATTGGTGAACATAACGCCATGGCCTATAAAAACACCATCCTCGATATCCACGCCTTCACAGATAAAAGTGTGGCTGGATATTTTGCAGCGAGCCCCCACCGAAGCGCCTTTTTGTATCTCGACGAACGTACCAATTCTGGAGCCCTCGCCAATCGTGCAACCGTAGAGATTCACGAGCTGAGGATGGTATATGGCGACCCCTTCGCCTAACACTACATTCTCTTTAATCATTTTTATTCCTCTAAGTTGGCATGAATTGTTGCGATTTATTATCAAAATCACTTGTTGCCATAACTCCAATGAAAAATCACCCGCAATCCAAGCTCATTGGTATGACACCCGTACTGCAACCCAATCTAACGAGAAATCACGGGCATTGGCTCCCGTAGACGAGGCTACGTCGATAATACGTATGCGGAAGCTGGTATTCGACAAATCACTTATATTCCAGGCTGTACGCCCCCAGAGATCCGCAGCACCGCCCAGAACATAGGTCGCCTCTATCGTGGTCAGGGTCGCTGTGCGTTTGGCCGCCGTCCACGTAGTGCCGCCATCCCAAGAAAGCTGCACGCACATATTTGGAGTATTGGCGATACTGTCGACCTTGGCATCCAGACGTACTTCAATGCCCTTGATGGCTGCGTCGACCGGCAAGTTGATACCGTAGGTGAAATAGTCGTGTTTATCCTTGCCGGTAGCGGTACACGAGTTGCCCGTGCCGGTACCGCTGTTCGTATCCACCGCGAAGCCGCCACCGAGGAGAAGCGGATCACCGTCTGCAAAGGCGTTGGTCGGATTTGTCTGGAACCCATTGTTGTCGCCTGCGCTACTGGTGACCGCCGCGTTGCCGCTCGGGCTCAGGAAGCCGGTGTTGGTCACTGCATTCGCGACAATGATGCTCAACGCCTTGCTCGCGGTTTGGGATGGATTGCTGGCATCGTTCACCTGGACCGTAAAATTGAAAGTCCCAGCCGTGGTGGGCGTGCCGGTAATCGCCCCAGTGCTGGAATTCAAAGTCAGTCCACCCGGCAGCGGCAGCGAACCAGTGGCTATTGACCAATTATACGGAGTAACCCCGCCGCTCGCCGCCAAATTGGCCGAATACGCCTGTCCCCCCGTGCCATTGGGCAGCGATGTGCTGGTAATACTGAGTGGGCCGGGTTGTACGGTCAGCACTGTGCTTCCGGATATGCCGGTGAGGGTGGCCGAAATGGAACTGGTACCGGCGCTGACACCGGTTGCCAGTCCCGCCGCATTGATGGTCGCTACCGTCGGGGTGGCCGAGACCCAGGCCACCTGACTGGTCAGGTTCTGCGTGGAATTATCCGAATAGGTGCCGGTGGCCGTGAACTGCTGGGTCGCACCGACACTAATGGACGGATTCGCCGGCGTCACCGCGATCGATGTAAGCGTCGCCGCCAAGCCAGGGCTGAAGACCACATCTACCCAATAGTTGGAGGTGTTAAAGGTCTGGGTCGGAAACGCGCTGCTCGTGCCGTAGACATACACGCCATTACCACCCGCTACCCCGTTGGCTAGCGCATGCAGCGGCGCATTATCGAATCCCTGACTCGCAAAGTAGTTCAAGTCGGCGCTGTAGTGCCCGTTGTTGGCATGGTAAGAAGCCACGTATACCGTGTTGGCGGTGATCGACACCGGACTCGAGAAGCTCATCTGCTGCCAGCCGGACCCGCTCTCGCCAATGAATGTCACCGACGCCAGCAGTGTGCCGGTGCTGCATGTAGCATTGCCGCAACTCCATAGATTCCCCACATGCATACCCGTGTTGGTACTAGCCTTGTAGAACCGAATCCCGGTAATGGTACCCGCCACATCGGATCTGAACTTCACACCCAACTCCACGGGGCTGTCCGCACCGCCGTCGACTAGCCCGGGCACCTGCGTGCTGGGCCAAATGGAAAGATTGGTCGGCGTTGTGGTGATCGTGATGCTCAACGCCTTGGTCACAGTCGCCGCAGGATTGGCGGAATCGCGGACCTGGACCGTGAAGTCAGCCGTTCCGACGGCCGTTGGCGTACCGGCGATAGTGCCGGTACCGGCATTCAGGCTCAGGCCGGCGGGCAAGGTGCCGCTTGCGAGAGACCAGGTGTAAGGCAGGGTGCCGCCACTCGCCGCCAAGCTCTGCGAGTATACCTGTCCCACCGTACCATTCGGCAGCGATATGGTGGTGATGGCGAGCGCTGTAGTCGAGCCGATAGTCACGCTAACCCCGGCGCCGGGAGTTTCCAGTCGGCCGCTATCGTCGACCGCGCGACTCCTGAGGGTCACCGCCCCCGCTCCGCTCGGCGTCCAACTATAGCTCCAGCTGCTTCGACCCGTGGCCGGATGCCAGGTCGCCCCACCGTCTACCGAAACTTCCACACCGCCGACCACGCCGCCGGTGTCGGTCCCCGTGCCGCTGATCGTGACCGGACTGCCCGGAGTGACATTGGCGCCTGCGGCCGGCACGGTGATCACCGAACTCGGAGGGGTAGTATCGGTCGAGGCTGTGGCCGCCCCGAGACCCGGCTGCAGGGAGCCGGGCTGGACGCCCATGTCGGCGAACAGGTTCACCGTCGCCTGCTGCATGCGCACGTCGGTCACCGAACCCAGATCGCTGCGGTCGTGGTTGGCATCAAGCCCCCAAGACCACTGGTAACTGCCGGTCGAAAACACGAGCGCGCCATTGGAATGTCGGTATAGCGTCAGCCGGTTCGTAGGAGTAGTACCAATGGGTGGCGCGCCGAAAGTACTTCCAAAGCCGCTGTCGACCGCGTAAAGGGTAGACGTCGAGATCGGACTACTGGATACCCCGAACAGACCTGCGGGGCGGAAGCCGTTGTCGTCATCGACATCGACCTCGAAACCCAGAGTCCCAGCTGCCAGTGCAGCAATCTGGCCAACGCCCTGCGTCGCAATGTCGGTGTTGCGCCAGAAACGCATCTTCCCATCCTCGGCCGGAACCTTGATGGTATCTACGAAGGGGCCATTAATTCGAAAGAAGGTACCACTGAGGGCATTCTCTGGACGGCCGCCGTCCGCGGGCGGAGTGCCTCGCGGGTCGCGCCAGGTTCCGGTCCATATATTGGTCGGGTCCGGATTATTGGGATAGCTATGCGTCTCCTTGTAGCAGACCAATGTGCGGTATGCCGTTCCCGACCCATCAATGCTGTTTTCCCAGCGCGTTTTCCAAAAAATCGCATTGCCGCTGAAGAGGGCCAAATTGACGCCAGCATTTCGGGCCGCCTCCACTTTGGTCCGCTGATCGCCAGACCAATACTCATCGTGGCCATTAGTCATATAGATCCTGTGGTTCGTGATCAGCGAGCCGTTTCGATCCGCATCGACGCCGGTGAAATACGAGACATCATAACCGTTAGCCTCTAGCCATCTGACCATCGGATACTCACCGCTGAACAGCCAAGTTTCGGTCTCCGAAACCCGCGTATTGAAAGGCCGATTGTAGCTTACCTTGTAGGCGCGGCCGTCGGCACTTCCGCCAGTGCCCGGCCCTACACCTGTGTACAAGCTGGTGGCACTACTAGTGGGGAGGTTGCCAGGATGGCTGTTGTAGGCCTGCCAAGTGGTATCCGCGGTCTGGAACAATATTCTGGAGGTACTCGCATCATCCCGAACGATAAAGACGATATGGCTCGCACCACCGGTGTCGCTGCGCACGGCTCGGGCGAAATAAATCCCAGAGATGGCATTGGCAGGCACCGTCCAGGATGCCGACACTGACCAGTTGCCACAATCGATGATACCAGTCGCATTAGTCAGACAGGCCGGCTGACTTTGCGGCAAGGTTGTCGAAGGATTGACTGTCGCAACCTTCCGAGCACCGTTTCCGCCGTAATAACCCATGCGGTAGATGTCGAGTCTATAGTTGGTGGCGGGCGTATTGATCTTGAAGTTAACAGTTCCGCCTTTGTTGACGCTGATGTCGGTGGCGAAGCCCTGGATCGAGGAGTCCCCGGCACCGCTGACGTCCCACTCGGTCTTAGGATTGCCACTCAAACAGTTCTCGGCCACGATCGCATTCGGCGGCGAGGCGCAGCCGCCGGTGCCTACGGTAATGTTAATACTCAACGCCTTAGTCACCGTTACCGCCGGATTGGCTGAATCGCGCACCTGGACCGTGAAGTTCGTGGTGCCAGCCGCAGTAGGCGTGCCGCTGATCGCCCCGGTGCTGCTCAGGGTCAGGCCGGCAGGCAAAATACTGCCGGTCGCAAGAGACCATGTGTACGGTAAAGACCCGCCGCTGGCCGCCAGCGCCGCCCCGTACGCCGACGAGATCGTGCCATCCGGAAGCGAGACCGTGGTGATACTGAGTGGTGCGGCTTGTACGGTCAGCACGGTGCTTCCGGATATGCCGCTTAGGGTGGCCGAAATGGAACTGGTACCGGCGCTGACACCCGTCGCCAGTCCTGCCGCATTGATGGTCGCCAATGTTGGGGTCGCCGAGACCCACGTCACCTGGCTGGTCAGATTCTGCGTGGAATTATCCGAATAGGTTCCCGTAGCCGTGAACTGCTGGGTCGCACCGACATTAATGGACGGATTCGCCGGCGTCACCGCTATCGACGTCAGCGTCGCCGCCGGGCCAGGGTTGAAGACCACATCCACCCAATAGTTGGAGGTGTTAAAGGTATTGATTGGAAACGCGCTGGTCGCACCGTAAGCGTAAACTCCATTGCCACCGGATACTCCATTGGCTAGCGCATGTAGCGGTGTATTATCGACCCCCGCACTCGCAAAGTAGTTAACGTCGGCGCTGTAATGTCCGTTATCGGCATGGTAAGATGCGATGTATACCGTATTGGCTATGATCGCCACCGGACTCGAGAAGTTCACCTGTTGCCAGCCGGAGCCGCTCTCGCCAATGAATGTCGCCGTTGCCAACAGTGTGCCGGAGCTGCACGTAGCATTGTTGCAGCTCCATAGGTTTCCCACATGAGTGCCCGTGTTGGTGCTCGCCTTGTAGAAGCGAATCCCGCTAATAGTACCCGCTACATCGGATCTAAACTTTACGCCCAACTCCACTGGACTATCCGCCCCACCGTCAACCAAGCCTGGCGCCGTCGTGTTGGACCAAATAGTAAGAGGTGGTGGTGAATCGATGGTAATGCTCAACGGTTTAGTAACCGTCGCCGCGGGATTGGCCGAATCGCGGACCTGGATGGTGAAGGCAGCCGTCCCGGTGGCAGTTGGCGTTCCGGCGATAGTGCCGGTGCTGGCGTTCAAGCTCAAGCCCAGCGGCAGAGATCCACTGGTAATCAACCAGGTGTGCGGCAGCGTTCCACCTGCCGCCCCCAACGCCGCTGTGTAAGGGATTCCAAGCGCCCCATTAGTCAGCGAAGCAGTAGTAATTGAAAGCGGAATGGCTTGGTAAGTCGCGTTGTAGGCGCCAGCCGCTGCAGTGAAAAAAGCATATTCCACGCCCTTGATGACGGCTTTTGTGAAATTAACATTAGTACCATTGAGCGTCAGACCAACCAAGTTGCCGGTGGCGGAAGAATGCGTAGGCAGCATGGCCTGTAGCCCATTGGCGCCCGTTCCGGGCGTAATCGTAAAACTCAGACTGCTGCCGTCCCATGCCAGTGATCCGAACGATGAACTGTTGCGGCCATCCAGCCAAGTCAACATCTGTTTACTCGTCACTATGGGAACACCCTTAGACTTAGCAGAGCTGATGATACTATTAATGTCTGTTACCTGTTCTGACCCATTGAAATCGGTATGGTAATTAATGGTAAAGGACCCGTAATACCCTTCGGCGCCCACTGCGCGATCTAGCAGCGAATCAATAGTGAAGGGGTATGTCTGACCCGACTCATTGGTCATCTGGCTGGTCGCGTTATAGACATCAATGAGTGACCCATCGAGGTCTGCAAATCTCATAGGCATGCCGGACCCAGTGAAAAAACCCGGACGATTTTGAACCCACTCGGGAGGCCAGAAATAATAATCGGTATCCAAGCGAATCCCATGAGCGAACTCCACTTTAGCGCCGGTAACCCAGTCGCTCCAGGCTGCACAATGGTGGCGCTCGGTAATAGGTGCAGGAAGCCCCGGGAAATTCGCCTGGAATAAAGCGATCTGACTATCGTAATCAGATTTAAGCGTCTCGGCGGTAAAATTATCACAGCCGGTAGTAATATGCAGTCCGACCTCAAAACCTTGCGCATCGAAGCTAACAGCTGTTGAAGGCGCGAGGGGTGTTGAGGGATACATGTAAGATGTGCCTCTTACACATTCCCAATTCTCTACAGAACATCCTTGTGGACTGGCGGCTATAAATGAATTAAAGCGCGCTTCTGTACCATTGTTTGCATGATCGTCGCCAGTCATGATTAATGCAGCCTTGAAGCCACGCGGAAAATACCAGAAATGGGGCAGAGGCTTTTTGTCCCGATTCATTTCAAGAATCAGATTGACGAGTAATCGTTGCTGTTCATCCCCTTGCGGAATGGATATTTTCGTGAAATCAATCCAATCAGGCCCCGGTCCCAGCTTCGGGTCAGGGCTAGCAGGACCATCACCATAAAATTTGTCGTCCGAACGAATGAGCGGTACCATGTTTGGGATAGTAATGTCTCGATCTTGAGCCGCCCAGTCGGGATTACCCTGGTGCGTATAACTAATCGATTTCGCCAGATCGTAGGTGAACGCTGCCGCCTTCCCGGCTCCTACCGTTTTCAAAGTGACTGCCGGGTTTGTAGTGGCCGTTGAAGCTGTTTCGTACAACATAGCGATGCTGGTAGCGCCGCTTAATGTGTAACGATCGGCCGTACCGTGGAACTGTATGGTTTGACCAACTATTCCGCTACCAGGAGATACGGAGGTATCAACCAATAGATAGCCGTTATCTAGGGTAGCACTGGCATCGGTTAACCCAAGGAGGCTGGCTAACTTTTTATCGGGGCGCATTGCAATCAGATTGCCTCCGTTTGTAACCCAGGCGCTCAACATATCTGCCTGAGGTTGTGTCAACAGCATCCGCGCTAAAATAACTACATCATAAGTTGCAAGCGTTGTATCGGTAACGGTTGAGATATTGGCAAACGCAAATTCATTCAAGCCCTCGGTACGCAATATCTCGTCATAGTAATTTCCAAAGTCAGGTGCAGAGGGTGTTCCAGGTATCCCCGATGTAATGACCAGAATCGGGCCACCTGGAGGTGAAGGTAAAGCGGCGTTGGCGGGAGGAATGACCCAATCTAAAAGTTGGTTAAAGACCGAACCGATTATCCCCTTGCCTTGGTTTGCCTTATCTAAATTTGGCTTCTCAATGAATGAAGACGACATCAAACTCCCTATTGTCGATGCAACAGCCAAAGAAATAGATTCTGAATGGCTCGCTTGCGGAGCAACTGCGGACGTCACTGGCACAGCTATCGTATTAATTATCGTACCGGCATCCGTATTGACCTCAGATACTTCACTGTTTTCATTCGCCGTATGCAAATTACCAGCCGGATCAAAAACTAAGACGTTAATAACAGCCGGCTGCCCATCCAATTGTTTTATTAATTGTCCGGTTTTCGGATCCCACACCAACATCAGCTTGTCTTCGCCAGCACTGATTAGTTTTTTTCCATTCGGAGCGAACGCGACAGACCTTACACCGCCCTGATGTCCAGCAAGCGTTTTGAACTGCTCGCCACTTTTTGAATTCCACAAAATAACTGTACTATCGGCGCTTGCACTGGCTAACTGCGCTCCATCAGGACTGAAAGCAACGGCATTTACTTGATCCGAGTGCCCGAGTAATGTTTTAAGAAGTTTACCAGTTTTAACATCCCACAACAGGGTACGCCCTTCAGCCCCAGCGCTGGCCAACACCTGTCCGTCGGGACTGAATGCCAAGTCATTAACAAAATTGATGTGACCCGAAAAAATATTGCTTAATTTATGTGCTACGGCGTCATAAAGGAAAACGCTAGTATCTTCGCCAGAGGTTGCGATAAATTGCCCATCTGGACTCACGGCTACTGCACGAGTCGGGTGTTCAGGTCCGTAAAATGTTTGGAGATTTTTACCAGTATCGTCCCAGGTTTTTATTTCCGTATCTACACCTGTGCTTACCCATTCTTTTGTTTTCCCCCGAAAAGCCAATCCCGTAATAGCTCTTCCGTGATGACTCGTTACTTTCCAGCGCTGGCTTCCGCTTTTGTTAAAAATCCGAATCGTGCCATCCTCAGCCGCAACCCCCATTTCCATGCCATCTTGACTCAAAGCAAGCTCTTTGATCCCCTTCCAATTTTGTACCCTCTGTTTCTTGCTCGTTCCAGCATTATCTTTGCCAGCAACTTGACTGCTTCCGTCAGGTTGCGCTGCAACAGCTGTGTTTGGAACATTCACTTGTGAAGAAGAAGCAGCGTTCGGGGTAATTAGCGCTTGTGAGTCACTCATGGGTGCACTGAGCGCCGTTGGGATTTGAAATACTTGCTGCACCACACCCGTCAACAAATCCCAAACGAATAATCCGCCATCATTTCCAATGGCCGCCAAAGAAGGTTGTTTTGAATTGAAGGCGGCTTTGATGATTTCGCCGGTCGGCCCGACGAGAAGCTTTTTCAGCTCACCCGTAGGAGCATCTAACAGACTGATAAGGGAGTCTGTGCCAATACTTGCCAGGAGCCCACCGTCAGGGCTATAAAATAAATGACTAACCGGTGCACCACTCTCTGCTGGATGTTCATAGACCATCTCGCCAGTCACTGGATTCCATAACATAACTTTAGGATCGTTTCCGCCGCTGCCAGTAGCCAGAGTCTTGCTATCCGGACTAAATGCTATCTCGGTGATTTCCGCCTTAGTATCTAGAATTCGTTTTACTGCGCCAGAATTTAGATCCAGCAACGTAATCAGGCCATCCTGGCCAACACTCGCCAAGACATTGCTATCTGGACTGAATTCAAATTCAGTTACAAATGTATCGGCTGGAACATCTGCATACAACTCTCCGCTTACTGCGTCCCACAGCTTGATATGTGAATTCTGTCCATTATATGCACTGGCTAAAAATTTTCCGTCGGGACTGAATGTTAATTGATCGACAGTTACATCTTGCTCGGCCTTAATCGACTTTGAAAGACCCGTCTTCAAATTCCATAGCAAAATTTCGTTTTCCAGAGTCACACCTGCAAGACGCTCGCCGTCAGAACTCAATGCAACCTGCACAATAGCGGAATTTGGATTGACGAGTGGAATAGAAAGTTGCTCTTGACCTGACCCGATATCCCATAACTTGATCGAATCTTTACCGACACCGGCCAATATTTTCCCATCGGACCGAAAAGCAATTCCGGTAACCAAGTTTGCAGACTGATTCTGAAGATTTATAGGGGCTAAACCGGAGGTTACATTCCATAATGTAATGAGTCCGTCGGCGTCTACATTGGCCAAAATATCGCCGTCCGGACTAAACGCGACGAGGTTACGTTCATTACGGGAGAAATCCATAATGGATGGCTCAGCACTTGCCGCTCTTACGGGCCTCGCAATGTCCATAGACAGCGTGAAAGCAACCCAAACAAAAATAGTAAGGATTATGCCTGTTAAGTAGTGATTTTTTTTGTTCATATTTTTTCACCTTCTTCACCTAATTCGAGGCTGGTTACTCAAAATTCAGTGATTTTCGGAGAAGCTATGCTTCAAATTCAGAAACTGCACATTCCTAGGCAAGATTAAGAGTTGTGCACATTAAAACCATGGAGAATCCATTCTGCACGAAGACAAATATACGAATAATGTCGTTTCAGGGTTTCAATTTATTGTTAGTCGACTTTGTTTGTATTAACGATTGAAACTTGATTTCTCATCAAAAACATTATCTGACTTGTTCAAATTTCTCAACCTTGATTCGATAACCGAGAAATGAAATATTAAAATAGACATAGCCGTATAACTAAATTTTATTAGCCCTTACACGGCCCCTCGACATTTTAAAACCACATTGACCGTTTTCAACAAAATCTTTAGATCCATTAAAAGTGACCAGCTCTGAATATACCGAATATCGAGCCTCACAGAGTCATCCCAACCTGTCTTACTTCTACCTTCCACCTGCCAAAGCCCGGTTATCCCGGGTTTCATTTCTAATATCCGCCTTAGATGCCATGCTTGGTATTTCTCAGCTTCATAAGCTAGAGGAGGACGTGGTCCAACCAGACTCATATCACCCTTTAACACATTAAAAAACTGTGGCAGCTCATCAATGCTTGTTTTTCTAATGAAACGCCCAACTTTGGTTATCCTCGGATCATCTTTGAGCTTATAGAAGGGATCTTCCGCATCTCCCTGGTTGATTTTAGCGTGGTCACCTTTGATAAGATCTCGGACATATTCACGATGAATCTGATCATCCATGTTCACATGCATGGAACGAAATTTGTAGAACGTAAAGGGAATCCCTTGTTTGCCCAATCGGATTTGCTTGAAAATGACGGGGCCAGGAGAGGTCACTTTGATAGCCAATGCCGTAATTAACATTACAGGCATTAAAATAACAATACCGAAAATAGATCCTACAATATCAACGCCTCTTTTCAATAGAAGTTTAAACCATGAAGCATCTATTGAAGACTCCAGAGCGAAAGGAAAAACATCGGGCCGAATACTCCCAGTTTTTGCAAGGCTTTCAAATATAGCATCAGGATAAATCGAGGTGGTAGCGGAGAACTGTGGTGTCTCATCTCCATTAATTAATTTTGCACAAATTTCTTTGGCCCCTTCCTCATTTGTATCGGGTAGAAGGATGCCTATGGTTTTATGATTAACAAATCCACTAATATCGGTAGCCCGTATCTTTTTGCGAACAACGGTCAAAATATCAAGCATATTTATCAATTCACCGTCCCTTTCTTTATCAAGTGTTAATAAAACGATTGATAAAGTGGTTTTAGATCGTTGCGCACGGAGCTTCTCAAGACGCAACTGCTCGATAAAAAAAGAGTCATAAAAAATTTCATCGCAATTCACCCCATAATGACTTAAGCTGTTAGGCATGTAAGGCGGCGCTGCTGACTCTATTTGAAAATGTTCACTTTTTTTCATTTTCATTCCAACGGCATTAAGCTTAAGATTATGTTAAACCCACCCCTCAACATTGTCTATAGGTAAAAATACCTATGACTCCTTGCCCGGAAAACATTCAAACTCATGGAAATGCAGAATTAGTTAGCCCTCTAGCAAAATTCCCCATTTTCGGCAGGTCGATTCCGATGAAGCAATCCGGACGAAACCACGACTCTAAAGTCACGGCACACTGCAAGAACCCCATCAGATGACGCAAGCACTGTAAGAATCGGGCCGCAAGAGGCTTGCTGCTGTTTTTAGAGACGATCGTGGAAACATTGATTGCCGCCCCGCCGCCAACCAAGAATCGTGAACGAAAGCGGAACAACAAGATAATGACAAACAAGAAAGATATGCGGCTTTCCAATAACAACGGATATCCGAGTAGGTCAATTAAATATATCGCGTCAAGAGAGGAACTAAGTCATGAGTGAAAAAAGCCGACATTCCGATGCCAGCTTCAAATGAAAAGTCGTCAAACTGGCAGACTGAGTATCAGCCAGGTTTGCCAAGATATGAATTCGGGCGAAATGGCGGTGCGCCGCCAAGCTGAAACGGGCGGCGCCGGGGCTACTGTATCACGCCCCGCCTCCCCTTAGGTTCGGAGCCAATAGGCTTTATGAAGGCTAAAGCTATAACGCATAGCCTTTGGCAGACTCGAATGCAGCACACCCAACTTGAACCCGCTCCATTTCAATCCTGTCCGCAGCACCGCAGAAGGAATCAGCCAAGGCGCGTGTTTTGTCAGATAGCGAATTTCCGAAATCACAAAGCGTAAGCCCTCGCCGGAGGCACCGCCAAAGGTCTGTTGCAGCCAGCTGGTGTGCGCGTGAAACACGCCGATATCGAAGTAACGCTTAAATTCATCGATAAAACCATAGTCGTGCGAGTGGAACACTTGGGTCTCTGCGCAATAGCCGATTTTCCAGCCGTTCATCACCATCTTGCCGGCGACATAGGTGTCTTCATTCATAATCGTATCCACCGGAAAACCGCCGACCTGCATCAGCGCACTGCGCCGATAGGCAGAGAAGGAATTGGAAATGAACACGGTTTTAATCCCAAAACGTTTGCGATCTTCCAGACTGCGCACCTGGCTTTCGGCCGGATAATTGAAATGACGGGCATGCGCGCCGATCGGTCCTGCGTTCCGGTGCGGTAATTGGCGACCATAGACAGCGCCGACTTTCTCATCCTCAAACGTGGCGACCAGCTTGGCTATCGCATCGGGGTTGGCCAATAAGGCATCCTGGGTCAAAAAGACGATAATATCCGCGGCCGCCAAGGTAATCACGCCGAACTGGCGTGTGCCGCCGTGGTTAAACTCCGACTTCGAAATGACATGCACGTCAAAGCCCTGGACACGCGCCATCGCGGCGGTGTCGTCACTGGATGACGAGTCGATTACCAACAGGTAATCCGGTTTCCGGGTCTGCAGCTCAAAGGCCTTCAGCCACGCATCCCAAAGCATGCCCGCATTGAGGGTGGGAACGATAAGACCGACTTTATTCATAAGATGAACCTTCTGCCAGTTGTTGCGGCAGATCAGCCGGATCAGTTTTCGTCAACACCTGCCAGACCTTATCGCCAAGTTTAACGGGATCCAGTTGCTGCTCGACATACTGCCGAGCATTTGCCGACATCCGTTGCCATTCCGAACGGTCCAACGCCTGCGCTTTCCACAGCGCTCCGCACACCGATGCCACGTTGCGCTCGAAAACGAAGCCGCCCCCCAGCGCTTGCAGATGATCCCAGGCCAGGCCTTTCGCGACCAGAACCGGTCGCCCCATGGCCATCGCTTCGGCCACCACGTTGCCGAAGTTTTCGCGCATGCCGCCGGCCTCTTCCAGACCAGAAGGCAGCACCAGGAAATGACTGGACGCCAACAGTTCCATCACTTCATCGCGTTGCAGATAACCCCGATAGCTAATAGCGCCCTGCGCCTGTTCGACCAACGCCTGAAACTCTTCGAAATAGTCGCCGTCGACGCTGCGTCCGGCAATGACCAGGCGATCATTGGGCCGGCGAATTTTCAGCCATGCCTTGATAAACGCATTGATGCCCTTTTCCTGCTGAACGTGCCCCAGAAAGCAAAGCTGCATGCCTTCGCCGGCAGGATAGCCGGCGACTGGAAACTCGCGGCTGTCGATGCCGTTCGGCACCAACAGGATACGGGCATCCTGGCCGAGCACGTTGCATACGCCTTCGGCCTCGGTGTCGCTGGTGCAATGCACCGCAATCGCCCGGCGCAATGTCGGAAAAGTCAGCCAGCGATAATACAGCCACTTGTGCGGTTTCCTGCGGCGTATCAGATCGACATGCTCGGGCATCAGCCCGCCATGGACGGCCACCATAAACGGTCGGCGCAGCAAACAGCAAAAAATGGCAGCCAGCGTCGACGGCCAGGTCGCGATGCCGTGGATATAAACCACCGGAGAGCGCAGGCACAGACTAAACAGCTTCGGAATGGCGCCCAAGCCGAAGCCCCAGCGTCTGAAGCCGTAGCAAGAATAGAGCTGAACATCGACCTGCCCGCCAAGTTTCACCTGCTCGGCTCGTAACGGGCCGTCGATCGACTCGCCCGAGGAGACCAGCGTCATTTTATGGCCCCGCTCCGCCCAGGCCTTGGTCAACACACTGGCGGTGACGGATACCCCCCCGTAGCCTTTAGCGGGAGGGATATGCGTGGTAACAATGCCTACTTCCATAGTCTTTTTCCTGAATCAAATTCTGTGATCAAAAAATCAGCTTTCATACGCCAGAAAGCCGCGCCATATACCGACAAGGTTGTAAAAAGAATAAGCCAGCTTTTTCGGGTTCAATAACACCAAAGCCAGCAGCATTTTCAGGAGGGGGGCGACAAACATCTTGCGCGCGATGTAATACAGCATGAATACATCCCGCTGATTGGTGAATTTTCTGATGTAAGCCCCGACGCCGGTCGAATACATCAGCATTCTTCCGGTTCCCAGCTTGTAGTGATCCTTGTCCGGGTGATAAATTTTGATGCCCGGCGTATAAAAGGCGGTACAGCCGGCCCGAAGCAGGCGGTACAAGAGTTCAAAACCCTCGCCGCCGGAATATTTGGAGCCAATCCCGAAGTCACAATCCAGATGGAATTGCTGCCGATCCAAGCGGGTCAGATCGAAAAACTGCGTGAACTCGACGCCCATCATCTCAAAGCGCGAAAAATAGCGGGCTTTAGGGCTGTTCACGCCGATACTAAAGCGGCTCGATGAAAAATCATACGACCCCGCCACCAGGATCGAGAGGTTTTTGCGCCTCGTAAACTCGGCGACGACCTTCTCCAGCACATCCTTATCATAGGCACAATCGTCATCCGGAAACGCCACGATTCTGCCTTGCGCCAGGCCGATGCCATAGTCTCTGGCCCGGGCGTTGCCGGTAAAATCCACTTTCACATGCTTCACATCAAGATAGCTAAGGAACGGCTCGACTATCGCATCGATTTTCCCGTCCTTGTTCTGATCGATGATGATCAACTCAAAGTTTTTATAGGTCTGGCACAGCAAGGATTTCAAAAAATCCGCGACTTCCACGTCTCTTCCGAGCGTCGCCAGTACGAGAGAAACTTTCATCTTCATCCCCTTGTTTGCACACCGGCCTTGGCTTGCATATAGATGGTTGCCTCATACCAGGTAAACATCAGCGCAAACTCCAGCCCCGCCGCTCCGTCCATAAAACCACCGCGAAAAACATAGTGGTATAAAAACCGGGCTATGATCCTGAACCAGGACCGCCCCAATAAAACGCTCAAGCGTCCGCGTGTGGTCATCAGCGCATCTTGGGTGGGCTTAAGCTGCACTTCCTGCGCGGCTTTGCCGACATGTTTATGCATCCATTCGATGATCTCGCCATGATAAAAATAGTGATCATAAGGGATATCCGAATAGCCGATCCGGCACGAATTAACGACCGCTTCGCCGTGCCCGGTATGGTTCTGTACAAAGCGCGTGGTTTCCCGGCGCACCAGTCTTGGATGATAAATCGGATAGCCTGGCGCATGACTGAGGCGTTTGCCGCGAAGATACAAGATCGATGGCACCATCAGCACATCCACCGCATCGGAGCCCGCCATTTCGGATTCAAACCAGTCGTAAAACGCCTGCGGATAGATTTCATCGGCATCGACGAACAATAGCCACGGCGTACCGATATCGCATCGATTGATCGCAAAATTGCGCTGCTCGGCAAAGCCTGGCCATGGATTGCTATAAATGCGGCAACCCCTCGAAGTCGCGATCGCCAGCGTATCATCGGCACTGCCAGAATCCACGATCACGATCGGATAGCGCTCGGGAATCGCGGCCAGACATCCCGGCAGGTTGGCTTGCTCGTTTTGGGTCAAAATAACAACAGTTAGCATGTGACTTGCTTAAAATTTCTGCTATGAAGATAACGCTGGTTTTTAATTCTTGACCGCATAAAGATTGATGTAGATGCCCAGACCGAAGCAATGCATCAAAGCGGCGAACGGAATCTGCAAATACTTGACCAAGGCGTTGGCCAAGGCGGCGGGCTTGCCTTTGAGCCCCAGTCTTCGAGATAACGCATTGAAGGGTATCCGGGTAACCTGCTCGACCTTGACGACGGTGAAGCCATTGCGCTCCACTAAGGCGGTTAAGCCCTTCTCGGTAAAATAATTGACATGCTCCGGCACCCATAAACAGGCGTTATCCTTGGTGCCCAAGAGCTTCACTAAAAAGGAGGCATAATTCGGAACCGCGCAGGCCAACACGCCACCCGGCGACAGCAATCCGGACACCTTCTTTATCGCTTGATCCGGTTCAAGCAGATGTTCCAATACCTGCGACATCATCACGATGCCAAACGGCTCCGGGGCTTCGTAATTCTCGAACATCACGGCAAGCGGCTCATCGCCGTTCAAGCCTTTGAACACCGCATTTTCGTATTTGCCCGGATTGATGCTGACCGTCCGATAGCCCACTTTCCTGAGCGCCTGCGTGTAAAAACCAAAGCCTGAACCGATATCCAGGGCCAGAGGGTTCACCGATCGGTTGAACTGATCGGCTTTACGGGCCATACGCTCGGCGTCCACCGTACAATTCGGAAACTCGGCCTCTCTCGCCAAGATATCTTCCAGCGTGATCGGTCGAGTCAGCGCTTGACCCGAATACTGATAGATGGCCTGCAACCATTCGCTATGCGGCGGCCGGTTTAAAAACCCGGTGCCACAATTTTCGCAGCGGTAGATATGAAACTCACTGTGATAAGAGCTTTCGGTATATTGGAAGTTTTTCTGACGCCAATAACGTATTTTCTCAGCCCCGCAAGCCACACATTCGTGCAAAACTTCGCCATAGATTTCTGAAACGGCGGGTGCATAAGTCATAGTATTTCTCCCCGGATAAGCACTTAACTAAGAAGTGAGTAGTAATAAATCAATTGATCAATGCTGACATAACGGTCAGGCCGTAACCCTGATGCCTGCGGCTTCGTCTTCGGCAAGTCCCGATGCCTCCTTTTTCTCGGAGCCGATATTTCGCCAGGGTCTCGCCAGCATGGCCAAAACCAGCGCCTCAACCCCGAAATAGATCGGATTCGCCATCGCGGCCCCGGCCAGACCGAAGTCTTTCACCATCAGCGGAATGCTGATCGCGGCGGTCAGCGCTCCGCAGACCCGTCCGAACAATAATAGGCGTGTGCGTTTCTTCGCCAGCAGCGGTTGCGCCACTACGGTGCCCAAAGCATGCAGCGCGCATCCGATCGCTATCGCCGGCATCAGTTCGACCGCCGAATGGTAGGATTTTGCGAGCACCCAAGCGGCCACCCAGTCTTTCATGACAAGCAGCAGCCCCACCCCGATAAGCCCCAAGGCGACCACACAGGCTATCCATGCCCATAGGATAGTAAAACCTTCCTTGAACTGGTTTTGTGAGCAATGCTGAAAATAAACCGGCTGAAAGATACGCAGCAAAAGCATCGCGCTACGGTTAAACGCCTCGTTGACCAACGTATAAGTCGCCGCATATAACCCCACCTCCGCCGCGGTCAACATATAGCCGATCACATAGCGATCGGCCAAGCCGTTCACCCAAAACAACAATTCCATCGGAATCAAGGGCAAGGCATAAGCCCATACATCAGGTCTAAAACCGCTGCGTGATCTGCCGGAGCACTGGTTTTTATCGGCTTTCGACGGCCAAGTCATCGACGAGACCCAGCTTGCCAGGATATAGCCCAGCAGCACCCATTCCACTTTGGCTCCGCCCCACCCTACCAGCAGGATCGCAAGCAATGGGCGCAGGATGCTGTCGCAGGTCTGGCGCAGGCTCGCCCCTCGTTGTTTACGCTCGCCGATCAGCAACTGGATACCCAATTCGCGCCGCACGGTAACCGCCAGCAGAATGCCTGCCAGCATGAACAGCCCCATATCGGTGTGAGTCAGATAGCTATATACGGCACTTCCCGACATCAGCAGCACTATCGCCAGAGTCGTCGAGCGCGTCGCCAGGCTTGTCACCCCTTTATACAACGCTGCACGTTCTCCAGGATTTTGGCATTCCGGCAACATTCTCATGCCGGCGCAAATGAAAGGATAAGAAAAAACGGCAACGCCCAGTGCGACAAATCCGTTCAACAAAGCGACTTGCCCGTAGACAGCCGGGGTGACCTGTTCGGTCAGAATTCGAGTGCCCGCCAACAAGGCCATGGCTGAGGCCAATTGTCCGAACAACGCCCAAAATGCATCGCCGAACAATCGCCTTTGTTTCAATCCACCGAACCGAGAAGTTTTCATTTGAAGCCCCGTTGTCAGGATGGACGTTGGTAATAAGGAATAGAGGTGATCGGGCCGGCCGTTGCCGAAACGGGAGCGGAATTGGAACCCGTACCTAACACCAGGCCTAACAGAAACATTAATATCGCATTTTGCGGAAAATATTCCCACATATTGAAAGTCAGCCCGGCGACAAAGATGAACATCACCACCAATCCTTTCTTCGGGTGAACGGACATCCGTGTGGTTGCCCATAAAAAACAAAGATACGCCAACAAACCAATCAGGCCGTAACCGTTCAACAGAAATAAATACAGGCTGTCGGAATCGAACTGGCCTGGAAAATGTTCTGCACCGAACAGGATATTGATGGTATTGGAACTGAGCCCCAAGCCCCAGCCGAACAGCAAATCCATCGGATCATGGATGGAGCTCGCAAACACCCGCTGCCACAAATCTATCCGGCCATCTTCGGTCGGATTGGCATCGTCACGGCCGCTGAGCAAGGGGCTGGAAGCCAAGAGCAGCGCCCCCACGGCAAGTATCGGCGCCGGCATTATCAAAGCCCAGCGATCGCGCGGCCGCAGCAGCGCATAAACCTGAAAAAACACCACCAGCAAGGAACTGATGAAGGCCGTGCGCGAACCGCTCAGCAAGGCCAAAAATACGCTCAAGGCCACCCAGTTGCGCATGCCCGGAACCAGAGCGAACAAAAGGGCGCAAGTGGCCATGGTCGCGCCGAACAGGTTGGGGCTCACAAAGGTGCCGAACGGACGGCCGCCGCCCAAAAATGACACCCCGAACAAAGGCGGCGCCCACAACGCCTGAGCGATCGCCAAAACCGCCTGAAGCGCGATGTAATAGCGCAAATACTGCGCAAACTTATAGATGACATAACTGCCCTCCCCCAAACGGCTGACCACGAAGCCGATTAAGGCCAAAGGCAGGTATTCGAAAACGCGCAGGCCCGCCATCGGCACGACCAAGGGCAAGTCCAGATACAAGGCATAGCCCACTTCAAAAAGGACATAAGTCGCGACCACGCTCAAAAATGCCAGCACCGAACTGATCATCGCCCCGCGCCGCAAGCGGGGTTCAAAAAACGCATAGGCGACCAGCACCACCAGCATCAGCTCGCGAAGGACACGTAAACCGAAATCCTGCTCGCCATAGACTTCCTTGACCCCTGCCCAGGCCGACTCGACCTGAGGCAACGATGCGACCGTCGAGGCGCTGACCAGCGCGATCAGTAAAACCGGCAAATCCTTTTCGAAGCGTAGCTGCATCGCTTAAACCTGCATCTTGTTATCGTCTATGTCGTCGATGAATGCATCGACAGACAGATAGTCGCGCTCACGCTGCTGGCGCTTAGCGAACAAGCCGCCCAGCGCGTCATAGCCTGCCTTCAATACCGACTCGCTTTTGGGTTCCAGATCGCTACTCTGGTAGGCATAGCCGTAATAAGGATAATAAGAAGAGCCTTCTTTCATGTCGTTGATGATGAAGCCGTTCGGTTTCACGCCGACTTGTTGGAAGCGCCGGAAACTGACTTCCAGCTCATGCGCGGTGTAACGGCCTTCCTTGACTACCAGGAAGGTAGCATCGGCTTGCTTGCCGAGGATCGCAGCGTCGGTGGCCCCCAAAATCGGCGGCGAATCGATCACGATATGGTTGTAAAAATCCTTCAATTGTTCCAGGGTTTCGGCCAGCTCGCCGAGCACCAGCAATTCCGCAGGATTCAGCACCATGCTGCCCTTCGGTATCAAATCGATCCCGACCTCGGGCAGACTGACGATCACCTCGCCGAGCGTGGCCGTGCCGGCCAACAGATCAGACAGACCCGGCTGTTTGTCGATCGAAAAGGTTTCATGCAGACGGCCGTTGCGCATATCGGCATCGATGACCAAGACCCGCTTCTTGATGCTGGCCAGCAATGCCGACAAATTGGTACTGACAAACGATTTGCCCATGCCAGGCGCCGGGCTGCTGATCATGATCACTTTGCTGACGTTGCTCGCCATCGTCGCTTCCAGCGTGGTACGCAAGCTACGCAGCGACTCTACGGATATATCCAAGGGGTCCTGGCTGACCAGGATGCCGGGTTGGCGCTCCTTGCCCGGGCCAAGCAAACGCCCCAATTTGTGCTGCTTCTTGCTGTGCGGGATGGCGGCATAAAGCGGCAATCCCACCTGATATTCGAGCATGGCCGGATAATTGTCGTGGCGCTGCAAGGAGTGTCTGAGGAACACCAAAGCCGAACCCGCGCTCAAGCCGAGCAAGCTCGCGATCGCTAACAACAGGCTGGGTTTTGGCCAATACGGCTTTTCCGGAGTGACCGCAAAATCGACGATGCGGGAGTTACCCAGCGATCCGGCCGCGGCAATGCGCTGTTCCTGGGCGCTGTTCAGCAGCGAGGTGTAAAGCTCGGTATTGACCTGCACATCGCGCGACAGACTCACCACGCTCTGTTGCGTGCGCGGCAGATCCTTGATCCGCTTGTTCAAAGCCGCCAGCTTGCCATTGACGTGCTTGATTTGCGAGTTGGTCGCGATCATGTCCGGATGGGCCGACTCCAGGCGCTGGCTTTGCTCGTCGTACTTCTGTTTGAGTTGGATGCCTAAGGTCTCCATTTCCGCGGCCTGCTTCAACAATATCTCGGCCTCGGCGGAAATGTCGACCGCGCCATGCTTTTGCCGGTAAGCGCTTAAGCCTTGCTCCGCTTTTTCCAGGCGTTCTTTGACGATCGGCAGCTGGCTTTCCAGGAAGGCCAGTTTTTGCCCGGCTTCCGCGGACTCCCAGTTGACCGTCGCATTCACATAAATAGTCGCGATGTCGTTGACCGATTTAGCCAGTTGCTCCGGATCGCGGCCTTTCAGCTCGACGCTGAGAATATCCGTGTCCTTCGAAACCTCTTTGACCGAAAACGCCTTCTGCAAGGTTTCGATGGCAGCCAACGAGGTATTTCGCTTCAATTCGAAATGCGTGCCGGGACGCGCTTCAAGCTCGGTCAGCTTAACGGTCACGGGCTCACTCTCGCCGATGTCGGCGCTGAGGGATTGGCCTATCGATCCTTCGGCCAGCAGCTGATCTTTCGGCCCCTGCAGGCGGAAACGGCCTTCTTCCAAAGCGATCAAGGTAAACTCTTTGTCCAGATAACGATCAGGCACCGTGAAGGTGGCGACCTTCAGCTTTTCGCCGCCCCAGGCCCAGCTCCCAAATCCCCACCAAGCCCCCGCGATGCCGTCGTGGGCGTCATGTTTACGGGCCAGCGTTTCGCCGATGAGCGGAAAATACTGCGGCGAAGTTTCCACCGTCAGGTTCAGGTTTTCCACCACTTTGCCCAGCACCGAACGGGAGCGCAAGATTTCGACTTCGCGCTGCGCTCTGGGATTTTCGGCTTCGGACGGTGACTTGTTCGCTTCGCTGCGCAGGTTAGCCGCAAGCAGCGCCTTGTTCTTGTCGATCCTGAGCAGCGCGTCCGCCTTGTAGGTGCGCGGCGCCAGCACCAGATAGACTGACGTCACCAGCAGTACGGACACTAAAGCCAACAGGATGGTCTTTCTGCCTTCGATCAGCAGGTCGACATAATCTCGAACACTGACGCCATGCTCCTCGATCCGGGACGGACTCAAGGGCGGTAACAATGTGGCTTCGTTCTGTGAATACATTTCCATATCCCAATTAGGTGAAAAGAAATTCTCTTTCTCTGATGCCATTACATTCCCATGAAGGCGGCGCGCGACATCACCGAAGTGAAAGATGACGGCAGGATCTGGTTAAGTACACGCGACCATTGGGTGACGCCCGCGGTGCCCACGAAAACGGTGTCGTGCGCTTGCAAGGGAAACTGGTCCGCAAGGATCAAAGCATCCGGCGACTCCGCATCCAATTGGAAAATCTCCGGCTTCATCTCGCCCGGCCGGATCACATAAATTTCTCCCGGACGTGAAGAATTGAAGTCAAGTCCGTACGCTTCCGCCAGCGCCTGCGAGAGCGTCATTCTTTGGCCATTACCGATTTGCAGGGCCTGCTGCTTGTTGACTTCGCCCATCATGAACACCTTATTGTCCCGGCGGTCGGGGATATTCAATACGTCGCCGTCCTTGAGCAGCAAGTTTTGGTCGGTGCCGCCTTTTTCGTACAGTTTCATCACATCGATCTTGTAAAGCTTGCCGTCGCGGGCCAGCGTGACGTTGGTCGTATCGGCTTCCTCGTTCACGCCGCCGGCGCGGCTGATGGCTTCCGCAATGGTCAATGGCGTCTCATTCATGGACAGGACTCCCGGATGCTCGACCTGGCCGACGACGGCAGCCCGATGACTCTGGAATGACAGTACCCGAACATCGACTTTGACGTCCTTGAAGTATTTGGAAAGCCCTTCGGTCAATAACTGCCGCGCCTCGGCGGCGGTTTTCCCTCCGACCTGAACGTCGCCCACGTAGGGGTAATAAAGCGTACCGTCATCCTGAACCGTTTTGCCCGCCAACTCAGGGTCGATTTTCTCGCTGCCCGGGTCGTTCAGCTCCGGATGTTCCCACACCGTGATTTGCAGCCTGTCGTGTGGGCCAATCTTATAGGCGGTGGTGGGGGCATTATCGGTTGGGAGAGTGTTGACCCCCTGTTGTTTCGAATTTTCCCGCTCGATAATCAGATCGGCGGTAATCGGGATGATCTTCGCTTTTTCCTTGACTAACTTGCCGTCCTTCATCGTGGGAACCTCGATATGCGACAAGGGGCTGTTGGTTTCCATCTCCATGCCGGGCGTCAAGGAGCACGCCTGCAGCAGCAAGACCGGTATCAGGGAAATTGATCTATACATGGCAAAGGTTTCCTTAGTAAGCATTTTTATTGATAAAACCGGTTAGAACGGTGCGCAGTGCAATTTCCAGATCGAACCAGACGGACCAATGCTGGATGTAATACAAATCGTGTTCGATACGCCGGTTCAGGTCGGTGTCTCCGCGCCAGCCGTTCACCTGCGCCCAGCCGGTGATGCCGGCCTTGACCATGTGCTTTTTCATATAATTCGGCACCTGATCCTTGAAGACTTCGACGAAATCCGGGCGTTCGGGACGCGGTCCTACCAGAGACATATCGCCCGTCAGCACATTGATCAGCTGCGGCAACTCGTCCAGGCTGGTTTTGCGCAGGAAACCGCCAAACCGGGTCGCGCGATTCTCGCCAGGCTTTGCCCACACCGCGCCGGTCTTGGCTTCAGCGTCCACCGGCATCGAGCGGAACTTCAACATCGTGAACTTACGGTTGTTCCAGCCCACCCTGACCTGTTTATAAAACACAGGCCCCCGCGAACTCAGCTTCACGCCGATCGCGATGAATAACAACAATGGACTGATCAGCAGCAGCAGGATGAAGGCCAGCAATCTGTCCTCTATCTCCTTGATATAGCGGTTGACGCCATGCAGAGGTGAAACCGAGACGTCCAGCGTCGGTATGCCGGCGACCGTGTTCAGACTGAGGAACTTGCTTTGCTTGAAGGCGAAACAGTCGATCACCAGCCGAATGCTGACCGGCAAATGCCGCAGTTCATGCTGAGCGCGTTCGGCCAGCGCTTCGCCGGGGAACGCAACCCAGACTTCATCGATCGCTTCCTTGCTGACGATGCCCGCCAGGTCTTCCACTTTTCCAAGGTGCGGCAGTGAAAAATCGCCATCCTTGATCGGGCCTTCAGTCTGATCATCGACATAGCCGATAACCTGTAAACCGGCCCAGGATGAATGGCTCAACTGACGGCCGACCGCAATCGCCATTTGGTTCAACCCGACCATGACGATGCGGCCCTGCGACCAGCCGTGAGCACGCATCCATTGCAGCACCTGGGAAAGCAGACCGCGTGCAGTCAGGACGGCGACCAATCCCAGCACCCACCAAGTGGCGATCCAGCGATAACTGGAACCGAACCAGAACTGCAGGCGCACCAGGGCGACGATCGAAATCACCAAGCCGATGGCGGATACCCAAGCCCGGATGATGCGCGGGATTTCTCCCCGCATCGCATCATTGCGCCAAGGCCGGTAGACCTGGCCGATTTCGAAGAAGATGATGGCCGCCAACACGCCCAGCGCGATCACAATCCGATAGTCCTGATCAATGGCGAACTCTCTCAGCCAAAGATAATGAGAAACCCAAGCGGCGCCAATTAACATGGCGATGTCGATGAACCGCAGCAATAGGATCACCGTGTGTCCATATTGCTTGAAGAGTCCGTTGAAGATGTTGCCTAAACCGAGTGGCATATTCGCTACTCCCCTATTCTGTCTGTGTTCAATGAAGTAATTCCCAAAGTCATCGCGACCTGCATTACGCACGAGTCACTAAGTTGGCATTAAGAATACAGAGACAACATGAGGGGAAACCGAAAGGTTTGATTAAGATTTGATGAGGATTTAGTTAATTTTAAATGAGGGTTTGTGCCGAACTCTCCTGTTCGATGTGGATATTTCGGCCAGCGCGCGCCGTGAGACCGCAGATAAGTTTACAATTTCACTTACCTACCTATCCACCTGTCAACCGCTGATAATCGGCTCGTTCCAACACATAAATCGGGCTGGCTGAGATGGGGATGTTCGCGTTACCCGAGGCGTCAACCGGCACTTCCTGGGCATGCCCTACCACATCCACCAGCACCCAACGTTTACCGGAGTCAAGCCGCAGCGGCCAATGGCCTCTCACCTCATCGGTACGCCAAATCATCAAGGTGTCGCCGAAGTAAGCCGCCTGGACAGCATTGTCCTTGGTATCGACGGCTCGATACGGCAAACCATCGATCAGGGCGCCCGCCGTATAGAGGGCTGCCTCGCCGGGTTTGTGACCCATCGAATAATCCCAGATCCGGCCATAAGCCAGGTCGTATTCGTGACCGATGCAGAACGCCAATCCCAAATAGTCGCTGCGGCTATTGACCCAGGCGATCATTTTCGCGGCCTGCTCGGCCTGCCAGCGGCGTCCGGTCAGGCCGTGCATGGCCTTGGCGCCGGTCTCTCCGAGCCAGAAAGGTAAACTGTTTTTCCTGCCCAGGCCCGCATAAGCGGCCAGCACGCCGCGCTCATCTTCGTTTTCGCCATTGCCGATCGGACCGCCGAAACGCGGCGCTTTTTGCGGATAGGCATGTACTTCCCAGGCATCCTGATAACGATCCAGGCCCAGTTGCAGCACCTGTTTGAACCAATCCTCCTCGCCCGGCCGCACCAGGCTGCCGCCGACATAATGGGCGTCGCTGCGCGCTTTGTGCGCCTGTTCGAACTCCCATTTGGCCCGTTCCACCCAGTGCGTGGGTTCGCGCAGCTTTTGCCATTCTGGCTCGCGGCGGATGTCGATCTCGTTGGTCGCCTTGAAGAAGCGGGTAAATTCTGCGGCAGTGTTGATGAATTTTTGTCCGTCCGCCGGATTGTCGTTCAGCCAGGAGCTATCGCCCGAAGAGTCCGCAAACAAAACCAGGCCGCGCTGCTTCGCCCGCTCCCACTGCGGCCGATACTGCGGATCGAACCCCGGATAGCTGCCGTAGCTTTTGTAAATCCCCATCCGCTCCAGCCAGGTAAAATAGCCGCCTGGCTGCTGAAAGCTCTTGTCGCCATCGGCCAGGGCGTAATAGTCGTTGTTCCAGAGTTTTTTGCTGTCCAAACGCCGCTTTTGCTCGGCTGCCCCCCGCACAACCGAAAATCCGTCCGCAGGATAATTCATGATCAACCTATCTTCCGGCGTATAGAAAGACGGATAAACCGCGTAATAGCCGGCCTCTTTGATCTTGCCGAAATCGACTTCGACCTGTCCTGGGAACAGGCCGCTGACTTCCTTGACCGCGACCTCGTTGCCGCCGTAATCGACCAGACGCAAACGCAGTTTGGCCTGAAAACGCGGCAGCGGCGCCGGCAAGCTCGTTTCCTCCAGAACCGAATGCCAGCGCATGTCCACCTTCAGCTTGATAGGATCGCCCGGATGCGGCAGATTGGCCGGCGCATCCACGAAGATCAGCGGCCGCAATCGGGCTGCGATGCGGTTAAGCGCCGGATCGGCCGAGGGATCGGTCAGTTGCGTCTTGAGCGAATCCAGAGGTCGGCCTGAGGCATCGGTAAACTGAGAGGTGAAATAAAACCTTTGCCCCTGATCATGCTGCATGACCAGCTTAACCAGCAGGCTATGCCAGCCCGGAGACAGCTTCAGCGTGGCGACTCGCGGCGCTTCGGGCCGATCCGACAATGCCGTGGCGACCAGGCCTTCGGTGGTCAGTCCGTGCAGCAAGGTTTTTATTTTTTCCATTGAAGATGAAGATCCGGTGGGCGGGTGCGGATCATCGCTCAATTCGAAAGGCTGGCCATCCAGCCAAGCCGTGGTTCTGATACCGGATTGTTTAAGATGCAGCAGCGCCTGCGTGGCCTGATCGGCATGCAGGTAAATCTGGGCATAGCCGCTGCCGCGTGACCAGCCGTAGGCGTGGTCGGTGCTGGCCTCGATGTCGGCGCTGCCATCGGCTTGCGTAGGCGCCGCATGCCAAGTCAGCATCTTGCCGCCCATCATTTGCAGGCTCAGGTAGGGTTGCCCCGGATTCGGCCTCAGCACGGTCTCGCTATCCAGCCCGACGATTGAAACGCCTGCCAGGCCGTCCTGCAATCCCCCCACCAGCCAGGCTTCGGGCGCACCGGCCTTCAGCGGTTTTGGATCATCGGAGGTGACCGCAGGCGGCACAGGCATCGTGCCGGCTTTTTCGGGATCGGCAAGAAACTTGACCACCTCCGCTTCGCTGCCGGGCCCCGCCAACACGCCGAGCACACCGTAATGATCGTCGGTCATCACCGCGGCAGGCAATGCCGTCAGGTTCAGGCTGCGGGCCAGCGCATCGGCGTCCTGCCCTACCCGGTACGCTACCGACAGCTTTTGATAGCCGGCGCGCGCGGCATCTGAAGCCAGCCCCCGAAACAGAATGTCATCCTTTTCACCCTTGCCATCGAGCAGATACAGGCGCCGCTTGGCATCCGGCAATGGCTTGGTCAATGCCAGAAAGCGATTTCTGGCCTGGGCTTGTTCGGCGCTCATCCAGTCGCCGAGCGGCGCCTCCAGCTTCAGCAAAAAAGCGTCAAAGACCTTGGCCCCATCCGCCTTGCCGGTATTATGGATTTCCAGCCAGTGATCGCCCGGCAATACGATGACCGTAACAGGGGCTTCCAGCCATTGATATTCCCAAGGCGTGGTATTGGTCAGCACGAAATCGCCGCGTGTCGCCAGTTGCTCGGGCTGCGCCCCGGCCTTGACGGTGAAGTTTTGTGCCACCTGAGATACCTCGCCGCCGCTTTTGTAGCGGGCAAACATACGGTACTGTCCCGGCGCAATCTCAGGCTTCAGTGCGAAACGAAAATCGGCATCCCAACTGCCGAAGCCCTGGTGAAAAACCTGGACCTCGTCCTTTTCGGTCAATATCGATGCGGCACCGGAACCGGCCGTACCCTCGCCAAGCTGGACTTGCAGCGTATTATTTTTTTCGGCTGCGGCAAAGGCGGGGGCCTTGCCTAAATCCAGCAGCACCACCGGCTTATCGGGCGTACCGCTTGCCGGCAGCGCCGACAAGGGCGATGCCAGCAGAAAGGCGTCGAAAACCTTGGCATCATGCCCTGCCCCGCTATCCCTGACCTCGATGACCGCGTCATCGGCCTTCAGAGCGACCGGCGTTTCCGCGGCTATCCAGGCGTAATCCCAACCCTTCGGTTTCATCGACAGAGAGCCGCGCAGCTCCAGCCTGGATGCATCGGGTCCGGCCCAGACTTCGAAGGCCTGCACGCAGACCGCAGGATCGCCGCCCTGCCGCCAGCGCGCCCAGAAAGTGTACGAACCGGCCGGAAAGCCGGAGCCGAGTTTGAAGCGAAAGCCGACTTTCCAGCTGCCGAAACCCGGATGCAAAGAACTGATTTCATCCTTGTCGGTCTGAATCGAAGTGTCGCCTTCGTGACCAGAGATTTCGCCGGTAACCACTCTCGCGGTCTTGTCCTCAACACGGCTTGATGCCGGCTCACTGCCGAGTTCAAGCAGCAGAACGGGCCTCTCGGCGCTGCCTTGTACCGGCAATCCCGGGATGACGCCGGCATGGCCAAGAGACGAGCCGGCCAGCGCCAGTAGCACCGCCTTTACCATCATAAAAAATAAGGTTAATGGCTTCATAAGCTTAGGAAAAGTTGGATATGGAACAAACTGATACGCGCTCAAGTGGGCGAGCGATGCGATGCAAAATGTGTATAATAGGGGCTATTCGGTCGGATTAGCCAGTCAATGTGCCGGATGCACACTCGGATTTTTCGATGCCGAAAGCGCATTTTCCCCCAGCGCACCATCCCAAATATAGTGATTGTTGGAGAAGGACTTTTGACGATCAAACACGTCAAATTATGAAAGAGTTTATTACCCACTTTGTTTTGGATATTTTCAAAAAACCGGATGTATCGAGATTTGCCTCGGCACTATCGGAAAAACTGAATGCCATTTTAAGCCAAATTAAATTCAAAAAAAGCCTATCATTAAAATCCCTGATCGTTTTAGGCTTCGTGATTGCGGTGATTCCGCTGTTTTTAGCCGTGCTGTACGCGGCTTTCGGCATGCGCGAAACCTCGGCCTTGGGCAGGACCATCAATTCGCAGGTCTTCGAACAGACCAAAACCATACGCCAGGTTTTGCAAAAGACCGCCGATATTGAACGCAAGGCCCGGCTGTTCATCCTGCTGTCGGACCCCGCCCTGCGCCAGCCGTATGAACGGGAATCGTATGAAACGGCGCGGGCATCTTTCAAACAAGCCTTGAACGAGCTGCTCAAACTCAATGTGGCGAACAAAATCGCGCTGCTGGTCAACGAATTATCGGAAAAGGAAAATCTGATCTATCAACAGGTCATCAGTTCGACGACTGACGACAATCCCGGCTTGCCGGTCGATGAGGCATTCCAGGGGCTGCGCGAAGCCTCCAACACCCTGTCGCGCGAATTCGAAAATCACGTCGATCATGAATTCAATGAATTGCGCGTGCAGTCGGAATCCCTCGAACAAGGGCTGTTAATCAAGGCCGCGGTCCTGTTGTTCATCTCATTCATCTTCATCGTGACCCTGCTGGTCATCCTGTCGCGTTCGCTGCGCCAACTGGATGTATCGATCCGCCGACTGGGATCTGGAGAGCTCAAACAACCGATCACCGTGACGGGTCCCGCGGACCTGCGCTATCTGGGCGACCGTCTGGAATGGCTGCGCACGCATTTAATCGAACTGGAAGTTTCGAAACAACAGTTCATGCACAACGTGGCCCGCGAAATCGAGCAGCCGTTAGCCAGCATCCGCGAAGGCACGGAACGGCTCGTCAACGAGGCGGATAAGGACACCGACAGCGCGGAACAGACCCTCGCACAGAGCCTGAGCGCTAATGTTGAAAAACTGAAAACGGTGTCCGAGGAATTGGTTCGCTACAGCCAAATCAACGAAAAACCGGAACTGATCCGTAAGCAAACCGTCAATATGAAGGACTTGCTTGAAGCGGTCATCAAGGATTTTGAAACGCCGCTTCAGGCCAAATCGATTACCCTGAAAAAGCTGGTCAGACCGATCGAAATTTCCGGCATCAAAGAACAGCTCAAAAACATTATCGAAGAGCTGATGTCGAACGCGGTGAAATATTCACCCGTGGGCGGCGAAATACGCATCATGCTGCGCGACTCGGGCGCCCAGATGGAATTGGAAGTCGAAGACGAGGGTCCGGGTATCGAGCCTGATGAACGTGCGCATGTATTTGAACCTTTTTTCCGCGGCAAGGCCGCCGAAGGCGACGATGCTGCCGAAGGTCCGGGCCTGGGGCTGGCCATCGTCAAAGAATATGTCGCCAACCACCAGGGCAAAGTCGATGTGATCGACGCAAGACAAGATCAACAGGGCGCCCGCCTCCGCGTTCAAATACCGATTAGCCAAGACGCCTGAACCATACGCTACACCACTCTCTATGCTGCCATTACTTTCAATTCGCAACACAATCTTAGTACTCGGCTTTTTGCTGCTGACCGGCTGCGCCGAGTTCAACTCCGGCTCCGGCTGGAACGCTTATACCCCCACCTATTACAATCATAACGACCCTTATTCACAGTCTGACTTTGACGAACTGCTCGGTTTCGGGGCGACCATGGCCAATATATCCCCCGCGTCACGCGCCGAGACCTGCCGGCTAATACTGAAGCGCCAGAAAGATTCCCGCTCTTCCAGGGAAGGGATTCAGCTCCACCTGATGATAGGCCGCCTGCTATCCGATGCCTGCGGCGACATCCCCAGAATTCTGAACGGGGTTGGCTCCATTTCCGGCCGCCTAAACGATGACCGGACGCGGAAACTGGTCGCGATTCACACGGAAGCCTTAAAACGGTTGAGCAATCCGTCAAGACGGCTCGGCACCGTGGAACGCAAGCATAAAACGTCTCCGACCGAACTGGAACCGAAAGAGTCAACCGGATCGAAGCAGGATGAAAACCGCCTGCTAAGAGAAAAACTGGAAGCCATACGGTCCATGGAAAAACAGATGGATCAGAGCGACGACATCAACTAGAACGCATGTTTCGTTTTCGCTTGGCCATTGCGATCGCCGTTTCGTTCGGTTTTGTGTTGTTTTTAGGCATCGCGCTGTATTGGGGGTCAAACCAGGTTTCCCGCTATTTTCAGCGCAGCCAAACGGCCTATGAAGCCTTCGATCATTATGAGCGCTTGTCCCAGGAAGCCTATCGCCATTTCAAACAGCGCATGGACAGGCTGATGACGACCGCCCCAACTGCCGAAGCCGGCGTGGAAGCCTCCAAGCATCGTCTCTATGAAGCGATGCAGATACTGAGAAACACCGCGATAAAGACGACCGACGAGGACATTCACGCCGCCGATGGGTCGGTGCAAGCCGCCGAGCTGGAAAGAGTGGCCCATTTCACCGCCTTCCTGGATGCCAGCGAATACCGCTTCGACGAAGTCGAGCGCCTGCGTCAGCAGGGCCAGATCGAAAAGGCCGTGCAGGCACTGTCGAAATTCTCGGAAGAAGAAATCGATGGAAGATTCCAGCCCCTGATCGATACGGCGATCAGCGCTGAACGCGAAAAGGCCGGCAAAGCCAAGCAAGAACTGGAAGATTTGGTGGCGCAGTCGCGTTGGGTCGCCATTTTGGCGTCACTGCTTGCCGCGCTGTTCAGCCTCACCTCCGGCATATTACTGCTTCGGGGCGTCAGAAAACCTATCGAAGCCTTGATGAAGGGCACCGACGAGATCGCTTCCGGTAATTTGGATCATCGCATCGCACTCGATAGCCGCGATGAATTCGCCTATCTCGCCAGCCACTTCAATCAAATGGCTGAGGAGTTGAAAGTTCAGCAGGATAAACTGCGCGAGGGACGCGCGGTGCTGGAAAAAAGAGTGGCCGAACGGACTTTCGAACTCAATAGTTTAAATGAAGAATTAAAACGCATGGACATCGCGCGACGGGAGTTTTTAGCCGACATCAGCCACGAACTGCGCACGCCGATTACCGTGATACGCGGCGAGGCCGAAGTAACCCTGCGCGGAAAAGAACGCGAGGCCGAGGAATATAAAGACGCCTTGCAGCGTATCGTCGAGTTGTCGATGCAATTGGGGAAATACGTCAACGATCTAATGTTTCTGGCCCGTACCGAAACCGCCAACCTGCAATTTGAATGGGATTGCGTGGACCTGTCCGAACTCGTGACCAGCGTGGTCGAGGATTTTCAGGTGATGGCCGAGGAAAAGTCGATGTCTGTTGCCCTGGATGCATCTGCCGGCCCCGTGCGGGTGCGCGGCGACAAACAACGGCTTAGGCAGGTGCTGTTCATTTTGGGCGACAATGCCTGCCGCTACTCGAATCCCGGAGGGTGCATCACGGTCGCCTTGCGGGTGGACGGAAACGAAGCCAGTTTCAGCCTGACCGATCAGGGCATAGGCATACCGACCGAGGATTTGGAGCGCATTTTCAAGCGCCACTTCCGCAGCCAGAATGCCCTCCATGCCCGCGAGGACGGCACGGGCCTCGGCTTGCCGATGGCCAAATCCATCCTGAAGGCGCACGGCGGCCGCATCAGCGTCACCAGCGCGGAAAACTCGGGATCGACATTTACGGTCTCGCTGCCACTGCTTTCGGCCGAACCGGATCACAATGCACTCTATCAAAACTAACTTCATTTTATAGGTATCGGCACCATGCGAGTTCTGCTAGTCGAAGACGATGAGCGCATCGTCGATTTTATTCAGCGCGGGCTGAAAGCCGAAGGCTATACCATAGAGGTGGCCCGGAGCGGGCCGGAAGCGATAACGATGGGGATCGAGGGTCAGTTTCAGGCCATCATTCTGGATTTGGGCTTGCCCATTATGAATGGCCGGGAAATTTGCGAGCATTTACGCAACAATGGCGTCGACACCCCGATTCTGATGTTGACGGCCCGGGATACGGTGCAGGATAAGGTGGCCGGCCTGCGCTCCGGCGCCGATGACTATATGACCAAGCCTTTCGCATTCGAGGAACTGCTGGCCCGAATCGAAGCGCTGATGCGTCGCCGCGGCGGCGAGCCCAAAACCGAAGTCAAGGAATTGCGGATAGCCGACCTGGTATTGAATGGGGAAACTCACGAAGTCAGGCGGGGCGACACCCTTATCGAGCTGACGCCGAAGGAATTTGCCTTGCTGGAATGCTTAATGCGCATGCAGGGCAAGGTGCTGAGCCGCACCCGAATCCTTGAACAAGTCTGGGGCTACAGCGCCGATCCTTTGACCAATGTGGTGGATGTCTATATTCGCCAGTTGCGGCGAAAAGTCGACGATGATTTTGAGCTAAAACTCTTGAAGACGGTGCGCGGATACGGCTACAAGCTGGATGCTTCCTAGACGGCTAGCAAGGCACTTTAACCTCGCGCGGCGCTCTAACTTTTTGCACCGCAAATTTTCGTCTACGAGATTCTTAACGAGGAGAAGCTATGAAAACGCAATTTGCATTACCCAACGAGGAGCCGACAGACTGCGACATCGAAATCACCACCGAACATTCGGCCAGCAGTCATGGACGCCCGGTTTTAGTGACCGAGAACGGCGACGCTATCGACCCCATGTCTTGGGCTTTTCATCGGATCGTATCCGCGACACCCGAAGAAATAGAGCAGCTAAGGGCATTGGGGCTGCATACCCATCATATCTAAGCCGAGATGTCGCCTCGCCTTGAATAGAAAGACGGGGCCAAGCCTTACCTAATCTTCTCTGGTTCCCGCGCGCGGCGCGGGAATGCAGTCATGACGAATTCAATTTAGAATAATCACTTAATGTCCCCTATCATTCGAGTCGATCAGGTATCGGTCACCGTCCATGAAAAAACGATTCTATCAGACATCAGCTTTGCCCTCTTCCCTGGGGAAAAAGCGGTGTTTTACGGCAAATCCGGTTCCGGTAAAAGCAGTGTACTGAAAACCGTGTTGGGTCTTCTTCCTCTAACACGAGGCAGAGTTTACTTTCAGGAAAATCCGCTAACCCCTGCCTCTGTTCAGACGATTCGAAGCTGTACCGCCTACATCGGACAAGAACCGATTTTGGGGGCTGAAACCGTACGCGATGCACTGCTATTACCTTTTCAATTTAAAGCGCATCGCGAGCATCGACCTACGGATAGGCAGCTCATTGAGGTATTGCAACGACTGCAACTGCCCGTGGACATTTTAGGCCAGAAAAGCAGCCGTATTTCCGGGGGCGAAAAACAGCGGATTGCGCTGGCTCGAGGCCTGCTATTGGGAAAAGAATTGTATCTGCTGGACGAGGTGACCAGCGCACTGGACGCGGAAAGCAAACAAGCGGTGTTCGATGTTTTCTCCGACCCTCATCTGACTGTACTGTCTGTCGCTCACGACCCGGAGTGGCTGGAGCGCTGTGATATTGTTTTTGGACTGGAAGCGGGTCGATTGACTCAAGGAAAGCGACATGAAAACACTTGATATTGCGCTGCCGCAGATGGCGCTTCTCTATGGCCTCTGTTTGTTGCCGGGGTTACTGCTCTGGCTGATAGGTCTGCGCTTGAGCCGGGATATTGGCATCGGCGTTCTGCGCATGAGCATCCAGTTAGCGCTGGTTGGATTCTATCTGAAAATCCTATTCGATCTTAACAATCCTTGGCTCAATGGCTTATGGATACTCATCATGCTGTTAGTCGCCGATGTCAGTATTCTGCGGCGTGCAGGACTTAAAGTGCGTTATTTTGCGCTCGCCACCTTTTCGGCTATTGCCTCCAGCATCCTTTTCTCCACCGCTTTTCTGGTGGTCCTGGTCATCCAGCCGACACGCTTTTACGATGCCCGTTATATCGTGCCTTTGGCGGGCATGATCCTCGGCAACTGTCTACAAGGCAACGTCATCGCGCTGGAACGCTTCTATTCGGCTCTACGCAAGAACGAGAACGAATACACAACCTTTCTGATGCTGGGGGCGACACGCTGGGAAGCCGTGCAACCTTACTTTCGCGATGCCGTCAAAGCCGCGATCAATCCGACCATCGCCGGCATGGCGACCATGGGCCTGGTATCGCTGCCCGGTATGATGACGGGGCAAATTCTGGGCGGAAGCGAACCTTGGCTAGCGGTGAAATACCAAATCGCCATCATGATCTGTATTTTCACCAGTACCACCCTCGCCAGCATCATTAACTTGAAACTCAGCCTGAATATTGCATTCAACGCGTTTGACGTGTTGAAGAATGAATTGATTGAAAAGCCTTGATTTTACCCGCCGCCCTGAAAGACAAGCAGCACAGTAAATCATCCCGATCAACTCGCTTCGCCTGGCCGGTAAAAACAGGAATAATCCCCTTTCAAATCAGGAAAAATCCCCTCAATTTTTTCAACAAAGCTTTTGATAATGATCCATTTAACCACGGACATTATCATGAAGCGCTTTTTTATCATTCTGCCGAGTATTTTGCTGTTTTCATTTGCCGCGATAGCGCACGGCCCCACCCCGCAAAAGGGGCTGGAAAGCATTACCATCAATGCACCCGTCGATAAGGTCTGGGACGCGGTCAAGCAATTCGATGCCATCGCCGACTGGCATCCGGATGTGAAGGAAAGCTCCGGCGACGGCAAGCACGAGTCTGGCGGAATCCGCACCCTGACCCTGCACAACGGCGGCCAGTTGGTCGAGGAGCTGGATTTCTACAGCGACAAGGACCATGAATACAGCTACCGGCTCAAGAAAGAAAACGTCGAGGCGTTTCCGACCAGTTCCTACTCGATGGAAATCCAGGTCAAGCCGGGCGAGGCCGAAGGCACCACGGTGGTGACCCTGAAGAGCCGCTTTTACCGTGGCGATACCGGCAACACGCCGCCGGAAAACCTGAGCGACGCGGCCGCCGTCAAAGCGGTCATCGCATTTTTGAAGAACGGCCTGGACGGCTTAAAGGCCAAAGTCGAAAAATAAAGCGTCGGCTGATTCCCGCCGGGTTGTCATTAGCCGGCGGGAACCGTCTTTGCCGAAACAAGCCTCAATCAAGTACATTGATCAAGCCATGCCGTCCCGCCAGCATGGCCAGTTCCGCCGCGGTTTTCACCTCCATCTTTTCCTTGATCGCGGTGCCGTGGTTGCACACCGTTTTGTAACTCAGACACAGTTTCTCGGCGGCCTCTTTCGCGGTATAGCCGTTCGCCAGTAAACAGAAAACATCGAATTCGCGCGGCGACAGCCGTTTGAGCTTTGCCGATTCATCCTGTCCGGCCGCCATCGACATGGCCAGTTGCTGCGCCAGTTCGGGATCGATGTAAATGCCGCCCTGCGCGATCGCGCCGACGGCCGCGATCAGGATGTCGGGCGTACTGTTTTTGGTAATGTAGCCCTTGGCGCCGGCCTTGAGCGCGCGCGAGACATAGACCAGCTCGTCGTGAATGCTGAATACCAGGATCTTGCAGCGCGGATCTCGGCTGATCAGGCGCCGTATCGTTTCGAGCCCGCTCATGCCCGGCATCGACAAATCCATCACCACGATGTCCGGTTGATGCCGGCTGTAGAGCTGGCAGGCCATTTCGCCGCGATCCGCTTCATGAATCGCGCCTATCCGCTCGGATAAGGCCAGAAAGGTTTTATAGCCGGTGCGCACGACCGCATGATCGTCGACCAGCAAGACATTGATTTTGTCCATCACATACTCCCTCATTCGATCCTTCTATGTTGCCCGAATTCAGGGCAGACGCCTCGGGAATTCTTCCCGACCCGCGTTAAAAAAGCAATTTCAGGAATTTTTCTCGGTTTTTTGAGGATTTTTGCCTAATCGAATTGCAGGTTTATTCCGTAACCTATACCCAGACCGCTCGGATACCATGTTGCCAGCTCGGACCCGCGCCTTGGTGCAACCGTTTTGATCAAGAAAGCTGTGTGTCTAATTTTACCGATGCGCCCGGTCCAGGCTTCTCAAATTCAGGTACATAAATATAACCCTTGGAGGGGAACTATGCGGATTTCCAAACTCACCCGCACCGTCGCGTCAGTCCTTTGCGGCGGCGCGTTTCTGGCGGCCGCGCTGCCGGCAGAGGCCAATAAAGAACTGGACAGGCTGTCGAAAGAAGACAGCAACTGGGTCATGCAGACAAAGGATTACGGCTCGACCCATTTCAGCAAGATGACCCAGATCAATACGCGCAACGTCCATCATTTGAAACCGGTGTGGTCGTTTTCGACCGGCGTATTGAACGGCCATGAAGGCGGACCGCTGGTCGTCGACGGCGTCATGTATGTGCATACGCCCTATCCGAACAATGTCTATGCGATCGATTTGAACAATCCCGACAAGATATTGTGGCAATACAAGCCGAAGCAAAATCCTGCCGCGCGCGCGGTCGCCTGCTGCGACGTGGTGAATAGGGGCGTGGCCTATGCGCCGGCGGGCCCGGACTATCCGGCGACTATCTTCCTGAACCAGCTGGACGGCAATGTCGTCGCGCTGCACGCGAAAACCGGCGAGATGCTCTGGAAGATGGAAAACTCCGACATCGCAATGGGTTCGACGTTGACCGTCGCGCCGTTCGTCGCCAAAGATAAGGTGATCGTCGGCACTTCCGGCGCCGAATTGGGCGTCCGGGGCTACGCCACCGCCTATAACATCAAGGACGGCAAACAGGCCTGGCGCGTCTATGCGACAGGGCCTGACGAAGACATCAAGCTGGCGAAGGATTTCAACAGCGCCAATCCACACTACGGCCAGTTCGGCCTGGGCCTGAAAACCTGGGAAGGCGACGCCTGGAAGATCGGCGGCGGCACCAACTGGGGCTGGTATGCGTTCGACCCTGACCTTGACATGCTCTACTACGGATCGGGCAACCCCGCGCCGTGGAACGAAACCATGCGTCCTGGCGACAACAAATGGACGATGACGATCTGGGGCCGCGACATCGACACCGGCGAGGCCAAGTTCGGCTATCAGAAGACGCCGCATGACGAATGGGATTACGCGGGCGTCAACTACATGGGCCTGTCAGAGCAGATGGTCGACGGCAAAATGACCAAATTGCTGACCCACCCGGATCGTAACGGCCTGGTCTATACCCTGAACCGTGAAAACGGCGACCTGGTCAACGCCTTCAAGATCGACGACACCGTCAACTGGGTCAAACATGTCGACCTGAAAACCGGCCTGCCGGTCCGCGACCCGGAATACTCAACCCACATGGATCATCAAGCCAAGGGCATCTGCCCGTCGGCGATGGGCTACCACAACCAGGGCATCGAATCCTACGATCCGGAAAAGAACCTGTTCTTCATGGGCACCAACCATATCTGCATGGACTGGGAACCGTTCATGCTGCCTTACCGCGCAGGCCAGTTCTTCGTCGGCGCGACCTTGAACATGTATCCGGGTCCGAAAGGCACCCTGGGCCAGGTCAAGGCGATGAACTCGGTAACCGGCAAATTCGAATGGGAAGTGCAGGAAAAATTCGCGGTCTGGGGCGGCACGACGGCGACCGCGGGCGACCTGGTGTTCTATGGCACGCTGGACGGCTACATCAAGGCGCTGGATTCGCGCAACGGCAAGGAATTGTGGAAATTCAAACTGCCGTCCGGCGTCATCGGCCACCCGATCACCTACGGACATGACGGCAAGCAGTATGTCGCGATTTACTACGGCGTCGGCGGCTGGCCGGGCGTCGGCCTGGTGTTCGACCTGCAGGATCCAACTGCCGGTCTGGGCGCGGTCGGCGCCTTCAAGGAACTCGCGCACTATACCCAGCAAGGCGGCGGCGTGATGGTATTCGCATTGGGCGAATAACAGGCGCAAAGGAGCAAAGACCTTTTCGGCGGCGATCGGGATGAGTATTGCAGCGAGTCTCCCACATGACTGATTCCGCCCTCGCGCCGGGAAGGTTTTTACAAAAATCATGAGAATCACAGCAATGCATAGCAAAACATTTTTCCAGACAGGATTGGCGCTGGCAGCGCTTTTAGCCGCCTTCGAAGCGTCGGCAACCACCCCGGAACCGTTGAAGGTTTGCGCGGCGGAAAACGAAATGCCTTATTCGAATAAGGCCGGCGAAGGCTTTGAAAACAAGCTGGCCGCCCTGCTCGGCAAGGCATTGGAGCGCAAAGTCGAGATGGTGTACTGGACCGATCCGCGCTACTACGTGCGGGACTACCTCGACAAGGGCTTGTGCGACGTCGCGCTGGGCGTCGACGCGGGCGATCCCAGAGTCTTGACGACCAAATCCTATTATCGTTCCGGCTATGTGTTCATCACGCGGGAACAGGATGAAATGGAGATCGAAAACTGGAACAGCGATGCGCTGCGCAAGGCCAAGAAGATCGCCTTCGTGCCGGGGACGCCGGCGGAAGTGATGCTGCGCGCGATAGGCCGCTACAACGACATGTTCAACTATTCGCAGGAACTGGTCGGCTTTAAATCGAAGCGCAATCAGTATGTGAAATACGACCACGCCAAACTGGTCTCGGAAGTCGCTTCCGGCAACGCCGAGATCGCGGTGTTGTGGGGGCCGGCGGCGGCGCGCTATGTAAAAGCGTCACCGGCGCCTTTGACGATGACCCTGATCCCCGACGACAACCAGCGCGCCGACGGCCAAAAGGTCGGCCATCATTACAGCACGTCTATCGGCGTACGCAAGGATAAACCGGCCTTGCTCGCGGAATTGAACAAGGCGCTGGAGGACGTCGAGGACGACATCGAGGATCTGCTGGAAGAGGAAGGCATGCCATTGCTGGACGAACCGGAAGCTGCCGGTTAAACAAAAACAAATAGGACCACTATGAAAACGACACACATCTTTACCGCGGCGTCGCTGAGCCTTGCCCTGCTGAGCACGGCGGCGATCGCGGAAATCACCTTCCATAACGCGATTACCGGCGAAACGCTGGATATGAGCGTCGCCAAAAAAGGCGGCGATACCGAAGCCTTCAAGCAATTCAAGGAAACCGGAAAAAATCCTTACAACGGCGACGCGGAAGCGGTCAAGAAGGGCCATGACCTGTACATGACCGCCTGCTCGGGTTGCCACGGCCACGAAGCCGAAGGCAAACTGGGACCGGGCCTTGGCGACGACTACTGGACTTATCCTGCCAACGCAACCGACAAGGGCTTGTTCGAACTCCTGTTCGGCGGCGCCAACGGCATGATGGGACCGCAATACGTCAATTTGAACACCGACGAGATGCTGTTGATCATGTCCTGGATTCGCGACATTTATCAAGGCGATCCGAAAAAAGCCAAGTGGTTGAATAAATAACGAGGAGTAGACGATGAAGAAATTTTTGTTACTGAGCACCCCTGCAATGCTGGCGGCAATGAGCTTTACCGCCGCGGCTTATGACGGCACCAACTGCAAGGAGCCCGGCGTGTGCTGGGAGCCGAAGCCTGGCTATCCCGACAAGGTCGAAGGCAGCAAATACGACCCGAAACACGATGTCAACGAACTGAACAAACAGTCGCAGTCGATCGCCGAAATGGAAGCACGTAACCAGAAGCGCTGGGAACATTTCAACAAGACCGGCAAGTTTGTTTACGACGTGGACGAAATCTGAGTCTTGTTCTCGATCCCACGCGCTGCGTGGGATCGAAAGAAGTGAAAATTTAACTGGCGATTTTTACCGGCATCGATATTTCCCCCTAAGGACGTCATCCACCATGCTGCGGCGCCCTGCCCCATTGATATCGATGCCTGCTTTACCCGGAATCGGCGGCGAGTCTTGTGTGTTCACGGTGACCAGCCGCGGACCGCAAGGCCGATTCCAGCTCGTTTTTGACTAATCCCACTCATAACTCCGGCATGTGCTTGCCGGAGTTTTTTTTGAAAAAACATGATGACAGATGCGGAATTAATCCAATGGCGCGCCAACGCGTTGCGGTTTGAACAACAGATCAACCAATGCGTGCTCGGCCTGCAAACAGCCGTCAGGCAGATCGTAATCGCGGTCTTCGCGCGCGGCCATGTGTTGCTGGAAGGCCAGGTCGGCGTCGGCAAGACGACGCTGCTGCGCGCGGTTGCGCAAGGCCTGGGCGGCAATTTTGAACGCATCGAGGGCACCATCGACCTGATGCCTGCCGATCTGATTTATTACACCTATCTCGACGAAAACGGCCGTCCGCGCGTCGATCCCGGCCCCCTCCTCAAGCAAGGCGAAAGACTCAGCACGTTTTTCTTCAACGAGATCAATCGCGCCCGCCCGCAGGTGCATTCTCTGTTGCTCAGGGCGATGGCCGAACGCAGCGTCAATGCGTTCAACCGCGATTATGCGATGCCGCACTTTCAGGTATTTGCCGACCGCAACCGCGTCGAAAAAGAAGAGACCTTCGAACTGCCCGCGGCCGCCAAAGACCGCTTCATGATGGAAATCCGCATCGACCGGCCCGATGACGATGCACTGCTCGATCAGCTGATGTTCGACCCGCGCTTTCACGACACCGACCGGCTGATCGCCGGCGTCGAGTCCGGCAGCATGGCCTATGAGCGTCTGAATGATCTTGCGGAAACGGTGCAAAACAAAATTCAAACCAGTCCGAAGCTGCGCCAGTACGCGCTGGACCTGTGGAAGGCCACGCAAAATCCCGGCCAGTACGGCATTCAATTGGCCGACGTGGACATGAATCAATTATTGCTGAGCGGCGCGAGTCCGCGCGGCATGAGCTATCTGATCCGGGCCGCGAAAATCCGCGCCTGGCTGGAAGGCCGCGACTATGTGTTGCCGGAGGACATCCAGGCGGTGTTTGCGGTCTGTACCCAGCACCGGCTGTTCATCAATCCGGTGTACGGCTACCGGAAAGAACAGTTGGTGCCGCAACTGGCCGCAGCGATCCTGCAGCAAGTCGCGGCGCCTTAACATTCTCCTACCCAAGGCTCCATGCATTACGATGAAAAAACTTCACGTGGATAAGCGTAGCGCATCCACCTTTTGGGGTCACGTTTGGTGGATGCGCTACGCTTATCCACCCTGCACTTGAACAGAAAAATGCTTGAAGCCGACCTCCTTCAATACCGTTTACCCTGGCTGTCCGGCGCGGTGTACCCCGGCGCGCATCTGGGGCGCATGACCGGCGCCGGCCTGCTGTTCAAACAGCATCAGCCGATGGCCGCCAGCAGCGACCCCAGGCGCATCGATCTTCGGGCCAGCGTGCTCGATCCTTTCGAGCACTATCGGGTGCGCGCCTACCAGCAACCGAGCCGTATCGACGTCTATCTGCTCGCCGATTTATCGGCATCGATGGGCCATGCCGGCAAACAGAAAATTCTGGGCACCCTGCTGCGCACGCTCGCGCGCTCGGCGTTCGGCTACGGCGACCGTTTCGGCTTCATCGGCGCGGGCGAACGGGTCGAACCGCGTTGGCTGTTGCCGGCGGGCATGCATTATGAACCGGTATCCCGTGTCGCCGGCCAACTCGAAAGCGCGCGTTTTTCCGGCACCGCGATCGGGCTCGGCAACGCCCCCGCCTATCTGCCGGCCGAAAGAGCCCTGCTGTTCCTATTGACCGACGGCCATTTTCCGCTCGCCCACCTGCAAGGCCTGCTGGCCTCCCTGCAAATGCATGATGTCGTCCCCCTGGTGCTGTGGGACGCGAGCGAATACCGCCGGCTGCCCGCCTGGGGTTTATTGCCCGTTCGCGACCTCGAAAGCGGAGTGTCCCGCACCCTGGTCATGCGCCCGGCGCTCAGGGAACGCATCGTGTCCGCCTACGCGCAACGGCGGCAGGACCTGCTCGGGACCTTTCGCGCCTTCGGCAGCGAACCCTTGTTTATCGAACAGTGCGACATCCCCGCGATCAATCGACATTTACACCAGAGAACGGCATGAAACGCCTATTGATCCTGACGCACCTATTACTGCTGGGCTGCTCCGGCGCGAACGACGATGCGGTCATCGACTTCGAAGTCGAAACGCCGAGACCGTTCGGCTATGTGATCGGCGACGAGATTCCGGAGCGGATCATCCTCGAAACCCGGCCGGGCGTGATCCTGAACAGCGCCAGCCTGCCCGCCAAAGGTCCGGTCAATCGCTGGCTGAACCTGAATGCCATGCACATCCGGCAGAGTGGCCAGCGCTACGAAATCGACCTGCGCTACCAGGTGTTTTATGCGCCGCTGTCGGTCAGAACCCTGACCCTGCCCGGTTTCGACCTGCACTTCGGCAGCGGCGACAGCGCCTTCAGCAAGCCAGTCCCGCCCTGGCGCTTTACGATGTCGCCGCTGCGCGACCTGGCGGTCAAGGGCGCCGAAAGCGGGGCCACACTGCGCCCCGACAGTCCGCCGCCGCAACTGGACACGCGGCAGACTTTGACCCTGATCGTCGCGGGCTCGGGCGCTTCCTTGCTCGCCGCCGCCACGCTCGGCTTTTTGTACGGCTACTTCCCGGCCTTGCGGCGCCGCACCCTGTTCAAACAGGCGCTGAAACGTCTGGCCCGCCTCCCGGAAAAAGACATGGCGTCGGCCCTGCACACCGTGCATGATGCCCTGAACCGGCTGAACCGGAAGCCGCTGTATCAACATCAGCTGGCCGGATTTTACCAGGCCCATCCCGAGTATCGCCGCGTGGATAGTCAACTGAACTGGTTTTTCAACTATTCCAACCATTATTTTTTCAGCCGCAATGTCTCGGCGACAGCGTTGGACCGCGAAAAACTGATCGCGCTGTGCAAGGCATGCCGGCAAATCGAACGGGGCAGCCGATGAGTCTGGGCGTGGAATCGCCGTGGCTGCTGACCGCTTTGCCGCTGGCCCTGCTGCCGCTGATCAATAAGGGCATGCGCGACCATGCGCATCCGGGCTTGCTGCTGCTGCCGCCGGACCCGCTGTCGGACCTGTTGTCCTGGCTGCTGCGTGTTTTCGCGATGCTGGCGATGGCCGGGCTGATATTGGGCATGGCGGGGCTCCACCTGCAAGGACAAAGCGTCGAACGCATCGGCCACGGCGCCGAAATCGTCCTGCTCCTGGACCGCAGCAACAGCATGGACAACAGCTTCGCCGGGCGCGCGCCGAACGGCAATAACGGCGAAGAATCCAAAGCCGCCGCCGCACGGCGTTTGCTGACCGATTTCGTGAACCAGCGCGAACACGATCTGATCGGCGTTGCCGAATACAGCACCGCGCCGTTGTATGTGATGCCGATGACCGAAAACAAGGCAGCGGTCAAATCCGCGATCGCGGCGACCTCGACGCCGGCGCTGGCCTATACCCATGTCAGCAAGGGCTTAGGCATGGCGCTGTCTTTTTTTCAGCAACCTGTCGTCACAGGATCGCGGCTGATCGTCCTGGTCTCCGACGGCGCGGCGGCGATCGATCATGACAGCGAGCAGAAGCTCAGGCAGTGGTTCAAGGAAAAACAGGTGCGTCTATACTGGCTGTTTTTGCGCACGGCCAACAGCCCGGGCATTTACGACCCGCCGGCCGATCCGCGCGACGACAACGCGCAGGCGATGCCGGAACGCTATCTGCACCAGTTCTTCACCAGCCTGAACATCCCTTATCAGGCCTATCAGGCGGAGAGCCCCGACGCGATGAAGCAGGCCATCGCCGACATCAGCCGGCTCGAAAATCTGCCGATCCATTATTTCGAACGGATCCCCCGGCGGGACCTTACCGGCACCTGCTATCTGGCGTCCGCTATCCTGCTGCTGTTGCTGCTGGCCGCCAAAGGCGCCGAAGTAAAACCGGAAGCATAACCATGAACACGAGACCCTTATTGCATCCCCTGCTCTGGCTGACATTGGCGTCAGGCCTCTCTGCCACGCTGTACGGCGCAGCCGATTGGTACCGGATTCATGCCGGCAATGCGTTGATCGCCAAGCTCGTCTCGGGCCGCGATGTCGAGCTCGATCGGGTGATCGGCGGCCACTTCGAGCTGCGGCTGGCAAGAGCCTATTATCTGAAGAACAAGCATCGCTATGACGAGGCGCTGGCGACTTTGAGCCTGGTCATCGACCAGGGCGACACCGCGCGGCAGGCCAGAAACCGCTACAACCTCGGCAATCTGTATCTCGAACAGGCGATAGCCCAGGCCGAAGCGATGAACATCAATGCGGCCATGCCGCTGGCCGGCCTGGCCAAACAGGCGTACCGGCAGTCGCTGGCATTGGACAGCAACCAATGGGACGCCAAATACAATCTCGAAGCCGCGATGCGCCTGTTGCCGGAAATGGACCGGATTTCGCCCGAGGACGAAGAGGAACCCGTGCAGCAAAAGACCCAATTATGGACGACCGTGCCGGGATTTCCGCGCGGTTTGCCTTAGGCCCGGTGAAATGATGCGCTTTTCGTTGCAAGACTACCGAACCGTGTGCCTGCTGCTGGCGGTTTCAGCGATGGCCGTATTGTTCATACGGCCTGTCGAACAGCAAAAACAGCCAGTTTACAACCTGACCTTCATCGTCGATATCACTCGCAGCATGAATGTGGCGGACTACGCCGAAGGCGACCGCGCCGTCAGCCGGCTGGAATTCGTCAAACGGACCTTGCGCGAATTGCTGGTCAGGCTGCCCTGCCAATCCAAAGTCGGCCTGGGCCTGTTCACCGAGCGCCGCTCGACCTTGCTGTTCGAACCGCTGGAGGTGTGCGGTTCCTATGCGGAGATCGACGCCGCGATCAGTCAAATCGATTGGCGCATGGCCTGGGCGGCCGACAGCAATATCGCCCAGGGCCTTAAGAGCACGCTGGAAATGCTGCAAAACCGGGACGGCGCCGTCGTTTTCATGACCGACGGCCATGAAGCGCCGCCGCCGAATCCGCGCTACCGGAGCGATTTTTCCGCGCTGAAGGACAAGGTCAAGGGCATCATCGTCGGCGTCGGCGGCTTGACGGCCATGCCGATTCCGAAGTTCGACAACCGCGGCGAACCTGCCGGCTATTATTCGGCGGACGATGTGCCGCAGCGCTCCTCGTTCGGCGAATCGAATCTGGACCCGTCGCAGATCGAAGGCTACAACGCGCGCAATGCCCCGTTCGGCAGCGCCAAAGCCGGCGGCAGCGAGCACCTGAGCGCGCTGCACGAGAGCTACCTGGAAGAACTGGCGCTCGAGGCGGGACTGAAGTACGCGCGCTTGAGCGATGCCGAGACCCTGGCTGCGGCGGTTCAGCGTCCCGAACTCGCGCTGACGAAAAAGGTTGCCGCCGACGTGCGCTGGCAACCGGCCTGGCTGGCGTTGCTGATGACGGCTGCCGTGTACTGGCCGTTTAGCCTGAGCCGGGTCAAAAGTGCTTTAGGGTTTTTGCGGAAAAAGCCGTGAGCAAAGTTATCTTTTAATCAACCCCTTCGAGATGAGACATGATCAAAAACATCCCACTGACCCCGCATCGTTTATTTGCCGGATTGCTGGCGTTGTCGCTACTGGGCGCTTACATCACCCACAACGCCCAGAAAAACTGCCACTATTACTGGCTGTTCATGTTGCTTATTCTGGGCCTTGCCTCGATTGCGCCGATCTACCTGCAAACCCCAAGCGATCGCAAAAGTCTGCAAAACCGCTTGCTGCACTGGGCCGGCTGCGTGTTCGCGACCGTGGTGATCTATGCCTACCATAATGCCGGCAGGCTGTATCATGAGGAAACCGGCCTGTTGATCCTGCTGGTGCTGGCCATCGGCGCTTACACCGACGGCCTGAAAAACAGCCTCCGATTCATGCTGCTCGGCATCTTTCTGGGCCTGATCGCGATGTCCGCCGCCTACGTCGATGCCTACCTGTGGCCGCTGGCGATACTCGCAAGCGCTGCCGGGGCATGGAGTTATTATGAAGAGGTTTCGGCGGCTTAGACGGACACTAAAAAGACCTGGCGCCGGCTTCGATAAAAAATTTCCCATTTTGTTTTGGGATAATTTCTTGCCGCACGCTTTAACCTTTTTCGTGCCTTTCGTGTTTTTCGTGTTTTTCGTGGACAATGCGTAAAACAGCCAAAAGCAAGCTCGGGCAATGCCAAAGCGCACAATTCAGGAATTTTTCCTATGGATTTTGCCGCCGATAACCGACATCATGCGCGCTTCATTGGGAGGGCGAGCATGTCCAAAAGAATCAACGTGTTATTGGTCGATGATCATGCGGTCGTCAGGGCCGGTTATAAAGCCTATCTCTCCCTGTGCGAGAGCATCGGCACGGTCCATGAAGCCGACCGCGGCGAAAGCGCCTGTCAGCTGTATGACCGGGAGCGGCCGGACGTGGTGGTGCTGGATATTTCGATGCCCGGCATCGGCGGTTTCGAAACGATCCGCCGGCTGATCCTGCGCGATCCGCGCTGCAAGATCCTGGTATTCAGCATCCATGACGAGCCGATCTACGCCACGCGCGCGCTGAAGGCCGGGGCGAAGGGCTACATCATCAAATCCAACGTTCCGGACACTCTGGTCACCGCGGTCTTTACGCTCGCGGAAGGCGGGACCTTCATCGCCCCGGAACTGGCGCAAAGAGTCGCGATGTCGATGCTATACGCGCAGGACGAAGCCAACGTGATCAAGCAATTGTCGCCGCGCGAATTCGACATTTTCTGTTTGCTTGCGAACGGCCTGGCGCCGCGTGAAATCGCCGAAAAGCTGTGCCTGAGTTACAAGACGGTGTGCAATCACAGCACCGCGATCAAGGACAAGCTCGAAGTAAAGACGATGGCCGAAATGACCCTGCTGGCCAGCCGCCACGGCTTGATTCAATCGCCTTATGCAGGGATTGCGGAGCATTTGCAGCCGATCGGTCGCCTTGGTAAAACTATGGTGCGCCTCATCAACCACCACACCGATTCTAAAACCGGCGTCGCGCAGTTCCGGGATGAACTCGTCCAGCGCCAGCGATAAATCGCCGCTGCTGCGCAGTTTGCGGGTTTCCGCATTGCGGGCGGCGACCGACGCCCAGGTTGTAACAAACACATCACCGCTATTGGCTGAATACGTTTTGCGGTCAGAGCTCAAATCGCGGATTTTCAGACCGTTAAAATCCCGCTTTAACGCACTTTTGGCTTGCTCCACCAGCCCAGCAAACGGCGTAAACCAGAACCAAACGATCTTGGCATTATCACGGTGATCGGTCCGGGCAAAGCTTTCGGCAATCAAGCCCGCCATCAGGGTTTTACCGGCTCCGGTCGGCGCTTCCAGCAATACGCAGCCGTTATAGGCGCTAATCGCCCGTTGGCTGTCACTATCATCAACCTGCTGTAATTGATTTTCCGCATAACGAAAAATCTCCAAGGCGTTTTTGACCGCTTCGTCCTGATACGGCTTCGGCGCGATTGTGCTCATTTATCTGGCATCCTCATTGATAAATCTCCCCCGGCCCTTCTTTTGCAAAGAGGGGGTAGACATGCTGGTCATTTTTCTAGGTTTCATTGTCTGGAGAAGACCCATCCCCCCTTTGAAAAAGGGGGTTAGGGGGATTTTTCAAATACTCTAAACGCACCCGGACCACAACAAAAATCTTCTCCATCACACCGTCGATATTCTGCAATACATCCAAATTAGTAAAACGCAGCACCATCAATCCTTGCTGCAGTAAAAATTCGGTTCGCCGCTGATCATAACCTTGTTGCTCCGCGTCAAAATGTTGTCCTCCATCCAATTCGATTACCAGAGAGGCTTTTGGCGCATAAAAATCCACGATGTAACCGCCAAGCGGCTTTTGCCGGTAAAACTGCACGTCCAATATCTGCTTGCGCCGCACCCGCGTCCAAAGCCGCTGTTCGGCATCGGTCATGTTGCTGCGCAGAGTTCGAGCTTTGGGTTTTAGTTTGGCGTCGTAATTTAGCATGGATTAATGACCATTATTGATAAATCCCCAGCCCCTCGCAGGGCAATCGCGCTATCTCGCTTTTGACAGGTAAAGGAGCATACAATTAACGATTTGCAGAGAGAACAAGGATGTTGCCCAATCCGATGCCGTATTTTCAAGACCTCAAAGACCCACGCCGGGAAACGAAAAACAAGCTGCACAAGCTGAGCGATATTTTAATGATTGTCTTATGTGCCGTGCTGAGCGGCATAGAAGACTGGGTAGGCATGGAAGAG